>Ga0180438_10000093_pt1 | contig 186023 bp, 231 predicted proteins | sample SS_ome_12_FD_132455 | JGI IMG/M metagenome (GOLD analysis project Ga0180438, IMG submission 132455) | Hypersaline lake sediment archaeal communities from the Salton Sea, California, USA - SS_3_D_2 metaG | ecosystem: Environmental > Aquatic > Non-marine Saline and Alkaline > Hypersaline >... | reverse complement strand
TGGCCCACGAACATGGCGCCGGCCTTCTGCCAATCCTCGAACAGCTCCACGATCCTGTGGACGATCTCCTTGAACGGCACGCCCTCGGCCATGGTCTTCTTCACGTCGATGCCATGGACCTTGAAGGCACCCTCGGGGATGTTCAGATCAGGACCGTGATTGACGAGGAAGCTGTAGCTCTTCAGGACCTTGCGGCCCTCCACGTGACAGAACCCGTACTGCAGGATGCGGCTTGAGCCGATCTGGGTTCCATTCGTCTCCGTGTCGAACACCATGTAGGTGTCAGGGAGCTTGGCCCTAGGGCAGCGCTTCGCCATTTCCGTCAGCAGTCGGTCCATGACCAGCCTCTCAGTCTCGCTTGGTGAAAAACTTCTCGATCTCGTCGAGGTCGTATGTGGGCAAATCAACATCAGTCCGGGTCTTTGGCCTCGCGTCCGCCGCCCACGACCACAGCTGCCCCAGCAGCGTGGTGGTGAGCGCTTCACAGATCAGAAGCGACGCCGGCTTGTGGGTGGTCACCCAATCCCGAATCGCCGCCCTGCTCAGTTCCTTATTGGGGTGGTTCCCGTCCAGAATCGCCGTGGTGAGTTGACCCAGCGCGCCTGCAGCCTCAATCAGCTGCTCACGCTTGACGTGCTGGTCTCCTTCGAACTCGTCGAAAGATTCCAGCGCGACCTTGATGGCGCGCGGCAGCGCATACACCAGGTCCCGTTCGGGCGCGTAGAAGCGCCGATCGTGCCCGTCCCGTTGGCGAATCTGGATCGTCATGTCGTCGTCTCCATCATGGCACGACGGCTGGCCTTGCGGCGTTCGCACAACACGCAGATCTTGCCCTTCGGCCACTGCTCGAAGAATGAGACCCGCTTGCACATCGGACACTCCACCTTGGCATAGGCCAGTGGGTGCGTCGCCAGTATGCAGCCGTTGTCGCCTCCGCTCTCGTAACCCCTGCTGCAATCGTTGCAGGGAAAATCATAGTTTGCCGGGCACTTCTTGCGTGGGCCGGCCTCTGGCACCTTGCGGTCATTCCTCAGCGTCCGGTTGTGCCGGATGATGCTGGACGCCGGATGTATCTCCTCCAGCCGGGCGCCTTTGGGGCTGAATTGAACCTCGCCCACCAGACACGCCTGCACCAGTTCACCGGGATACACCTTCTTGTAACGTGGCCAGCCTATTTCCTTTGCAAGAACGCCCGTGGCGTACTTGTAAGGACCTGCTGACTGAAGGATAGCCCGGCAAAGCTGCCGCTCAAGATACGAAAGAACAGTAGCAGACTGGACTTACCGCTTCGCAGGGGCCGGCCGTTGCAACACTGCTCGATCTGCAGGCCCACCCACTCCTTGGCGTCGCATTTGACGGTGTTCATGGGCTGCGATCCCGAGCGGAAATTCTCGTAATTCGCTGCCACACGCCAGTTTATGCTTCTCATGCGCATGCGATCGATCCAAGCGTTGCAGTGCATCGCCACAGCCAGCGACACTATCGTCCCGTGTTGCTTCTTCAACTTCAGGGCGTAGATGGCCGCCTGCACGTATTCGTTCATCATCTGCGGTGTGAAGCGCTCGTCGGACAGGAGCACCTGGTTGGCGCCCTCGCTGACGAGGATGTACCTCCGCAGCACGGGATTGACCGAAAACTTGAACTGCTTAGGTGGCGGCATTCGCCTTACTTCTCCTGTGCATTTGAATTATGCGATCGTGGAAGTCTTGAACAGTAGGCTTCCACGACGTATCTATCTGAGGCAGAACAGTGAACTCCCCTCGTGCGGCCTCAAGCACAGCTTCTTCAAGCTCGTTGAGTCGCACCAGATGAGGAACGTAGATGTTCGGCAGCGAGGGGAGCGCATTGTGCACCATGGTGATCGGATGACAACCGTAGGCCAGAGCCTTAAGGATCTCCGTGGGGACCACGCCACCACGAAGGTCCGTGATGCGGGGGGCCGGCAGGAAGTATTTCAGCATGCTCCACTGTTGCGCGCCGTCCCCGGAGTAGGAAATGGCATAGTCTCTAACCCTTCCCGGCAGTCGATCCTTGTCCACACGATCGTGGTAGTAGACGGCCAGCTTGTCGTCCAGACCCGCACCTTTCAGCACCTTGGCGGCGTGGTCGACCAACGCGAAGTCACGGTCCAGTAGGTTGTTCAGCACTAACCCGATGTCCCGGCCGCGCTCCTCAGCCAACGGAAGCGTGGGCACGGGCCGCCAGCAGAAGCGCGACGGGATCATCGAGGTCATGTTCTTCAGGAAGGTCTGGCAGTTCGACACGAACGCGTCGATGCCAAGCTCCGGCAACGACAGCGTGTTCGAGTAGAGCGAGTAGACATCGTCAAACGTGAAGGAGGCGACAAGCACCCACGGTCTGCCGCCGATGCGAAGGCGGTGCGAGATGTAGGCATCCAGCGACTCCAGCACGACGACGATATCCGGCTGGTACTTCTCGGGGTCCAACTCGTCCAGCTGCTTCTGGGAGTCGCTGTCCACGAGCGTGGCCGTGGTCTGATCAACCTGCGTGGCCGGGAAGCAGGCCAGCAGTTCCTCGGCCAGCGTGTCTCCTACCCGCTCGCTTGAATACAGGATCAAAGTTTCCATACGGCCCATCCCCATGGGTCAACTCTGTCAAAGTTCTAGCATACTATATTGGTGGGACTGATACGGCAAGTGGAAATTTCGGAATCAATTCCTATTCCTCTTCCTCTTCTTCCTCCTCGTCTTCATATTCCTCCTCGTCCTCCTCCTCGGCCTGGAGCGCGGCCTTGTCCGGCTCCCACGGCTTGACGCCCCGCATGCTGCGGCGGTTGGCCTCGCAGGTCTGGCGAAGATTGACGATGATCTCACGGATCTCCTTGTCCATGGGCATGAGAGGCAGTTGCTCACGATAGAGGGCCTTCAACACCTTCAGGTTCTTCATCTTGGAGAACATGATGAGCGCGCGCTCGGCACGAAAGTACATGGACCGCCGCAGCTCCGCGTCCTTCTCGTCCTTGCACTTCAGGATGAAGTCACGCAGCGCGATGGCCGCCGTGTCCGTGCTCTTGTCGTTGATCATGCCCGACGCCAGGATCTCGATGAACTCGTCGAGACGCTGCCGCTTGATCTTCCGACTGTAGTAACCGCGCACCAGCACGATGATCAGAGGAACCTTGCGAAGCATGCTGCGGCCCTGCTGGCTCTCGTAGATCTTGTTCATGACATGGATGACGCCGTCCCGCAGCTTGTCGGCAATCGCCGTCAGCTCGTTGGGCGAGAGCTTCAGGTGAAGCCCGTAGCCGAATCGCGCGAAGCCGTTGACCACGCCGGCCTCCACGTTGGAGCGCACCCACTCGTACCCGGCCAGCTTCAGCACGTCGTAGGGCGAGCGCGGGACCACCTTGTCCACGTATGCCTGGTGCTCCAACGGCTCGTTGAAGGTCACCTGCATGCGGACGGTGCACCCGCTGTTGAAGATGGCCCAGAGACGGTTCTGCCCGTCCACCAGAACGGACTCGGGAGAGAAGGCGATGCCCTGGTGTGTCGTCTTCCAGTTGTTCTCTTTCATGTCCCGCTCGTAGCGAGCAATGTCGCCGGGTTTCAGCGACCGGTTGTGGGTATTGCCTTCCAGCCACTTGGCCGCCGTGTTCGGCGTGATCTTGAAGATGCGGGTCACCTGCTTGCCACCAAGAATGTTGGAGCGGTCGGCCTTGGCAAGCTGCTTCACGACTACACGGGCACACTTCGGAAGTTCGTTGGGCATGGTGTTTCTCCAAAAGAAAGGGCGGCCCGAAGGCCGCCCTCTTTGATGCGAAGCAAAAGTCTTTACTCTTCTTTGGGAGGCGGGCCGTCTCCGGTCAGCTCCCGGGCTTCCTGGATGAGACGATCCATCGCCTCGTCGTTTTGAAGGTCGCTACCGGCGTTGAATGACTTCTTCATCCGCGCGATCATGCTCACGAAACGCACGTAGTCCTCGCGCGGCCGGCGGGCCTGGAGCCTGCCGTACATGAGGACCTCAAAACGCTCCTTCAGCGCGTCCACGACACGCTGGGCCGTCTCGTAATCCCGGCAGCGTGCCAGCTCCGTGGCGCCGCACTGCCCCCCGCTCTCGCTGTCTTTCGGCGTCGGCCAGTAAAGAACCACCTGGTTCTTGATCTGCGTGAAGCCGGGCTCCACCTGTGGGTTGTCCACGAGGCTTTTGGTCACCGGCAGCTTCTCGGCCGTCACCGTCTCGCCGACCTCCAAGGAGGCAACCCCGCCCACAGTGGCGCCGGATTTCTCCTCCGTATGAGACCGCTCCGCGTGTTTGTGTAAACACGCGGTACACAACTTCTGCCGGACTTCCTGCTCCGGGCAGCGGGAGCAAACAGCAAGAGGCACGTCCTCAGCCCCACACCACGCACACCTTTCCATTACACCCTCCTTATCTGACACGGTTCGTGAACCTCGTTTCGGCCCGGCTAACCTCGCCGCGTTCGGCACGAGCAAGTCGGGCTTCTGCAGCCTTCAGTTGTCGTTTAGCTTCCCGCTTCTCAGCGGCAAGCTCTCTCTCCTCACACTTCTTGTTGCGCTGTTTGACGCGCTTGCTCTCGTCGATGACCTCCGCTTCCTTGGCCTCGAAGCGGACGATGGTCGCAACCCCGTACTTGGGAAAGGCGTTGGCCCACCACGTGACCTGGGCGCGTGCCTGCCCGATCTTCGTGTACACCCGGGCCTTCAAAATGTCCTTGGACCAGCTGTCGCTGTAACCGCCGTATCCCTTTCGATGAAGGTACTTGCCGTCACGGCTGCGCACGAGATAGAACTGCAAGGTGTCTCCTGCCATCATTCCTCCTGGAGTTTTTCGAGCATCTTGCGGTTGATATACTCCTCTTCAACAGCCTGGATGGCACGTGTCATGTGATCAATCACAAGACGCTCATCCGACATGGTGTATTTGCAGGAGAAAGTTCGATTGTTGTCGAAGGCGTACCCGACATACTTGTCCCCCTCTTTGTAAACGAAGGCACAAACATGCCGCAAGTTCTCGCCTATGAAGACGCAGCACCAGGACGGCTTGACTCGTCTCATCACTCCTCCTCGTCAGTTCCCGTACTTTGCTCGCAGGCGTGCCAGCTCAGCGCGCTCTTGCTGCTCTTTCCTGTTTAGTTCTCTGGCGTGTCTGGTGGCCGCAATCGAGGCGTCGATGGCCTTAACGTCAACGACGTGTACATGTTCTTCGGGGATGATCAGGATATCGCTCAGTCCCATCTCCCCTTCCAGCCGGCTGCGCTCGTCACGACCGTTGGGCCACACCGTCTTTTCCTCAACAGCCTCGATTGAGTCCGCCTCGACCCAATCAAAGCGCATGCCACAGCCGATCGAGTAGTCGCAGCCTCCGCCTGCCATTCTTTGACAAACCAAAAACCTCATCGAGCCTCCTTGGTCCGAGCTTTCCCGCCGGGCTCGACAGGTGATCAATCCTGCCAACCCCGACGGTACTAACCCGGTCTAAAGCGTAAATGGTGCTTGGGGCAGTCATTCCTGTCGCCTGCCAGCCGGTCCTTGCTGTAACCGGACCCCAAGCATGAAGAGGTGGGCACGGGTCGGGACTTTCCCCGGCAGCGTTCTCCTTTGACTCACCTAAGGGCGTTGCCTACACCGGACCCGACATTCCGGGGCGAACGGGTGTTCCCAACGGGCGTGCACTTCCCGTCAGGCCGCATGCGTAGTGATGTGGAGTCCTACATGTCCCCGGTCCTAGGGAATTTTGAATGACCGTGCCCCACATCCGGGCCCGCGCGGGGAGTACACGTTCCGACGGGTCCCGGCAATCACTTAAGGTGGAAGAAACCTGTCCAGATGCCCGGAGAACAGCACCGGCCACTTGGACCGGCACTCCAGGTAAAGCGGCCTCATCATCTCGATCATCGAGGGGTGGGCCGCCGAATCCACGCGCAGCTCGAACACGTGCCGCCATTCCCGCACGTTGGCCGTCATCACGATCTCCGTCTTCAGACCGTTGGGCAGGCCATAACGGGCCTTCTGGGGCGCCCAGCCACGCTTAATCATGCGCTGGTAACGCTTCTCGTCCTCGAACAGACCCTGTGCCCAGTCCTCCAGCTCCTCGCGCTCAGAGTTGGTCCAATCGGGGTCCTGGTTGACATTGAAGAACGCGCCCAGGCTCTCGTACTCTCCGGGTTCCACGCGCTCGCGCAGCCAACACGGAAGCACGAAGGTGCACTGGTTACCGAACTTCTTCCTGCTGTAGTTGCAATACCGCGTAGACTCCTGACAGTAGGCTGCCAACCTGTGGCGGACCAGCTCGTGTGTGACGCCTCGGTCACAAACGAACTTCACCGTTATGTTGGCGTGTTCGAGCACGGCGTGGTGTCCTCGCTCGATGATCATGCGGATGAACTCGACCGCCGTTTCCCGCGTGATGAGCCTACCCTCGCTTTTGTAGCACGTCCGGCCGGCCCGCTCGATCAGCTGGAGCAGGTCCGGGGTCGTATTGAGGATCTCGTGGCTGGGTTCAACTAGGATCATTCTCTTCCTCGGGTGGTTTGATGTTGTGAACCAGCTTGACCTCCATCTGGTCCCGAACCTCTTTCTCGGTGAAGCCTTGCGCGATGGCGTAGTGCATGAGAATGCACATGACGTCACCGATCTCCTCAAGATCGTTGCCCTTGCAGGTAAGTGCCTTGGCCATCTCCCCAACTTCTTCAACCAGATGTGTGAAGAGCCAGCCGGGCGCGAGCTTGATGCCCTCGTGCCGTCTTACATGCCTCCAGTTCTCGTTATGAGCACGCTCGATCCACTTCCATAGCTCCTCGAAGGTCATCGCTCTCCTCTGGGTCTGCAAAGTCAAAAAGGGTGGTCTGGAACCCCTCACAATCGACGACGACAGGGTTTAACTTGATGAAGCCGCCGCCTGCGTAATCGCAGTCGACGTCGTCCCGATGCCTCCCGACACACGAGTAGGCGGCCTCGGCCGGCGCTCCGGCGTCGAGCCACTCCTGCACACTCGTCACACGTTTGCACACCGGACACACGAACCTCCACTTCTTCTTGTCCGGCCCGAATCTTCTTTCGCCGTCGGCGACCCACTCCTCGCGCGTCATCTTTGATCTCCCCGAGAAAGAGCGTCTGCCTTGAGCCCTCACGCTCGGCCAGCTTCTTGGCCCGACTGATCCAAGAGTTCTGGGTCAGATTACAAGGACAAGGGTTGAACCACCTTCCCTGCCCACAGCCGAAAGGGATGTAATCGTGCGCCTGAATTCGGCGGCAGTCATTGTCCTGGCACTGGTAGACAGTGCGTCTCTCCCCAGAGACAAGTTCGACCCCAAGGAGCCTGTGGACCTCGTCCAGTATCTGTCCTTTGGTCATGCAATCTCCTCTGGTGACCTCTTTCGGGGCGTGCTGTTACGCCAAAGGCTCCAAGGACGCGATTGCATCAAGCCCTCATAGCCCGCATGGGCAGCGACTATGAACACGAAATGCCCCACAGCTCCGCCCCGTGAGGTAGCAGAGCCTATCCTGGCAGCCAGGTCCGGGTGCCCATTACCTTCCCGGAACTCGGCGTTGAACCGGACAGTGCCTTATAGGTCTTCGCTGCCCGGACTGCCTCGCCACTCATTAAGGATGGCTGCCTCCAAGCCCACCACCCCGAAAGAGATCAGAAATTGTGCAAGTTGCCGAGCTGCCTCCTTGGGCTGAGAAGACAACACCCTGAAGCCGTCACGAGTGTGAGAGCCAGCAAAACAATCAACACCACTTTGCGGATCATGAGTTATCCCTCGGTGATCAGCTCGGCGAAGACCGGGGTGTTCTCCCCCACCCAAGCGCCTTGGGTGTTGAAGGAGAAGAACGCCTCCGCGTCCTCTTGCGTCATGCCATCTCGCTCCATCAGGATCTGGATGCACTTGTCCTTGTCGTAAAGAGCGAGGGACTTGGAGAACTGTCGCGCGATCCCTATGAGTGCGTCCTCAAAGCCGTCCGCAAAGAGGGCCCTGTCGTTCTCGAACTTCAGTTGCTCCAAGATCTCCTCGCGTGTCATGCCTTTCCCTTCGATTTGGTCCTGCCGGTCTTGGTGTGCTTGGACGTTCTGACCACGGCGCTGCTCAAAGAGTCGCCCTTGGTTGTGTTCTCACCCTCCTGCTGCTCCTGCTGGGTGAAGTAGTTGTAGTCGGCCGAGCAGGGGATGCCTCTCGTGCCACGCAACCGCCTCATCCCGTCGGAGACGCCCTTGAAAGCAGCGTTCACACCCTGGCCCGTAGGACCAAAGTTCATCGCGTTGGCGGCCTGCACGCCGATCTTGCCGCCCTCGGCGAAGGCGTCCACGTTGGCACCCAGAAAGATCACATGCCAGTTGTACTTCTCCTTCTGGTGCTCAATCATGTCGTGCACCTGCTGGCGGTTGTGCTCCTTCGAGCTGTTCTCGTGACCGTCGGTCATGATCACCAGCACGACCTTGCCCGGACGCTCCTTCTCGTCCATTTTCTCCAGTCGCGCGCCGGTGTCCAGAATTGCCTTTGCCGTGGCGTCGAGCAGCGCCGTCATGCCGCCAGGCCGGTAGCTCTCCCGGGTCAGCCCATCCACCTTCTCCAACGGCTTGCCCGTGAAGGCGAAGCTGTAGGCCGTGTCGAAGAACACCAGCGACATCAACGCCTCGCCCGGCGCCTTCAACTGCTCCTGCAGAAAGGTGTTGAAACCGCCAATCACGTCGTCCACGACGGCGCCCATGGAACCGGACTTGTCGAGAACAACGGTTATGTCAGTAAGATCTTCTCTCATTTCTCCTCCACCAATTCGTAGTCATCCGAGGCGTCGGTCTCACCTGTCGTACAGGTGAAGCAAAGACCGGTGCCCGCGTACCTCCAGGCTGGTTGGCCGCACACCTGGCACTTGCGCTTCCGCCGGGCGAGCTTTCGGTAGTGCTCCACCGAATGCTCACCCTTTATGTCCTTGTGTTTTTCCGCCGCCTGCTCCGGCGTCAGGTACTGCCCGAAGTTCGGCATCATCCTCCTTTCCGATCAGGATCAGCTCGACTTCCGCCCGCAGCTCCTTGTCGGGGCTCTCGAAGTCCTCTGGTTCTGGACACCTGCGCATGTAAAACCTCGGACAGTCGATTTGCGAAGGGGGGAGAGAAGCCGCATAATTCCATTTGTTGGCTTCAGGATCGAACAGTTTGGCGATTGCGTGGCTCTGAGAGTCCATGACAGAATTGCGCTTGATATCGATCTTCACGCGGACATGAAGATTCCCCTGCTCACACGAGTGATCGATCTGCCACAGCGCGGCGTACCAGAGGTTCTGGTCGCCCCTCCACGCCTTCTTCTTCAGGTTCGTCCATTTGGTCATGATTGCACCCCGATCGGGCAGCGGCAGCATCCGTCCGGCAGCTTGCGAGCCGCCAGCCATTCGAGATGCCCGTCCAAATCCTCATTCGAGCAGGGAAGAATGATCCCGTCGGAGCAGAGCCCGAAATGCTCCATCATGCCCCGGGGCATCGTCAACCCCTCCACGCGCTCATTGGCCACGGTCAACCGAGCAGGACCGAACATGGGGTGGCCTCCCAAACGTACCACGGTATCCGCCGCCTGGCAGTCCCGACAACACTGCTCGTTCGTGCTGCGAAGGCGCGCCGGGAACTTCGGCAGCGGCATCACGGCCCGTGGTTGAATCTGGCCCTCCTGCGCCAGTTTTGAACAGACCGGACAGGGTGTTCTCGTCAATCCGTCAAAAGCTCTCATTGAATCCTCCTAGCCTTCAGTCCCACAAGGCGAACCTTGATGGGATGGCCTTTGTGCATGATTTTGCAGTAGGCTTCCTTGTGAGGAATGCTCGTTGGGTGCGAGTGGTCCTGGTACGGCGTGCTGAACTCCCGCAGCCGCACCGTCACGCGCGTGTGTTGGCCGTTGGGCCACTCGATCTCCAGCTTCTCGTCGTCCTTGAGGTCGACGCCGCCGAGCCGATCGTAGTAACACCAGTTCGAATACTCCGTGATTTTGAGAAAACGGCCTTTGGGTTTAACGGCCAATGCCTCCGGGCCTCCATGAATTGGGTTCTTCCAGATCGTACTTCTCACCGAGCCACTCCACGAACTCCTCGGGTGACTCCTCATTGTTGAACGCCTGCAGCATCCGGGGATCGTCCGGCCCGAAGCCGGCGTCCTCCCAGGAGATGCCCCACCGCTTCTTGAAGCGGAGCTTCACCGATGCGCTATACTCCCGGTAGGTCTGGAAAAGTGTCACGAATGTGCTCCTTCATGTTCTCCTCCATGTACTTCTGGAGCGCCTTCGAGAGCTTACGTAGCGGCCAGGTTCGCCGAGTCCACCCGTGCGGGACCTCCGCCTCCTCTCCAATGACGCCGAGCAGCTGCTTCGCCGAACCAAAGTCAAATTCAACGCCGAGCGCGACGAGGTTGCGTGCCTTGCCGGGAATGGTGTGGAACTCTTCCAACCGGTTTAGCAGCTTGAGAAGATCGTGAAGCTCGCCCAGATTCAAGGGCCAGCCGCTGAGGAGGTTCTGACGAAGCTCCTTGTACAGAGCCGGCGCCTCCCTGTCATCCAGTGTGTACGTGAACGGTGGAACCATGACTCCTCCTACGTAGTGAAAAACAGCTCTCCCGGCGCGTAGAATTTGTTTGAGACCTTGCGGTCCACCAGGCCAAACTGGTATCGGGGATCATCCAGCAGCTTCAGGTAGTGCTTCACGTCATAACGCTCTCTGTCTGTCAGCGTCGAAGGTTCTTCCAGCAGTTTCCTCAAACCCTTTTTGAAGAGTTCCCGGTAGGCTCCTGGGATCGGCATTCTGTAGCTCCCTTATCTGAGATTCCGAGTGCCTGCGGACCGCCGAGCGCACCATGGAGGTGGGCACCATGAACTTGCGTGCCAGCCAGCGAATGACTTCGTGCGCGTGACGATTCGTCAAAAACAGCTCCCGGCGGCTAATTGGGAGCTTTCCGTCTCGCCCGTCGGGCCCGGTCAGAAACAGCTCGTCGAAGTAATCGCAAAGCTCGTGATACTCCCGAGCCATCATCTCCAGCCGTCGCACCTCCTCATCCGGCACGCAGGGCGCGTTGAGGTACATCGCGTAGAAGTCATCGTCGGTCATGACTCCTCCTCCATGTACTGCTTGAGCCACTGGCGGTAAGACTGCACGCCGTACACGAGAAGCGCCACGAAAGCGAGCGGGACGCCAACCATCCACTCCAAAAAACCGTCCGGGTCGAAAAGCCAGAACAGAAGCAGAAACACTCCCGCAAGAATCAGCATCGTAGCCTCTCTCCCATAGCTAACGAAAAACGAAGCACTGCCCGGCACCGAAGTGCCGGGCAGCGCGCCCAAGTTCACAAGTAAGGACGCCGCCTTCTGGCAAGGCCCACCCGCAAGCGCGTGGAGGCACCGTCCGTATCCGATCGATCTCAGAATCGATCACCGGCTCACCCGCAAGCGCGTGGAGGGGCCCTCGGGATCGCTGCGATGCAGCGGCCCACCCGCAAGCGCGTAGAGGTACCTACTCGGCCATGGCTGACGCGAATTCCTCTGAGGGCCCACCCGCAAGCGCGTGGAGGTACCTTGAGGGGGGGGCTGTCCTCACGGCCATCACGTACGACCCACCCGCAAGCGCGTGGAGGTACCCTGGTGCTGAAGTGGGTCGGAACTCGGGACACGGGCCCACCCGCAAGCGCGTGGAGGTACCGGGCTATATTTTTTTTCAGACGGTGAAGTAGCACGGCCCACCCGCAAGCGCGTGGAGGTACCCAGATGTCTCCCCACTCGTAAGTGTGAGGCTCCGGCCCACCCGCAAGCGCGTGGAGGTACCGCTCTCAGTCCAGATCAGCCCACTATTCTTGGGGGCCCACCCGCAAGCGCGTGGAGGTACCACTTCTGTGGCGCCGGTTTTGGCTTTTGGGATGGGCCCACCCGCAAGCGCGTGGAGGTACCTCTATGACAAAATGACATGGTTTGGGTGGTCAGCTCATGGAGCTTGGTGATTACTGGAGCAGTCCCTCCAGCCTGGCGCTCACCCCGGGCGCGAAGCCATGCCATTGGTAATCAACTGAACTTCTTGATGATCTTCGCCAGCTCTTTCACGCTGGTGCGAACCACCTGACGCATGTTGTGTCCTACACACTCCGCCAGAAGATACCTTGCATCGTTCGGGTCCTCCAGGACGTTGATGATGCGAAGATACTTCGGCTGCCGCGTCTTGGGACGCCGCTCATGGGGAGGGATCTCTCCCCGTTCGGGACGGTCATAGTCGAAGATCACCTTGGCCTCTTCGGCTGTGACCTTGCTGAAGTTCTTCTCGACGGCCGTGTTCTTCTTGATCACGACTGTCGTGGCGTCGGCATTGATGCGCTTCTGCGTTTCTTCGGGCAGCCTCAGGAAAAGATCCGTGGTCACCCATTCCTTCTCGAACGCGACCTTGCTCATCACGCCCGCGCCGTACGCGTGGATCTTGGTGAAAAGGCCGTACGAAATGCCAGAACCAGCAACCACTTCGTTGTAGAACTCCTCCACCTGGTGGTCGGCGAGCTGGCCGATCTTCTTCTTGTGTTTCAGAAGCACCTTGCGCATGCCGGCTTTGTAGGCGACCTTGAGCTTCTCGATCTCCTTGCCGACAGCCTCGCACAGCTTCTCAAACTCAGCCTCAGGAAGACCGGAGCCCCCCAGTCCCGGAGGAATTCGTCGAGGGGGCTTGCATGCTGGACTAATCCGTGCCATCCGTTGCCTCCTTTTTCCTTTTTCCGTAGCTGCTGACAGAGTCCACGACATCCGTGGAAATCTCCTTCATCAGATCCTGCAGCTTGACCAAACGCTGCTCTTCCCCTTCGGCAACCTCCTTCCGTTTGAGCTTGATCTGGGCCTCCTCTTCTTCCTCCGACAGGTTTCGGGCCTTGATTTCATCGACGGCGTCGGCCGTCTTTTTCTTCTTTTCCTCCTTCCACGTGCAGGGCCCGCTGTACGCGATGTAGAATTTCCGGCAGCGCTGGTGCAAGGCTTCATCAAAGAAGGCCCACTGGAAAGGCTCGATGCCTTCCAGTCGCTCCTCAGGCGTGTTTGGCCCGGGAAGCGCGAACAGGCTGAGGTTGCCGCAGGCCCAAGGCTTCAGCCTTCTTACGATGTTCCGCGCCAAAATCCTGATTTCCTGCTCCACCACCTTCGCCCTGCGGACGGATAGGTCCTGCAACTGCGCTCGCCATTTGGTTGCTGCCCGGCTGCGTCCATCGACGGACTGTATGAGGTCCTTCAGCTTGTTCTTTCTCTGCCGAAGGTCCTTCAACCGGCGAACCGTGTTGTTCAGCGGAATGTGGTACATGCGCCACTTGTCCGCCTTTTCCTTGGCGCGCGTCTTCTTCTCGACAGCGACGTGCACGAGGAAGTCCAGCCCCTCATACTTGTTCTCGCCGGGAACCTCCTTGATGTACACGTACGCGCTGCGCTTGTGCTTCTGGGCCTGCCGTTGAACGGGGGGCCGAACGTAGGACACGTCCAAGAAGAGCCGGTCTTTTCGATCCAGCCGCAAGCAGGCGCACTGGTACTCCCAAGCAAGTTGCTCGACGACCTTGACCTTGCCGGTCTTCTTGTTCTTCTGCAGCTTCGGAGCCGGCTGCGGCATGAAGTGGTTGAACACGCTGGCGGAGACGTCATCCAGCTTTTTCACCTCCGTCTTCGTCTTCCCGTTCTGCCCCATTTCAAACGGTCCTTTTGTGAGCAACCGAATGGGCGTGTCCGTGTGTGGCTCGATATTGAGTGAGAACCCCCACTTCTCCAGAATGCCGTCTTCATCGTCCTCCTCACGCTCCTTGAAGGGAACGAACTCCCGCCGGGTCTCATAACCCATGATCTTCAGCGTCGAGTGCTCCATCAAAGGAAGCGCCCTTTCCATGGAGACATGAAGAATGTCCCTGGAAATGCCCCTGCGCGGGTCCTTCGTCGTGAGCGCCGCCTTCACGTCTGAGCGCATGCAGTCCCAAACGGAAGCCTTGAAGCGGAAGGGATGATGCTTGTCGTGAGCGAATTCCTCCATCATGGCCGCCCACTCGCCGTGAAGGCCGTAGTAGGTCACGTTGGGGTTGAAGTCCGTCCCCCGCGTCACGAGCGCCAGGAACTGCTCGATCCGCTCCCTGTCAAGCTCCGCGCGAATGTCACCGTCCTTCGTGAAGTGAAGTCTGCCCCCTAAACGAAGGCAGGCACCCCCGATGTCCACGAGCCGCTGGAGCATGAAACGGTAAGCCTGCAACATCCTGATGACCCGTTGTCTCTCCTCGAAGGTCTCGCAAACGACCCTGAAGGAGTGGCAGCACTGAAGCCAATCTTCCTGGCCGGGTTTGTTCAACGCGCCCGGCTTCCGGCCGTCGCCTCGAACCCCGCGCTTCCCTTTTTTCTTGGTCTTCTTCTTGGTTTTCTCTGCGGCCTTTTTCAGTAGCACGGCCATGTGGCCTCCTTTCAAAGCGCCTCCCACGGGAGGCTCAGGTCATGGACCCTGACGATTGCCGGAGCTTCCGGCATAACGCTCGCCCTAAGCGCAAACACGAATGACGAGATCGGCCCATCCCCACACGTATGGGGCAGCCTCAAAATCAAAGCGGTAAACTGCCGTCCCCATCGGCCCACCCCCAACTGAAAAAGGAGAACGGAACGGGTCCATCCCTACGCGTATGGGGCAGCCGCCAGCAACATCCTGCGCCACAGCCCTTGACTCGGCCCATCCCTACGCGTATGAGGCAGCCGCATGGAAATGCGTGGGCAAGTTGACGGATGAGGGCCCATCCCCACTGACACCATCTCAGACGCGCTGCGGCCCATCCCCATGCGCGTGGGGCAGTCGCGCAACTGCCGAACTGCTGAATCTACGTAGCGGGCCCATCCCGCGTGTATGGGGAAGCCTGGGACCGCGCTGAAGACCCGGCTACCGGGCGGGCCCATCCCCACGCGTACGGGGCAGCCCCCCCCTCGGGCAGTATCCGTGCTCCTCGGTCCACGGCCCATCCCCGCGCGTATGGGGCAGCCAACGAGGTACTGCTGGGGCAGGTGCAGGCCCTGGGCCCATCTCCACGCGTATAGGGCAGCGGCACAGACAATGGGAGGATAGCCATGAAAGAGGGCCCATCCCCACGCGTATGGGCAGCCCGGACATACTCGCAGACCGCAGGATGCACGCCGGGCCCATAAGCCAATATGACACAGGTGGGGATGGTCAGCTCATGGAGCTTGGTGATTACTGGAGCAGTCCCTCCAGCCTGGCGCTCACCCCGGGCGCAAAACCGTGTCATAGAAATTGGCTGTACTTTATTTTAACGCAAACGCGCGGAGAAATTAGGGGGCGCCGGTAGGGTTATTCCTCTATGTACTTGTCGAGCCAGCGCTTGTACCACTTGATGCCGTAGTGGATGAGGGCAACAAGCCCGATTCCTGAGAGCAACACCAGCGTGGCCATGCCTGCAACGGTAATCATCGCATCCTCCTAGCCTACGGCCTCCTGAAACGCCTCCATCACCTCCGGGCGCAAGCACCAGAAGTGAACACGAATCCACGGCCCCTTCTTGCTGCCCGCATAGAAGTAGCGGGGAAAGGGGTACTCATCGTTGGCAGGCGCCCTCCAATACCATGTCGTCATCCCGTTCTTGGTGCGAACGAGGATGGCATCGTTCTCCCGCCACACAGTTACGCTCAAGCCGTCGTTCATTTGATCGCTCTCAAAAGAAAGGGGAGCCCGAGGGCTCCCCAATCTTACCGGTGCTGGCCTTTCCACCCTACTCTCATTCGATCTGCCGGTGTCTGTAGTCGACGAATCCGGTGGAGGCGCCGATGAAGAACGCGCCGGTAATGCCGGCGACCTCATCGTTCAACGTCTTCCACTCAGGATGGCGCTTGAAGAGGGCGTCCAATTCTTCCAAGAGAATGCGCGCAGCCTTTTTGCAAATCAGTCGTAAGGCTTTCTTTTCGTCTCCCGGCAGCTCGTCATCGATCAGCTTCTGGAGTTCTGGTAAAGCTGAGATGAAGCCCCCTTCCTTATATTCAGTAACACTGGCAGCGATCTTCTCCACGATGTTTTTGACCGCTGCTGCTTCCTCCTCGGTCGGATTCGCCGTCGAGAGCCACGTGAGCGTAGCAACCGACCCTGCCTCCTTTGCGAGCTTTTTGCGGCCCTCTACAGTCTCCCATGGTTTCTCGCCGCCGCCGAAACAGCCCGTCATCATTAGCAGCAGCAAACAGATACCCCCTGCGGATGTGACCCTGAAGGTCATCATGGCTTCTCCTCCTTAGCGGTTTCTCTTTTGCGCTTTGCCCTCTGCCGGATGAGGCCCAAATCGATCGGGTCCTCCGGCCAGAAGAAGCGCAGACCCTTACCATTCTTCACTAAGTACGCCGGGATCTCAACAGAGAAATTCAGGGTTGACCGGCCCTCCTGATGGGGATTTGGCAACTCTGGAAGGTGTTCGCTGGCCCGGTCATACAGGATCTCGTAGCAGTCCGCGCAGTAGACTTCCAGGCGATGGCCGGGAATCGTGATGATCGCCCAGAGCCACCCTTCCGGCTCGGAGCGCAACTGGCACAGGCGGCATTGGGAACTGATGTTCCGTGAGACCTGGATCTCAAGCCTCATGCTCTCGTTGATAACGTCCTTCTCTGCGGGCAATTTCAGCCACCTCCCGAAGAGCGATGATGATGCGGGGCTCACTGCCCCGCCGGATGAAAGGCACCGTCTCCCCGTGGCCGGGAAGCGCATATTGGATCTGCACGCGGTTCGTGCTCGGCGACCAGTTGATGACGTACTCGTCCCGCCTGAACTGGTAGCCATGCTCCACCCGCAGGATCTCAATGCCGGCCGACTCACACAGCTGCCGGATCTGGGGCATGATGCGAGCCGCGCGATCCTTGCGCTTGCGTTTGTAGAGCTTTCGGACCTTGCGAGCGGTCTTCCAGTATTCAGACATCGGAATCGGTTCCGAAATCACCTGAAGAGCTTCCGAAGCAGCCGCACGATCTCCCCCTCATGAGGGAATCTACCCTCTTCTCGCTTCGACCACACGACCTTCTCGTTGACAACGACCTCGAAGCGGCCCTTGCCGACGTCCTCCGTGGAGCACTTGATGCCCAAATACTTCTCGATTTCCCCGGCGACCCGCCGGGCATTGGGCTCGCCCCCTCACATCAGGCAGAACTTGATGCTGATTTGCATTTACGTCTCCTGTCGGGAAACTCGGCACGAAAATCCTCGTCCGGCGGCTCGTACTCCAGTGTGCCGTCGCTGGCCGCATACCAGTATCCCAAATCCAGTATGTCAAAGCCAGTGTCCAGTTCCCCGTAGGTTTCCTTGTGCTCGTCCAGATCGAACTTGAGGATGGTGACCTCCATCGCCTCCTGAATCTCGTGCAGGTTCAAAGGCAGCCCGATCTCGTTGATCTCGAAGTCTCCGTTGGAGGAGTGTACGACCATTTCCGCCATAAGAACTCCTGATTAATGAGCCGTGCGGGCACTCGATTAGCCATGGCCCGCTATCGAAGGACGCTTTCGGGCCTACGTCTACCGGCCCAGCCCCTCGGAAGGGGGAGAACTCCGGGGACCTTCACCCTAGGCGCAACCCTTCTCGTATATCACGGATTTGTCGCCGGCTTTAAGAGGGAGGGACGCTCGCGTCGGAGGCCGCCCCTCGCAGCCTGACGTGCCCGCACAGCTCAACTCACTTGTTTCCATGCTTCTTGAGCCAGTCTTCCGTGGCTTTCCCCGGCGGGGGAAGCCACGGATCTTTAGGGTCCGGCTTCACCTCTTTCTTCTCAGCCTTCTTTGGCTCCGGTGCAGGCTCCGGCACGGGCGCCGGAGCAGGCGCTGGTTCGGGAGCCGCTGGAAGCAGTTCCCTGATGTTCTTGACGGTTACGGCCATCTCCTTGGGGAGCTTTACGGCCTCGCCCTTCACCCGAATGATCTGCGGCTCCTTCGTCTTCGGATCGAGCATCACCACGAAGGTGCTGACGCTGGGCGATGGTACAGGTTCCCTTGGAAGGGAAACCACAGGTGTCGGCTGGCTGGCGATGGCCGCCGCCAGCGTGGTGTGAAGCTGCTCCTGCTGAACTTTTGCTTCACGCTGTCCGTCCACCACTCCGGCTCCGTAGCCCCAACGCCAGCCGAAGAACAGGGCCAGGCCCACGGTCAGAAAACAGCCCAGCCAAGTCAGAATCAGGATCTGGGCCAGGTGTGCCCCTCGCATGTTCGAGATCTGAAGCGGCCCCGGGCGCTTGATGGCGTCGATCCGGTCCAGGACGGCCTGCGGCACCGTTGGTTTAACGTCTGCAGTCGACGGTGCTTCCGGCTGGACGTTGGTGGAACCCTCTGCGCTTTGCACCATTCGGCCTGATTCCTTTCCAAAACTTGTGGAAAGGCAGTCCCTGTTGCCGGACCGCCTCCCCAAGCAATGTGTCGCCCCCATTATGCTCCAAGCGCGGGTCGGGCCAATCCAAAAGCTCCTGCACGTCGCGTCGAAGCCACCAGTAGCTTCCCTGAGCAAACTCCACGATGGGTCTGGTTCCGCGCATCTTGGGCGGCAGCCCCTTATACCAGCTCGACTGCTTGATGAACTCCATCTGCCCCGGCAAGTAATCGACGAACCAGGGCTGGCCCACGTAGCAGATGTTCTCGTTCTCACGGGCCTCGATGTACTCTCGCATTTGGTCGAACCACTTGGTGCCGTTGTCCTGCAGTTCGAGGCGTGAGTCGTCGTCAAACCAGACGACCCACTTCTGGTTCGTGAGCTTGCTGAACATCCGCCGCATCGCCACGTACTTGTGCGTATTGCCCGGCTCATGGACGTAGCGCGTGTTGTTCGACGGGTTTCGACAGAACTGCTCAATGATCTTGAGGGACTCTGCTCCCGGCTCGTTGAGCCAGAGCAGCGCCTGGGTAACTTCAGGCTTGTGTGTCAGGATTCCCAGAACGTGCCGGTGAAGGTCGGGGTAGTCGCCGTACACCAGCGCGTGAATCTTCACTTCCTCTGGTTTCATTAAAAGTCCTTCCATCCAGCGGCCCACTGCTTGCGCTCCACAGTCAGCCACTGCGCCGTAATGGCCTTGGAGAACCGAACATGAAGCAGCGCGCAAAGCGCATCGGCCTCCCATGTCGTGCAGTGACATCCGATGTGCCACGACGTCGCGCAGGCCCCGGAGTCGGTGAGCAGAAAACCATTGTTCTTGACCAGGTCCACCACCTGCTTGCGCATGGACCCGCCGATCATGGCGTTGTGCTTGCGTACGCCCTCAACGGCGTTCGGGGTGTTCTTCAGCTGCTGTACGGCCTCCTTGACGGTGTCCTCCCCCGCCTCGGTCTTGCCGCGCACGTCCACCATCCAGCAGCAGATGTGAGGAAAGACGTGAGGAAGCGACGACAGCCTGGAAACCACTTTCTGGCACTCCATGGCTGCCGCCCCAATGGCCTGCTGCCGCGCCTGGGCCTGTTCGGGGTCCATGGGGCCTTCGTTCGGCCCTTCAGCCAGCACGCCATTATACTTCTCCATGGCAGCCAGCAGCTGACGTTTGGCTTCCTCAACTGTCATCATCTTCGTCGTCTTCCTCGTCATCGTCCCAGCCGTCGTCTTCCTCGTCCTCGTCTTCGTAGGCGTTATAGTCCTCGTAACAAGGGTTGCAGAGGGGCTTGCCGTCCCCATCGAAGCCCCACTCTTCGTCTTTGCACCGCTTCAGAAGCTCCTGCTGAGCTTTCATGGACGTCTCGTTTTCGTCATCTCCACTTGTTTCCAGGGTATCCGAGCACGCCTCGCAGGATATCCTGGCCACGAACCTCGGAAAGACTTCCATCGCACGTTTGAAACTGGGCATCACGTGCCTCCAAACGGATTCTTCTTCACTCCAGATTGCCCCATCGCACGGCGACGGCGCACGGCGTCGTAATCATCCATGGTTGCCTCTCCCCGGGCAACCTGGCTTTGTGCGTAGGCGTCATCCATGCGGTTCAGCAGTTTCCTGACCTCGCACAGCATCGCCCACTGCTGGTTCGGGTGCAGTTGCTTTCGAAAGATGTCCTCCTCAAACATCAGCGTCCCGCCGTTCATGATGTCCCGGCCGTTGACCGTGACATCGGCGCCGTGCAGCTCAACCATCAGCTCCAGAATCTTCATCGCCAGTTCTCCCGATAGATAAAAGGCGGTACGCCCCCGGCGGGTACGTACCTTTTCAAACGCGGGGTAAACGGCCTCTCGGCCAGGAAAAGGAAAGACACAAGCCCGAGGATGGAAAGGTCTCTGGAGCGCGGTGTCCGCGCTGCGCTTGTCTGCCCCTTCTGGCTTTCGCCGGGGCAGGAACGAACCCACGCCACATTGGCATTCGCTCCGGGGCCGGGCGGGCACCGGAGAGAGCGCGAAGCAGCGTGCGTCGTTCGAGCATGTAGGGACCTCCCAGAGTTCCAGAGCCATTATCGGGCTGACCGATCATGGGTCAACCTTCTTCGGTTCGGGAAGGGAGGTCAGGAAGGGTAACGGGTTCTGTTCGCACTCCACCGAAATGCCGGAGTGCTCAAGGAACTCGTTCACCGCTTCATCGGGGTCCTTCGGCATAGGTTCATGAACCATGACCAGCTCCCAATCATCAACCACCTGGAGCTTGAGCTGCTCCCAACACGCCTGCTCGGTGGCGCCGATGATCAGATCATTGAGGCCGTGCGGGCCGCCGTCCAGGCGCATGATCCAGACGTCGACCTTCTTCGGGCCCACGGTCAGAATCGAGCCCAGCCGCCTCATGCCGTTGTTGACGAGGCAGTAGAGCGGCTCGTAGAAGATGGGCGTGATGCCCCGGGTGCGCGTGCGGTCGAGTATCGTACGGAAAGCCCGCAGGTCCAGAATGGTCTGACCCACGGCCTTCACGATGTTGACGCGCTCGGGCGTCGAAGCCTTGTTGGAGCTGATAAGAGCTGCCTGAGACAGGTCTTTGTTCTTGTTGTTTCCCGCGCGTGGCCTTCTGGTCTTGTTCTTGGAGCCCTTCGGTCTTCCCACTACTAGGCTTCCCTCCGTATGGGATCGTATTTCGCCTGTGGACAGCCGTAGTTGTCCAGAAACTGGTCGATGGCGATCTTGCCGTCCGGTCCGAACAGCGTGTGCACGCCGTAAATGCCGCGTTGGCAGCGCCTGGAAATGATCTCCAGGGCCTTGATGATGGCGTCGGTCTCGTCCCGGCACTCGAAGAAGGACTGGGACTCAACGCCTTCAGCCTGATTGGACAGCTTCAGTCTATACGAGCGGGATGCCATCGGGCCTCACCTCCACGAAATCACGAACGTCCATTAGTTGACGCCCTGATTCTACCAGACGATAGGAATCTTGTGGATCGTCCGGCGTGGAAGCCTCGATGACGGTAGTCTCGATGGCTTGGGTCCAAAAACGATGTGCAGTGTACGGTTCGAGTGTCACGACCGTTCCGGGGTACATGATGAAGCCTTTGGGCTCCAGAAAATCGACTGTACCCTCGAAGGGAGTCTTGCGCCCGGGCCGTGGAACGTAAATCTGCAGGAACATCGTTCCACGCGTCACGTAGAACGTCTCATTCTTCTGGACGTGGTAGTGGATCGAGCAGGCGTCCACGCCCAAGCTCTCCCGGCAGGGGAGAAGCGTCAACGTCTTGCAGGCGTATCCGTTCTCAAAGCAGTCGTGCAGCACACTGCAAATGCAGATCTCGTAGCCCCAGGTTTTCGGAATGAGTTCCGGTTTTCGGAATAGGAATCCGGGCATTACGTACTGTCCCTCTTTTCCCAATAGGCTTTAAGCTCTCGGACCCCCTCTTCGTGGAGCCCCCACAGTTCGGCGAACTCCGCCGGCACGTTGGTCCAGATCACCTTGAAGTCCCGGTTGACAAACTGGTCGGCCGTGATGACCAGCCGCCCCCGGGACTTCTTTCTCGCAATGCCAAGCTGTCGTCGCCTGAACCACCACGCCGCAGCGACCGTCTCGGTGCAGCTGAAGGCCATGTCAAACTCCGCCTTGTGGTTCTGCTCAAGACGGTTGAGTTCGTCAGCCTCGGCGCTTAGCTCGCGCGTCTCTCCGTTCTCGCGCAGGTGGTTCAGCTCCTCCTGCACGTTGAAGTCAAACAGCGCGTCGTATTTGCAGCCCACCAGTTTGTGCGCCGTCTTTGCCGCCCGCTCGCACTCGTACTCTTCCATGTGCTTGGGCCGCAGGAAGATCATACGGTCCGCACGAGCGTGAAGAGGATGACGCTCAACCACGCCCTCGCTGATGGCTTCAACAAGCCTGACAGTGGAAGGATCGTAGATGGGAACGATCGAAGCGGCGTGGCATTCGCCCTTGGCGGGGCCGTGAACGACGATCCCGGCGTGCTTGAAGCAACCGGGAATCGCCACGTTCGAGAACCAGTAGCCTTTCTTGGTGGCGAGCATGACGTCCCCGGGCTGGAGACGCTTGCACACGTTCAGAAGGGTCTCAATCTCAACGCTGTAATCGTGGTGGGTCCACGAACATGTCGGGAGAGGCAGGAACCCGAGATAGACCTGCCAGTAGAACTTGACGTCGCCCAGCCAGAAGGCAAGACGGCGCCAGGCCCGATGGAACCGATAGGAAAGCGTGTTCGGATCGGCGTCGCTCGTACCCCTGCTGATCCAGAGGAACCAGAGCAGCACCAATACGGCGACGCCGGCCCCCCACAGCAACACGTTATCCATGGCTCAACCCTCGGCTAGTTTTGGTGTGCCGACCACCTCCCTGTTTGTCACGTCCTTGCAACTGCCGTGGCTTTCGTCTTCCGTCTCGCCTTTCTCGGCCAGCATTTTGGCCTCTTCGGAGTTGTCGGCGCGCACCCAATAGGTGGCCGTGTACGTGCGGGATTCTACCACTGGGACCTCCCAGAGGGGTAGTTCATTCTTCAGGGGTTTGGGGCCTCCTGTGCATTGCCTGGTTGACGTCGCTCATGTACCTGCTGACGACCAGCAAGGCTTCCTGTCGGCTGAAGCCAACTCCCACGAGCTGCTCCTGGTAGCACTTCGCCGTCTGTGCCATGGCCGTGAACATGTCCTTCGAGTCGGCCAGCACCGAGTATGTCAGCGTGAACAGCGCGTTGGTTGACTCGATCTGGGCCTGTACGGCGTTGGCCGCCTGCTCCATGTCATCGGGAGGCGCTTCGCCCTCAACCCCCACGAAATTCTGCTCGCCTGCGGACTGGACTACCGTGAAGCGCTCGTTCTTCTCGTCCACGGGCTGGACTTCGAGATCGTCGCGCAGCCAGATGCCCTCCGTGAGCTTCCTGAACCGGGCAGGGTCGTTGTTGAATTCGGAGATCCGGTTTCGAACCTGTACGTCAGTGTCGACCGAAGGGTCGACATCAAAAACCTTGCAGACGCCTTCGGGGTTGAGGCCCCGATCGTAGGCATGGGCGGGAAGCCCTTCGAGGCCGTACACGGACACGCGGGGGGTTTGATCAACGGGCATGAGTTTCTCCTTTGTTATCGGTTGTACTGATAACCTAAGAGAAACTTTGGGAAAGTCAAGGTCAATCGTCGGGAGCCGGCGGGCACTCATTGACGGCGATGCTGCGGTTGGCGTCAGCAACCGCGCTCAGGACATGGCGGATCGCCACCGTGGTGTCGGCGCTCTGCGGACAGTTCATCAGAATGGTCCGTGCCAGCTCCCTGCCTGCGGCGCGGATCTTCTTGAATTTCGGAAGCGCTTCCGGCGTGGGCTTGTGGTAGACAAAGTAATTGTCGAGATCTTCCAGCGTGAAACCCGGCATTGCCCTCTCCTTAAAGTGGGGTGGACTCCTTCAAAGCTCCCTGAAACATGTGCTGCGCCACGAACGCAGCCTGTTCCGGCGCGTTTGAGAGCGCGCAAAATACCACGGGCGCTCCGCAACTGATAGGTCTCGTGTCCGTCTTTTTGCCCGGATGTGGTGCCCAGACTTTGTAGCAGGCCAGCGTTGGGGTCTTGAAGATCGCCGCCCACAACGTCATGCCGGTCGCCCCACCCACGTACACATTCGCCTGGTTAATGATCGCCAGACTCTTCATGGGATTCAGGTTCTCGTGCCAGAGCGGGTAGACACCATCTGGCGTCCCCATGCGCTCGGCGGACTCCTTCGTGCCGACGATCACCGTAGGCACGGCGCAGCCCAACTTGAAGCAGACGGTATGCCACCACTGGGGTGACTGATTGCGGTAAGTATCGTAGCCCGCGTCGAACAGTGGGCTGACGACGGCGAAGGGCCGGGGCACCTTATACTTGTCCAGCAGCTCGTTGGCCCGAGCCGTCGCGTCCGGCGTTGGCTGGATCTTGGGGTCCACGGTGCGATGCTTCATGAGCCACAGCCATATGCGCCACATCGTGACGTGGTAGAGCCGCTGGCCCTCGGGCGCAGGCAGCTGTTCTTCGAGCTTGGTCACGGTGATCAGGTCGTCAGCAATGCCGTCAAACAGCCACGTGCCGGGCAGATACCGGGAAGCCTCAGTGCCCGGCCTCATTGAATCCTCGTAGACGGTGAGCTTCCGTGCCGGGTTCTTGTGGCGCCAATCAGCGAGCCACAAATAGGCCGCAGCCCGGTCACCCATGCGAAATGCCTGCCCGTACCAGAAGGCTCCGGGCGGCGGGAACCGGCGCGCCATGTCGAACCACGCCGGGTTCAATGTTCGATTGCCCAAGCGGGTGCGGAGCACAACGATCTCCTATACTGAGGCTTTCAGGCTCTGCCAGAGGCCGGAGGTAGGGCCGAATGCGTACGTCAGGATGTTCGGCTGCCCGTCGAGCTGGCCTCGAATGGTGTCCTCGACGGGCCCGTGCCGAATCAATGTGTGCTGGCGGAAAAGGGCCCGCAGCGAGGCCGGGCAGAAGTAATGCAGATGCTCGCCCGGCCGATAATGTCGCCAATCAAGGTTGTGCGGAAAGGTCGTGGGTCTGGCGGGAGTCGACACAATGATGTGGATGCTGCGGGCCGCAAGGTCTTTGATCGGGGCGAGGTCATCGAAGTGTTCGAGCGAGTCAAAGAGCGTGACCACGTCCCAAAGCCCCTGGTCGAGGGTCACTTCCTTGACGCCGTACTTCTCGCCGCAGCCATGAACGTCATAGCCGTAGGCAGCAAAGCCGGCCTTCTTGGCGGTGTGGATGAAGGAGCCGTTGCCGTATCCCACGTCCAACAACCGCTTTCCCTCGGCGAACGCCTGGACGAAGCCCAGGCGCAGATGCGACATGCGCTGCACGTCCTCGCCGTAGCTGTCGTACCGCTCGGCTACGTACTGCGCGTTGTACGCCTTTCTGATTTCCAGCGGGTCCTGCCATATGTGCGCGCACTTCTGACAGGTGAGCAAGCGATCGGAGCCGTTGCGCTGGCCGGCCTCCAATGGTTCTGTGTCGCAGATGGGGCAGTTTGACATGCGGGCTCCTTCATCGACCTGACCAATACCTGAGACTGAAGTTTTACCTCGAATTGGGCCAAATAGGTAGTCAGAAATCAGGGTTCGTCGTCGCGTTTAGCCCAAGCGTCGTGCCCACACTTCAAGAACAGGGCGTCGTCCGTCTCCACGATAAGGTCCAACAGCTCCTTCTGCAGCCCGTGGCCGGCGTCACCGATTGCCTCTGCCAGCAGCTTGGACTCCCCCAGATACTTCGCCAGGAAGGCATCGGGAGCGTCGTCCATTTCCCGCAGGTTGTCGATGCGGTCGATGAGTTTGATGAGCTTCGCCTCCCTCGGAGCCTCCGCCGCGTGGTCCCGGTCTAACTCCTTGCGCTCCGCCCGAGGCAGATCCCCTCGCTGCTTCGAAGGGTTGGTCAGCCATCGAACAAGATCGCAGACCCTCGCTCCGAACGTCGAAGAGATCACATCAAGATCAACGTCCTCACAGTCCTCAACGGTGTCATGAAGCAACGCTGCAATACACATGGTGATCGTGTGGTCCGGCAACATCATCACGCGGGAGCACACGCGGATCGGATGGGTCACGAACGGAGCCCCGCCGTACTTCCGAACCTGCCCGGCGTGGTGCTTGTGCGCGAAATTCAAAGCGGCGTACATGAGGTTCTCCTCCGGCTGCTTCTCAACACACTCCGGGCACGACACGTAGGCACGAACCGTTACTTCTTTGCCCACGTCGTTGGAAACTCGACTGCCGCAACGGAAACAGCGTACGTATGTGGCCATAACCCCTCCATTTCGGAATCGGTTCCTATCTCTTGGCGATCCAGTACGGCCTGAACTTGAGGGGTACGCGGTACTGGCGCCCCCGGTAATTCACGCGCACGAGCTGGCAGTTGATCGTATCGTTTGTCAAGAACGTGCCCTGGGGGTTGATGGGCAAGATACACTTTGCCCACCGGACGCCCTCATAGACACTCTTTATTTGGCCTGTTGAGGAGAGCCGCAGTATCTTGCTCTGCTCCGAGGAGGCCACCAGCCAATCGCCACGAGGCAGCTGGACCGGACAGTGGATGAACTCGAAAGGCGGGCCGGCAAACGCCTGGACATTCTCCAGTTTCCTGTTCACAACGAGTATGGACCCCCGCTTCAGGTCCTTTCGCAGCTTGAACAGCGACAGCACCCAGCGGTCCTTGTCCAGCCGGTGCGCGTAGTTCACGTGCACCTGATGCTGGTCGGCCGTTTCGTGAATCCAGCCCCGGTTCTCTTCCCGCCTTTCAGCCAGCACGGGACCGAAGTCGGCGATCTTGCAGTTCCAGTAGAACCCGCCGGGGACCTTCTCGCCGTCCCACCCGATCTCGGTGACCTCATCAAATCCCGTGTTGGTCACCAGCAGTCCGTCCCCGGCAGGTTCCACGTAGTGAATGTCGTTGAACCACGAGAGCGACAGGCGCTTGCGCGGCTTGAACTCCAGATCCAGCTCCATGATCTCGTAGAGGCCGCACACGAGATACCCGTCGGGGAGCGTGACCACGCTCATGGCACACGCCCCCCGCTCGGGGTTCTTCGGATTCCCCTGGATTGCCCAGTGCTTCAAAGGAAGGTGGATGATGTCCTGGTGTACCAGGGAATCCGAGAAGATGTGAAGCCTCGTCCGGTAATGCTCGCTGACAATGATCACGGCTACTCCTTGGAAAGGGCCAGATCGGCTAAGGGGAAGCGCGCCCCGCAATTGGTGCACATCACGACCTCATCCGTCGTGGAGCAGTCGTTCATCTCCGGCGGAACCCGGGAGGGCACCTCAGCGTCCTTGACCTCAAAGCCGTCGGGGTGCAAAGGTGAATTCGGGATGATCCTTTCACCGGTAACGAGCAGGGTCGCACCAACGACGAGCAGAGAAACCTCAGTGCAGGTTGGACAAGTATGACGCCACTGCGCCCATTTGTCCCGGCGCTCGGCCGCTGCCTTCTCGGTGAAGCTCTCCGGGTAGCGCTCCTTCAGTTTGTCGATGTTCTCCTTCATCGTCTTTTCCAGGTCGAAGCCGGTGGCGTTGGCCACCAGCGCGATGTACCACATCAGGTCACCGATCTCCTCCCTGATGTTTGTTGAATCCAGCGGCTGCCCGTAAAAGACGTGTTTGTAGATCGCGCTCCACAGCTCGCCGGCCTCTTCCGAGATGCCCATGGCCCCGTGGATCAGCCGGGCGTTATTGGTCAGCCGCCGGGCCACGTCCTTCGTGATCGGCGCCTCCGTCCGCGCCGCCAGGTCCTGGTATCTCTGGCTCATCCTTCCCTCCGTAAGCTGTGATGATGGTGCGGTTGTCCCCGCCTCTCAACAGGAGAACCCACTTGGCAAAGGGCATGCCCAGCGGGCACCGCGCCTTGATCAAGTGATGCTCGTTGTACTTCTTGAGGCCCTCTTCATGCTCGGGCGCGCACTTGGGGCAATACGCGTAGCTGCCCACGAGAATGCCGCCGCTGTCAGGCTTGCCTTTATACTCCTCGTTGCAAAGATCGCACACGACGGAGTCTTCATGATCGATGACTGTCACTCGTCTCATGCTCATGACAGCTCCTATTTGTTGTACCAGACCACGTGCGTGGCCCAACTCGGCGGCGTCCTCTTGATCACCGTGATGTCCGACGGGAGGATCTCCGACCGGCTCTCGCCGGTATCGGTCGCCAGCCGTCCAAAGCGGTCGTAGTCGATGAAGTCGTGATCGCGCACGTACCCCAAAAACTCCTGCATGGGCATGTGATGCCCGCCGCAGGAGGAAACATCCTTCAGGTTTTCCGGCACTTCGGCCGGCCAATCGCATGTCGTGCCCATTACCAAACCACCTCCCCCTTCGCGTCAGGTTTCCGGTCGTTCAGGTAGGCGTCGAAAGCCTCGATGAACTTGAGAGTCTTCTTGAAATGCTCGTCCGCTATCTGGATCTTGCGGTCGGGGTCGTCCGTCATCCAGAACCGGTTAGCGGCCTTTCGGGTCTTGTGGTGCAGAAGGCCAACGCCTTCCCGCACGCGAGGGTCGGTCTCGGTCGAGCCGCACCCCGCCAGTAACAGAACGCCAAGCCAAAGCCACCGCTTCATCAGTCGACGCTTCCCTCCATCAAGAAAATGGGTTGATCGCCCTTCTTGACCGCGTACTTGGGGACTTCAATCTGTACGCCGTCTGTAAGAAAGAGCCTGTATGCTCCGACGCTGGTGTTCTCAATACGCTTGATTACGCTGCCCGAAAGATCGTGTTCCCCCAGACACGCACGCAGCTCCCTGACCGTAGGCCCACGAAGCCCGCCACGAACCCAGTAGTTATCGTCGTCTTCGTGCGTTTTCGTAGTCTTATCATGGATGAGCTTGAGGTCCTCCCAAACCTCCCGAAGCACGCGGAGCGCGTCCTGCGTAGGCGTATTGAGCCGGTCACACAGGCTGTCCACTTCCGCGTTCGTATACGGTTCCACGTCACCGAAATGTTCGGGCATTCGTGTACGTGCTCCGTGAACTCCGTCATGATTCAGGATTTCTTCCTGCCAAAAATGCAGAGCCGCTAGCACGTTGGCTATATCTCTTTGTGTCATGCCTTCTCCTCAAAACAGCCCTGACGCCGCCCCGGAGGGGATGGGTGGTACGGCGCCAGGGCGCTGCGAGCCATTAGGCCCGCAGGATTATTTGGGTTTTTCGCCGAGATGCATCAAGGGGATAGGGGCAGGACTACTCCCATTCAGGAAGTAGATCTTGGCTGCTGGATCTTTACCCATAGCCCCAAGAGCCTTAAGTGCTTCCAGCTGAAGAAAGGCCGGGTTCTGTGCGATGGCCTTGTTGATCTGAGTGATCTCATAAGCCTTCGCGTCCGCCAGGATCTTCTGCTTCTCGGCGGTCAGCGCGGCAGCGTCCTTGTCGGCCTCGGCCTTGGTGATGACCGCCTGCTTCTCAGCCTCGGCGGTCTTCACCTTCTTCTGCTGCTCCGTCTCGAACCGGCGCAGCTCAGCCTTCTCCTTCTCGGCCTCCTGGTCCCGTTTCTTCTTGGCCTCGACCCCCAATCGGATGGTCGCAGGCAGCTCGATGTTGCGAATCAGGACCGCCGTGATGTCAAAACCGCGCGGGCCAACCTTCGTCTTCAACGTCTCAAGGATCGACGACTGAAGGTTGGTTTGCACCCGCTCAGTGAAGAAGTCCTCTGACTTCTCCACGGCCTTTCCCTGTTCCCGCAACACGCTGCGCAGCGTCGGGACCAGATGGATGTTCAGAACGTCCTCGGCCGTGCCCGTCTCATTCAGGATCTGGGGCGTGGCGGTCATCTGGACGTTGTACTGGATGCTCACATCGAACTTCGTGAGCAGTTGATCCTTCGAAGGTACGGCCATCGTCTCTTTGTGCGTCTTCTGACGACAGTCGTATTGAACCCAATCGAGCAGCGGGTTTTCCAGGTGAACCCCCGGCTTGCGGGGCTCGGGCTGGACGCTGCCGAAGAGCACGCCCACGCCCGAATGCCCCGGCTCGATCGTGATCACGCACGCCAGAACAAACATCAGGGCAGTGAGCCCGGCAAAGGCAAACGTGGCCCACTTGCCCACGCGCTTCAGGTCCGCAGGATGGGTCAAAAACCACACCCCGGCAGCCAGAAGCGTCAGTATGGCAAAAACTACGGGAACACCAATGCTAATCATTACTCCCTCCTCGCTGGAGCGGAAACGTTTACCGCCCAGACCCAAGTCCAGGCGCTTCGGTCTCGTTGATGCGCTGAGAGGCGCGTGGACTTGTGGTGGGAGAACGAATGTCAGGCGGGCTGGACGTTCGTGGCCTTCGGTCCCTTCTGGCTGTCGGCCACTTCAAACTGCACCTTCTGGCCTTCCGTCAGCGTCTTGCGCCCCTGTCCCTGAACCTGAATGTCCGAATAGTGGACGAACAGGTCCTTTCCTCCGTCATCCGGCTTGATGAAGCCGAACCCCTTCTGGTCATCGAACCACTTCACTTCGCCTGCTTCCATCGTAGTTCCCCTCATATCTAAAAGTAAGCTGCCGCTGACCGGGCGCCGGAAAGGCGCCCGGTCAGGGCAAACGAAACGCGAATCGGCAAAAATGGCAGAGATCGGCATTAGCGGTCTGAAGACTCCTATCGCGTTAGGCAGAGTCTCCCGATCCCGGGCTTTACCTCGGCTCATCACGAGCAGGCTACACACCTGCGCCGCTCCCCGAAGTCTCGTATTCAGACAGGAAACCACCCAGCGAGCCTCCCATCCTACGTGCATGGGCACCGGTTTTCGGGCCGGGCCCGTCCCTTCGTCGATGATGTAATCCCTGCCGCATCCGACCCTCGCTGCTACCTGCTCGCGCGCCCGCGTACGCCTGCACGCGGCCCGCGCCCGAGGCCCCGGCCTTGACCGGTGCCTCTTCCCCGACCTGCTCCCCGGCCGCGTCCGCGTCCCGTGCCTGCCTTCTTATCGCAGGGTCCGAGATCACGTCCGGTCCGGGGCCCTTGGCCCAAGGGGCCAGTTCCATCACGGTTGGGCATGGCGCCCTCCTTTCTGCTCGCCTCCTTGGGTTACTCAGTGGCCGTCAAAAGAATTGCCGAGAGGTCACATTTTCAAGATGTATTCCCAGCAGGCATACGGCCAAAGTGACGCTGTTGATAACGGTCAACATAAAGCCCCTCAAAGCCCCTCGGGGGTCTGGGCACACGTCGCATCCTTAACTCCATTCATCCGGGTTGTAGGTGACATGTCTCACCAACTCCCCACACTTGGGGCATTTCAGCACCAGAACGTGAGCCTTCCGAAAAAGTGCCGTGCCCAGTCCCTTCATGCTCACCAGAGTTTGCCCCGCTTTTTCCATCTGTTCATAAGGTGAGGGCAATGTCTGTTCGGCGACCGTCTCCCAACTGTGACGGCACGCGAGCTTCAGCAGCCATCCCAGCATGGCGGTCTCCCTTCATCAGGCAAAAAGCGCCCAGTAGAACCACTTGATTGCGCCGATGAGCGCGCTCAAGAAGGGCATCACACCTCCTTTCGTTCAGGCCCCAATTGGGGCTGCCCGACGGATTGCTGCGGCACCGCTGCCACAGCCGAAACCCCAAAAGCGACGCTCTGGCGGCTTTTCTCCTCGCACACCAGCCAGAGGAAGCAGTACACGCCCAGGTCACCCATGGTATCGCGCACGCTTTCGTTCACCGTCGCTCCGTGCTGCTTCAAATGCCTCAAGCGCTTGATCTTGTCAGACATGCGAACCTCGATTGCGCTCAACGCGCCCATGCTCGGGTCCATGACCGGCGACTCGAACACGGACGAGCCGTAATCGAAGTTCTTGCGCAGCGCCGTGACCTTGGCCTTTTCGAACTGATGCCAGATCAGTCGCTGGTCCGGGCTCAGGCCCGCTGGCGCGGGCGCCGGGTTCAGGCCCCGAATCACGTCCTCCTCGGTAAGCGCAGGGCCCGTCGGCCCTGACGGTCCCGTTGGTCCGTCTATACCTGTCATCGACATCGCTACATCTCCAGATGGAAGACCCCGAACGGTCTCGGAAGCGGAATGCTCTGCTTCTCCTTGCCGCTCATATCGGTAACCACCACGCCCTTCTCGTGCGTGATGATGTACCCGCCCTCGATCTGACGAATCCGCTTCACGAATTCGTACGGTAGCACGACCTCTTCGTTGACGACGAGGCCGGCCTTGGCGCCGTACACCTTCTTCTCGACACGATCATCCCACTGGATGTCGTGCGGAAACTCGTATTTGACGGGCTCTCCCCAGCTCACATGGTCCGTGAAGGGCTTGAGCATGGGCGAGATACCCAACTTCATAAACGTCGGATGGAGTCGGCCCCATGGGCCCTTGTGGATGGAGTTGAAGCCGCCCAGCCGTTCCTCTGGCAGCGTGCGGCTCAACTGGTGGTTCAGCCAATCCGGCTCCCTCATGCGCGGCCGGAAGTTCTCTGGCTTGTCGTGGTGATCGACCAGCCACCAGTCCCACTTGATGTTTCCGTCAAGGTCCATGATGTAGACCACGTCGAGGCCGCCGGAGCCCGCCAGGATGTCCCCCTTGTACTCGCCGACCCAGTGCGCCGCATACACGTACGGCGAATAGATCTGCCGCTCCAAGGTCTTGCCGTCCAGGCTCCAGACCTGGTGGTCGCTGCGGCGGGTCAGAATGAGCTTGTCTTGGAATTCGCCCACGATGTGGACGAACCGAACCGGCGTTTTGGGCGAGTGGTCCGGGATCGTGCGTACGATCTTGCCGTTCTCGATTAGAGCTGCTTGACAGAGCGGCTCCTGGAAGGCCGTCCAAAACCTCATGTTGACTCCTTAGAAGGTGGGGCGGCGGCGACTCTGGCGCTTTCTCTCAGGTCCATGGCCCAGTCGAGATGCGGCAATGCACACAACCGGCGCCCCACCTATTTTCTTCCAATCGCTGCGAAGGAGGAGCACACGTCCACCTCCCTCTCCATGTACTCAACCTTGAAGCCGGCCATGAGCATGAGTCGGCCGAGCGTATCCGGTGTGGGCTGCCACAAATGCTCGTGGCGAACCCCCTCAAAGAGGTGCGGGTCCCACTTCGCATGGCCGGGAGCGGGCAAGTAGATAAACGTCACACCACCCGGCTTCAAGACCCGATAGAACTCCTCAAGCGCCTTCTCCGGGTCGTCCGCGTGCTCCAGGCAATGGCTGGAAAACACGTAATCCATCGACTCGTCTTCGTATTTCGACAGGTCCGTCGCAGACCCGGAATCGGGCAGGCGGATGTCGACGGGGATAGCGCCAGGAAAAGGAAGGAACTCCGTACCATCGCAGGTCACGCCGCAAGGTCCCACGTCCAGGCCCTTGCCTTTGCAGAACTTCCGTGCGAGGCGGTAGATCCAGCGCATGCCGCTGCCCTTCATTGCTCTGTACGCCTCGGGGAACAGCTCGTCACCAGGTTTCAGTCGAACGCGGTGCGTTATGTTCTTGATTTTCCCGTGAACGAAATCCTTCACGCGTCCTTCCTCTCTCGCACGTGCTGATGGCCTCTCTTCAACCATAACTGCAGGCTCTCGTACGGTGTCGCATACGGCGCCATGAGATGAAACCCGGACGTGGACGATACGTGCTCCGGGTCGGCGTAGGAATCAAACAGCCCGCTTACGCGCTCCCAGTTAGGAAGGTTCCCCCAGAACCACATCATGCACGGCGTGTCGAGCACGTCGGCCAGAATGCCCAGCCCGCTAGGGAACGCGAAGAAGTAATCAAGCCGCTGGATGACCCGAAACGTGAATCCGATTGGCTGATCAAGGAAGGCCACGGGGTCCTCGCCCATGGCCTGAAGGGCCGTATAGACCTCCTGCGTGCGATCGTCGTAGGGCGCCCCGATAATCACGAAGCGCGCGGTAGGCAGGTGCATCCTGACGCCCATGAGAAACTGGACCCACTCCTTGACCTTCCAGAAGAGAATGTCCTCACGATGCTGGTAGGAGGAGCAGTAGACGCCAACCATCTGGCGCTCGTCACCGAGAATGGTCTTGATGCGAGAGCCTGAAGAAAGCGTGGGCATGGACGGACCGTAATGATAGTCCGTGGGCTGATCCGGGTAGGCTTCGGACAAAGGCTTGCCAGACTCCAAATGCGTGTTGAGTGACAACACGTAGCGGCCGGAGTCCAGCTCGCTGAGTTTCGTGTCGGAGGGCAGCACTTCCTCGAAAGCCTTCCAGTACGGAAGGTCTTCCTCATAGCCCAAGTTTTCGATGTGGGGCAACAAGTCAACGAAGGGCTTGCTGCGATGCGGAAGATCATTGCAGATGGAGAAAGCCACGGGACGCTGCTTCGCCAGGGCCTTCACCTTGGAGTAGACCCAGGAGATGTCGCCGATCCCGGGCGGCACTACGAAATGAAGATCACGCATGGAGGCCCTCGGAAAGTTTGATCGTCAAAGAGTGGAGAGAAACGTGGTTTCTTCATTCATGGAGAAGATGTATTCCCTCCGGGCATACGATCAATACGCTGGCCGTCAAAAGGTAAGGAGAAACGGTTTCTTTTCCGAAAAAAGATGTATTCCCCTTGGGCATACGGCAATGTTGGTGAGCCGGCAAAAGATTGCTGAGACACATTTTGTCGGATGTAGTCCCGTAGCGGCATCCGGCTCGATCTCAAAGCGGGCCATCAAAAGACAGAGAGACTATTTTTACCGCTCCCGGAGCCTCCCGTCTAATGGGAGGAGGTGGAGTCGAACCACCCGGTTCTTTTTATCAGAAAGATGTAATCCCTCCAGGCATATGGCCCTTTTTCAGGTTTGGTGGCCGGCAAAAGAACGCTGAGACGGGACATTTTGCAGATGTAGTCCCAGCAGGCATCCGGCCGATTTCAGTTTGGTAGCGGGGGCAGGACTTGAACCTGCGACCTCCGGGTTATGAGCCCGACGAGCTGCCTAACTGCTCCACCCCGCACCAATGGCGGACCGGCGATTATAGCGCCGGCCCGCCGTTTCTTCAAACCTCCACCGCCTCGATTTCGCCAACCCACTTCGCCGGGCTCAACCCATCCTTGGCGAACATGGAAACGACGTCGAACACGGTGTCCGAGAACCCGCCGACCTGCAGGATGCTGGGATCGCCAGCGCCCTTCACCTGCGTGGTCGAGTACGGCGTGATGTCGAGACACACCAGCTTCGCCTGCTTGTTGTGGCGTTTGAACCTCTGCCACGCCTTCTGAAGCTCGGTGCCGCGCCGGCCGCCATACGGGTGGGTACTGTCAATCCAGCTCTCGTAGTCCGAGACCAGGATCACGGTGTCCGCCGGGATGTTGTTGTCGTTGAGGTGATTCACCGTCAACGAACAGTTCGTCCCGCCCGAAGGCAGCTCCGACAGGATGCGGGCGTTTGTCATGACCGTATCCCGTGGGTTGAGCCTTGGGTACTCGGACATGGTCGTCTGGTTGCCAAAGTAGTAGGCGCGCTGCTGCACGCGCCGACCGGGGAGCGCAAGATGATCACTGAACGGGATCACCTGGGCTTCCGGGTTCTTGCGCAAGATCGCCGCCGCCATCAACGCCGCCACGTGGACACAGCTCGTCTTCGTGGAGTGGCCTCTCGGCCCCCGGCTCTGAGTGACCGGGCTGTGCATGCTCCCTGAGATATCAGGGAACACGAACACTCGGCCCTCGATTGCCGGCACGTTCTCGATGGCGACTTCCATCGCCTGTTCAAGCGCGGCCTGAACGGACTGCGGGATCTCCGGGTTGAGGTTCAGGTAGGCGGTCAGCAACTGGTACGGAAACTGACGGGCCTTCGTGATCTCTTCCCGGTTCTGCAGCCGATTCTCGACCTTCTGGCGCAGCTCCGCGTTTCCCAACACCCCGTACTTCAGGAAGTTGTTGAGGTTCATGCGCGTGAACTGCCACCTGCCGTTCCGGGCCAGGATCTTCCATTCGGCCTCGCCGATGCCGACGCCGTCGAGCATCTGGAAGGGCACATCGGGGATCGTCACGTCCTTCACGCCCGCCTTGTGCGCGGTCTTCCAGTTCTCGTATTCCTTCACCATCTCCGGCAGCTTGTCCGGCTCGTACCGGCGCGTGACCTTCTTGCCCGTAGCGGCAGGCTCCACGCGCTCCTTCCAACCGTCTGGGCCGACCGGGTCGAAACCCAACAGGTAGCCAAACAGCGCCTCCTTCTGAGGCGTGTTTGGGCTTGGGTGGGCAAGCCGGATCACATCCACGAGAGACGGATCGTTGCCGACCGAGCCCCGGAAGATGGTCTCCGGGCGGGTGCGATCGAACCAGCGCTGGATCGAGCGCCGCTGCGAAGAAGCCAGCGACTTGCGCCCGAAGACGCCCGAGCGGACGAACTGCGCGAAGTTGCGCAGCATCTTCGCGTTGTCGATCACCCGATCGAACACCTTGTCGGCCAGGTCACGAGGAGCCTTGCCCAGCGAGAGGCTCGCCGCCAGGAAGGCCGGCATGTCCTTCATGAGCCCCTTCTCACGGGCGTAGATGGCCAGCTTGGCGATGAACATGTCGTCGACATGCGCGAGCGTCGACTTGACCGTGTCCAGTTGCCCCTTGGCGGAGACGTAATACGTGTCACCGAAGCATCCGGTGACCGCGTACTGCGCCAAAAGCTCCTTGGGGCCCCGGCTGTACGCCCGGCCTCCGGCCTCGTTGACGGCATCCGTTTCCGGTGCCTGAGTGTGCGTGCTGAAAAGGCTTTTGTTAGCCATGGAAAGACCCTCCCCTGCTCCGTCAAATGGTTACGGACCAGCCCACCAGTCGGACTGGTAAAGTTACTCCGAATCTTCAGGAAAAGCAAAAGTCACGGAGTGGTTTTCGTGGTGGTTGCTTGGCGCCGAAACCGGGTGGGGCCATGCGTGGATTTGCATTTGGGGCACTTGCCGATCAGGTATTTCTGCGCCGGTCGCTTACCCGGGTCGACAATCGGGAGGTTGCATTTGCGGCAGTGAACGACCTTCTTCACCTGACACCGTCCTTCTTCATCCAAACCTCCATTGTGCGTGGAACACCACCAGAGCGCGTAGTTGATTTGACAATGGCTCAAATGGTTCTCCCATACATCGTCATGTTGGCCTCGGCCCACATGGCCGAGTGGTCCTCGTAGATTTCCTGGTCTTCTCGCCAAAGCCTCCAAGCCGTGATCGTGTCCTTGATGAAATCAAGGTTCTCGATCAGATCCTCGGAGCCAAACCCGTCCTCCTGCAAAATGCGGGAGTACAGCCGCTCGTAGTAATCCACGAACCGAAAGGCGATCTTCGAGCGCAGCGCGTCGTTCTCGATGGGAACGCTCAAATCAACCCACCCCCAGTGGTCCGATGCCCAAATCTTTGACCCACGATCGGGGTCGGTGTGGAGCCAGTCCACTTCCGGGTCAAGTGGAATCGGCGGTGTTAGCGACAGGGTCTTTGGCATCTTCCGTGCTCTCTTCCTCTTCTTCGTCAACCAGCTTTTCGGCCTGCTCGTCGTACCACTCGCGCACCGTGCTAACGAGATCCTCCCATTCAGTCAGATAGATGTCCAGACTTTTGAGAGGCTCCTCCTCGCCCAGCCAGTGCACGCAATCGTCCTTCTCGTACACGCAGGACGGTGCGAAAGCCGGGTGGTGCGTAGCCAGAATGACCTGAATGCCTTTGCTCGTGAGGTAGCTGAATGCGCCGGCCGCTTCGCCGGCCATGGCCACATCGAGCCCCGCTTCGGGCTCGTCTATCATCAGCGTGTCGCCGGGCGTGACGGCCAGCGCCTTGAGGCTGGCCTGAAAGAGCAAGCTGTTTGCTTCCCCGTGAGACAAGCTCTTCAGCCGCGTTATCGCCTCCGACCGGCTTTCGACCGACCGGATGTCCCATCTCGTGGAGTAGTGAAAGATCTTGCCCGGACTCGGGGCCGCCGTCTTCACCACCGTACAGTCCTTGCAGGACTTGATGGCTTCCAACAGCAGCGTTTTGCCCGACCCAACGTCGCCAAGGACGACGTTGAGGCCGGGCGTGAAGTCTATCGTTTTCCAGGGATATCGAATGAGCTTGTTGTGTGTTCCGCAGAACTCAACACGATCGATCATGCTTCCTCGAATTCTTCTCCTTCCGAGAGGTCCTTAACTCCCTCCGGTATTTCCACCACAGCACCCTCAAGGTCCTTCGCCAGGTCCTCAATCTGCCTGCGTGTGGTTGTGAATTGATACTGCCGCTGGTAGCGCCCAATGCATCCGGTGATTTCGTAGACCTGGATATCGACGCTCATGAACATCGGGCACGATTCGATGGTCTCGGCGAAGATCCGGTATTTGGGCACAACGCGAGCCTCGACTTCGGAACCCATTCCGAACTCTCCCAATCCGCACCGACGCCAACGCCCCGAGGGCACCGCCGGCTGTTCCAAAAATCGGCGAATCCTGTTCATCTGCACATTGCCGCGCGCAATATCTAAAAGCAAGGTGCGCACGGACGACTCCTAAAAGTGCCCGTCCGAGCGGTTGCCGCCGCCCGGACGGGCCGATCGGAGGATCGAGATGAAGGATCACTGCCAGGAGGACAGCTCCCTCTGCGGTTGTTACTAGGGCAAAATGAAACCAGGTGCGAGTCGACGAACCTGGCGAGACCAACCCTGCAATAGGCGACCGACCGCAGCGCGTTGCATCTGGCCTCTCACAGAATTCTAAATGTTCCGAGGCAGGAAATCAAGCCTGCTGTTGAGCAGCGACTGATCTTTTCAAAAAGGCCGCGCCGCCGCTGTCACGGCTGTGCCACCTGTAACCCCCCTCACGACAAAGGGATGGTCCATAGGCAACCATGACCGCCAACAGTTGCGGGCGAAGAGCGTAGGGATGCGGGTCCTTCGCACACGCCCTGAAGGTTTCGTTCAGGACCTTCGCTGGCAAACTGAGGGATTTGAAGTTTGCGTTGAGCACCGACCTTGCGCTCGAAAGTTGGAGGGAGAGGCGTGGGAAGTGTCGACGCACCTGTTCCGCAAAAGCCGCATTGCCTTCATCCACAAGCGTTTGAAGATTCATGAACAGGCTGTACTCGTATGCGTACTGTCCTAAGCCGGCTATGTACGTGAACTTGTGACTGCCCCACCATTGCTCGATGTGGTTTCTCAGCCGGGAGCTTGACAGGCTCACTTCCCTCTCCGAAAGCTCCCGACCCAACGTATCGAAAATGCTCTGGAAGTCATGCCGCTCTCCCTGACGCTCAATCAAAGTCAGGAATTCGGCACACCCCTCGTTGAAACACCTGAGAAGATCCTGGTGAGTGTCCTCGCACAAATGCGCCGGAAGCCATCGATGCCGATGCTGAACACGATACTGACTCTCCAGCCAAGCAAGCCTGAATATAACCTCTGCAGTCTTTGGGTTCATGGTGTCTCCAAAGCGTTTTCCACACGTTTCCACCGGGACCCGTGTGGCTGGAAGCCTACGATTACCGTGCGCTCGGCAAAAGCGCAGGTCCTGCACGTAGAACAATTCTCGCATCCCCGCTGCGCAGCACAGACGAGGACCATCTTGTTTCGAGGTGTATAAGAAACCGGCGGTGTCTGCCTGCTTATAAGCGTAACTACCGGCCCCACCCCAAGTTCTGAAAGTTCATCAGCTTCGGCCATCGTGTTGGCCGACAGGTTGACAACAAATCCATTGTCATTGGCGTACTTCACGGCCTCACGGTTCTCCCTGACGGACATGGGTTTGTGAGTATACGTGAAGCCCCTTCTACCGGCATTGGCTTCGACCAGCTGCTCCAACTGCCGCCGATCGATACGATCCCCCACGCCCGGGAGATCTCCGGCTTGATTATGGCGCCACAGCGTGCCGGGCGCCAGCTTTCTTATGCCCTCAAGGAAGGCTTCCCAGCAAGAGCCCATTCGGCCGGTAGTCACATTGCGCCAGTGGAGTCCCAGATAGCTGAGATCTGAGTAGCACCCTTTACCGCGCAATGGACAAGCAACCGGACAGGTCCATTTGGGACTGATGGAGACCGGGATAGGCCCGGTCTTCATGTTCTTGGATCGCAGCGTCAGGTGGTAGGCCATCCCGCGCTGGCTGGAGGTGTGATAATCGTGTGCATTTCGATCACAGGAACCTCCCGATAGGTAGAAAGGCAGCAGGCGCAAGGGGCCTGTAGAATATCAACGGAGCAGAGAAAATCAGTCCTATCTGATTTTAACCCATTATACGCCTGTATTTAGCGGGTCAGGAAGGACCAGGTTGAGATCGATGTGGTCGACCGGTCCCACTGCCTGCTGGGTGGTATGGACGTCACAGGAGCGAAACCACTCCTCCGGGTGGATCGGGTCCACGTTCTCGGCCATGCGCTCGATAGCCTCACGGAGAGCAGTATCCTCCCCGGCCCGCTCCAAACAGACCTCCTTGGACGTGGGCACCACATGGACCTCCCGCAGAAACTCCTTTGGCCAGTACCAGCTATCCCGATCTCGTCGTTTAAGGTTGGTCGCGTCCAAAATGACCCGGTCGTGCCCGGACAGAAACAAGCTGCGAACCATGACCTTGGTCGTGGCCCACACGAAGCCCTCGGCCTGCCGGACAAACGGCTGCCCTGTCAAAGCCAGTCGGACGCTGTCCGGGCATACGATCGGCCAATGGTATCGACTGCGTAAGAGGTTTGCTATAGTAGACTTGCCGCTTCTAGGTAAGCCCACCATCATGACAAGAACGCGCATTTTGCCTCCTCCAAACGAACTCGGGCCGAGCGCCTTTCGGCACCCAGCCCGAGTCAATCCCCCCACGAGATTAAATGGTGCGACCACGATTTGGTAGGTTTGGTCACGGAGGAAGCGAGAATCGTGGCCGCTCCACCGTGTGCATCTTTCTGTTCTCTTACTACAACAATGCACGTGGGCACGCAACTGAAAACTACTCCAACAGCTCCACGAAGGTGTCAATGCCGTCCTTTTTCGTACATGCCATCCACGCCTTGAACCGATCCACGAACTTCGTCTTGACGGTAAAGGGCTGGTCCTCTTCCTGCATGTTCAACTCCACACTACCACTTGTGGACTTCAGAACGGGACGGTCTGCCTTCAAATGAACAACCCCGGGAGCGACGCTCTCGATGACTGCGGTATCCCCCTGGACCAGGAGCCTGATTTGCTCGCCGTTGCGCTTCCGCATGGTGACGTCACGGAAGCGACAACGCAGTCCGGGTTTTATGACCTTGAGATTCTTGTCCAGCACTTTCACTTTCGCCATCTTGCCTCCCAATCAGGATAGGATGTCGTCCTCGGAAAACCCGTTAGCAAGCAGCTCTCTAATCAGGGCATCCTCATCAGACGCAGCGTCCTCTTCGGAGGTCGCCTCTGGTGCAGTTGTCTCATCCCCGTCCGAAGGTTCGGCGGGACTGGGAGGCTCGTATACGGAGTGCAAATCTGGAAGCGGTCTGCCAGAACGCGCTTCCATGAATCTGGCAAACCACCGATCAAGCGCCTCGCCGTCAACGCGTGTGTTCTCGATAAAAAGCCTGTAGCGCTGCTCATCCAAATTGTCGCAATCAGAAGTGCATACGTCCGCCCTCTGGCAGGTGCTACAGAGCTGTTCATGGGCCCGCGTGTTCACCTCATCGTAGTCCGGCTTCTGGACGCACTCGCAGGACCAAGAGCGATACTTTTCCAGAGTGAAGGCAACCAACGTCCGCAGGAGGCTCAAGGACTTGATCCTGGCAAACGAGCGGAAGTCGAGCTGCACGCGCGAGGCCGGCACGTAATCGCTTTGGTTGGAATGTGCACGAACCACCCGTTGGAGAAAGTTCAGGAAAACCCCAATGTGCTTTCCCTCCCCCTCTTCGAGAGAGAAGTCGTGCTCACGTTCGTTGATTACCATCGTCCGAGCGATATTGTTGCGCTGCTGCGTAGTGACAGGCTGCTCCACGGTTGACTTCAGCGCCTCGGGAGTGATCAGGAAGTGAATCATGAGACGGCTACACTTCCCATCTCGCAGCGCCGCAGGTCGAAAACAACCTCCTGTGGCGTGTAATCGTAGTCCGCCTTGCGCCGGCGGGAGGATTGCCCCTTCACCCACAGCGCGTGAAAGGCTGACAGCGTGGACGCCGCAGCCATGAAGTTCGTCACCAACAACTGAGTCGCGCCCTGCTGGATGTTCTCCTCACAACTCGGGTCATTGGGGTTGGTGGCAGCCAATTCCTCAATCTCCGGGTGGCGCCTGAGCACGGATTCAGTCACCGGCACACCGCCGGAGATGTAGTTGACGCAGCACATACCGTCAAGCAGCTCGTTGCCGGCACTGAAGATACAGATATCCTCCAGCTCTTCGGCGGCCTTGTCGATCCTGACGCGCGCGCCGTGATTGTCCACGCAAGAGAAGATGATGGCCCCCTCCCTCACACAGGAGCGCACGTTGAGATCGCTGACGTACTCATTACGAGCATCCAGCATGAGGTTCGGATAGAGCTGTTGGAACCGCTCTGCCTGAACCTGGGCCTTGTTGCGGCGCGTCGTGCCCTCTGGAAAGTCCTGCCGGGCGGCGTTAGCCACCGTGTAGTGATCACCATCCCAGAACATGATGCGACGGTCGAACTGCTCGTGGGCGAGGAAACGAAGAAGGGGCGGCAGCAACCAGCTGCCTATGCCCCCGCAGCCCACGATCGAAATGGTGGTGGCGTCCTGTAGTTTCACTCCTTGAGTCCCTCCACTAATGCCGAGAAGTCGTGGACCAGTCCAAAGGGGTCGGCAACCACGCCCCGCCCGGCAACGGGCTCCCGACCCTTCTTTTCCTTGTCGTCCTTCGGCGCCTCGTCCATGCCAATGGGATAATGATCATACCCCATATCCCCGTACCAATCGCCCCAACCGGTCGGACCGCCCCTGCGATCCACAATCTTGGTAGCGGAAAGCTGCGGCGGGTCTTCGACCTGCTTCAACCAGGCGTCGGGAACCTCGGGCAGCTCATCGGGCTCAAGATCGAGAACGTCGTCGAGCTTGGCCGTGAACACCGTCTTGCCGAGCATCCAGCGTGCGGCATAGGTGCGCGTCGGCTTATCCACGTTACCGATGGTAATGTGGAGCCCGTCAAATTCGATTTCGTCCTTGTCGTCCGTACCCGAGTGGAAGGCCCCGGCGGATGCGTGGCTGTGTACGGATGCGGCCAGAAAGGCGCCGTCGACCTCACCGGGGGCCTCCGCAGGGTCATATTGAACGTGCATGCCCTGCGGGTGCTGTTTGGGCACCCAGGTCTGCCATTCCTTCTTTCCCGGATGGAAGTAGAGCAGCACAACGGCCTCGCCCTTTTTGATCTCGTAGATCTTGCGGAAGAACGCCTCGATTTGCCGAAGCATGTCCCGTGGGATGGCTTTGGTGAACACGCGCGCCATGGGCTTCACTTCCTCGATCAGGTCCACGACCTTCTCGTTTTCGCCCACATCGACGACGTATTCGAACAGCGCCGTCTTGACGCGTTTTGAGAACCCTTTCTGCGTCACGATGTAGCTCGTGCCATCCGGCAACTTGAGGTCCTTCACGGTCTTGTCCTTCTCCAACAGCCTCACTGGGAAAAGCATGGGCCTCCTATCTACGCCTGGCTCTGGCGCTGGGGCTGCGTAGGATCACGTCCACGGCCCTGTCAAAAAGCTCGGTGTCCCCTTGCAGCTCTTCGGTCAGTTGATTGGCCAGCTTGGCGTGAAGCACGAACTGCGCGGCCATGACCTGGGCCGGAGTGCCCGGCAGCTTGGCCAGCTCCTCGTTGTCTTTCTTGATGTAGTCGGAGACGTACTCCGCCAGTGGAGTCGTTTCGATCGTCGGGCAGCTCAGAAGCGCGTCCTCGAACACATACTGCGCGGTGGTCTCGGGCATCAAACTTCCTCCTCGTCGCCCAGTAGAAACCTGCAGAGTTCACCGAAGGTCTCGCCGCCTTGACCCTCTGGCCTGGGACGTCCGCCTCGCGTGAAGCCTGGAGCCCTCGTGAATTTCATTTTCTTCCAGAAGTTCTTGTCTTTCTTGCTGTTTTCGTGCCACTCCAGCATGTCCGTAACGCCGGTGCCCGCAAAATGCGTATCGAGGTCGTCGTTCCACGTGCTGCCAAGGACTTCCCGCATCATCAGACCCAGCCGCTTGGAGAACGGAAGGTTCATGTCGACGCCGATGGACCCCACACACATGTTGCCCGTGTTGACCGGGCCATTGAAGTTGGGCAGGTGAGTGCTGAAAAGCGGAGTGTCCTCCCCCTGCTCCGTGATGTCACCCGTGAACGTCCGTGCGTATACGCGGTTGAGGCTTTGCTCCCTGAAGCTGAAGAACCAGAGCGTGGGCGGAAGCGCGATTTCCAACGAGTGCACGCGGTTCCGATCGCGTGTAGAGATCCGCTCCAGCCGCGTGGGCTTGTACGCCAGCGCCTGCATGTGATCGGGCAGCAGGATCACGAACAGGCGTTCGGACCGGCCGGCCCGCTTTGCTTGACCGTAGTAGCAGCAATTGGCCGGCAACACGCCTGTGTGAAGCGGCTCCATTGCGGTTATGTTCTCGACAAAGTCCGACAAGCGGATCTCCCGCTCGACGACAGTACGTTCCACTCGCATCAGATTTCCTTCCGACACGATGCGTCTCGTCTCTTTTGCTGGCATGTCTCTCCCTCATAAAGAAACCGGCCGCCCCGGAGGGCGGCCGGCTTTTCTACTTCAACAAATACTGCCAGGATCTACGGCTTATTCACCCTTCTCGCCGTGGACCTTGCGGAACTCCAACTCGTCGCCGTCTTCGACCTCGTCGTCCTCGGAGGTCTGCTCGCCGTTGAGGAAGGGGCGAACATCGTCGGGCATCGAGAAGGCACCCGCGTACTTCTCCCGAACCGCATTGACGGAATTGCCGATGACGTCATCGGTGGACATCACATTGGAAAGATACTTCACCGTAACGGCCATGATTCATGACTCCAATTAAAGGTTAACACTTGCTCAGATTCTCGTATATGGGCCGCTTCCCGTCCAGGGAAGCGGCCGGGTATTCGTTCAGAAATCCGTGTCTTTGTCAATGGCCCCCAAGCCTTCTTCTTCGCTGTCGTCAACGACAACGACCGCAGGCAGCGGTTCGGCCTTGGGCTCGGGCGGCGGCTCTTCCCGCCTGACCCTGCCCGCACCTCGCTTGCTCAGGCTGAGATGCTCGAAGCCCTCGGGAGGCGTCATGGGCTTGCCACGACCCTCGTCGTAAAGCTCCCGCAGCATCACGGTCACCTGGGCATTTTTTAGCCCGTCGTCGTGCACGAGCCCGTGAAGCAGCATGTCCGCGCTGCGCCACGCCACGCTCACGGAGAGCGTATAGCAATGATGCTCCCATTCCGCTCGGGGTTTCTTGCGGAACAGGAGCGCGCAGGGCCTGTCATCGTTACTCCGTCGCCGCGCCATTTTCATGCACGCTTTCCAAGACGTGATTGATCCGGTCTTGGGTCTGGCGCAGCGCCTGCTGGGCGTTCTGCAGCTCGGCGGCTGCATTGGCCCTCGCCGCACTGTCTTCGTCCATGTTGCCAAACTCCTCGTACGCCTGGACATAAGTGTCCAAGCGCCGGGAGACGTCCACGCAAAGAGAGGCCATGCCCTTGAACACTTTTCGGGGCACCATCCCGCCCCGACGGTCCGTCGTGCCGCCGGCCGCTGCTGCCCTCGTGTTCTCTTCGGCACGCAGCGTGGTGACTTCCGCCTGCAACTCCTCGTCGGTGATCGTGCCTTGTACGACGCGCTCGGCGAGTGCCGTGCGCTGGGTCTCGTCATTCAGCGCGATCAGCGTGGCAACCTGGGACCATCCCAGGCGCCAGTCCGCGTAGCGCTGTGCCTCCTCCTGTGAGCAGACCTGAAAGAACCTGCGCCACTTCCTGGCCGAACTGACCTCGTAAGGCCGGCCGCGCAACTGGTTGCCGATGAACTCGGCGAAGTTCTCCATGGTGTGGGAGTTGTACTTGCCGGGCCGATTGCTGAGTTCCTCGGCCGTCATGCCCAGCTCCCAGTAGAGAACAAGAACGTTGTGACACAACTGCACGCAACGGGAACTGAAGTAATCACGAACCTCGTTCCAGCCAGTTGCCTCGGTGCCGAGCAGCGTGCCCAACCCCGGCACGCGGTTCCATTGGTTGAGCCGGACCTCGTCCGGTACGGCAAGAGGGGCCTCTGGAGCTGTCTCGTCTTGCGGGGTGGATTCCGTTTCGTTTTCAGCCATATCAGGCGGTAGCAGCGACCGCAACAGGTTCGGCCTTTGCGGCCTTCGCTTTCTCCTTCCTCACGATGTCCGCTCGCTTGGCCATCTTCTCCAACGTGGAGCCGACGACGTCAGCGCCTAGTTTCTCCAGCTCGAAGCCGACTTCGGCCTCGTGCTCGGATTCGTGCGCGTACTTCGTCACGGCATTGGCCAGCCCCAGGCGGCTGTAATCGCCCTCCTGGTAGAAGTGCCGCTTGATCTCGTTGATACGCTCCTGCGGAAGCTCGTAGGTGAGCATCATGTTCTCGACGGTGGTCTCGGCTTCGGCCGGATTGACGGCATCCTGCGCGGCGCCGTTGATCGCGTCCATGAGCGCCTGGAACTTCTCGGCGTCGAAGGTGCCGGTAACGCAGTCCCCGATCTTCATGAAGAAGACCTTGTTCTCGGCCATGATGGTCTCTTCGCTGAGAAGCATCTCCTCGTCGCGTCGGCGTCCGATGTGCGTCTTCGTCACCACATCCTGATAGATGCAGTAGTTCTGACACACGCGGCGAAGGATGGCCTGCTTGATGAAGCAGCTCCCGCCGCCGGTCTCGGAATTGCCGAACGCCATGGCGGCGTTGTACACGTCGCCGGACTTCCCGTACCAGCGGGACGTCCAACCGTCGCCTGGATCGAAGGTCCGATCCGTGGAGATCTGGCCGGTGATCCCCTTCGCCACCGCGTAGCCGAAGAAATGGTCATCGGAGAGTCTGGCGTGCCAGATCTCCGCCTCGGCCTCCTGCAACTTCTCGACGATCGCGTAGAAATACGCGTCGTTCGGGACGATCTTGTACTGGTCGCTCAGGAGCGCGCGGCAGTACGTGCGGCCGTTGGGATCGTCCATCAGGCGCACCAGTGTGGGCTGCTTCTCGGTGCGCAGGATGTCGTTGACCATGTTCGTGAAGGTCGACCAGTACATGCGTGCATCGAACGTCTCGGCTTCGCCGTTGGCCTTCTTGGGCTTGCGGCGGCGCTTGCCCGAATCGGGCTTGGCGCCTCGCGTCAGGAGGTTGTACAGCGGCGTGCGCTTGGGCAGGCCAATGAAGGCCAGCATCTGGCCCCAGGCCCGATTGTTCAGCGGCACGAGCTGATCGCCGCCCTGGAAGGGGGCGCGCAGCAACATCTGGCCGTCGGCAACCTGCAGCGTCATGCGGTCACTGCGCACAACCGCGTCCTTGCGGGCCTTCTTCTGGCGCTCCAGCTCCTGAAGCACCTCTCCAACGGCCTTTCGGCCCGGAAAAGCCAGGCCGGCGTACACGTGTTCCTCGATCTTCACTTCGTTACTCATCGGGGTTCTCCGTCGAAAGAATGTCATCCAGCACTTTTGGATCGTAGTAATAGTCCTTGAGGGACCAGCCGTCACGTATCGGCTTGGACAAGGCCCTCTTGACGATCCAGCGTTCGTGGAGGTTGAGCAGGCCGTGCGCCACCTCTTTCAGGTGGGCCGGCATTCTGCTCGAATCGAGTTCGACGAGTGCCGCCCGTTCGTCCGGCGTAATGCCATGTTGCAGGATGTCCTCGACCTTCCGCACCACCGTCTCGCCCATGAACGTCTTGATGTTGATGGCAAGGCGTAGCGGGGGAGGGTAGGAAGCCAGCCGCTCGAACAAGCGTCTTGTTTTGGTTGACAACCCCTTACGCTTCATTTCGATGGCAAGTTCCTTCAGTTTGCCCAATGAAGCGAGAGAGTTCGCGTACATTTTCTCAGGGATGCGAACGTCGCTCACGGCGACCATCCCTGCGCCTTTATGGCCTGAAGCAGACACTCCAGCGTCTCGAATATCACGCCGGAATCGCCGCTCGAAGCGCGACGGACCATGCGCGTATAACCTGCGGGCGGCGATAGGTTCCACCAGTTGTGGAATACATAGAGCCGCTGGTTATGCGCGGACATTATAACGCCGACCCGGGCAAAATCGTGTTCCTCCAGCACGGACACGAACGTCTTCCACGGTTTGCCCTTGATCATGTTCAGGAAGATCTTCTCGGAATGAATCTGCACCCTCCGGGTCTCCAAGCGAATGGGAAAGTCGGGGTGGTTCTCGTGAAACCAGTCCACGCCGAACTCCGGGGCACGGGCGAGTTTGCCGGGCTCCATGCCAAAGAAGCGCATGACGGTCTTGGCGGCCCGGACGGAGAGGTTGTGCTCGGCCGATACCTTGTCGGCCGAGTCGAACTCGTTGAAGACGTCAACAAGAGGGGTCATTGATCACTCGCACAGGCTGTGCGACATCTCTGCCATGAACTTGCGAGCCTCGGAAAAGATGTCGCAGTTCTTCCAGTCCACGAAAAACGTGAACACGGGCACTTTGAGCGCTTCGGCGGCTACCTTCACGAAGTCGCCGGCCGGAACGCCCGAACGGCTCTCATGAAAGCATATCGTGGACTGCGCCACGGGAAAGCCCAGCTCTCCCATGCGTTCGCCCATAGCCGCCTGCGTCATGCGACGGGATTCACGGCACAACCGCAGGTTCTCGCCGAAATTGAACGTGCCGGCCTCGCGCTCGGGGAGGCTGGGCGCGCCTTGGTAGGGGTCGGCAGGGGCCTTCATGGCAATGAAGGCAGCGGGGTCGGCGCTTCGTGCCTCAAACTGCACGAAGGCCGGGTCACACCAGTATCCACGCTTTCGACGGCCCCAGAAAACGAGAATGCGATTCCAGTTTTCGGGGCCACGCGGCTTGGCGTCCATGATGGCGCGACCGGAATCCCCCCGACGAGCGATGGTGAGCCCGCCGGGGGTCAGGATGTCTTGTGCGGCTTTAACGCGGGCGCGACGGGACATGGAAGTTCCTCATAGAAACAACAGCAGGAATGATACCGGTTTGCACAACTTGTGTCAACTCGGGATATCAACATCGAAGCCAACCAACGCGTCGATGTACTCGATGATCGCCTGCTTGGCGCTCCCAGGAGTCTCGCCAAGAACGGTGGCCAGATTTGTCGTGGACAGGAACCCGGCCAGATTCCTTCGTAAGTTCTTGAAGTCCATTGGCTCACCCAACTTGAGAGCGATTTCCCAGTGCGCCAGATCCACACCCACGAAGAACGCCTCTTTCGTCTTTATCATTCCGCACCAGGGAGAGGAATGGAAGAAAGCGGACAGTTTGCGAAACAGGCCGCTGCCCTCCCGTTCAACCTCGTAGAAGATCGGATTGCGCTCGCGTTCGTTGAGCTGTAGCCGTACGGCCCCCGAACGTTCCCGAGAGGCCAGCATGGCTTCCAGGTTTTGTAGTACGGCCTTGCGCTCGACCGAGAAAAACAGGATCGCGCGCCGGGCCGTCTCCTTGTTCTTGCCAAGATGGAAGCGCCACGCGTGATACCCGGTCAGGAGCGCGTAGCGCAACACGTCAGGCGGAATCCGGTGAAGCATCGGTCCCCCAGACCGGGTACTTCTCTATGTGGAAGAAATCCGCTAGTCGTTCAAGAAGGTCGGGCTGACTTCGTAGGACACGACCCAGCGTGTGGGCCATAACGCCCGAAACGCCCAAAGCCTTGCACGAGAACCGGTTGTTTGTGACGGTGACAGGAAGCAGTTCATGGAGTTTGCCTGTAGCCCCTTCAGCGTCCTTGATAAAGCCGGTATCGTCCTGGTGAGCTGCGAGAAGATTGGCCAGTCCCCCGTCCCAATCAAAGTAGGTTTGGAGCTTGTTTTCGTGGTCATAGTAGTAGTGACACTCCAACCGGATCTGACGGTTCTTGACACCCAAGGAGTTCTTGTGCGTCTTCAAAGTCAACCCTTGAACAGTCGTGGTCCGCCGACCCTTTTGAAGCGGGTCCTCTTCGCTCCCCGGCAGGCCCCACTCCCATGTAACCAGCTCCTTGGTCTTCTTGTCGGCCTTCATGTAGATGTAAACGGCTGCATGAAAGTCCTGCGCGGCGCCGCCAGGTGTGTACTCCTGACTGGGAAGCCCCTGACGCTCGGGTGGCTTCTCTTTGATGTGGTTGATGAAAACGAAAGCCACCGGCCACCCCAAAAGCGAAGCGCTCAGCTTCTTGAAGTATTTCGACCACGAGAGGGCCTCGATCGGGAACTCCCGGCCGGCATGCCCCTCCTTGCTGATCTTATCGCTTGACTCCTTGGTGATTGAGCCGGTCAGCGAGTCGACCATAATACCCAGAACCTGGTCTTTCACCTGATGCTTGCTCACCAGATCGAGCAGCTTGGTAATCCAGTCCTGAGCCTCGTCGACGCTCACACACTCAGTGATTTTGAACCACTCGTGCACGGCCTCGCCCATAACGGAGCGCATTAGCGGAAGCGAATACTTCCCGCCCTCACACTCCATCAGGCGGGCTGCGCCGCCATAGTCGTTCGTCATCTTCATGAGCGCGAAGCCCATGGTGGATTTGAGCGACGCCGGATACCCGGCAAGCCCAACGATCTTGCCCAAAGGCAGCACATTGATTCCGAAGAGGTACGCCAGCGGGAATGGCAGGGCCGGGCCAACGATGTTGGCCCGACCCTCCATATACAGTCCTTTCTTGTTGCCCCACTGTTCGGCTTCGCCCAGTGCTGCTGCGAGCGAATTTGCCGTTTTAGCCATCGGGGGTCTCCCTCATCTGTCGTGCGCGCTCTCGTGACGCCCGAAGGTCTTCCATGGCGTTAATGAACGCTCCTCCAGAAGCGTTGGGATCGCCCGTTGGCTGCTGCGGCTGCTGCGGCTGCGGCTGCTGCGGCTGCTGCGGCTGCTGTGGGGGTTGTGCTGGCGGTGGAGCCGCCGCTTCTGTGGGTGCCGGCTGGGGTGGCGTCTGAGGCGGAGGCGCCGGCGGGGTAGCCGCAGGCGCTGTCTGTGCCTGTTGTGTTGGCTGCCCAGCCGTCTGGGTTCCGAAACTCAGACCTGCGTAAGGATCTCCTGCCGCCGGAGCTGCGGGCGCTGCCGCAGGCTGCGCGGGCTGAAAGCCCGCCGGAGGCGGAGGGGGCACATAGCCCTGTGCTTGTGATGGGTGCTGCGCGGGAACCGGGGTTCCCGGGTTGGGAGCACTGACGGGCGGTACGGCTGCCGTCTGCGCGTCGGTTCCAGCAACGCCTGCTGGCGGCGCGGGCGGAATACCTCCCGCCTGCGGGTGTCCGGCAACCGCGTGCGGCGCCGCGTGCGTGACGGGCTGCCCGACCGGAACGCCGTACACGGCCGGCTGTCCGGGTTGCCCGTAAGGTTGCACGAAACCGGGGTGGCCCGGCTGCGGCTGTGTCTGCTGCTGCGACTTGTACGTGCCCTTGACCTTGCCGGGAAGCATGTCTTCCCACTGTGAACCGGTGAACACGAAGTCCAGCGGCTGGGGCGGGAACGAGCGAACGAGAAGCTCGATCTGCTCCTCCTCGGTCAGAAAGACCAAAAGATCCTCCCAATCCCGCCACTCGTTCCTGACCAGATCGAGCGAAACCGGAATGGGGTTCTCCATCACGCGCAAACCATAACGCGGGTTGGACTCGTCCGTCCGGGGCACATGGTAGAAGTTGAGCGGCCTGCCGGCTTCCAGGCTGATGACATCGCCCAGCTTGAAACGGTTCACCCAGTCTTCGGGATGGCCGCTGTAACCCTCAACCTCGGCGTCGGCCTGCTTTTCGACCTGCCAGCGCGCCGACTTCGTGATGCACATTAGAACGGGGTGAAGCGGATCGGGCCGCCCCTCCTTGACGTACTTCTTCTTGCCGTTCTCGAAGAGCATGCCCTGCATGAAGCCGAAGCGATCGACCTCACCGAGCTTCGCACCCTTACCCTTGCCGCCCTTCGTCCAATCCTCCCATTCCTTCGGGTAGTCCCGGGCGTTGGTGGCTTTCTTGCCAACGGCCTTGTGCATCTCCCCGACAAAGTAATCGACGGGGCCGCGTTCGCTGAAGGGCTTGTTCTTGACGTGCGCGAGACAGGTGAACTTGTCATTCACCCCGAGCATCTTCACCATGCGCGCGGCAACCAGCCAGGGCGTGAAGTCGCCCGCCTGCTCGCTGTAACGCAAGGGAAGCACGTTGCCGCCCTCAAGAGGGGGATACGGCCGGAACACGGTAGGCCCGTCCTCCCACTGCAAAAAGTGGGTGGAGTGCGGGCACTCCGGGCTCTTCACGTGAAAACCGGGAAGACCATCCAAGCCTCCGCCGGGTGTAACCACGTCTCTGTACCGCATGATTTGAAACCTCCTAACGATGAAAGAGAAACGATTTAACGATTAGACGCTAAGTGAAATCGTTCACGACGCAGTTCGGGACTCCCATGTTCTGGAGTACCTGTGCGTCAGGATCCTCTCCCCATCGCAGCATCACCTCGATGTCGATATCGAGGGTGAAGGACGGTGTTTGAACACCGCCCGGGCCGGCATGCCACGAGGGGACTGGTGCCCCCAAAGACATGGCCGCCGGCAAGGCTTCGTAACATACGATCTCCGCGTATTCAGCGGGGACCTCCAGAATCAAAGCATCGTGGACCGCAAGCACGATCTTGAACCGGGCTCGGCCCGGATTCAAAGTGCGCCACATGTACAGCTTGTACATGGCCGTGTTCAACGTATCGGCCACGGTGCTCTGAATCGGAAAGTTGACCGCCTCGCGCTGCTGGGCGGCCACGAATGCCTCGTCGTCACCGACGACAAACCTTCGCCGACGGCCGTACGGGTTCTCGATGAAGTGCGGTTCCGTAACCACACAATCCTTGCAGTAATCCACGTATGTGCCAACACCCTTGTAGTCGTCATAGAATCCGTCGATGAACGACTGGGCCCGTGGCGTGTCGCACGGAACGGCGCCATGTGTGGACTTTTCAATCTCGCGCGCGATGGCCTTCGGTCCCCGCTGGTACGGGATGCCGAAGCTGATGGTCTTGCTGGCCACGCGCATGGCCTTGTGAGTGTCCAACCATTCCTTTGGTGGAGGCTTGCCCTGGTCGAAGCCCTCCCATGGCGGGCAACCCATTCGGGTTACCGCGCCGCGTGCGTGCAGGTCGGCCTTCGCGTCCTCGACCAACTTCATGTCATTTGCGAGGTAGCCAAGCGTGAAGATCTCGGCCGACTTGTAGTCGGCCTCGATCAACACGCTGCCTGGTGGGGCAACAAAACAACTACGGATCTTGTGAACGTCGTCTCCCATGATGCGGCTGGTTTCCTTGTCCTGCCGCTTCGGGAGGTTCTGCATGTTGGGCGCGGACGAGCGCTGCCGCCCCGTCTCGGACATCTGCGACAGCCTCGTCCTCACCCGACCGTCCGGGTCCACCTCCCCTGTCACACCGCCCTTATAGATAAGGCCGCCGTGACCGTCATCCTGCTTGGGACGGAGGAAGTTCTTGCAGATCTGATCGACGATCTTCACGTCACGCAGCTTACTGGCAGCCTCATGCTCCGGCGCCAGTGCTTCGAGCGATTCGGCATCCGTGGAGGGGCTGACGCGCTTGAGGTCGAACTCCGGCACGTCAAACCACATCCTGGCGGGCTTCTCGGTCGTCTTGACCGGCGTCAGCCCAAGGTTGCCTTCGGAGATCGGGCCATACAACAGCCGCTGGGTCTGCGGAATCGAACGGAAGTTGTATTCTGGCTTCTTGACCAGATCCCGTAACTCCTGAACCAGCTCTTCCTTCCGGTTGGCATAGAGGTGAACCAGAACCTCCATGCGCTCGAAATCGGCCAGCAGCCCGTTGCGTTCCATCTCGTAGAGCGGGTAGTTAGCCGGCATGACCGTCGTGTAGAACAGTCGGGCAACCCCGTTGTTCTCCGGCTTCTGCAACATGTCACGCAATGTCACGTAGCAGCGAAGCGTCGCATCCGCGTCGGCGGCACCGTACGGAAAGAGCAGCTCATCGGGCACGTCCCGGTAGCCTTCTCCCTTCTCCACATTGTTGCGCCGAACCCACTCGTTCAGATCCCAGTCGTAACGGCCCATGTTGGTGTAACGGGCCGCGCAGGACTCCAATGCGTGTTCCGCGTTCTCGTTCAACGCGTGATCGGCCAACATGGTGTCGAAGCAAAGATTTGGCATAACGTCAATGCCCAACTCCTGTAGCCACGGAGCGTCAGCCCTGAAATTGTGGCCAACGATGTGCATCTTGATGAAATACTCTCGGAGCAGCCGGAGCATCTCCAGTCGTTCAGTCGGCGCCTGGGAGTCGACCATGTCCGCGTGACGAAGGATCACCACACAAGCGCTGCCCGGCTTCCACGAGAACTGGATACAGCGCAGCTTACCGCCTCGGGACCACTCACCATCACCCCACTCACAGTCAACGGCGATCACCGGGCTCTCCTGTTCAGCCTGCTGAATGACAGCCTGCAGGTCCCGTGCCGTATTGACGTAGCGGTAATCCATGCCCTCGCCGGGCGTGGGGTTGGAGACGTGACCGCCCATGATCATGCGCATTTGGGCCATGTCAGACTTGAAGCCGTCTCGAAGGCCCCCTTCCCTGAGAACAGCGGCGGGGTGCACAGTCGCGTATATTTTAACGCTGTCCCGCCAGACGGGATTGTCGACGGAGATCTTGCTGGCGTCGATGACGCGATTGGTGCCCATGTCCTGAATGCTTCGCATGAGGAACAAGCGATGCCTCACGCGCTGGAGGGTTTGTTTGCTGCCAAAGAAGACCTTCACCGCATCCGTGCCCAAGAGCAGGATGAACTGCGGTTTGATGAGGTCGATCTCACGCGCCAGAAGCGGCAGGCAGTCCCGAACGTGGTGGGGCCTCAACGTCTTGCCACCGTCAAAGGGGATGAAGCGCAACACGTTGGTCCCGAACGCAGCTTCGATTTCGGAACCCATTCCCACTTCGTTGGCCACGTCCCTGAGCAGCCTTCCCGTCTCGCCGACGAAGACCCGACGGTCCCTGATCTCGTCAACGCCGGGGCGCTTACCCACAACCATCAGCCTCGTATGAAAATCCACCCCCGGCAGCAATTTGCGCCCCGTCCCCAGCACGCAGCTGGGAATCCAGAGCACTGGCCGAAGCGGCTCGCCCTTCACGTCGATGATGGGAACGTCCGTTGCCCGGTGAAGGAGTTGTTCAGCCACGGCAACCGGGTCCATCCCGTACATCGTCGAGGCTTCCATGTAGGACTGCGTGAGCGGAAAACGAGCATACACGCTCGTAGGTTCCGGCGTCGGCACAGGTTCCAGCTCTTGAACCGGCTCGGGAGCCGGTTTTGGAGCTGTCTTGTCTCTGGCGCTTGCGTAATCAGGCAAGCCGTACTCCATGATTTCGGGCATTTGACGCGATCAACCTCCACAATTCGTCTCGATCCATGTTGCCCGGATCTTTCCCGATTGGCAGCCTAACAATAAAGGACCCGTCCTTGAACTTCATCGGGTCCATGACCTGGCTGAGACGGTCCATGTCCTCCGTCGCGTCATCATCCAGAACGATGCACAGCGCCCCCTGCCCCCAGTAAGCAACGGCAAGTTCGCGCTGCGTCTGACTCATCGATTTGCCGAACAGCGCCACGGCACGGTCGCCGACGCGGAAAGCGTCAAAGACCCCCTCTACTACAACGCCAAAGCGATACTGCTGCGCGCGGTCCTGGTTGAAAAGCATCCTCGACTTCGGGAAACCCGGCATGGTGTAATACTTCGGGCTGTCGTGCTCATTGAGAGCCCTTGTTTGCCACCCAACCAGAACACCCGAACGCCAGATGGGAATGACCAGCCTCCCCCGGACCAGCCCGGGATATGGCGTCTTGTCGGTCACCCCGCAGTGGACGCAATAGGAAACGCCCCACATCCGCCCCAGCTCGACCGGGTCAAACCCCCGTTTCTCACGAACGTACTTGCACGCCTCGTGCTCCGGCGGCAGCGTGTCCAACGGGAGACAGACTCCCGGCATGACCTGCGGGGCAAACTCCGGCCCGCTGTCCGGCTTGTTTGTGTAGGGACGGTCCACGACCGGCCAGTTCTTCGCCAGAGCCCCGAGTTCCATGTCCAAGCCACTCAGGTCACACCCTTCATTGAAGCAGACGGCCAAAAAGCGGCCAAAACGGTCGCCATTCCGGGTGCGCGTGTTCCATCTGTAGTTGATGTACAACCTGCCCCGTTTGTCGCTGCAATAGGGGCAGTCCACTCTGTAATACTCCCCGCTGCGAAGGATCAACTGCTTGTGTCGTCCTGGCCGCACCGGGTCGGGTATCTTGCGCTCCACTAAACGCTCGCCGGGGTTGGAAATCAGCACTTTCCCGAAGCGTTTCTCCAAAGCTGCAAACAGCTTTGGGTTCAATTCATCCATCAGTACCCTCTAAATCAGCAACACGCTGCGAGCGCGAAGGTTCTTCGTCGCCGGTTGGCACGCGATGCTGCCGTCCCCGCGCGACGTGCTGTCCCTGCAAGTCGTCGTAGACCATGTCCTCGCCGACGGGCACGAACGTGCTCAGGTGCCCCTTCAGCTGAATGACCTGTTTGTCTACCTTTTCGTAACGGCCTTTGCCGTATTTCAGGACGCCGTATTTGTTGGCATCGAGCTTGGACAGCGCGAAGCAGCCATCCATGTACCAGGCAAAGGACTTGAACTCGGCGGCATCCTCGAAATCCACTTCCTTCTTCTTGGCAGCCACGTCGGGCGCAACCTGCTGGTTGATCCAGCACCACGCGCCGTGACGCTCGCCCACCTGTCGAAGCTGGTAGGTCATGTCCTGCGCAAAATGGCGCAGCTCCTGTCTCTTGCCGTAGCCCACATCGTAGTTGGCGTAGTAGCGCACCAACATCGGCCAGAACCAGTCAAGAATGTAGCAGCCTATCTTGATGCCGTACTTTCGCTCCATGGCCAGAAGCACGGCATCGATTTCGGGAGGGCCTCCGGCACCCATGCGATTACGCACACCGGACATGTCGACATAGTGCAGATATGTCGCGCACGTCTCGCCGGCCTTGGTGAGCTTCTCCTGTTTGTCAGCGGGAAGCTGCTCGCCGGGGCGTAACGCCTCAAGCTCTTTCCGATCGATCTGCCCGGCCGTCGCGTACAGGGACATCATGTATTCCGGCGTAATGGGCTGCTCGTAAGTGAAAACCACCACATGGTTGCCCAGCGAAGCAAACGAATATGCCAACTGGTGCGACATCGTCGTCTTGCCGCCGCCAGAGGGCGCGATGAAACCGTACATCGCCCCCGTGCGCACCCCGCCGCCAAGCTGTGTCTCCAAAAACATCACCCGCTCACCCAACTTGATGCGAGGCTCCACGCCCAGCATCAACGTCTCGAACGGATTGATTGGTGCGATGTCCCGGCAGGCCAGAACCGTCTGTTGTTGGCTGTGCAGCTCCTCCACGATCGTTCGTGGCATGTGCTGCATGCCGTATTGCTCGACGGCCGTGACCATCTTCGCCGCAACGCGGCGCTGGTACAGGAAGTCCTCGGCCACGGAAAGCGCGTACTCCGGGCAGAGTTCCTCCGGGCCTGGAACGAAGTAGCTGTACGCCTGGTTGATGATGCTCTGGACGACGGCCGGCTCATAATCGGGCACACCCTGCGTGCGGTTAATGATCTCCGCGTTCAGAACGTGCCACGTGATGGGCTTCTGGAACTTCATCCAGAACTGCTGCGTGACGGCGAACAGCAATTGGTAATTCCGCTCGTAGGACTCGTCGAAGTCTTCGAGGCGGATCTGGTTCGAGAGCTGCTGGCACACCTCACCGCATCGGATGAGATGGCACATGATGACATCCAAATCGGCCTTGAGCACGGTCCGAATCGGATGGTTGCTGCGGTCAGGCATCGGCTTTCCTCAGCCACTCTTTGAACAGCTTTTTGTAATGCGGTTTGAACCGCATCATACGCTCGGCGTCAGAGCGATAACGATCCGCTATGTCGTGGTGCCCATGCTCCAGAGCCACAACATATCGGAAAACCGCCGAGAAGTTCGCGTCCGGGTCCGTTAACGCTTTGCGCATGTCCTGACCGTCCCGAATACGGGTAGCAAGGGCATGCAGTTGGGAAGCCGCAACGACCTCCAACCTCTTATCACGTAACGGTTTAGCCTCCTCCGTGAACTCACCGACCAGAGCGATCGATGTGACCATGTTCACGAACACGTCATCGTGGTTGACAAGGATTTTGTCAAACACGAATTGGACAAATTCCGCCGGGTCCGCCTCGTTGTTGATCAGCGCCACGGCCGCCCTTTTCCATAAGTGATCCTGCCCCGAAGCGATACGCTTGATGTTGGGCCGGATTCTTTTTCTCAGAAAAAGGTAGCTGTCCTTCAGGCGCTCCGCGTACTCGGCAATCAGTTCAGGCGCAGGCTCCCGACCTTCCATCCTTTGCTCCTGTAAGTTACGATCCGTTTGAGGGCCCTGCCCGACAATCGGCGGTTGTGAACATCGTCGAAGTCGATGACGACGCCCACCTCCTTGCCGTCGGAGGGGCGTGTTACGCGTCCCGTGAGCTGGATGTTGGCGATCTTGCCGGAACCGCCGTCGGCGCGGATCATCGCACCCAACTTGGGGAAGTCGACGCCGGTGCCCCACGTATGCGTGGAGATCACGCGACGGAGCGTGCCCGCCCGAAAGGCCCGGCGCATTTCCTCGCGCTCGGCGGCCGTGATCGGGTGCTTGTCCTTCGGAATGAGGTTGTTGTTCTCCCATTTCTTCCGATCGTTGGCATGCATGCTGCCGTAGACCAGCTCGAAATCGGGGAGAGCCGGGGCAAGGTGAGCGGCGTGCTCCACCTTGGCTACTATGATCTGAATTTGCATGTCAGGATCAAAAGTTCGCTGCAGCCAGCGCACTGCGGACACAATCAATCCGTTCCTGTGCGCGCAACGCCACAACATATTGCGTTCCAGCGCCACGGTGCCGTCGTAGTCCTCGTTCGGCACTGCGTAGCAGCTGACCATGTACACCTCGATCGGAACCACGGCGCCGCGCGCCTGGGACTCCTGGTAGGTGCCCTTGTAGACGATCGGGCCGAACATGGCTTCAGCCTCCATGTCGGCAAGATCGCTTCTGCCGTCGGGCGAGGCCGAGAATCCGTACCTGCGCGCGTTGCGCACCCGGGCGATCATTCTGGACGTCTCGGGCGCGGCAGCCCTATGCACCTCATCAAAGATGAAGAGCTGACAGTCGTCCAGATCGCAATACCCGAGGCTCTTGGTTGTGCTGCAGGTGATCCTGCGAATCTCTCTGAAGCCGTCACCGCACATGCCCACCTGGTTCTTCGGGAAGCAGGCACGCAGCTCCTCGACGGCCGTGTGCAGAACGCCCATGACGGGTGAACAGATGATGACCTTGGCGCTCGGCCACATTTTGCAGAGCTGCCCGATCACGAAGGACTTGCCGGAGCCAGTGGGCCCCTCGATGATCCCCCGATCGTGAGAGACGACGGAGGCGATCATTTGTATCTGGTCCTCACGAAGCGTGTGCAGGTCCAGCCGGTTGTAATCGGGAGGCGGAAGCACCGCTCCACGCCGATCGTCGATGAACGGGGCGTACCCCACATCCCGCAAACGCTGGAACATGCGAGAAATCAGCCCCGCCTGAACCAGCGCGTCGCCGTTCCCGTCGAACGCGTACAGCTTCGTTTCCTCCAAATCGGCGTCAGCGGGGTTGGCGCCGTCTTGAACACGTCGGTAATAGGTCAGGAGCGGGTCCAGCCCGGCGTAGTCGAATACAACCCTCGGCACGCGGACGAGATCACCGATCCTTGTGATTTGAACCGGAACGGACGTCGACAACGATGAACCTCCCGTAATCCTGCTTGTAGCCGTACGGGGAGATACCGGCGTACTTGCCGGCCGTTTCAAGAAGCTCCCTGAACGCCTCCAAACGCAGTTTCTTTGGCAGCATGAAGCGAACCTCAACCTCGGTTCCGGCGAGGAACGCTTCATGCTCCTTAAACGAAGTCGGACTATAGAACCTCTTGTGTATGGATACCGGGCCCCGCACAACAGGGTCCGCCTGGATCTTGTCTATTGTCCCCTGGTGGCGGCAGAGAGCCTGCGCGGCATAGCCCAGGCTCGACCGCCACCAGGATTGCAGATACACCACCTCACCTTCGGTGCTGTACAGCATGCGGTCCCGACGCTCGCCTCTTGCGTTGCCGAGGCTGGGCGTTAGAAACCGGAGCGTGGCTACCACTTCCATTGGTCAGCTGCCTCCCAATCCAGTTTCGCAACTGCGGGAGAGAATCGAACTCCTCCACCATGACCTCCTCGGCGGAGTCTCCGGTAAAGCCGACACCCTCTACATTGATGACTAACCGCCCCCAACTTAAAAAGGCGTTCACGATTTTCATGCGTCTTCCAAACATGTCATCGAAACACCGGGGGGATAGGATGATCTGGCATCGCTTCGCCGTTTGCATGTGCTCCTCCTTTCGCCGGAAGGAGCGCTTAAAGGATTGCCACCATCAAGAGTCGGAGGCTGACCCTGAACATGACCTCACGCACCAGCTCCTTTTGCCGGAACTTGGCGCGCGTGGCCTGTATGGCGTCCTTGTAGACTTGTGAATCGAGAACCTCGCGCTCTTCCGGCGTCATGTGTTCGTACATTTGACGGTCTATGGCCTCCCAGTCGGCATCGAACAGATGCTTCAGGAAACCCTCATAGACCTCTTTGCCTTCCCGCTTCAAAGCGGGAATGTATGGCTTCAGAAGATCCAGCAGCTCTTTGCCGCTGTCCTCTGCCACCTCAAGGACTTGATCCCAATCAAAAGCCATCTTGTGCTCCTTTCTGGCCGGGACCAATCCGAATGGAGGCGCCCGGCCGAGCCGGGCGTCCCGTTTCAGAGAAGCCGCAGCTCTCTGAATAGTCGTGGGTCGGTAGCCGGGCTCACCGCCAAAGCTGTTTTCTGTTCGCCGAAATCCGGTTCGACGAACACCTCATGGTGTACCCTCTCCTGCTTGAGCCTCGACTCCCAACGTTCCAGCTCTTCCTGGTCGTTCACGCCCAATACGACGAGCGTCTGATGCGCGTCCCCCCAATGCCGGACCTATGGGTCCGTGCCGCTGCGCAGCACAAGCTGCGCGACGGCGTGGCATGATTGGACGACGCGCTGCGCCGGCGTGAGGTCACGCCGGGTCAACACGTACATCTTCATGGCTACCTCCTTAAACCGTTACGGGTTCCCTCCCAGATTTTGTGTCTGCCATCTGCTGCTGGCGCTCGGCGCGTTCGGTTTCCCGCTTCTCCTTCCACTCACGGACGTAGCGGTAGCCTCCATTATCGAGGCGCGCCTTGATCTTGAACAACTGTTTGGCTGCGCCCAATGTGAGCGCCCGCACCTCACCGCGCCCCATAGCCTTCGGAGCAATGTGCATTGTGGCCGCACAGAAGTCCTTGCGGTGATTCTCGGTTTTCATGCTTTTGGCAAGAGCAACCCCCGAAAATGCAACAGACTCAGGGCTCACCCCATGCCGCTCGCACAGCTTCAACGCGTACGTGATGTTGTGCCAGATCCTGGATTGGTGCCGGAGCCCCTCATACCGCGCGTAGACTTTGAACGCCTCCTTTGCCTTCGAACCCTCGGGCGCTCCGCAGAAGATGCTGTACACCCTGCGGCCATTCTTCTTCTTGCAGACGAGTTCACCGGGCTTGGTCACGCCTTCGGCCGACTCCAGCTCCATGATCTCGTCCAGCTCGTCTTTGGTTTCCATCAGCAGCTCACATACCCGTTGATGGTGGTGAACGGCCACATCTCTTACTGTGATTTCCATTCCAATTTCCTCCAGATTCAGGGTTAAATGGTCTACGGCTCTGAAACGTGGAGGATCACGACAGCGACAGCCCTATCCCATGATGCCTCCCTTCGTGGTTTGGTGCGCCCGGTAGGACTCGAACCTACGCTCTCAGGACTTTAGAAGACCCGGCTCTGCCAGCTGAGCTACAGGCGCTTTGGGCTTGTATGAGCTTCCCCGCCAGAGAACGTCGTCCAGCTCGGCAGGGGTCATCTCCAACCCGTCGGCAGCATCCAGAAACGCTTTCTCCAGCCGACGGTATGTTTTTGGGTTCTGTGGCGTGTTGTCGGGCGCGTCCACGCCGATCCTGCGCAGAAACCGCAGGATGTGAATGTCAAGCGCGGCCACGCGCTGCCCGGGGCGCGTGTAAAGCAGAAAGAACCGGGCCGTCTTCGGCCCGATGCCAGGCACGGCTTCCAGCTCATCCAGCGTGCAGGTCCGTGGGTTGAGCCCGCTTTGAATGATGTGCCTCATGGCTCGGTTCATCTTGGTGTACTGACCGACCCGCGCCGCGCGCAGGGCCGCCGTGTACCAACCATCAGCCATCAACTGTCGTATGTATTCAAAAGGCCGCTCATGCGCAAACTGGAAGAAGCGCTCGACGGCCTGCTCGACAATGAGTCCTGTTTTGCCGGCAACAGCGATCGAGAAGAAGAGAAACCATTCCAGCTCTTCATCTGTGCGTTCCCGGAGAAGTGAAGCCACCTTCTACTCGTCCGGCTTCTTTTTCTTGAGGATGTTCAACGGGTCCTTCGGGTCCTTGCCCTGAAAGTAGTCGTCGGCCACCTGGGTCATGTGCTTCATCCCAGGCACCTCTCTTTCGGGCACCCCGTTGATGTATCTGTCGGCGACCTTCACCTTTTCCTCTGGCGTGGCTGCCTCATTGAACTCCTTGGCAGCCACCTGCGTCCGAGTGTTGGTCAGACTGATCTGGCGCTTGATGCGGTCGTCTACACACCCGGTCAGAAGAACGGTGAGAGCGAGGGCTGCGAGGATTTTTCGCATGGGATTCCTCCTTACCCGTATAGCTTAAAACAGCATCTCCATGTCGTCAAGATCGAGCTGACTGATATACTTGCGGAAACTTTGAGCCACATCTCCCTCACAAATGTACTGCCCACGAAAGAGTTTTTCGGGATCGAACCGAGGTGCCCCCACCTGCTGGCCCCACGTCCAGAAGACGAACTGCAGGAACGCGACCGTCGTGCGCCAGGCGGCATAAGCCGTGAAAACATGAGGATCTATGTGAGCCTGCTCCATGTCGTTGCACATCACATAGTAGAACCCCGGAAAGTATGCATCCGTGGGCCGGTCCTCCCCAATGGCGTCGCCCGTCATCGGGTGATCCCGCCATGCGTCCAACGCGATCATCAAACGGACGTCACCCAGCGTCTGGGTCGTCCTTCCGTGCAGGCTCCGTACGCGCTTCGGCGTGACCACTCGGAAGTAGTTCTTCAGCCGGGAAATGCTTCTGGAATGCCCGGGCTTGAAGAAACGCCGTATGTCGTAGATCTCCGCCAGAAGACGGGCTATATGTGGTGTGAACATGTTTCTGAAAGCAAAACCCAGTCCACCAAAAACGGCCGGGTGATGGCGCAAGCGCAGAAGAAGCCGCTGAACGTCGCCGCTGCTTCTCAACTCGGTCTCGTTGTATGCAGCGGCAAACTTCAAGCCGTCACGGACATCATCCCTAAAAACGTATTCGGGTTCTCCCAGCGAAGTCATCCGGTCCACCACCTGCTCGCCATCCATAAGGTTTGAGCCGCGCAGAAGGTTGGAACAGCAGAATCGGGTATCGCCGAGCTTGGCGCAAGATTCAATCAGGGGCACCTGCGAGGGGTGAGCCAAAAGACGGTAGCCTTTTGGCCCCTCCACTCGCCTGACATACGTGTGCCCCTCACACTGCAGCAGGTAGTCCAAGCCTGATCACCTTATCAAGGACCCCGGCCAGCCGCGCCTCGTGCGTGGGAATGATCAGCTGCAGACCGGCCGTGGCCGAATAACTCTTCACCCTTTCCAACAGCGTGAACACGGATTCCACGTGGTCCGTGTCGAGATACACCGTTGGCTCGTCGAGAACCATGAATCCCAGGTTCTCGGCAAAGAGATCGTAGATGGCGAACCGAAACGCGATGCCCAGCATCACCTTCTGGCCGCCCGACAGCCTCTCCGCCGCAGCAATGTGTCCACCCGGGAACTGGCACTCGATTGAGATGTCCGTCTTCAGTTGCGCCATGAAGGGGCTCTCGAAGATGGCCAGGTACTCGGCCAGTTTCTTGTTCAGCGCCCCCAGATATGCCTGAGCGACGATGTTCGGAAGCTGGTCCCGATGAAGAACCATGCGCACGCGCTCCATCAGTTCCCGCCACCCCTTCAACTGGCTCAAGGCGGCCTCTTCCTGATGGTAGATCTCCAACTGCTGCTTGTTGACGGTCCGGTTGCGTTCCAGCTCGACCTTCTCCCCGTGAAGACGGGAGATGGCCTCGCGCGTCTCTTCCAGCGAGCGCAGTTCCTCCTCTAACTTGGCAATGTCTGGAAGCGGCTCCTCGCCGGCCTGCTTGCGCAGGTCATTGATTTGCCCCATGAACTGGTCCTGCTGGCTGTCCAGCTGGTCGAACCTGGCCTGCAGGCCGCTTAACGCAACCTCAGCCTCCTGAAGGAGTTTCTCAGCCTTCTGGAAGTCGTTGATCAGACTCACGTCCTTGGAAATGTCGGCATCGGCCTCTTTGATCTCACCAAGCGCCTTCAGACCCTCCTCGACGCGCTGAGCATCCTTCTTGGCGTTGTACTGCGACGCGCACCAGTTGAAGTGTGCTACCCGATGGCTCTCGATCTCCGCTTCCCGGGTCTGCACGTCTTTGTCGTACATTCCCAGCTGCGGCTCCTCCGAGGCCAGCTTGAGTTTGTGGCTGTCGACGTGCGCCTCGGTTATGGGCTGGTCGCACGTGGGGCAAACCGCCTTTTCGCTGCCAAGTGCCCCAGCCAGCCCGATGATCTTGTGGCTGGCGTTCACGGAGGCTCGAAGCTCCTCGCAGTGTGCTCGCAGCTCGTCCAGCTTCTCCTTGTCGACGTCGCACTGTGGTTCGGGCTGCTTCAGCGCAGCTTCCAAGTCCGCCTTCTCCTGCAGAAGCTCGGCGCGTCTGGACAACTTGTACTGAAACGTCTGTTCGGCTTGCACACGTTTCTGGGAGGCTTCGTAGTCGGACCGGGCGTCGTCCACGACCCGCTTCATGATGTCCCTGTCGGATGTCTGCTTCGACAATTGGGAATGGATTCCTGAAAGTTCCTCCCGACTGGCAGCAAAGCGTTTCTCGACCTCACGGAGGTTCTCCGTGGCCTGAAGACGCGCCCTGTACTCGGTGATGTTCCTGCGCAGCCTCTCGATGTTGGTGACATCCGCCGGCGGGTAGGCCGCAATCCGTGCGTCAATCTCGGCCAGTCGGGCGTCGGCATCCCCGATCATCTTCTCCAACCGGTCGATCGGCTCCGAACGGCTTTCGATGTGCGTGTGGTTGATCTCGTCCAGCAACAGCCCCCGCAAGGCTTCGGCCGAGGCGGTCCCAAACAAGTTCTGGAGCGCCTTGGCCCGCTCGGAGGGCCGCTGGAAGAGGATGCCCTCGATGGCGCCCTGCTGCACGAAGACCATGTCCGTGAGCACGTGCTTGTCCACGCCAATCAGCGACTCCATCTTGCGGTCGACTTCGCGCGCGGTGCGAACGGTCTCCTCGCCGTACTTCAACAGACAGCTTGAGCTGGCCAACTGTCGCCGGACCGAGCCGGAATGACCGTTAACGGTAAACCCGACCTCCACGACGCCCTTGTCCTGACCCCAGGAAACGTCTTCCTCCTTGCGGCCCGGATTGCCCGAAGAGCCGGTGAGTGCTCGCAATATGGCCTTCACGTAATTGGATTTGCCGGCGCCATTGGGACCGATGATCCCAATGACGCCAGGCCCGAGTTCGTCGCTGCGTTGGGGATGCTGACAGAAGTTCGTCAGACTTACGGTGTCAATTCTCATTTGTGCCGTAGAAGTCTACGCCCCTTTCCTTGAGAGATTTCCACAAAGGGTAGAAGCGCTCCCGCCAATCGAGCGCCTTAGCAAATTCCGCCTCGAAGTTATCGGCCGCCCACTGTCCCTGCTGCCTGCGAATATCCATGATCAGTTTCCATCCGCCGTGCTTGTTAACATGTTGGGACCAGAAAAGAAGCCAGGCTTTTTTGGCGCCCTTCCATCCCAGCGCCCGCTTAGGAAGGGTCGGAGTCTCCCAAAAATTCGACCAGGCTCCGGGGTCCGTGATGTTCATGGCACGCACGGCAGAAATGTCAAAGCCCTTCATCCGCATGACGTCTCCAACAGAAACAACGTCGTCAGCCGGAACCTCCCCGCCACACTTGCTTCGTTCCGCCTCCCCCATCTGACTAACGCCCAAAACCGCGCGCTTCAAGACGTACACCGAGCGCGGTGACGGATCGTCCATATACAAAAACTCCAGACCGTCCACGGTAGGAGCCCAGTTTCCCTTTTTGGCCTCCTTGGTGCTTTCGTTTTCCAGGTCACACGAGGCAGGTTGCGCAATAAGGTGCCCCATATAGCGGAGAACATGATAGCCACGATGGCGGTTCAGATGCTTGGGCAAGTCAGCGTTGGGTTTGATCAACTCCCCCTTTTCCATGAAGGTCTCGGCGATACAAATGAGTGTCTTCCCCAGCGTTAGCTCCCACCCGTTCGGGCGAAGCACCTGCAGAATATCGCACAAAGGGCACCGATTTCCTTCGAGGTGAACTTCTTTGCAAAGGGCATCCTGAAACGGCAGAAGCGCCGTGCCTCTCCAGTCTGGGAACGCCTTCCACACCAAACGGAAGAATTCCCCCGAAGTTTGCGCCTGATTGACGATCTCAATAAGCGCGTCCTTGAACGGTTTATCGGGCATCAGAAAGGGACCTCGTCGTCAGGAATGGCCGGCTGCGCGACCGGTTCCGGGTTTAGAAAGTGCTCCCTGGCTTCGGCCAACGCAACGCGCGGGTCCTCAGCCTTGAGGAGCCGGAGCGTCAGAGCGTGAGCCTCCGGTTCCTTCTCCCGGTCGATGGCCATCCCAAGACAGCCTTCCAGGGAAATCTTCTTGAGTTTGCTTACATCAATGCTCGCCTGATCACTGACCAGTTGCTTCGGCAGCGGCCGGAACATGAAGTGCACGCCGTCGTTGATCTCACGGAACCGCTTCTCCACGTCCGGCAGGTCCGTGTTGTACTTGATGTGAACCACCTCATCGGGCGAGCGCTGCTGGATGTACGTGAGCGCGCTCTCCAGCGCCTCCGACACCTGGATGACCATCCGGGTGTAAACACGGCCCCGAATGTCCACCCGCTCCACCTGAAACTGCCCCGGGCCGTCGACGAGGATGGAAAAGAAATGCTTCTGATCCGGTTCGTCGATGGCCTGGACGGCCGTGGAGCCCGGATAGCAGAACTGCGTGCCCTTGCTGTTCCGCTGCTCCCAAAGCATGTGGTAATCGCCCAGCAGCACCAGCTTCACGTGCTCCGGCACCCATTCCGGGTCCAGATCCCACGTTTGTTGGTCGCTGATGTCCGGCACGGTCCCCCGACACAGCTGATGGAGGATCAGCATGTTGACGCCGGGGTCCAGCTCTTCGAGTTTGCGCTTGATCTCGACGGGCGTGTCCTGATCGAAGCCGGTGAAGCACACGCCTTCGAGTGTCGTGATTGGCTGCCCCTGCAAATGGACGATGTAGGGATCGATCGCCGTCCACGGCGGGTTGGAGCGCCCGTGTTGGCCTTGAACGGCATAAACCAGGACGCGCCCTCGCTTGAGACGCTCCAAACCGGCCAGAAAGTGCTGAACCGCATCGGCCGGCGGGCTCGTGTCGAAAACGTCCCCGCCCAGAATGAGCGCGTGGACGTCACTGGTCTGCACGCAAAAATCCACGATCTGGTCGAACGCCCGGTAGGCGTCGCCGTGGACCTCGGGCATCGAAGCCCAAGCGTGCGGGTGCAGGTGCAGATCTGCTGCAAATGCGATTCTCATCTTGCCTCCACAAACAGCGCGAGCTTCCGATTTCGCGCGTAAACGATCCTGAGAATGCGGTTTCCGGCCGGGCTGTAGAAATCGGTCATGAAGGAGTTCACATGCTCCCACGTGAAACCACGAGGCAGTCGTCGGGCCAGCTCCGCGTCTGATAACGTGGGGATCTGGCGCATCATATTCCAAGCCGCTCCAAAAGCTCAGTCAGCTTGTCTTCCACGTGGCCAAACTTCTGGGACGTACGCAACAGCTCCGTGGCAAGCCCGCACTGCCCGCAAGGTTCTGTCCCCTTCGCAGTCTCCGCTGGGCGGGGATCTGCCAAAACAGCCCCCAGCCGCTCCTCCAGCTCATGCGCGATCTGAGTGAGCGAGCGAGCGCGAACGCTCAGTTCGCCAGCAGCACCGCGCAAGGACCCCTCGGGCACCTCGCTGGGAATGTCTTCCTCGGGATCGGGCGTTTGGTTCGCCCTGTATTCGGCTGCCTGCCTCGCCCGCTCTTTCATCTGGGATAGGGTTGAACGAGTCTCATTCACTTGCTTTCTCCAGGGAACTTCCCCACTGCTTCGCCTTGTCATAGCCCTCCCGCACGTTCACGAGCGAATTGACCAGGGCCATGATGCGTGATCTCGTTCGTTCCTCCCACCAATCCTGGTGAGGGATTCGGTCGGCATCCGGTGTCTTGTTGACCACCATCTCCGTGTAACTCGGCGGCTTGACGCCAACCATGCGTGCTAGCGCGGCAGCGCCTGCCGGCGTCAGGAAATCCTCCATCGAGACGTGATTATGGGGGATATTGTGGTACTTGCAGATACCGATCGAGGCTTCCAGATCGCCCAAAAGGATCTGAGCGGTCCGCCGGACGAGCATGTCGAGCGTCTCGTAGCCCGGCGGCTGCCGGTGGCCTGTCTCGTTGACGCGCGGCGTGTTTCCCGTGCGAAGCTGAATCTCCACATGGGACTTGATTAACCCAAAAGGCTCACGCCAGAGAAACACCACAACGGGCTTGAATGCGGTCCACAGCTGCGGGATATGATAACGCGCCGCGCCGCTGACAGTGCCGATCTTCGGAATGGACGCCCTTTTCCAGCGGCGCATGGAACTCTCGAAGTTGATCGGCAAAAACTCGTCATGCATGACGTTGGCCTTCGTCGCTTTGTCGAGATACTGGGCCAGCCAGCGCGTGGCCGTTCGTCCTGGTCCCGTGCAAAGGAAGTAATCGGGCATGAAGCCTCCTAGCGAAAATCCAACCTCTTCATGGCATCCATATTGAAGATGCCGTTCGCCACCCAGCAGTGACGGTCGTCCTTGTCGTATTCGAGCGTTGCGGCCGTGCCCGTCTCCTCCTTGGTGGAGGCCGCCCCTGCAACCTTCTTGGTGTCGTCGATGTCGAGTATCAGGAGCTTATAGTACCCGCCGAATAGGGCCGGCACAAAGATCTCCGTGCCTTCCTGCAGATCCTCGTAGTTTTTCGCCACGACCAGTCCGCGCTCCTCGTCCTTGAGGTAGACTTCGGCTCCGATGTACTCCTTGACCACGAAGTTCAAAAACCGGGGGCCTTCCGGGTTCGGCGAAACCTCCAGCGTGACAGCTGTCTGCTCTACCTCAAAGCCGCAGATCTGCCGCAACGTTTTGAAGGAGTCCTCTCCCACAGACACCAGCGCGTAGAAACCCTCATAGTCGTTCAACTCCAGTTTCTCAAAGAGGGCTCGCCGGAGGCCGGAGGAGTCTTCCCTGCCAAGCGCCACAATGAAGGCGCCGATTTTCTCGTAGGCGCCGCCCGTGGCGGCATCAACCTCGACCATCATGTTCCTCCAATGCGGTCACGACGTTACCCAGTTCCCTGTGAGCGGTGCTCATGGCGCGAAGGGCCTCTTCGAGCTGTTCGGCGTCGGAAGCCTTCTCATCAAACGTGTCCGACAGCTCACGAGCGATGAACTCGGCGAGCGTGTCCCCGCCGCCTTCACTGTCGTGATACTGCTGAACCAAATCGTCCGGGTACGCCTCAGATGCGATCTTGACCAATTCCTTCAGGGTCATCGTAATTTCCCCCAATAAAAAACGCGGCCCGAAGGCCGCGTTTTTAAGCCAGACTGCTTTTGAATCAGGAGCCGCTCCACGATCCGTTCGTAACCTCGCAGAGCCAGGTGCTGGCGCTGATTGCCTCAACGACGGCTTTTACGTAGGAAGCTGTCGTGCTACACGTGGCCTTGGTCGTATAAGGGCCACCAACTCCCAAAACAACAATGGAGTCGCCGGACGTCACGTGGATTTCGATTCCGGCGATCACGCCGCTGTACGTAACTGTGTATCGCTGCCCGGCGGAGGCAGCGGGCAACTTAACGGCGCCCGCTTGCGAGACGGTGTTGGTGATCTCGAAGATCTCATCCTGCTCGCTGGGCGTGCTGATATTGTAGGGCGAGCTGGGGCCGTAAGTGAACGCATTGACGGTAGTGACGCTCTTTAATCCCCCGCCTGCGCCGGTAGCTCCCGTTACGCCTGTAACTCCCTTCGGCCCCGTAGCTCCTGTGCTTCCGTCCGAGCCTGCCGGGCCGGTTGCGCCCGTAACACCCGTAGCACCAGTCGGACCGCCCGCTGGGCCTGTCGCCCCGGTAACGCCCGACGGTCCAGTCGACCCCGTAACGCCCGTGGCTCCAGCCGGTCCTGTCGCGCCGGTCACGCCTGTCGTCCCTTGCACGCCGGGAGCGCCAGGAGCGCCCGGATCGCCTTGAGAGCCCGTCGGCCCTGTGGCCCCGGTAACACCCGTAGCGCCCGCAGGGCCCGTAGCGCCGGTCGCGCCTGTGACCCCGGTAGGTCCACCTGCAGGGCCTGTTGCCCCTGTTACGCCTGTCGTACCTTGATTCCCTGCCGAACCAGTGACGCCCGTAACGCCTGTAACGCCTGTGGTTCCCTGCACGCCAGGAGCACCTGGAGCGCCCGGGTCGCCTTGAGAGCCCGTAACGCCAGTAACACCCGTGACGCCAGTTGTTCCTTGCGCGCCCGTGGCTCCGGTCACGCCTGTCGTTCCTTGCACGCCGGGAGCACCCGGAGCACCAGGGTCGCCCTGCAACCCAGTAACGCCCGTTACGCCCGTTACGCCAGTCGTTCCTTGCACGCCCGGGGCACCCGGAGCGCCAGAATCACCTTGCGCTCCTGTAACGCCGGTAACGCCCGTAACGCCAGTCGTTCCTTGCACGCCTGGAGCACCCGGAGCGCCAGGATCACCTTGCGATCCTGTAACGCCGGTAACGCCTTGAGAGCCGGTTGGCCCCGTCGCGCCGGTCACACCCTGCGAGCCAGCAGGACCTGTCGCCCCTGTAACACCCGTAGCGCCTGTTGGGCCTCCAGCCGGCCCTGTCGCCCCAGTGACGCCCGTCGAGCCAGTCGTTCCTTGCGAACCGGCCGGACCTGTCGCCCCAGTCGCGCCTGTAGTGCCCGGAGAACCCGGGGAGCCTGGAATACCTGGATCGCCCGCAACGCCGGTCACGCCGGTCACGCCGGTCACGCCTGTCGTGCCCGGAGAACCCGGGGAGCCTGGAATGCCCGGATCGCCTGCAACACCAGTGACGCCAGTGACACCGGTGACGCCAGTGACGCCGTCATTGCCTGTAGCGCCGGTAGCGCCAGTCGTGCCCGGAGAACCCGGAGAGCCTGGAATGCCTGGATCGCCCGCAACGCCAGTGACGCCAGTGACGCCAGTGACGCCGGTAGAGCCCTGAGAACCTGCCGAGCCGGTAGCGCCCGTGACTCCTTGCGAGCCTGCAGGGCCTGTCGCGCCAGTGACGCCTGTTGCCCCGGTGGGTCCGCCTGCCGGGCCCGTGCTCCCGGTCACACCGGTCGAACCGGTCGTGCCTTGCGAGCCTGCAGTTCCCGTGGCGCCAGTGACACCCGTAGTGCCTTGGGAACCCGGAGCACCGGGAGTGCCGGGATCGCCCTGGCTTCCGGTCACGCCCGTCACGCCTGTGACGCCTTGGGAGCCGGCCGAACCTGTTGCGCCGGTAACACCCGTTGTTCCTTGTGCGCCTGGAGCGCCCGGAGCACCAGGATCGCCTTGAGAGCCTGTGACGCCGGTAACGCCCTGTGTGCCCGCCGAACCCGTTGCGCCCGTCACGCCTGTTGGACCTGTCGCGCCCGGTGAGCCGGGTGCGCCAGGGTCTCCCTGCGATCCGGTAGCGCCGGTGACGCCCTGTGTACCTGCCGACCCGGTAACGCCGGTCACGCCCGTAGCGCCAGTTACGCCGGTTGGACCGCCGGCCGGACCTGTTGCTCCAGTAGTTCCAGAAGCCCCCGTGACCCCTTGCGTTCCGGTTGGCCCTGTCGCGCCGGTCACGCCCGCGCCCGTAGGCCCGGTCGCGCCAGTGACACCTTGTGACCCTGCAGAGCCCGTAGCGCCCGTAACACCCGTCACGCCGGTTGGGCCTTGATCGCCTTGCGATCCTGCAGAGCCCGTAGCGCCAGTCACGCCGGTTGTCCCGGTCACGCCAGCAGTTCCAGCGCCTGTAACGCCGGTTGTTCCTTGATCACCTTGCGGGCCCGTCGCTCCTGTCGCGCCAGTCACGCCCGCGCCCGTGGGTCCGGTCGCGCCAGTAACGCCCTGACTACCAGCCGAGCCCGTGGCGCCGGTCACGCCGGTAATGCCAGTTGTTCCTTGTGCCCCTCCCGAACCCGTGGCTCCGGTGACGCCGGTTGTTCCTTGAGCGCCTCCTGCTCCAGTGACGCCAGTGACGCCGGTTGTTCCTTGAGCGCCTCCTGCTCCAGTGACGCCAGTGACGCCGGTTGTTCCTTGAGCGCCTCCCGAGCCCGTGGCTCCGGTGACGCCGGTCACCCCTAAGTCACCTTGGGCCCCGGCAGAACCTGTAGCGCCGGTCACGCCCGTTGGCCCGGTCGTTCCGGTAACGCCGTTGAACCCGATGGGTCCGTTGGCTCCAGTAACGCCCGTCACACCCTGAGAGCCCGCCGGCCCAGTCGCGCCGGTCACGCCCTCGGGACCCGTACCTCCGGTAGCGCCTTGATTGCCTGTCGGGCCTGTAATGCCGGTTACGCCAGTAAGCCCTTGACTGCCTTGTGGTCCGGTAGAACCGGTTATGCCCTGCACGCCTTGCGCGCCCGTGCCTCCGGCAGCGCCGGTCACGCCGGTAAGCCCGGTAGGCCCCACAGGCCCAGAGGGCCCCGTGGCTCCCGTTGCCCCGCCTGCTTCCGCGTCAGATTTTCGTGCTGGGTCGTCTGGATCTACAGGGGCCGGCAGGTTCGTAATCCGGTTACCCTGCATGTCGATGTCGCCATAGGCAGGTGTCGCCATTGCGTTTCCTCCGAAGTGTGCCCACACCCGGAAGAAGTTTATACTCAAAACACCCACCTGCCAACAAGCATCTTGGGGCAGCTAAGGCACTTGTTGGGCTTTACCCCGCGCCGTCATTCCTCTCCTTTTCCGTGCAGTCCGCACACAGCGGCCCGTTTGAGAAGGTCCAACCCCGCTTTTCAACCCAATCCACGATCACGTCCTTGCCCTTCTTCTCCCACTCGGGGTCCTTGATCTCAACGATGTCCCCCAGCCCGCCATCGACGCCACATTCGGCGCAGTAGATGTGGCCGTCCACCAACGCAGATAGCCGTACGCAGTCACGCAGGCACGCAGGCTTCTTTTCAGCCTCATGGGCTTCCACTTCACTCATGACTCCCTCCACCAAGTGTGGTAATGGGCCGGTGAACGGCTTGACCCTAGCCAGCAGCGCCAACCTCGCCCGTGTCCTGGTCATTGTGTCTCCTGCATCGGTCCCAAGCATCAAACCCGCTTAACACATCGTGAGCAAACTTCGGCCCGCTGTGGGGACCTCGAACGAATCCGTTGTACGCCTGAAAGAAGTCCGCTCCCGCGTCGCAGTAAATCCTTAGCATGCTGGGCGTGAAAATGCCTCCACAAGCAATGATTGTCCGTTTGGGCAGCCATCGCTTCATGATGCGAACCGCGTGGAGCACCCGGTCCTGAAGCTGGGCGCCGCTGCGGCCATATGTCACGGCGGAATCGCCCGGGAAACGTGGAGCTTTCAGTTCCGGTAGCGTGTTGCAGCACACGTACCCGTCTACGATTCCCGACTGCTCGCAGACGTCCACGGCCTTTTCCATGGGCGCGACGTCGGTGCGAGAGGGCGGGCTGAGCTTGATGAGCAGCGGCTTTTTCTTTTTGCCCCTGGACTGCAGGCCGGCCAGCAGTCTCTTCAACTCAGCAGGAGCCTGCTCAAAGGTCTGTCGCTCCGTATTCGGGCAGCTGATGTTCAAGCAGGTGTACATGCCAAAGCGCGTCATGAGGCTGAACGTGTACGCGATGTCGTCAATGGCCTTGTCGCCCACCAACACAGAATTGTTTGTCTTCGTGATGCTGACGCCATAGCGCGTGCTGTTCGCGTTCACCAGCCGCTGCACGATGCTGCTGACCCCGTCGTTGTTCAGTCCCATGCGGTTGCCGATGTCGTTGCCGTCAAGCCTGAACATGCGAGGCTTGGGGTTGCCCTCACACTTGTCCGCCGTCACACTGCCGATCTCGATGAAGCCAAACCCGTAATGCAGGGCCGCGTCGATCAGCACTCCGTTCTTGTCAAATCCGGCAGCCAACCCGAGCGGGTTGTCGATCTCCGTGCCGAACATCTCATAAGAGCCGTTGTTGTTTCGCATCAGGCAGCGTCCCGGCGCGCGTACGCGACGCCGCATGAGCCAGACACCAAGATTGTGTGCTGCCTCCGGCGGAAGCAGGCTCAAAATGCCCATAAGTCGATCTCCTTGAAAAAAGGCAGGGCCGGACCGGGGTCCAGCGCACTCAAGCGTAGCTCAACCCACGTACCACGCGCGTCTGGTGGATGCTAGTTGCCACGCTGTGTCGTGTCCTTCTCAGCCGGCCCGACGCTGCCTAGAAATTCTTCATGACTCGTCCTTGAACACCAAAAACTCCGGCTGGTGCTTTCCTCTGGCGCGCGAGCCCTGACTTTTACTCTCCACCGTGCTCACGGGCCCAGCACGCGCGTTGCTCAGGACATGGCGCACGCGATAGGCAGCACGCTCGGCCGGCCTGGCAGAGATCTCGCCTGCTGGCATGACGCCACCAAAACGTTCCAACGCTTTCTCGTGAGCCGCCAGATCAGCAATCTGGTTCTCGGTAAGAGGGCTCTCGCCGGCTCGGCGCCTCTCGGCGGCCTCGGCCTCGACTTCCCATTTGTTGGTCATCACAGGTTTTCGCAGGCGCGCTCACAAGCGAAGCGCAAAAGGCGCCACTCCTGCTCCGTGAATGTGTGCGTGATGGCCGGACCGGGGTCCATAACCAACACGTCGATTATGTATTTAGGCGGGGACTTGATCACGTCGCCCAGGCGTTTGTGCATGTGTTTGAGCGCGTCCTCGATCTCCGCCGCGTTTGAAGAGGTGCCCCACTCGGGATCGATGCTGTCTGAGACGGGTCCGGGCATTAATCGTCCTCCAACCAGAAAGGTAGCTCCCTGTCATGAACTCTATGGTGGTTCGCCACCGTTTTCTTCTGCATGTCCGTCGGGGGCCGCTCGCCCATCAACGTGAAGGCATCACTGATTTTGACCCACCCTGCCTTCTCCAACTGATACTCGGTCGCGCCAAGGCGTTCGGCAATACTGACGTGCTCCATGTACGAGCACCCGTAAAACCGGCCGTCCGGGTCAACCCATCCGCATACCCAATCCTTGAACAGGCGCTCGGGCACGGGGTTTGGTGCAGGAAGGGTTTTTTCAACCTGCTCCTCGATCTGTCGCAGGACGTTCCACTGCACGACCTTCTCGGCGATGGGACCGCCCCAAGCCTCGGCAAACTTGGCCAGGTTTTTGATGGCCATGCGCTCGTTGTTTCGCGCGTCGGCGATCTTCTGACGCAGCCGATTGGCGGTCTCGCGCAAAGACAGCAACGGCAGTCCCCGCCCGTCCTCTTTGGCGTTATCGGGCAGCAGCTGCAGGTCGTTGACGCCGTCGAGCTTGAAGTGGCCGGTGCAGATCATCACGGCCGTGCCCTCGTCCATGTTGGTGACGCCTTGAACGAGAAGCCGTATGGCCTTGCCTACGTCCTCCTCGGCCCACAGGTTTCGAGCCAGCCCCGTGATGAAATCGCCGTGGACCCTGAAGTACACCTTCCTTCCTTCAGGCTCTGTCTTTTTCTTCTTCTTTTTCTTTAGCTGTTTGCGCGCCGGCCTCAACGTCCTGGTCATGTGTCAGTAAGTCCTTTCCAGTTTGTCGCGCACCTTCATGGCTAGTTGAAAGGCTTCCGCCAGATCCTTCTGAACCTCCTCGGCGAAGTCTTCCCAACCGGGACAGCGCTCGGCCACCAGGGACGAGAGTTCGGAGATGACGCCCTGATTTAATCTTCGTGCCTCCCTGAGCCTGTTGTCCGCTTCCGTTGTAACGCTCACTCGGCCTCCTTGAGCTTCTTCTCGATCTTGTCGAGAGTTTCGTTGGCCTTCTCCCAAAGATCGGCCAACTCCGGGTCCTCGATACTGTCGGCCTTAATCATGCTCTGGATCGCGTAGGCAAGGTTTCCCTCGTCCTCGACGTACTCGGCGACCTCCTTCGTGCTTAACTTGTCCATCAATCCTCCTCCCCGAGCGGGTCGTAGCGAATGTCCAGCGTCAGAGCGAATTCAGGGTCCCACCATCCAATGGCCTTCGCATGTAGTATGAAACAGCGCTCGCACGAAACGGCACCACTCTGATCAGCCGGAGCGGTATCGGTTCCCGGGCAGCTTTTACGGTGGGCCGGAATCAGCTTTAGCAGAGTTTCCCTATGCTCCACCCAAAGCGCGGCAAAGCGCTCACGCTCCTCGATGGCCCGACGGCGCTCCTTGCGGCGGCGCTCGTTGATCTCGTTCTGCAGCTCGGCCGTCGTAAAGACTTCAAGCCTTTTTTCCTTCGGTCCCATCAGCTCTCCCCTCCAAGTAACCCGTCCACACACTTTTCAGCGCACTCATGACAAATGACGGACTTGATGGGAACATCCTTCTCGCAGCGCTCGCACTTGACCACGACCTCCGCGTCCTCGTGGTCGTCGCCAACGGGGGTATATGTTTGCTCGAAGATGTCGGGGCTACACGGGTAGAGTTCGCCCTTCACGCCCTTGATAACCCAGTCCCCCTCACGGGCTTTTAGGGGCCCCTCCGGCGTGGGTATGATCAGACCAGCCTCTCCAGTAACCGGATTGGCCACGATCGCCGGTTTGCCATCCTTTAGGCTTCCGGCATCCGTGAACTTGAACACCTCATTAAGGGTGTCGGGCGTCAGCTGTACGGCCTCAACGACCACCGGCTTCTTTCTGAATTTTGGCATCTTCTTTCCTTTCTGATGGCACGAGCCGGGATCGAACCGACCAAGCACGTCCACCGCTGTGCTTTCAGGCGCCGCTGCCCTCGTGCCTCAAGTCCAGGGTTTGTTGGGAATCAGCCCGTTCAGGGAGTCCTGGTCGGCAGCAACCTGGATCTTGACAAGTTCCTGAGTATCCTCCCACGTGAAAGCCACCGTGGACTTCCCCCAAAGTTCCGTCTTGTCCTCACACTTCTTCTCCAGGGCGTCGGCGGCCTCGCGCAGCTCCTTGGGTGTGGTGAAGACGGTCAACACCCGCTCTTCCCGTATGCTCATCGTTCAGCCCTCGTGTTTTTGGAAAGTCACCTCCGTGCCGGTGATGGCGCTCACCTTATTTATCAAGCGGAGCATGTCCTCGTTCCGCACATCAAACTCCCACTCGTCATTCGGCAGCGGCATGAGCGAGAAACTGCGTGAGCTGGACACCAACATCATCGCCACGATCATGGCTTCGTCCTGTCGCTTGATGACGAAGCGCGCCCGATTGTACTTCGGCGGAGGGATGTTCTGGGCCTTTGGCACGTAATCCTGTCTCCGGCCCGTGGGGCTGAGCCCCTGCCGCTTCAGCTCGCGCCGCAGTTGTTTGTTTTCCTGCTTGAGGTTATGCGCCTCCTCCTTGAACTTCACGGCGTTCGCGTGCGTGCACCAGGCCGCATGCATGCTGCCGCCACAGCCGCATTCTGAACAGGCCATCAATCGGTTCCTTTCCTGATCTCATCACGGATTTCCATCCACAACGTGCCCAGCATGTTTGCTCCGTCGTGGTCGGGGCCCCAGCCCCAAAAGTCGTCCCGCCACTTATCGGAGAAATCGTCCCAGCTTCCGCGCGCCATTAGCTGCTAGCCTCCAAGAGGTCGCCACGACTTTCCAAAAATGCCCGAAGGGCACTTCCTTCAGAAAACTCTGAAAACCCCAGACACACTCGCCAGCCGTGTTTTTGCATGTGCGTCAGCCAGTCTGATTGGAGGGTCTCCAAATTCACCGGAGGTTCGCCGCCGCAGATGTGGCGTTCGCCTATGCGGAGCACAACTCTGGGAGGATCAAAATCTGGTAAATGAGAAACTTCGTCAACCGTCACCGCCAGATCGTACTCCAGCTCAATGTGGTCCCCTTTTGAAGGGATGACCGACATCTCCAACTTCCGATGAAAGAAAAGACGCCCCCCTTCTGCCGTAGGAAGTGGCAAATGTAGTTCTACTAACATCAGTCGGTTCCTTTCCTGGTTCTGATCCCGTTGTTTGCCCCAACCCTACGCTGCTGCTCGACCCACTCCTTGTAGCTGAGGGTCGTGTAGTCGTTGACAATCTGCTCCTTCCATTCCTTCTTCGGGTAAAGCTCGTCCTCATCGAACAACATGGCCGAGAGGCTGAGGCTCGCGCCCTCCATGTTGACGGAGTGGGTGCAATCCTCCTGGTTGATGTCGGCCCACAACGCGACACGCAGCGTGCCTTCGTACTGCTCGACGAAGATCGGCGTGCCCTTCTTCCCGCTGCACTTGTCGCCGTAGCCGTCGACCTGGATCTCGATCGCTTGGCCAACTCTTAACGTTCCCGTCTTGTCGGGCTCGATGCTCGCTGAATCAACCAGACGAAAGGGAATCACCGGCTCGCCGAGTTCGTCGGGCTCATCGGCGCCTGCGACGATTTCGTGGGTGTCGTTCTTGACGAGTTGCCACTCGCCGCAATCGTCGCGTCGGATGTGGTGGGTGAAAGGGTCGTAGGTTTTGGGATGAACTTCGGAACTCATTCCTATTTCCTCCTGTAACTGGCCGGGCGGGCGGCCAGGCCGACCGTAAGGGAGAACGGCCGGCCGCACGGCCAATGGCCTAAGGGCCTTTAGGGAACAAAACGGAATATTTTATCAAGAGTTGGCGCAAATTATCAGTGAGCCCGATAATTTACCCAACTATGTGCAAATTCCGTTTTGTTTCCTTAATAAGCTATCTGTGAAGGGCCGATCTTGGAACTATGTGCAATTCCACATTGTTCCCTTAATAAGCTATCTGGCAACTCGCAGGATTTTCCCCGATCCTTGGAAGGCGTCGATCATAGCCTCCGCATTGGGAAGATCGGTTTCAACTTCCACGAACTCCTTGGCGGGCTTGTCTGGATCGCCGGCGAGCGACCATGGCGCCTCGTAATGGGCCAACCGCATCGTTACATCTTCGGCGGCTTCTGGGCTTCTGCACACGAGGCGCACTTTTTTCCTTCTCCCCATCCTGGTTCTCCTCGTTCACGACCAGCACCTCGGTTCCCTTCGCCGGACCTTCGTCGATCCAGCCGATCCCAACCCACTGCATGCGCCGGCCACCGATCTCAACGGCCTGAGGCAAGCGCTTACTGTTACAAACCGAGAGTCGGTCCAACTCACTGAAAGTGATTGTCTTTCGCTCTGCCATGGGGCCTCCTAGAACATGGTCGGGACCTGCTCGGCCCGCTGGATCACCTCGACCTTCTCGATCGAGAGAAACTCTGGCTGGGTGCGCTGTTCCATGTGGGTGAAGTATTTCTCAACCATGACTTCCGGGTCCTTCGGGATGGGAAGTGCCTTTCTCCCGACCCGATCGCGCATCTCGGACTTCCAGTTGTTCTCCACGTATGCCTGCGCCACCTTGTTGGCCAACTCCTCCGTCTGACAGGCATAGTGGTTGTGCCCGTGGCGATGCTCGATCACGACGATGTGGACCTTCATGTTGCCTCCTTCCCGCCTGGCGGCTGCTCGGCGTAACGCCACGCGGCCTCCATGAGTGTTTCCTTTCCCAGCCTGCGCTCCAGGTTCTTGATGAAGCGCCACAGAGTCTGGTGGTACTCGATGAACTCGTCCTTCAGCCGACTGTAGCGCGCCGCTACGACCAGCGTGTCGCCCTCCTCGGTCGTGATCTCAATCGTCTTGTACGTGACCTTCTTTCCGGCCGGCGTTACGACGGGCACCGGGCCGAGCTTCTTGATCAGGTCAAGAACGTTCTGCAGCTGATAGACGTACAGGCCCGACACCGTCATGTTCTTCAACAACATCAGCAGCACGAAGCGCTTCTTGTCCGAGATTCGCAGTTTCATTTGGAGCACCCTCCTTTGCACGTGAGCCTTCCACACAAATCGCAGCCGGGCTTGGAAGGTTCAAAGCCCGCTATCCGTCCAGCCTGAGCCAGCTCTCGCCTTCCAACACGATTGTGTAGCTGTTGCCACCCTCTGATGCCAGAGGTGTAAATCAGGTGCTCCAAAAACTTCACACGCCTTTTCAGGTCATCGACTTCGTCGTGCAGGTTGTGAAGCGCCCGCCGGTCGCCGTCGATCCAGAGGCCGCAGTCCTTTTCGGGCAGACACCCGAAGCACGGCTGCAGGATCTGGCTTCCGTCGATGCCGCACCCGTGGTCGTCCACGTACCACTCGTAGATGTGAACGCTTTCAGGGTGTTGCAGCACGAGGCTGCCGATCCACCGGTCCGGCTGCGGCGGATACCACGGCCATTTGACCTCGCCGGCTTTCCCCTCCTTCGTCAGCCAGATCGGGCACCCGCGCGGGAGCCTGTGAACCCACGGAAAGGCCGGCGGGTCAATCGGCGCGGGTTTGGGTTCGTTGGTCATTATTTCTCCTAATCGAACGTGTATCCGAAGTTGCGGATGTCCTCCACGTAACGCTCCTCAACCCAGCGGCGGGCCTCCGCGTTGTACATCTCCTGGTAGGGCCGGTGGGCCCGCCGCTCCTCGAAGACCTCCTCCGGCACCTCCCGTTCGAGCAACCGACAGATCCAGATCAGATCCCTATGGAGCGTCTCGAACCGCCCGACATACCGGCACGGAAGAATGAAGTGACTGCAGGGCCGGTGCATGGCCATGCCCTTGGACACGTAATGCGGCCTGCCGGACGTGTCCGGGCAGTCGTTCTGGAGCCAGTCCATAAACAGGGTCTGATCATCCAGCTGCTCGGCGTTGATGCGCGCACAGATGGACACGAGACGATCCCACGGGTTACGAACGAACCCGAAGGTAAACATTCGCCTCCACCGCTCGGTGCCGAAACGCCTGACCAGCCACCACGCGGGCGCGTGCCCGAAGTAATGCTCTTCGGGGTTGGCTTTCTTGCCCTGATGGGACCGCAGGCCAAGCATGATCGACAGCGACGTGCTCGCCGTCCTCGGAGTACAGAGCATGCACCAGTCTTTAATCATGAGATCTCCTTGAAAAGCCCCACGCCGTGGGAGTCGAACCCGCCACAGGAATTTGGCCGCCCACCGCTCACCTGTTCGAGCGGCTCCGGCGTGGGACCGGTTTCTTTTTGCTTCTGAGCGGCTTCATCTCTATCGTGTCGCCAGCTCGGATCTTGTAGCTGCGACTTCGTTTTCTCCCATTCACCCAGAATCGAACTTCCTCCAGCGGCGAGCAGTTCGCAAACTCTCGTATGACGTCTATGGCCTCAAACTTGGCTAAAGGCGCCCCGATGAGCTTCGGACTCTGAATGGTTATCATGTTGAACCGAAACTTAAACAGGACGCCGCCGTAATCCTTCAGCATGGCCATCCGCGCTTCCTCTTGCGCTTGTAGGTCTTTCACGTAGGTAGTGATAACCCTCAGCGCCTGATCTATCGCCACGCCATCTACCATGCTCACGCGTGCCTCCTGCTGTAGGGCCTGATCACTTCCACGGTGTCGCCAGCCTTGACCACGTAGTGGGTCTGCCTCACCCTGCCGTTCACCCGGAAGCGGTAATGCTTCGGTCGTTCCGCAGCGATGATCCGCCCGGCACTCGTGCGCCAGAAGCTGGACAGGCGCGTCCCGACGAGCTTCCCGCCGTTCAACGTGAGCGTGTTGTTCCGAAACCGCACGGTCACCGCGTTGTATGCCTTCAGGATCTTGGCTTCCGCCTTCTCTGCCGCCTTGGTATCGTCCACGTACTGGCCGATTGCCATCAGGGCCTGCTGCATGGTCATGTAATCAGTCGTGTTCTCGCTCATGTCTCTCTCCCTATCACGTAGGTCTCGTATCTGCAGTTTCTCCACAGGCGCGGCTCATCGAGAACCACCTCGATTTGATACCCCCATGAAGTCTTCCTCCACCCCCGGATGTCACGACGCACGGTCACGTACGACTTGCCTCCAGGCGCCAAAAGCTCCCTGATCTCCTCGATAACTTGTGCACGGTCCCAAGGGAGCCAGATCGTGTTGAGGACATACGTGCACGTTATGGTGTCGAATGTGCCTTCGGGCTTGGTGGGAAACGAGACGCTGTCGTACTTCTCGGCACCGACGATGTCGGCGTCCTCGCCTCGTCCACACCCGAAGTCCAGGATTCTGCCTACAACCAGTTCGGCTTCACAAAGCCTTCTCATGGGGGCGGACAGCCCCCCACGCCTGATCGCCGATCGGTGGAACCGACGGGCGCTCATTTCGCTTTAGAGGCCCCTACAACACCAAAATCCCGTCTACCCTTGCGGAACACCAGATACTCGACGATCGTCTCACAGGACGCGCTGAGCAGGTCAATAGGGTAGGGCCAGACGTGTCGCACGGCGTGGTCGATCCAAACTTCGGGGATCGGCTCGAAATGGACGCTACGCGACGTGCCGTTGACCCGGACACTCGACCAGCTGTCCTTCCACGTGATTGCCTCGGCGGTGAAGTAGCCGACGCGCACGTTGTAGGTCACGGCGCCGCCCTTCTTGATGAAGTACGGGAACCCCATCAGCCGGTAGGCGGGAGCCTTCAGCCTCTTCCTGACACGGTCTCCGATATAGATCTGGAGAACGCGTTGATCGGCCGCTTGCAGCGTCTTCACGGCCGAGGGACAGATTTTCAACAGGTGCACTGTCACGTCCCGCAATTTGCGATTCGGATTGAACATGTCCCGAATCCGGGTGACATGCTCATCGAACCCGCGCAGGTAACACCACGGACACAGCGGCGAACCGCAGCGCGTGCCCGTGAAGCCCTCCTCGTATCTGTCGGCGACCCAATGGCCCCCCGCCGGCTGGCAATTCAGCATCTGCCATGTCATCGTTTCCGGCAGCAGCTTCTTCTTAAAAAGCTCCACGACCTTGTGCTGATAGACGTATTGGAGCGCCAGAAGCGTGCTGCCGACCAGATGCCGCCAGCCCCTGTGCCGGCCCACGCGCCCTGCGTACCGGCAGTCCTGCTCGTGGTACTCGCGCAGCTGTCGCGCGGTGCTGGGCGCCTTTTTGACAAAGCTGATTGCGGGGGGAAGGGTCTTGCCGTGGGATTTTCGCCACACGGTCAGGTTGTCGATCAACCCGCCGTGTTGCGGCCAGATCTGAGAAAGGGTCCATATGAGCGGAGCAGCCATCAGGGCTCCTGCACGGTTACCTCAAGGTCGCCCACACTGGCCAGCTCCCTGCGCATCACCCGTCCCAGCTGCTCGCCGTTGAGCACGCGAACCTCATTCTTGCTCACCAGCATGGACCTGAGCGTGCTGCAGTCGTAGCAGAACGTCATGGACCGCTTCTCCTCGAAGAGAAGCCACTCCCCGGGCCAGAGCCTGCGGGAGACGCGCCGGAGAAGTTTGGGGTAGTCCGGCGGGTGATTGTCCCAGTAAATGGCCTCGTAGCGTGTGATGTGACCTTTCTTTTCGTTCGCCGTCAGATTCAGGAACTCGAAGTCGTTGTCCCGAGTGACGAGCTTCATGATGGCGTCCACAACGGCGTGGACGTCCCGTACCTGCGTGGAATCGGTTAACTCCAACCAGCTGCTTACGTGTCCTTGCATCGATTCAGGATCTCCGTGCTGGAGTGCCCTGGAATGTACGGGCCTTTAAAAACGCGCCCCCCGATGGAAGGCACGAACTCCTCGCCGACGATCTTCTTGTCGGCGTAATCGCCTCCCTTGGCCAGCGCGATGGGCCGGAGGGTCTTGATGCATGCGAGCGGCGTGTCTTCTTCGAAGACCACCACGAAGTCGACCATGCGCAGCGCCAGGAGCACCATTCCCCGGTTGCTTGCCGTGTGGACGGGACGCGACGGCCCTTTCAGCCGCGCAACCGACGCGTCACTGTTTATGGCCACGGTGATCGGGGCGCGAAGGCCCTCTCTGACGAGCGTGCGCTGGAGCCAGCAAAGAAAATTGATGTGGCCGGCGTGGATGATGTCGTAGCACCCGTTGGTGAGCGCCACGCGCCTCGATCCGAGAAAGTTGGCTAGTGATCGGGCGTCTTCCCAGTACCGCTGCATGACGGGCTCCCTGTTTCTGATTTCACTTGGGAACCGAGCCGCACCAGCATGCTGCCGAGAATAACGCCGAGCTGTCCCATGTAGTTGGTCAGCGCCTTGAGCATGGCAATCAGTTCGGCGGGACCGGGATTGCGCGGACGCCACCAGCCGTTGGGAAGATCGCTCTCAAAGCTCCAGTCCACCACGATGGTGACGGACCGGACCTCCGGGATCTCCAAGAGGCTGTCGGCGGCAGCCTGGGCCAACCGGGACGCTTTCTCGTCTATGCGTTCATTCTGAGGGCTCGCTTCCTCCTTCCGTGACTCTGTCATCATTACCTCCTTGGGCAAGAAGATCAAGACTATCAACGTCGCTTTGCAGATCTTTCTCCACCCGTGGCGTGCGGCAGTGTTTATACAGCACGTCGTTGAGAAGGTTGGACAACCGCGTCACGGCAAAGGAAAGCGGTATGAGGGCGAGAAACTGGTATCCGTGGAGGTCCTGCCACAAGAGCAACACCAGCAAAACGTATGGTGTCCAGTAGCTGAGGCAGAACGGGCAAAGGAAAAGTGCCGGGAAGAAACCTTCCTTGGTTTCGAACCAGGACCGGAAGCGCGCGAAGATCTCGCCGTGGCGAGCCGCCTCGATCACCGCACAGTTGGCGAACGCGACGATCACCGCAGCGATGAGACATTCACTCAAGCTCACCGAAAACCTCATCTGCCGTCTTTTCGGGAATGTAGGGCTGCCGTTCCTCGTCGGGGACGGCAACGACATGTTCGTCGGGTCCGTCCGCCTCCACGAGACAGGGGAGGGGGACGACGGGTCTGAAATGCGATAAGAGATTGTGGCCGAAGAACTTTGATCGGTGCCTCTGAGGCGCGACGATGCGCGAACGTTCGAGGAACCCTGCAGAACTTCTGGATATGTTCATCAGTCACCTCTATAATGAACACGCGGTCGAGTTCGGGCGCCAAACCCACGTGTCATTATAGGGTCGCCGGACTCATTAGGCAAGACCGGCAGCCATGCGGTCCCCAATCTCTTTGGCGACCATGCCGACCAGCGTCTGAAGCGCTGAGAAGAGCATGACAGCCAACGATCGGAAGAACTCAACAATGGTCATGATGACCTCCACTTCTGATACTGAACTCACCTCATACAAGAACATCGCCCGGCTCAGAGAAGAGATGAATGCCGGGCAGCCGGTTGACGAGTTGACCGCTCTCAAGACCTTCGTGGACTTCTACAAGACCAGGCCCGACACGCTCGTGCCGATCCTGGGCCTGCTCAACTTGAAAGGCCGGCCGTACTCGCTCAGGGATCATTTTGCAATGGAGCCGCTGTTCAAACTGCGGCTCCCCCGGCGGATGCTGTTCATGTGTGGCCGCCAGATCAGCAAATCGACTTCACTGGCGGCTTCCGGCATTCTGCGCGCGGCGTGTCAGCCGCATTTGTCAACGCTCGTGATAACGCCGCGCTTCGAGCAGTTGCGCCGGCTTTCGTCCAATTACTTCGCCCCCTTCATGACCAAAAGTCCCATCGTTAACGTCATGACGGATGAAAGTTGTACGAAACAGGTCCTCCAGCGGACCTTCTCGAACGGTTCCTCGGTTTTCTTCAGCTTTGCGTTCTTGGACTGCGATCGGGTCCGGGGGCTCAGTTGTGATTGGATCGACTACGACGAGGTGCAGGATCTGGATTACGAATTCCTTCCGATCATTCACGAATGCATGTCGGCCTCCAAGCTGCGGATGTCCCTCTACTCCGGTACGCCGAAGACACTGGACAACACCATCCAGGCGCTGTGGGAGGAATCCTCCCAGGCCCAGTGGGTCATCCCGTGCAGCTTGTGCGGAAAGTGGAACATGGCCACGGTGCATGAAGACCTTCTCAAAATGATCGGCAGAAAGACCTTGGTGTGTGCGAAATGCCAGCGCCCGATCAATGCGCGCGCGGGACACTGGTATCACACGGTCAAGGCGAATATGGCCAAGTTTCAGGCTTACCACATCCCCCAGCCCATAATGCCCATGCACTATGAGGATTCGGAGAAGTGGGGCGAGCTGATTGACAAGCGTGACGGTAAGAACAATTACGATCAGGCGCGGTTCTACAATGAGGTCCTTGGTGAAAGCTGCGACGTTGGAAACAAGCTGGTCACGATCACGGACATCAAGAAGGCTTCACGTTTGGGCGTTAATGACCTTGAGAAATGCATTGACGAGTTTCGACGTTGTAACGTTAGGGTGCTGGGAGTCGACTGGGGCGGCGGCGGGGAGGACGAGGTCTCCTTCACCACGGCTGCGCTGGTCGGACTCCGGTCGGACGGGAAAATCGGATGTTCCTACGCGGTCCGCTTCCACGCGGGGTTCACCCACGATGAAGAGGCCCGGGCACTGTTGCGGTTGTTCAAGGAGGGCGCCTGCCACTACTTCGCCCATGACTACGGCGGATCGGGAAGCGTGCGCGAGACCCTGATGATCCAGGCGGGCCTGCCGATCGACCGCATCGTCAACTTCATGTATGTCCGGGCGACCGCCCGGAACATGGTCCACTGGAAGCCCCCGCACGCCGGTGAGATGCGCGGGTACTTCGCGCTGGACAAGGCCCGCTCTCTGGTGCTGCAGGCCACCTGCATCAAGGGCAACGTGATCTGGCTGCCCGAGTACGAATCGAGCAAGAACGTCACCCACGATCTGCTGGCGCTGCTCGAAGACAAGCACGAGATGCCGAAGGGGGCCGATATCTACCTCGTGCGCAAGCAGCCCAAACTCCCCGATGATTTCGCGCATGCGCTCAATTATGGCTGCGTGGCTATCTGGCACATGACCAAGCGCTACCCGGACCTGAGTTCGATCCAGGGGATCAAACTGACGTCCCAGCAGCTGAGCCTGTCCTCGCCGCCCGACATGGAGGCGCTCCGCCGCACGTTGCCGCAGGAGTGATTTCGGAACCGGTTCCCAAATAGCTAAGGAAAATCAGAGGCCCGCCCTGGTGCCGGAGCACCAGGGCAAGCCCTGCTGCATTATCGGACGACATTGAGTCTTGCCTACTCTGCTCCCTATTAAGCGGCTTTTTTGCACTCGTCGCACAAAGGGCCTTCCTCCGAACAGCTCCAGCCCATGCGCTCGGCGTCACGGGCGAGGATGTCGGCAGCGCTTTCTCCGGGGTCTCCCAGGCGAAGACCGCCGCAGCGCGTGCAGCATATGAGATTGTCCTCATCGCCGACTTTTACGAACTTTCGCAACTTCGTGGCCTCGCACATTTTGTTTCTCCTGACTACCCCTGAGGGTTAAAGGAAAGAAAAACTTGCCCCGGCGCGAGAACGCGCCGGGGCGTGTTGCCACCGACGAGGTTGGTTCAGGAGCGGCTGAAGCAGTGTCCACGCGCGCCGCTGGAGAAATTGCGGCTGCGGCGGGCTTCGTTCAGATCGTCCTCCAGATCCGTCGGCCAGGCCCAGGAGCCGCCGCGCCGGGTGCAGCGCAGGCTGGTTGCCAGGGCGTCGTAGCCGATGTCGAAGAGCCGGCCAAAGTGGTCGCGCTCCTTGCGCGCCTTTTCGCCGCGCTCGCTGAAGACGCCGGAGCGCCGGTATTCGTCGTTGGCGCGAGTGGCCATCCGAACGATCAGCTTGAGCTTCTCCACCTTGGCTCGCGCGCTGACGTTGGCGCCGACGATGTAGTTGCGCACCTCACGTTCCGAAGTCCTGGGGGAGATCACGAAAGTGCCCATCTTACGTCCTTTCTAAGCAGCACCAGGGATAAGCGCCGCCATTTGGAATGCAGGCCCGATGGCGAGAACTCCACTTCACCGGACCCGACTTGTTCTTGTTTCCCGGCCGGAACACCCGCACCGGGTCCTGATTTCAACTTGACCCGCTCACGAGCGCACACCGATCAGCGCCGCTTCCCGCTCACCTCCGTGGTTGGAGCCGGGAGAGATCGATCACTGGCAGATCCGTTTCATCGAAGGTCCGCCGCCCGCATCCGTGGTTGGGGCCGGCCGAAGCGATCGAGTCCAAGGTCGCCGTGAGTCAGGTCGGGGAGTCCAGATAATTCATCGTGTGTACTTCATACTAGCACGTTTTTGCACGTTTTTTAGCTACGCAGCGGCTGCCTGCGCCTGCTCGGTGGGAATGTCGAAGAGCTTGCACACCGCGTAACGGGCGTGATCGCCCGCATTGAGCAGTGCATAGGAACACGAGAAAATGGCTATCCCGCAAGCGAATCCGGCCAGAAGGCCAACGGCCGGCCACATCACGTGGATGCTATGCAGAATGGTCACGGCGATCGAGGCCCAGCCCAGCGCGCAGGCGCCACTGACCAAAACCTCGTCAGTCTTGCTGTTGGGCTCGGCCCACAGGGACGACACCAGTGTGATTCCGGCGGCGACGAACAGGATTGCAGCGAGAAGAGGTGCGGGCATTTTGTTTCTCCTGGTTAGAAAGAGGCGGAAAGGGCGAGGGGCCAGCCGAAACCGGCCCCGAGAAAAACTTAATTCCAAGCGTATCGGGCGTGTCTGACTGCTTGTGCTGCGATGGAGCGCGACGGCGGCACGACCTCAAGTTTGGGAGCCGACGTCAAGACCCAAACGATCGACTGTGCGAATGTTGACAGGAGCGGGACGCCTACAACAACAAAACCGAGAATGACCCCGATGATACCCACCGTGGCCAGAACGGCCGAGAAGCCGGACACCACAGCAAGCACCTGAAGAGCGCCCAACGTGAAAAACCTCAAAGCAAGATACGCGGCAAAGGTGCCGATCGCTGCCGCAACCGCGCGGGCCAGCGTCTGCCAACCCTGAACGTTCTCAACGACCCACAGGCCGCCGAGTACCAGCGCCGCCACGGCGGCACAAATCAGCGAGACGATGAAAGGACTCATTATGTTTCTCCTGTTTAACAGCGGGAAACCGACCCGAGCACGAGGCCGGTTTCCCGTAGGGAAATGTACGTGTGCTCTATGGGATACTACCTCGTTTGAGCCCTTTTTTTAGCCTTTTGAGGCCCGGCCAAAACGGGTCAGGAAACGGCCGGCACCCCCTTCGTGATGCCGGGAATGCCGGTGTTGATGACATCGGAGACCAGCTGCTTGGCGTCCGCTTCCTTCTTCTTCCAGAGGCGCGTGACTGCCGCAAAACTAAGAAGGTTGTACGACGCGATCAGCGACTGGTAGAGCGCGTTTGCCGACAGCGTCCCGATCAGGATTCTCATCCCCCAGGTGGTCAGCTCCCGCAGATTGGCAGCGATGTTGTGCGCCACGAAAAACCCGCAGAAGATCACGGCGATGCAGGCCACGACATCGCTGACCGGCACGTTCCCGTAGAGCCTCGCCCGCTTGCAGGGGAACAAGGGGAAGAAGTGGTGGACCAGCATGGCGATCATGCCGCTCAGGGCGAACGTTCCGACACCGGCGCCCCAGTGCAGAATCTTGGCGGGAATCTCGCCGACGTTGTCCTTCACCAGCGTGAGCAGGTTCGGGACGACCAGAAGCCAGAAGGCCGCAAACAGCACGGCGACTGACATGTATGCCGGGATCACGTAGATGGCCGGCAGGTAAGAGCACAGGTTGAACAGGAATCCAAACATAGGACCCCCTTTCATTAGAGTTGACGAAAAGTCAGAAGCCCGATTACCGGCCCTCCAACACTGATGTTTTTGCCGCCTCAAAGAGGCGCACGAAGCCCTGCGGAGAAAGCAGGGTCCGCGTTTTCATGTGGGTCGCCATGTTGCTGTACGCCTGCATGGCGCACGCGAGAGCGACGTAGCTGCCCATCGCTTCATGTTGAAGCTCTGACAGCTTTTTGTGTGCGGAGCCGACCGGCTCCATCTCCTCCAACGACTCTTTGGCCACCTCGAAATAAAGCTGGCCCTGGCTGACCATCTTCAGGTACTTCGGCCAGCATTTGCTGGAGAAGTCCAAGAGCTGTTGACGAGTACGGATCTCAGAAAGACCCGAGTACAGCTCACGGCCTGCCCTCTCAAACAGCCCTTTTGCCGCCTCGAACTGAAACCTGATCTCCGTGCTCATTCCACACCTCCTGAAAGAGTTAGTAAAAACCGGTCCAGCAAGGTATTGTAACCCGAAAGAGGACTTGATTTAGGAGCCCGCAAATGCGCCTGGTCCCCCTCCTGTTCCTGCTTCTGCTGGTCGGCTGCGTGGCCGACAACGAATCCAGGCAGTCGTCCGATCCCGTCACGGAAACCCACATCAACGTCCCGCCACCCAAGGTCGAGGTGAAGCAGGCGGACACGGACAAGATCGTGGAGGACACGGCCGCCCGCGTCTCGCAGAACGTCAAGACCGATCTGGCAGCCAACCAGGCCCAGCTGTCCGGCCATATCGTGGCGCAGCTTCACAAGCTGGAGGCCAACATGAAGGGGCTTCTCAATCTGGAGGCCAAGCTGGAGAACAAGATGTACGCCGACCTGAGAGCCGATCTGACCAGCACGGTCTCGGCCGTCGCCGAGCTGAGGGCCAACTTCAGCGCCAACGTGACCGTGACCAACAAGATGGACGCCAAGATCGACAACCAGATGAAGGCGCTCTCGGACATCAAGACCGAACTGGGAAACGTGGCAGGGCAGGCCGACGCCACGGTCGCCGCTCAAATGGGCCTGTCCAACAAACTCACCAAGATGCAAACCACGCTGCAGACCGATATCAAGGCGGGGCGGGATGTGAACATGTGGCCCGTGTCTGCGGTGATCACGGTGCTGGGAATCGTGCTGCTGCTGGGCGGGCTGATCTTCGGGATCACGGCCGTCATTGCCAAGCGGGCCTACGACAACGCGCGCGCGAGGCAGGACAACTACATGAAGCTGCTGATGGCGGCTCTCGGCGATCTGGAGCCCCACAAGGCCGAGAAGATCCGAGCGCAGCTCTGATAGGTAAAAAAAGGGCGCCTTACTGCGCGCCCTGTTTGGCTTTGCCCTCGGCAGTGAGAATCACCTCTGCCAGGGCTTCTACCCAAGACTTCCACCGTGCATGCCGCGCCTGAGCCATCCGCAGCTCCCTTTCCGCACGAACAAGATCCAACTTGTCAGCGCGATGCCTCTCTCGTTCTAAGTCTTTCTCAGCACGAGCGAGTTCCTGGGCCTTCAGGTTCTCCTGGGAGCGGCAGTGTGCCATGAGCGTATCTAGTGGGTCCGTGCCGGCCAGCAGGGCTCCACAGTCCGGGCAGAACTTAGTCGTACGTTCCTTCTGGCAGCAGATCATTTGTTTCTCCAGGATGTGAGCGCTCGTACGCTCGGGCTAACTGAAAAACAACAGGAGCAAGGCGTAGCCCACGATCGTCCCGATCACTACGCCCCAGTTGGTTTCCTTCTCTTCAGCGGGCATGATCGCCCCTCTCTCCCCTCCGTGGACTTCGGAACCGGTTCCGAAATCGGGCCAAAGGGCAGGTTCAGTTGCCTGCCCTTGCGTTCGTACCTGCGTTTTTCCTCCATCTCGGCCAGGACCCGCTGAAGGATCTGACCGAGGCGTTCGGGCTGTCCCATGATCAGCCCTCCATCGCTTTGTATTTGGCCAGCAGGTGAGCCAACTTTATGGACAGTTCGGTGAAGCAGCATAGTTTGTCCACGTCGTGTTCCGGCGGCACCAAGCGAACGGCTTCAATGTGAGCAGCACCCACCCGCATTGCCTCCTTCCGGTTCGCCGCCGAAGGCTCCGCCTCGACGATCCGGATCTGAGACCGCAAGTCGGTAATGGCCCGATGAAGCGTGATATCTTTTTGCGCGGTCTGCACGAAGTCAGACGCGTGGCTGATTCTCTCAGCCTGGTCGAGGAGAAACTGGACATCCTCGTAGTGTCGGCGCATCTGCTGAAACGACGGTCGGAGGAGTCCCTCCGAGGCCCCCAAATCCATCAATCGCTGGTAGATCTCGGCATTCTTTATCAGCCGAGCCAGCGAATACGCCAGTATGTTCGTCTCTCGCAACCGAGAGAACTCGATGAAGCTCTGGGCGGCCTCTTCAGCCCCCTCTGTGAGGTACTCGGCTAACGTCCCCATTTATCTCCCTCCGGTTAAAGGTAAGTCCTGCACATGATTTTAACGCCTGCGGGGGCTGAATTTAGAGGCTGGGCCGAAGGCCCGCCTGTGATAAGATTCGCCCATGAGGAAGGGAAACGAATACGAAAACCGGTACTGCACGGTCTGCCTGAAAACCACGCGACACGAGAAGCGGGGCAGTACGGCCGTTTGTCTCAGGTGCGGTCGGAAGAAGCGGCCCAGCCAGGCGCGAATACCTAAAAAAGGGCGCTAGGCGCCCCTTCGAAGTTTCTCCGTGCGGGCAATGATTCCCGCAGCCTCGACCACGTCTTGCATGTCATCCGCTTCTCGGATGACCCGGCCGGCACGCTCGATCAGCCGCTGCCGCGCCCGATCCAGCTTTTCGGCACGCAGCATTCGTAGGGTCTGGTGACCTCTACGCAGCGCTATCCGTCGCTCGCGTTCCTTGGTCGTCATGGCTCTCTCCTGTCCTCCGGGTCAAAGAAAAGAGCGGGCCGAATTGGCCCGCTCCTAAAGGTGCGTACTTTATCCTAACCCCTTCAGGGGGTTATTTTAGAGGCTGTAGTGCATGAGCTTGACGGACTCGCCGTCGATCTCGACGTAGGTGTTGGAGCCTTTCCACTCCCCGGCATTCACGTACTCGATCCGTCCGTCTCCACGGACGTGCTCGGGCGTGTGCAGGTGGCCCATCACCAGAACGTCAAAACCCATCTTGCCGTAGTGCCTCCGAGCCTTCTCCCGCATCCCGTCCTTCAAGCGCTGGTAGCTGTTGCGGTCCTTGAAGTAGGAAGGAGCGTCGTAGGCCCGTGGTTTGGGAGGCTTCATGAAGAGGTGCTCGCAGACCTTGCGGGTCCACGAACTGAGGCGGTAGAGGGGGTAATACCACAACATCATGTGGTCGAACTGATGACCGTGGATGACGGCCACCTTGCGCTTGCCCGCACGCACGGCCGTGAAGTGGGGCCGGACGGGCACGGTGTTGGTGTCGAGAACGGGGTCTTCCAGGTAGGCGCTGTCGTGGTTGCCCAGCAGGTACTCAACAATGACCTTTTTGGCGTAGAGCCGATCGAAGAAGGTTTGCAGGCTCTTGTGCTTCTGTCGAAGGGTCTCGGCGTCCTCGTCCCAGAGATCAAACAGGTCCCCGGCAATGATCAGGCGGTCACATTCGAGCGTGAACAGGAAGCTCTTGAAGGCTTCCAGCTCGCAGCGGACGCTGCCAATGTGGATGTCCGACACGATAACCGTCTTCATTCACGGGTCACCTCAGCTGGTTAGTTCTCGGAACAGCATCAACCACGCCGCCATTTCCCCCACCCCGGAACTTTGCTTGTTGGCGGCCATGCGCATCTTCCAGTTGGGATGCACCCATTCCGCCTTGTAGACGTCCACCTCGAAGACGCCCAAGGGGTTGCCCATGGGAATGTTTTTGAGGAAGAAGACCTCGACCTGCACGTTCAACAGATGGAAGACGCCTGTGTTGGTCAGGGGAGCCCCGGCGCTAGGCGAGACCACCCCCGTAAAGAATTCAGCATCCCAATACCCGGTGTTGCTCAACTGCTCATTGCTCGTCGGCACGGGCACGCACTGCGACGGGTAAACCCGATGCGTCGCGTGCGGGTGGTTGGGAATCAGAATGCTGTATCCCAGGCCCGTGTTGTAGGGCAGCACGGGGATGGGCTCCTCGCCGCCTGAAGAGGAGGAAGACGAGCTGCCTTGCGGGATCTCCTCATAGGGCGTGGCAGGCATAACCACCGAGAAGCTGAAGCGGTCGTCCATGTCCCAGTTGGCCACGGGGGAGTAGAAGACCTCGCCGTCGTGCAGCTCCACGGGGGCCTGGAACTGGATGTCCACTGCCTTGTTTCCGTCTTCCCCGTCAAAGCTCAATCGCAGGTTCTGGCCGTCGCCCACGCCCGAAGCCGGAGGCGTGGGATTGAGATTGTCGCCCGCCCCCGTGAACCAGGTCCTGAAGCCCTTGGTCGCTGGCCACGGCACGACTTCAGCAGTCTCTTCGATAACCACAGATTGTGTGGTGGGATCACTTGGCGTGTTGTCGTGAGCGGCGATCAGGCCCCCGCACGGTTCTGTCGTATCCCCATCCAGTGTCGTTTTGTCGGCCGAAGAGAGTTGCGTTTTGAATCGCACAGTGAGCGTGTCGCCGGAAGTGCTGACATCATCCAATGCCGTAACAATCGAAGAGGCTTGGATCTCGTCGTGGAGTTTGGCCGTGTTGGCGCCGCCGTCCGGGAAGTCGTCGGCAATCGAGTACGTGTAGCTGTAAGACACGCTTCCTCCTCCTACGTTGGGATCTTCCAGAACTCAAGATCCGCGTCCGAGATATAGAACGTGCGCGTGGGGCCTCCGACGGCGGCGCCTTTCCATCGCAGGGCAAACTGACGTGACTGACTCGTGAAGTCGATGTGAAAGAACCCCGCGTAGTTCACGCCATCGTCGTCCGAGTCCAGGTAGAACGTTCTGTGCTTGTAAGCCACGCTATTGGTGACGTCGTAGATTTGAACCTCAATATCGCCACCAGAACTCATATACAGGAACGCCGAGAAGCCAACCCTGTACATACCAGTCAGCGTCGGCGTCGTGAACGAGGTCTTGGTCGACCACGTCGTTTTTGACGTGGTTGAGCTTTCGCCGTGTGAACTGGAATATTGATGGTCCTGATAGCCGGGCCCCGTTGTGCCCGAGGCCCCTGTGACCCCTGTGACGCCCGTCGCACCAATAACGCCTTGCGCCCCCGTAGCGCCCTGCGGACCTGTGGCCCCCGCCGGACCCTGATCGCCGGTGGCGCCCTGCGGCCCCGTTGCCCCTTGTGCCCCTTGAGGGCCCGTCGCCCCCGTCACGCCGTTGGGGCCAGTGGCGCCCGTTGGACCGATCGAACCTGTCGGGCCCTGATTACCGGTCACTCCTTGCTGCCCGGTCGCGCCGGTAATGCCAATGGCCCCCTGCGGGCCAGTGACCCCCGTAGCTCCGTCCGAGCCGGTAGCCCCCGTAGCGCCCGTCGCGCCCGGGGGTCCGACTTCCGTTACGTTTGTGGTGGAGCCGTCATCGTCCTTGGTGTACCACTTGGACGTGGCCGTGCTGTAGATCTGGGAGCCCTTATATACGTTGGTGGGTGTCGACGTGGGGTCGTGATCGACCGTCACGCTGCGCAGCTGCTCGCCCAGATCGATAGTGCCGATGATGGCCATTCATTACGACTCTTCGTTGACCCAGTAGTAGACGGTCCAATCGATCGTGTCCCCGGTGTCGCCGGTCACCTGAACGATGGCGTTAGTGCTGCTGACCGTGATGGTCGCGCTGTACTGACCCTTTGACTCACGAGAGAATGGCGTGCCGGCCAACCCCTGAAGGGTCGCGTTGCCACCGCTCTGACGGTAGACAGCGGCCTCACGCACATAGACCGCTATCTCGGTATTGTCCGTCTTGCGGCCAACGATGTGGGCTCGAATGTAGTTCACCGAGTTGTTGGTGATGGCAATGGTTGCTGCCGTCGTGGGTGTGTTGTTGGTCGTCTGGACCGTCGCCGTGGAGAAGGCCGGCCCGGTTGCGCCAGTGACACCCGTGACACCAGTAACGCCGGTCACGCCCGTAACGCCGGTTACGCCTTGAATGCCTGTCGGGCCTGTAGCTCCGGTGACGCCTGTGACACCGTCATTGCCGGTAACACCCGTGACGCCAGTAACGCCCTGAACGCCAGTTGGGCCGGTAGCCCCGGTCACGCCGGTGACGCCGTCATTGCCAGTCACGCCCGTGACGCCGGTCACGCCCGTAACGCCGGTCACGCCATCATTACCGGTCACGCCCGTGACGCCGGTTACGCCCGTGACCCCGTCGTTCCCGGTGACGCCAGTAACGCCCGTGACACCCTGAACACCAGTTGGGCCGGTGGCCCCAGTTGTGCCGGTCACGCCCGTGACGCCGTCGTTACCGGTCACACCCGTAACGCCAGTAACGCCCGTGACCCCGTCGTTGCCGGTCACGCCAGTGACGCCGGTTACGCCTTGGACGCCTGTCGGGCCTGTTGCGCCGGTCACACCCGTGACCCCGTCATTGCCGGTCACGCCCGTGACGCCGGTTACGCCTTGGACGCCTGTCGGGCCTGTTGCGCCGGTCACACCCGTGACCCCGTCATTGCCGGTCACGCCCGTGACACCAGTGACGCCCTGAATCCCAGTTGGGCCTGTCGCGCCTGTAACGCCCGTGACGCCGGTCGCGCCCTGTGGGCCCGTCGCACCAGTGATGCCCGTTGCGCCTGTCGGGCCGGGAAGCCCGAACTCGATCACATCGGTGTTGTCGCCGTCAGAGAGTTTTCGGTAGAACTTGCCGTTGGCCTCGTAGATGATGAACGTGCCTTGGGCAAGATCGTGGTTGTTCGTAGTTGGGTCGGCATCGACGGTTGCCGCAAGTTTACCGTCGCCTAGGTCGGTTACGCCAGTGACAGCCATCAGCTCACCTCCACCGTGGTGTATTTGATCTTCCAGTTGATGTTGTGGCCGGCGTTTCCTCGGACCTGGATGACGGCATTGCTGCCGCTCACTTCAATGAAGACTTGGTACGCGCTTCTGCTTTCACGCGTAAACCCTGTCCAGGTTCTCCCTTCTCGTGTCGCGCCTCCTCCGCCCTCTCGATAGACGACGGCTTGCCTCATGTAGCCGCCTCTGTCCGCACCGTTGGTCCGTCTTGCTGCCGCCCACGCCGTTATCACTATAACAGTATCATCCGAGACTGGAATAGTCGAAATGGTCGTTACCGTGGCATCACTTGTGCTTCCCGTATCGGTCGTAAAGTCGCTTCCAGCGGCTCCCGTAGCGCCCGTGACACCCTGCACGCCTGTCGGACCTGTTGAACCGGTGACTCCCGTGACCCCTCCGGGCCCCGTCGCGCCCGTTGGCCCGGTCACACCTGTGGCTCCCGTTGGCCCTGTAGCGCCGGTTGCTCCCGTGACGCCGCCGCCTGCGGTGAAGCCGTTTATAAACCGGCCGGCCACTGCGATCCAGCGCCCTTCGGAACCGTCGACCGTGTATGGCGGGTTCTCGCCCGAACACGAACTGGACGATGACGAGGAACTCGAAGACGAGCTGGGTGTCAGCCCACTGTCCCAGAGGTAGATCACACTGTCATCGTCGCAGAGATTGCGCTGGAAGGTGACGATACCGTCGCCGTCCTCGGTGCCCTTCTCGTTGTGAAGCTCGACCGGGTTGGTGATGTCCTCGACCTGAATGCGGCGAAGGCCCAGCCCCGGAAGCCCCGTGGCTCCGGTTACGCCTGTCACGCCAAGAGGACCGGTTATCCCCGTAGGCCCGGTCGCGCCCGTCACGCCAAGCCCTGAAGGGCCCGTCACGCCCGTCGGTCCGGTGAGCCCTGTGGCCCCCGTCACACCTGTAACGCCCGTTGCCCCCGTGGCGCCCACCGTCGAGATGGCTGTGGGTCCTGTGATTCTGATCCAGCGGCCTGGATTAAAAAGAGAGATGTCATCAGGCTTTACGACGTTGACGCCGTCAGGCACGTCCATGGAGTCGGCGTCGAAGCGGAACAGCCCCGAGTCCTCAACCAGACAAACCATCTGGTCCCGATAGCCTTCCGGCTCAGTGCTTGAGATCTCGGCCAGGTCCAGGTTGTCCTGGACGGGCGTGTGGTTGGCTACCGTACTTCCAGCGTCGTGCGAGACTTGCACGCGCTCGATGTCTATGTCGTGAAGGTATTCTCGGAGCTTGGTGCGATTGGTTTGGTGAGCGAGAACCGTCTCGACCATTCCCTGAACGGTGATCTGCTCTTCAGGGTCCAGCGTGCGACCATGGGGCGGTATCCACCCGAAATGCCATCTCTCGGTGGAGATGTTCTTGATGATCGTGATGGCTTTCTGGAACCGCGCCATGGTTCTGTCACTCTATCAATTCAGCTGGTTTCAGGCAACACATCTCCCGATAGCTAAAAAAGGGGAGAACGCTCCCCTTCTAACGGATCTCCATGAAACAGTCCATCCTTACCCCGTTCACGTGCAGGTCCCGTTTAGGGTGAATGACGACCTGCCACCGCCCTGTCAAGGCTCTCGCCTCTGCCACGAAAACGGCTTGCTCGTCGTGCTCATCCTCGTCCTTCTCGTCCTCCTGAATGTACTTCCGCATGCATTCCATCATCACCGGAGTGATGTTGTAGTTCCAACCGTCGGGGCTTGTACCGAGCCCCTCGAAATCCCGATCGCCTATGTAGATTGGAAGCTCCCCGTATATCAGTTCGTCCAGCCTTCTGAAAATCGCTTCCAGCCACACCTTTTCGTGCGGTTCCAAAAGGCATGTCGGGTCCCTTCGACGTCGCGCCACTTGCTCGCGCAGTGGAAACCGTCGCTTGCGTTGTTTCATGACACACCCTCCAATGGGTTAAAAGTGCGGACATCACTCGTCCTGCACATGATTTTAACGCCATGTGGGGGTGTGATTTAGAGGCGCAGACGCGCGGCCCACTTCGACACGTATGCATCCCAGCTCTCCTTGGAGATGACCCATCCATCCGAAGTGTCCGTCGTCGCCAGAAGCTCACGGCGCGTAAGGTCCTCAACAACATTGCCGATGTTGAGCACGGGAAGGTGGTTGTTGCGGGAAGCGCGCAGGAGGGGAGGGCTTTCCAGCATGACCTGTCCGCCGACGTCATCGATCATGATTCCTTTCTGGCGCTTCTTGTTTTGAAGCCGCGTGCGGTATTCCTCAAACGGCATGTGATCCAGCACCATCAACCCGTCCTTTCGAAACCAGCAGAAAAGGTCGATGAGGGCCTCGGCAGGCTTGACGGTTGCGCGAAAGTGCTTCCTGGCGGCTTCGATCAGGTTGAGCACGGGCAGCTTCAGGTAGACGGCGTACCAGCTGCAAAAGTCTTCAAGGAGCGCGTCGCCGAGCACCCCCTCGGGCAGCTGATACTCCTTGGCCTGGAGCGCGATGAGGTAGTTGAGAATGTCATCGAACGGCGGCCACTCGTAACTCTTGTTCTCGACGGCAAAGACTTCGCCCCAGCGCCCGCCCGTGGCCAACGCCGCCGCGTCGTGAGGCCCAACCACGAACAGGGCGTTGTCGTGGCAGGCTGGAGGCCAGAAGCGCAGCTGCCCCCCAGCCGTGCTGCGAACCATCGAGGGGTAGCTTCGCATGCCAAGGCCGTCCCGAATCTTGTTGATGTTCGGACGGACATAGTCCTCAACGCTGTGCTGCGGCATGCCCGCCTGTTCGGCAAGATGACGGCACAGAAGATCGGCCTGGGAGCCCGGACCGCCCGTGAAGGCCCACGGCCGCGCGAGTTCGCCCTTCATGGGCGCCACCAGGTTGTGAACGAAGGCTGCAGCCGCGCACGCGAAGATCGCCCGGCTTTCCACGTCCTCGTCGGCCTGGGAGGGCTGCCGCTCCTTTGGTGCCCGCACGCAGCTTCCCGGCATGTTGGGCAGCATCGTGTCCTGCTTGCATACCGCCCCCTTCTCCACGAAAAAGGCCGGAAACGAGATGCGCCCCGTTTTGTCCACGCCCACCGTGGTTGTCAGCCGCACCGTACGGGGGTCGCCCAGCATCTTGGCAATGTTTATCAGCTTGAGTTGCCACTGCTTGTTGATAAGTGGAACGCCCATGCCCGCCGTGATCATCGTGTCCCGAAGCCACGAGGCGAAGCTGCGCTCGATCTCCACGAGATCGTCGAAGAACGGGGCCTTCTGCCCTTTGTACTCGATCACGCCCTCCCAGTAGATCTTCTTGGCCTGCGCGTCCACGACTTCCCTGTTCACACGAACGATCGCGTCGCAGATGCATTCCTCGCCCTTGGAGTGCATGATGAACCAGCCGTCGGGCCGCTCCAGAATCTTCTTGTTGCCGATGATTGCCTGTCGAACCACGGGCAGGTCGCCCAGATAGTATTCCAGCTTTGCCTTGCGAGCGGCAGGACAGGCTTCCAGAAGCTCCTTGCGTTCGCGCGTGGTCAGCGCCAGCGCGTTGAGCGCGACGTCGATGTCCGTCTCCTTGCGCTTGTCGTCGGTCAGCCACAGGGACAGCGCCTCGGGCCACGGGCGCGCGTGCTCCTCCATGAGCTTGAGCGCGGCAGTGGCCGGCCCCCGGGTGAAATATTCCTGGGGCGTGGAGCTGCGAAGTTCGGGGTGGGATGTCACAAAGCCGTTGGCGCCCAGCTTCTTGGCCTGCGCGAAGACCTTCCATTCGGAGCCCGGTGACCAGAAGATCACCCGGGAGGCATGAACGGACTGCCACGCTCTGTCAGTCTGGTCGTTGTAGAGCACCAGTTTGAGGGGGGTGTCGAAGGTCGCAAAATGCCGATTGTGCAGGTGCAGGGCGGCCTCAGTGTCGTCGGTGGCAAAAGCGACCCGGTCAAAGGGCTTGAGCGCCTCCAGCATGGCCAGCCCGCCCTCCATGCCGAGCCGGTTGGTCACGTTGGCCCTGATCAGAGGGCAAAAACGCTCCCGCCCCCGATCGTCGAGGAAGCGCAGACCGCATGTGCGCCCAGGCACGTCCTGGTAGTTGAGCACGAGGCTGGTGCCAAACCCCCCTTTGGGAAAGACCTTCCGGTAATCATTGCCCATCACCTGCAGAATTTCCTTGCGCGTGGTGGCACCCACGAAGCGCACAAGTCGGTTGGATCTGCGCCCTCGCCCGCTCCACAACCGGGCTTTCTGGAGCCGTTCGAGCAGATCGGGGCGCGGAGAGCCCAGCAGCCCTTCCTGAAAGGTCTCCCAGAAGCCCCTGACCTGACGCCAGCGCTCGGGAAAGTTCGTCACGTAGGCTTCGATGGAGCCCTTGTCGGCAGCCACTTCCGGGGCTTCCTGAAAGAAGCCCTCCTCGATGGCACGGCTGACGGCGTCGCGCGGGTCCTTCAAGGAATGCATGTAACCAAAGAACTCTACGGAATCTCCACATTGGTTGCACCGTCCGCAGTGCATCCAGTATCCTTCCAGGCAGGGGTCGATGTAGATCGACAGGGATTTGTGATTACACAGCGGACAAGTCGTTCTCTCTGGAATGACCCCCTTGACGGTGATCCTTGCGGCAGCTAGGATCTTGCTGGGAGCAAGATGTCTCGATAAGTTCTTCGGAGGAGTCAACATGCGCGGCCCTGCCGACTTCTACGATGATGCCAACCAACAACAACTATACACGCTGGACCGACTGTATGGCCTCCCGAAGTTCGTAAAGGAAGCCGAACAGGAGGAGAAGGCAGGCATCAATCGATTACCTTCTCACGTTTTCGCAGATCGAGTCCGGCGCAAGTTCCCTTGCCACACGAAGGCGGCAACGTGGCTTGCCCAGGCGTACTTCTGCCTGGCTGAACCCCAATACTCTAAGGAAGAAAGGGCGCTTGTTCAAGACCGCATCACCAAACAAGCGGCTTATTGGGGTGTGAAAAATACGACCGACCGGCTTCGGACGACGTGGCAGAAGCTCGCCTCGACCGAACGGCCGGAGGTCGGCGACGCGGATCACGCGCTCGTGGTGGACATGGGAGAAGGCAAAAAGATGCGCCGAATGCCCATGCCCAACGCGATGTCGGTCAAGCTGGCCGGTGAGTACCTGTTTGCCAACCGGTACAATTACCCGTATCAGTGGCGCCGCGCGGCTTCCCGCCGAATCCTGAAAAAGGCCATGGAGTACGACGCCAAATTCAGGGAGGGCGAGAAGGTGGCTGGGGCCGGATTGGGCGTCCTGCAGTTCGACGACGACACGCAGGAATACCTGGAACGTGCCAGCGGCTTCGGCATGTGCCATCCCAAACAGGCCGCCGAGCAGCTCTCCCGCCGGGCGCTGATGATCTCGTCCCGCTTCAATGACGTGCGAGAGAAGATCGCCACGATCGCGCAGGAACTCCACGAGATGGAGGAGTGTGATGCGGAACTGCTCCACAAGGTTGCCGAAGCCGTGGATTGGGCCGATCGGCAAACCGGACTCTGCAAGCAGTACCACCTCGGAATCGATCTGCCTGAAGAAATGTTCTTTCAGGTCTTGGAGAAAGAGGCCGAAGCGGTCATCAACAACCACGTCACGCTGACGACCGGCAACAGCTGGCCGATCGAGGTCTTCTCGCATCTGCCCGCCCAGAAGGTCGCCGAGGTGCTTGGCGGCGATATCGCCGACGCGCTCGAAGGCAACCACGGTCTTCTGGACCTTGAGAAATTCGCAGAGATCGCGCCCACGCTTCCGCGTCCCGACGCCGAGCTTCTTGAAACGGCGCTGAAAGCCGCCGCCGAAGAGGCGTACGAGAAGGACGCGACCCTGATGAAGCAAGGCCGTGCCCCCCTCAGCGCGAACTTCAAGTTCGACAAGGATGAATGGACCAACTGGCACAAACGAATGGTGGCTGCGGACCCGCGCGGCGTTGGAGTTGAATCCCCCCTCAGGCACAACCAACAAGTCCTCTAAGGAGTCGGGCATGAGTGACGCAGAAGAACTGGGCGAACTGATCGGCCTCGAATTTGAAAAAGAGGCCAGACGGCCGGGTATGATGCGCGCCACGGGACGAAAGGCACCGCGTCAGCAACCCGCGCAACGTCGAGCACAGCGTGATCGTCCGCAGCAACGGCGACCTCGGCAGCGCCCTCAGAGCCGACAGACCGCCGGTTCGGGCGGTCCCCGGAAGCCGGCACCCAAGGCACAACCGCTGGCAAGGCGTCCCTCGGGCGCCATGGCCACGACACGAGCGCCGGCCCCCACACCCGCAGCGCGAAAGCCGCTGGTCACGCCTGCACCCTCCGGTACGGCCGGAACCATCACACCCCCTCCGGGCGGCGCGATGGTCCGACGCCCTGAAACCCGGTTGGCTGGCGGCGCGAAGCCCGTCGTTGAAGTGCTGCCTCCGCAGGCTGCTCTTCCGTCCCCGGCAAGGCAGCTGGGTATGCGTGTCGGGCGTTCAACCAGAGTTGACGTGCCGCCTGCAGCGTCGGCACCTGCGGCGCCGGCCCTTCCGGCACCGACGGCAGCCCCCCAGCCCGTGAGCGCAAAGCCGCCTGCGGGCGCTCGTACTGTTCGCCGAAAGCGCGGACTCCGAGGGGGACAGCCACAACCTGATCTGCCGCCGCCTCCCCCGCGCGCGATGCCGCAACCCACGACGCCTCCGGGCGCTCGTGCCGTCAAACGAAAGCGGAAGCTCAGGGGCGCGGAACTCGCACCAGCGACTACACCGGCGGCAACCGCGCCGGCAGCGGCTGCGCCAGCAGGCGCACAAACGCCTGAATCCCGGTTCATGGCCGAAGCGGCCAAAAGAACCCCAACAGAGCCAGCACCGGCCGCAGCCCCCGAATTTGTTCCTTTGGCTCAACGGCTCGGACAGGCCATCGGTGTTCAGCCGCAAACCATCAACCGTCTTGGCAGTGTTGGACTGGGCGTGGGCGGCGGCCTGATGGCACGAAGCGCCTTGGCTGACCCGCACGAGGAAGCTCTGCGGCAGTACCTGCTGGCAAACCCGTTCATGTACGGGCAAATGAACCCCTACGCCGCGTCCATGATGATGTACTAAATCCATGCGAATCGACAAACGGCCCTTCATGAGACAGCTCGCCGACCCGGATGCAATCGGGTCGGTGCTGCTCGTTGGGCTGCTTGACGAGTATGGCACGGAGATGTTCGGCTGGGAGCCACAAACGCTGGACATGGAAGTGAAGCATGATTGGAGCGTGTCCATCCCGCAGGTCAACAAGGACAAGATCTGGGCGTTGGTGACCGAGCTGACCACCAACCTCTTCTACACCAGCCTCGACGCGTTCACCCACATCTGTAATGCACTGAACGGCTCCGGGGCCGACTTCCAGAACTTCGACTTTGCCACCGTACAGGAGATGTGCTGGGCCATCGCCGAAGTGCAGTTGCTGGACCCGCCCGAAGAGGGCGAGATGTTCAACGAAGAGATTCGTTCCTACATGGCCACGCGCCTGAAGGACGAAGGCTTCGAGCGCGTGCCGAAGATTCTGAAGCCCTATGTCGAAATGCCCGACAACGACGAAACGATCGACGGCGTACTGCAGGATGACGGCATCGAAGCTAAGGCTTTTTGGGATCGTCAGATGCGGGAGGTGTTGTCGATCGACCAGTTCGTCCGGGAGCGGCTCCACAAGCTGTTCGTGGATCTGGCCTCCCTTCCGCTTGAGAACGCTGATTCCGAAGCAATGAAAGCGACGTTACAGCGCGCCGGTAAAGTTTTGGCAGGACAATCGCAACAGACAGCACGGGAAGAGGAATCCGTTCGACCTGCTCCAGTGTTGTGAAGTCGAAGATCTTGTGCGGCTCATCCGACACTAGCGCAAACCGATTATCCAGAATCTGAAGCGTGATGGCCGGAAGCGACTTGGAAAAGTCCGCCGCCTCGTACAGCCTCCCCAGATCGTAGAACCGCTTGTCGAAGCGCTTGATGACTGAGCATGCATGTTCGGTGTGAAACCCCAACTGCTTGAGCATGTCATAGGACACGACAGCCAGCATCTCGCCGTCCGTCAGGGCGCCCTTCTGCGGGCCGTTCAGAACGGTATTGAGCACGAACCTGATGTCCTTCTCCGTCAGGTCCGTGACCACCGTAAGGGATTCACTGTCGAACATCATAGGGCAAGCGTGATCTTCCAAACCTGTCGGTAGCGGAGATCATCCCGGCGCGTAGCGATGTCCGCCGCGTTGACGGGCGGCTCGCCGGTCTTGCGGTCCACGGCAAAGGGGCCACCCTCCTGGGAAATGCCGGCCTTCTCCATCCCGTGTTTGAGACGCTCGTTGTAGGCCAAAGCGCGAGCTGCCGCCGAGGTCACCTCCTCCAGATTGGTCCCCTCGACAATGACGCGGATCGTGTTCGTGGAAAGCGCGCTGCTCTGGAATTGACTGTCGTCAGGCTTCTCCACTTCGTGGATCTTCAGTCCCATGGTGTTCTCCAATTTCGGAACCCGTTCCAAAATGCTGCCAAAGTTTCTCGGACCCTATCAGCGGCGATGTTCGATGTCAAGAAAGTCCTGATAGCTAAAAAGAAGGCAGCCGCCCCGGAGAGGGGCGGGACGGCTGCCTTGGCCGGCGGGCCTCCACCGCCGGTTTAGAAAATCAGCCAGAGCGCGGCCCCGAAAAACCCGAGGCCGAGCAGGCTCAATGGGGTTGTCTTTTCAAGAAGGACCATGAAACCGTCCCACAGCCCCTTCGCACACGAAAGCAGGAATCCTCCATCTTCTTCGCCCATATCGTTCCTCCAGGCCGCCCGCCCGCTTGAGCGGGCGACCGATCCCAGTGGAAAACTCAGGTGCCAAGAGGCAGGGGCGTTGCGCCCGGTCCGGCCTCCTGTGAAGGAGTGATATCGGTTTTGGCCTCTTCCTGCTTGAGCGCCAGGGTGTAGGCGTTGCGAAACGCCTCGTCCTTGACCCGGAGAAGCTGGCAGATCTGCTTCACCGCCGTCTCCCGCTCCGGTCCATCGGCACGCTCCTTCGCCACCTCTCCCAGCCGGAAGACCGTTCGGGGATGCAGGCGAATGTGGGCCTTGTTGAACGCGCCCCGCCCCACGCCATGAATGTCGGCACCGATCCGACCGGCACGACGAGCAACGGCGACGACGATGTCACCCACCAGGGCGACGGTGTGAATGGCAACGGCGGGCACGACATACGACACGCTCGCACCAGCGCCGCAGCCATAGCAAGCGGCCAAATTGAGACCGCCCATCTCCTGCTCGCCGGTCTGCAGGACTCCGGCGACCTCCGTCTTGAGTTGCTCGTCCACCTTCTGTTCCTGCTTCTGCTCTTGCTTTTGCTCATCCATCTGAACCCCCTTTCGTGCCGATCCTCGCACTCGGGACCGGCAGCCAATGTTTGACTCTCCGGCCCCAAAAAGGCCCTATGCACAGTATTTTAACGCCATCCCGGGCGTGATTTAGGTGGCTGAATTCCAAGCTGTTAGAAGGTATGGCTGACGACGCCTGACGGGCCCGGCACGTGGAAGACCACCTTGTCGGCCTTGAGCAGGGATTTGAACAGCCCCTTCTGGCTCTCGCTGAGCCCGGCCAGAGCGACCTTGAGGCCGGTCAGCGCCGCCATCCGCTCGTTACGCTGGCCCCTGCTGCCGCAGCCGCCACAAGTGCCCGTGGCTATCTTGGTGGAGATCCTGAAGAAAGGGAACTTGGAGGTAACGTCGGAGCGCTTCGTCAGCGCAAGCAGCACGCCGTCGGTCAGAACGACCTTGCCCCGTTTCCGGGGCTTGAGCGGCACGGCCGGACGATCGATCTCACGAGCTACTGGAAGACGACGAAGAGGACGACGAGGGGAAACTGCCAAAGGTCACCTCCTCCGCCAGGGTCAGAGTGTCCATGTTCTCCAAGGTCCTGACCAGCTCGGTGAAGTCGTTCTGGATCTTCTCCCAGGCGTCTTCGAGCAATTTCAGGTTCCTGAAGATGATGTCGATCTCGGTCAGGCGATAGAAGTCCTTCCCGCTAACCGGGGCGTCCCGAGGGTACTCCTCGATATCGGCCGGCGAACACACGTGCGAAAATTCGGCCCCATATTCCGTCCCGCCGCCCGCTGGCGGCATCACCTGGTAGGCAAACAGCGCATCGTCCACGCCGCTGACCTGCGAGACCTTCACACGCATGCGGTAGCCCTGCGTGCGCCCCTCCACGTAGGAGGTCATTCCATACCGCTGGAGCTTGATTCCGATCGCCATGCGGAGCCCCCTAGATGTTGAGAACCACGTTCTGACCGTTCTCAGTATACTGCAGGGTGATGGGAGTGCCAGGTTTAAGGGCGAAGCGCCGCGTGACGTAGAAACGCAGCTTCGGCAACCCGTTGGGGTCCCGCTTGGACTCGTCCACCACCAGCCGCCCGAATGCGTTGGACAGGGCGTTCATCGCGCGCGTGCGGGCGCCCTTGTGGCAGGCTTTGCAGTGGCGCGGCAGCTTTCGATGGATGCTCAGCGCCGTGCCCTTCATGGGCGTCAGGAAGGGCACTTCCACGTAAAGAGCCGGGTCCTCGGTCAATCGGCTGACCATGTTGGCGTCCAGGTTGACGGAGGTCATAGACATCTGATCCACTCCGCAAGATCAACCGTCGTCCCACCATACTGGCGAACGGCCTCCCCCAGCGTAACCGAAAACTGGTCCGGGGGAACCCTCACATCAGGCCATTTCATGTCGTTGAGCTGGTCCGCGTAGGCTACGAAAAAGCCCCTGCCGGGATGGAATGTCTGCCGTATAGCCCCGTTACGCGCCTGCGTGTCAAAGGGGCGCTTCTTGAAGAATGGGGCAGTCTGAATCAACTGGATCTGCGCCTCGTTCAGGGGAGACCGGTAGATCGCCCCGCCCAGCGAGGCGCGGCGCGCTTTCATTTGATCGAGAATGTCCCAGACCCACGCCGGGCCTGCCGGGTGGGCGGGACGGCTCATCCACACGAACCAGTTGCCCGGCTTGACCAGCTTCAGCGCCCGGTGCGCCATGACGGTCTTACCCGGACGACTGGAAGCCTGAATGCAGACGATGTTGTTCTCATGGGCCCACTGCCGGAGCTGAGGATGCTCCCCGTTGACGGCCACAATGAAACTGGCCTTCGCGTAGCGAGTGTTCTCCACGATGAACTTCGCATAGGACGGCGCCTTGGCATCATCCGGCTCCACGTAGATGACCACGGTTACCGGCTGCTCATCCACTAGGGGCTGCGCGTCGGCCACGTCTGGCATCTTCGGGACCTGCACGGTCATGGGGGCTCCCAGCTTGCAGATCCCCTGATCGAAATACCACTTCCAGTTCTCGATGACCATCTCGGGCGTGATCAGCTGCAAGCAGCGTGGAAGCTGGACGCCGTTCTGCCGCACCTGGTTGGTACACAGATCCCCGGCCGTGCCGATACGGCTTTTCCAGCACCCATGATTGTGGCAACATTCGAGCTGGCCGATCGTGTGAATGTAGCGGTGCTCGATGAAGTTGTCGTCGGGAGGCGGGTTCCAGTCGGGAAGGCCCAGCCGCATGTTCACCAGCCGGTTTTCCTTGTTGTAGGCTTCCCACCACCAAGGCTCCCGTCCGCCACCGATAACCACACAGGGCTTGTTGAAGGCCGCAGCGATGTGCATCAGGCACGTCACGATGCAGATCACCCCTTGGGAGTGGTAAATCAATTGCAGGAGCTGCCGGAAGGAGGTTTTCTTCACGAGGTCGTAGGCGCCTATCATGGGCGGGTGGATATGCGAGCCGCCGCCCACCTGGACCATGGTCACGTCTTTGGAGAGCACATTGACAACCTTCTGCCACCAGCATTTGTCCCACCATTTGGCCGTATAGTCCCGCTTGCCCCCGCTGACAAAGACCCAATAGGGTTTGTCCGGCGTGATCAGGGGCTCGGTGGCTTCCTTCTGCGACAGATGCAGATCCGGCCGGAAGTCGGTCAGGTAGGCGCCCGTACCCATCGTGTGGTTCAAGCCCGCCAGCATGCCCCACATGAAGTGGGCCCGATTCTGGTTGGACTTGTGGACGTTGTATTTGCCGACGTGGTATTTGGCCACGACCTGCCGGCCGGGACTCTTTCGGTTCAGATCGACGTAGGGGTTGTGCTGGAAGACCTGGTTCTCACTGGTGTCCATGGAGAACTGAAAACGGCCGGGGTATTGCTTGGAAATGTCACGGATCGCTGCCGTCAAGACGATCAGGTCCCCGGGGCTCTGCGTGTTTCGCAGTTTGATCCGTTCTTTCATTCTTTAAGAACCCTTTCCATCGCGTTCTGTCCATGATAGCCCTTGCGAGGAATGGCTTCAATTCCTTGACGGAGCGCTCGAACGGAAATTGTTCGCTGGCTGTCTTGCGCACGAGCGCACTGGGAAGCTGTTCCGCGTAGGGCCGTGCCGCATCACGGCCTTCCGGCGTCTGATACATGACGCCACTTTTGCCGTGCTGAAGCGTTTCAGGGTAGGTGCCCCACGCGGGCGCGAGCACAGGGATGCCGAACTCCAACGCCTTCCAGTGGGGAAGATCGATGCCGTCCCAGCCCATGATCTCGCAGACCTCAAGCGACGGCACCACGGTCTGCTCCTCAATGAACGGGTAGGTCACGAAGTAGTTGTGAGTCCACCCGCACACGTCCTGCCTGCCGCAGGTGTAGGCGCGGCAGTATTCCGTGCTGTATGACCGCCAGTAGGTAAAAGGATTCTGGTAGTCGATCCAGGCTTCCACGACGGGTGCGGCACCGTCCCAGGCCAGAAAGTCGATGCCTCGGAAGATATCAGCGTGCCACTCCTCCGTGGCCACGATAACATCACCTTCTCTGGCCTTGTCGAGGTGTCGAAGCGTTCGATCGCAGTAGGAGATCTGCCACGGGTCGCCCTGATGCTGGACGAGCACACGCTTGACCATGTGCTCGTCACAGACATCACGCCCTAAAACGGCAACCTCGAAGCCGCAGGCTTCAATCACTCTGCACAGCTTCTGGAGGCGTTTCTTTCTCGCCTCCATCACCTTCGGCTTTACCTCCGTCAGAATCCACGCTCGGTTCTTCATCCTTGTTGTCCTTGACCATCTTGATGATCTTCTCGGCGCTCTTGGCCATGTCCTTGCCGATGTCGTACTTCCGTTCGATGTGCAGAGCGAGGTACTTGTTGGTCACGGTGCCGCCAAAGCCCCGCAGCGTTCCGGTGTTCCATACGTGGCGGGTCCAATACTCCTCGGGGAAGGCTTCAAGGAACATCTTCTCGGTGAGGTTGTGCGGGTGGCCCGGGCAAACACCCAGATCGATCCACTCGAACAGGCGCACGCACGCGCCGGGCTTCACCGTGGCCAGCTTGATCTTGGACAGGATCTTCTGGGGATTGTCGACGTGTTGCAGGCAGTTGTAGATCCAGACTTCATCAAAGACGATCCCGCGCATGCCTTTCATCCGACCGTCGAACATGTCTTCGGCCTTGGAGTTGAACAGCCGAATGCCGGCGTCCTTGTACTGCTGCTTCACCTTCTTCGACATGGGCAGCGGATCGACGCCGACGGCCTCGTCGAACTTGGCGCGGAGCAGCATTGAAGCGGGGCCGCACCCAACGTCGAGAATGGCCTTCCCGCTCATGTCCAGATCAGCCGGCAGCTCCATGAGCCGAGCGTAGGTCTTCTGCTTCTTGATCTCTTCGTCCCAGTGCGGGCCGTGCTCCTTGCCCCACCAGCCGGCCTCCCACTCAATGGCCTCCTCCCAACCCGACTTGATCTCGGGAGCCACGTGCTCGGGAAACTCGGGCTCCTTCGTCGTCGCGCCTTTCGGGTAGGTCTTGTGAAGCCAGTTCAGGTGCGGGCGCTTGGGGTGTTCGATTGGCCAGCCCACACCTCGCAGGTTCAGGATCATCTGGAAGAACTCCTCGTACATCGGCGCGATGCGCTCAAGCGAGTAGTTCTTCACAGCCCACTTATGGCAGTCCTCATTGTCGATGTTGTCGATGTTGCCGGCAGCCCATACGAACTGCTCCAGCGTGCGGCAGCGGTAGCCCGTCACGCCATGGAGCACCGTCTCCGTGTAGGCGCCCCAATCCGTGGTGATCACCGGGCACCCGGTCATCTGAAGCTCCACGTTGACCCCGCCAAACGGCTCCAGATAGCGGGAGGGCACGAACGCGGCCTTGCAGGAGCCCATGATCCCGATGCGCTCCTGGACGCCAACCGGGGGTTTGTACTCGACATGGGGGTTGCCAATCAGAAAGCGTTCCGGCCCTCGTTCGTCCGTGGGCCCGACCAGAAGCAGCCGCGCGCCGATGCGCTTGGTCACGTCGATGGCGATGCCCACGCCCTTGTCGTCGTTGAGGCGACCGATGTAGAGGAAACGGTCACCCCGCTTGTTCTTCGGGGAGTAGGGGAACATCTCGGGATCGAAGGCGTTGGGGATCACTACGTCGTACCAGCTGTCGCCCTGATGCTTGTTTTCCTTGCCCCAGTGGAAATGGAGCCACGCGTAGGACTCGAAGACCCTGTACGGGGAGAAGGTGTGATGATAGCCGATTCCGCTCTCGACGGTCAGCTGCGGAACGTTCCTCGTGGCCAGGGCCTGCGTGCCGCCCCAGGTCGCGCAGATGATGGCGTGGTGATCGGGAATCTTCTTCTTCTCGCAGTACGCCTTGATGGCGCGCTCGCCCTCACGCGCGTACATGTCGTGGAGCACCTGGTATTTGCCGGTGGTGTCCATGTTGTAGTAGCCGCTGCCTGGGTGGCCATAAAGGCGCTCCTGCATTTCGGCCGGTACGATTTCGAGGCGCTTGTCGCAGTCCGGGTTGGACCCTTCGGTGCCCACGTGAATGACGTGATGGCCTCTGCTCTTCATCATGCGGCAGAGGTTCCACACTTTCATCGTGTAGGCGCAGGTCGTGAACTCGGTCGTGGTTTTGGTGTGGGGAATTCCCATAACGAAAATGTGCATGTGGTTTCTCCAGAGTTCTGCACAACTATATTAGTGGGATCGATGCGTGTCAAGAAACTAGCGCGCAGAAGAGCTACTTCCACCAACACGAGGATGTTCCTGATAAGGATCGCAGGAGGAGCTGGAGGAGCCGATCTCATCAAAATACAGCTTAAGACACGAACGCTCAAGTCCGCTCGTTCTGAAGCTCGGTGAGACCGGGGAAAGGTCATAAGCCATGCCGTCCCATGCAACTTCGAACGTCCCGTCCCCCGAAAGCTCGCCATTAAGGCCGTACCAAGCGGCATACCATTCAGCTTCAGACCAATCGTTGTAGCCTGCAGGCAGGGGCGAAACCCCCGCCGGCCACACGCCATTCCAATCGTTCTCGACAAGGAAACTGAGCATTACGTCTTCGCAGGACCAGAAATACTCAGGCCCGTCCAGTGTGACCTCAACGAAGGCGCGCGTTCCTTGCGGAATGACGCTCGTGGAGAACTCCCCAATCTTTGTGCTGTTTTCCCTGCCTTCCTGCCACGATTTGGCCACGGCGTACAGCGGGTAATCCCCTACCGCATAGAAGGGCGGGAAGGTTACCCGACGATCAGTTACCAGGTGCGCTGCGCGAACCGCGTACGCGGGATGCCGTGCTACGATAATGTTGCCAGAGGGCGTGCCGGTCGTATTTGCATCGCCGAAAAAGGCGTTTGCGCCCTCAATAAGGTATTTGTCGTGCGAGTAAAGAATCTTGGCTACGGCAGCCGATGGGATTCCCGGCAGACAAGGAAGCTGAAAACCGACCTGCGCTCTGTAGGCGGATGCTTCATAGTTGTTTGCCGCCACGCCGGGAGACGGCGAGAGCGTTCGTACCTTTTGCCCAATGTAGCGCCCAAAGCTCCCCGGTAAATGCATTCCTTCATTACCGCCAGGCCGCCATGGGTCTCTGAGAATCCAGGGCGGAGGAGGATGCGGCGCGGGGTAGGTTCCGGCCTGATACACAGACTTCCCGTAATTGGCGCTGTTCCACCCGTACGAGATAGAGTCCTGCTGCCAGCAGTATAGGCGCACGTGGTCTGTTGCCAGCGCCTTGCGCATCTCGAAGTATTCCTGCTCCAAGTTCAGGTCGTCCGCTGAGGTGCCCGTCAGCACCGGGTAAGTTGGTGCCGCCCCCCGAACAGGGCGCGTAAAAGCAAAATGGGGGCGGATTCCTTCCGTTGCCTCAATCTGCCAGATCTCCTCCTTCAAGGCGTTTATTAGGCTGGCAACCACCGCACGCGCGTCGGAGCGCTCCAGCCAGTTTCCGCCCTCTGTGGAGACTTTGTAAGCCAATCCGCCTATCGCTTCCCAATCCACATGTAGCGGAGAACCGCCCCCTGCCGGCCCCAAGCCACGACGAAAGGTGCTGCCCCCTGAAGGCAGTATCCAGCGCTCGGGCGCATACGCGTGCGAAAGCGCCTCAATCCATTCTCCGTTTGTCCGGCGTTGTTGGGGGTCATCGCCCAAAGATCCAATGGATACCCAAATCTGCAAGCGTCTGTTGATCTCAGAGATGATCTGATTAAGGCCCCAATTGTTGTTTACATCGATGACGCAGGGCCGGATAGCGGGCGGGTCGATGCCGTCAGCCGAAACGCCTTGTCTTAGGTCCTCTCCGGCCAATAGGGGGTAGCGCGGGTTCCAGCGATACCGATCATCGCCCGCGTCCCCCACACGCGGGTTCCACGTGATGATTTCAACGCCATAAGGCCCCGAACTCGAACTTGAACTTGAACTCGAACTCATTTTGGCTCCTACAGAACGAAGGTACCCATGCCGTTCCAAGTGGTCAGGTCGCTCTCGACCATCCAGAACGTGCGCCCGTTTATGGTTCCGTTCAGGACGGCAGCAAGGATTTGGGCGCCCGCCGGAGCGAGCTTCGTCCAGGCTCCCGGCTTCACCTCATAGATGCCATTCTCGCTGGCCGTCGACTGTTCCTTGACCAAAACGATGTCCCCGTTGGTGCAGCTGATGCCGTCGAGCGTGCGCGCGCCAGACAAGGTCGTGTTGGTCGTGGAGGCGGCCTTTACCGTATAAAACGCCTGCGCTCCCGTGATCTGCACGAAGGTGAGATTCGTCGAGCCCACCGTGATGGGCTCGGAAGTCGTGAGAACCCAGACCGTTCCCGACAATGTCCCGCCTGAGCGCACGGAAACCAACATGCCCTCCACGATCCCCCATTCGGCCTCAGCTCTCTCCCAGCTACCAGAGCGCATGACGTAGATGCCGTTCTCGGAGGCCGATGATTGCCCGGTCAACAAGATCCTGTCGCCGTCAGAGCCCGCAACACCGTCGATCGTTTGCAGCCCGCTAAGAGTGACATTGGACCCGCTGGACAGTCTGACCGTGGCGTTTCCAGGCGCTCTGAGCTTCTCGAACGACAGGTTCGTTGTGTCCACAACGATTGGGTCATTTGTCTTGAGCACCCACGTCGTCAGTTCGTTTGCCTGGCCCTCCCGAACGGACACGGTCATGCCTGACGCGATTTCACAGGTTCGCTCCCACGCCCCGCTCTTGACGAAGTAAGGCCCATTCTCGGAGGCCGTGGCCTGATTCTTGACCAGACAGATCTCATCGGCCGACAGCGAGATGCCGTCGATCGTTTGTGTGCCGCTGAGCGTAATGTCGTCCGTCGTAGCCGCGCGCGCGTAGCAGCAGCACGCCGCCCCGCTGATCAGCTCGAAATCCAGAGGCGTGGTGTTGACGATGATCGGGTCGTTGGTGGTCAGCATCCACGCCGTTGCGCCGTTCTCGTCGCCTTCCCGCACCGTGACGATGATCCCGCCTCGCATCTCACAGGTCCGCTCCCAGAAGCCCGAACGCATGATGTAGGCCCCATTGGTGCGCGGTACGGTCTGATCCTTGAGCAGAACAACATCGCCATCAGCGCCTGCCACGCCGTCGATGGTTTGAATGCCGTTGCGCGCGAGGTTTCCCGTTGACGCCATTCGGGCCTGACAGACGTCGTCCTCGCCAAACTCGGGCAACCGCAGATCCAGCGTGAAGTCCGTAACACAAACGCCCGAACCGGTGGAACTTGTTACATTCCATTCAGGATCGACGAGTGACGGAACGATGGAGACCAGCGCACTCACGTTGACCGTGTTGCAGGGCAGCCGGAACTCAAAGTCAAAGATCGAGGCACACGGTGAATTGGGGTCCCGTCCGCCGGAGACAGACATCTCGGGCGTCGAGATGTTCTGGCTCATCGACACCTGGCCGCCCAGTGAGATGGCCGCACAGGGCGGGATGTTCACCTTGAAATCGAAGACCGGCTGGCAGACGCCCGTCTCTGAGGAGCTTGGGTAGCGAATGAAGGCTTCGAAGTATGGGTCGATCGAACTGGACGAGATCGGGCTGCCGCTGGAGTCCGCGTTCAGGCTCGTCTGCGCCGAGATGCCATAGCACCCAAACGTCGAAGCCGGCGGGTTGGGCATGGGTAATTCAAACGCCGGGAATTGGTAGGCGGGCGGCGGCGGATCGCTGACCTCCTGCGAAATGTTGACCAGCTCCCCCTCGATCGCAGAGATATCGGGGATATCCGGGCACTCTGGTCTTGGCGGAAACGCCCTTGCCACAGTTCACCTCATGCTGATGAAGACGACGACGAAGCCTGCTCCAGACAGTGGCGGTTCGTTTCCAAGGTCACCGTGACCCGGTTGTTGGCCGGGTCGTTTTCCACGGTTACGCCCGGGCCACCCACCACGAGCAGCTTGCCGTCTGCGATCTCCCGTCCGTTGACCGACCGTATGTAGTCATCACAGGGCGTACACTCCTCGTCGATGTGCATGCCACCCTCGTCAATGATGATGTCCTCACAGGTCCGGCCGGCTCCAGCGCCAAGTACGGCCCCCATCTCGATGGTGTCGCCGTCGACCAGTATACGCGTGTTGTACCCCTCTTTGAATTCCAAGATGCCCGAAAGGTTCTGGATCACGGCGAATGTGGTTGGCGCCGAGGGGGACGGCGGGTCCTCGTCGCAAATGGGCGGACAGCGCCGCGCCTGATTGGCAACGTTGAAGGAGCGCGTGAAGGTGTTCACCAGCGACTGCAGAAGGGCGGGCTCGACAGCCGGCGGGTCGGAAAGCTGGTGTACGCCGCCGCCGAGAGCCACCAATTCGGACAGATCCCCGATAACCAGAAAGCCACTACCGCGCCCGCTGTCTGCGCTTCCCGACGGCACCGGCGTGGCGTCCACCTCAATAATGCAGCCACTCTCGGCGCTTATGGGCGTCTCGAAGAGCCACCGATACCCTGATAGCCCCGGCGCGTCGGATCGAAAGTCGAAGAACAGGGTGGACCCGGAGCGTGTCACGGAGTACAGCGTCACGTTATGGGTTGCTGGTACAAACTGGCTGTCCAGGCCCAACATGAAGCCGGCATCCACCATCCCACGCTTGGGCAGCACGCCGCCGCCCGACAGGGACAGATCCCCATCCGTCACCAGCGGATAGGCAATGTTGTCATTATGGTCGTAGAAGCCGTACTCAGGCATCCTGGTCTATACCGCCTTTCATCCCGACCATCTCAACGCGGACCCCGTTCGTAATCGGAACAACCCGCACCACGGGGTCCTCTGCAAGGTTGCCGCCCGTTCTGAGCGTGAAATCACCTATGTCGTTCGGTGTGATCTGGTTGATGCTCTTCAGGCCGCAGAACTGCGGCAGGGGCGATCCTTCCTCTTCGCAATCCTTTTCCTGTACGTATGGGTCGCCAATCACGTCCATCCGTATGGCGCCATCCTCCATGCGAAGCACCACGCCGTCCTCGCCGACCAACCAGATGTCGCCACTAACAATGTTGCCGTCATCCAGCAGCAGGCCACGCACGCCCGGATCAGGCAGCGGTATGGCCACGGAGGCAACAAACTCCGTCTGCTCCTGCTCGAACTCCACACTGCCTTCACCGTAAATCCCGTTGAGCGCGCCAAGACGGTTGGCGTCGCTGACAAGGATTCCCGCCGGGCGGCTGTACGCGTCGTAGAGCGCCACCTCCGAAGGCGGCGAGCCAAAGTCGAAGGCTCCGGTGGCCACCTCCCCGAGCGACGGGTCGTAGATGTGAAAGGTCAGCTCCGTCCCCTCCACGCTGATCTTTCCCAAATAGAGGCCGCCCGTCCCCCCGATCGGGTAGATGCGCGCGTCGTCAAACAGGTCTTGGTCCACGGCGGCACCACTGCTGTTGACCAACGTGGCGTAATCAGCGAAGGGGTAATTGACCCTTTCGTTGTTGTTGCGCCATTCGGTGTTAAGCAGCGGACCAGACATTTCGGAATCGATTCCTATTATGGGCCCGAAGACGAAGACGAAGACGAGCTGGACGGGAACAACGGACAGTTGATCCCGAAGTCGTCGAACTCCGTCTCTGATCCTACAACTCCAAGTCCTGCAAAGCCATCTGGTATGGTCGTAGCGTGTACGAAAACGTCACTGACCGATCCGCCGTCCCACTCAACCAGAAGCTCAGTGAAGTAAAATCCGCCAACCTTGAAAGGGCGGACCGTGAACTCGTAATCCGTGATTTCAAGGGCGACGCCCGGATCGTAGCTGATGTCAAAGACGTAGCCCAGCCCCAGGCCGCTTGGCCACGCCCCGCCTCCCGCAGTCTTTCTCCCGATGAAGATCCTCCCGTTCGGGTACGCCGACGAGGGGCGCAGCGTCACGCCTGCGAAGTAAAAGGCGTCCTCGTTCTGGAAGCCGTAAATCACGTGCCCCTCGCCCAACGAGGCCGAAAGAGGCCGTACTATGAGATTGAATGTGGGCGCATCGTCCACGAGCAGGCTTCGGAAGCGGTCAATCGAGAACTGGTCGAACAGGTCTCCGGCGTTGCTCAGATACCGCTTGGTTCTGTCTGTGTCCTCAATGGAGAAGGCTCCCTTCTCCACGGTCAGCTCCTCAGCCTGCCCATCCTCAAAGTCCTCACAGTAATAATCCGGCAGGCCAGAAGCCGACGAGGTGGACGACGAGGAGAGCGACGACGAAGAGCTGGGTGTGGGCGAGGCGCTCGACGAGGACTCCGGGCCGAAGATGTCTCTGGGGACGTGAGGGAAATTGAGCGTGTCGCACACCTCGGAGAGCGAAGTGTTGTGATCAACAACCATTCCATCACCAATGTCGCCGACCACGGCGTTCTCGATGACCAGCTCGATGTCGCCGTCAGAGTCAGGGAACACGTCGTTGACCTGCGTGATCACGCGTTTCTTGCAGGTGCCCACATGCGGGCGCCCACCACAAGCGCCGGCAAAAGACTGGAGTTGCTCAACGCCTTGTGTGGCCCGGTCAAGCGCAATGACGGCTACTTCCCTTTCCACCCCGTCGATGGTGCGCGTAGCCTTGTACGTCTTGGTCACTCCGGCCAGTCCCCGTAAAACTATCAGGCCCGTCACTCCGGGCATGCCCTCCTTGCTCAACGAGTCCACACCCGCGTCCTCGTACGCGCGCACGGAGCGCGGGCCCAGCTGAGAGGCTTCGGGACCGTCGAAGCGTTGAAAGAGTTCATCCGTTTCAAGCGCTCCACCACCCAAAGCAACCCATCCGCCCACGCCGGGATAGAGCGCCTCGATGGCGTAGTTCTTGAAACGGGTGATCGGCCGCGTGATGTTCAGCACTGCCAGCGGCGTGAAGCTCGCTCCCGATGAAGACGAAGGATTCGGGCAGAACGGCGAGAACTCGGAAGCCAGCAGCGTCAGTGAAAACAGTCCCGCAGTCCGGCCCACAGAGGAGACATAGACATAGCGCCCCGCCGAACGCGGCACCCAGATACTGGCATCCACGATCAGATCGTTGGGCAACAAGCTCCCGTCCTTGGCCTGGCGAGAGGCTGAATCATGGACGGGGTAGCTGCGTGACTCGTTTCCATTGAGCCACTCGGTAAAAACGATCGCCATCTATGCCTTTCTCAGTGGGGGCACCAGGCCCGAAGACTGCACATCCGTGTCCGTGAGTGCTCCTGCCGTCATCGTTCCTTCCAGCCGGATCACCTTGTTGCGGCGATTTGGCACGCTGGCGCCGAAGCGAACCATGAATATGGCCGTGGCGTACTGGGCCCGCTTCAACGGGAAGAACGTGTACGAATACTTGTTGCCGTCAATAGAAGGGTCCAACTGCTGCATGCGAAGGGTTTCCATGTCGATGTGGCCGGACTTCTCCACGTAAACCCCGCCGTCCTCCGAAAATTCGACCTCCACGTCGATCGGGTCGGTCATGTCCTCGCCGGTGTTGTTGTAAACCAGGACCATGACGCTGATGCTGAAATCGGCTCCAGCCAGCGGACGCAGCTTCAAGTGGATGCCGTCCTCTTTGGCGTCCCGAATGAGATTCCACAGCTGAACCAGCGCGTTGTACTCGTTCCGCAGCCTCTCGATTGTACTAGCGAGAGCGACGGCCTGCTCCCAGAGACGCTTCAACTCGTTGTACACCCGCCCGTAGTCAGCGCAGGCGCAGCATTCCGTACAGTTGCCGTGGACCTGCATCAGGTTGTCGATGACCGTTGTCAGGTAGTCCGTGTTCGGGTGGATGGGCGGCTGCGTCGCTCCCGGCGTCAGACGCCGCTCGGTCCACGTGCAATCCTCCCCGTCAAAGGAGAAATCACCGTTGTCGTCCACGCCCACGCCGGCAATCCGCCGAATGGCGGATTCAAGTGAGCCGCAGGTCTGAAAGGCCCCGGTGCCCTCCCCGCCAACGGCGTCGAAGACGATGCGTTTGGGCGCGCGAACCTCTGTCCCCTCATCCAGCGAGAAGCCGATGTCCGTGTCCTCAGAAAGCGTCATGGCGATGTTGTTGCCCGCTTCGAGCACGATGGCCTTGTCGGTGATCCCGCCGCCCGTGCAGCACGGCAGCCCCGGAAGGGCCGTGGCGAAGCGTCGCACCCTGCTGACACGGGGATTCACCAGAGAGGACAGCAGGTAGGAGGTAGTGGAGAGATGTGGAAAGCTGAACTGCGCCAACTTCTCGGTGTGTACGGTGAGACGAAAGATGATATCCTCACCCGTGAATCCCGCCCCGATTGTAGTCGACCTTCTCCATTCGTATATGGTGTAACTTCCAAAAACGGACGAAGAAAAGTTGTCTGCACCTGTGAGTGAGGCCAAAAGGGTATCATCGTCGAAGCGAAGCTCGGCAGTGCCAGCCGGATCGAACGAAGCCAGCCGCACGCGCGCGTCCTTGTCCCTGTCCTTGGTGTGAATGAGGTAGGCGTCGACAAACAGCTCATGCAGGCCATCCGACTGCCGCTCGCTGAACGGGTAGTCGATATGGGTGTTCGAAGTCAGCCATTCAAAAACGGCTCCGCTCATGGCAGTGTCGTACCCATTTTGGAGGCGTTGATCTGCGTTTCCAGCGCGTTCACCTTGGCGTCGATCCGACCCGCCAGGGTCCTCAGCGAATTGATCTGGTCCTGAACCATGGCCGTCGTGTCCAAAATCACCTGAAGCTCGTCGCAGCCGCAGCAGGGCTTGGAGCACTCGTCCCGAACCTGAAGGCCGTTGGCGATGGCGTCCAGTTTGATGCAATCGTCCTCAAGCAGCTCGAAGTCGCCGTTGGAGTCCGGGCCGATCCCCCCGATGGTCTTGATACACGGGCGCGACGCCGCTTCTCCGCACTCGCAGTCCTCGTTGAGCCCCGCGCCCTCAATGGCGCTGAGCACGATCCGGTCCGGCTCGTCGACGGCCCCTGCCACGAAGTTGATCAGGAAGTTCCGGCCGGCCTGCAGGACCACGTCGCCCTGGACGGCCTCGGAGGTCTCGTCGCCGTTGCGCACGTAAATGGCATTGACGCCCCGAAGATCCGGTTTGATGGTGGTCGGCTCCAGACGGGCATTCGCCACATCGAACTGGAACGAACCCGCCGAGTTGAGGATCGTATCGAGTTTCCCGATGACGATCTTGCCGACCGTATCGTAGAACTGGCCCGTTCCGATGATCTGATAAGCCGAGTTGGTCGTGAAGGACGCGGCGTCAATGGAGACGGAACCGATGGTGTCGCCGTTGTAGCCGAGCGCGATGGTCACGCCCGCGCCGAAGATGCCAATGGCCTTGATGTGGAACAGCGACTGATCGACCGTGTCGTCAATGTGGACCGGCCAGATCAGATCCACGATCAGATCATTGGGGATCTCGAAGGAGCCGGTTTCGTCCTTTAGGCCGGCCTCCTCGAAGATGGGGTATTTCCGTTGGCTGTTGGCATTCAGCCAATCGATGTTCCAAAGCGGGCCTGCGGGAGGCATGCTCCCTCCTTACGATGTTGGTGCGAAGATCCGATAGCCCATTCGCAGGATTCCGACCGAACCGGCAAAGGAGTCGGTCGACAGCCGACCGATCGAGAACCAAACGGACTCGCCGTCGGCAACGACGAAGGAGTCCGACACGACCTCCACGTACTGCCCGGCGTCCAGGCTTCCGCACGCGCCCGGATCGAGGTCCGTCAGACTCGTATCGGTATCAGGCAAGTCTTCCTCGGCACACCCGTTGGGCGGTGACAGGCGGCGGTACGAAAGGGGAAGCGCCGGTAGTACCCCGCTGGCCCTGGCCAAGACCCAGAAGCGCAGCTCCATTTGGGGATTTTCGATGAGTCCGGCGCTTGGAAGCTCAATGCGCGCGCGAAGATTCGAGTTCCGTCCCGTGGGGAACGCCAGAAAGAACGTGTCGTCCACCTGCTCCTCGCGCGCGTTGTTCAACGCCACGAGGGTGATGCGCCCTTCTTCCTGCTCTGAACCCGGCAATATGGCATTGACAGTTGCTTCGCCCCGCACCGTACCGTCCGCTTCCACGGACGACATGCCCGTGACAGGGGTCAGCGTGATGTTGGAGCCGGCCTTCAGGCCGCTGATGACCGGACCTCTCTTGAAGTTCAGACCCTCCACGTCCTTGAAGACCTGGTAGCCCGCCTGACCCTCTTCGGTGGTCAGCGAGAGGTCGATCCCGATTTGGAGCGCGCCCGTCTCGGCGGGCGTCACGCCGTCACATCCCACGATCGTGATGGGGCTGCCCTCAGCAGGAGTCAGCCGGGTCACGACACTGGTGTCCGTCTTGATCACCATCTTGGTGAAGTAAAGCCGCATGGCCTTGGCGAACGGGTCGTTGCGCACGAAGCCCATCTGTTCGAGCGTAGGGCCGGACTCGCAGGCATGGGAAGAGCCGGGAAACTCTGGCGTACCCGACACGCCCGAACTGGAAGAAGACGATGAAGAGCTGGAAGAGGACACGTCACCATCGCACGGGCGGGGCTCCGTAGGCCACGGGGCACGATTATAACAGCCGTCAAACCACCACAAACCGTGTTGGTCTATCTGGAAGCGGGACGAGGGCACGCCCACCCCGTCGGCTTCGAGGTATGCCGCTTCGATGGGCAGCGGCGGCCACAGGCGCTGCAACTCCTCATGCTGCGAGAGGTTGTATCCATACACAGCGCCGGAAGGGGCCATACTGTTGAAGATGGGGTCGTCAGCCGGAAGCCATCCGGGCTGATCGCTATCCGTACTGGTGAAAACATACTGGGTGTATTGCTGCGGACACTGGACCAGCCCGGCGGGTTGCGCGTAGAGGTCGAAGGCGTAGTGGATGTGCTCATCCAGCATCTCACGTGGCGAGGGCTGGATGTGTGCCGATCCGTCGCCACGCAGGAACATCAGGTAAATGCCTACGGGCGGCTGTTGCTTCGTGGCCATCCCGGGGATCGAGGCAGAAAGGTAGTACGCGCCCGCGTCGTCCAGCGAGCTGCCCGTGGCTCCGATCGTGTTGGTGAAGTCGAAGTCCCGCAGGAAGCCGAACTGGAGCAAATCACCCATCGTGGCCGAAGACTTGGAGATCACAATGCCCGTGGCAAAGGACGATTCCTTGACCAGATACCCGCCCAGCGTGGTGTCGAATTCAACGGCTGCCAGCGCCGACTTGTAAGCGAGCGTGGTCGAGTCGAAGTAGACGTAGTGGCCCACCTTCACGGACGAGTCCATCGGAACGCCGCGCAGATAGAGCGCCTCGCTGTCCTGCAGTGCGTCCAGGCGGTCCTTGAGGTGCTGGGTCCGATCGACGTTCTGGCCGGGCATCCGATTGGCTATGGCCGCACGGACTTCCTCACCATTCTGGATGGGGCGCGTCTGCTGAATCCAAGGGGTAACCATAATTTGTCCTCTTATGACTCGCTGGTTATTTAGCCAGACGCGGAGGAGTTCCTAAGTTCATCCCCGTTCGCAGAAACTCCCTTGCGGCGCGGATGGTCGGGTCAATCGCTGCGTCTTCTCGATGAAGCCGCATGATGTCTATCGCCGTGCGCCGCGCGTCTCGTTTGAGCAATTGTTGCAGTCCGCCGGCGCCGGCGCCAAGCCCCGCGCCTGCTCCTGCTCCAATCAGGGCTCTCAACAAAGCGTTATCGTCATCATCGGCAGACATGTAACCTCCTACCGCTCCGGGAACCGCCCCAATCAAACTGCCCCGCAGCGCCGCCGACGGCACGGAGATCAGTGCTTCTTTGATCAAAAAGACGTGTGGGCTCATCAGCTGACTCCTAGTTGAACCGAATCGTCCAGGTAATCCCGATCTGGTGCCCGGCCACCTTGAGCACCTTATCTATCCCTGAGTATATCCGAGAAAAGACCATGTCCTGACTTTGATCGGTCAAGTCGGGCGCGGCCACAAGAGCAGCCCCAAACACGGCGCTGTTGGCCGTATCAAGAAACGACTTGCCGTGGAAGCCGACGGTCCCCTCGCTGACGCCGAAGAAGACGACCTGATTGCCCGCGTAGACGGCGTCCGAGCTTTCGATTGTGGGATTGACCGTCAGCGGGATGCGCAGGAAGTCCGTGTCCGGGCTGGACGAAAGGCCGTTGTAATAGCTGATCCCACCTTCCCTATCAAAGGCTGGCGGCGTGATGGAGTCGGCAGGATCAGCCAGGTTCTTGAACTCCATGTACATCGCGTTGACCGGCGTGTTCTGGCCGGCCAGAAGGCTGGCCAGGACATCCGCGCCGCTGTAGAGAATCAGGTTTCTCTTCTCCAACAGGCGGTACACAATCCCCGTCTTGGGATCGAAGGAGAAGATCTTCACGTCGCCGCGCGCCTGACGGGCGAGATCGAAGACCCCACGAGCGTGTCGCTGTATGATCATCACTGGCACTCCATCGATACCTGACGCGCCGTGACGGAGGCATCCCCGTAACTGGCCACCGATGCAGGCGGGGCGTCTGATGTCTCGAAAAGCTCCTCGAACACTGGATTTGCGGCGTCGAACACTTCGACGTCGTCATCCTCTGCCCCGGGTTCATCTTCTCCGCCCGGGACACTTAAGTCAACGGTCTCCGTCGGTACAACCTGTTCAACGAAGACGATGTATGTGGTGTGTGGCGGGATGATGTCCCGCAGGTACTTGAACATCCCGAGCCCGGGAGCGTCCTCGTCGAAGGACCCCACACGTGCCCTGATCACGAAGAGATTGTTCCTCAGAAGGTTTTCCATGACGAACTGGAGTGGGTTGATTGTCGCCGGCAAGTTCGACGGAACCGGCTCAGTCTGGGGATCTTCTCGCAGATCCAGCAGATTGGCGAGCGTCTGTCCGTCTGCCACTCCTCGTGCGTGGACCTGCTCCCAGAACAGTTCCACGTCTGCCGGGAAGCCTCCCACCTCGAAACGGACCACTGCCTTGTTGTTTTCGTCCAGACCGAGGTACTCCAAGGCAACATTATGGTTGCGAAAGGACAGCTCCGCAAAATAGCCGCCAGAAAGGAAGTTGTCCGACATCGCCATCGCCGGAACCAGGCTGTAATCCGGGTCATTGGTTGCCAGCTCCACGATCTCAAAAGCATCGGTCAAGGAGTCGCCCAGGAAGACGGTGTCGCCCACAGCGACAGTCGCCGTCGCCCCCAAGGGCGCTCGATACACGTTAAGGTCGGTCACGATCAGCTGGGAGGTTTCCTCCGTGCGGACGACCTCCACGGTTTCCTGCGGGCTCAGGCACACGGGCGCGCCCGAGAGGGCCGCCAGGAAGCTGGTCAGCGTCGCCTCCGTGAGACCGCCGATGACGCGCGAATCCCAGATTGCGTTGATCAGTCCCCTGTAGAATTCACTGGATTGGAGATGAAGCCCCAGCACGTATCCGAAATGTATCCACAGGTAATCCAGGTCCATGTTGCCCTTATAGACCCAAAGGCCAATCTCGGTGTCGACGACCGTGCCGTTGGAATCGACGACATCGGCCTTGGCCACGAGCGGGTCTTCAAAGGGGTCCTCCCGAAATCGGATCAGATTCCTATTTTTGTCGATGTCGTAGTCGGCGCCGGCCACCCAGGTCTTGCTGGGGTGGACCACTAGGTTTTGGAGTACGAAGGGGCAGTCCACGAGCGAATCGGGGAGCCGGATCTGCCGCAGGTTGGGATTGTCCGTGCCGCCGTAGGTCTGCACGAAGCCCGCCTCGCGCCCGGGCACGGAGCCCGTCTGGTTGCCGTAGACCAGATCCCCGGCCTGATAGATCGACGGGATGCTGTCCGACTCACTGCGCTTGGCGACCAGCAGATACCAGTCCTCCGTGTGAAAGACCGGGACACTGAAGCGGGAAAGGGACGCGATTGTCTCCAGATAGTTCAGGTAGGTCTGGGACGCCTCATAGCCCGACGAACGGTAGTGGACCTGGAGCTTGTGCCACTCCTCGAAGATGTTGAACCAGAACGATCCCAACTGGGCCAGCAGCTGCGAGCCCTGATTGAAATCGTCGGCTGGATACGTTGGCAGTGTCATGCCGTTCCCTTAATGAACTTGTGGTAGCGGCTTATCGCACCCTTCAGCGTGGGCCGAACATTGTAAGCCCTGTGCGTGTGCGTCTCGTACCACGTCTTCCCGTCAACGACCGCCTTGCCCACTGCCGGCGTTGCCTCGCCGTTGGGCCCATGGTGCCAGACAGCCTTGGCATCCATGACCTGCTTGCGCTCTTCGGGCGTGAGCTTGACCTTGTTCTTTTTGAGGGTCTCCCACTTAGGACCCTTCGTAGCCTCTTTGATCAGAAACAGGTGACAATCCATCATCCCACCAATCCTGTCGGTTTCATCAGCAACAGATTTTTCAGCTGCCTGACGGCGCGCACGGGCAGGTGTATGACCCGCCTGTTGGGCAGCACCAGGTCCTCGGGCATGTCCTCATTGGCCAGGAACTGCTTGTCCGGGTACTTCGTGCGCCACTCGGCCAGCTCTTCCTTTGGCACGACATAGATGGCGCTCTTCATGCCCGTGTTCCGAGGCGAGACAACCTCCCCGGGCACCAAATTGAAGTAGGCCGAAGGCGTCTTGGACCGGGAGTATCGGATCAGGCCGTATTGTCCGTAGTCCTTACCTGCAGGCATGATGCCGCCTTCGGTGCCAAACAGCTCCTTGCGCAGCTGCTTGTGCTTCTCGGGATCGAACTTCGCCCGGCCCCGGAAGCCCTTGGTTTCCTCGACGGATTTGAGCAGCCCCTTGCGCGCAGCCTGCTCGGCCGTCAGTTGCTGGCCGGATTCGAGCAGCGGCGCCAGGTTGGTCGTTCGGTGTGCGAAACCCGATTGGCGGGAGAGCATTTCCCGAACGCGCTTTTGAAGGCGCGCCGTCTCCTCGCCGTTGGGCATCTCCGGCTTCTCCGGCGCCTCGGTCTCTGCCGGAGCAAGCGCGGCCTTGTCCAAAGGCTCACTGGTCACGCGCGCCTGCGCGATGCCCAACTCCTCGTCCAGCTTCCGCTTGTACTTGCGGTAGCGGCTCTGGCGCAGGAACCAAGCCTTTTGAAGCGCCTCCTTCTCCTTGCGGATCTGCTCCTGCCGCTCGGGCGTCAGCTTCGCCCTCGCAGCCCGAACGGCGGCCTTGTACTTCTGCGCCTTGTCGCCGTACATCAATGCGACATCAATGGGCAGCTTGCCCTTCCGGTGCCACGTGAAGATCTGGTAGTCCCCGGACTCGGGGTGATAGGGCGACGCCTTGAACTCTTCATGCCGCCGCAAGCGCTCGGCCATCGTCAGCATCTTGGCTTTGGACTTCAGCGGGACCGTGTAGTCCAGATCCACGGAGCCGGGCACGTGTGTGCCCATGGCCATCGAGCCCGTCAGGAAAGGCGTCACGTTCAGCCGTCTGGCCAGAGCCTTGCGCCCTTCTTCAATCGCCAACTGCTCCTCTTCTGGAGAGAGTGGCGGCCCTTCAGGATCGGGCGTTCCGATCGTGACCAGATCGCTTTTGCCTTCTGGCCCCCACGGGTTGGGAATGCTCAGGATGACCTTTGCATCCTTCTGCATGGCACAGTCCATGAGGTATTTGGCGTGATCCATCACTCACCTCACACGGGCAAGGCCGGGACGGGCTCAAGGGCAACGTCGATGTCTTCCACTTCCAAAAAGAAAATCGTGGTCCGGTTCGTGACGCCAAGCTCGGGCTCGTCGGGCACCGTGATGCCGTCAGGGTCGCGCAGCGTGACCACCGTGCCGTCCGGGCGTCGGATCTGGCAGAAGAAGTCCAGCGGCGAGACGGCAATGATATTCGCGCCAGCGGCGTTGTGTGCGGCGTCATGAACGATCGAGGCCGGAAGCCGGCCCGTATCAAACCCCCTTCCGTTGACGCGGTCGGCGATGGCCTGCTTGATGGCCGAGGCGTCGGGCGCTTCGCCGGAGGACTGGTACTGCACCTTCAAGCTGAGCGCCACGAACGCGGGCACGGGCGCGCGCACGAGGTAGTCGGCCTGCGGGTTGCGCGTGTCCCGGTCCACGGCCCTCTCCTGCAAGGTCTTGATGTCAGGCAGGTAAAGCACGTTGACGTTGAATGTTTCCTTGGAGACGTTCTCGGTCATGCCGGTGACGTCCACGTCGGGAGCCTTGAACTGCACGATCGAGGTCTGGTAGCGGGAGTAGGCGCCCTCGATGATGTTGGCCACCGTGGGCACGAACTCGTTGGAGTCCTGGCTGAGATCCAGCGACCGCGTCTCGGCCGTGATCTCAAGGGAGCCGTAATCCTCGGGCGCGTCCGTGGGGAAGACGCCCTCCACGAGGTAGAAGCCCGGGGCCACGTCCCGCCCGATGCTGAACTGGAAAACCTTCAGGTCGGCGTCGACCAGCGTGGCTTCGACCTCAATTGAGATCGATTCGGGAAGGGTCCGGGTCTTCGCCCATACGTCTGCCTTGCCGCCGTAAGCGATCTCGAAGAGGTTGTGTCGGTCCCGCAGCATCTCCGCGTCACCGAAGCCGGTTGTGGAGACGGCTATGGTCTCGGTGACCGTGTCCTTGATGAGCGCTTCGATCTGGGCCCGGCCGGAGAAGACCGAAGGCGTCACGCCGTCGGCCAGCTTGGCAACCAGCTCCTGGTTGGTCTCGGTGTCGATGCCCTCGGTGAAGTCCTCGGCAGCCACGGCGTCAATCAGATTGCCCGGCGCGGGCGACATGGTGAAGCGCGTGTTGCGCCGGGCCTGGTAGGCGCTGCCGGTCTCCTCGGCCTCCACCGGAATCGTGAAGGCGTAGGTCCCGTCGGAGCGAAGCTCAATCAGCCGCTGCTGGTCGGAGACGACGGCCTCCTGCTCCGTCACGCCGATGTAGGTCTGCGTGTTCGTGTAGTTGAGCCCGTTGGCCGTGAAGAGCGTACCCTGCTGAATGGAGGTGGTCAGGTTCGCGCTGATGATGATCGTGATCTGGCCCGTGGACTTCGTGCCCGTCGAGCGCGTGATCAGGAAGTTCGACAGCACCTCGTCGACGATGTCGTCGTCAGCGAGCGTGGGGTCCGCGTTGATGGCCTGAAGCGAGTGTGAGCGCCGCTCCAGATCCAGGTTGGCGTTGTTGAGCGTATGGAAGATCCCGGCCACCCGGATCACCAGATCACGGAAGACCCGGCCCTCCGTGAGATCCATCGACGGGTACTCTTCGGCCAGGAAGGTCTTCAGGAATTCTTCGGCCTGCGCAATCGCGTCCGAATCCAAATCATTTATGGATGTGATCGAGGGTGCGGCCATCGCAAGCTCCTGATAGCTAAGAAGAAGCGCCAGTCCTGCGGCGCCTCTTCACATTGTACAGCCTTGGCTCACGGCACGCTATATGCCTGTTTGCCGTCAATCAGCCGTACACGTTCCTCCAGATGCTCGATCTTCTTCAACAGGTAATCGTCCCGTTGCAGCAACAACTCCGGGCTTACCTGCGACTTCGACTGCGCCTGCGCCTGCGCCGGAGGCCGCATCATGTGAGGCGGCAGTTCCGGTTTGCTGCGCGGCCAGAAAAACACGACCGCAAATGCAATCGCCGCCAGGGCGATGTAGTGGTTGCGCCGTTTGATCTCGGGGCGCTCCCACTTGGGTATTTCTTCGTTGTTACTCATGCCTTCCTCCTGTAGGAGCCGTAAAAGAGTGCTTCACCACTTCATGGTAACACTTTGTAGCACTCATTTTATGGCCAGAGAAACCGGCATGATCACCTCTCGTGACTCTCCCGCAGCCGAAGTCAACCGCACGATCAGCGTGATTTTCGACGCGCCCTGATCCATGTTGAAACTGCTGAGTTCGGCCGACGCGAAGATCTCATCGTCCGGCGGAGGGTTCGCCGCGTCTATGCCCAGCGCCAATTGCTGCCGCACGCTTTCGACGGCCAGCGCGAATTCGTTCTTGAGGTCCGATTCGTCCTGAAGCCGGCCCTGCCGCATGGCTTCCACAAACGTCGTCCCCACCGTGGGATCATGGTGAATCGAACCCACGTCCGTCAGAAAGATCGACGTGAAGCTCTGCGCGAGCTTCTGGATGCCCGTCACGACCTCGCCCGCGTCACCGATGGCGAGCGTGACCTGTGCCTCCCCGGCGGGCTGCAGCCCCTGGAAGATCAGTAGGTCCACTGAGCGTCCCGTGTAGTCGGTGCTCATGAAGCAGGCTCCTTCTGCTTCTTGTCCTCGCCCAGCACGCGCGTCACGTAACCGATCGAGTTGCGCTTGAGCGGCCCGTTGGGCAGCCCGTGCCCTGCGTTACGCGAGGCCCCGTGCACGAACATCCGCACGCGCGTGCGCGTGCGCATGCGATGGTCCCTCTCAAAAGCCGCCAGGATGTCCGCGCAGTGCTTGAGTGCCTGAACCTCCTTGGCCAGCCCGTCGTTAACAAAAAGCGCTTCGTAGCGGGCGTTGGCTGCCTCACGGCTGAACACCTGAGCCATGCCTTCGAAATTGAACCGGTCAACGTCGAAGACCTCAAAGAAGTCCTGCCACGGACGGGGGCCTCCGGCGGCCATGGCCTCCCCAACGAGCTTCTGGTTCTGAACCAGATACTCGATCACCTTCTGGGTTTGTTCGTCCAGTTCGGCCATTACTCTTCCTTCTTTTCAGGCTCTTTCTTCTCGGGCTCTTTGGGCTTCTCCTCCGAGGGCTTTTCCTGCGCGCGCTCTTCGGGCGTCTTCTTCCGCCCGCGCTTAAGCTCCCAGTTGGCCAGCTGCTTCTCCTTCATGCGCCGCATTTCAGGCGACATCGGCTGCTTGTACGACGCAGAGATGTAAGGGCCTGACAGCCCGAGCCCCGGAGCCACACGCCAACCCGGCTCGTCGGGGTTGCGTCTAAGATCGTAATCGACCCCAATCAGATGTGGAAATCCGAGGCTCATCCCCAGGCGCCTGTGGGGAATGACTGTCTGCAAAGCCTCCGGGCGCACGCCCACGCCAATGACAGCCTGCTTCAAAAGGTATAGATGCGGGTTCATGATGCCCTCCTATCTGACCGCTTCCATCCCGGCGGCCAACCGCTTGGAAATCTTCGCCGCGCGCTGGGAGACGGCACCTGCCGACAGCCCCAGCTTCTTGGCGATCTCATTGTTGGACAGTTTGGGTTTTCCGTAAAGACCGGTTCGCCACTCAAGGATCTTCTGATCGATCGGATCGAGATCGTGATGGATGAACTCGATGTAGATCTGCTCCGAGTCCATCTCTTCCATCCCGGGCAGAAACTGCTCCTCGCCCTCATCGCCCAGCTGGGTTAGCGCCGACTCAGGCAACCCCGTGTTGCGGAAGGTCCGTACGTGGGCGATCCGCTTTATGGACAGTCCCGTCAGATCGGCCAGTTCCTTCTCGGAAGGCTCCCGGCCGTGCTCGTCGAAAAAGCGCTGGTGGCCCTCCTCAACCTGATAGAGGTCCGCCTGCGCGCGCTCGGGGATGTGAACGGGCTGGGAATACTGGCGGGCGCTGCGAATCAGCGGTTGCATCTGATTCATCATGTGGGTGCGCAGCTTCGTTCCCTTCTGGGGATCGTAATTCTGAATGGCCTTGGCCGCCAGAATGCGTGCGCGTCCCTTCAACGCCTGGTTGCCCTTGCCGTAGGAACGAAGCGCCGAGTTGATGACGGGGCTGGCCGCAGTGAGCGCAAGCCCCATGTTCTGCGGGCTGGGATCGGTCTTCCACGAGTCGTAGGCCGTATCCAGACTGGAAGACGGCTCGGGCTCCGTCTGCTTGGGCTTGACGCCCGTCTTGTGGTTCCAGGGCATTACACAAGCCTCCCGCCTCGCCAGGCTTCCAGATAAAGCGGATGATACGCGGTCGTCACGGTCTCATGTTCTTTCTCCGACCGTATGCCAACAACGCTCAACGTCGTTCCGGCCGCTCCTCCGGCGCCGTCCCCCGCCGTCACTTGAATGGTAACGGCGCTGACCATTCCATAGAATACGTCCTTCTTGCCCGAAAAACGCTCCCCGGGCGAGTTTATCTTTATAAGGCTTCCCGGGGCAATGTCCATGCGGAGCCTCCCCGAGATCGGCATGCTCCCCCGATGGGCAAACAGCTTCTCGTGGAGGTCCGTAGCTGCCACGTTATTGCCCAGCGAGGATTCCAGAAATCTGTTCATCGCATCGCCGTAGGCCACTTGCTGGGCCTCGACGTCCGGGTTGGAGGCGTCCGGCACGGGGCCACCCAGCCCCACGGAGTGGCGCGCCTGAGCGCCCGGCGGGATGAGCCAGGGAGGCGCCTGGATGAGCTGTATCCTCCCGCCCTGCCCCGACAGCCTCTCCGCAATCGATGCCACGCCCAGTTTTGTTGCCACGGCGCTCGTGGGGTCCCACTGCGGCGTGCGAAACGTACGTGCATAGATTCCCACGGTGGCCCGGTACGCATAGTCGCGCGCGGAGAAAAGCGGGGCCGCGCCGCTCTGGTTGTATTCGTTGGGATCGATCGTGCGCCACGGCTCCCCTCCCAAATTGGGCGTCAGGGGCGCCAACACGTCCTCGTTGACGGCCGGCACGAAGTGAAACAGGAACAGGTTCTTCATGACCATGAGCGCGTCCCACATGTCGCCCTGGCCGTTGGCCGAAGCCCACGCGTCGTAGAAGTGGTTGCCCATGGCTCTGGCAATCGCCCCGCGCAAAAGCTCCAGGGGAGCGCCATACCCGGACAGCTTCAACGGGATGACCTGAAGCAGCTCACCCTTGTTGATCCGGTCGAGCGCGGCCTGCGCCTTGTCGTTGGCAAGTGTCTCGGTCCACGACGGAAGAGAGGCGAGCGCGTCCACCATGAGGGGCCGGATGCCGATCTCCCAAAGGTCGTCCTCGATTGGCTGCTGAGCCAGTGCAGCAAAAACGTCTCTGGCCACGGTCGCGCCGCCGCCCAGCTTGATCGAGATCTGGCTGTTGGAGCTGGCCAGTTCGGCAAAAGTCACGTTGTTGACCAACATGGTCGACCCGGCCAATCCGGCTGATATGCCAAACAGCGAGATCTCAAGCGAAGCGGTCTTTACGCCGCGTATGACCTTGGGCGAGGCCACGAACCCGTCAAAAACGAGTGTTTCCTCGTCGGGGAAGCCTGGATCTTTGTTGGGGGGCGCCGCCCTGCCGTCGGCTGGAACCGCCGAAGCGTATATGCGACAGCGTGTTCGGGCTTCAATGTTCGTGACCGCTCCCAGCGCCGTGGAGACCGTTCCCGTGACCGGGTCACGGCCGAGCGGAACGCGAATGACGGCGGTGGGGATCTCGTCCAGCCGGTAGTTCAGCCGGAAGGAAAGGATGGGCATCTCGATGGCCGGCTCGTCGAACTCGGCACGGGCCCTGATGTCCAGACGGTAATAGTCGGCAACCGGATCAGCCATCGCCCGCTCTCACTTCCTCCGCCCTGTAGGCAAAAGCCAGCAGAACCCCGCTCAAGCGGTAACTCAGAAGTGCGTGCTTGTTCCATAACTCGCCGAAGGTCTTGTAGGGATCAGAAGTTCCGAAGAGCCGTTCCACGGAGGCTTCGGCCGCTTCCAGGTCCGCAATGAGCTGCGTCAGATCCGCGTCAGGGAACGTCAACCGCGTGATCCGCCACTTCGCGCCCACCGGGAGGCTCAGTGTGGCAGCAATGCGCACGCCGTAGTTGGCCTGCCCGGCCATGGGAATGATGTTGGTCAGCCCGTCCGTGATCACGACCGTGGTGTCCTGTTGCCGCCCGGACTGTTCGTTGGTGGACCTTACATACAGGGCCGCCAACACTTCGAGCTGCCATGAGGGCAACATCTGGGGAACAGTGGCGTCGGCCTCCACGTCGCCAATTTCAAACAAGTTGCCTACGGCCAGCGCGTTGAGCGGCTCGATCAGCGCCGACTGGGAAGAGTCAATCACGCTGCGGTCATTGAGATATGTGAACCGCGCGTCCAGGTCCGTGACATACTGCGCGAACTCGGTGGAGTGGAGCACGCGCATGAACTGCCACGCCCGGAAGTTCCGAAAGGCATTGTCGGGCTCTCGACCAAACAGGAGGCCATGAAGGTCCTGCATGTAGGCTGGCAACTCCAACGCCACGAAATCGGGCGGGATGTACTCTTCAAGGAAGAACGTGGCGGCCGGCCGTGCGGCGCCGTTAACGTTCATCAGGAGCGTTCGTGCGTGATTGATCACCTTTGGTTAGCTCCCTGAAACCTGTGAAACTTTTCACAGCTTTCTTGGCCTAGTGTGGGGCCTTTACTCAATCTGTCTTCGGCAGCGTGTTGATGATCATGCTGTACCGCTGGATCAACGCGATCGGGTCCGAGGCGGCACCCACGCCTGCGATCCCAAGCCCTGTAAGAAAGCCTGAGATCACCTCATCGCCAATGCTAACTTCAACCAGTGCCTGGCTTTTTGAGGCCCTATTCTGGGCATAGAAATCCAGCACTTCCTTCATCCCGGTCGATTGACCCGTGCACAGGATCGGCAGAATCATGCCCTTGACGGCCACATCGCCCATCTCGTCGCCAAAGACGTAGATGTAAACCGACCCGTCCAGCGCGTACTGGAACTGCTGATTGGTGCGCTGGTTGTAGTTGACACTCTCGATCAGCGCGGCCGTGGGATCGAAACCGCTGATCTTGACACGGCCCGGAATGACGGCCTGTCCGGGCACCACGGCCACGTATCCGGTTCGAGAATTGAAGACATCAGCCATCAGCTCATGATCTCGCCATCTTCGAGTTCTACGATTCCCAGTACCTGGTTGTTATGGCCACGAAGTTTGAAGGTGCCTGTAACCTTCTGTTCTCGCTGAACTTCCCTGTTTTTGTCCTCATTAGCCCCGACCGCCTGCGCGCGCGGCTGGGGTTTGGGTGCGTCGATGAAGGATGCGATGGGTGAGCGCGTGGCACTGGCGCCTATTGGCGAATACGACGCCCCATGCTGTCTGGGGGAAAATTCGGACTTGGGCGGCGCCTCACCGCTGGTCTGCAAGCCATTCTGCAACCTTTCACGCTCATGCATGGCCACCTCGTTGAGATGAGGCGCCTCGTTGACCGTGATCATTTCCTGTAAGTTGGTCTCCACCCCCGACCCAGTGGGTGGGTTGGGATGCGCCACAGTGGAACCGGGCCCCATGTGTGACGCGGCACTGACAAGGGCCGGGGATGGAGGCGTGAACTTAGGCGCACGAGGGTCCTGCCCGGCGCGCACACGGCCCGCAAGCATGTGCGTTGATGCGCCAGCGGAGCCTACTCGTGCGCGCTGAGGATCGAGGACGCGAAGGTCCCTTTGCAGCGATTCTAAGGCGATCTGGTGGCGCGTAATAAGCCGATGTGTGATCGGATCATTTAGCAGCTGTTTGGCCCGTGTAGGCCCTCCCAGCGCGGAGGAGAGGGCATTCTGAACGACTTCCGGGTTCAGGTCCGCCACTTCGCGCCGCCGGCCCTCACGAATTGCCTGCGCAAGTGCGAAGACCGTCCCGTTGGGCTGGGCTTCGCCGGATCTGATCAGGGACTCGGTTCGGAGGATCTGCGCCAGCCGGGCTGCCGACGGCATATGGTGCACCGACCCGGTGTATTCGCCGTCGAGTACCTGTTGCTGGGCCTCCCGATCGGCTCCAAGTGTCCTGGTGTGGTACTGCTGTCGGGCGAGCGGGCGCTGGTATGCGCGCACTCCGCTAGGCATCTGCGGAGAGGGAGTGCGGGGAGGGGACTTAAGCCTTGCTGGGATCGGCGCTTCCCGCATCGGGCCTGGCGTGGGGGTGAATCGAACGAGGGGTTTTCCCCTGGTTATTGTTGGAAGCGTGACACCTTTGCCCCTTAATATCGGAATCCGTTCCGAAGAATTCGGAGTCCTTTCTGACAAATTTGAAACTTTTTTTAACGAAGTTGTGAAAGGCGCCATTAAAGATGACATAGGACTAGTAGAGGGCTGCAGCTTCGAGAGCCCCTTCAGCGCCGACACCCCATTCTGAAAATCCTGAAGCAGTTTGCGGAACATGGCCAGCGGACGCTCGCCACTGCGGACCTGACGCGTCTGACCGGGTTTGGGCAGCCGTTTGGGCATCCTGCCCTTTGAGACGGGAAGATCGGGCCGCTTGCGCAGCGGCGCCTTCGCCCGCGCGGGGGCTCTTCGCTCCGAAGGTCTGTTCTTTGCAAAGTCAGGCATTCGGCGCCTCCTCTGCGTACCCGGTCCCGTCCTGACCGACGTACTCACCTTCTGCAGGGATCATCAGTTCAGTGATGGTTGTGGCCGGACACTGCGGGGACTGCATGGAGTGATCAATCAAAAGCGGCCCCTTCAACGAGTCCACCCATGCCACGACGTCTCGTTCCGGGTCGCGCGGATTCACTTCGAGTTCGCGCTTGTTGATGCCGCACAGCGCACAGGAGTATTTGATCTTAACCATTAACGCCGCCTCCCACGCGCCTGTGCTTTCCGCCTCCGCCGGTGAAGTTCAGAATATGCCGCGCGCGCGTGTTCTGCTGCCGCAGCCTCGGCATCGGCGCTGTCGCTCTTCTGGCGAAGCTCGGAGCGAATCTTGTCGAGCTTGGCCTTGTACACCGGGTCCTTCTCACGCTCCTTGAACTCTTTCCACAGCTGCGCGATCGGCTTTTCCGACCCGGTTTCCCATTGCTTATACCATGGGAGAAGGCTTTTTCCCACGGCGTTGAATGTCTTGCGGGCCTCCCTGCGATGGAACTCGAAGCGTTCCTCATGTTCATCCCACTCCACGAGCTGGGCTGCCGCGCAGTGCCAGTCGTGGGCCATGACGTTGAGACGGCTGACGAAATCCTCTTCGATGTCGCCAAGCACCCAATTGCGTTTGATCCTCCAGTAGGCGTCCTTGCGATTCGCCTTACTGAAGTCGAGACTGCCGATGGTGTGAGCGTGAACACACAGCCTTACCCATCGGCCGCCCAAAAATCCGGATCGTCGGCCTTTCCGACCAGGAAGTTGACCTCCTCTTCGAACTTGCGCGACGCCGCCATGAGCGCGCGGTACACGGGCGTGGGAAGCGTCATCAGGCGTGTCAACCGCTCCTGAAACGAGCCGCCCATGTCGAAGGCGCCCTTGGAGCCGGCAAGCACGAAGGACTGCAATCCGGCAGCCATCTGGTAGCGCTCCAGAGCAACCTGCCACTGCTCGTCGGACTTGATCGCGCCCTTCTCGTAGTCCTCGTCGAGCTGCTTGTAGACCGCCTCCGAGTCCTCGACCGTGCGGTCCTGAAAGGTCGCGTCGACCTTGTCGCCGAAGAGCTTGTAGCTTTTGGCGTAGGGCTTCTCACCCAGAATGGACTCCACGAAAGCCAACTTGTCCTCAGGGCTGATCTCAGGCTCGGTGGGCTTGGGGGTCAGCGGATCGACAGGCTTCGGCTGGGTGTCATCGTGCGTCGGCGCGACCGGATCGCCGGCTTCAGCCTCCTTGGCAGCCTCGAAAAGGTCCTTGTACTCATCCTTCTTGTCCGACGGTGCCTGATCAAGCGGCACGACCGGAGGAATGTTGGGCTTGCGCCCCAGTTGGGGCTGACTGAGTTCAGGCATGTTAGCCTCCCGCTGCTGATGGAACGGTTACCTTGTAACCCTTCTCCAATGTAGCCTTGTCGGGCGGATTGCCTTCCTTGCCGCCCTCAGCTATCGTCGCTCGATTCTTTGAGCGACCCTCTGACATGTCGAAGTTCTTCAGTTCGACGGTTGCGTATGCCTCATCGGTGGCCCAGCCCTTCTGCCCCGGATGCGGGCGCGTGGGCTGGCCGTTGGGGCTTTCCACTTCAGGCTCCAACCAGGGATTGCCGACGCCACTCACGCGAAACAGCTGCTGCCAGCGGCTCTCATAGATTACGAAGCTGGAGTCGAGAAACAGGTCCTGCTCGGTGTCCCGGAACGAAAAGCCGATCTTCCCCGGGAAGTTGAAATTGCCCGGCCGGCCGTCCGCCGTAACGACTTCCAAGGTCCGTGACAGCGCGGAGAGCAGATCCGATTCGGACTTCTTGAGGTTCTCCTCCATCTTGTCGGCGGAGGGGTCGAACTCCAGGTCCTCTTCCAGCTCGCCCACGAAGTTGCCGCCAATGCGCTGGGCCAGCGATCCGTTGGTAACCACGGACTCCTTGAAGCGCCCGGTGCCGTGAACCACGAGCGAGCCGCCCACGAACAGGAACCCGGCCGCCAGATCGCCCGGCGCGATTTCCAGGTACTCACCCACAACCAGCGGGCCGGAGAGCATGCTGCCGTTGGTTGTCAGCGCAAAGGACTGTGCGTCAGGCGCCGTGTCGGACGGCTTGATGGTGGTTGAGGCCACCGCCCGGGCGCGCTGCCGAATACCGGCTCCAAGCAGGACCATCTCGCCCAGCCCGGCGTCGAACGTCATGCGGCCTACAATCCCCGGCGCCATGCCGAGATGCGTTTCCCTGGCAAAGCTGTGAACCGAAGAACCAAGCGCCTTGAACGTGATGCCGTGCCCCTGCACGCGCGCGCCGTCGTTGGTGTAGTCTGCCGTGCGTGAGAGCCCCTCAGCCTTGCACTCGAACAGCATGCCGCCCGTGCCCGAGTTGCCGCAGAGCACCTGCATGTTCCGGTCGGCCTTGAGGCGGACATCACCCGCCGCCGCGCTGATGTCGGCGCAGTTGCCGGCCCGCAAGATGGCGTCGAAAGGCGCCCAGCACACGAACGAACGGCCGGGCTGCGCCCACACGTCACCGGGCGCCGTCACGAACACGGAACTGTTCAGATGGATCTGGGAACCATAACCACTCTCGATCGTGACCGAACCGTCGTCATGCATCTTGAACATGGAGCGGGAGCGGTAGTACCGGACCGTGTGTTCCTTGCGGGTATCAATGGTGAGATTGCCCACAGCGGGGAAGTCGGCAATGAATTTGTGGCCGATATTGATGACGGCAGGATCGATGATTCCCCGCTTCATGAAGTCGCTGAGTGTGCCAAGATCTTCCTCATTCGGGAGATACCAGTCCTTCTCGTGGGCATTGAGCCCTTCGATGATGTACTTGTTGAAGAGCCATGAGTGGGCGTCGAAAATCTGTGCGGGGTAGATGCCTGCGTTCTCGGGCGGTGCCTCTTCCCCGCCCTCACCCGCCTCACCGCCAAAGACGAACTCCGGCATCGAGTAGTCGTCGATCCCGGCGGGAATGTATCCGCTGACCTGTCCTTCCTCGTCCCGGGCCGTGCGGTCCCCCTGCGTGTCGTCCGGGCGGCGCATCAGCTTCGGGACCGGGATCAGGATGGTCTTCTCGAACAGCACCTCTTTGGCGCTACGCAGGGCGTAGGAACCGTTCAAGTCCTTGTGGATGTCCAGCACGCCCATGTGAACGGTCGCGTTTTCCTGGCGCTCTCGCCCGTTGGGCAGCTTGGGATTGGGCACCGAGAGAATCTCCCGGTCCACGTCGCCGAGGTAGCCGCGCAGCCGTGTGACGCGCGGGATGATGTCCTGGTCCCGATCCCACGGCTCGTGGCGGGCAATGACGGATTTGGCCTTCAGCTCGCCGCCTACGAGTTCACCCCAGGCGCTTTGCGGGACGGCAATGCCCATGGCTTCCCAGGTAAACGGGGAATAGCGTTCGACATCCACGTACTCGCCGCCGTCGCTGAACTGGAAGCGGTCGGAGCCAGAGGTGAAGGTTTCGAGGTTGTAGCCCACCAGCCGCAGCAGGTCGTCGCCCCAGAAGGCTTCAATCTTCGCCGCGTCACTGGCACGCAAGCACGCCATGGCCTTGGAGATCCAAACGGCCACGCCCAACTCATTCATCCAGCCGCTGTCGCCGGGCAGCGTGTCGGAAGGACGACCGGCCGAGAAGTTCCCTGCCACGGTCTTGCCGCCCGAGAGCGCCGAATAGTGAAGCGCGTCTTCGAATTGGCCCACGCAGCTTCGCATGACCATCGAGTCGGGAAGAATGAGTGACGAATCGGAGAGGGACTGAGGCACCGTGCCGAGCACGTAAGCGTGTTCGTCCTCGGGCCAATACATGATCAGCACATCGCTTTTGGGCTGGTATCCGCCAAGGGGGCGGGCGCCAAGCGGCGTGCCTGGGAGCAGATTGAAGACGTCGCGCGCGGGCCGGGGAGCACTGCCGGGAGGACGGACCAGATAGGCCCCCGTGTGCGCATAGGCGTCCAGAAGCTGGACGACAGCGAAGGTGGGCGCGCCCTTGGGCTGAAACGGGCTTTCCTGGTCGCGCCCGTTTCCATTACCGTTGGACACGGGGCTACCTCATCTGCTGCTCAATGACGACTTACGCCGCCGAATGCCCGCTTAGAGTTCCAAGCGGGCGAAAAGGGCCGTCAGCTGCTCATTGACGATCATGTCGCTGGCTGCCACCGAGTAGGCAATCGATTCGATGACCACGCCGGAGGCGGTGATCTTCCCAACCTGCGACCCGTCTTCGCAGCCTGCCTCGAAGGTGAAGGCCAAAATGTTGTTGGCCATGTTACAGACATCGCCGTACTTCTGGATGAACTCCGTCGAGACACCACGGCCGCCCACAACGCGAGCGATCGTGATCGAGCCGCGCGTGCGGCCCGCAATGAAGATGGTCTTGGAAGAGCCGACTTCCCAGAGCCGGTTGATGTTCTGTGCATAGGTCAACTGCACGTTCTGGACCAACAGGTCCTCGTTCGAGACGCCGGAAAACAGCAGACGAGTGGCGTCCGCCGCAAGGGGCTGACCCAAATCAACTTCTCGATTGAAAACGTCACGAGCCATCGCTCATCTCCTGTCTACCGTGTCAAACGACGAACCAGCTTTCGAACACGTGGTGACGCGGGCCACTCTTCTTCCAGAGCTTCCTCCTCGCCAAAAAGCGATTCTGGCCGAGGCGTTTCTGGAGCAACCATGATGGGCGCCCCCGCAGCAACTTCTTCAAGGTACTGGCGATGCGAGGCCGGCGCCGTTGCTGTCAATGCGCCCAAACCGAGACCGCCCAGTACGCCTCCAGCGAGTGCGGGCCATCTGCCCTTCGTGCCGGCGAGACGAGCAAGTCCCAGCCCCGCGCCCGCGCCAACTCCAGCACCAACGCCGCCACCAACGAGTCCCCGCAAAAGAGGGTCGCCCTGACTGGTCTCGTAGGAGGACAAGATGTCCTCCAACTGTTGGGCCTCGATCTCGGCCCGACGCTGCCGCTCCAAAGCCTTGCGGCGCATGGCCTCCATCTGGATGTCAGCCGTGGCAATGGCCTGTTTGATCAGGAAGGCTCCCGCTTTGTCCATTACTGCATCCCCATGGTTGTCCGGTATCCCTTCAGCTGAGCCTCCAGTTTGCGCTTCTGCTGCTCCAGCTTCATCAGTTCCAGGCTGGGTCCTTGCGCCTGGAGCGTCTGAATCTGAGCCTGAACATCCGCCAGCTGTTTCTGTGGCGACGCCGCTGTTGCTGCCGTTGCCGCCGGTGCTCTCGTTGACACTGCCGGCGCTGGCGCCGCTTGTGCTGTCGGCTGTGCCGTCCCAAGGTTGGACGTCACAGAGGGCCTTTTGGCTATGGACTTGGGCCCCAGCCCGAAGAAGCTCTTCATCGCGCGGCCCAGGCCCGTGACGCCTGCAACAAGACCTCGAACATCCCCGGAACGACGACCAGCCGCCTGCTTGTAACCGACGGCGAAGCCCAGCTCAAAAGCGCCCTTCTTCTCGCGCTTCTTCTTGCCCACGCGCTTCGGCAGCTTCTTGCCTTTGGGCGTGTGCTTCTGCCAACGCTTGGCAATCTCGGGATGCCGAGCGTACATGTACTTGCGCTGGGACTCGCTCTTAAAAGGCATTTCTGCCTCCGTTAGACGATCAGGTGCAGCTCCAGGTTGTTGAACGGCTCCGGCACGTCCAGACTGATGCGAGCCACGATGCGGTCGGCCAGCGTCGGGTGAACCGAGATCTCAAGGATCTCGGCGCCAATCAGCTGTGGTCCCAGCCGGTCCACCACGATGGTGTTCTTGTACTCCTCGATCTTACCCACAATCTCACCCCGAAGGATGTTGAGCATGGTGGGCGTCACGTTGCCCCGCCCGATGAAGGGCTTCAGGGTCAGCAGGAACCCACGGCTCATGCTGTCCACGTTCGTGGTGATGTTCTGTTCCTTCTCGTTGATGTTGCTCTGGTCGCCCGTCGAGAGCTGATGGCGGGTGAAGACCGTCCCGTCGTTGGGGTCCTGGGTCACGATCCAGTAACCGGACGCCGCCATGGTGTCCAGCTGGCTGGAACTCATGTACTCCGTGGTCCGGGACAGGTCGTCGAAGCCGAGCAGCTCGACGTTGGTCAGCCCCTGATGGGGCAGCACGCTCGACCGCAGTCCCGCAAGACCCGCGCACAGGTAGTACCCGGCAAAGGTTTCACCGGCGTTCCCCACCTCGTCCGGCCAGACCAGATAGATGCGCCGGCTGGAGAAGATCCCGGGGTTGGTGGCCAGATCCTGCGCCAACTCGGTGCGAGTCAGCGTTCTGTGGATCTCGATCTTGCTAGGGACCGTGACGGCCGCGCTCGGACCGGAGGCCAAACGAAGGGTTTCCTCGTTGATCACCGCGTCGATCACGAACTCGGTGTAGGTCTCGTTCCCGAACCCGTCACCCGTGTAAAGCGCCCGGCAGGTGTCGCCCGCGCGCACGCCCCCGGTCACAAACTGCTCGCCGATGGCCTCGACCAGCGTGTACTGCGTGCCGCTGGTGTCGGGATCATCCTCGATGGTGGCCAGAACCGGGGTGCCCGGAAGGGCTCCCGAAGCCTGCGAGGTGGTGTAGATCGCCGCAACGGGCTCGGCGGCCATGTTGAACCAGCCAATCCGCCAGCGCCCCACGTCCGCCGCCGACTGGGCCTCGATGTGGGTCTGGCACGCCTGAAGCACTTCCTGGTCCTGCGTCATCGGAACGAGCGAGTAAACGTCCTCGCGCCCGCCCAGGATCTCCAGTGCCTCCAGCCAATCTTCCAGCGTCAGCGGGGAACTGGAACAGACGCCCAGGTAGTAGACATCGCTGCCGCTGGCATTCTGCAACGCCTTGTAGACGCCGAAAGCCAACGGGTTGTCCGGGTCAATGGTGCCCAGCGTATCGGCCACGTCGCCCACGTCGGAGATCGAGCCGACCGCCGAGCAGTTGTCCGTAAGCCTGTCCCTGTGCTGCACGTAGATGATGCCGTCCTCGACGGGCAGCGCCACCATCGTGCCGCCGGACTGCCACTCGGCGTCGTAAGCCACGATTCCGGGTTTGATGCAGATTTCCGTCTCGGACTGCTCCCAGTTGACCAGCGGGGCAAAGCCCGTGCGGTTCTCCTCGACCTCGATGTCCTTCTTGATGTACAGCGTGACTTCGAGATCCGGCCCCACAGCCGCGCTGGAGCTGGAGCTTGAGGAGCTTCCGCTGCAGATGCCTCGAAGGCCCTCGGGCAGGTTGTTGGCCAACACCAGCGTGCGGACCGGGCCTGCCGTCGAAGCCGTCACCTCGATGAAGTAGCGGTCGTCCTTGCACAGCCCCGCGCCCGTGAAGGAGACGGTCACGCCCTGCGTGCCAACCACGACCGCCGTGCCGCTGGCGTTCACGTCCGTGGGACCGGAAAGGTCCACGCCCGTGGTCGTGCTGACCGTGATCTGGGGCTTGGTGGAGCTGGTGAACTTGCCGCCGCGCGAGACGGTGACCACGTAGGTCGTGTCCGACGCGCCGCCGTAGGTGCCGCCGCTTGCGGGCACCGGCGGGGTGAAATCCTGCTGAACCGTGACGACCCAGCGCTGCCCCGGAATGAAGTCATCGGGGTCAACGGGCGTGCCGCCCGAGCTGGACGAACCGGTCGTGTTGATGAAGGTTGCAGTGAGCCCGCGCGAGCCGATGGGCGTCGCCACGCCAAAGGCCGAAGGCGTCACCTCGCCGACGTCGTCGTTGCCCGACGCGCTGGTCACGCGCAGCAGCGCCGTGGTGGCGTCGCCGCCCACGGAGCCGTTGATGACGTCGATCGTGTACGTCTCTGAGGGGTTCCCGTCGTCCAGACCGTCGTAGGTGCTGCCATCTTCGGAACTGATTCCGACATCATTGACGGAGCCGGCCGTCTGGGAGCTGGAGGTTCCAGCCACCAGCGCCGCCTGGTTGGCGGCCTCGGCGGTTGCCGCGTCAACGACGGCTGCGAGCGTGTCGGCGATGAGGCCGACGATCGTGCTCCACAGCGTGATGGGGGAACCGCAGGCGGAACTGCGGATGCGGATGGCGTCGCCGATCTTCACATCCCGCAAGAGTTCCGTGGAGCGGGAGAAGCCGTTGGCCGTCTGGAAGATCTTGCTCTCCGCGCGAATCCGGTTGCGAGCCGGGGGCACGTGCCGAATGATGCTGGCGTCGCCCGCCGGGTCGTTGAAGTAGCGCAGCAGCGCGTCTTCGAAGTAGACCTTGGTGTAGGTCTGATCGACGACAGCGCCGGGCTGGCGGTTGGGCCAGAGGAAGCATTCCTCTGACAGCGGGTCGTAACTGTCGGAGACCCGGATGTTTGCTTTCTCATCAGGATAGCGCAGCAGATCGAACTGCTCGCCCACGATGACCGCGCTCTGCGGCTCAGCGATGGCCGCCGGCTGCTGCGTGAATTCCTGGTAAACAAGAACTTGGGGAAGCACGTAAGACGGCATCGGGCTTTCTCCTTAACGATTGTCTGCGCGCAGATCCAGCTCCAGCGTCTTGAGTACCGGAGCCACGACGTCGATTCGCCAGGTCTGCATGACGATGTATCCTGCCACCACGGGCACCACGAACCGACTGTCCGATTCCTCGAAGTGTGAAACCTCTCCCACCTCGGTCACTTCGAAACGGTGCAGCTTCAAGTCCTGCCGCATCGTCGGTCCGAACATGCTGAGATGGTTGGACACCTCAGATCCCAGCAACTCTGCTTCTGCACCGGAGCCGCCAACACAAAAAACCGTAAGGCTCCCCAAGATGGCCTTGCTGTGATAGTCACCCGGGACCTTGATGACCTCTCCCGTGCGACGATCCCTGCGAGGCCCGGACGTCAACCCGTCATTGATGCCCAGGCGTTGGAACGTGTAGCGGTTGCGCTTCACGTAGAGCGCCGGGCGCTTCTGCGGGTCTTTCGCATTATAAGCCCAGGACGGCATTATTTGAATAGGGGATTCGACGGAGCCATCCCCATTCTCATCCGGTATCCACTGGTATGCTGACAGCTGGATACGCCCTGGTGCGTTCTGCCCTCCAAACTCAAGGTTGTTGATGTCGCTGAAATGCTCCTGCAGGACCCTTAAAATCATGCCGGTCAAGACGGTCGACGGATGTCCGGTCGAACACAGGCTGCTGACGGTGTCCAGCCCCACGAACGTCCTGGGCGGCCCTTCCGCCGGACTGCTGCTGCTCGACGAAACTGGAGGACAGGCCATCAATCACATCCTCAATGTCGGGCTCCCAGTCCATGCCGATGCGCGGGAGGAACGTGCGCTCCTGCGTCCGGTCTGGAATCTTCGCACCCATGACGCCCTCCGTTATTCGGAGAGCTGCTCAGCCTGCGCGCCCAGGAAAGCCGCCGTCCGAACGGCCAGCTCTTCCTCCGGCACATCACAAGCCTTGGCCAGCGCCTCCTTGGAGATGCCGTTGGCCTCACAGAAGACCTCCATGCCGAGGTCGAAGGCCATAAGCCGCTCGGCATCCGTTTCGGCGGCCTTCTCGCTCTCGTTGCCTTCCTTGAGCGCCTTCTTGATGAACTCGGCGTTCTTCTGCGCGCCCTCCAGCCCCTTGGGCCACTGAGTGGCAATCTCTGCGGACATCAGAGTATTCTCCTTGTCTTTGTTCTCGTGGGAAGCCTGAACCTGCATTCCCTCGGGCCAACCGGGAGGCGACGCCTCTGCTCGTTCCCGGTCTTCCTCCATCTCCCTTCGCAGGCGCTGCCGTTTTGCCTCTTCCCGCTCTTCACGCAGTTCCTCGGCCCGAAGTGGGCTGAGCTTGCGCCGCGCGGCCCAACCGACCGGAACAGCGGCAAGCGCGCTGGCTGCGAGAGGAAGCTCACGGAGAGCGCTGACACCAAGCCCCGCACCTCCGCCCAAAAGCGCGCCCTGCAGAATACCACGCGGAGTCGCACCCTCTTCAGAGAAAAGGCCGCCCGCCGCGCCGCCTGTCAAAGCGCCCAGCGTCGTACCCGTGGCTTTGGGATGAACAGAAGGAGCCTTCTGCAGGAAGTCAAGCAGCTTTTTGGCAACGGAAACGTCAGGCATGACAATCGCTCCCTACCAGGCGAACTCCTCGTTGAGCCCCGCCGCGTAGTTACACGGGGCAGGAGAAGAACTGGAACTGTCTGATTCCCCAGAACCGTTGCCCCCACCGCCAGACAGCGGTATTTCATAAATCATATCCGTGACAGGAGCAAGACGCAATTCCAGCATATATATCAAAGGAATGCCGCCCACCTCGACGAGCGTTTTGACGTTTTGGACAACGTAGCGCTCTCCGTTGTCCCTTCTCACGAAAACGTCTCTCGTTTCGATGTGCGGGTAGGCAACACCTCGCCCGGCCCGAACGATGTTGTACTGGGTGCCGGCCTTGTCGTTGAACTTTCGGACGCGGTCCCACGGGGCGTCCATGGTGACACGGTAATCAACGGCCGGCCGATATCCCCGGAGAATGCCGGTTCCGTAGCATTCCAGGCATCGGCTGGCCTCGACTTCACCCGTGTCCCAGGTGGAACAACGTGTGCATTTCTCACCGAATTTCCGCCGCTTCAGGATTTGCCCCTGCGCCGTGATATTGGTGCGTTTGTTCTGCTGGAGATATTCCTTTCGGACGATCTCTCGCGCCGTCAGCCAGTCCCGCTTGGACCATAACCCGTTGGCCTGATGGGGCTGCGAGGCATAAACCTTGCAATCCTCATTGGGCAGCACGAGCCGCACCCGATAGTAGAAATCGGCGAGCGTGTCGAAATAGCGCTGTTCGGGGTCTAGAAACGTGCATTCGTCCACGATCGGGTCGCAGTTCAGCGTCTCCCAATCGCCGTCCACGGTGCCCGCCCTGCCAAAGTCCACGTAGAAGTGAAAGGGTTCCTTGGCCGTGAAGCCGGGCTTCAAACCCCAAGAGATCAGCGTGCCCCCGCGCGGCTGCGTGACGATCTGCAGCCGATCAAAAGCCGTGCAGTCGAGCGTCGTCTGATCGCTCGGATCATAGATGGGAATCGTGGTTTTGGGCAGCTGAACGCTCAACTGTATCCCACCCTGTTTCTGCGAGTCTTCATGATGCCGGTCAAACTCTTTTCATCCCGGTCCACCTTGTTTTCGAGGCCGGGGCGCTGTTTTCGGCGTTGGCCCGCGCGGGCCTTCGCATTTCGGAGATGCTGCCGCATCCGGTCCAAATTCTGCTCCACGCGCGCGGGCGGCGCGGGCAGAGGCTCCGGCGGGGGCGGATGCTGTTGTTTGAAACCGGCCAGCGGGGGCGGAGGCATCGGAGGTCCGCCCGCGCCCGGGGTTCCGCCGGGCATCCCGCCCGGAGGCATCGGCCCCTGCGCGGTCTTCTTCAGCTTCGTGCCGATGGCCTGTTCGGCCTCCCGCATGAATGGCGAGTCCATGGCGAAGTCTGGGCGCACGCCGTACATCTCGCTGAGGCGGCGCTGCATGTGAAGGCGCTTGATGTACTCCTCCTTGAACTTGCGCTTCTTACGCAGGTGATGTCCAAGGAAAGGCGCCGCAACGAGCCCGGCGGATACCGGATACATCCACTTGGGGACATCGCCCCAAATGAAACTGCGCGCGGGCTGCGTGGCCTTCCACGCCCCTTTGAGGCCCTGCCAAGCCCTGCCAATGATGGCCTTCTTTTCCATGTCCATTTAGCGCACCGGGTTGTGTCGCCAGCCTCCAATCCTCTGGAAGCCGCCCTCGATGTTGATCTCGATCTTCTTCTGCCGCACGAATTCCTTGTACTCGTTGAGCCGGTCCATGCCCATCTTCATGTAGTCGGGCCACTTCTTCGTGTCAGCCACCGTCAGCCCGGCCGCCGAGTAGTCGAGGTCGTTGCGGCGCATCCACGTGGCCACCATGCGCATGACCTCGCCAACGACCGCCTCCATCCAGTGATACCGGAACGGGAAGTCCTCCATCGAGTAGATGCGCACGGGCGGAGGAACCTCGTTCCAGTATTCGATGGGCCGGCGGATCGCCCACATCAGCTCGATGTCGTCGTACTCCTTGGCATCGAGCAGGAAGTTCATCTCCGGGCACGTGTCCCGCAGGGCCAACCGGATCTCGGGCAGCGTGATCGTGCCACCCGGGTTGATGACCTCCAGGTTGGGAATGACCTCGTAGTAAAATGGGAATAGCTTCCGAATTACGCCGTTCTGCCAGATCACGGCCATCGCCGTCCAAATGCCAACCCGCTGTGACTCGGTGGCCGTCACGGCCAGCGTCACCTTTCCGATTTGTGCGTCGGCGGTGGAAGGCGTCTCGCACATCTTCTGAAACCAGTAGTTGACGTCCTCGGGTCGGGCCTTGGTCGTGATCTGTACGCCGTGAGTGGGGCTGTCGGAAGACGAGGACGAAGAGCTTGAGGACGAATCCTCCCCAATTCCATACTGGGTCAGATCGATGACCTCGCCCGTGCGGGGGTCCTTCAACTCCAACGTCACGTCCCCTTCGGCGCACTGGCCGATGGACGTGAAGGGGATCTTGTTCGGACAGACCCCTACGGATTCCAGACAGTCATTGGCAAAAGGCATCGGTTCTTCCTAAGAAAACGCCCGGCCAGAAGCGGCCGGGCGTTTGCCTGCGTCTCGTTCGGCCAAATCACCTGGCCTAACCTGATTGTCTCGCCTAGCTGGAGCTGGAGGACGCGGCCGGTTCCGGCAGTTCCTCCACGGTGATGTCACCGTTCTCCTGCATTTCGGAGAAGGCCGACATTTCCGTCGGTCGACCATAGCGACCACGGCCTCCTGCCAGAATCGTGCGCAGGTCGCCGTTCATGGTGTACGACGCCCCATCAGCGATCTCGACGCCATGTGGCGGAATGAAGCCGAACATCCGGCTCGCGCCCATGTTGTTGGTGATTTTCGTTCGGGCCATCGTAGCCTCTCCTATGAAGCGTGCTGTTCTCTCAATTGGATGTGACCGCTTCCTGTCACCGCCGAGATCGTGAACTTGTACTGCCCCGGCGGGATGTCCTTGACGATCCACAATTCGGAACCGGTCACGGTTTTCTCGTCTACCTTCACCCACTCTCCGGTTGCGGGCAGTGTGGCCGCCGCAGAGGAACTGGATGAAGACGAGCCCTCGTACGTCACTCCCTCCGTCGTGATGTTGGCCTTCATCCAGGCTTCCACCGTGACGGAAGAGAATCCTTCCACGATGATGGCCATGTCAATCTGGGCGTTACGCCCGTACTGATTGACGTCGGCCTGGCCAAGCCCCACATCCACGATCTGTTTCGGAGGACTCTCCGTGTTCAGCTCGGGAATGTCGGCGTCCTGCGGGCCGGAGTCGACTGCCGACAGCTCCGAGCGATACACCGCTCGGCGCGTGACGTAGTCAGCGTTGTCCTGAACGCGTTTGCCGGGCATGGGTCTCCCCAGTTGCTAGGGTCGGTTACTGCGAGACGCCCTTCAGCGCCTCTCGGATTTCCTGGACCCGGCCCAGGTGCGCCGCTGCTTCCTTGACGCGCTCGTCGTTGTTCTCGACGGCTTCCTGCTCTTGGACGCCCAGCGCCTGCTTCAAGGTCAGGTTCGCCTGCTTGATTCGGTTGGTCCCCTGCTTCTGCAGGGTCTGCTTGACCAGAGAAGTGGTCTCAAGCGCATCGTTGAGAGTCTCGGGGTCGCTGATCTCGACGCCCAATTCCCCGCACTTTTCCACAAAGGCGGGAATGTAGACCTCCCGGTAAAGCAGCGCCTGCTCACCGGTCATCTGTTCCTTGCTCATGGGAATCTCCCTGTCGCGCCGTAAGGTTCGTTACTGCTGGCAGGCGGCTGATAGCTAAAAGAAATCAGCCGCCCGCCAAAGTCCACGACCAGCCAGGAGGCTGGCTTAGGGCTCGAAGTCCACGCGGCCCACGGCGGCCACGTTTGCAATGGCGCTGCCGATGGACTCGTACGCGAAGAACTCAAGCATGTAAGCCTCGCGCTTGACAAACATTGTGGTATCTTCGAGCACGAAAAATTTGCCCATGAACTTGGGCTCGGCGAACAGGAAGATGGTGCTGTCTTCCACCAGGTTCCGCTTGATCGTGATGATCCAGCGGACGCCCATCAGCTCGCGCTCGGCGAAGCCGGTGCGGAACAGCTCTTCCGAGAGGTCGCCGCCCATCTCGTCCCGACCGAACTTCACAATGTCCCAGATGGTGACATTGTTGATCAGGATCGTCGCAGGGTTCAGGTGCGACGGGGTTCGAGGCAGAACCTTCATCGCCTCGGCGAGGGTGTCACGGGTGACCCCGCCCGGAATGCCGACCCACTGGGCAACGCCCGTGGACGACAGGACCGAGTTCTTCGCCACCAAGAGCGTGTTGACGACGGCGATGGCCTTGCCATCTTCCTCAGCCAGCATGTCCTTGATGGAGTTGTCCGACAGGATCTGCCGGATGTCCATGTCGTACGTGCGAAGCTCGTCGACGTCCTTGGTGAAGCGCGGGGTGAGAATCCGATCGAACATCACGCGGTAGCGAGGACCACGGATGTACCGGTTCATTGGCAGGGTGGCGAAAGGAACGCTGATCGCCTCAGGCGAGTTGGGTTCCTTGTCGATCACCTTGACGGGCTTGTCCGTGTCCACCTGGCGGTCAAGCTCATCGTTGGTCATCTGAACCGGAGGAAGAATCCGGCGCCAGAACCCATCTTCGCGCATCCTTACGCGCGTATAGTCATTGATGGCGTCCTGCGCCTCCTTGATGTGCTGCGTGTCCCCGGAACCCAGCTTTTCAAGAAAAGCCTCGTTCACCATCCGGGGGGAGGGGTCTTGGATGGCTGTTCCGCTCACGGTAGTTCTCCTTGATCCGTCAAGCCTTTCGAAGATGCGGGTGGCGCTCTGGTGGCGCCAACCCGCTCGTTACTCGCAACAGAAATGTACGGCCTCACACCGCTCGCGTCAATACTACGCTCGCTGCGGCATGTACACAGGCCAGAAACGAACGACGGTCTTGCCGTGGTCGTTCGTGATCGGCCCTGAATCGCTGACCACGCCCACGATCATGTCCGTCGCGTGATCGATGGTGGTCACCTTCAGCTTGCCTTGAGTGTCGCCGGCCGCGTTCTCGGCGGTCAGCACGGCATTGGGCGTGAAAGAAACGCCCGAGAACTCGGTGGATTCAAGCTCGTAGGCGCCGGTCGCAACCAGTGCCATGAGCACGCCACCACTGAGGTTTCCGACGTCGGAGTTGACGTCGAAGTCGTTCTGCGACTGGAACGCGAACAGCGGCATCGCGCCATTGGCGCAACCGCGCTGATACTTCCCGTCCGCATCCAGCGAAACGCACATCCCTGCGATGATGCCCGTGACACCATCGGCGATTTCAGCGTGTTTGTCCAGAGCCGTGATCGACGGCCAACCCTTCACGGGGTTAAGCTCGTGATCGAACATCTGGGCGGGAGTCAGAGTGCCCGGCATTGCTGTATCCTCCATCCATTGGGTAAAAGCCTAACCAGCGAAGGTGCGCAGCTTCGGAGATCAGAAGCCCATGGCCGCAAGGAACTTGCGGTCGGCCTCCTCCATCCTCGTGTTGCGCGCGAAAGAAGGCGTCAGGCTTGCCTGCTTTTCCCCGTCCTGGCCTTCACCAGCGGGACCGCCCATCTTTGGGGGCTCCTCGCCGTCCGCCACCTTTTGAGGGGTGGATCTCTCTGCGGTTTTCTTCAACGCCGCCAGGACCTTGCCATGGTCCAGTGCAGCCTCGATCGCCTGTTCCCGGCGATTCTCGGCTACGTAGCCGCGCTTGATGAGGAAGTCCACAACCTGCGGGGCTTCCTCTTTGACCGTGGACGCTACCTCTGCCTGCTTCTCGATAAGGGGAAGCGTTGTCTCCAGGTAGTCGACCATGGCGCCAGCGATCTCTGGAGTGAGTTCCATGATTTCTTCGCTCCTAATTCACCTGGTCCGTACTGCCGTTTCTTCCCTGTCGTCCTTACCGGGAGAGCAGGGCCATTAGTCTCTGTTTGGCCTTGAGCTTCGTACTGGCCTCTTTGGGCACTTCCTCTTCCGCGCCGGTTTCCTCAGCGACGGCTTCCGCGCCCTCTTCGGTGGGCATCTCTTCGCCCATTCCGCCTTCGCCTTCGGCGAGTGCGGCCAGCTCTTCAGGACCGACACCGGCCTCCTCAAGAGCGTCAGCCAGGAGTTCAAGGGCGACAGCCTCATCACCACCCCCTTCGCCCAAGGCAGCCTCTTCGTCCATCAGCGCCTCGGCGGGAACGCCCTCGCCCATTCCCTCTTCGGGAGCCGGACCCAAATCCATGGGCGGCTGAGCGAGCTTGGCGAGAGCCGCCTGCTTCTCGGCGGCGGCCTTCTCCTGGCCTTTGTTTATGCCACCGAGGAAGTCAGCCAGCAGAACAGCATCCTGCTGAGCGGTTTTGATGATGCCTTCCAACCGCGCGTTGACGGCCGTGGTTTCCTCTTCGGCCTGCTTTCCGAAGCCCATCTGCTCGGCGAGGAGCCCAGCGGCCATGTAACCGGCCTCTGCGTCCTCTCGATATTTCTCGGCGGCTTCCTTCTTGAGTTCCTCAGCGGTCTTCTCAACCTCGGCGGTCTTTTCGCCTTCGGTCTTGTCGGCCGCTTCCTTCTCCTTGTCTTTGGACGTCGGGACCTTTTCCTTGTCACCGGCGTCCGACGCTGGAGAAGGGACCTCTTCGCCCTCCTTCTTCTGGGCGTTTTCGGAAGCGCCTTCATCCGTGTCGGTGTTCTCAGCGGCCGTCTTGCCCATGGCTTCGGCAAGCAGACCCAGCAGCTTGTTGCCGCTGTCGATGGCGGCGCCGTACTTGGCGTCTTCACCGCTGAAGGTTTGGTTGGAGGGATGTCCGGCGGAAGCGTCACCCGCACCGCTCTCGGCAGGGCCGTCCTTGTCGGGCTTGGGCTTTGCGACGTTGCCCTTCACCTCGTCGGCGGCCTGCGATTGGGTGCCGATGCTGTCGGCCTGGTTTTCACTGCTGGCCGCGTTCGCATCTTCCTGGCCGGTGTTTCCAAGAACGCCGTAGTCCTTCTCGACGTCCGATTCGTTCTCTGCGGAGCGCGATCCTTCTCGCGCGGGCTGGGTCCCGTCGTCCGCGTTCATAACCGGATGCGCGGTCGGTTCGGACCCGTCAGTGGCTTTCTTCTGGGCGGCGCGTTTCTCAGCGCGGATCTTCTCCAGAAGATTGTCCATCAGGCCAAAAACCTGACCCGTTGTTTCCTTGCTCATGTATCGGCCTCCTCGCTGAGTGGACGTGCCCTTTATCCGCAATCTGATCAGACTTTAAGGTAATTACGCACGACTGTCAACCCGGCGGACAGGGGGTTTGTCCCCACAGACTCCAAAAAGGATAACTGGTACTTGGCATACTCCTTGGCCAGCTTTTGGATTTCAGGCGATACAGCGGCAGAAAGCTGGGAAGCCGTCTTGGGAAGACCCGGGGAAACACCCTTGATGATGGTCACATGCACTCGTCCCCGAGTAGGTCCCTCAGCCAGTGAGTGGCCGCCCACCAGCCCGCCAACGACGTCCCTGATCTGCCGTGGTATCGCAGTGCTTGCCGGATCGTATGCGGAATCCGCAGCACATTCTTCAATGCCTCCGTTTTGGAGAAGCCGATTGTACAGCCCGGGCAACGCTTCCTCGACCATGTCAGCGCCGTCCGAAGCGGGGGCATCCCCCGCCACCAGCCGCAGAAAATCCCGCACCGAGAGGCAAATCTGTGCCGAGGCGAGTCCTTGTAAAGCCGTTCCCAGCTGAGTGCTACGCAGCTTCTCCATCTCGTCAGCAGGGATCTGCTCTTGTGGACAGGCGCTCATCAAATTGGCGATTTGCGCGTTGTCCTCGCCTCGTGCCACACCTTCGATCAGCTTCTCAATGGCCGCCAGTTTCCTGGCTGACGCCACCTTCTGTGCGGCGGCTGGGCCGCCCTGATACAGGACGGCATCAGGAGCCGAGACACCCAACATCTCGGCCAGCCTTGCTCCGCCGACGGGCTCCTTCAGCCCGCCCATCGCCGCTACCTTCTGCAGCGAGTAGGCAATGCGATCCGCCGGCTTTATGACCTTACTGATGTCAAAGAAATTGGGTACGTCATTGATGGCCGTGGACTGATGGCCGGACTTCATCATCTCGGTCATGTGGTTGGCCAAATGACCGCAGTATTCACCACGATTCGAAGCCTTGTTTCCACAGATCGCGCAGATGTCGTAGGCCACCTTGCAGGCCATCGAAAAGGGAATGTCCTTGCCGCTTGCGAGCTTCTGAAGATCGTTCTCCCACTCTCTGTTGTGGGGCACACGAATGATCAGTTCCACCCGATTCATGTCCGGGTTGAACGCGGCTTCCTTCACGTCTCCGATGCGGCCCTTGGGGTCCTTGTTTTTATGGTGTTTGAAGACGTGTCCGTTGAGGAAGGTCCGGTAGTGTCCGAGCAGCCCGTCGGCCAACTTGATGACGGGGTTCACGCCCTTCTTGGGTTCGGGCAGATGAAACTCACACGCCTGCTTGTTGAAGCTGTCACCGTTGCGATTGGTGCCGTAGGACTCCATGGCACCAAGAGCGATCAGGTGCAAGTAGGAGTGCCCGGGCTCGGGCCGGATGCGGCCGATCTCGTTGGTGAGCACGGCCGCCCGCTTCTGCATCCACGAACGGTCCACGCCACGGGAATGCACGTCCATCAGACGCGCGACCGGGGCGTCAAAGTCGAAGTCGCTCGGGCGGATGACCTTGATCATTTCTCGGACGCGGCCTCCAGGGCTTCAAGAAGTTCCTCACGTTGCTGTCCCTTGTGCGTGGCCTGCTCCAAAAGGCGGCGGGCCTCGGACTTCGCGCGCATCGCACGTTCGCCGCCCTTGTGCTTGGCCCACAACGCATAGGCCGTGAAAGGCAACGCCGAAAGAAGAAGGCCCGCGCCACCGCCAAGAACCTTGCCCGCCCGCCCCCAACGAGCAACGCCCGTGGGAAGGTCGGACTCCGCAAGCGTCTGTCGGATCAGACGTCGCACGGCCGGAATATTCTCCTCGCCAAACTCGGCGACGAGACGTTGACGCAGTGCGTGCACGTCGCCGCCTTCCATTCCGGGAACGTGCTTTGCGACGCTCTCACCCAAGTGCTTGCCAATCGCCGCGCGCGCCTCGCCCGCGCGGGGAACATCCGCAAGGGGATCGCTGGCCAGCGCCTTGGAGACGACTTCCGGGTCCATCTCCGCCAGGTCACGAAACAAACGCTTGAAGCGCAAATCGCGCTCGCCGGTCATTCCGCCAAGTTCCTTCGTGACTTCACGAACCAACCGTTTTGGTTCAGCCCCGGCCTCCGAGGCAGCTCGCGCCGCTTCAGCCTTTGCCGGGTCCATCTCAAAGAAGGGCTCAAGTTCGCGCAGGGAAAGAGAGGGGCGCTGCTTCGGGTAGCCCACAGCCTCACCTTTGTACGTGCCGGGCTGAATCGCTGAATGCACTGGAAGGTTGCCCTTCGGCTTGCCCGGGCCTTTCTCCGGACCGCCATATTCAGCCTTGGCCCACGCCTCGACCGTTTCAGGCGGAATGCCCGGATACGCCTGCTCAAACAAGAGCGCCCGCCGGGCGGCAAGCTGCGGCGCCAAGTGTCGTCTGCTGATGGGTTCCAGTCGCTGCTGAACGGCCGGAATCTTTCCCTTGTCGCCTGTCGGAGGAGTGAAGAGCGCGGCGACGTCTTCCGGCCGCAAGCGCGCGAAACGTTCACCCAGCTCCCGACCGAGAACGCCGCCGCCATAGACACCGGCACCCGTGGCCGCGCCACGAAGCGCAAGCTCGCCAAGTCCTCTGGGAAGGCCGAGCGTCCGGCCAATGGCCGTGGAAGCGTAACCGCCAAGCCCGCCTTCTTCACGAGCCGCCCGGCGCGATGCGATGTTCTCCCACCGCTTGGCGTGCTCGCGCAGACCCTCTTCCTCGCGCGCAAGCGCTTCGAACTGCTCACGCACCTCCTGCGGATCAGCCGCGTGTTTGACCAACACGCAGGTGGTTGCAAGTTCTTTGGAGAGTTCCACGCTGAAGCTCCAATTTCGGAATCGATTCCCAAATCAGGCGAAGGGATCGCCGGTCAGCCCTCTGAGCTGCTGCTCAACATCAGTGAACTGTTTGATCTCGTGAGGTTCAATGACCTCTTCCTGCGTCAGCATGCGCCGCAGCAAACCGCGCAGAACGGCCGGCTGCTGCGAGACTTGCGGCATGGACGAGGCAATCTGGTTGTACGTATGCAGCACGCGCTCCTTCGGATGCCCTGCGATCACCGGGTCGTTGGACAGAAGGTCGTTGAGCATCGCCTTGGTCTTGATCGCACGAAGCTCCTCCTCGTGCGCCGGATCGTAGACCTCGGTGATGGCCTCTTCCCGAAGTCCTTCCGGGTCGGGCTCGGACATGCTGAGCGCGCGCATCCCGCCCGAGAGCAGAGTGCTTGGGGAGACGAGCGCGCTTTTTTCAAAAGGGACGAGGGCGTTGTCCTCATAGGGAAGAGGGCTCAGAAACTCGTCCAGCACCCCGGGGCTGGGGTCCGCCTTCTTCCTGAAGCCGTGTTCGACCTCGAACTCCTCCAGCTTGAATTCGGCGTCAACCACATCGGCAGCCAGCTTTTCCAGTTCCCAGGCCACCCCAATGGCGCTCTTGATGAACGTGTAGGGCTGCACGGACGCGTCATACGCAGTCGCGCTGGCCTGCTTGATCGCGTTGCGCTCTTCCTTGATGCGAGCGTGCTGGAACACCAGGTCCATCGCCGCCTTGCCGATGACGCCATGGTCACCCACGACGTTGCGCTCAACCTCGCTGAAGGGCGTGTGTGGGATCTGTCGGAAGTAGTGTGCCGCCTCCTTGGCGTGCGCATCCAACCGCCCCCACGCCGAGCGGTAACCCGTCTCGGCTTGGGCGTGTGCGCGCTTGAGCGTCGTCCGCTGGTGCATGATCCTTCGCGCCGCCGCGTTCGGATCACGCGGGAAAGCGGGCGCCTTCTCAACCTTGGGTAGCGCTTGCGCCACCTTCGGCAGGAGGTCCATGAAATTGACGTCGCGCTTTTCCAGGTACTCAACGGGCACGTATTTAGAGGCGGCCTTCTCGCGCGGGGAGGCAACCTTCTCGGGATACATGCCTTCGAGAATAGGAGCGGCGTCGGCAATCGGGAAGGTGTCGGCCTTCTTCGGCCCCTCGGCATGCTTCATGTGGCTGAGGGTCTTGGAGACGTTGAACGCCTCCACCATGCGCTGAATGACCTGCGGCCCGAACTTCTGCTGTTCGGCGACCTTCTGGAGCGCCTCGTTGGGAGGCACGCCCTTGTTGGTCATCTGGACCGCATCCTCCAGCGCACGGAGAATTCGGGCCTCGTCTTCCTTGCTCATCTTCTCCATGATTACCCCTTCTCGACCGGGATCTTGTCGCCGAACGTTAGCGCCTTCTGGCCTTCCACAAGCTCTTCAGCTCTGGGCTCATCCGCATCGAACGTTTCTTCCGAATGGATGATATTCAATTTGCACTCGCCTAGCAAGCCTTTGACCAGCTGTTCGGCGGCCGTGTGTGCGTGCTCCGGCCCTTCTTCGCGTTCCAGCCTTGCCAGATCCAGGCACTTGTCGATGACTTCGATGGCGTTGTACTGATTGACCTCCAGGCGATTGACGGCCTGGAAGCCGAGCTTCCACATGCGCTGGCGCATGGCGACCTTCAGCCAGTCCTCGGTCTTGCTGCTCATGTGCCTGACTTCGATCATCTCCGTGAAGGTTTCCCAGCCCGCCGCGTAGGCCACGAGCTTGTACATGAAGTCGAAGTCACGGCCGTTGAGCCCGCCGTGAATGGACGGGTAAAGAACCTGGTTGATCACGTAACCGGGCGCGCTCAGCTTGTCTGCGATATCGAAGAAGTTGAATTCGAAGCACTTGACCACGCTCACGGGCAGCGCCACGTAGGCAGCGATCGTCTCGTGCGGCACGCGCGCGAGCAGGCCCGCCTCGACAATCCACTTCTCAGACGTGGTGTTGACGAACTGCAAATGGGCGCTGAAGAGACTCGGGTAATCCCGTTTGAGGGACGGCAGGTCAGCGTATTCCGCGCGTGCCCACCTGCGCAGGAACTGGTAGCCCTGCCGAATCCATGCATCCTCCTTGCGGCGGCTCGGAGCGCGGCCGGCCTCCACCATGGCGCTGATCAGATCCCAGCGCCATGAAGGGGCGTTATCGGAGAATGTGCTCTTCTCGTCCACGGTTATCCCAGAACGTCGGTCAGTTCGGCTTCAGGCTCCTCGGCCATCTCCGGCTCGATCGTCTTCTGCTTCAGGAACAGGGCCAGCTCGCCCAGATTCTTGAAGACGTTGCGCAGGTTGTCCTCAAGCTCGGTCATGTCCTGCTGGCCGTAGCGCTCCTTGAACTGGTCATAGTGCCAGTAGTACATGAACAGGATGCGGCCCACGCGGTCCAGTCCCAGCAGCAGGTCGCTGATGTACTTGTCGACGGCGTCGTCGACGTCCATCGTGTTGACCAGTCCCGAGATCACGGCCGTATCGAGCACTTCCTTCTGGCCGGTCTGCGCGGCGTCCTGCGCGTATTGCTTGACGGCCGCATCCATCTCCCGGTCGTCCCGATAGTGCTCACGGTTGTGACCCATGGAGTCGTTGAGGTTCTGCAGCTCCACGTGGGGATACTGGATCGGCGCCGGAATGCCGTACTCGTACCCCTGAGGCGGCTCGGGGAAGTACCCGCTGATGGGCTGGTTCTGCGCCTGCTTCACGTAGAACGTCTCGGCCTTGCGCGGGCGCGCCTGCTTGATCAGGAACTCCGCGTCCTCCTGGCCGAAGTTCTGCTGCACGATCAGGTGCTTCAGACAGGCCAGCTTGGACATGGGTTTGCAGATGTGACCGTTGATCACGGGCACGTAGTTGATGCCGTCGGTGCGAAGCTGAAGGCGGTAAACGCCTGATTTGCCCTCCTGCGCGGTCTTGTAGAGCTGCAGCACGCACTCGGACAGGGAGCCCAGATCATTGGTGCCGTTCATGCCGCCCTTCCACGTGTTGGGCAGCTGAATGCCTTTCCACGTGTTGGGAATGAACAGCGTGCTGCCGATCTGCGTGGCCCGTTCGCCGTCCTTGCCCGTGAGCACGATGGACTTCACGTGCGCGTCGCCCCCGTCATCCTCAGCGAGAACGGGCACCGGCCGGGAGCGCTTGTTGCGCCACGAGCTGCTGCCGGAACTCTCGGAGATGCAGGTCTGACCATAAACGGCCATTTCGGTCTGGCCTTCGCCGTTGGTCCGCTTCTTCGTGACCTCGAAGACCATCGTGCCATTGCTGCCGTCGGGCGAGACCAGCATCGCATACTGATCGACCTTGAGCTGCTTCGGGTTGATGAAATCCCGTTTGAAGCACTCCTGCCACTCGCCGTTGTCCAGCCGCTTGCAGATGAACACGTCGTTGGAGAAGTAGTTGCCGAAGCGCTTGCCCTTGGGCGAGACCACCACGGCCGTGCCGGGCCTCGGATCATAGCCCACCTTGTCGGGCGCGGTCAGCACCAACACCTGCTCGGCGTTGCCGTTGGCCGTCAGGATCTCATAGAAACCGTTCTCACTGGGATTCTGCAGCTGCCGTGAGATCTGCGACTTGTACATCCTGGCCTTGCTGTCGTCGGAGCGCTCGTCCTTGACCACGTACTGATCGCGCATGAGCTTCTTCTTGTCGGCTTCGGAGAGGCCGTGCGCGTCGGCAGTGTTGTCGTCGCCGCGCGTGACCACGACCACGTCGGGCGCCGTGTCCTCGATCTTCTTGTCGCCCGTGTCCGCGCGCTTCTGGTAGTTGACGTTGACCAGGTCCTTGATGTCGTAGTAACGGAGCACCGCATTGGCGAACTTGACGTCATCACGCATCGACTTGATGAGCGTGTAGACGCTGTCGCGCCCCGCCGTCTTCAGGAAGTTGGGCAGGTGGCAACGGTCCGTCACCTCCGCGTACTTCTCTGCGTTGGGCCAGTTCTGCGGGAGGAAGACGTCCATGAACGGCTTGTAGTCGTCGTCCAGCCCCTTGTAGATGCTCTGGAGGGTCCGGCGCTCGGCGGCGTACTTCGAGCCCATGTGCGGCGTGCGGGCAAAGATGTCGAAGTCCGGCTGGTTGAGCGCAAGGTCCTTCTTGGGCGTCGGTTCCGGCGAACCCAGCACCGGCGGGCGCCGGTTGAGAAGGTAGTTGACCCAGGACTCGATCAACGGAACGAAGGCGTCCTGGGACTTGATGTACATCAGCTCATGTCCCTTCAGCTCCCCGTTGATGAAGAACACTGGGGCGTACACCCACTCGCTGGCCACCTTGAAGCCGAAGACACCGACGGCGTGCGTCTCGTCGTCGTTCTTGTCTATCAGCTGGAAGCCGATGAGATCGTCGAGCAGGCTGGGCGCCTTATCACGCAATCTGGCATACGCCAAATCGGCGAACGTGCGCTCAAAGTTGGCATCCGTAGAGGTTGGCCCCGGCATTTGCCACTCTCCTTCTCGAAAGGGAACGCTTCACGTCTTAGTACATCGGGCCCGGCCGGAACATCCGGTCGATCATCCGACTCTGCGCACCAAGCGCCCGCATCTGGGCTCCGTAGCCCATGACGTCAGACATCGCTCTGGGGTCCAGACCCCCAATGTTTGACATGTTGGGAAGGCCCCGGCCATACGGCCCGAAGCGCTGATCATAGGGCGACGAAAGAAGGCGTCGACCAAAGCGAAGGGCCTCGGGAGCAGCCACGAGCCCGCCCGCCAAAAGGGCGAGCGGCCACCCGGCCGTTTTCTCCATGGCCTTCTTGTTGAAGACCGCAGCCAGCAGGCCCGGGTCCAGTTTCAACTTTGCGGCCATCTTCTTGAAGAACTGCGGCTGGGGCGTAACGTCCTTGAGGTAGCCGTAATCGGAGCCGAGTTCAAAAGCGGCGGACTTCTTCATGTTTCTTCTCCCTAGTACCCCTTGCCCTTGGGAACCCTTCCAAACTCCACGCCCTTGGCCAGTGATGGAATGTAGGAGGTGCCGTGCTCATCAGAGGACTGGGTGCGGTGAACCGCCTTGGTCAGTCCCGATCTGAGGTGGAATCCTCCCATCCGAACCATCCAATCCGAACTGTGTGAAAGCGTCTCCATCGCGCGCGTCATCTCGGGCGTGAAGGAGGGCGCGTCTGCGTGTGCCTTAACAGCCTTTACGCCGTATTCCCCCAACTCCTTGGCGACCCTCGGCGTAATCTTCGTCCCGATCGAATAATGCAATGCCGGGGATTCAAGGTATAACCCAATGCCCCGCTTCGGCGCAACCGTTTTGAATCCAAACCGTGGCCGATAACCACGCGTCATCGAGTCAAATTCTACCACGTCATCGGGCACCGTATCCTCGGGGCCGTCCAGGTCGGAGATGCGCACGTGATTGATGAGTCCCCGTGAAAGCAGCTCCACGTTGCGACGGTTGGCGGAGAAGTTACTGTCGTTCATGGCCTTCAGGAACTGCTGCGTGTAGTAACGCCGCCCCTCCCCAACACCCTTGTACTTCACGATCTCTGCGGGGTTGGGAAGCCCGCTCGACAGTACATCGCCGGCTTCCACACGATCGCCCTTCTTGGCTTTCAACTCCTGGTGCGGAGGAACCCAAGTGCGTGTTCCGGCAATAGTTACGTACTGCCCGCCCTGTGGGGCTTCCTCTATTGCATCCACTCTGCCATCGAGCGTCGCCAGTGCCGCGCCGCCCTGAAACGTCTTGGGCACCGAGACCAACTGCTCGATCAGATCCATGCCGGTCTTCTGCGAACTGGCATCGGCCTGCCCGCCCGTATGCTTGGCGGAAAGCTGCCCCTGGCCGATGGGTTCGGCGATGGCTTGCGCCGCAGCAATGCCGATATTGTCTCCCAAAGGCGGGAAACCGCCACGCTCACGCACGCCCGCGCAGTGCTGACAAACGCCGTCCTGGGCCTGACAAGTAATGGGCGAACGCACAATGATTTTCTTGTCGCCCAGCTTGCGAAGATCCTTCGGATGGAGCACCGATCCGGCCGACATGCCGCCTGCTTTTTGGGCCAGAACCGTGCCCTCGTTGTCGGGATCGGAGGCGTCCACAGGAACCCCGTTGGCCGTGCCGCAGTCCTTCTCCGTGACGATCAGGCGATGCGCGGCCATTGCCAATTGCTTGGCCAGGAAGCCGGAACGGGGCGTGGCGAACTTGACGCTCACGTAGCCTTTTCGCGCCCCGTAAGCCCCCGCCCAATACTGCACGGGATCGAGCCCCTCGGAGTAGGAATTGAGCAGTGGAATCGGTATGGGCCTGTCCTTGTGATCGACTACGAGCATGTCGCCCGCGTTGAGCGCCCTGAGCTGCCCGGCGTTCCCGCGTGCGCCCGACACAACCTGCAACGCCAAGGGGTTGTTGCTCTTCTTGGCCTCCGCAAAGGTCTGGTCGGTTGTCTCGTCAAGACGATCGGCGATCAGCTTGATGATCTTCCTGTTCTTGGTTTCCTCGTCAGCGCCGGACTGCGCGACGGCGTTGATGCTGCGCGCCAGGTTGCGGCGGGAGACCTCCACGCTCTTGGGCGTGCGCAACGACTCCAGCGAGAGGCTGGTCACGCCGCCGTACGTGGTAGCCGCGTCCTGGGCCAAATTGTGCAGCTTGTGATTGAAGTCGGCATACTTGTCGGGGTAGCGATCGGCCATCTCCTGAAAGAGCGTCTTGAGCGTCTTCTTGTCAATGACGCGCTTGTAGTCCCGAAGGTCTTCGGGAAGGTTCTCATTCAGAAGAAGTTGTCCGACCGTCGTCTGCATATCAGGTGCCTATGGCCAATGGGCGTTCCTTGGGCTTGGGTTTGCTGGCAAGTGCCGGGTTTGGCTTTTCTGGCAGCGCCGGGAAAAGACTTGCCGTTCCCTTGCCATACCGGGCACGATCGACGGCTGCTGCCGTTCCGGGGGCCGGAAGATCAGAAGGTTCGGGTGTTTCGGGGAAGTTGGCCGGGTTTGGTTCCTGCCGTTTGGCCATGAACTGCTCGAAGCTCCCCTGAAAAGATGGCGGCGTCTGCCCGCCCGTAAAGCCCGCGCGCTCGGCCAGTCCGACGGTGCTCGGCTGCGCGCCTGGAGCCTCGCCCCTGAGACGGAAGAAGGCGTTGGTGCCCATGCGTCGCTGAAGATCCCTGCGTGCCGTGTCGCTCGAAGGGATTCCGGCCGTGTCGGAACGAACGGCCCAGCCGCCCGGCACCTGCGTTGCTCCCTCGGGAGCCTGCGGAATGCCGGCCCCCTGAACGCCGGGGCTGGGAGCGCTGCGAGGCGCTCGCGTGCCGCCGGAAGGATCGTAGCGCGTGCCACCGGTCTGTGTGGCGCGCGGTCCGGCCGGCCCGCCGATCCCGTAATGCTTCTCCAGCGCGGAGCGAAGTCCGTAGTTGCCCCGCGCGGCGTAGCGGATGGCCCGTGCCTGATCTCGTGGGTCTGTCAGCCCTCTCATGTTGATCTGATTGATGGCTTCCTGCATCCGTCCCTTCGCGCCAACCTGCCCCATCTCCTCGAACTTGGACGCCTGTCCTTGGCGCTTCGCCAGGGCCGCGCGCGTGGAGGCCAGCATCTCATCAACGCTCTTGGGCTGCTGCTGCCCTGCCGTGCCGCCCGGAGTAACCTTTCCGCTTTGCAGCTGGTTCCAATACGCGCGTCCTTGGTGGCCCCAACGCCCCGCGCCGGGCGTTGTTCCGCCCGTAAACGGATTTACACTCCCGCTTTGAAAGGCCGGTGACGCTCTGGGGGGCACGCCTCCAGCGGGCGCCGCCGGAGCCGCTGTCGGGGCCGCTGCCGGGGCTCCCTGCATTTGCTTGAACTCGTTCTTTGAAAGCGGCTGCTTGCCGCGCGGCAGATTGCGAAGGTACGTCTGGTACGACGCCTCCTCCTGCGCGCCAAAACCACTGAGATCGATCCCCGTGCTGCTGTGAAGCTGCTTAAGCCCGCGCCCTGTTGCACGCGCCCATTCTTGGCTCCACGGGTTCAGCCAGTTCCAATTGGAGCGTCTTTGTGCGTCTGCCTGCGCCAAATCCGAAGCGTAGTCGCTGGTCTTGAGAAGCACGTGCATCGCTGCCTGGTCTTCCTCGTCGAAGCCCGCCTGCTTGCAAAACAGGTCCACGCCGTGATCGAAGGCAAGCTGCTGCTCCCCATCACGCTCGGCGCTGCCCCAATGCATGAATGGCTGTTGACTGTACATGGGTCGCGCTCCCATCCGATACCGAGGCGTCCTCGTGACGCTTTCCATTCCGTGGCTGCTGAAGGGGGTATATCCTTGCGCCCTCGGATAACCTTGGCTGCCCGGATACCCCTGCGCTCCCGGGTATCCACCCTCTCCAGGCATTCGGGGCTGTTGCTGCTGGCCTCCGCCAAGCAGCTCTCCGGCCATGGGGACGAACGAACCCACCATGGCGAGACTGCCAAGACGGTTGAGCCATGTGTCGAAACCGCCGCCGGCTGCAGGCGCTGCCGCGCCAGTGGCCTTCGCTGCCGTACCTGCGGTTCGTGCCGTATTGGCCGCTGTACCTGCGGTTCGCGCCATGTTGGCGGCCGTACCGGCTGCACGCGCGCCGCGCGCGGCACGCCACGCGCCCCACGCACCACGTAACGCGCCCCAGAAAGCCCGCTTCTGGAGCGCTTGTTTGATTAGGAAACTCTCAGCGTCTCGCATTTTGCATTGAGCCCTATGCCAAGTGAATCCAAGAACCGCTTGAACTCGGCGCCCTCGTGAATGCCGGACGAGAGTATCTGCCCCGTCTCCAGCTTCTTGACTACGAGGATGGGATTGTCGAAGTCATCATAGACGACGATCGATCGCACATCCTCCACTACCGTGGCCGCTTCGAGCCCTGCGGGTTGGGCCCTTACGCGCATGTCATTTCCCTCGGTTGAGGTTCTGAATCATCCTGTGGATGCGGAGTGCATGCTGCTTGTCAGCAGCTTTCTTCGGCTCCGATTTCGGAACCGGTTCCGGTTTTGGTTGCGGAGCAGCCGCCTGCTTGGGCTGTGGTGCGGGGGTCGGCTCAGGCTCCGGTGTGGCGTCCTTGAGCGTCTCCTTCACACGACTCTCCACGCTCGCCTGCGCGACCATGCCACTCATGGGAGCGACCGGCCCGGGCGGGGCGCCTTCGGGAATCACGCCGCCTGGAACTTCAGGCGGTGGAAGGGGTTCGCCTGCCGGAATACCGGCCGGACCGCCCATGGGCATGGCTTCAGGGGGCATCGCGCCTCCGGCCCCGGGCGGAACCTCAGCGCCTGCGACAGCGCCGCCCAGAAGCTCAATGAGCTGATCGAGCTTACCGGACAACTCGTCGATCGCATCAGCCGTGTTGCGCCCGCCTTCAGGCGCTTTCTCCTCGTTGGGAGCGGGCGCCTCTTCAACCGGGGGCTCTTCGCCGCCAGGCGCGCCTCCCTCCTGGATCATGGCGAACAGCTGCATGAGATCGTCCAGACTCACCATGACGGGCTGTCCGGGCGGAGGTGCGCCGCCGGCTGCGGGGTCCATTGGAGGAGCCCCGCCGGCTGCGGGGTCCATCGGAGGTGGAGCACCGCCCATTGCCGGGTCCATTGGAGGTGGAGCGCCGCCCATTGCCGGGTCCATGGGCATGCCGCCCGCCGCAGGCGGCGGAGCGCCCGCAGCCATGGGGTCCATGGGCGGCGGTGCGGTCGCGCCCTGCGGGCCCATGGGCACGAACCCTTCCTTCTTGAGTTCGGCGGCCTCCCTCTTGGAGAGGGCTCTGGCCACGTTCTGCTTGGCCAGCTTCAACATCACCGAATTTACGCGGGGCAATTCCATGTCTTAACCCTTTGCTTTGAGGACGCAGGCGACCTTTGCGAGCCGCGCGAACAGTCGGGCGGCTTTCTGTTTGTCTTCCGAGTTCTTGACCACTTCGCGCATCAGACGCGGGTTGGCGAGCTTCTCTATCACTGAACTCTTCTTGAGGATCTTGGCCTTCACCTGCACGGGCTTCTTGCTCGTGACAGTCACCGAAGGCGACTTGCCCTTGGCGGCGAACCGGACCTTTTCCTGCTTCGTCAGCGGACAGCTTTTGCCCGCAGCCGCCTTTTCGCGCGCCTTCTTCAGAAGCGCCCTGCGGAACTTCGCCGCCTTGACCGTGGCGGTCACGCCCCTGAGCGTCTTTGCCGCATGCTTCTCGATCAGCTTTTCCACGAGCTGCACGGAGCAGTTCTTGGGCAAGTGCTCGGCGTGCTTGGCGATGATGCCGATGATCTCCTTGCGCCGTTCGGGGCTGAGCTGCGCGGTCTTGTGAGGCGTCAGCCCCTCAAGGCCGGTCTTTGCCGCGCCCGTGGACTGTGGGCTGGTCGTGGGCGTCGAAGCGCCCTGCGACGGGGCGGGCTGCCCGGCTGCCAAACCCGGATTCATGGCTGTGCCCGGAGCGGGCGCACCGGCCGCCGAAGCGGGAGCAGGCTGCGCCGTGTTCAGCTGCGAGGTGCGAACCTGCGGCGACACCACCTGCGGCGTGTTGACGGGGGCTTGATCGGGACTGAGCGTGGGCATGGCAATCTCCTATCTTTCAAAGCATTATAGTACACCGGGCGCTTTTGTCACGATGGCTACTTGACGATCACCCGATCGCCCAGCGAAATGTCGCCCTTCTTGTACGCCTTGATCACATCCGCCTTGCTGGCGAACACGCGCGGGGGCGTGTCCTTCTTCGCCGTGCTGGCGAGGTAAAGACCCATCAGGAACTCCTGCTTCGGCAGGTAGTGAACCTTGAAATTGGACGATGACTTGAGGTTCTTGGACGGCAGCATCTTCTCAACCGCATCGGTCACGGCCTCGTCGGTGACAGGCACGTGGTAGTTCATCGCGTCGCCATCGAAGTCGGCATTGAAGCCCGGTGTCACCACGGGAGAGATCTGCAACGTCTCGCCCTTCGTGAGCACGGGCCACGCGGCCATGAAGCCGTAACGGTGAAGCGTGGGCGCGCGGTTGATCAGCACCGGGCGCTTCTGTGTCTCGGACACCAGCGCCTTTCTGGCAATCGGCGTCTGGTTGGCCACGGCCTCGGCTGCGGCCATCGCAGGCATGCCCTCGCGCACGAGCCTGCGCATGATGAACGGGCGATAGATGGTCCACGCCTTGGGCTCGGGCAGACCCACCTGATCCATGTTCAGATCCGGGTTGGGCGTGATGGTGGCCCGTCCCACGATGTCCACCGGAGCGCCAAGAACCCTGCGCTGGAACATGCCCAGCTTCGGGCTGGTGCCGAAAACGTGCTTCAGCAACCCCTTGACCTTCTTCTCCTTGGTCTTGGCCTGAACCGGATCGCCCAGCCCGGTGACGGCCTTGAAGGCGTTGTAGACCTGCAGCCGCTCGTCTGCGGACGAGTCCACGTCCACGACTTCCCGAATCTCCTTGAGCGTGTCGTTGGAGTTGATCAGATCCTGGTAGAGCAGGTTCGCGTCAGCCACCAGCGGCACGTCCCTGTACTTGCCGATGGGACGGAAGGACGGCGGGATGACAGGCACCTTCGTCATCACCCAGTCCTCGGGTCTGAGCTTGTTCTTCTGCATGTTCTTGAGGTAGCCCAGAACCTTCACGGCCTTGTCACGCTTGGAGCGCGGGCCCTCACGAATGAGCTGCTCGTTGGTGGCGATTGCATCATCCAAGTTGATGTCTGACAGCGCCTTATGAATGGCCTCGCCGCCATACTTGCCCTTGTACGGGACCTTGCCGCCGATCCACTGCTCGTACTGGTTCTGCGTGAGGTTCAGCAGCCGTCGAATGGGCTCCTCCATGACCGGATTGGGAATGGGTTCGCTCAGTTCGATATGGGACCAACGCGCTCCCCCGTGCCCTCCGGTCAGCCCACGATCGAAGAGGCCGCCGCCAATCTCGTCCAGCGAGTCGCCCGCCACGGTCTTGGGGCTGGTCAGCCCGCCCGACGAGAGCTTGGTCACGTCCTTGTCGGTCATGGCGAACAGCTGCATCCGCTCGCCGTCCTTCTTGACGTTGATGCCGGCGCCCTGCAGGTGCGTGAGGAACTTGTCGTAGACCATCGGCACCTTCGGCGAAGGCGGCGTCAGGCCCAGACGGAAAGCCCGCCAGAAATCATCGTTGCGTTGCCCACGAATAACCTGCGCATCCCTGAGCACCTCGGTCGCGCCGTGAGAAAGGAGCGCGTTGATCTCCATGTTGGAGATGCGCTTGGCGCCGAACTCCCCGCCCTTGGCCGGTAGCCCCTCGCTGGTGTACGCGCCCACGTCACGCCCCCGCCCCTTGGATTCGGCGGTGTGGTGCAGTTTGTAGATGAAACGCTCGCCCGTGAGAATGTTTTTGACCTTGCGGCCCGTGGTGGGATCGAAGACGTCGTCGGTGTCCTTCATCCCGGCGTCCTGCAGTTCCTTCTTCACGAAGTCGACCATCGACTCTTCGCTGAAGCCTGGAACCTTGTATGCCTTGCCGCGCTTGCGGGCGATCTTGCCCAGCAGCGCCTCGTGGACCTGGGAGGGGTTGCCGCGCGAGATGATGCCCAACGGGTTGAGCAGGATGTGGTACGGATTCCCGTCCTTGTCGTGGACCATCTGGTCGTCGGGAATGATCTTGGCGATCACGCCCTTGTCGCCGTAGCGGCCGGCCAGCTTGTCCCCCTCGCGCGCGGGCATGTACGCCTTGACGGTGACGTTGTAGCCGCCGCCCTTGGTCTTGTCGATGTCGGTGACGACGCCCTCGGCCTCATGGTTCCACGTGACGGCATTGTCGGAGAACATCGTTTTGTGGCCACGGTGGACGGCCGTGGGCTTGGCCTTGTTGAGCGAGAGAATCAGCGGGTCGCCGTACTTCACCACGGTGCCGGGCTTGACCACACCCTTGCTGTCGATCGTGCCCAGCTGCTCCTTGTTGAACTGGCTCGGGTAGATGGAGACGTATTCCTTCCTGCCGGTCAGGATCGTGGGATCGCCCTCGACCTCGTGCTGGTACATGTGCTCCGAGGACATCATCTTGGCCGCGCTCTCGGAGACCACCACCGCGTCCTCGTAGTTGAGCCCCTTGTACGGCATGTAGGCCACCCGCAGGTTGTTGCCCATGGCCACGGCGCCCTTGTCATCCGTGTAGTTACTCTTGGCCAAAAGCTGGTTGGGCTTGATCTGGTCGCCGATCTGGACCACGGGCGTGTTGTGCAGGAAGGTCTTCCGATTGAACGGGAAGTTCTGGTAAAGCTCGTGGTTCTCCTTGGTTCCGTCGGCGTAGCGGACCTGCACGTAGTCCTTGCCAACGTCGGTAACCACGCCCCGGTCGCGTGCGCGCACCGCACCCACGCGCGTGCCCAGACGCTCATCGAAGGACTCATCGCCCTCATCACCCACGAGGTTCTGGACCAGCGGCGCCTCGGGGTTCTTCAGCGGCAGCGACTGGATCACGTACTTGGCGCCCATCAGCAGGCGCCCGCCCTTGATGCCGCTGACCATCGGCGTCATGTTCGAGCTTGCCGTGAACATCTGCGAGGTCTTGGGCAGCTCGAAGTCCACCTGATCCCGGTCCACGAACTGGACCTGGCGGGAGCGGACCATGGCCCTGACCTTGGGCGTGTCCTTCGCCATTTCTCCGGGGAAGGCCACCACGGAAGCGGCGGCCTGCGCGGCCGAAACCATCTCGGGCTGACCCGTCTTGGGGTTGCGCATGGACGTGTAGAAGTGCCCATCGCTTCCGCGCACCACGCCTTCGGCAACCCTGGAGTCAACTCCGATCTTGGAGGACTCGGGAGCCCGGATCGGGTCGATGAACCCGAACTGGCTGGGCTGCACGTTCCTGGCTTCATCGGGCACCGCGTCAAGGCTGGGAATGCCGCCTTCGCCAAGGCGCAGGATGCGCAGGTTCTGGTCGTACAGCTCCATCGGGTTGACTTCTTCGACCGGCATGCCCATGCCGCTTTTCAGCAGCACGCTGTAAAGCTGGGGCGTGAGGGCGCCAGTCGGAATATGCTGGACGTTCCCCCGCAAGGTGGAACGCCACAGCATCTTCCGTCCCAGTTGCCCGGCATCCTTGCGGATGCGTTCGGCGAAGAAGTCCTCTGGCGAATGCAGCGTCTGGAAGGCCAGCGAATCACGATCGTCGATCTCTTCCTTCTTGTTGAAGATGTTGAGCAGCTTCTGCGACGTGCGAAGCAGTGCCGAAGGCCCGGCGTGACGGTGACGTTCGCCCAGCGTGATGTCCGTCGTGTCCTCGTCCAGTTCCATCTTGTTGAAGACGTTCAGCAGCCCCTCGCCCTGTTCGTTCGGAGCGCCCAACGTGAAGCCGCCGCCAACGCCGGCCGCCGCACGCTTGCAGCCGAAGATCTCCTCGGCGCGCTTGATGGGCGTGTTGGGCTTGTGCACGGCGAACGTGATGTGGAAGCGGTACTCGTGCCCGTTGTCCTCGCCCTTCGGCAGCGGGGTCAGCCCCAGGCTCTTGCGGTAGTTCTTCAGGTCCGGGCTGTCACACTCGATGAACCAGACCCGGTCGACATCCTTCCATCCCGCAGGCGACAGGCTCACAAGACGCTTCAGAGCGAAACGCGCGGGCGTGCCGTCCCGGGCAAAGCCTTTCCACTTCATGGGGCCGTGCTTCTTGTAAATCTTCTTGGCCTCGTCCGCTCGCACCAGTGTGATGTGGGGAGAATTGGGGGTGCGTTCACACTCAACGCCCTCTCCCTTGAGAGAGGACAGCGCCGCATCCACCAGTCCCTTGTGGACATCCAGGTAGACCCACGGCTCACCCTTCTTGCCGATCTCCGCGCGAATGGTGCCACGGAACCAGAGGCGCTGCCATTTGCGGTCCGACTCGCGTGCGCCGATCTTGGCTTCCTTCTGCCACGAAGCCTTCTTCAGCACCATCTTGCCGATGACCTGCTTCTGTATCTTGTCCCAGGACGGAAGCGCGCTGATGCCACGATCATCCACGTAGACGTCGGCCGTGACCTTGCCCGAACTGTACGGAGGCTGATCCGGGTTCTCGTTGATGTAATCGTAGGGAAGATCGTGCTTATGCAGGTAGTCCCCGATCAGCTTCTTGTCGCCACGGACCGTGAAGATGATGATCCGGTAGCCAAGGCGCTGGAACTCCTTCAGAGCCTTCTGCACGCCCGGGCGGGGCTTCGGAATGCTCTTGGCATCGAACTTCTTGTACATCGTGGCGATCGTGCCGTCGAGGTCAATGGCCACGGTCGGAGGGCGTGTTCTGTCGGCAGCCGCCTTGGACTGCTGTTGCTGCAGCTTTTCCTTGTCGAGCTGCAGTATCTCCCTGTTGGCCTTCTGCTCGGACTGCGCGTCCTCCTGCAGGTCACGGCGGTTGACCAGCGACGTGAAGGCACGGCCGACGGCGCCAGGGTCATCGGCCTGCGCGTTGGCCTGCAGCAGTTCGTTGCCCCAGTATTGGCGGATGTCCCTGTCCTGCACGCCCATGGCCTTCAGGATCGGGTAGAGCTTCAGCGTCGATTGGCCCACACGCAGGCGGAAAAGCCCGGTCTGCGGCTCCATGTAGACGCGAAAGGACGGCCCCGTGCCCGGCTTGACATTAACATGCGCTTCCAGGGTTCCGTTGTCCTTGACTCGCGTGTAAACGCCGGGCCGAAGCCGCATCTGGTTGGCCACCGTGTACTCGTTGCCACGGTAGATGAATGTCCCACGATCGGTGGCGTAGGGCACGTGCGCGATGGTGCCGGCCTTGCGGTCCATCAACTTGTTGGTGGCCTTGTCGAACAGGTGCCACTCGCCCGTGATCTTCCGCTCCAGCGACTTGCCCTGCATGATGGCCTTCTTCTGGTCGGCCAGCGAGAAGCGGTCCTTCTTGTCGAGGGCGACGTTGCGAAGCTCAAGCCTGTAGCGGCTGTTCTCAAGCGGGTAGGCGGTGGACAGCGTGTCCATGACGTTGTTGAAGATGCCGTCACGCATCGTCTTGTTGTCGCCGAACCCACGGTAGGAGACGGGTTCGACGGGACGCAGCGGCAGCGGCTCCGGCGGCTTCACGGCTGGAGCGACCGGGGGCGCTGCCTCCTTAACGATGCACAGCACGTCATCAAGTATCGCCATGTTCAGGTCCGAAGGTTGGCTTCAGTATCGACGGGCTCCGGCACCTCGACCAGGATCGGGGCCGGCTGCCGCATGCGCTTCTTGCGCAGCTCCTCCTTGACGGCTTTGTACTTCTGCTGGCGCGGATCACGTGACTTGACCCAGCTTTCCGAAGCCGTGTGCGCGCCGTAGCCCAGCAGGGACGCCAACGCCAGGTAGGCGCCCAGTGCCTGATTGATCTCGCCCTGCGCGCTTTTCACGTGCGCCTGGGCCAGCCCGTCGATCAGCTCCCCGGCCGTTTTTGCCGTCTTGCGCGCCGCGTACTCCGCAGCCAACGCCTTCTCATACTCCTTCTGAGCCTTGGCGATGGCCTTCTCCGTCTCTTCGGCCCGCAGGATGTCGGCGTCCTCGTCGGCCTGGGAAAAACCCTCATGGAAGGCTTTGGGCACCGTGGTGGCAAGTCTCGGGTAGTACGAGACCAGCGTGCTGGGATCGTCCGTCACGCGGCGTGCCTCACGCGTCTTCTCGGAGATGGTGCGGGCAGCCTCGGCCAGAGCGCTCTCGGCGGCCATGCCCACGGGCGCGAACATCTCGCCCAGCACGCCGCCTTCCTTCTCGCGCAGCTCCTCAGCCTCTTCCCTCGTCTCCTCGGCCTCGCCTTCCATCGCATCCAGCCGATTGTAGTAATCGGGAATCTCTTCGAGATGATCCTTGGCGATCTCCTTGGAGCGTTCGGGATCGCTGGTGTGTTCCATCTCGACCCTTACGCCCCTTGAAAGCTCACGAAGGTCGTACCGGGTGTCAGGCTTCCTGTCGGCCAGACCGCCCGCCAGAAGATCAGCCTGCTTCGAGCGCAAACGGGGCTCATACCAGCCCTGCTTGATGGCCGGCAGGTCCACGACCACCTCGCGTCCCGGCATGCCTCTGCCCACGTCACGAAGAAGAGGCTCTTCCTCCTCGCGCTTGCGTGCGCGCATGCTGTAGCCCATGCTGCGAGCACGTTCCTGCAGGTCCTCGATGTTGGCCTGGGCTTTCTGCTCGGCTTCTTCCTCGCTGGGCAGAATGAACGGGCGCAGCCGTGCCTTCTGCTTCTCCAGATCGGTCTTCCACTCGGGCGTGTCTCCCCTTTGAGCCAGCAGGGAATTGAGCATCCCCTTCCAGTCGATACCGCCGCTTTCGGCCAGCATCATCTCATTGGCCCGCTTTGCGAATTCACCCATCGGTCTTGGCCCCCGGCGTCTCAACCATGTAACCGTAATAGAGAATCCAGCGTATGAAGACACGCCAGCTCTTGATCGCGTTGTCGTACTTGCGTTCCTCGACGGAGATCTGCGCGAACCCGTTGCCCACCAGCTGGAGGATCTGCTGGTAATACCGCATGTCCTCTTCGTTGGAGAGATCCAGCACGTTTGCGAAGATCTGCTGCCCCACCTGCGGGCGGAACTTGTCGGGGTCGGCCTCCTTCAGATCCGGGATCGAATCGCCCCGGAACGGCAGCCCTTCCAGTCCCGGCAACACCATCGGCTGCGTGAAAACCCCAGCCGGGTCAATGAGCTTGTCAGGCAGCTTGGCCCGCCCCCGCTTGTCCATCGAGATCTTCAGCGACGGGGCGGCCGGAGCGGCGGGAGCAGGTGTCCCCGCCGTCACCTCCTTGGCTTCCTTGGCTTCCTTGGCCTTGTCACCATTCTTGGGCAGGATCACTTGTACTGGCCTTTCTCATGAAGGGCCCGACGCAGCTTGACCTCTTTGGTCAGCCGCTTGATCAACTCCAGTTTTTCCTTTTGGTGGAGGGCTTCGATGTCTTCGGACGAAGGGGCGTCGGCCAGCCCGCTCATCGCGCCCGTGGCCGTGCCTACGGCCAGCGGGGCGAGAACTGCCCCTTCGAGCCCCAGCTTGCCGGCCTGGCCGGCAAGCGATGCACCCGAGCCCATGGCGCCCGTAGCCAGATTGGCCAGCGCCAACGCGGAAAGCCCGGCAGCCTCCTTGAAGAACTCACCGGGCAGCACGCCCAACTCGGCCAGCTTCTTGAGAAAGCCGACCTTGTAGGCGTTTGCTCGTTCTCGATCGACAGCCGTCATGATCACCTCCTATGCATTTCGGAACGGGTTCCGAAATCAGGCCGTGACCAAGCGATCAATCAGCCCCTTGCATTCCTCGCCAACCGGGCCCTCAACCTGAGCGCCCTTCTCCAGCAGATCGGCGACCTGCTCGCCGTCGAGGTTGTTTTCCAGGCAATACTGGATGATGCCGTCGGTGAAGGGCGTGCCGAGATTGGCTTCCTTCTTCTCCGGCTCTTCCTTCTTCTCCGGCTCTTCCTTCTTGGCCGTGCTCTCTTCCTTCTGAGGGGCTTCCTTCTTGGGTGCCTGGGCAACAGGCTGTTCGCCCTCACCGCCGCCGCCTGAGAGTGCCTTGTAGCCGCCGTAGCCCGCGCCAAGCGTACCAAGAGCGCCGGCTCCGGCCGTCGCGCCGCCCAGGCCCGTAAGACGGCTTTCCAGACCCTTTTCGGCCACACCCTTCATGCGCCCGGGCATCTCCTGCACGCGGGTGCGCGCGATGGGCGTGCCAAAACGCTCCACCCCCTTGGTTCCCTGCCCGATCAGATCCAGCCCCCCTTCGATGGGCTTCGCCGCGCCATAACCCAAACGCAGCAGGAGTTCCCGTGCCCTGTCGAGCAGTGGTCCTGCCCGTTTCTCCGCTGAAGTCTTCACACCTTCCTCCTCTCCACCAATCAGGCTTCGGAGGCCACGATAGCCGCCGTAAAGACCAAGACCGCCCGTACCGATCGTTCCAAGACCAAGCGCCTGCATGAGCTTGCGGTCACCGCGCAAAAGAGCGTCCACAGCCTCCGGTGCAAACTGGCGCTTTCCTCGCCCTTCCATGAAACCAAACAACGTCTCTGCTTTCGCAGCTGTTGGGTCCGTAAAGCGTTCGGCGGCTCGCCCAACACGCCGGCCCGCTCCGGTTGCACCAACTCCTTTTAGCCCCTTGGAAACCAACGGAGCCGCAGCAGCGCCAAGCTCGCCCACGCCCTGGGAAGCTAACGCAGCAAGCCCTCGGAGCCCAAGCGCTTGCTTGACGTAGGGAGCAAGCACCTCGGCCTTCTTCATCTTCTTCTTGGCTTTCTTCTTGGACTTCGAGCCGTGAGTGGTTCCGCAGGGCATGGCTACCTCCCTAGATATTTGTCCAAATCCCGCTCGGCCTGCATCGACAGTTCCTCAGCCGACGGGCCATGCATGGACTTGTAGAGTTCCTTTGCCGTGAACGCCGTTCCCGTGAGCGGGTTGAACGCGTGCTGCAGCGCCTGAACAGGTATGCCCGCCGCACCGTAATGCTTCATCGTCTCTTCACCCGCACGGGCGAAACGCTCCGTACGGCCTTTCGCCGCTTCCGCCAGCGAGCCAAAGTACCCTCTTTCACCACGCTGGTAAAGAGGATCGCTGAGAGGAGCTATCGCTGTCAGGCCCGCCTCGAACACACCACTGAACGGAAGAGAGGCGGCGCCCATGCCAAGGTTCGCCGCGTGTCGCCACGTCATGGGCGATCCAAACAGCCTTCCCAGCCACTTCGTGGGTGCCGTGGTGAGCGCTGCGGACGCCGCCGCGCCGGGGTACGTCTCGGGCGCGTGAACCCATGCGCCCTGCCTGAATGCCTGTCGTTCGAGGTGATCCTGGTGTGCCTTCTGATTCGCCCGAATGCGATTGAAGTGCGCCATGGCTTCAGGGCGTGGAATGCGTCCGGCTTTGACTTCCGCAAGGAGCTGTTGGGCGACGTACTCGTCGAGCATCGGGCCGATGCGGGCGGCGGGAAGCTGGCCCTGTTCGACGGCGTCATAAAACTCCTGGGGAATACGAGAAAAGTCAGCTGGCATGAGCAGCCCCCGAGCACACGATCCCCCTTCACTTTACTCGGACGACCGGGCAATTCAAGACGCTACTCCTGCCAGAAGTTGGTAGCCTTCCCGGCGTACTGTTTGGCCACCTCCTGGCCCAAAACGTCCGGCCACTGCGGCTCCATGGGCTCAACCTTCTGGCGGATGGTGTGAAGGTCCTTGTAGCCGTGCCAGATGTCGTCCTCCTGCGTGTACTGCTCCACGTTGTCGAAGTCGTGTTCGTAGGGCTTTTCATCGAGGAATTCGTAGACTTTGGCCATCGTGGTCTTCGGCGCGACGGTGAGTTTCTCGTACTCCACGAAGTGGATGCGGTTGCCAAAGCCCCTGCGCGTGGCGTCCCGAATCATGTTGAAGGCGGCGCCCAGCGGCTGGTCGGGCTGGCACCAGACCTCACAACGCCCGTCCACGGTCTGGAAGCGCCCCGGATTCTGCATCTCGCCGGGGATGGGACGAATATCCTTGTTCTTGCGATAGAGTTTCTCGAAGCTGGACAGGATGTCGCGCACGTCACGCACGGGTGCAAGGATCTTGATTCGGCGTCCCAGCAGCCTCTCAGCCATCTCGATCTGTGCCGGCCAGCCACGAGACTTGTCGAAGACCACTGGAAAGCGGGAGTTGTGAAAATACCCATTGAGCAGCCCACGGAGCGCCGTCACCTTCACTTCCTCATCGTAGGCGGCTCGGAACTCGGACTGGTGCTCCCACTGGTTGCGCAGCATCGTCAGCATGCCAATGATGCCGCTGGTGGGCGTGACGTCGAAACGGTGGTTCTGCGCGAGGATGTTGACGAACAGCGTCGAGCCCGCGCGCGGCAGCCCGGACACGAAGTGGATGATCTTGTCCTTGCCCGTCCACGATTCGGAACCCGGATGCCGGGCCTTCTTCGGCTTGCCCTTCTGCCGGGGTTGCAACACGCCGCTGCTCTTGACCATGAGATTGCTCCTGAGTTGCCGGGAGGATATCAGTACACCCGATAATGATAGAGCAAATCTATGAGAGCGTCAATGCGCATTCACGAAGAAAAGCCCGCGCGGGGCGGGCTTCCTTGTGAAGTGAAACGGCGTTGAGAATCAGGCGCTTGAGGACGACCCGACGCCCAGCTCTTCCTTGACGCGCGTCTCGACGTCCTCCATCGAGATCGTGCCGTTCAGATCGTCGTAGGCCGCGCCTTCGTAGATGGTGAGCGGCTGCGGCATCTCCCTCACGAACGCCCTGATGAGTTTGCGCTGCGGCAGGCACACGACGCGTGTGACCGTGACGGAGCTGAGGTTTCGCACCTGCTGCTGGCGGACCACGATGTCCGCGCCGCCGGGAATATCGATTTGGCCATTGTTCGAAGCCATGGTTCTTCTCCTTACGTCAGTTAACGTCCTCCCCGACGCCCACCCACTGAGCCACTGCGCCCCAGTTGATGCTTGTGGCCGCCTCGCCCGTTACACGGACTTCGAGGTTGTTCCCGTTTTCACTGACTTCCAGCTGCCAGTTCTGCTCATCACCACCCGAAGACGAGGAGGAGCTTCCGCACGTCTCCATGGTGGGCACTTCGCACGCGCCCACGACCACGCTGTCCGAGCCGTCACGATAGGCCGTGATTTCCCGGGTGAATCCGCGCCGATGGACGCCCCCGTCCTCATTTCCAATGACCATCAGTCGCATGTGGACGGCCGAACCCGCCGTGATGGGAATGCTCATCAGCAGCGTCTCGGTCGCGTCGGTCGTCTTCGCGTTGCCCGTCATGCGGTGATAGCCGCGTTCGGCCGTGTACGTGCCGCCCGCGCCATCCTGGAAGGCCAGACTGTTGTGGGCCAGTTCGCCGTCCTTGGCCGCCGTGGTGCGCCGCCCCATGGCGATGGCCGCAAGGCCACTGGCCGTGTTGTTGTCGCCGCCGACCACCGTGCCATACGCGCCACTGACCGTGTTGGACACGCCGCCCAGCACGGAGCCGCCCGCCGCCGTGATCGAGACGTTCTTGCCCAGCCCGGAGGCATTCGTGCCGGCCGTCGAGACGTAGCCGATGCGCGCCACGATCACCGCGTTGAGACCGTAGTTCTTGATCTGGCTGCCGAACGACTGCGAGTTGATGCCGTTGTCGATACGCACTCCGGTGCTGATAATCGCGCCCGTCGTGTCGTTGATCGTGCCCGTGCGGTTGACGATCGTTCCCATGGCCACTGAGCTGACGGCGTGCCCCGTGTTGGAGTAGGCCGTGTAACAGTAGTAGCCCACAGCAACGGAGTTGGTCGCGTTCGCCTGCGACCAGAGGCCGTCGGCAAAGTTGTAGTCGGACGTGTAGACGCCGCCCTGGCCCCGCCCCGCGTAGCACGCGAAGCCCGTGGCCACGTTGCGCGAGCTTCCGTTGTTGGTCTTGCAGTAGTAGCCCATGGCGACCCCCCACGTGTAGGAGTCGTTGTACATGCCCATGGCCACCGACTTCGTGTAGCCGTCACCCGTGTAATTGTAGTTGCCGATCGCACAGGAGTCGTTGGCGAAAGCGTCGTTCCCACGACCGACGGCCGAGTTGTAGCCGCCTTTACATTCGTTCTGCCGCCCGAAGGCCACGCCGCTGTATTCGACCGTGTTGTAGGAGCCAACGGCCACGCCGTGTCGCGCCGTGGACCCGTAGGTCTTGATGTAGTTGCCCACACCAAACGCCGCGCTCCACGGGTTGTAAGACCTGTTCTTGAACCCAACAGCGATCATGCGGTCGCCGTTGTAATTGATCGTGTTCTCAGCGCCGAACGCCAGACAGTAGTCGCCACCGTAGATCTTGTTGCGGCGCCCGACAGCCACGCAACCCCAACTGGTCGGGCTCTCCAGGCCGTTGATGTAGTTGTCCACGCCTATCGCAGAGGAGTTCGTGCAATAGCCGTAGATTTTGTTGGAGATGCCGAAGGCGGCATTGCGACCCGAGTCGGAGTCTCCCCGCTTGGCCGTCACGTAGTTCCAGTTGCCAAAAGCGAGATTACGCTCACCGGTGCTGGTGGTGTTTACGTAACCGACGGAGCCACAATAGTTTTCGTAGGCGTAGCAGAAAGACCCGAAAGTGAATGCCCCGGTGTCGTACGCCTTGCCGTAACGGCCGACCGTGATTGATTTACCGCCTGTGGCGTTGTTTCCGTTGCCGGCGGCAAAATCGTACCCGGTCGCAGAATTGGCCGTGTTGCCGTAACCAAAGGCGCTTGAGTAGTTGCCTCCCGCCCCGCCAGCCTGGTTGTTGACGCCAAACGTGCTGGAGCCGCCGCCCTTGGAACGGTTGCCACGATTTGCAAAGCCGGGCCCGAAGCCCGTACCCACAGCCACCGACGAATAACCTGAAGCCTCGCTCTGCCCGCCCATCGCCACGGCGTACGTGCCGGAGGCAACCTGGTCGGCGTACTGGATGCGCGCCTGGATATCCAACGCATAGGTGCCGCGCGCATCGCCGGGAATCTGTGTCTCGGTCGGGAAGTCGTACCCGCCGGAAGAGGACGATGACGAGGAAGAGAGCGGCAGCGGTGACGCGGGTCGGGCCAGCAGTGCGTTCACGCCGGTGCGGCGAAGCAGCAGGTTGGTGGGATTGACGGCAAGCGGCTTGTTGGTGCCGTCAAGGATCGTGCCCTGCTCTGTCTGCTCGGTATCGGCCAGAACCACGGTGCCAAGCTGCGAAAGCGTGGCAGGCGTGTCCGACCCGCCGGGACCGGTCGCTCCGGTTGTGCCGGTAACGCCCGTAACGCCTGTGACCCCAGCGCCTCCTGCCGATCCTGTTACTCCGGTAACGCCTGTCACGCCCTGAGAGCCGGCTGGCCCTGTTGCTCCGGTGACGCCGTTGGGCCCTATGGGTCCATTGGCTCCGGTGACACCTGTTACACCAAGGGAGCCCGCTGAGCCTGTCGCCCCGGTGACACCCGTCACGCCAAGGGAACCAGCTGGCCCCGTCGCTCCGGTAACGCCGTCCGTGCCTGCTGGGCCTGTCGCGCCCGTCACGCCGTCTGTTCCGGCAGAGCCCGTAACACCAGTAACGCCCGTAGCTCCCGTGACGCCCGTAACACCCGTGACGCCAAGCCCTCCCGCCGTAACGTCGACCTTGCGCGCGGCGTCGCTATTGTCAACTGGCGCGGGCAGCCCCTTCAAACGGTTGCCCTGCATGTCGATCGGGTTGAACATCGGCGTGTCGGCCATGGAAGTATCTCCGTCAATCCGGCGCTTCAGTACCGTCCGTTGCGATGACCCTGATCGAATCCGTTGGCGGAGCCGGCGTCAGCGTCAACCGTATGCTCGTGCTGTTGGGCGTCTGCTTCTCCATCTGGAAGGCCACGACATCGTTCGAGGACTGAAGCAGATCCAGACACCGCACACAGACATCCTCGGTGGAGAAGCCCAGATCGAGATCGAAGACCGTGTTGATGCCGTCTCCGATAGTCTGATCCACTTTCGCCATTGCTTCTCTCCCGATTTCGGAACTGATTCCCAAATGCCTCGCCGCGCGTTATGGCGGGAAGACAAACGCGGCAACCCGTCCTGTTGCGGGCGCCGGAGTCAGCGTCAACGTGATCTGCGTTGGGCCCGGAGAAGCCAAGTCCTTGTCGAAGAAGAAGATGGGCCCGCCGCCGAAGTTGTCGAACAGGTAAACCTGCGCGTTTTCCGTCGCAAAGCCCGCGTCGATCACGAACACCGTGCTGGTGCCGTCGCCGAGCGTGGTCGTGAAGTAGTCACCGCCTGACCCGCCGCCACCAAAGCCTGTGGTCGTGACCAGAATCCGGTTGGTGAGCAGATCGTGGATGTATTCGTCGTGAATCTCCTTCAGCGCCGCCAGGTAAAGCTCCGTCTCCAGCGCGCCGGGAACCACGATGCTCTCATTGGTGTTGACGATCATGCCGTTGGGCGGGATGTACGGAAGGCGCCTGGTCTCTACCAGGTTCTTGACCCGCGTCAGCATTCGCTCGTTGGGCATCGTCAACCTCCTGTGAACATGAATCTAGCCGCCACGATGACGAATGCAATAGCTCCCAGCAGCAGAAGCAGCATGCCGAGCGCCAGTAGGATGATCAGCGCCCCGTTCGTGTTGCCTTCCTTGTTCACCTCAGTCTTCCATGGGCAGCGGATACGTTTCCCCGTCCTCGGCTATCTCCGCCGGCCCTGTTGGCCCGGGCTCGTGCGTAGGCCGGGGCGGAGCGTTGTCGGGCGCGCCGGCCTTGCCGGGTATCGGACTCAGGAAAGGCTCATCCGCCCTGCGGCCCTCGGCCTGCGGACGCTGAGTGTAGCCTAAGGAAGCCAATCTGTCACGCGTCAGCTTCACCACTTCCTTCAGCGGCTTCGACAGATTCCCCGGCGTCTTCAGCGTCTCCAGAAAGTAGTGGGTCAGGGCTCCGCACGGGCGCCCGTTCACGTACGTGTCCGCGCTTGTCTGGTTGCTTTTGCAGCCACTTACGAACCCCACCTCTAATCGCCCACACACGACCGCCCGGGGAGCGGGAGCTATGGATCGACTCAGACATGTGCGCTTCCTCCACTCGATGTCCACGGGCGTCGGGTACATCCTGGGGATCATGTCAGGCGCGTTGGGTACGGGCATGGCTCGGGTCAGATCGCCTGAGTGGCAGGAGTCGTTGACCCACGAGAAGAAGCAGCCCTTCGGGATGCGGCCGAACATGCGCACGAAGTCCTTGTCCGTGAGCATGTGGTTGAGGTCCCACTGAAAGTCAACGGGACACACGGCTTCGAGCATTCCGTCGATCTCGTGGGCGTAGTCACGTGTTGGATACTGCACGCCATGGCCGGAGAAGTGGAAGAACACGCGAGCGCCCTTCCTCACCTTGACCAGCCAGTCGATGCGCTCCTTGATGGCCTGCGTGGTAGCTCGTTCGTCCACGAGCAGACGGATGTTCTCGGGGCTGAACCCGAAGACCTCCACCAGGGCCTCAGCCATGTCGGAGACGTCGTTGACGCAGCCGGCCAGCGGAGCACCGGGGTAGCGATTGATCCCTACGAGGAGGGCTTTTTCTTCTCGTCTGAGTCCTTTGTCGCACATGACAGTTTTCTCCGTAGTGCTCGTTTCCTAAGAATAGCACCTGACTTGGCCAACGGGTAGTCATGATGCAGCGAGATGAAAGCCGGGTTGCGGTATGCGCCGCTGGGGAACTTCTCCATGGCGGAGATGCGTGCCAGGCGCCCCTTCCAGTCCTCAGCCTCGTCCATCATCTGCCTGCGGGTGGCGTCGTCGAAGCCACCGCCCACCTTGCCCACGATCGGGCCCGTTGGGCTGAGACTGTAGTCAAAGCCGCCAGCGGCACCCTCGTACTTGCCCTTACCTGGGAAGACGTTCTGAATCCAGACATCATGCTCGGGCCGTGGCTTGACCTTGATCGCGCGTCCGGGCCTGGCAGCGGGCCACGCCACGACGCCCTCGTAGGTTGCGGGGTGTTCGCCGGACACGATGCGCTCATAGAGGGCCTTCTGCTCTTCAGGCGTCCGTGCGGTCTCAGGCAGCCGGAACTGACGATCCGGCAGGTGCTTCATCAGCTCCTGCAGCTTCTGCATGCGCTCCTCGCCGGTCAGCGTGCCGGGCTCAATCGGCGTCTTGCCCCAGCGCACCACGTCGAAGAGCATGTTCCTCATCTGGACATTCTGTGCCTTCTGCTTCTCCAGCGAGTTGGATAGCGCTGCGTTGAGTATGCCGCCCAGCTCCTGTACCGGTACTGCCTTGCCTTCACGTTCCCCGTACACCTCGCCACGGACGATCGTCCCTTGTAACTCCTTGGGAATATCGACCTTCGCCCCGCCAGGACCGAAGATCTTGTAGGTATAAAGGATCGGCCGTCCCGTCTTGGAGATTCGGTAGGAGAGGGCTTCGATTCGATCACCCAAGAGATGATACAGCGCGCTGGCGCCATCCACTTTCTCCTGAATCATGTAGTTGGGGTCAAACAGCTTCTCCACCTTGTCGGCGGGCACCACGCCATACTTCAGCTTCTTGATGCCCACCTCTTCAGGCTTTCCCTTGAGCAGCTTGGCCGCGCTCACCGGCGTGGTGTTGATCATCAGCCACGCGCCGCCCTGCTGCTTGCGCTGACGGGCGCCTGCCGCGCTCGGCGGCCCGGACATGCGCACCATCGTGTAGAACTCAGGGAAGCGTTTGTGCGTGACCACGAACTGGATCTTGTCGCGTTCGGCCTTGGTCACGATGACCGAGCCGTAATCATGCTTCTTGACCGTGCCCTTGCCGTAGCCTTCCTCGATGTTGCCCTCGAACTCAGCGTACTGCCCACGATGAAGCGGCTGCTGGTAGAGCATGATCTTCTTACCAGGCTCGGGCAGCTCCTTGCGTGTGGCCCACGAGTAGAGCGAAGGCTCTCCGCCTTCCCTGCCCAACCTGACGTCGTAGTGGGGGCCGGCCTTCTGCGCCAGATGACGCTGCACGACCCATTTGAGGACCTCGCCGTGAGGGATCTGCCTGGGATCGCCAAAGCGTTTGGGATCGGGCAGGCCCGGAGCATAGTCCGCTTCGCCCTTCTTCAGTAGCTTGTAACCTCCATAACTGGCAACAGGAACGCCAACCGCAGCCAGTGCGGTGAGCAGCTTGTTGCGCCGTATGGCGCCCAAGAGCCCCTGCTGCTTCTTCCAGTGGCCGTGCAACAACCTCTCGGCAAGCTCGGTATTCTCGGGTGTTAGGCCGTGCCCCGCGCGTTCGGCGAACTCTCGCAGACTCGCCACGCTCTTGCGCGCAAACTCTGGATCACCCTCGGGCACATCAAAAAGCGCCAAAAGCGGCGCTATTCGGCCGGCCACGTCTTTCTGGCTGGAAGGGATCTGCAGCCCAACCTGTTTCCCCTTGGAGAAAAGCTCTGTGCCAAGGGGCACGTCCGTCAGCTTGCTCTTCTTCCAGTTGGCAAGATCCATGTCGGCGACTGCCTCGCCATATATCTGACCGCGCGGGTCATTTCCACGGAAGAACTCCTTACCCATCTGGTAGAAGTCAGGCTCGACGTTTGTGAGATGCTGCGCCTTGAAGTAAGGCAGAGCCGCTTTCTTCTCGATTGTTGGTAATCCTGTGATCTTCTCAGCCAATTCCCATAGGAAATCCTGAGACTTTGGTAATTCCGTGTCATCCCATAGCAGCTCTGCGGCCTTTCTTATCTCCAGACCACGATTGGCCTCTTCGCTCGACTCCTTGAGCACTTCGAGGAACTGCGTGATGAGCTGCTGTTTGGTCTCGGAGAGGTTGGACATGTACTGGTCGGCGCCCGTGTCCTTCTCCACCATGCCCCAGCGTTGCATTAAGCCCCGCTTGGGGTTGGAGAAGTAGCGTCTGACCTTCACAACACGCTCTTCTTCAGGCAGGTGAGCGTGGCTTCCGTGCCGGACCGCTCGCCCTGTCATCTGATCGAGCCTGGACTGGTTCCAGTGCGGCTCCATAAGCTGCATGAGCTTGGTGCCTTTGAGGTCCAAACCCTCCGAGCCGGCGCCTGATACCAGTAAGATCTTCACATTGCCGGAGTTGTAATCCTCCACGATCTCACGGCGCTCGCTGTCCTTCAATCCGCCCGTGAACACGTGATGTGGAACGCCCTTCTTCTCCAACGCCTCGGCCAGCGGTAAGATACCGGATTGCAGGTAGTTGGAGTACACCACGGCCTTGAAGTTGGGATCGCTCTCCAGCCCCTTGTAAAGGTCGCCCAGCATGCGCCTTAGCTTGGGAGAGTGCGCAACCGCCGAGCCCTTCATCGTCTCGTCGAAGGGCATGGGATTGTTGGACAGCTGGCGCACGGCCGAGAGGAATGCGTTGAGCTGGGCGGACTCGGCTTTGCTGGGTGGCAGGTTCTTCTTCACCTTGTAGGCCAGCCCGACGTCCTCATTGAGGAACGCCTCATACATCGCCGTCTGCTCAGGCGTCATCTCGACTTCGATGTCTTCCTCTTCGACACGTGGGAAGTCGCCTTCGAGCGGATGGTAGTCAACACGGCCCTTGACGAGCCGTTTCAGCTCCTGCTGGTTCCTAAGGCGCTCCACCATTCCGGGCTTAACGCCGTGCCAAGTCTTCTGCCACCACGTGGGCCTTACCTCTACATTCTCCACGAACTTGTCACGGAAGGATTTATGAGATCCAGGCGGGTTTCGCCCCTGTGCCAGCACCTTGAGCATGGGCACGAACTCACTGGGATCGTTGCGCACGGGCGTGCCGGTGAGGAACATGACCTTGCCGTGGGCCTTTGTCGGGAGCTTGCTGACTTTCGTGCCTGGCCGACCCATCCGATGTGCCTCATCGAAGACGGTTAGACCGGCCTGTGGCAAACCTTTGCTCACAGCCTTGTTATAAGACCGCACATCGTAGTCTGGTGCGCCCTCTGGCTGGTCGGTGAACTTCGACAGCTCCTTGCGGTAGTTCTCACGAAGCGCAGCAGGCACCACAACTGCTTTGGGGCCCTCGGTTTGCTCGCCTGCGGCGATGCTGGAGAGCGTCTTGCCCGATCCCAAGGCGTGATAGGCCAGAAGTGCAGGCTGTTGCTCCATCTTGGCAACAACACGCTCCTGCTGAGGCTGCATTTCCACCTCAGGCTTCAATGCGGCCTTCTTGGCTCTCTGCTTGGCGATCTTGATCAGGCCCATTTCGGAACCCATTCCCAAATCTAGGGCGCCCGGTCAGGTTTGAAGGCTGCAATGCGCCGGCCAAGGATGTCAGAGTACCTCGTCATGGCGGCGCGCTGCTCCTTCATGCGCTCCTGCTCGTCCTTTGGCAGCGTGGGAAAGATGTCGCCGCCCATGAACGCCTCCAGCCTCTTCGTCTTCTCATCCAACTGGCGTTTCTCTTCAACCACTCGCTCTTGATACGGTTGCATGTCCCCACCCCCTGAATAGTGCACGGTTCAGCCGTCGTCTTCCTCCCACTCGGGGATCTCCACGACCTGACCTGCCAACTCGTGCGTGCAGTCGTCACAGAAATGCATCTTGCCGTCCCTGATGAAGCTGTGACAGCGTTTGTCTCCCGGTTTGTCCCCGTACCTCACCAGCAGGCTGGGATTGCACGTGGGCTTGTCCAGATCGCCGTTGAACTCCCAGCATGGTCCGGGGCCGCCTGTCTTGATCTGATGGTTGTCCTTGCAGCCGGGGCACCAGAACAGGAAGCGCTCGTTGTTCACGAATGCGTGGAACTTAGCCATTGGGCTCGTCCAGGTCTTCCACGGCCAGAACCAGGTGCAGCTTCACGTTCTGGCTCTTCAGCTCAAGAAAGCGCTTGTACTCCTCCCTGATCTCCTTCACGGCCATCTTGAAGGCGCCAATGTCGGTATGCTCCGCGCGCTGCTGGTCGTCGATGACAACACGTTTGTGTCTGGGCATCTCACATCTCCTGTCTGCCTTTTCTATGCTTCGTGTGCAGATGCGCGTCGTCGTGCACTTCCCTGCTGGCCTTCTTGGCCCACACCTGCGTGACTGTCCAAACACCGTCCTTTAGCGTGACCTGCTTTCCCTTCTTGGCAAAGATCGCCGGTATCCAGCTGACCTGAATCCACTCTCCACGTTCAGACGGCCGCCTCAGCTCGCACTGTCTGTGATAGGCGGGCTCACTCAGCCCTCCCGTCAATAAGCCAGTGATCCTCGGGCCGCTTGTTGATCGTGACCTTCTCGGCGTGGTCCACCTTCGCATTGAGAGCTTTCATGATGGCCTCCGGGCCACGGGGTTTCACGTGAGGCGCCTGATCAACCGCGTTGTCGATGATAATGATTCTGGCCCCCGGCTTCAATAGGCGAGAAAGCTCTTTGGTGGTGGCCTCGAAAAGGGCGTCGTCGGTGATGTGCTGGAACACGAGACAGCCCCACAGCAGATCCATCGAATTGTCGTGGTTGAGCAGCTTCGGGGGCCACGCGGCCGTGATGGCCGTCACGTTGGGAAAAGCGCCCCTGACATGCTCAAGCATGCTCTCCAGCATGTCCACGGCCCACACGTGGCCGCAGCTGGCCGAAAGGATGGACAGGAAGCGTCCGTAGCCACACCCGAAATCA
>Ga0180438_10000090_pt1 | contig 188555 bp, 236 predicted proteins | sample SS_ome_12_FD_132455 | JGI IMG/M metagenome (GOLD analysis project Ga0180438, IMG submission 132455) | Hypersaline lake sediment archaeal communities from the Salton Sea, California, USA - SS_3_D_2 metaG | ecosystem: Environmental > Aquatic > Non-marine Saline and Alkaline > Hypersaline >... | reverse complement strand
GCGGTTCTGGAAACATCGGAAACCATCGGTTCATCGGGAATCAGATCCGTTGCGAACGTTCCACTTCGACTTCCTGGAGCAGCGGCGTCAACATGATGGAGGTGACAACGCCGCGCAACATCGTCTCCAATAACCAGTTCTACCTGCGCTACATCGGTTACTCGAACACCCAGCAAGGGAGCGTTCTCGCCATCGATCAGTACGACAACGTCGTCGAGGGCAACATCTTCATTGCTTGGGATTGTCGGACTTGCATCGAGATCGTCGGCGGTCCTACCCGGTGTCGGATTGTCAACAATTCGATGACCGATATGGACCACGATGGCACCGGCAACGGCTACGGGATCTACTTCAACTTGGGCACGTCTCAGCTGGAGGGCGTGACCATCATCGGCAACATCTTTACGGCCACTAGTGCAGCGGAGCACACTTCCATCGATAGTTCGGACGGTACCGGTACATACTACGTCCGGCACGCCGTGGTCATGGGCAACATCCAGCAGACGGTCGCGACGATCCCGGTGGCCAAGTTCCTGTACTCGACGTTCCTCGGAAACGTCAACCGGAGCGTCAGTTCCACTGCCGGAACGTCCATTTCCGGCACGAACGCGTCGAACGTCTATGGCGACGACGACGAGACCGGGAACCCGAGCACCAGCGCGCCGGGCGCGAACCAGTAGGAGGTCGAGATGCCGACGCGGCAAGAGCTTTTGGCGAGCATCGAATCCAAGTTGTCCGAGATCGAGACGGCCAGGGCCACGTACATCACGTCCTTGGAGGAGGATCTGGCGAGTCTTCGAGCCCAGGTCGAGGCAGAGGAAACTTCTTGCGGATGTTCGACCTTGACCAAGATCGAAGATGGCAAGTACCAGTGCTCCAACGCGGATTGTCAAAAGGAGTTCGAGTTCGCGAGGTAATCTCCGGCGCAATCCATCTGGTATATTATATCCAGGACTTTTCGATCCTGGAGGATGAGATGACCGAAAACGACAAAGACAACGACAACGTGCGCAACATCTACGAGAAGCCGGAGGAGGGTTCTCAAGTTCCGGAATCCGAGGATCCCGAAGATGGTGCCGAGGAAGTGTCCGAAGATGTCCCCAAGGAGGATGCTCCGAAGCGAGATCCGCAACGTTTCATCCAACTGAACCGGTTGCACGCCGCCGAAGCCCAGCTGGCCGGCCTCAAGGTCCAGGAGGCCGAGAATCGGATCCGGCAGGCCAACCGCGAGCTGGAGCAGGCCCAGAAGGACCTCAAGCAGGCCCAGAAGGACCATCGGGAAGCCCAGATGGAGGGACAGCAGGCTGCGGACCGGATTCTCAAGGAGATGGCGCTCTCTTCTCAGAACGTCATCAATGTCGACAACAAAGTTGTGGTGCCCCCCAAGGGGCAGGAGTTCGTGGTCTTCTTGAATGACTGATGATCTGAAAGAAAGCTTCATTCCGACGCGCAGGGCTGCCGCCAACCAGTTCCAGCCTCGGCTCATTAACGCCGACCCCTCCTATCATCGGAGGGAGCTGGCGGCGAGCGTGTTGCCGAAGGGTGCCACCTTGGCGATGACGCCTTCGCGTCGCGAAGGTTCTGGCTACTTCTCTGGGATGCCATACGGCGTCACGCCGTATTCCGGTGGCGGAGGTGGAGGGGGCAGCTCGCTGTACCACATGCAGCGGCCTTACCTGCCGCAGGTCGAATCCCCGGACCGAGTTCAGTATCCGAAGAGCCGGGAGGAGGCCAACGAGGACTGGCGACTGTTCCATCGTGTCGATCCGATCTTCGGATGCGCGATAGACATGTACGCCGAGATGCTCGTCAGCGACTTCGACATCGTGGTCGGGGACGAGAAGAGCCACGAGATCCGGGACACGCTGGAATACATGTGTCAGGTCACGAACCTGATGGATCGTCTCCGGTACATCGTTCGCGACTACTTGGTCTTCGGCGAAGCCATCCCCCACTGTTTCTTCGATGACGATCTGGGCATCTGGACCTACATCGGGATGCATGATCCCGACTACGTCGAGGTCATCGACGCTCCCATCGTCAACATGGACCCAATCCTCAACTTCGTGCCGGACGAGAGCATCCGGCGGCTGCTTTCGGATGGATCTCCGGAATCGAGGGAGTTCCGGTCGAGGTTGCCCGCCGAGTTCGTGGCCAAGATCATGGCGCGGCAGAAGATCAGGCTGAGTCCGCTCAACGCCACGTTCATTCCGAGGAAGCTCCATCTTCATGAAGTTCGCGGAACGAGCCTGGCGAGTCGGATGTGGCGCATCTTCATGGTCGAGGATGCGGTCTACAACAGCACCATCGCCACCTATCGAAGACACGCGGCCCCGGTCAAGGTCATCAAGTTGGGTGATCCCCAGACCGGGTGGATCCCGGCTCCCGGTGCCGAGGTGAAGTTGCTGGAGATGTTGAACCGCGCCGAGGCCGACCCGCAGGCGTGGATCATCTACCACTACGGCATCAACTTCGAGGCCTGGGGCACGACCGACCGCGCCATCTCGATTCACCAACAGCACGACGTCATCGAGAAAGTGAAGTTGCTGGCGCTGGGTCTTTCGAAGAGCTTCATGACCGGCGAAGTGACCTACGCTTGTAGCCTCTCTCGCACTCCTGTGCGGAAGGGGGATTCCTCATACGTAGGGGTTGAAGAGATTCGGAAGGGCGATGCTGTAATGGATCGCTTCGGGAAGTCTCGTAAGGTAGTTGATGTCTTGGAGTATCCGGCTCCGGACGAGATGGTCAAGATCACTTTATACGGTGACCGCGAGCTTACTCTTACTGATTACCACGAGCTTCCTGTATTCGCTCGACCACATAAATGCTTGTGTGGTTGCGGGGAGGATCTTGGGGACGAGAAGGGAACAAGTCAAGGACGACGGCAATGGCGCTCCTTCTCTCCGCAGCATCACAAGAATACCCTCCGTGCAGGTCGAGACCGCGAGTGGATCGACTACAAGCACGGGGACGCTGTCATTGCGTCTTTCCCCAGTGAGCACTATCCTTATCAACGGTTGCGCGCTGACGAAGTTCGTATGGGGGACTGGTTGATGATCCCTCGCGGATTCGAGGTGTCCGCTACTCCTTCTTCAGAGGAAAATTTGGCTAAGGCCAGGTTGCTGGGATACTACGCGGCGGAGGGTTCGACGGAGTTCACGGTTTCCGATTCTGGAAACAAGACGACGAGGTTCTCGTTCGGGAGAGTGGATTGTGCCAAAGAAGAGTTCTACGTTGCGGATGTGGCCGAGCTGTTGGAATCTTTTGGTCACCTCTGTACCATCCAGCGTTCCTACAAGCAGCCTGACTCGGAGGTTCCATCTTTCACGGTGTATGTTCCCACGACGGCAACCCCGCTGAGCACCTATCTGGAAGAGAATGGAGGAAAAGGGAGTGGCACGAAGCGACTCTCGTCCGAGGTGATGGGCTGGAACCTGGAGTTGAAGAAAGAACTCCTGAAAGGCATGTATCGAGGCGACGGCTATCTTTTCAAGAATGGTAATCGCCTCGATGTAGTATACACTACTACCTCGACTCAACTGATGCGACAGCTCGAAGTTATTCTCGCTCAGTTGGGGTATTCATGCTACGTGCATACCTCTCCTGAGCGCAGGGACGAGAAAGGGTACGTCCACCAGGAATGTCATTATATTACTTGTTCCGGAAAGCAAGCTCGACCTCTTGCTGAGCTGGTTTGGTCGGAGGTTTCTGCTGTCTGGGATGAGGTAGATTGGACTGGGTTCGAGAAGGATAACCATCAAGGTGAACGTCACGAGGTTTTCGTAGACGACGAGTACATCTATCTTCCGGTCAAGTCGGTAGAGACTGTGCAGGTGGACAAGAAGCTCAATCCTTACGTTTATAGTCTGACGGTACAGGAGACGAGCAGCTATACATTGAACAACGTCGCATCGTTCAATTCGGCCAAGAGTGGTCTTCAGGTCTTCTTGCGCCGGCTGCTCTCGCTGCGTCAGTTCCTGGAGAACTTCTGGCTCTATCCGAAGTTCTTCCGCCCCATCTCCGAGATCAACGAGTGGTTTACCGCGAAACCCTCTGAGGTGCATCATCGCTACCGCATCAAGCGGACCGCACAGGAGATCGAAGAGGAGAACATGATCCTGATGCCCACTCTCAAGTGGCGCAACAAGCTCGATCCGGGCGTGGATCAGGATCTTCTCCAGGCCTATGCGATGCTGGCGAAGTTTGGCATCCAGATCTCCGATTCGACCGTTGCCGGGGCCGTGGGTCTCGACGCCACCGAGGAACTCGAAAAGTCCATGAAGGAGTTCAAGTCCAAGCGCGAGAAGATCGAACAGACCCTCGGCAAGGACCTGGCTCGGGAATTCCTCCAGCAGACGCAGCAGGCCGGCGCTGGAGGCGCGAAGCCGCCCGGAGGACCCGGAGCAGGGGCCAAGCCTCCTGGAGCAGCCGGAAAGCCTTCTGGAGGCATGGACGACGTTTCGAAGCCGCCGGGGAGCGCTCCTGGTGGGGGAGAGGCCTTGGACGAGGGAATCGAACGTCCGGCAGGCGGTGGTCTGCCGACTGGTGTCGGTGACTAGCACATGGGTGAGAACTATCGTCAGATCGTCCAGGAGGTTCTCAACTCCTATCCGGACGATCAGCCTCTTCTGAAGTTCGATGACTTCTTCGTCGGAGGAGCCTACAAGCAGCAGTTGCCGGACTTCGCGGCGAGCCAGAAGCCGCTTACCTGGCAGCTGACAGGCATCTCCGACGTGGAAGCTTTGAAACGCGGTGAAGTACAGCAGGAGGTCCTTGTCGAAGCCGAGAACGATCTTGACGTATTCGTTCCTGAAAAGGTGGATCTCCTGGACGAGGAGCAGTACGAGAAGTTGTTCATGGCAATGAAGTCGCGAGCTTTTCGAGTCTTCAACTTCTTGGACATCAAGTCTGCCGCTCTCGGAGACATCCCTATCAAGGAGAAGGATCTCGTACTGGACGAAGACGACTACTACATCATGGACTACCTGCGCGGAGCGGTGTCGGATTACTACGCCGTCGCCTCCATCGCCACGTTGCTCGCCTACGAGAACATGGGGATCTACACTGTCCGGTTCCGGCAGCAGGATGGTTGTCCGATCTGCAAGGCCCTCGACGGCATCTTCTTCGAGACGCGGTCTCTCATCAGCTTGCTGGGAACGGGGGATCACGTCTCGCACCGTTACTGCGATTGCCAGCTCGTTCCCGTCATCTTCCGGGAGATGTATAGCGGCCCGTTGGAGGGCTATCTGAACTTGGAAGAGACGCGGCATGGACCGGTCACGATCTTGAACGCGCCGTTGGAGTTGGAGGTCGAGCTGCGGCAGCTGTCCGAACAACTCGATGTCGACTGTATCGAGTTCGTCGACATGAAAGATCACCTTCGGGAGAACCTGGAGGTCACGGATATCGAGGGCGTCGTCGCCATCCTGGAAGACGGGGTGCTCTCGGTCCACAACAGCTACGTCGGGTCTCACGGTCCGCTGGACTTTCTCCGTGAATTCGCCGAAGCGGACAGTCTCCCGGATCGGATTTCGCCAGCTTCCCTCGAAGATGCCGAGATCTACTTGATGGGGGGAAGGCGCGTGGCGAAGAAGGACGGGAAGTACTGGGATCCCGAGACCGGCGAGCGCTTGAAATGAGGAGGAAACATGTCGTTCAAAAAGACAGGTGATGCGCAGCCGTTGAGTCAGCCTTTCCCTGCGAAAAAGAACGAGAAATCCGGAAAGCCATCTGACAAAAAGCCGGAAAAAAAGCAGGAAAAGTGAGATACTTCGTCGTCACCGATCCGACCGAGCTTCCGGTCGCAGTCGTCTTCCACGACTACCGTGATCAAGTTCTCTACTGCCGCTCCAAGAAGGAGTCCTTCCTGCGCGCGTTCAACGCGGTCTGCGCGCGATCCGGCATCGAGTTCGTCAAGGAAGATGCGGTTTTGCGCGCCGTGCAGCACGGCCCCGAAGATTATGATTGGATGGGGTTAATCCTTGATCAAGTTTGTGAAGATTATTGGTCGGTATCCGATATAGGTGAGGTTCGGCACACGGAAGTCAGTGTAGACGCGGTGATTCAGAGATATCTCGCCCCATAATCTGTTTTTTTCACAACTTTAAGGTTCCTAAACCAGATTGATATATAATATCGTCTGGAACTGCGGATTAGTGTGTTGAATCATGTCGTTCTGGAAAACAGCAAGTATCTCCGTCCTCGGCGTCCACGCGGATCACGGCTGGAATAAGGTCGCGACCGAAAAGTTCGCCTCGTTCTATATGGACGGCGGCGAGATTGACATCGAAGCCGCGCTCGACACCGTTGCCGACGCCTACCGGATATCTCGCGATCCAGATGATTATCTCCTGATTCCAACGCGGGCCAACTCGACGGATCGCCCGAACGAGAACATGGACGGTTGGCGCAGGGGAGAGCTGCTCCGGTTCGATCCTCGCATCGGACGCCGGGTCTATCAGACCTATCTCCTCAAGCCGCATTTCGTGAACCATAACGCCTCCAACTTCGCCCTGTCTCGGGGAGTCATCCTCGACGCGCACTACAACGACGTCAATCCGGCCAACGACATGGTCAAGGAAGCGGTCTTCGAGGCGACCGGTGAGATTCCCGATCGCGATGAGTTCGTCGAGACCTTGATCGCGATGGATACCACCAAGGATCCTCGCCTGGCGGAAGCGTACAAGAACGGTTCCGTCGACAAGTTCTCGATGGGTTGCGACGTGGAGAGCACCGAGTGCTCTGTCTGCGGCAAGACCGCGATGACCACCTTCCAGTTCTGCGATCACGTCCGCGCCAAGCTCTCGAAGCGTGCCTATCCCCTCGACGGTGGTGGCACGCGACGAGCTTTCGAGTGGTGCAACGGTACGATCTTCGCGGAGGAATCCGCCGTGGATGATCCTGCCGACAAGGATGCCATCGTCCAGGAGGGTCTCTTGCAAGCGGTTGCGAGCGGTGCGCGCGTGTTGACGGCTTCCGAAGTCCGTCAGATCACGGCGTTCGTCGCGAAGCATCCGCGCGACATTCCGGAGCCCCTCGCTGCCTTGATCACATCGGCCCTCCAGAGGGCGTCAGGAGTGAACTGATGACGCAACATCGACTCCAGCTTCTCAACACCGTCAAGGAGCTTCACGAGGCCGGGACGGTCAAGCTTTCCGATGCCGACAAGGCCAGGATCGAGGCGGAGACCGCCGATCTGATCCAACGTTCGCTCTTGAACTCGAAGCTGGCGATGAAGGCTCCTCCGGGTTTTGACGCGCTGCTCGAAGAGCTGAAGAAGGCCGAGGACGCCGATGCCGCCTTCGAGACCGTGGTGAAGTTCTTGGATTCTCTCGAAGGCATGGAAGTTGAGTCCGAGGAAGAGGAAGAAGAGGAGGAATCCGAAGAGGAGGAATCCGAGGCGAAGAATGGGGGGCCGGAGATGGGCGAGAAGAAGCCCGAACCTCCGAAGCCGAAAGAAGAAAAACCCTTCCCTCCGAAGCCGAAAGACGAGAAGAAGCCCGGCCCACCCGAGGGCGGTCCGCCCAAATCCGGTCTCCCGAAGCCCGGTGAACCCAAGGAAGACGAGATGAAGGAAGCGCGGCAACAGCTCCTGCGCCGAGCCCAGGAGCAGGAGACCCCCGAAGGCGGCATCAGCGATCTCCAGGAGAAGAAGCGCGAGAAGGCCGAAGCGCCGTCCGCTGACGAAATGGGCGTCGGGGACATGACGCCCGTCGCCAGAGCCGCGAAGATCAAGGTCGCGCTGACCAAGGATCGTAACCTCGTAGCCTCTCATCAGGATTTCGGTCCCGTGTTCTATGCGATGCCGGCCCCGGAAGTGAAGCGTGACGAGAACGCGCTGCGCCGGTTGGCCAACAAGGTCTTCGGGATCGCCCTCTACCAGGGCTTCAAGGAGGCCGCGCGCCTGTGCAAGGCGAAGCTGCTCATTGAAGCCGGGGTCGATGACGACGTCGTCACCGACTCCCAAGTGGAGGTGCCCCCGGCCACGCAGGGCATCACTGCCGATGAGGAGACCGATACGCGAGAGAAGCCAGAAGAAGGTGATTCCTCGGCGCTGCCGGGCATGGAGGTCGACACGCGCGAGAAGCCGCCGACCGTTTCCGACACCAAGACCAAGATGATCACGAGCAAGCGCAAACGCATCGCGTTGGCGAGTGCTCGTCATCGCGGCAAGGATATTCTCGACGAGGCCGAGGGCGTCACCCAGACGCACAAGCCCTCGAAGCCGTCCGGCGATACCACCGATGACGCCGAGTTCAACAGCCAGGAAACGCCTCCTGCGCCTGCCGGTGACGTGCTCGCCGACGCGGACAACGATATTCGGACCACTCAGGCGAACATGAGCGAGCTGTACAAGCACCGGCTGGAGAAACGCCTCGCCGCCGAGAAGGAGCAGTTCGTCCGGAAGTTCACGCGGGCGCTCAGGATCGCGGGTACCCGAATGCTGCTCAACCACGAAGAGCATCCGCTCAAGGTGGCAGCGGTCGATGTGCTCACCGGGGAGGACATCGAATTCAGCGACGGCGAGCGCTATACCGGCATGGATGTCGGGACGGCGGTCGAGTTGACCGAGCTGATCGCTTCCGAAGGTCATGAGAGCTTCATGACCCGGCTGCTCTCCCGAGCTGCCGATCTGCTCGAAAAGGACGATCAGTATCTCGCCGATGCGGAGACCGATCTTCAGGATCAGGCTCCTGTCCCGGTGGGAGACGGTGGTCAAGCGACAGCGAGAAAGCGTTCCTCGCGGAATCGGCGTTCGGCGCGCGTGCGCCGGGAAGCCGCCGAGGGGAACTTCGGTAAGGAAAACGGAGCACCTGTTTCCAGCTCCAAACAAGCTTCTGGCGGTATTCGTGACGCCCTCAGTGGAGGCACCCTGCTCGGTCGTAGGATCGGCAGGCTTCAGGGCTGAACGACACGGGATCGCCCCAACTGACGGAGGATAGAGATGGCCTTCTCGCCGCGTATGGAAGCCTTCAGGGTTTCGAGCCGAGCAATCGGCATCGACCTGATGCGCTCCCAGTACACGCGGAACCTGGGCACCTACGTCGCCAACGCCGCGACCACCTTCCGCGCGGGGATGCTCGTGTCCCTCAACGCGAGTCAGGAGATCGTGGTGTGCGACGGCACGACGCCTTTCGGTTTCGCGAAGTACACCAAGGCGCAGACGCTGTACGCAGCTGTGACTGCCGAGCAGATCCAGCTGAACGGCGTCATCGCCACCAACCTCGCCCACGGCAACCTCTGGACGCCGGGCGCAACCGGCGGCGTGCGCGTGACCGACATCACGGGTACGACCGTCTACACCGAGGGTGCCGGTAACGACTACACGGTCAACTATGTCAACGGACAGGTGACCCGCGTGGCGACCGGTACCATCGGCGACGGTGACTATGTACTGGTGGATTACCAGTATCAGGTCACCGAGCAAGAGCTGAAGTTCGAGGGGCGCAACTTCTGGAACTTCATCGACGACGTCACCATTCAGGGCGACAAGATCACCGTGATCAACGACTGGTCGTTCATCTGGACGACCCAGTACGATCCGGCCCAGACCTACGCCGTGAACGACGTCCTGAACGCCGGTATGTCGGGTGCCTCCAAGGCCGGTCTCGTGACCAAGGGCGGTGGTGGTGCCTACATCGGCAGGGTCTTCCAGGTCCCGACAGCGGACGATCCCTTCCTGGGCATCCGTTACGTCGGCGGCATGGTCAGCTAGGAAAGGAGGAGGACGATGAAGAATCCGTACAAGCGAATCGCCAAGAATCGTCGCCCCGTTTCCTCGCGGACCGCCCGCAGGACCTCGGAGCGTCAGCGTCCGGAACGTCCGGAGCGCAAGCCTGCCGCGCAGCCGCGTGACCGTCGCCAGTCGGAGCGCCGCCCCGAGGGGAGCGACGACAAGCGTCAGCGCTTGGCCGCTCGTCCGCGTGAGCGGTTCGGGTCGCGGAGGGACGAGGGTCTCTTCGAGGGAGGCGGCTCCTTCAACCCGCAGCGGTACGACCATCCGTCGAGCCGTCGGGCGACCGCGAGCCAGACCGACCGGCGCATGTTCGACAAGCGCGGCGAGGTCAACGCCTACGACAAGCGGGACGCGATGGTGCAGGTCAACGAGCTGCTGAACGAGATCACCAAGAAGAACGCCAAGGCGCTCTCGTTCTATCGCCCGGACACCGAGTCGAGCATCTCCAAGGAGGCCCGGCGCGACATCCTCGGCGCAGCGCTCACCGACCCGACCGGCCAGGGCTTCCACATCGTGGGCCAGGAGCTGGCTCTGCCGATCAAGGCGATCCTCGACTACGAGGGCTTCAGCCGGAAGATCTACCGGGTGCGGAAGCTGGCTCAGGCCGAGCTGTTCCGTCTCCCGGTCGACATCCGGTCGACCGCCTGGGTCGTGGGTCAGGACGGCCAGTCGCCCGAGTCGCGGATCAAAACCAAGTGGATCACGCCACCCGAGTGGAAGGTCACTTCGTTCCCGAGCATCGACATCCAGGACATCTACCAGATGAACTTCGATGTGCTCGACCGCGCTCAGGACACGGCCCGCCAGGAGATCGAGCTGCAAGAGGACAAGGCCGGCATCAGCCTGATCGACGAGGCTGCGCAGACCGAGAACGCCGTGACGACCTTCGCCACGCTGGGCATCGCCGCGTTCGAGGACGTGCGGTTCCAGGTCGAGCGGCACCGCCTCATGGTCGAGAACTTCCTGATCTCCCGCGCCGAGCTGTCCGACATCGTGAAGACGATGTCCGCAGCCGTGGATCCGGTCACCGAGCGTGAGCTGATCCTGGCCGGGTACATCGGGAACATCCTGAACGCCCAGATCCTGACCGCCGCCGGTACCGGCGTCGAGGAAGTCATCCCTCCGGGGACCTTCTACGCGACGACCGGCGCGGACTACATGGGCGAGATGGGTGTGCGGATCGAGCTGTTCAGCGAGCCCTACAACAAGTACTCCCACCAGGAGACGGTGAAGGGCTGGGCGTTCATCGAGATGATCGGTTTCGCCATCGCCAACAGCCGGTCGTGCGCGAAGGGCCAGAAGTAGCGAGAGCTGCTTGATGGGTGCGCCGGGAGGCGCTGAAGGTCTCCCGGCCCATCCTGGGCCATAACCCCGCGAGAGCGGGAGGTGGGGTAACACCCTGGCACACCACGAGGAATCTGGATGTGGGTAATCGAGTTCCCGTCCTGGGGCCGGACGATACCGTTCTGTCCTATACCCACCCTGCCAGGGCAAGGAAACTGGTCAAGAACGGAAAGGCGGTCGTCGCCAACGGACGACCTTTCATCATTCGGTTAAACCGAGATCCCAGGGAGGACAAAATGCCGAAGCCCGTACCAATCATTACGAATTTCACCGAGTACTTCAGGGTCGAGCGGGACGTGTACGTCCAGAATATGAGCAACACCCAGGTGTCGCTCCAGTTCGAGACGTTTCCCGGTCGGATCGAGAGCGTGCTGCTCCCGAAGACCAAGAACCCGCTCAACTTGACGCAGCTCATACCTTTCAGCGCGATCAAGCAGTCGGTCGATCTGCGGAAGATGGTCAATCGTCGTCCGCCGGTTCTGCGGCTGCTGGAGGAGAACGAGTACATCGAGTTCTACCAGAACCTTGCCAAGCGCCGGGGCGTTTCGCCCGAAGAGGTGATGGATGAGGCGCACCAGTCGCAGTCCGATCTCCAGAACAAGCGTGCTTTCACCAATCCGACCAGGAAGGCCAGGAAGACCATCGAGGAGGAGGCTGAGGAGCGCAAGAACGAGCCGATGGATCCGGACGAAAAGGTCACGGCTCGGGTCGTGGGTCTCTGTGCCAGCGTCGGGGACGACCTCGACGAGAAAGATCGCATGGGTGCTCGCGAAATGCTCGATGAGCTGCGCGAGATGGATCTGACCACGGCGGACCTGGAGTACCTGCTCGGCCACGGCTACTACAAGTCGGTCAAGAAGTACGCGCAGAAGGAGCTGGAGGAACGCGTCAACGAGCCTGCATAATCGCCTTCCATCTTTAATTCTCCGACATCAACCCGTGATATTGTATCTTGAGGTACCACTACGTCTGAGGTGACTCATGGGGCAGGCCAGAGAGACGATTCGAGATATCATTGTTCCCGCCGGGGGCAAGATTCGTGTCTGGGATGCTCCGATCAGTATGCCTCTCAAGGATCTCTACATCTGGGCCAGTACGAGAGGATCGAAGTTGTCGCTTGCGCTCGATTGGGAGGTCTTTTACGGTGGCGGCTGGACGGGAAGTCCCTTCGGTGAGAACGACCGCGAAGGTGTCGCGCCGAGTGCGCACAAAGGGGGTGTCAGTCAAGGCACCGGTTCGTTCGCGGCAGCGGCTGAGCTTGCCACGATGTTCTATTCCGATCTGGATCATCTGCCGGGGAATCGGATAGCACCTACGCCACCACAACCGGTTCATCGAGCCCCGGGTTTTCCTATTGTCGTCGAACTGGATAATACCCTTGGGGGTACTCCTGTAAAGATCACGATTATCTTCCTGACTCAAGTGGTCACGGATCGCTACTAGGAGGAAGTATGGGACAGGCCAGGGAGACGGTTCGAGAGGTTGTTGTTCCAGCCGGGACTACGATCCGTATCTGGGATGCCCCGATCAGTATGCAGATCAAGGATCTCTACATCTGGGCGACCACGCGTGGCGTTCAGCTGGCGGGTGCCCTCGACTGGGAAGTCTTCTACGGAGGGGGTTGGACCGGGCAGCCCTTCGACGAGAACGATTCCGGCAGCACACATCAAGGCGGCGTCAGTCAAGGCAGCGGCACGTTCGCTGGCGGTGCGGAACTCGTCAGCATGTTCCATTCTGACACGGATCATATGCCTGCGAATCGAGTGGAACCAACACCGCCTCGACCGGCAGTACGCGCAGCAGGTTTTCCCATTGTTGTCGAGCTGGACAATGGCGGTCTCGTGGATATTTCTATCGTGATCACCTTTTTGACTCAGGTGGTCACTGACCGTTACTAGGGAGGAGTCATGGAAAATTTCATAGAGATTCTCAAGGAATACGGTCCCTACGTAGGTCTCGCGGTCGTTGTTGCGGGCATCGTTCAGGCGCTCAAGCTGAGCTTCAAGAAATTCTTCCAGAAGAACCAGATCGGGATGCGGATTCTGCCATTCATTCCCATCGTGCTCGGCCTGATCGGGGGTCTGCTGCTGCCGCTCGAAACCGTCAAGGAGCAGCTGCTGACCGGTGGAGCGCTCGGGACCGTCTCGTCTCTCATCTACAAGATGGTGACTCGGACATTCGCCTCGAAGGCCAAGCTGGAAGAGAAGGCCAACGGACGGGAGGAGTAGGTGCGGCGCGGTATTCCCGATGAAGGTCTGAAGCGGATTGCTTCGCAGCTGGATAAAGCTGCGCAAGCTCCAGATTTTCTGACCGACATGGGACGTACTGTGCAGAGTCTTGGAGGCTTCGAGCAGGGCTACGACGAATGGATCGAGGCGGTAACCTCTCAGCTCCAAGCTGCGGGCCTCCAGGTCGGTGATTACGGCTCCGAGCTGGCCTACATGAGGGAGAGCAACTACACGCCGGAGGAAGCTGTACAGGAGCTTCTGGGAGGTTGAGATGAAGCGTGGGATTTCGGAAGATGGGTTGAAGAGGATCGCCTCGAAAATGGAACGTCAAGGAGTGTACGCAACTCCCGAGGTGGAAGCGGAACAGCTCTACGACAAAGTGCTTCAGTTCGTCTCAGAAGAATTGTCGCACAGCTACACCGATCCGGGGATGATCGCGGATGAGCTGACTAAGCTGATGGCCAATTTCGGAAGGGACATAGAACCTTTGGCCGGGGCGGCGGGAGAAATGGATCCCGAGGAAGCCCGAAAGTACTGGGAGGAGAAGGGTTATTGATCCCAAGATGTCCTGGTTGAAACGAGCCTGGGGATGGATGAAGCGGCACTGGAAAGCGGTCGCTGCTACGGTGGGGATTATCCTCGCCGCCATCGCCGGAATCGTCATTGCCAGCAATGTTCGAAAACGGAAGAAGCAAGAGCACAAGATCAAGGTGCTCAAGGCCGAGAAGGAAGTCGCCAAGCTCGAAGGCAAGCGTGAAGTCATTCGGCGGCAAGAAAATGCCGTCGAGAAGGACATCGAGGAGATCGACAAGAAGATCGAGGCCAAGAACGAAGAGATCAAGGTCGCTCGCAAGGAGATTGATCGGCTCTCTTCGAAGGAAAAGCTTAAAGAGTTCAAGAATTTGGGATATGGAGGCGACGAGTGAGGTTCGTGGCTTCCATCCTGGTCGTTTTGATGGTTATGCTGCCGCGCGTGGCGCTCAGCGAGGTGCCGGAAACCATCGAGCTGGAGCATGACGGCCATCCAGGCTACTGGTTCGCGGAGGAGACCGCGACCAAGATGCTCAAGGACCTCAAGGAGCTGAAGCTGCTGCGCGAGAAGCTGGAGCTGATCGACACGAAACTCGAACTGCGAGACCACCACTTGGAGCTGATCCGGGAGGATCTGCGCATCACCGAGAACATCGGGGAGAAGTGGCGGCTCGCATTCGAAGAGCAGGCTCAGCTCACTCAGATGTGCGAGGAGGAGAAAGACGCCTGGTACCGGCACCCGGCCCTCTGGGGCGCGGTGGGCTTCGTGGTGGGCGTTGGAGTTACGGTAGGAATCGGCTACGCCCTGGCGGGCGCGAGATAAGGAGAGCCCGATGTCAGAGGAAGCAACGGTCACTGCCAAGATCACCTATCCCTCGGTTCCCGGTGGGCCGAATGTCGCGCCGGTCTTCGGGTCTCCGATCATCAATCCGGCTTCGGCGACGGGACCGGTGTTGGAGTTCAACGAGAAAGTCGAGGGCAACTACATCATCCCGCCTTCCGGGACCGTGGACGTCGACTTCCAGACGCTGTCCAAGGCGAGCTTCGTCTACATCGGTACCGACCAGCCGATTCGCGTTTTCTTCAACGGTGGCGCGGAGTACATCGACCTGGAGGGTAGCCCGGCAACGGACGAGTCGGGAGGCTGGATCGCGATGTTCAAGACAGACATCACCGCCGTTCAGATCATCTCGACAGCTCCCATCAACGCAAAGGTCGTTGTCATCCTGCTGGGAGATTGAGATGCGGCTCGAAGGCATCAGGACGATCAACTTCTACCGGCTGGCCCAGCAGTGGGCCGTCGACTTCGACCGTCGCCAGCGCATCATGGACAGCATCATGTGGCATCTCGGCGACTACATCCAGGCCGATCGTCCCGGGAGGGCCGTCTGGAACAACCTGATGGAGAACAGCCAAGGTCCGGATGTCTATGTCTTCGACGGCAGGGAGTTGCTCGACGAGAACTTCGACGAGAGCGACGAGCTGATCGAGGGGCTCTGGGAAGTCAAGGAGGACCTCGAACGTCAGCTCGGCTTCGACACACGCCTGCTCGATGACTGGGCGGTCGAGTTCCGCAACCCGAATCCGGAGGAACGTGAGCTAGCAGCATGATCATCCAGCCTGGCATGGAGGAACCGTCTGTTGCGGCCATGATCGAGCTGGCTCGGACGAACTCGAAGCGCCGGGTCGACATCGAGCTGCGCAATGCCGCCGGAGAACTCGTCGACATCAATGCCAGCACACCGGCCAGTGGCGATCCCGAGGGTGAACTTGACCTCGAAGTGACCGACCTGGGGGGCAATTCACTCTTCATCGAGGCTTATTATCCCCCGAGTGACGCGCCGAGTGCGACGGACCGTATCAAGCGGCCTTCTGCCGGGAAGTACTACATCACCTGGGGTGAAGAAGACGACGAGACCGAGACGGCTCAGCGGTTGCTGTTCAACTGGCACAGCCGGGAGGACGCCAGCTCCGAGGATGTCTACCGGACTCAGGTCCTGGACATTGTTTCGCCGCGCGTGCTCTCGCTGCTGCCGTCTCTTCGGGTGATGATCGACAAGGTCATCAAGCCGAATCTGCCGGAGCAGTACTGTTTCCTGGGCTACACAGACGGGATGCTGCTCCTGTTCTTGCGTCTCGGGTTGAATATGATCAACGAGGCCCAGCCGTACCCGACCTGGGTATCGCTGGAGTATTTCCCCATCGAGATGTTCTCGAACATCTTGATCAAAGCCGCGATCTACCAGGGCATCACGAGCCAGTTGCTCTTCAGCATCGATACGGACGTGCCCCAGTACAGCGATTCGGGACATTCCTTCGTACTTCAGCACGCCACTCCGTTTGCCGGCTATCTGAGCCACTTGAAGTCGGAGTTGGACATGGCGATTCCGAACTTCAAGCGCCACTTCGTGAACAGCGGCACGATGAGCGCCGAGGTGAGAATGGACATGGCCTTTTCCATGCTCCTTGCTTCTGCGCCTTACGGCAGCTTGTTCCGCAACCTCTGGCCTGGCGGCGTCTCGGGGGTCTAAATGCCGGTCAAGGAAATCAAGATCGACCTCTTCGACGGTAGTCGGGAGGGGAACAAGAAGTTCGCCAACTTGCTGGATCCGGGGAAGTGGCAGCAACTGGTGTCCGAGTACGATGAGGGACGCGGTGAGCAGTCTTTGGATGATCTTCTTGCGGAGCTGATTGAGAGTCGATGAACAACGGTGGGTGTGAAGAAGCCGGCAACGGCAACGGGACTGGAAATGGCAACGACGGGGATGCCGTCTGCGGCCAGGACACGGCGACCAAGGGTTGCAAGGTTCCCGGTGCCCACATGGCGGTGGGCTACTGGGGGCGCGATATTCATGCTCAAATCTTTGCCAACCAGGAACACGCCCGCCAACGCGCGCTCCTGACGGAGCAGATCCTGGCAGGTTCGATTCGCGCGGCTCTCTGGAGGGGTGTCACCGAAGGACCGCAGTGCGCTTGTTACAAGGAGAGCAACCAGCAGGCCGACAGGAAGTGCGGGGCCTGTCACGGCGTCGGCATCGTGCCTGGCTACGTGAAGTTCGGTTACGAGACTTTCTGGCTCTCCGGAAGCGACCCAGACGCCACGCTGACGGACGTACACCTCACCCAAGGGTGGAAGTCGTCCAAGGTCATTCTCGCGGACGGAGCGGTCACTGGTGTCATCGAGAGCGTCGACATGTCGTTCAATCGGGACGCTTTCGGATCGGCCTGGTCGGCGCAGGCGCTCTACTTCTTGCCGGAGGAGTCCGAGTCCTCGGTGGTGGTCGAATACTCGTTGGACGGCGGAGACACCTGGGCATCCCTGGATACCTTGTGCTCGGTGAACCCGACCAGCGGCACCATTCGGTTTCGGGCGACTTTGAACCGGGATTCAGTGGACGTGATCTCTCCACAGTTCGAGATCATCAGGGCTCGCTTCGCGCGGCTGCCGCTCTCGCATCCGTCTGCGGGTCAGTACCGGATGGGTCCTTGGATCCTGATCATGCGCGAACCACCCAAAACACGGGCTCGCAAGTACGAATACGGTGATATCCCGGTCGAGGATGGCCTCTCGTTCTGGACCGCCGGACTCGCTTTCTTCGATCCGACAATCGAGATGGGTAGCCAGGATGAGTTGCTCAAAGGTCCGTTGGCCTTCATCGAAGTCTTGGATGGCGCTCGGATAGGTTCGCGCTATGTGACGACATCTTGGCAGAACTCTGATCCGTTCGGATACATCCTGGTTTCGCAGACCTTCGAGATTCGCATCGCGGATCCGGCAGGCCCATTTCATTTGGTGTGGTGATGGCGAACGATTTCTCAGAGCCGCGTGAATATCGACCGGCGGATCCCTACGATCCGAAGGATCCTCCTCGTTTCGGACAACTCATCGAGACGACCAAGGACGCGGTTGCCTCCGAACTTCGGAGATTCTTTGATTATCGGTCCCAGACTATGCGGGCCAAGATCTCAGAAATACCTACTATCGAGAAGTTCGCGCACATGGGGAGTGGGTCGACCGAGCGCAGCATGGAGACGGTGATGAACCTCATCATGTCCCAGGCTGACACTCCGGATCGATTTCCAATGATTGCCATCACTTCTGCCTCGATGCGGGAGAAGCGTTTGAGCATCGGGGGCAACTTCGCCTCGGACGGCCAGTATCCTTCCAGCGTGCAGGGCACGACGCAGGGAAATGTCGATCTCAATCCCGGTTGGACGCTCCAGCTGAAGACCTATCCCTATGCCAACAGCCGAGATCCTGAACTTCGAGAGATTGCCGAAATCTCTACCATCTTGTTCGAGGAAGTCATCTTCGGAGACATCCACAACGCTTCTCCCGAAGACGTGGCGGCGGCGATCAACATGCAGGCGCTCTTCTACCACGCGGTCACGACTCCGGATGGATTCATGCGGATCGTAGCCGGCGGTCCTGCGGCGTCGGGGGTTCCTAACTCCATCGAGATCATCGGGGGTGATCCGGAATGCCTGGCGGCGCTCGGGTTCACGGTAGGGCAGTACGATACCTATGAAAATCTGGAGAATCCTCCGAAGCAGCGTTTCGTGGTGGCGGCAGAGATGACCATCAACATCGACGTGGTCACGGATTCTCTGAATACCCGGACCGAGCTGGCGGATCTTGTCTACGATTATTTCGCGTTCTACATGGAGCGTCAGTACTTCCAGATCATCGGGAGATCCTACTACAATCCTGACCTCGAACCTCCCGAGTGGTACCAGCTTATCCTCAAGGGCGAGTTCAACTGGGCCGGCGAGTATGCCACTCCGAGGGCTGGTGGCGACCAGCGCGAGCAGATATACTCCATCCGGGGTTCGGTACCTTTGATCGCTGTCGACTTCGTCAATCGGGACGTCAATCGTGGTACCGCTACCTGGATAAAGCCCGAGAATGTTGTGTATAATCCGGAACTTCCCTCCGGAGACTACTACAATGTCCACCGGATCGACCTCGAAGAGTAGTCTTCTTCCCCGTCTTTAGATTCCCGACGACTGTCGAGATATAATAATCCGAGATTCAAGGGAGGTTCATCCAAATGGCCATCTCGATTTCGAAATACGTCGATCCGGGCGTGTATATCCAAGAAGTGATCGCTCCTGGAGCGGTTTCTGTTTCTTCAGAACGCGTCATGTGCATCGTCGGGATCGCGCCTCGGACTCGTCGCGAAGTCGATGAACCCATCACTCGCGGGAAGGTATACGAGGAGACGCTCACCGTTGCCGCCTCGACTCCTCACACGGCCCAGCTGGTGAACGTGTCGAATCGGGACCGCAACGAGGCCAAGCTGTACCTGAACGGCAATGAGCTGGGTCTGGGAGACTGGTGGTTCCTGTCGGCCTATCTCGTAGGGAACGAGTGGGCGGGCGCGACCATCGATGTTTCCAGTGGTACCGGAACGGCGCAGTACTTCACCATCTCCCTCGACGGCAAGCGCGTGGTCACCCTCGACATGAACGCAGCGGTGACGGCGGTCGGTGGCGCTCCGGCTGCGGCCACGGCCACCGATATCTGCGACGCCATCAACTACGAGCTGGGCAACGCCGCCGGTACGTACTATTCGGATTACGGTGCGGATTATGCCGGCGTGGCGACCCATGCGACGGGGGCCGTGAACGAGATCATCACGATCGCGTCGCCGAGCACGACTCCGGCCTCGGATGTCAAGGTGTTCCTGTCCTTGGCGACCACCAACGACGGCGCGTCGGAGATTTCAAACGCCGCGTGGGTTCCGACCGCGACGGCAGGCATCCAGGCCTCGACCTGGATCCAGATCAAGGACGAGAGCTATATCTCGACCGCGACCTACACCCTCGACTACATTGCCATCGACATCCTGACCGATGTTCTGGCCAGCGCCACGGCGACCACGCCGCTCGACAAGATCGTCAACGTCGGGACCTACCCCGGCGGCACCTCGTTCACGAAGAACACCGACTACCAGGAGACGGGTAACACCCTCGACTGGACCAGCACCGTCTGGGCCAATTCGACGATCACCGGTCTCACCGGTCCCTACAACATCACCGCAGCGACGAACGACAAGCTCTACCTTTCCATCAACAGCGGCACTCCGATCACCATCACGCTGACCGCAGGCGTCGGGCGCACCGCGACCCAGATCGCCGCTGACATCAACACGGCTCTGAACGCATCGACCTACTACGGTCCGGCCTACGCGCACGTCGCTTCCGATGACGGCTTCGGAGCGATCAAGCTCGACGTTCCCGATCCTTTCGAGAACTTCCCGCAGCCGAAGGGAGCGTCCTCGTCCATCGAGTTCTTGGATACGTCCGACAACTCCTTCGCCACCCTCTTCGGCACGATCACGCTGCCCTACGAGGTCTACGGCGTCGGGCTGCGGCCCGAGTTCGGCGCGGAATATTTCGCGACCTACGACTACACGCGGCCCTCCACCGACTACGAGACGGCGCACCGCGTGTTCGATCCGGACCAGCTCTACGAGTACACGTCTCCGTTGACCCTCGACAACTACCTGCGCAACAAGCTGTGCATTGCGGGCGAGGTCGCCTTCGAGAACGAGGCGAACAGCGTCTGGCTCGTCCAGATCAACGACTCGACCACGCCGGGCATCCCGACCCAGAACCAGATCAACGCCGCCATCGACGTCTGCGAGGAGAAGAAGGGCATCACCGAGATCGTGGTGCTCGACACCGCTCGGGCGACGGCGGTCTACACGATGCAGCACGTTTCCGAGCAGTCGTCCATGCTGGAGAAGCATTATCGGCGCGGCTGGTACGGGATGGCCCGTGATACCGATCCTGGCGATCCGGACACACCGGACACGTTCATCTACCGGTCGACGCAGGTTCTCCAGCCGGGGAACACGTCGCCGGGTCGTGGTCGTCACGTTCTCTGCGCGCCGGGCGATGTCGAGCGCACCATCACGCTGGATACCCAGCAGGAGATCACGCTCGAACTCGACGGTACCTACCTCGCGACCGCCGTCTGCGCTGCGTTCACGGCCCTCCCGAGCCCGTCCAGCGCTCTGATCGGCAAGTTCGTCAAGGGTTTCAACGAGGAGGGCTTCGGGACGTACCTGCGCGGCGAGCGGCATGCGATGGCCGACAAGGGCGTCACGGTTGTGACCTTGGACGCGGGTCGCTTCGTGCTGCTCGATCCGTTGACCACCGAGGCCGGGGGCGGCAAGGTCGTCCAGTTCGAGGAGCCGTCCGCGAGCGCCCAGAAGGACGCCGTCACCGACACCATCGACAACTTGGTGTCGACCAACCTCGTCGGCGTCGTACCGGATGATCTGGCGGACTTCATCTCGGACGTCAAGAAGTGGATCATGATCGGGCTGCTCGCCCAGATCAACGCCGGCACCATCGCGCCGTACCGCGACGAGGCCGGCTTCCCGAGGGACATCGACGCTTCGAGCGACATCCAGGTGTACCAGTCGAGCACCGATCCTCGCACCTTCTATTTCAAGTACTGGTTCAACCTGAAGTACCCGGCGAAGCGGTTCTTCGGCGAGTACAGCGTGGATAACCCCTTCTTCGCCCCGGCGTAAGAAAGGGAGGAGGCTAAGATATGCCAGTTCCGAACACGACGATTCGTAGTAGCCACGCGGTATCTCTCCGCGCCGCCGGTACTACCATCGGCCAGATCCAGACCTGGGCACCGAACCAGTCTCGGACCGTCACGCCAGCCTACGAGCTTCGGGCGGAGACCTCCGGGGAGGTCATCGAGAACGTGCCCGGCAACGTCACCGGCCTCACCATCCAGGTATCCCGCTATGACCTGTTCGCGTCGAAGATGGAGCAGGTCTGGGGTACCCCGAAAGCGCTCTGGATGCTCACCGACCAGAACAACAAGATCGAGGTCGAGGAGAAGTGGAGCAACCCGGACGGCACTAGCGAGAAGTTCATCTACTTCGACTGCTGGTTCAGCCAGCTGGGGCGCAACCTCCAGGCGCAGGGCGACCGGATCGTGATGGTCAACGCGACGTTGAACTACGCTCGTGTGCGGCCCGTTTAAGCCGTGAGATGAGATGCCCGTACCCGCCACGCAGATCCGTACCTCTCATGCGATCTCGATCAAGGCCGGGAACCAGATAATCGGTCACATCCAATCGTGGGCTCCCAATCAGGCGCGGGCGGTGCAACCGTTCTACGAGATCAGCGCTGTCGGCACCGGGGAGCCTTTCGAAAACGTTCCCGGCATCGCGACGGGCCTGACGATTCAGATTGGCCGGTACGATCTTTTCACCAACAAGATGGAGGAGGTGTGGGGGACGCCGAAACCGTTTTGGATGTTGACGGACCAACACAATCCCATCGACATCGAGGAGAAGTGGATTCGCTTCAAGAGCGACAAGGATCCTTCCATCCCGTGGCTCGACAAGAAGGCGGGAGATCCTTTCTCGTTCGGCAAGAAGCTCAACAAGAAGGTCGAACAGGCCACGGGAGCCATCTTGAGCGCCGCTGGGGTCAAGGATGATCTGGAGGACGTTCAGGTGGGTGCCGAGTACTACGTCGAGAAGTTCTGGTATTCCGGGTGCTGGTTCAGCCAGCTGGGTCGGAATCTCCAGGCGCAAGGTGATCGAATCGTGATGGTGCACGCCACGTTGAACTATACCAAAGTACGAATGATTTCGTAAGCGGTGCCGTAGGCACCATACCCCGCTGATGCGGGAGAGAGGAGCGAAAGCCACCATGTCCGAGGAAGAAGTCCAGAATCCAAAAATGATCCTCATGGATCTTGCCAGGGAACTAGACGGCGAGACCCTGGAGCATACCTGCATGGTTCACAACCACAAGTGGACGATGCGGCTGCTCAATGAGGAGGAAAGCAACTGGCGCAACGGGTTCGTCAACATGGGGACGCGGCTGTCGGCCATCACGTCGTGGAGGCTGCCGACACTGGCCATCGGCATCCGCGCCATCGACGGCGTCCCCATCTTCGAGTTCTTCAAGGAGCAGTGGTCGACTACCGAGGAGCTGCGCAAGGCGCTCGAAACGATGGAAGGACGCGGCAAGTTCTCGCAGAAGTACTTCGCCGCCGAGCACCTTATGGAGTTCTTGTCGAGCCGATTCCCGGAGGTCTTGGAACCGCTGTGGGAGGAATGGCAGAAGCTCGAAGAAAGGAGAGAAGGGGCGCAGGCCTCGATAAAAAAATCCTTCGGGGAGAATTCGGGAGAGGGCACGAAGCCCTCTGGGACCGAATCTTCCCCGTCTGGAGACGAATAACATCGAGGCTGCAAATCAAGGCCAAGATCCTGGCCCGGAGGCGTATCCCGGTCGGCGATCCTCGTTTGAAAGGATCGAATGACACTCAATGGGTCTTCGAGCTGGAATCGATGAACCTGGAGGACGAAGAGAAATTCGAGCGGGCGAATGAAATCGCCAAGGTGGTCCGAACGGAGCTGCTCAACATGTTGGGGTTGAACCTGATGCCGGTCGAGGATGAAGAGACGGGTCTTCTGCGTGCGCCTGAAGTCGAGGAGTGTGTTCCGTTGGCCTTGGCCATCGGACGCGACGAGTTCGTTCAGATGGTTCTCGAAAAACGCGACGAATTCGCTACTCAGGAGCGCGAGCGCCGCAAGCTGGAGCTGGAGGAGGCCGGCATAGTCCCGACGTACCCGACCGAGGGAGACTTCGTGGAGATGACGCCCGAAGAGCTGGACGAGTTCATGAAAAGCGACAGCGATGTCGAGTTCGAGAATACGCCCGAAGAAGTGCGCAAATTTCTCGACTGGGGTTCCAAGGAGACGCAGCTGTACCTGGAGAACCTCGTGCTCAACAAGGATGATATCGACGAGGGTTCCCTGGACCAACAGCCGGCGCGGACCCTCGGTCAAGCTCGGCGTGATCTCATTCAGGAGCTTCAGCGGGAGCGCCAGCAGGACGGCAAGTTGATTCCGGTCAGGATCGAATCGGATTCGATCCTGGGAGGCATTCCGGAGAAGCCGGAACGTAGCAGAATCACGGTGGAAACCAGCGAATGACCGATCCCAAGGAATACCTGCTGAAGTTCGATTTCTCCGAGTTCGAAGGAGAGGCCGATCGCGTCAGCCGGGCCTACACCGACTTCGGTTCCTCGGTAAGGGAGGTCGTCAACTCGGTTTCCAACGATCTGTCGGCCCTCCAACGGGAGGCGGGTGTCGTCTCGTCCTCGGTGGCCACGTTGACTCCGCAGATCAACCGTTCCTTCCAGTCGGCCCGGATTCAGCTTGGCCATACTGTTCGGGGGATGGATGACATTGCTCGCCACGGGGACAAGATCGCCAACGACATGACCCGGCTCTCGGGGATGCGCCTGGGCGCTCTCGTCAACGAAGGTGGCGCTCCTCCTGGCCAATCGAAGGCGGCTGCGGAGGCGGAAGCAGCGGTCGCCACGGCTGACGTGGCCAAGGAGACTTCCGAAACTTCGGAGAAACAGTCGAAGGACGTTGAAAAGCGTATGAAGGAGGCGGATGAGGCGTCCAAGAAGCAGACCGACGCCATCACGGCCTACATCAAGGCCGAGATCAGTTCCGCCAAGGGCGCGATTCGAGGTCTTCTTTCTCACGTTCCGGGAGGCGTTCTGAGCGGTGGCGTCATCTCCGGTCTCATCGGGGCGATGATCCTCGGCTACACGGAACGAGATCGTCTCCGGGCCGAGGCCGGCGAAGTTCGAAACGTCTTCGAGGCGACAGGAGAAGCCCTCTTCGGTGGCGAAGCGCGGAGAGCTACCCGTTATTTCGCCAACTTCCAGGAGAGAGCCCAGTGGTACTTCGGGGTCGGCAGGAAGGAGACCCAGGGCGTTCTCAAAATGATGGTCGATGCCGGCTACAGGTCCAAGGAGATCATGACCGCTTTCGACAAGGACCTGGGCCGCGTGGGCGACAACGTCACCATCGCTTCCATCGCGGTCGACAAGCACTTCAATCAGGCCACCGGCACCTCGATGCAGGGCATCATTCAGATCACGACCGAGCTGGGTGACTCGCTCGACGTCGCCACTGATAAGTACGTTCGGATCGCCTTTGCGGGGCAGCGCAGCGCGATGGGGATCGAAAAGTTCACGAACGCGGTCCTCTCGGGGGCGTCCGCGATGCAGCAATACGGTGTAGATGTTGAAGACGTGGCCGATGTGATGGGCAAGATCCAACGCCACTACCAGGACATGGGTCTGAGTCCGCAGTATGCCGGCGATCAGGCTGCGAGGGTGGTGGGAGGTCTCACACGCGGTCTGGCGAGCCTCAGCCCCGGCATGAAGGCCGTTCTCGCCCAGAGGATGTTCCCGGAGCTGAGCGCCCTCGACGCCCTTCAGAAGTGGGAGGACGGCTTCCTACGGGCAGGGAAGGGAGAGGACAACAACTTCATGCTCCGTGCGACCACGGAGCTTCAGCAGTGGGCTACCGAAGGGGGTCGGGGGCGCGCCGAGGCGATCAAGGTCATGGAGATGCAGGGCCTCGACAATCGAACCGCTGCGACCCTTCACGATCTCGGCGGCAAGATCAAGGAGCAGAACAGTCTCCAGGCCCTCACCAACGATGAGATGAAGCGCCTGTCGGACGCTTTCAAGACGGAAGGCCAGCGTGTTTCGTCCTTGGAGAAGACGCAGAAACGCCTGCGCGAGGCCATCGGGCACATCGGACGCGGTCTGCTCAAGATCCTCGTGGGCATCCTGGGGGTGCTGGCGGTCGGTCTCAAGACTATCCCGCAGGTGATCCAGGCAGCTCTGGACAAGGATGTCAACAAGGCGGCTTCCGCCATCGCGGAGGCTGGAGCCCGGCAGTCGATGCTGTTCGCCCACATGAGCGCCGGGGCCAAGGACGTCATGACCGGAGGGGGACTTCTCAAGGATGCGCTCGGTGGAGAGTTCAAATCGCTGATCGATCCCATCGAGGCCGCGTTGAGCGAGAAGTTCGAGACTCCGCAGGTCGACTGGGGTGTAGCCGTCGAGCGGAAGGCTCGGGAGCTGCTGGGACAGCAACAAGGGGGCACCAAGGCGGTTCGGCGCGGGATGGCAGCTCCGCGACCTAGCCCTGTCGGCCTTCAGCCGGGCCAGAGGGCCGTTCTGACCGGTGAGGCTCCCAGTGGTACCAAGAATGTCCTGCGCTCCGGTCAAGCACAGATGGGGAGCGTCAGCACGAGCGTGCAGGCGACTCCTCCCCCTCCGCCTTCGACTGGCAGGGGGACCGGCATTGTCCCGACGACACAGCAGAAGATCACCCAGCAACAGCTGACGGAGACGAGGATTTACCAAGCCGAGCATGTGCTGACATCCAGCGGCAATACGATGGGTGCGGATCCCTGATGGATGGCGATCTGAAAATAGCGATTGACGTCGCGACTTTGGACCGGAGCACCGAGAACGCCTCTCGGGCATATACCAACTTCGGTGTCGCCGTTCGCTCGGTTGCCGCCGCCGTGGAGCGGGATATAACGCATCTACTCGACGAGGCGGCAGATGTCTCGTTGCCGTTGAAGCCGCTCATGCAGACTGCCTCCACGTTGTATCCGGAGGCTGATTACATCTCGATGGAAAACTACCTGCGGCAGTGGGAACGTCAGGATCGCGCCATTTCAGACACCTTCGAGAAACTCGGGTCGATCAAGCTCGGCAGTGACATCAGGGTTCCGCGCTCCGAGTTCGAACCGCCTCCTGTCGATATTCCGGTCGTGGAGGTCACTTTCGCTGCGAACAAGGCCGATCAGGCTCTTCGGAAGGCGGAAGATTCGTTCGACGAGACAGAAGAGGCCGAAGACAAATCCATCAAGCGCATTTCCATGTGGCGACGGTTTGTGGAACGCGAGGTCAGATCGGCCAAGGGGGCCATCAAGGATCTCATCTCCCAGATTCCTGGCGGCATTGTCGGTGGTTTCGTCTCCGGTCTCATCGGCACCATCATCCTGGGTTACCAGGAGCGCAACCGTCGTCGGGCCGAGATGGGGGAGATGTCCAACGTGTTCGCGGCGGGTCTCGACTCGATCTTCTCGACGGAAACGCGCAAGGCGGTCCGTTGGATGGGCAACTGGGCCGAGCGCGCTCAATGGCACTACGGCATCGCTCGGCAAGAGGTACAGAAGACCGTTGCCGAGATGATCGATAACGGTTTCAAGAGTGCAGACTTGATCGAGACCTATGACCGGGGTCTCAAGTCGGCTGGCCGCAATGTCGTGGTCGCTTCCATTGCGCTGGATCGGCACTTCAACTTCGCCACCGGTACCAGCATGGAGGAGATCGTGAGCTTCGTGCGCGAGTACGGGATGGAGCTTCGCGGGGCGACTGACTTCTTCTTCAAGATGTCGATGGCCGGTCAACGCAGCGGAATGGGGACGATGAACTTCATCCGGGCGGTCAAGTCCAGTCAGGACAGCTTGAGCCGGTTCGGGATCAACGCTGAGAACGTGGCCGTCCTGATGGAGGACGTCATCGGATTCTACGAGAGCATGGGGCTCAATCAGCGCTATGCCGGTCAGCAGGCTGTGGGCGTCGTCCAGGACCTCATGTCAGCCTTCTCCAACCTCGACAGCGGGATGAAGGTCGTCTTGGCCAGGAGGATGTACAACGACGAGGAGACGGACGCCTATTCGCTCCTGATCCAGTTCCAGGACGGTCTGCGGCGCATCGCCGGAGGTGAGGAGGACCAATACCTGGAGAACTTGATTCGCTCCTACATCGAGGTCATGCGCGAGACCGGTCTCGGGGGTCGCTCCCGGATGATCCGTACCATCCAGCAGAACCTGGGTGTCCGCAATCGGACTGCGGCGCTCTTGTACGACGCGGGCGATCTCATCGCCAAAGGGGGGAAGCTCAAGGATCTTACCAAGGAGGAACGTTCCAACCTCAAACGTGCTTTCAAGGTCGAGGCCTCTCAGGTTTCGAGCCTGCATCGGACGCGCCGCGAGCTAGTACGGGGCATGGCCATGCTCGGGGAAGCTCTCACGGCCATTGTTGCTGACATTTTCGGCATTCTCGTGATCGGTGTTCGAAGCTTGCCGGCGCTCCATTGGGCTTGGCAGAATCGACAGCTCGACCGGGTGGTCGGTAACATCGTGGCCGAGCAACGGCAGCGCATTGCTGAAATCTCCGACCACTGGAAGAAGGGCGAGGAGGGAATCAACCTCGTGTCCAAGGCACTTGGCTCCGAATTCGCCGAGACCATCCAGCCGTTGATCGATGCTATTTCCGGCCCTGTGAAGGTTCCGAAGAGAGCTGCTCCGTGGACGGCTGCGGTGACGGAGCTGGAGGAGGCCTGGGCGCGGCGTGAGGAATATCGGCAGCTCGGAGAACGCTTCAACAAGCTTTATCTCGACAAGGAGATCGAGGAGACCACCTTCGGCAGCATGCTGCACGACACCCCCTTGTGGGAAGCTCCGTTGGTCGGCGTGAAGTTGCCCTACCAGGACGAGTTCACGGGTGCGATGCTTCAGGCTACTTCCGATGCTGACATCGGTGGTCAGACCGAGTGGGCCAAGAAAAATCCGGGCAAAGTCGCGGAGATGCGCCGCAAAGTCAACCAAGGTTGGGAACTCGATCCGGTGACGGGCATCATGGAGAACCCCCAGACCGGAGAACGTTGGAGCCCGTCTGAAGGAACTCTTCGTCGAGCTGCGGATCGGGACTATGGGGCGCTCCCGATTGAAGTGGGAAAGCCCAAAATTCCGCGTAGTACTGACGCGGTGAACAAGGCCGACAAGGCGGCTGCGGAGAATATCTTCTAATGGCGGATGTTGCCGATACTGCTCAGCTCGATAGTGTTCGGTACAAGTTCACCGAGCTGGGAGCCGCCGTCCGCGATCTGGCCCGGCAGAATGAAGACCTTTTCAAGAAGACCGAGGATCAGCTCAGGTTCGGGTTCAACACGGCACTGTCCGATCTGACCGAGAACCCTGAGTTCGAAGAGACGGCCAAGCTGCTCGGGATCAGCAAGCGTTACGCCCAGCAGGTTTCGTCCACTTATGATGCCATTTCCGGCAGCATGGAGAAGTCCTTCGAGACTTTCGACCAGACCGTTCAGAAGGCTGAGAAGAACTTCGAGAATCTCTCGAACGAAGCCGCCAATCTCGTTCGTGAGGGGGAGGACATCGCATCCAAGGTCGGCAAGGGGAAAGGCGAACGGGATGCCGACCAGCGCGCCGAGCGCAAGCGCGGAACGGTTCCGGGGGTTCCGGACCGCATCTCGAAGATCATCGTCTCCGAGATCAACACGCTCAAGTCTCGCGTTCGGGGGATGCTGTCCACCTTGAAGATCCCGACTCCCGGCAACATCTTGTCCGGTGCAATCGAGATCATGGCCTACGGCTATCTCGAAAAGGACCGTATCCGGGCCGAGACCGGCGAAGTGAAGAACATCTTGATCGCGGCCTACGACGATGGCGTCCGAGGCGCGGTTCAGTCCGGCACGCGGCACATCGCCGGCATTCAGGAAACGTTTCAACGCTTCATGGGCATCAACCGTCAGGAGGTCCAGGCGGTCTCGCAGGCGTTCGTCGACGGCGGCTTGAGCGTGAGCCAGATGCTCGCCAAGGTCGATACCCAGATCAACAACGTCCAGAGCAGTGCGTTGACGGTCACCTTCGCTCTCGACAAGATGTTCGAGATCCCTGCGGGGGATTCGGCGAAGCGGATGGTCGGCTTGATGGCCGACTATGGAAAAAATGCCGATGAGGCCCGTGAGTCCTTGATCCAGATGTACATGGTCGGCAAGCAGTCCGGGACCGGCGCGCTCCAGTTCGTTCGCAATGTCGAGACCGCCGGGGAGGAGCTGCGTCAGTTCGGCTACGACATCGACGACACCATCAACCTGCTGGCCCATGTCCAAGAGGACTTTGCCGGCATCGGCGTCCCCAAGCAGTTCGCGGGACGACAAGCTGCCCTCGGTATCCAGCAAATCGCTTCGGGCATCACAAAGATGTCCGATAGCTGGAAGATCATCGTGGCCGAGCGTCTCGGCTACGGGAGGGGGCTCCAAGGGCGGCAGCGGATGATGGACGCCTTTGCACGGGTCCTGGAGCGCAAGAATACCAACGAGATAGTGCGCACCGTGCAGGCTGTCTATGACATCGCGATGGAAGCGGTCGGCGGTGCAGATGAAAACCGTGCGCGCTACTACATCGAGACCCAGATGGGCTTCGGGTTCGAAGGTGCTCGTGTCGTGGCCAAGATCGGCAAGGATGTCAAGGAAGGGAAGGTCGTCGAGGCCGCGAAGAGTGCCAAGGAGGACATGGAGATCCTTCGAAGATCGTTCGGTATAGAAGCTCAGAAGCAGAGCAAGTTCGAACGTTTCATGAACCAATGGTTGAAAGGCTTGAGCAAAGTCGGCCAGGGGCTGCTGGGTCTCGTGGGCAATACTCTCGCCATGCTCATTGCTTATTTCAGGGCTCTCCCGGCGTATCTGGCGAATGCCGTCATGGGTCGTACCCAGGCGAACGAGCAGCTTGTCGCGAACCTGCACGCCTTCGATGTCCAGGCTGCGGCGCATACGGAAAAGATGAGCCGGGGCTTCGATCAGATGATCGCCGCGATGGGGAAGATGGGCGGTGATGTCCTGGGTTCGTCCCTCAAGTCCCTCAGGGCTGCCTGGAACTTCGATCCCACCGCTGCGATGCAGCCCGGTGCAGGAGGCGGCGCTCCGGGAGCTGTCGGCGAGATGTGGCAGCCCACGCAGGCGACCGTTCAGTTCGCGCCGATCTCGTTGTCGGCCCTCACCGAGGGCGGCGCGGGGATCAAGCACGTCGTCAATGTCAGCGTTCCGGTGAAATCGGTCCAACGCGGTCCGGGGAGCGGTCGTGGCGGCGAATGGGTCGGCGGCGGTGTTTCGGTAATCGCGACGGGGGTCGATACGCAAGGGAACATCAATCTCTCCATCATGGGGAACTGCCCGCGCTGCGGTTTCATCTTTGGATCCACCACGCCGACTTCCGAGACCGAGATCATGGGCGAAGGTGAGTATCGTGGTCTCGATGTCGAGGCCTTGGCGCGGGTTATCCAGCGGGAGATCGGGGGCTATACCGGTAGGAATCGGAAGCTCGCCGCTGCCCACGCGCATGCTGTCCTCAACCAGGCCAAGCAGCGCGGCACCAAGGATCTCTACGAGGTCACTACGGGAGGCCTCGGGTGGGGACGACAGGGGGGCAAGCGGAGGTTCGCGACACCGACGCCTCCCACCGAGCAGACGGTGGAGTTCGCACGGAGCGTTCTACGTGGAGAGGTCGAGGATCCGACCGGTGGGCGTGCTACCACCTTCACGCATCAGGCGCTCGGGACTGAAATCCAAGGCGGCGCGTTCGCGCCGTTCGCGCGAGAATCGCAGATCGTGGCGGCGCTTCCGATGGGACGCGGCAAGACGGCCTTCTTCTTTACGGGCCGCAAGGACATCGAGAAGGAGGCTCCGCAATATCGTCAGACGCGCCGTCAGTACGAAAAGGCTCTCGCCGAACGCAAGTCAGCCGGCGTGGTGCCCTCGGCAACAGGTCAGACCGGTGTCATGCAGTACGGGGAGAAAGTGACGCGTAGACCCCAGGCACCGAAGGAGTGATAGATGGCTGATTTCGGAACATGGTTCGTGGACACTTTCGTCGACGAGACGCAGCCGAAACCGAGCACCGACAAGATTCTCGAACGGATCCTCAATCCCTACGAGGACATCGCGTATCGGGTGCCGTTCATGTTCACATCCGATCTCCGGACCGCCCAGAACATTCCGCCAGTCCGGATGAAGGTGAACCCGCAGTCGGTCACGTTCACGCAGCAGAAGCGCATCACACGGCGAGATACCCAGAGCGGTGCGGTCTTCTTCCACTGGACGAATGCGCGGGGTCGTAACAACGACATCATTCAGATCCAGTTTTCGGGTCAGACCGGAAACATCAATCTTCGCAGCGGCGCGAAGAAGGCGAACTGGCTTTCCGATTCGCTCAAGCAGTTCCAGGAGTGGACGAAATCGGTCACCAAGCAGAAGGGGCTCGATGTCGCCAACTATTCCGGGGCTGCGAAGTTGGTCAACTTCTGGAATCTGTACAGTCTCACTCGGGAACCGATGATCGATCCCGTCAGCGGGATGCCGAACCAGTTTCACGTCCTCTACAGCAGCCCGATCCTGGGCAATGCGATCATCGATTTCATCGGACACTTCGATCGCGTCATGGAGTTCACTGATGAGGCAACGGAGCCGTTCAACAAGAGCTATTCGTTCAGCTTCACGGCGCTCAGCTCAATGCCGTCGATGGATGATGTTTACAAGTACATCTCCCTGTCCATAGGCCGGGAGTTCTTCAACGACTTGGAGTAAGATGGTCACGGAAATCGACCAGCAGTCGGTCATCGCCACGGATGGCATCTACCGCGCCGCGTTCCCGGCTTTCCGTGTATTCGTCTTCGGGCAGGAAGTATCCGGGGACGTCGCGGAGATCCGAGTCAACCATGCGGGTGGCAGTCTCGACCGTTCGCCGGGAAACTGTGCCATCACGTTGGTCAATCCGCTCGACAAGTACATTCTCGATCATGACGACATGCTCGCTTTGAGCAACTCACGGGAGACGCTGGTCTCGACCTTGGAAAAGAACGTCCAGGACTACAAAGGCACCGAACAGTACCTGCGTGGGACTGCCGGCGAAGATCCCACGGTGCTCAAGGAATTCCTGCGGCTCATCACGGCTCAACCGGGGAAGTACGCCGAGCTGACGGCAGAGGTCGAAGCCGCCTACGGCGCGCTGGAGACGGCGCAGCTCAACTACCAGCAGTACTGGGAGGAAGGGAAGGTCCCGGACGGCATCAAGTACGAGGTCATCAAGGAAAAGGCGTTCAAGCTCTCCCAGGCCGATGAAGAGGACATCAAGTGGCACATCGAGAAGTTCGGTGAGGATTTCGACTTCTCCAACTTCAACTTCAAGTATATCTATCCTTTCCAAGAGGGTGACAGTGTTTTCCATCCGAACGATCCGATCCGGGTGGCGTTTCGAGACCCCTTCAATCCGCGCATCTGGTACTGGATGTTCACCGGCTTCCTCGACTCCGCCACGGAGGATGTGGGGGTCAATCAGGAATCGCTCGTGACGATCACGGGGACCGATGTCTCCAAGATGGCGAGGTACAGCCTCATCCAGCTGGACACGGGCATCTTGGACCAGTCCATCCGGGATCTGTTCGCCAATGTTCCGGGTATTGCGGGGACGACTGCGGAGACCAAGTTCGTACCGATGCAGCAGCTGTTCGCCGGCTTTACCATTTTCGAGATCTTGGAACTCTTGTTCTTTGGTCTCAACACCTTCATCGGCTCGCTCGACGAGACGACCGACCGGTTCATCGCGGGGCTGTCGGAAGAGGATATCAGGACCTACCTGATGGACAACCTCGGGAAGAGCCCCAGCGATGTGGATTCGATGTCGCCGACCGAACGCATCGCGCTCCTCCGCGAGTTCCGTCTCGAACTCAAGGCGAGCCGGTTCACGGGTGCGAACATTCCTCCCATCTCCACGCCGCAAGGCATCACGTTCAAGCGCAGGAACAACAAGTACGGCACCCACGCCTACTTCGTGGGCGATGAGATCGATGATCTGGACGCCGCCATCGGCGGTGCAGACAGTCACATCAGTCACGGCAATCTGAAGAAGCTGAACGATGTGATTCACCACCGGGTGCGCCGTGAGGATCTGGTGAACATGTCCGCTGACGCTGCGCCCACCTCGTGGGATGCGCGGCCCGAGGAGATCATCACCGAGATTGGGACGAATCCAGACAAGTATCCGGTCGGAGGGGGTCGCGTGATCTACGTCGCGCCCTCTACGCTCGGTTCCCAGCTGGAGAAGGGAGCGCTCGACGAGACCGTCGTCAATTCGGTGGCGATGCACTCCGAGTTCAAGGACCGTCTCACGTTCCTCTACGACCTTGCGGAGCGCATCGAGTTCTGTTGCTACGCCACACCGAAGGGCGACATGGTCTTCGAGATGCCCTTCTACGACTTCGATCCGTGGCTGTTCGATGACGAAGATTTCCACATTAGTAACGCCGAGATCCAGGCGGAGGTCAGCATCGACCAGAAACTGCTCAGCGAATGGGAGGCCTCCAGTGATTATACGGAAGACGAACTGAAGGAGATGCTCAGCTTGCGTACCAGGATTGAGCTGGAACGCGAAGGTTTTCTCCTGGACGACGAGGACGTGGAGGATTTCAGCTATATCAACCATTTCACCATCGAGAAACACGAAACGTTGGGATACTCCAACTCGATGAACGACCAGGGGATGATCACGGCCTACCGCGCTCTGCCGAACATCATCCGTAACTACGAGCAGGGCAATGATCCCAACAGCCGTGTCTACGAATACGTCGTGGCACCCGGTCTCGCACCGATTCTGGGCTTCCGTCTCGCCGAAGGAAGTCCTTGGGGATTCACGACGGGACAGACGACCGCGCGGCTATATGCGGCGCTGGAGCTGCGGCGCACGAATGCCGAGGCGCGGAACCTCGGTCTCCAGATCGTGCCCAAGTTTGGCCTGATGGTGAACCGTCCGCTTTATTGGCGGCAGCGGAACTACATCGCCAATATTGTGAGTAGCCAGCACAGCATAGTCTGGAACTCCAGCTGCGACAGCATGATCAACTTGAACCATGTCAAGGGTTGGACGGGAAGCCTCGATGGCGACAAGATGGAGAAGTTCATCTACTTCGGCGGAGACATGCCGTTCAACCTGTCACGCCTCGTCTTCAAGAAGCAGGGTGGGAGTAGCTGATGGCCGGTCGTTCCAACGCGAATCCGAACTCGTCGCCCTCCCTGCGTGGGAGAGCGCGCCACAATGCCTTCTACAGCTCTCTTCATCGAGTTCGGGTGACCGATCTGCACATCGAACGGGGAACCGTCGAGGTGACACCCCTCAGCGGCGGCACTCCGTATGAGGTTCTGATGCCGTTGGTGGGGCTGTCGATTCCTCCGCCGCAGACTTCCGAAGACAACAACTTCGCCCGGTCCTCCTGGGGAGTCTACTACCCCCAGGTGGATGACATCCTCGTCGTGGGCTTCGACACGCTCGGTTTTCCGATGGCGCTTGGTTTCAGTGCCGTCGATTTCAATGTGATGAAACGCCGCGATGATGCTTTGGATGAGCGTGGGGGCATCGGTTGGGCCGATGCTTCCGGCAAGCGGTTGCAACCGGGTGATGTTTCGTTCCGGTCGGCGCGCAACTCCAGCATCTACCTGGGAGATCGTGCCCGACTCGGGAGCGGCCCCCATTCGATCACGTTGGACAAACCCAACGGAGAGACCGTCATCCAGTCGGACATCGTCCATACTCGTTACGGGGCTGCCGGCGAAAAACGCGAGGGATCTGCGCGTCGGATCCTGGTGCCCGGAGTCGATACTCAGGAGAGCTATATCTACGGTATCTTCGGGACGGTTGCGCAGGAGCATACCAACTACGTGCGTCGCGGCGCGATCACGGCTCCTGGCGGACAGTTGCTGATGGTGCAGGAGTCGCGCGGAGAAATCATCGACGACCTGACCGGCCTCATCATGGTGCCAGCGACTTCGTATCCGGATCTCGCGGTCGCGCTCGCCGGCACCGGGGCTCGGAAGTTGACCACTGTGAAGGATGACGGCGCAGGCGTTGTCGACATGTATGTCGAGGTGGTAGATAACCTCGGCAATCGGGGGATTTCGGCCAAGACCGCTCTCGGCTTCCAGTGGTTCACTCCGGCAGCAACCTGGACCATCTTGAACAACCTCGTCAACTGGACGACGAGCAGTACGTACAGTCTCACTGCGGGAGCCAGCATGTCGCTCACCGCAGGCACGGCGCTCACTGCCAGCGCAGGAGCCGCCTTGAGCTTGACGGCTGGTGCAGCGCTTACCGCGACTGCCGGAGCGACGATGGGGTTGACGGCGACCGGCGCGATGACGCTGACTGCCCCTTCAATCACGTTGGCATCCGGTGTCCTCAACCTGGGGGCGAGCCCGGTGGTCGCGACCGCGAAGGACGCGCTCACTTTCAACGCGACCGACCTCACGATGGTGGCCACGGCGGCGATGGAGCTGGTGGCGACCGGCGAGATTGGTATCGACACGGCGGCGAAGCTCGTGCTGATCGCCGCCACCCAGATCGACATCGGAGCCCCGATTGTCAATCTCGGAGGTGCTGCGGCTACGGAATTCTTGGTGAAGGGAACGACTTTCATCACGGAACTGACCACTTTCATGACGGCGCTCAACACGTTCTTTGCCGCTTTCGCGGCTGATCCCGCGCTGAACGGTGTGCTTCCGGCCACGAAGAGTGCGCTTGGAGCGCTCATTCCGTTCGGCATCGATTTCCAGGCGAGTCTGGCGACCGCGTTGTCGACAGTCTCGAAGACGGTGTAGGAATGCCCGATACGCCAACCCAGGCCCTCGCGACGTGCGTCTTGCGATGGATCTATTCACAGATTGCCGCCATCCTGGAGGCGCTCAAGGCAATCTTGTTGGCGCTCATCGCGTTCATCGACGCCTACATCTTGTGGCTCAAGGCGTGGCTCGCGCAGTTCGACATCCTGTCCCAGATAGAGGAGGCGGCGTGGGCCATCGTGCAAGCCTTGATTGAGGAGATCCGAAACCTGCTGACCAATATCCCGGACGGGCCGCTCAAGGAGCTGTGTCCGGAGTTCTACCAGCTCTTCACCGATCCGGCGCTCCAGTTGTTCGATACAGCCGTGTCGGGCCTGACGATCTGGCGCGAGCGTTACAAGAACGTGGTTAGCTTCATGGATGAGATCGAAGCGCTCCTGCTGTACTGGGAGGCCATCAAGGCCGATCTGGTCGCAACCGTGGAGATTCTCGATGACGCCATCTACCTGGCGCTCATGGACGCCGCCGACGAGGTGCCGTGATGTCGTGGGAACTGAAAATAGTCGAGGGGGACATCGTTCGAAATAGTGTCAACACCGGCTACGAGCAGGTAACGGGGAAGGACAAGCTCAAGCAGAACGTCGTGATGACGCTCCAGACGGCGATTCGACCGGATACCGGCATTGGGACCGGCCTCGGGAAGGTTCTCGGAGATCGCAGTGACAAAGAGCCCGATCAGGTCTACAGCACGCCGGCCATGTTCAAGTTCCAGACGTTGGTGCGCAACGGGCTGAGCCGTCTGAAGTACAACCAACGCAACTACCTCTTCAGCCGGCGCACCCCGTCCGAGATGCTCGACGATTTCTCTCCCGTCCAGGTATGGGCGACCGACGATCCTCGCAATTTTCGCTGGAGGGTCGATGTCTACACGATGGGAAACCTGCCCAACTTCGTGGTGGGCGGTACGATTACGTGAGGTAAGCCATGACCATTCGGAGAAGGACCGAGACGGAGTTCGCTGACCAGATTGCCGATGGGATCGCCCAGCGGGACGAGACCGTCGACACCAGGATCGGCTCGATTCGGGACATCTTCATCACTCCGCCGTCCGTGGTGATGAAGGACATCAACGACAACATCGTCTACTTGTCGCAGCTCACGAGCTTGCAGAACGCGGAGCAGTTCGCTCCCGCCGATCTGGATGGCTTCGTCTTCAACGAGGGTCTCGTGCGGTGGGACGGTGCTCCGTCGCTCGCCATCGTCACCTTCGCGCGCATCCAGCCGCCGACTGCCAACATTCCCATCCCGTCGAACTTCCCGTTGTCGACGGTGCAGGATCCTTCGACGGGTCAGATCACGGAGTTCAAGACCATCGAATCGGCGGTCATGTACGGGCCTGCCACAGTGCCGGCCTCTGCGTACTACAATGCCGATACGGAGCGTTACGAGATCGATGTGGCTGTTGCCAGCGTGGTGAAAGGCGAATCGACTGCGGTGGGGGCCTACACGATCACGCAGTTCCGACGTCCCTTCCCGGATTTCGACTATGTGTACAACAAGGAGGCTACGACCAGCGGACGCGGCTTGGAGACGAATCTCGAACTCGCCCGGCGTTACCAGATGCAGGTAGAGGGCTCGCAGCTGGGGCCGGCTCGCGGTCTTCAGCGTTTCATTCTCGACAGTTTCAGCAGCTCCTTAGATGCCTACGTGGTTTACGGAGAGAACGAGAATCTGCTGCGGGAGATGTACGATGCCGGCGCGGTCGACTGCTGGATCCTCGGCGATTCGCCGGCAACCGTTTCCATGACGACCAACTATCCCGGTATCGAGACGTTGATCCCTTTGGAAAAGCAGCCGGTGGTGGAGGTCATCTCGGTTTCGGACTCGGGGACGACTTATATCGCGGGGACCGACTACGTAGTCGTGACCGGCGAGACCATCTACGCCTACAGCGACCGTGGCCAGGACGGCATCCGCTTCATTGCCGGGGGATCGGCCCCCACCTTGAACGCGGCGATCACCATCGTCTACTCGTACAACAGCCTCATCACCACGATGACGGCCTACTACCGTCAATCCGAGTACTACGTGATGGGATCGGACGTCTTGTTCCGCTGGGCGCAGGCTCAGCAGCTGGAAATCGAGGCTAACTTGAAAGTATCTTCGGGCAATCCGGACTCGGTGCTCCAGCTGGTTCGCGAGCGTGTTTTGAACTACATCAACGGGCTCCTTCTGGGCAATAACGTCGAGGAGTTCGATATCGATGCGGAGGTTGCGCGCGTTTTCGGGGTCGATAACTGGACCTACACCACCCTCGCGGTCGAGGGTGGTACGGGAGTTGCGGACATCGAGATTCCACCGAACCAGTATGCGCGGCTGGAAGAGGCGAATCTCATCGTGAACTTGGTGTCGTAATGCGATACGCGCTGTTCAAGTACGGGACCGGAGTGCTCTACGGGCCGAGCACCATGCTCGACGTGGTGGATCCGGAGCGGGGACCATCGCCGGGAGGTAACCCCTTCATTCTTAAGGGGACCGGTTTCGATCCGCGTCAATGGGATGACTTTTTCACCGGAGGTGTCCTCGATCCGTCGAAGTGGGTCGACATCTCCTACGGCTCCGGATCCGTCAACACCGGACCGTTCCATCTGGAGATGGTGACGGGCTCGACCGCCAGCTCGGCTGCTGCAATCGAATCGGTTGCGTTGTGGGGTTCTACGCAAGGCGAGATCAGATTCAGTCTGCCCGTGATTCGAGAATACCCCGCTGACGTCGTCACGTTGATGGCGCTGTCACTCTGGGTGGGAGTCAACGATTACGCCGAGATGCGCATCGAAGTGGGGACGGAGCCGGGGACACTGGTGCTGCGTTGTGAGGTCTACCGGGGCGGCATCCTCGCCGACGAGATGATCAAGCCTCTCTCGTGGACGACTGGCACCTCGATGTTCAAGATCCTGCGCTGGAACAGTGACGTCTACTTCTACGCCAACGGAGAGCGCGTTTTCAAGAGCGTTCGGTTCACGAGCACTGCTGCGAAGTTCCGAATCTATACAACGAACGGCACGACTACCTACAACCTCCAAGGGGTCCGGGTCGAGTGGTTCTACTATCGGCCCTTCGCGGTCTTCCAGAATCAGCCGGTCCACGATACCATCGTTGTCTCGGATTTTCGGATGCGCGGTCTAGTGACGCCCAGCATGGACGACAAGCGCCAGCCGGCTGCCTATAAAGGTCTCGTGGATGTCCATGTCGTCGGCAATGGGGTATACACCAAGAGCAATGCCTACGAGTACTACTATCTGGACGCGCTCAAGGTGATCAACAGCGCTCAGGCCGATACGAGGTTCTCGATCATCGATGACGCGCAGCTCTTCACGCCGCAAGGTGAGCAGAAGGGTCTCGGAGGAGGTAAGTGATGGCCCTCGAAGGTGTGAATCGCTATGCAGAGCTGATCAAGGCCATCCCGCCGGGGCCGTTCTACGATTCGCGCGGCATTGTCGTTCCGTACCGGCACGGAAACCACGAAGTGCGCCTTGAAACCGACAATCCGAATACCACTTATATCCTTTATATTGCAGGAGTTTATTCTGGTTCTGTCGTGTCGGACATCAACGGGAATGTTGTCTTCAGTCGCCATCTGGATCGTGGCGAGAACGAGATCCGACTCGTCAATTCCGAGACCAACAATACCCTCATCAGCTACGTGACTGTGCGGGAGTACGCCCTGTGGCTCATAGCTTATGCGGAGACCTTCGAGAGCATCGACGACGACTGGAAGGAAGCCTACGACGACATCTTCATCGAGACGGTCACCGTCAACGGCATCGAAGGTCGTTTTGGTCGCGACATCCAGACCTACAACAATATCGGGCAGTCCCTGGACGACTATCGGTGGCTCCTTCACGAGCTGCGGTTGGCATACCGCAACTATGGGGGACGATTTCGGGGTTTCGAGACCGCTGTGGCCGAGTTTACCCAGATTCCGCAGTTCGGCTACTCGCGCCGGCTCTGGGGTCCGAACTGGACCTTGGATCAGTCGATGCTCATCAACGCCCGTTGGAAAGAACGGTCTCACGTCGTCTCTTACAACGGAGCTGGAATTACCGGAGTCGCGCTTGACCGTGTCGAAGCAGATGTTCCTTCTGGAGTTGCGGCACGGGTCATCCAGTACGATGCCACGCTCGATTCCCTACGGTGGGGAACTTTCTTGACGCCCGGTCCTTACGTGCCGGCGAACGATGGATTGCTGTTCCTGCCAGGACCGCCCTCGACCGTACCGGCGTTCATTCTGGGACTCGCGGGTCCTTTCGCTCTGGCAGCTGCGGAGACGACTCTCTATATCGATGACGGCACCGGGACCATTATTGTGCCGTTGGTCACGGGATGGCCGACACCGACAGCGGCACAGGTGGTCGGCGACATCAACACGGCGATGGGGTACGCCTTGGCGTCGGTCTACAACGGCAAAGTGCTCCTGGTGAATCCGGCCTCGCAGCCACTCCTGGAGATTGAACACGGCGCGAACAACGCCGCCGTCCGGATCTTCGGCGTCGAGCCGGGCAATCTGACATTCGCTCCGAACGTCATGAACGGGGTCACCATTGTCAGTATTTCGGGATCGGTGGACGTCAACGCCAACTCCGAGATCGCCTACCGATATGATGGGTCCGTGACGCCGCCGACCAGGGAGCTACGCTGGCGCTCGCCACTCGCGGCCTGGTCGCCGTGGGTCTCGATCAGCGGAGATGGCACCTACTCGCTCATCGATGGTTTCGGCTACACCTTGAAGGTCCATTGCTACGAAGATGACATGGACGTTCTGAGCGGTCCGTGGCCCGCCACAACGTCCGTTCTCTTCTCCGTGGGGTACGGCAAGGAGGCGAGGCAGATCGAGCAGACAGGGGGACTCTGGGTGTACGTGGATCGCACCCAGCTGCCGGCCATCAACACTTTCGACTTTGTTGACGTCTTCGATGATGCTTCGACCCCGGGCGTGGCCGAGCTTCCTGATAACTGGTGGCTTGGGCTGCCGCTGCCAACGACTTCTACAGTCATTCTGGAATCCAGGGTCGTGACCGACAAGATCGATCTCTATGATCCTTCACCGGCTTTTCGGGTGCATCTCCAAGATTCTGGTGCGCGGGTTCACGAGCTGTTTTCGAGGGTTCTTCAGTACCCGATGCCCCGACCGGGTCCGAGGGGTCAGAACTATCCGCAGCAGAGTCCGGGCCTCTTCTACGACTACGAGGGCTTCAAGGCGAAGTTCTCCGGCTGGGTGTCCAGCACCACGGTAGGGCCAACCACAGCCACGCTGAGCTTCTCTTTCGACAACGGGGCTACCTGGGTGTCCAGCGCGCCTTTCCCGGTCGTACAGGATACTGGGGGCTTCTGGTACGAAGATTTCACCTACATCGAGTTCGAGACCATCATCCCCGCCGGTCTCACTGACAACGGGGTCTTGGTGGCCGTCACCATCGATGACCCCGTGGGCATCGATGTGATGTTGGATAGCTTCCGTGTGGACGTCGAATACATCACCTCTCGGGTTCTGACGAGCAACACCGTCGTCAGGACGCGTCATCGGCAGTACTTCGGCGAGCTGGCGTGGACGTGGTCCGTAGATCCGCTCTCCCTCCTGGAGAAGGAGTATATCGGACTGCCCCACAAGCGCCCCGACAAGACAGTGCCGATCTCCGGCGTCACGGTCACTGACATCTCGATGGACACCGATCCGGGGAATGGCACCGTCGACTACGAGTACAACAGTCTCGGGGACATCCACCGGCTTCGTTGGAACGCTCCGAACGCTGCGTGGGGTCCGGGGCTCGGCTGGGTCTCGATCCTGAGTGCGGGAGCTTACGTGCTGCCGGCGAGCGACGGATCCTCGATGACGACCTTGGTGGACTACGCGTTGCTGCCCGTGCTGGACGGCACTCCTCCGGGAGCCACGATTACCCGGAGCGTGACCATCACCGATACCACCATCCGGCAGGGACACGTCCGGAGGATCTCTCCGGCTCATTCGTCCATCGATATCTTCGATGTTACCGAATATAATTCGGATAATGTGCCGATCAATCTCAAGGGAGCCGTTACAGAAGGTGATTTTTCCTCCTGTACCCTCACAAATCTCGATATCCATGCGTCGAGCCCCTTCCGGTACTCGTACCTCCTCCCGAACCTGCTTCCCGTGGAGGACGAGCCGCTGACGTTCTCGGTGGCCGCTCCCTACGTGGCTCCCCTTCTCTATGATTCGGACCAGGATCAAGAATATGCCATGTTGTTCGAGGATGGGATTCTTGTTCCGAACGATCAGTGGTGGTTCAATTCCGCATCCGAAGTTCAGGTGGCTACTGCTTACTACAACTCTGGTGCCACTTACACCATCAGCTACAATCCGATCTGCGTGATTGAGACGCCGTTGTTGGATCTCGGCGCTCTCACCTACCAGGACTACGTCTGGTTCGCTGACTACATGCTCTGGGATCGGATGGAGCACAACGTCATCGGACGCATCGTGACCGTGCCGCTCTTCTTCAATCCGGACATCGGTCGCACCACGCTGGAGTACCGCTCCTCAATGGACATGGCGGTCTCCAAGCTCTACATCGAGGACGCAGACGGACGCAGGGAGATCTCGACGGCCAACTGGAGGTTCATCGACCCGACCACGGTCGAGATGGACGCTTCCCAGTTCGTCGGAGGCGCGGTCTATTACCTGGAGCACGAGGAAATCCGGATGTATCGGCAGAGCGCCTTGACGATCACTTTCGAACACCGCTCCGGCGTAGATGCGCCGTCGTGCCTGGCAGCCGGCTGGAACACGATCCAGCGCAACGAGAACGTCGACGTGAACCAGAGTCCGGCAGGACACCTGATCCATCAGCTGCGCCTGTCGGTGAGCAACATCCGCGATCTGAGCGACTTCAAGATTCGGTCCTTGGTGCTCAAGGGCCTTCACATGTTCGGGAGCAATCCGGACATACCGGGGTTGACCAATGTATAGGATTACGATTGAGGTGATTTTGGTTATGTTAGCTTTCATCATCTTTTCGTCCGGCTGTCACGATGGATGTGAACCGGAAGAGATGAAGTGTGAAGGCTCCAGGGTCATGATCTGCAACGCCGAAACCGATTGGGAGGTCCACGACGACTGTGCCGACGTGGAGGACTTCGGCCAGGATCTGGAATGGGTGTGCTGCGAAGATCCGACTGACGGAATCCCGGCGTGCCTCCCGATCGAAGCCTGCGAAGAACTGGACGGAGGTGTGTGATGCCGCAAGTATCTGGGGATCAGGTCCGGCTCTACTGGAAGTACATGCAGAAGCAGTACCGCTTCAAGGTGGTCGACAAAGACGACGCCGGGGAGATGCAGCTCATCGGATGGGCGCTCGACACGATGGGCATCCAGGACCAGGACTACTTTCTGCACAACTACACGACCACTGTCGGCAGCAAGATCTACATCCCCTTCGAGGTCGGCGTCGGCACCCAGAAGCAGCTCGTTGGGCAGATCATGACCTGCGCCCACGAATGCCAGCACATCGTGCAGTCGCGCCGTGATCCAATGTACGAGATCAAGTACCTCACCAGTGATGCTGCCCGGACGCTCTACGAGGTGGATGCCTACCAGGCGAACATGGAGATCCACTGGTGGTGGTATCAGAAGACTTTGAATCCGACGATTCTGGTAAACACTTTGAAGGGTTACAGCATCGATGCGCCGAACCGGCGCGTTGCCAAGAAGCGCTTCATCAGCGCGAACAAGATGATCGAGTACGGTGGCGTCACTACTGGGACGGCCATCAAGACGATCCGGTGGTGCAACCGGAACCTGAAGCCGGCCCGGTCGCGGACGGTTCGCGTGATAAAAGTGTAGGAAATGATAATTAGAGATAAAGAACGAGAAGTTCGAACCTGCACTAAGTGTATGGAAGTAAAGTCTTTTTCTGAGTTTTCTTACTCAAGAACTGGTTTTGCTAATCGAAAGAGTATGTGTAAGAATTGCATGTATGAACATCGTCGCGAATACATGAAGAATTACAAGAAAAAGAAACTCAAGACTTTTGTTGAGGTTACATCTGGAGTTAAAACATGTACGCATTGCAAAGTAGAGAAACCGGTAACTGAATTTAGAAAACTTGTTACAGTTAAGGACGGTCGTCAGAGTTGGTGTATCCGATGTACTCAGAAGCAGAGTCATGAGCGGGATAAACGGTTGAACTTCCCCCCTCGCAAGGAAGGGGTAAAAAAGTGTTCTCGATGTGAACAAGTCAAGTCTGTACGAGAATTTAGTCCGCATAAATACCATAGGGATGGTTTAGCTTCTTGCTGTAAAAAATGTGATGGACAACGTAGTGTATGTCGCAACAGACGTGATCCGCAGTCGAGATTGGCTTCAACTTTACGGAGTCGTTTGTTGGTAGCGTTGCAGTATCGTGATGGGACGGGCTATAAAGGAGGATCTGCCGTAGCAGATTTAGGGTGTACAATTCCAGAATTGAAGAAATATTTGGAAGATCAGTTTTATCCGCATCCCCATACTGGGGAATTGATGAACTGGGATAATTGGTCTAACTCGGGATGGCAGATCGATCATATAAAGCCTCTTTCTTCTTTTGATTTATTGGATCGGGCACAATTTTTGGAGGCATCTCGGTATACAAATCTACGACCTTTATGGTTGGTAGATCATATTAGGAAAACAAAGCGGGAGCAGAAAGCTCTGAAACTTTCTGAGGAGAAAAAATCATGAGGGGCAGCATTTATCCGGATGGGGTCGTTGTTGACCACACGGCGCTCCGACGCACGGAAACCAGCAAGTCCGAGGAGATCCTTCGGAATCGCCTGGATTGGACATCTCGGGGGATGTACACGGGCGGCGAAGTCACGGTGAACACCAGCGGTGCTCCGCCCTATCTCCACATCGATGTCGCGCAGCTGTCCGGATTTGCCCCGAACGGTGAATTTTTGCAGACTGCCAGTGACTACTACGACATCGCGCTCGATGACGAGACGAGCGGTGTCGTGAACCTCGTCTGCGCGGTCTACACCGAGAACGAGATCCACAGGCAGCCGCACGAGAGCGACGGAGAGACCTATCCGACCGAGGCCGAGATGGCGTGGCGCATCCGGGTCTACTCGGAGGCCAATTACGCGGCGCTCCCGGCGACCGACGACAACCTGGCCAACGATGCCAAGAATCGGATGCTCGTCGTCAGCAAAGTCACGGCCAATGGTCCGTCGACCTCCTTGACGGCGAGCAGCATCCAGAGCCCGACGTCCTACGACAGCATCCTCTACGCGGAGCCCCGCGAGTTCACGTCGATTCCTGGGATTGCGATTCTCGGCGTCTCGTCGGACACGCCGGTCGGTGACGGCACTTTGGACTACACCTACAGTGTGGGTCCGACCTACGACTTCACCTGGACCACAACCAACGGTGTCGGCGTGACGTTGTCACCGACCGTGGACGGCATTTACAACCTCACGGACGGTGCAGGAGCCTACCTGCGAGTTCAGATCGTCATCTCGATGCTGCCGACGAGCGGCACCTTCCCGATCTCCGAGACGGTCACGATTCATAACCTCTACTACCAGGACATCCCGCGCCTGACTGCCGAGGACGAGCTGCACCGGCACTTCATCGGGACCGGTGTCGTGACTCCCACCAACCCGCACGGGACATCGCTGAACGATATCCTGGAGCAGGAGTTCACTCTCCTCGAAGAGCACCAGGATATCGAACACTGCAACGGCATCTGGAAGGGTTCCAGTCCCAACGTCTTCGCCACGGCGGTCAACAATGCCTCCCCAGCCGACCAGCTGCTCATCACAGCTCCGGTGGCAGGCGATCTCTACTACGTCAACGGCAAGAAGCTCAGCTCCGTCGACGTGACCACCGTCGTCTTCTCCACTCCGGCGAACCAGACGGCCTATATGTACGAGATCTATGTTTCCGACGAGGAGACGGTCCAATACCTCCAGAAGATGTCCTATCCGGCGTCTCGGACGGTGACGGGGACTTGGATCATCGACGCGAGCCACGATTATCCGTTCGGCTCGGCCATTCTGGAGGTGCAGGTCACCAACACGCCGTCGCTGCGGTACATCTTCAGGTGGGACAACGGGGATCAGGTCACGCTGCTGAGCACGAATCCGTCCCAGGTCATCAGGCTCTATGCCGAGGATGGAGAGCACTGGATCGATCTGTACGTGAACATGACGCCGGGCTCTGGCGACGAGTTCCTGCCCGGACTCGGTACTTTCACCGATTCAATCACCATCGCGGCCTCTCTGGATTTCGACCAGCACATCCAGATCGCGTCGACTCCGTACTGGTACGATGGTGCCTCCGCGACCTGGGTCATGGGCTACCCTCCGACGACGTGGCCGGGCCGTGTGACTGTCGATAAGCGTCCGTGGGGCACCTTGTGCTTCGAGAATATGGCCGACACGGCCCTGGAGCAGATTGCCTGGGATCCCAACAACGAGCTGGGGCGCTCCGGGGTTCTGCTGCGGCGTAACGGCTACAACAACGAGTTCCGGCTGGACTACGGAGGCAGCGGCCTCAACGCTGACATCAACGGAGGATCCTACTACTGCCGGGGACGCCGCATCAGCATCGATTCGGTATCGAGCCTCGCGTTCTCCACCAACTCCACGTCGCTCGTCTGGGCCGACTACGAGGGGACGGTTCGAGTGCTGAACGTGAATGCTCTTTTCGCGGGGGATCTGACGGCGGCGATGCACTACATCCTCGGCTCGATGACCGATGTGCCGACCAAGAGCGCGATCTATCACGCCACCGACCTTCACGACGCTCCGGAGCGGGGCGTGATCCTCTGGTATGTCGAAACAGATGCCACCAACATCATCTACAACTGCGACTTCTCCCAGAATGTCAATCAGGTGCTCCACCCGTGGTCGGTCAGCTCGCGGAACGTCGGTTTCTATCCGGCGCAGGCAGCCTACGATTCGTTGTTCACCGCCTTCGAGTACGCGAAGGTCTCCGGTCTCAAGGATCCGTACAGGGATGCGGCGGTCACCATCTACGTGACCGGGATGTGCGGCATCAACCGGGAGATCACGCAGCCGCCCAATGTGAACGTCTGCGGCACGCGAGGCGCAGCCCTGACCCTCGCCAGGGTGGAAGTGGTCCACGTCGACATTACAGGAGCTTGGAAGCTCTCTTCCGGTTGCCAGATCTCCGGCCTCACCATCGACATGTACGCGAACAACGGGACCGTCTTCGCGCTGCACAACAACACCATCGTCGAGAAGTGCAACTACACGGCGTTCGGTACGACCAATGACGCCATGTTCGCCCTCGACAACGGCGAGCGCACCATCGTGGGGGTCCGGATCCGTGACAACCTGATCGCCACCTACAGCGGAATGTTCTTGAACGTCGCGCCCGTCCCGGACGGCTACATCGATTGGGAGATCATCGGCAACAATGTCGTGGTCGCCGCCAACTCGAACTATCCCGTGATCAACCTCGACAGCGCATCGGCGATCCACATCAAGCGCAACAACATCGCGATCTTGAACGCCGGTTCGAACCCTACTCCCGGAATCTATGTCCAGACGAGCGGCACCTACCAGACGCGGGAGATCTTCATCGAGGACAACGTCATCAAAGCCGACTGCACGAGTCTCTCGAACACACCGACCTGCGTCTACTTCGAGAACGTGCAGTTGTCTACGATCAACGGCAACACCTTCGAGCCTCGGACGGTCCCCGGCACGACGCTCTTGACCGGGATCGCCACTCTCGGCGTCTCCAACATCGCCATCTGCGACAACAAGTTCAACGCCCTTGGCATCGGCGTCTACATCGCGGATTACTTCTATGATGTCGAGATCTTCAACAACAAGTTCTTGGCCTGTTACCACCGGGGCGTCAAGGTCGAGACCTTGAGCTATCCCGTCCTGAACAGCGTCTACGGCCTTCGGGTCGAAGAGAACGACATGAACATCTTCATCAAAGGCGCGGTCGGCGGCAGCGGCTACGACGGCCAGTTGATGGGGGTCGAGATCGATCTGGGGACGCTGGATGTCGCGGATTCTGCGGTGACGGATATCTCCGTCTCGAACAACAACTTTTTCGGGTTCACCAACTCCACCGGTAACATCCGGGTCGTGCAGGCGCTGGTGAACTCCAACTCCAACACCATCCAGCGGAACTTCAAGATCAACGGCAACCTGATGTCGGGAATGAACGCCCCCAACGGCAGCTTCCGGGGCGTGTACGTCTTGGCTTCCACTGCGGGTCAAGCAGGCTACCCCATCGAGAACATTTCCGTCAGCCACAACCATATCTATGCGGAAGTCGATACAACTTCGTTCCGGATCGCGGGTCTTGACCTCGCGCACAAGATGACGGCTTCGGTCATCCAAGGGAACCAGATCCGCCTCATCAGCTCGAACGTGAACAGCAACGGCACCGGTATCTACATCGGCCAGGGCACGAACTCCGCTTCTTCCAGCGGGGTCGTGGTCGAAGGGAACACGATCACGACCCTTCGCGCCGGCATCTACGCCAATGTCACTTCCTCCAGCGTGATCGGCAACCGGGTCTTCTGCTTCGGGGAGGGGATCTTCCTGGAGGGCATAGCTCCTCCCAACGAGTCCCATCTGCTCTGCGACGGCAACAATATCCGGGTGCTCGGGCACAACAGCAACCCATTCACGAGCGTTGGGGGCGGAGGGGGCTCCCATTGCATCACCGTCAGGACGGAGATGCTGCGCTTCTCGATCACGAACAACATCTGTCATTTGGAAGGTGTCCTCAATGCTTATCTGCCGGGATCGAAGGGTCTCATCGATGGCAGCAGCTGCATCAAAGTTCGAGACGGCGCTCAGTACGTGATCGAGGGCAACCACACCCGGATCGAAGCCGGGGACGTCGAGGGAACGGACGGCAGCGGAGGCACGCGGGCTCACCACATCTACGTCCGGGCCGGAGCTGGCCTTTCCTATCCGTTCTACGGGGTCACCATCGAGGGCAACCACATCGACAACTGGAGAGCCCTGGGAGTTGCCTCGGTGTGCTACGGAATCTACGTTATTCCGGGCTCTGGGTGGTCGCACGCTGCCGGAGATGCCGGTCGTGCGGCCATCATCGGCAATCACATCGTCTCCTCCACCTGGGAAGCGGCGACCCCGTTCAACAACGACGCGGTCAACGGCAATCCTCCGGGGACGACCATTCCACGCCCCTTCGAGATCTACATCCCCGATTTCGGAGGTGACAGCGGCATCTACTCCACCGATATCTTCCTGGGTGCCAACGCCATCATGTCGCCGGACGACCCGCTCCCAAGACCGCGTGTCTACATGTGGAATCTCCATCTGACCATCGGTACCTGTCAGTCCAACTTGACCAACTGGGGCGAGCTGGTCGGCCCCCCCTTCGCGACTCACTTCTGGTAGTCTTCCCATATTGACAGCCTCTTAGACTCCGTGCTATATGGAGAGAGGTATTGATCCCTCATTCTGTATATTGAGGGAGGAGGAAGTGGATGGCTCCCCAGACGGATGAAGTTGATCTCATCGAGCTGCGCAGGTTGATGCTCGAAGCGCTGGAGAAGATGGAAGCCGAGCACCCACGCGTCACCGCCGAGGTGCTTCAGACGTACCTGGAGATGACGACCGGCAAGAAGTACAGTCTATCCCAGCTGGGCAACAACCTTCGAATCTTGAAGAAGAAACGAATCGTGGAGGATGTCCGGAGCAGAGGTCATCGGTACTGGGCTCTCACCGGCAAGAAGTACTCCGAGGATGAAGTAGTGCGCGTCCTGGTAGCTTTTCCGAAGAGGATGCACGACCAAATTGTGGAGTTCTCGAAGTTCGCGAGCTTGTCCAAGACCCAGTTCGTCGTCAACATGGTCGGAGTGGGGCTCCGGAGCTTGAGTCCTCTCAAGAGAGAGATGGATTTTCCGGCTGTACCGGAAGTTCCGGAATCGGCGCAAGTTCCGAACACTGAATGATCTTGGACCTTTACAGAGAGGAGCTTTTTATATTGACAAGCCTCTAGCGATATAATAAGAACATCGCTGGAGGTCCGTATGCAGCTGTATGGAAGTCTGGGAAGGATCGAAAATGTAGTTGTCCCGGTTCTGACTGGGATGCTCACACGAGTACGGGAGCACAAGGAGAAGGTCATGGCGGATGATCGTAGGTACAAATGTCCTCTCTGCGACTTCGGAGAGAAGGGCGACAAGACCAAGCGCGCAGTCAACATCCATCTGGGGACGGGCCACAAGGACGTCCCGAAGGAAGAACGTCCGGCACCTATCGAAGTTGGCGGCGAGTCTCCAGAGATGCCTACGGCTGCGGAACCTGGAACCGAACCTCAACCTCCGACGCAGGAACCCCCGGTTCCGGAACGGGAGTCCAAGCCCGTTTCTCCGGAAGACGCCCCACAGCCTCCGAGCGCGGCTCCTCCGTTTCCCCCTCCGGACGCCCCACAGCCGCACCCGACGAGCATCACGCCGGGATCGGCCCTTCTGCTCAACGGTCCAGCATGGCAACAGAACCCCGCGACCAAGGCGTGGGAGGCTGGTATCGCCGACCAGTTGACCGTCCAGGTGCTCAAGAAGGAGTTGTCGACATCGGGGGATGTGGTCCTCATCTGCCGTGCGGAGAAATCCTCGGTTCTGTGGTCCGTCCAGGAGGAACTCGTTCTGAAGGGGATCGTGAAGCTTCTGTATCTCGCTCCGGGGAAACCTCACATCGAATCGGAGGCCGCGCGCCCGGAAGATGGTCCTCGTAACATCTCGGATCCCGAGCACAACTACTTCGAGAAGCAGCGCAAGGCGCAGGAACTGCGGCAACAGCAGGAAGCGGAACGTGAAGATTACGGTACACGTCTCAGGCGCTATACCGATGCGAATCGCCGCAAGAAGAGCGCTGAGAAGGAGTTCGAAGCGATCCGCGAGGAGGACTACGAGAAGCTCAAGTCCTATGTCAAGAAGTACGGAGAGCCTTCGGGACCCGGCAAGGACGACTGGATGATTGTCGATTTCGACTACAAGGCTCACATCGTGCGCCGACCCGGCGACAGCGGAGTCAAGCTCGACACGGAAGTCATCGTCCAGTGGCTGCGTGATCACGACATGGAGGAGTGCTTGAACCACACCCTCAACATCACTGCCTGGGAGACGGCCAAGAAGGAGGGGAAGGTTCCTGCCGACTTTGTTCGTGAAGTCGAGGAGCCTTACAAGGATGCCGACGACTTCCAGTTCCGTATCGATCCTCTCTGATCTTCCCGAACATTCCAGTCCAGTAATTTAAGAGGTATGAATGTCGTTCTCCTCATCGACGGGAACCCTCTGCTCTGGCGCGCGGCCTACGCCGGCTACGGAACCGGCGACAGCTCTCTGGCGAAAGGGGTCTTGAACTACTTCTACTCGATGATTCACAAGTTCCGACCGCAGGACCTCGTGGTGTGCTGGGACAAGGGAATGTCCTGGTGGCGCTCGCAGCTCTACCCCGATTACAAGGCTCACCGGATGGAGAAGAAACGGGAGAGCGACATCGATCTGGAGATGGTCCAGGAGCAAGCAGGCTACGCCAGGAGGTACTTCGAGGCCCTCGGGGTGCGTCAGGTCATCTTGCCTGGCGTCGAGGCTGACGACGTCCTCTCGTGGCTCTCAGAGCACTATCTGAAGCGCATCGAGCACTTCCCGGATTGGAAGATCGTCATCGCTACCGGGGATCAAGACCTGTGGCAGCTCGTTCGGGAAGATGGGCGCATCCTCATCTGGGATCCTCAGAAGGAACTTCTAGTAGATCATTCAAAGGTAGTGGAGGTCCTTGGTGTATCTCCGGAACGCATCCCCGATCTGAAGTCGATGATGGGGGATGCTTCGGACAATTTGCCGGGGGTGAAGGGGATCGGCCAAAAGATAGGCTCGAAGTTGCTCCGCGAGTACGAGACGTTGGGCAATATCATGAGCCTCGATGAGAACCTCATCAAGGAACTGAAGAAGCGCAAGACGACGGCGCGGATCCTGGATGCCGATGACGTTCTTGGGGAGACGTACCGTCTTGTGAAGTTGCCCGCTATCCGCGAAGCCGCGCATTGCCTTTCTTCACAGGACCTGAAGCTTCTTCGAGAGCAGCTCGGGCAACCGCTCGACCGGGATTCCTTCCGACTCCAGGTGATGGCGGAGCGCATCGGGAAGTCGTGTGCGAACATCGAGCCGTTGGTTCCCACGTCGGCTTCGGATCTGACGGTCATGGTGGATGAAATGGAAGTATATCTATCGAATCAGACCTGGACCGATCTTCGAGAGGTCGACTGGGCGATCCTCGGATGCAACCAGTGCGCTCTCCGGGCCGACACGGGCGAGAAGGGGCCGACTCTTCCCCAAGGTCATCAAGGGGTCGACATCATGCTCGTGGGCCGTAACCCTGGCCAGCAGGAGCTGGAGAACGGTGTTCCGTTCTGGCCGGATGCGCCGGCAGGAGGTCGGCTCAATCGCTTCTTGGAGGTGGTTGGTCTGGAGCGACACGAGTGCTGGATCACCAACGCGTGCAAGTGCTACTCCCAGGCCAATCGTCCTCCGACATGGCCCGAGGTTTTGGCGTGCTCGCGGTATCTCCGGGCCGAGATTGACCTCGTCAAGCCCAAGCTCATCATCTGTTTCGGTAACGAGGCGATGAGTCTCGTCACTCCATACCGGAGCCGGGTGACGAAGCACTGCGGCGAGATTCTGGACAAACCCCGCAGTGTGATCGGTGACATCGACGCGCTGGTGGCAATCAGCGTACATCCGTCGGCGGCGTGTCGGGGTGGTCAGGGAGAATCGAACATGCAGTACGCCGAGACTAACGTCAAGGCCCTCCTGGACAAGGTGACCCAATGAGCAAGCGTCTGGAAATCGACCGGAATTCCCCTGGCAACGAAAAGAAGCACTATGACGGCAAGTATCAACCCATCGATTTCATCGAGGACTGGAAGCTGGGCTTCACCGAGGGCTGCGTGGTCAAGTACGTGTCGCGCCACAAGAAGAAGAACGGCAAGGAGGATGTCAAGAAGACCATCTGGTATCTGAGCGTTCTCAAGGCGCGGTTCCAGTCGGGGAAGTTCGAGAAGCGCGAGTATCAAGGAGAGATCACGTTCAAGGAGTTCAGCAAAGCGCAGCATCTTGGCATCCTGGAGGACAACATCATCTACTGCATGCTCGATGCACTTCGGTATGGGCGCGAGAGCCGGGTTGACGACGCCATCAACTACGCGGTCGACTTGCTGAGATGTTACGAGACGACTGGCGATGTGGTCGACCGGGCCTTCGGAGGTGAGGAGCCGGAGAGCTTGAGGCCCAAGGGTTCCGTGACTCGGCAGCCCTTCAAGTTGATCGAGGATCGGATCTTCGATGCGAACCCTTCTCCGCGTGGAGCACCCCATCCGAGGCGGTTTCATCTCGACGACGAGCGTGACAGCTATACAGTACGTTTTCAAATCAGCGGTCAGCACGGCTACTTCACGGTGGGCACCTACGCGGATGGTACTCCAGGTGAGGTGTTCATCCGTCTTGGCAAAGAGGGTGCAGAATCGCACGGTTTCGCGGACATGTGGGCCATCGCGGTGTCGATGCTGCTCCAGTACGGAGTCGATCCGAAGAAAATCTATGACAAGTTCAAGTTCCAGCAGTTCGAACCTTCCGGTTTGACCGGTGTGAAGAAGGTGACCTTCTGCAAGTCGATCCCCGACCTGATCATGAAGTGGATGGAACGCCGGTTGCCACCTACCGGAGGTCCGGAAGACGATGATTATGGCGACGCCATCGAGGAGATGATCTCTCAATGAGAGTGATCGTCCAGATCGGCTTCCAGAAGGCTGCTGGGAGACGTCGGGAGGGGCAGCTCGTCCAGGCCTGGGTGAACGACGAGGAATGCTCCTGGAGCGACGGCTGCGGGAAGTACCTCACGTCTCGCGCGGAGTCCGCTCAGGGCGTTCTCTGGTATCTGTGGCAGGGAGATGTGGGCTCCGACGACACGATCCGCATCGCGGTGAAGACATCTTTGGCCAAGATCGGCACCGACGAGGCGCGAACCTTCGAGACACTCTACTACATGAACCCGGATGCCCCGGTGCGGCAGATCGAGGTGAAGGGAGTGGGTCGTCGAGGCTATCCTCTGCTCAAGGGACGGCTCATCGAGGCAGCACACGTCTCCGAGAAGGACAAGCGTGAGGCCGAGATCGAGGCCTTTCTGGAGGGGGACTTTTGATCGATGTCTTCTTGAGACGCTGGCGCATCTGCGTCCGGCTCGATCCGACCCATCCCTACTACCAGCGGGCCTATCTGGTCGTGCGCTCGTTGCTGTCGGCCTACGAGATCGAAGAGAACCTCTGGACCATCAACTTCCACGACATGAACCTCCTCCGAGCCCGTTTGGACCAGCTCGGCCTGGTGGAGGGGCGCACCATCACCGATGATGCCTGGGACAGGCTCGCTTATCTGGGTTCTCGGCAGGTGCGCAACATCGACATCAAGCGGGGGGTCAACAACGATCAGGTTCGGGGTGCCCTCAACGGGAAGCTCAAGTGCGTGCCCTACGAGGACCAGCTACCGGCCATCTCCTTCGCCGTGAACAATCGGAGAGCCGGGATCTTCGACGAGATGGGGGTGGGGAAGAGCCTTGAGGCGCTCGCGGCTATCGTCGTCCTCGACACGTTGGTACGGCGTTCTCTCGTCATCTGTCCTTACACGGCCCAAATTTCCTTCAGACGGGAGGTTGAGAAGCATACCTACCTCAAGGTGGTCCAGGTGCCTTCGGGGCGTAAGCGGGCGTTCAAGTTCATCCAAGAGCACCAGGAAACCGAGTGGGACCTGATGCTCATCCACCCCGAGAATCTTATCGGAGGGGGCGGGCGAGGAAACATCTACGGAGACACTACGAAGCTATTGCGTTCGATGCTGTGGGATTTGATCATCGTCGACGAATTCCACATGTATAAGAACCTGACTGCCAAGCGCACGAAGTGCGTGTTATCCCTCCTGAATGAGTCGAAGGATCGGGCTGGGAAGCGCCCGAGGACCATCTTGCTGACCGGGACTCCCGTTTCGGAGAGCCCGTTGAACGCTTACGTGGCCCTGAAGGTGTTGACGCAGGGCTATCTGCCCCACATCAATAAGTTCGAGCATCATTTTGTCGTGAAACAGGCGATCAGCTACGGATCGAAGGGCACTCATGCCAAGGTAGTGGGATATCGCAACCTGGACGAGCTGAAAACGATGATCGAAGCTGTCTCCATCCGGCGCACCAAGGCCGACATGCATGGATTTCCGGATCGCGTCTTCATGATCCGGGATGTGGAGCTGTCCGGGAAGCAGCTGGCCCTTTATCGCACGATCTGTGGCGAAATCGTTGCCGGATTGCCGAAATCCACCGTCATCAACCTGATGCGCTTCTTGTCGAACAACACGACAGTGCTGCGCCTGCGCCAGGTCATGAATCATCCGAATCTTCTCGATGAAGCTGGCGAATCGGCCAAATATGTCGAAATTGACAACATTCTTGAGGAGATTCTGGCCGATCCGGAGCAGAAGGTCATCCTGTGGACCGAATTTCGACGCGCAGTTGAGAATCTCTACGAGAGGTACGATCCCATCTACGGCGCGTACCAGATCTACGGCGGCGTCACCAACGAGCAGCTCGAACAGATGGCCTTCGACTTCGAGAACCGGGACAAGCCTCGCGTGGTCGTCGCCATTCCGGCCAAGGCCGGGACGGGTCTCGATTTCCTGGCTAGGGCGCGCACCGCCATCTACGTCGATCGTCCTTACAGCTTCACGCTTTACAAGCAGAGCATCGACCGCATCCACCGCCGGATCACGAGCGGCCAGATGTCGCGGCTGGATACCATTCGGGCGAAGCCGGCGACGATGATCTTTCTGGATGTCATCAACTCCGTCGACGAGCTGATTCGTGACCGCCTGCACGGAAAGCAGGACCTCGCGGACGCATTGACCACTTCGGACGAGAAGTTGGTCGAGCTGGGCCGTGAAGACCTGTTGAGGTACTTGAAATGAGCGACTTCGTCACCGAGCAGGTCCACGCCGACCTCTACGAGTACTCTCTCGCTTTGTCTCAGAAGTATGGCGTGCGCCCGGTCTATTTTACGAACAAGAACCTCCTCGATCCTCGGGAGTGCTTTGACGATATCATCTATCTTTCTCGATATTTTTGGACCTGTTTCGTCTTCACCGGCTTGCTGACGCCGTGGCACGATGATCCCGATCCCATTGGACTTCTTCGCAAGAGTGTCGACTACGTGCGCCGCTGGCTCTGGATCTGTGAGGACATGGATGTCGATTGGCGCAGTTACTGCGTGCTCTCCTTCTGCATGACTCCCTACGAGATGTATGAACGTCCTACGATGCTTCTTGGGCAGCGCAAGCACTGGACCTGGATGCGCAAGTTCAGGAAGTACACCAAGAGTCGAAAGCTCGTGGATGAAGTGGCCTTCTTCATGCTGGAGTTCATTCGTCTTCAGATCGAGCACAGCGGACGCGCCTCCTTTTCGAAGCGTGTCTTCATCGGCCCCGACTTGAGCAGGGGAGTCGAGAAGGGAAAAGCTCCTCCGAAGACATTGGTGCTCTATCAGCAGGTTGCGAACCGTATCAATCAGATTCACAACGAAGGGGTCGACTATCTCGATTGGTTGGTGCTCAAGTGCCGCAATCTTTACAAGATGGCTCCCGAGCAGCCTCTCCAGATCCAGACGGTTGTGAACGTCAACCAGCTCGATCCCGATTTTGACCTGCTCCGTATCCGCGCTGCCGACGAATGGCGCGCGGTGCGGGAGTTCTTGGGGCTCTCTTTCGAATGTGAGTTCCCAGACGGGGCGATTCCGAAGGGATGGCAGCCGGCTTCCGACGACATGATCGACCGGAGCAAGATTCGGAGAATCACCGCTGACGGTTACTACTACTATGCGGACGGCACCCAACGACGCGGTAAGCGTCACTATGCCACCAACAAGTACCTGACGATCCGAGTGTCGCCCGAGAACTTCGAGGAGTTCCATAAAGAATGGGATGATCCGCGTCTGTTGACGGCTATGCCGACGTGGGAAGAGTACTCGCGTTACGGAATGTATCCTGATCTGTGGGACGAGAATGGTACCAACATTTCGCCCTACCAGGCGATCCGGGACGTGCGCTGGAGGAGGGGATGAGCAAGAAGAAACAGAATCCTGAGCTGGGACCAGAGGTGCATGAGCTGGTTCTCGTTGTAGATCGCGAGGTTCTGGAGGACTTCGACGGCCTCGACGGATGTTCGATCACCACGCAGCCTGACGATCTGGACCAGATCTCAGCGAGTCTGCGGGGGGCCTTTTTCATGTCGCGTCGTGAGGCCGAGGAGAATCCGGTCTATAAGCAGATCATTCCTTACTTGATTGTCTCTTCAGGAGACCGCTACTTGACGTACCGGCGATCCGGGGCCGAGAAGCGCCTCACCGATCTTTTCTCCATCGGCATCGGGGGGCATATCAATCCTGCCGATAGCGCCGAGCGTCGGATGGGGCTGATCCGGAACAACGTGCGGCGCGAGGTGGCCGAGGAGCTGAGCCTCGATGGAGCCGAGTCCATCTGGGACGAGCTGTCAGATGACTTTGCCGTAGTCGGCGTCCTCTATGATGATTCGAACGATGTGGGTCGGGTCCACTTGGGAATCGTCTTGCGCATCGACGTGCGTCCCGCGCTTGCCAAGCGCCTTCGGATGGGAGACGAGGGCAAGGAGATGTCCTGGAAGGTTCAGGAGGAACTGGAGGGTATCTACAACGTCCTGGAGGGGTGGAGCAAGGTTTGCGTGGACGCGCTCGCTGACTTCGTCGAGGTGCACGCTCAATGACCGATCTGAAGCAGCTGAAGGAGCGCATCATGGGGGGCTGCCCCGCTTGTGGCGGAGACGGCTACATCGACTTCGATCTGTGCAACTGCGCGATCAAGTTCCGCGCCTTCAGCTGGCTCATCGATGGTGGATTTCATGAAGATACTCTCGATCTGGTGAGTTCTTCGAACTACGTGCTGCCGATGCTGGAATCTGGTGGAGAGTCGGTGGACTACTTCTTGCGCAATCCCTTCGACGTGATGGACAAAGGGTTGAGCCTTTACCTGTTTTCTAAGGAGAACGGGCGCGGCAAGACGACGCTGGCTCACTACCTCGTGTACGCGTTGGCGTGGCCCTTCTGCAAGACCGAGAATTACAGTCGTCAACGCACCTACGGCTTTGCCGACATGCATTCCTTGCTGGAGGCGTTTCTGGAGCGCGAGGATGTTGGGGACGCCTGGAAGTCGACGGTGTTGGTGATCGATGACCTCGGCAGTGAGAGTAGGAGCGCCGCGTGGAAGACCGACACTGTCATCTCGATGCTGCACCGTATCATGCACTACCGTCGCAACAACAAGTTGCCCACGATCATCACCTCGAACTTCGCTCCCGCAAGCCTTGTCGGCTTCTACCAAGGGGTTCTCGACTCGGTCCTGGAGATACGTCCGGACGGCATTGTCGGAGGTAAGATCTTCCGTCAGGTCGAGGTAGGGGGCGGCGAGGATTTCCGGCTCATGGACGGTAGGAGCGATTGGCCGACCTGATGCAGATTGACGTCAACATCGAGGCCGAATTTCTCGCCTCCATTTTGCAAAACGCTGGGTTCGTCGAGGTCGACGTCCTTCGTGTCGTAGAGCCTGAATATTTTCAGGTCGATTCCTACCAGTGGCTCGTCAGGATCTTGCAGAAGCGCAACTGGAAACCGCCTGTCTTCGAGTATCTAGATCAAGAGCTGCTCTCCGTCGAGAACGAGGAGACGCGGTTCAAGTACCGTAACCAGCTCTACGCGCTCTACATCCGTAAACTGTCGTTCATCGAGGACGCATCCAGTACGTTCCGTGCTTACGTTGCATTCTGTATCGCCAACACCAAGACGCGGAGTGCCTTCGAGGGTTTCGCGCGCACGAGTCGGGTCGATTTCCTGCTCGACGAGATCGAAGAAGGTTTCCACAGCGCGAAGGATGTCATTCGAACCAACCGGCTTCCGGTCGTCGACTACGCCACTACGTACCAGGAACGCCAGGAGCAGCGACGGTACATCCGTGACAACCCGAGCATGAGCCCCCGGATCCTGACCGGCATCATGGGGCTCGATCAGCAGTTCGTTATCAAGGCACCGATGCTGGCGGACATGCTTGCTCCGTTCAAACGCTACAAGAGCATCTTTTTGAATGCCTTCGGTTACGCCTTTCTGCTTCAAGGCTTCGATGTGCTGCATGTCACCTACGAGAATTCGATGGACATGACGATGGATCGCTACGACGCCATGTTCTCCGAGCTGAACTACGACCGCGTCTCGAACCTGCTGCTCACCAAGAAGGAGAAGGAGGACCTCGACCGCACGTTCTCCTGGATGCAGACCTGGAAAAATCGGTTGAAGATTATCAAGGGCACTTCTTACGAGACCAAAGTCTCGGACGTGGAAGAGGAGATCGAACGTCTCAAAGACCGTGAGGGTTTTGTTGCAGATGTAGAGATATGGGATTATTTGAATATCATTGCACCTTCGAAATCGTTCAATCAGGAACGCCACGAGCAGCGTCAGATTGTCTGGGATTTGAAAATTCACGCAGAACGATACAATGTGGCAATCTTCGAGGCTTCCCAGTCGAATTTGGAGGGTGCACAGGCGGATCGTCTCGGACTTGGCCACCGAGGATTATCCACGGATATCTCTCGCGGAATCGACCTTTGTATCGGAATCGATCAAAATGAAAAGGAGGCCGAGGCCGGCATCATAGTGCTGTCTCCGCAGTTCTTCCGGGGTGGCCCTATTACTATACCTGAAATAGTTTTAGATTCTGATCTTCCAAGGATGGTAGTTAGTCGTGAATTGCATCGTTTATGGCAGCATGCTGCACGAATAAATCCTTACGTTCCGAATACTTAGAACTTTTCTCGGCACTGAACATAAATTAAGTGGTGTTTTTTCTTGACATGGGTTTTCGTGGCTGCTAGTTATACGGTCTGAGTATGTGACAGAGTACTGGTTTTTCGGGGAAGATATGGTCGATCCGCAGTCGTACATTCTGTCCAAGTTTCCCGATAAGGAACCCAACTCCTCCGGGGAGATACATGCTCGATGTCCATTCCATGATGACCATAATCCTTCATTCTCAATAAACATTGACCGGGGAGTCTTTGTGTGCGGCTCCGGACGGTGTGGAGTACGTGGGAATTTTGCTCTTTTTTACAAGCTCATGGAAAATATCACCTCTTGGCGCGAGGTCTACGAACGCCTGAAGGTGACTCGGCTCGCCGTGGATATCAAGGAGTTATTGGCCGAGAAGCCCAAGGGGATCAAGCAGTATACTATCAGTGAGTTTCCGCAGGCTCCCAACGCTCTCGTTGAAAACATCGGTCGCGTCCCGTACCTGGAGGAGCGTGGTCTCGACCGGAATGTCATCGATACTTTTGGGCTGCTCTACGGGCGTCTCGGCGTTTCAGCTGGCATCAGCGTGCAGGACTCGATCATTCTTCCCGTCTACGATCTCAACGGTGTCTATCTCACCTTCCAGGTCCGCTACCTCAACCCAAAATCGCGGCTGCGTTGGCGCAGTCCTTCGTCTTCACCGATTCAACGACTGTTGTACGGGGGGTGGCTGCTTCCTTGGAACCGGTCGGGCCGTTTCTGGATCGTGGAGGGCGCGTCCGACGTATGGAACCTCTATCGTTTCGGCATTCAGAGCGTCGGCCTCTTCACAAAGGAGGCATCCGATGCGCAGCTCAACCGCATCGTGCAGATCTGCCGTGACCTCGGACTTACGCCCGAGGTGTGCCTCGACGGCGATGCGGCGACACCGAAGAAGAACTACGGGAAGGTGATCCAGAACGAGCTGCTCGCGTCCGGTGTCAACGCGGGTCTCATTCAACTGGAACGCCACGAGGACCCTGGCGGTTTGTCCGCAGAACGAATCGCGGAGTTGTGGAGGGCGTGATGAAGCTGGACGTCATGGTGAGGATGACCATCGCCGGCCTGGAACGGGAGCATCCAGCGCTGGCGGCTGCGATTAACAGATGGTCGAATTTCTTGTGCCATGCCGTCGAACGAGTTTCCAGGATAACCAACACCCCTCCGGAAGATGTGCTTGGAGACATCTTCGTCGGCCTCGTCAAGGTCAACGACATGTACCGCCAAAATCTGTGGCGCTACAACGGGAACCTGTACCGCATTGTCGCCTTCGATGGAATGGCGGTCCTGATTGAGACGTTGCCGCACAACGTGCGTCTCCATAAACGCTTCTGGACCGACTGCAAGAACCTGGAGCTGGTCAAGCGCGGCAAGATCGAGTCGAGCGTCTACCGTGAGATCCATCAGCAGTATGTGAATCTGCTCGCTTCTCACTTCACGGCTAAGAAAGGCTTCGTGATCGACAGTATCAGCGAACGTGCTGTCACCGTCCGGAGTGGTCCGAGGAAGACGTTTTCCGAGAAGCGCAAGGTCAAGAACATGCGCAAGTCCGTCCATCTGGTCGACATCGATATCCCCAGCTCACGCGAAGAATTCGACCACACTCTCTATCCGTCTTCCGCCGAGATTTCCAGCTATCTATCTGACTACGGCTCCAACCCGGAGCAGCAAGTTATCTCCGACGAGACAATCATGGGACTCGGTGACACACTGTCTCCCGAAGCGCTCGTCGTCCTGGGCTGCTTGCTCGACAATCCTGCGATGCCCACACGGTCGATCTCTCAATATACCGGACTGTCTCATCGTCAGGTCGGTTTGTCGCGTTTCGAGATCGAGCGCGATTACGAAGTATCCAGTGGCATTCCGCTCCACACCTTCGGCAAGACGCCGATCTACCTTCGAGCGAGTCAAGTATGCTGATTCAACCAGAAGGAGACAGCTTCATCATCGATCATGGACTGGGCGTCCAGTTCTGTACGGCCATCGAGCGCACCAACTCGAAGAACTCCTATATCTACCTGTCTTGCGACGGGAGCGTGTTCTCGATGTTCGCGCAGTCCCAGCTGGCCTTCGTCATGGTCCACATCGAGGTAGCCGGAGGAACTCCTTTTCAAGGGGGTGTCGAGTCGTCCAAGTTCATCGCGCTCTTCAAGAAGCTTTATCCCGGCAGTCGGATCAAGCTGACTCCGGTGGGGAACAGCTTGCGAATCGAAGAGGACAACATCTCAGTTACGTTCCCCACGCTGGAGTTCTACCAACCGATGCGTATGCCGGTGTTCGAGACGCTCCAGGGTGACGAAGCCAAGTGGCTCATGAACGCGGTGTCGGCTGCCTATTCGTCCGTTGGGAAGACTAAGCGGTTTCAGGGAGTTCTGGTGGACAACACGGGAGCTGTGGCACGCGTGTTCAAGTTCTCGCACGCGGCGTGGCGCAGTATCGCCTGCACTCCGTTGAGCTGCGCTACTCGGCGCTTTGTGGTCTCCGATGAGATGTCCCGGGCGATCTACTCCTTCAAGGATAATGTGGTCGGTGTCTTCGTGGGAGAGAACCATCTGGGGCTTCGGCTGGACAAGGACGTCTTTTTCTACATGCCGCTCTGGGCCGATGAGATAGGCGAGTACGTGGGCCAACTTGGGCTCGTGGACGGTCTCCCGCAGGTGGAGGTGGCCGGTGACCGGTATGCCTTTGACCGTAAGCAGCTCACGGACGTTCTCGACCTCATCTCGGCGGTCGTAGGAACTGACGAATCTCAGGTCCACTTTGAGCAAATAGGCCGCAATCAGAACTGTACGGTATGGAAGGTAAGTGCGGTCACGTTTTCTAAGTGCGAGGCGTCTGAAACTATTCAGTGCGTAGAGCCGGGACCGTACCGAAAAATCAAGTTTCGTGTTCATAAAAACAAGCTGCTCAGTGGTCTCAAGTCTTATGGGGAGCGCATTGACTTGTACGATGCGGGGGCTCGACTGATCCTCGCTGACAACGAGAGCTTCAACGACGTGACTCTGTTTCCGAAGGCATCTGGTTAGGAGGGCACCGTGGCTCGGATAAAGCAGAAGGTTCACCTCGACGCAGAGGTGCTCAAGCAGATCAACGAGTTCTACTCTTCGCGACTTGGTGACGAGGTCATTGGGCTGGAGTGCTTCTCTGATCCCAAGTTGAAGGCGCATGTTTGCAACATCCAAGCTCCTTTGGAGAACGGGGAGCCGTGCGAATACTGCAACAATGTTCCAGGGCGACAGTGCAAGATCACCTGCCATATCCATTACTTCTGCTTGGCTGCTCTGGCGTACCGGCTCGGCATCGGGGAGGCCAAGAAGAAGCCGACCCTCAAGAAGGCCCTTACCCACAACCTCAAGAAGATGACCTACAAGCGGCTTTACGAACTTGTGATGGAGCGCCTGGCAGCCGAGAACCCGGAGGACGAACCTTCCGATGAAGCCCAGATGGGGCTTGGGATCGAGGAGGACGATTCGAAGAAGCATCTCAAGAAGAAGAAGGGGCCGGTTTTCGATGAAGACGGAAATGAACTCATCACCATCGCGAAGGCCGCTAAAGTGTACGGCTGCACCTATGTGAACATGTACAGTCACGTCCGGCGCAAGAACGTCGAGAAGGTCGTCGTGGACGGTATGACCTACGTGCGCGAGAAGGACGTGATCGAGTATCGCGACCGCAAGAAGAGCTGATCTACCGAGGTTTACGGATGGACGTCTCCTACGAAGATGTGAAAATCGCCGAAGCAGTCAACAACAGTGTTGTGCTCGAAATCTGGAAGAGGGGTACCCAGGAAAGGGTCTACTTCGATGTCATCTGCAAGACGGAGACGAAGATCGGGGAAGATCGATTCTTCTCTTCTTTTTTGCGTGTTGTCGATGTGCCTTGCTTGGTGATCGCCGCTACTCGGGCCATGGAGTACATTTCTGTCTGCCACAAAGAGATGCGACGTTTCGGGCGCAACACGAAAACGGTGGCCACGACCGATATCATCACGACATGGGCTCCCGTCGAGCACGAGGATCGGCAGGATGAACGTGTGATCCCCTACATCCGACCTGTTCGAGAGTTCAAGTGCGGGTCGGTCGTGGCGGAACTGTATATTAACGAAGGAGGAACTTACTTAGCTCGTTTCCAGCATGAGTGGCACAGCGACAGCCAGTGGAACCGCAGCGAGTTCCTCCAGCAGCGAGAGCTGCGAGATCTGATAATTGTCGCTACCGAGATGTGGAAGTACCTGGAAAAGTACCCTGACGGAGAGCCGGTAGAAGAAGTCGATGGGAATGTAGCCAGCAAGGAATGACCGATGTATTTTTCGGAAACCCAGGTCCCCAAGACGTACCATCTCATCGACAATCCGAAGAAGATCTCGTGGTTGTTTGGCGAGCTTTTGAAAGCTCCGGAGTTCTCCTTCGACATCGAGACCAACCATCCGACATGGAAGGGTAAGAAGAAGCTGCCTGATGCCTTCGAGGAATGCATCTGCGGCATCTCCTTCGCGTGGGGGCGCACGCAGGTCACAGAGCCTTGGATTCCAGGTATCGCGGCTTATCTACCGCTCACCGATGCCTATGATCGCCCTTACTGGCCTCACCAGGAGGCGGTCTTGAACGCGCTCAGAGAGGTCCTGGAGTCTCCGGTTCCCAAGGTTGCGCAGAACGGCAAGTTCGACATCTTCCAGCTGGCGATGCTCAATGATATTTTCGTCGAGAACTTCGCCTTCGACACGATGCTGGCGCACGCTCTCATCGATGAGGATCGCGTCGTGTGCTCTCATGCCCTCAAGTCCGACTTCGGGCTGAAGGGTCAGATCCTGAAGCTGGGCATGGCGGATGCCTACCTACGCGCCGAGGCGAGTCTGTTCAAGAGCGATCTCACGGAGGCCCTGGCTTTCTACGACCAGCACCTGAAGCGATACTCGAAGGTGCCTCTCGACAAGTTGTATCCTTACGGGTGCGCCGACGCCGACCTGACGCTGTCGTTGAAGTTCGTGTTCGAGCCAAAGGTCGAAGAAGAAGGTATGCTCCCGCTCTTCCGCGAACTAATCATGCCTCTTTCGCACGTCTTGACGGTGATGGAGCTGCACGGAGTTCCGCTCGACATTCAGCGAGCGCAGCAGGTTCATCGTGAGCAGGCGGCGATCATGAAGCGCGCACAAGATCAAATTCGCAAGATGCTTGAAAAAAACGATCCTGCTGCTGTGCATCAACAACCGATGGGGGCGTCCAGGACCAAAAGCAATATCAACGTCGGTTCTCCGCATCAGCTTGGAGAGGCTCTCTTCCGCCCCAAGGCGGAGGGGGGTCTCGGCCTTCCTGGCCGCAAGAGCAAGGACGGCAAGTGGGTCACCGATGCTGACACCATCAAAGCGCTCGAACATCCGATCAAGGACCACATCCTCGAATATCGTCGTGCCGAGCAGATCCACGGCCACTACGCCGAAGCCGCTCTGGACAAGATTGTCGAGCGTACAAACGGTGGCACCATCGGCTGGGTTCATCCTCACTACTGGATGGATAGCGTCACTGGCAGGTTGAAGCTCACCGAGCCTAATCTGACCACGCTGCCTCGGCCCGAGAACGGTGGCATCATCGTCAAGTCGATGTGGTGCGCCGACGAGGACCATATCCTCGTCTTCTCCGACTTCTCCCAGATCGAGCTGCGCGTCATCGCCCACGTCTCGCAGGAACCTGTCTGGATCGAGGGCTTCCTCGCGGGACACGACATGCACTCCGCGATGGCGCACCGTATCTGGAATCTCGATTGCCCGATCGGGGAGGTCAAGAAGAAGTATCCGAAGCAACGTTCCGACGCCAAGGCCGTCAACTTCGGAATCGCTTACGGCGAGTCGGAGTTCTCTCTGGCCGAGCGTCTCGGCATCTCCATCGAGGAGGCGCACAAGTTGATCCACGAGGACTACTTCGGGGCAGCTCCGGTTCTCAAACAGTGGATCGACGACACCCATCAGAACCTCCGGGAGTACGGCGTCTCACGGAACATCTTCGGGCGTGTGCGTCACCTTCCCGACGCGCAGCTCGTCATTCCGGAGAGCGCTACTTGGCCCAGCCGGGACTCCCGTCCTGTCTGTTATCGGAACGGTCCTCATCCGAGTAGTGTAGGTCTCACGTTCGAGGAGGCTTTCGAGATAATCTACGGACCTTACGGAGCAGTTGCCCGTTGCAGCCTGAGCGAGTCCCATCTGAAGGATCTCGTGCAGACCCGACGCAGTTCTGATATCCGTCCGAGCTGTCCTGATTGCGAACATCTCTACTCTTGCTTCGTTAATCGCGAAGTCAAGTACATTAGCGGCAAAGTGGGGCGCGCCCTTCGACAGGGAGTGAACCAGCCGATTCAAGGATCCGCCGTCGACATGACGTCCTTGTCGCTGATTGGCATCTACAACGATTTCAGGCGCTACGAGGTTGCCGCGTGCCCGATTCTTCACATCCATGACGAGTTAGTGGTGTACTCCCATAAGAGCGCGGTCGAGCAGGTCAAGAAGATCATGTACGATAACATGGTCACCAAGATGAAGGCGCGCACCAACTTCTCGATACCGATCTTGATCGATACCGAAGTCGTGCAGCGCTGGTCGGACAAGTACAAAGAGGAGGAGTAAGATGCCGACAGAGGATACCCGAGACCAACTCATCGAGAAGTACGGAGAGGATGATATCCTGCGCCGTGGGGTTCTCGATCAGAAGTTCAAGGTCGTCCTGGATTCCTTGATCCAGGAAAACGACGAACTCGACCGTCTTACCAGGCAGCTGCGTCGCCAGCTCGATGACGCGACCTCCAGGAAGCGGGATGTGCTCGTCATCCTGGGAACACTGTACTGGCTCGAAGAGAACATCTTCGATACCTCCGTTCTCAAGGAGGCGGTGAGTGGCGTCCTCGACCAGGACATGCGTTCGTATCGTGGGCTGATGGACCGTCTGGAAGTCCTGCTTTCGTTGACGCCTGCCGAGAAGCGCACCATCGCGCTGCGTGAGAATTTCGAGCCTCGCGAAGCCGGCAAGTTCTGCGGCGTCGAGGAGCAGAAGCCCGCGTTCTGGTGCCCCGAGTGCAACCTCGGCTTCAGGGACATCGATGACCTCAACCGGCATGCCAAGTCGAAGTGCAAGTACAAAGGCGAAGAGGCGTTCTACCGGAAGCGGGCCGAGGAAGAGCGCGCCAAGATCGAAGCCGAGGCCTCGTACTGCGCCGTCTGCGATTATCAGGCGCAGAGTCCCAGCGGCTTGTCTGCCCACAAGCGTGGGAAGGCTCACAAGGAGGCCGAGACGCAGCACTACAAGAAGGCTGCCAAGATCAGGCGCAAGAACCAGGATTCGATGAGGAAAGCCGGGGTTCCTGTCAGTGAGCCCAGGAAGTCGAAGCCTCGGAAAAGGGCTTCGAAGAAGAAGGGGAAGAAGTGATGCAAGCCAAGTGGGTCAAGTACAAGAAGGGCGGTGGCCCTCGCGTCAAGGGTACCAATCTCTACAGCCCTCCGCAGCCGTTCGGTCCGTGGACGAAGATCATGGGCGTCGTCGCCCGCTGCGAAGGCGCGCACGACACCGTGGTGATGTACGACGAGACCGGCGTCACTTGGGGCTTCATGCAGTGGACCTTCAAGAGCGGTCGGCTCCAGAAGCTGCTGGAGAGCTTCAAGTCCATCGACGTCTACGACTTCGAGAGCGACGGGGACTCGACCCTCTTCGAAGAGGTGTGTGGCTCGGAGGGGGGCGCGTTTCAGCAGTTCGGCTTCAACATCAGAGGCGGCAAGTTCGTGTTGGCGGGTGTCCACACTCTCAATCCGAACAAGAAGGCTGAGCGGAAGAAGATCGTCGATGCTTGCATGGGCCGTCTCAGATACGGAACTTTCTTGGATCAGAAGAAGCACGCGCTCCGGCTGGCGGAATTCTTCGGTGAGATGGGGAACGAGTTCGGGGTGGCTGAGGCCCAGACCCACTTCGCCAAGCAGGAGTTCAAGAAGCAGCTCGATTACAATCGTCCTCCGCTGGGCGGCAAAAGCATCAACTGGCTGTTGGACGGTGAGAACCCGGTGACCTGGGAGACGCCCCTTGCGGCCCTCTTCTTCAACCTTTGGCAGAACAACCCTGGCGCGGCCTATCGCTTGTTCCGGAATGCCCGGAGGGCCGATCCCGAAACATACTTCCAGGAAGCTTGGAAGTTGGCCAATCGGTCCAAGTTCGGCAACTGGGGGTGGGCCAAGCCGGCGAACAAGAGCCCCAGGGTCGTTCGGATCAAGCAGGCCATCAAGGAGTTCTACGGGATCGACTTGAAGTACTACAAGTAGCGTTCAGTGCAGTCCTCGATCAAGTACCGTCCGCGTCGATTCGCCGAGGTCGTCGGCCAGGAAGTCTCGAAGCGGATCCTGGTGAACTCCATCAAGATGGGGCGAGTTCCCAAGGCGATGTTGTTCTCAGGCATCCGGGGTACCGGCAAGACGACCTTGGCTCGACTTTACGCCAAGGCTCTCAACTGTCCCAACTTTCTTCCAGCCGAAGAGCCATGTTGTGAATGCGATTCCTGTCGGGATGCGGACATGGTCGCCAATTTCTCGATTCTGGAACTGGACGCTGCCTCGAACTCTCGCGTCGAGGATGTTCGCGAGCTGGATTCCATCCTGTCTCAGGTCATCATCCACAACTACCGGGTCGTCATCCTGGACGAAGCCCACATGCTCTCGAAGTCTGCCCAGGCGGCGCTTCTCAAGACCATCGAAGAGCCCCCGAAGAACACCATTTTCATCCTGGTCACGACAGATCCTCAGAAGCTCGAAGATACTATCAGGTCCCGCTGCTTGAGAATGCCTCTCCAGCCTCTTTCCGAGGCCGACATCTACTCGAACCTTCGGTACATCGTGGAACAAGAAGGCTTGGGCTATACCGAGGGCTTCTTGCGTGCTCTGGCACGATACGGCGGAGGTTCGCTCCGGGATGTTCAACAGATCCTCGACGCGATGATCATCGCCGCCGGAGGGGAGAACCTCGATATCGACGTGCTCCAGGGTTCGGTCGGGGTCATCTCTCGACAGGAATACGGAGACTTGGCCGATGTTCTCGACCAGCGTAACCTCCGGCTGTTCCTGGAGGAGATCCGTCGCTGGCATCGAGAAGGGCGCGATCTTCAGTATCTCTTCTCGGAAGGCATCCCTATCCTGCTTCGGGACTTCGGGGTGTACTTGGCCGGTGTCACCGGGGTCGAACTTCAAAGTGGGATTCCGCTCGAATCTCTTTCCTGTAATTTAACCTTGTCACTAGCGGATCTGAAGATGCTCAGCCGCGAGTGGGAGATCACGATGGAGTTCATGCAGCATACCTCGTACCCCCGGATCGTCTGGGACGTGTTCGCGGTCAAGGTATGCCGGTGAATGGCGGAGGGTACAAAGCTCGCATGGCACTCGGACTTGAAATGCCCCAAGTGCGGAAACTGGATGCGGAACCGGGGGTGCGCGCTGACGACCGAGTTCTATTACGCTCACGTCGTCTGCGGGCGCTGCGGTATCCACGAGGAGATCAAGATCCCCATCGAGCAGTACGTCGTCAGGTCCGAGGGTGAGCTAGTTCGGGAGGAAATCGAGGAGCCCAAGAAGCGGGAGAGCGTGGGAAAGAAGCTCTATGGCAGGAAAGGACAGGCCAGGTCGGCACGGCGCGTGAGCGAGGAGAAGAAGTGAAGTTCGGCATCGGTATCAACAGAGGACAGGTACAGATCGTCCTCGACGAGCATCTTCCGGAGACGGACGTCCTGGAGCTGCTGCGTTTTGACGAGAACGATGTCGAGACCATGCTGCGGACCCACTCCGCGAACCAATCATACTGGGAGGCCTTGGCGGTGCGTCTGAAGATGCGCTACGAACGGTTCAAGGACGAGTGGCAGCGGAAGTGGTGGGCGCACAACAAGTCCTACGCTAAGCTGGTGGTCTTCGCCTACGGCGAGCCGAAGCCGACCGACACCGCCGTCAAGGAGATGGTCATTCAGATCTACTCCAACGAGACCACGGATAACGAGCGCCAGAAGTACGCGACCGCCGCGTTCTCCGCTGCCGATCAGCGGCGCGGCTTCGCCGGCACCGAGGTCGAGTTCAGCGCTGCCATGTACAAGTACCTGTACGTGGAGACGCCGTGGTACTTCGAGACGGTCGAAGCCACGATGAAACGTCTCCAGGAAGAATTCGAGACCGTGGAAAAGGTGGCCGAACGCCTCAACTCGCAGTCGTTCCATCTGGATCTGTACGCCAAGATGCAGATGGCCAAGCGATACAACATCGATGGCGTCTCCGTACCCGACGCCCGGGTGATGGAGAAGATCCGAGGAGGAAAGGTATGAGCGAATTCACGATGCCCTATCAGCGTGAGAAGGAGCGGGACGAGAAGGGGTCCTCTCGGGACAAGCGGCTCTTCAGGCCGCTCCCCGACAAGGCTGGGCAAGTCGTCAACAACGACGTCATCATTCCGCTTTTCTCTCCCCACAACTGGAAGATGTTCAACCCGGATCCGGAGACGGCTGCCAAGTACGGAATGGTGGGAAGCGGGCTCGTCTCGATGAATCCGAGCGCTCCTATCTCTACCTTCTACTTCCGGCTGCCGGTCCACAACGTTCAGAACTTCAACCATCCGGACGGGACCATGAAGTTCGGACAGATCCTGTGTCCTCTTGCACTGAACAAGTACCTCGTGGAGAGCCTCGGACGCGGGCCGCTGTTCGATCAGCCGCGTTGCGCTTTCTGTGAGGAGGAGCAGCGGCATTGGGACGCGTACAACAAGTGCTGGGACACCTGCGGCACCGATAAGCGTTCGCTTTCCAAGGACGGCTACTGGAAGTTCGTTGACAACCATCCGGTGCTGTCGGCGGAACGGGATGCGGCTCGCAAGTTCGGGGTGGACACGCGCTTCGTGATTGGCGTCTTCGATCACGCCAAGTTCGTGGGCACGCGTCCCAAGGATGAGGGTGAGGAGACGGTCGAGCACCAGATCTGGTTCTCGCCGAAGAGCATCTACCAGAAGCTCTTAGCGCTCTATGAAGCGATGCCCGGCGGTTTCCGCTTCTTCGAGCCGACCGATGCGGGTTTTCCGGTCCTCTCCGTCGTGAAGAACACCACCGAGTGCAAGGCCGGAGATCTGCGGAATACGAAGTACGACATCATGTTCGTTAACCGGTACCATCCATATCCTCCCGAATGGGTGCAGTACATCATGAACCAAGGGGCGATGATCGATCCTTCGGACTTTGTTCACATGATCACTTACGAGGAAGGCCTCTATTACGCCGAGCGCGAGAAGACATCCGCTACCGAGTACGGGGAGGCTGCTGCAACCGGTGCTCCGGCAGCGGGCCAGCCAACCGGCTACCCGACAGGGCAGCCTACCGGTCAGCCTATGGGTGCTCCTCCCGCGCAGGGTTACGTGCCGCCTGGTGCTCCTCCCGCTCAAGGATATGTGCCTCCGGTGTCGACGGGCACTCCTCCGGGCGCTCCGCCTTCTTCCGGGGCTGTTTCTCCTGACGGCTACGCAGTGCCCGCCGGTACGATGCCTCCCGGTGCTCCTCCGGCAGGTCAGCCTCCGGCGGTGCAGCCGCCCCCTGGAGCCCCGCCGGGCGCTCCTCCGGCCCAGCAGAGTGGTGCTCCCATTCCGCCGCAGCCTCCGGCTGCCCAGCCGGTCCCGGTGTCGACTCCTGGCGGGACGGTGCCCGTGGTCGATCTCTCTCAGCCCCCCGGCGCTCCTCCGGCTCAGCAGCCCCCTGGAGCCCCTCCCGGCGCTCCTCCGGCGCAACCGGGTGCTGCCGCTCCTCCGGGTTTTCCTCCGGCTCAGCAGCCCCCTGGAGCCCCTCCCGGCGCTCCTCCGGCGCAGACCCAAACGCCGCCCACCACGGCTCCTCCGCAAGGCGCTCCTCCCGAGCGGACACCTCCGGGTGGCGAGGATCCTCCGGGTCGGCGGCGTTCCTGGTAGGGGGTCGTCATGTCGAAGGAGACCAAGAGTCGCACGGTCGACATCCTCAAGAAGATCCAATCGACCCGAGGAAAAGACTTCTCGGGGCTGACAACCCTCGATGCGACCAAGATCGAGAATGTACCTCGGATTTCGTCTGGTATCCTCGGTCTCGACATCGCGCTCGGGGGAGGCTATCCGCAAGGGCGCATCGTGGAGTTCTTCGGTTCGGAAGGATCGGGCAAGACCACGGCCACCCTCCAAGCCATCGTCGCGGCTCAGCGGTCCGAGGGGGTGGCAGCGTTCATCGATGTCGAACATGCGCTTGATACGAGCTACGCCAAGAAGCTCGGCGTCAACTTCTCCGATCTACTCTTCTCGCAACCTGACTGCGGAGAGGATGCGCTGGAGATGGGCCATGCCATCTGCGAGAACATGAAGCCGGGTGACGTCGTCGTCTACGATTCCGTCGCCAACCTCGTCCCCAAGGCCGAGCTGGAGGGGGACTACGGCGACTCGCATGTGGGGTTGCAAGCGAGGATGATGGCTCAGGCGCTTCGCAAGCTCACCGCGACAGTCTCCCGGACCGGGGTGGTGGTCATCTTCATCAACCAGATCCGGATGAAGATTGGCGTCATGTTCGGTAATCCCGAAACGACCACCGGGGGTCGCGCTCTGAAGTTCTATGCCACCCAGCGCGTGGAGGTGAAGCAGATCGGTAAGTCCAAGCAGGGCGAGCAGATCATCGGCCAGAAGGTGCGCTTCAAGGTCGTCAAGAACAAGGTCGCGCCGCCCTTCCGGGAAGCCGAGGTCGAGCTTCGTTTCGGAGATGGCTTCCCTCGTGCGCTCGACATCATCCGAATCGGAAGCGCCAAGAACGTTGGGGTCATCGAGAAGGCCGGTACCCATTACTCCTACCAGGGAACACGTCTTGGCCAGGGTGTTGAGAATGCGGCGCAGATGCTCGATGTCGATCCGGATCTGATGGTCAAGATCGAGAGGGAGATTCTGACTCGGTATGGGTACTTTGTCTGATCCCGGTGACGGCTACCTCCAGGTAGTCAAGGACCATCTCCACAAGCTCGACGAGGAGCTGCTCACCGAGGATATCGATGTCTTGTGCAAGTACATCGTTTTGCGATTTCTGAAGACGTCTCCGGAAGTGCATGCCGGAGTTTCCAAAGAGGAGATTGGTGAGAAGCTTCACGAGTTCGTTGATGACATCTTCCCGTTCTTGGTGACCTTCCTGACCGTGGTGAACTCGACGCCGCTTAGAGTGGAGGGGGAAAGCTCATGAGCGCCATCCGTTTCCTTGCATACAGTGACATTCATCACGATCGGCTGGCGGCGCGGTGCATCACTCTCGACGATACTCTCGCCATCGAGCGCGCCGCCCATCAGCGTGTCGTTGACGGTCAGTTCGACTTCTCCATCTTCTGTGGTGACCGCTTTCTCAAGCGGGAACCTGAGGATGAGATCAAAGTCAGGGCCGATCGCGCGTTGGCGGATGCGCTTTGGGAGCGTTCTGGAGTTCCGCACTATCATCTGGTGGGCAACCACGACTGGACCAAGAACAACCGGGAGTGGCATACTTCTGAATCGCTTCGGACTCTCCCGAATCTCGTTGTTCTGGACGAACCGATGACCATCAATAAGGAGACCTACGCGATCAACGCGCTCCCTGCCGACGTGCCGTTCGACATGGCCAACTACAAGCCCAATCCGGAGCAGCTCAACCTCTTTCTCTTCCACGCCATCGTGCGCGGATCATTCATGGAGGATGACGGTGACCGTACCTTCGCGGATGGCCTCGAAGCCAACCAGCTCGACCGGCCCGAGTGGGACTTCGTGCTCGCCGGGGATCTCCACGTCCCGCAGCAGCTGCCGTTCCGGAACACCCGGGGCGGGTACCTTGGCTCCGTGCTCCAGCGCACCCGGGCTGACGCGGACCGACAGCGCGGTTGGCTGGAGGTGACGGCGACTCGGGGTGCAGATGGTTGGAACGTTGAAACAACTTTCGTGCCGACCAGAAACTTCTTCCATCGAGCATCTTTCGAAGTTGGACCGGACACGCGCTACGAGAACATCGACATCAAGGACGAGGTGGTCAACGATGTCGCCGTGGAGGTGCGCTTGAAAGGTCGTCGTGCCGATGTGGACCGTATCGCCGACGACGAGCGGTGGAGCAACTATACCAACATCTTGATGGCTCGGAGCATCGAGATCATCCGTGACTATCAGGTGGAGCAGAACGAGGCTGTGGTCGACATGAGCGCCTCTCAGAGCGTGCTCGACGATCTGGACCTCTACCTGGAGAGCGGGTTTGCCGATGTCGGCAACCTTTCGAAGAACAAGATCTTCGAAATGGTCCGGAAGATGCAGGAGAGTTGAAATGCGGATGGTCGGCTATAAGTGCGTAAAGTGTGACAAGCAGTACGAGGACTTGTTCAACGACACCGAGGAGAAGCCCGAGATCCATCCGACGATGAAGTGCACCTGCGGCGGCAAGCTCAAGAAGTGGGACATCAAGCAGAACGTTCACCGCGTGGCCATCTTTGATCGAGGGGGAATCTGATGTCTGACCAGATAGGGCCGAAGGGCACCATCTTTTCGCTCGGTGGCGAACTCGTCCAGGAGCATACCTTTGTCTTCAGCTTGGCCGTGCTTCCTCCGCAGCACGTTCTCTGGAACGACTCCCGGATCGTCTCGGTCGCGAAGGTGGGGGACACGCAGGCGCGGGCGTTCCACACGTCGATGGTGGGAGTGAACGGTGGTCCCGAAGAAGCGAAGAAGGTCATCTGCGACATGATCGACGAGATGTGGAAGGTCAAGCCCTGATGTTGACGATCCGCTACATCAACCCGACCGGCATGTTCTCCTACGGGAGTTCGTCCAACATCGATGTCGAGCGGAGGGGGCTCGTGAACCTGATCGGGGTGAACGATGATATCGGTGGCGATTCGAACGGGTCCGGAAAGAGCAGCTTGTTCAACGCCCTGTGCGAGATCCTCTACGGCGAGAACCCGACCGGGGTCAGCGGCAACGGCGTCGTCAACGACGTCTGGGAGAGAGGTTATGCGGGCCGCGTAGAGTTCATTGGGGACGACGGCATCTACTACCGGGTGACTTCGTGCCGTGACTGGAAGGACGAGTTCTACGCCATCGACACCGACAACGGCGTTGTCTACAAAGGAACTTCTCTCTTCTTCGAACGCTACGATGGGGAGCAATGGCTCGACGAGCGCGGCTCTTCGATGTCCGAGACGCGCAAGCGCATCACGGAGGCCCTCGGCATCACCTACTCCAGGTTCGTCTCCATCTCTTACCTGAGCCAGCGAGTGGGCTATCGGTTCCTGCGCGGTACCAACAAGGAACGTATCGACATCCTCGCCGGTATCACCGGAGTCGAGGAGTGGGACCACATCCTCGCGCGGTCTCGTGCCGAGAAGGCCGTTCTACAGAAGACCGTGGCGGAGACTCAGGAGAAGATTGCTTACGAGACCGGGGCTCGGCAAGAATTGCGCCAGCGGCTTGCGCAGTTCGAGCAGACCGACTGGGCTGCGCAAGAGCATCGGTTCCATCAGCAGCTGACCGAGGTGACGAAGGCATCCGCAGCGGTCGAGGAGCAGATCCAAGGCCACGGTGCCGATGCGGAACGTCTCTCGCAGCAGCAGCGCGACATCTACGCCAGAAGCGGCATCAGCGGACTCTCTCAGGAGATCTCGGACCTGGCGCAGGAGGAGGCTCGGATTCGGAATCCTGGGAACCTGGAGGAGATCCTGCCGAACTTCGACCCCAGCTTCGAGCAGCAGGTTCAGAACATGCGCTCGAAGGTCGATGTAGCCAAGGGTGCGATTACTGTCTTCCTCCGTGACGGAGATCTTCGAGACTTCGAATCCTGTCCAACTTGCGGGGCGAAGATCACCAAGACCAGGAAGACCGAGATCGAGAAACATCTGAAGCATCTCCAGGGCGAAGTTGCCAGCTTGGAGGTTCAATACCAGGAGGCCGTCGAACGTCGGGACGCTCATCATCGGGAAGTTCAAGATGCTCGCGCCAAGGCCTACACGGAGATGAAGGTCAAGGCGGACGAGATTGCCAAGCAGATCGAAGAGAAGAAAGTTCAGATGCAGGCGAGCAACTCGGAGTATGAGCGTCTCACCGAGGAAATCCGGCAGCTCACTTTCCAGATCTCTCAACTTCAGCAGCAGCTCGGTGGCTACCGGACGGAGACGGTCTCCATCCAGAACTGGATTCAGCAGGCGCAGAAAGCGCTCCAGGACATCAAAGACCTTCAGGAGGCCGTTGAGACCCGAACCTCGAAGATCACCGAAATGGAATCTTCTATCTCGTCCTCGAAGTCAGACTTGATCATCTTGGAATGGCTCATCTCCAACATCCCCTACATCAAGCTGCACCGACTCTCGGTGGCGATGAGCGGTCTGTCTGACAAGGTGAACCAGAACCTGGCCGCTATGGGCGATACTATCCGGGTCAACATCTCGTCCTTCGGGGAAAAGAAGTCGAGCCGGGGAGCTGCCGACATCAAGGATCTTCTGAAGTCCGAGGTCAAGGTCGAGATCGTCGACGGTCCGAAAAATATCGATCCACGACTTTATTCGGATGGCGAGACCGCCAAGATCGCCAACGCGCTGATCCGGGCACTTCACGAGATTGCTCTTCAAAGCGGCCACGGATGCAACCTGATCCTGCTCGATGAGATCTTCGCCTTCGTGGACATCACCAATTCCCAACGGCTCGTGGACAGCTTCACCAACCTCCAGGCGGCGACTGCTTTGGTAACAGACAACAGCGGGCACGTTAACGATCTGCTGCCTTTCAGCGAAGTTTGGATTGCCAGAAAACAGAATGGAATCACCACGTTAGGAGTATCTCAATGAGCCACTCAGAGGATACGAGCAATCCTCACAGGCGGATCGATGGTCCTGAGGAAGAAGAAGAGTTCGTCGACTGGTTGGAGCGTACCTTCGACATGCGGGCGATCCGCAATCCGTACAATGAGAGCACCGTGATGGTGATCCTGACTGTGAACGCTCGGGCCATCATGGGTGGAATCCGTGAGCTGGACGATGGCCTCCTTCCTGTCTACCAACCGTTGATGTTCGCGGAGATTCCAATCGACATTGATCCTGAGACCAAGCGGATCAAGGCCATCGGTCCTCAGTTCTCCAAGCATTTCACGATCTTGAGTCCGTTGGACTGGATGTTCTTCAAGGTCAAGTCTCTCTACGTGATGAAGGCCAACCGGCCCCATGATGTAGCGCTGGCCGGCGAGTATGAGCTGGCGGTCAAGACCATCATCGGGATGGACTCCGACATCCAGATTGTCGAAGGGATGCCTCCGGATCTCCGCGCCGAAAATGTTCGTCCTCTCGGGAAGAAATGACCAATCCGAAGGTCCAATCGCGCCAGGAGCAGGCCGGAGAGAAGGCTCGCCGGGTCCAGCGGAAGCTCGATCTGGTTCAGTACCGCGTCGAGGGCAACGATATCCGCATACTCAGCGGTCCCTTCGTGGATCGCTACGTCCGCGATCTGTGGGAGCAGGGTCCACAGGAGCGGGACTACATTGTGAAGAACCTTTGGTTCCGGCACGACGAAGCCGTAGTCGCGATCCTGAACAGCTTGTGCTGCTGAGATGTTTGAACCGATCTACTTCGCGGACGATGATCCGCTCCACTTCGTGATCACCGGCAAGCCGTGGGTCCAGAAGAACAATCTCAACATCCTCTTCCGTGATCCTCGGCAGCGGCGTCAACCTTTTATTGATCACAGCCACGAGATGAAACAGGCCCGGCAGCGAACTTCCCAGCTCCTCTATACCCAGTACAGGAATCAAGGACGATCCAGGCCGATAGATTATCTCATCCAAGTTGATCTTGTATTTTATGTGAAGAGGGGTCACGAGCCTGATCTCGATAATCTCCCGGCCTTCATCCTCGACGCGATGCAGGGGATATCGGTTGCAGGAGGTATCAAGGTGGCCGCGATCCTCGTAGACGACAAGCTGGTACGCGAGGAGCACAGTCGAAAGATTGTGGAAGGAGACATCGGTTATGACGGAGAGCCCCGCACCGAAATCACCATCCGAAGATATCGAGACGCCCGATAATCCCGTACCCCCGATGGTCGTGGAGGCTCTCGCGCCTCCGTATCGGGTCGTGATCTACGTCCCGTACAAGGAGCTTCGGGAGAAGTTCGATGACTTTTGGGACGAGTTCGGGGAGCGCTTGATTGCCAAGTTCAAGATCAAGGCCCGGAAGCAGAAGGGAGGTGGTCAACCGCAGGCGCGGAAGATGTTGGAGAAGAAGCTGCGTCCCTCGAAGCTGTACGGGAACATCCTCTCGAAAATCATCCGGGAGAAGCTCACGGATGACATCATGTTCGTGGAGGGCCTGGAGCTGTTCAACTACCCTCCGCCCGAGAACGAACATCCTCAAATCGTATCCATCGTCTACTTCGTCCCGGAGCTGGAGATGCGCGGCACCATCAACTGGGCCGTGAAGCGACCTCCGCTGCCGCCGGAGGAAGATGAGTGGGAGCGCCGACTCAAGGAAGTGCAGCGGCAGCATCGGAGTATGGAACCCGATGAGGGAAGCGTGGTCACCGAGAAGCACAAGGTGCTCCTCGACGTCACCGCCAGTGTAGACGGCGAGCCCTACATTGCCGGAACCTTCCAGGGTCAGTGGCTGGAAGTCGACGTGATCCACATCCCCGAGCTGAAAGAGTCCCTTCTCCGGCACGAGCGCGGTGATCTCTTCGAGGTGGAGTTCGAGGCCAAGCACGACAAGAAGATCAACGGCAAGATGGTCCAAGCGTCTGTGAAGGTTCATGATCTCCAGATCATCCATACCCCCGAAATCGACGACGAGTTGGCGAAGGATGCGGGCTTCGAAGACCTCGAAGACTTCCGGAAGCGTTTTCACCAGGACTATGGGAAGTACGTGAAGAACGCCGAGAAGTCCACGGCGGTTGACCATGTGATCAATCAGATCATGCTCAACTCGCGCATTCCGCCGTTCCCGCAGGAGTGGATCAACCAGAACGTCGACCGCATCATGGAGATACATCTTCAGAACTTCAAAGGTGACCGGAAGCGCGCGATGGCTGCGGTCGCCGTCGACAACGAGGAGGACTTTCGGCAGAAGTTCGTCGGACAGCTCTATCGAGACTACATGCAGCAGCTGGCGATGCGCTACTACTGCAAGCTCTACGAGATCGAGAAGGAAGGTTCCGACGAGATGTTCGACAGCATCCTCAGCCAAGTGAGGTGGATCAATGAAGAAGAAACCGTGGAAGGATCACGCAGTTGAGCTGATCCATAGGACCGGTCGTTGCCCCGGTGACCCGTCTTTCGGGTTGCCGACCGATCTCGTGACTGACGAGGAGTTTCAAACGTCTGTCCAAGCTGGCGGCACGCATCCCTACGACGACTGCCACTTTCTCGACGAGATGCTCGGCGCAGCCCCTCCTCCCGAGATGGAGATGATCGAAACGGACAAGGAGCCTAGGATCAGTGAGAAAGATGTCGCGAAGGCTAAGGCAGCGTTGGCCGATGACAACTTGCGAACGGTCGCCAAGCTCAAGAGGGATTTGAAGGTCTACGTCGACATGATCAAGTTCAAGGACAAGGGAGTGCTCTACATTCCCGAGCCGCTCTTGAAGCTTGAATCGTTCGTGAAGAAGTTCTTCGACGTCAAGTGAGCGATGCCCGCGTACTGTGACTCGCCTGGCTGCGTGAACCCGCTTCCCGACAACGGGATCAAGCGGGGGGCTTACGGATACGCTTTCTGCTCGGAGTGTAAACGAAAGCATTCATACCGGGTGCTGATCACGCAGGTACAGCACGGCGCGTCGATCAAGAACGTGATCCTGGATGCCGCTTCGTTCAAGACCGCTGGCGGCATGGCCGATTACGTGGGCGTCTCTTTCGTGACGATGTATCACTGGATCAAGAAGTACTTCAAGTGCTCTTTCCAGGAGTTCCGACGCAAGTACATCTGCAAGCGGCGTGGTGAGCAGTGCTATCTCCTCGACATCGAGCGGTCCTCCTATAGCCGGCACGACTACGTGCTCAAGAAGATCAGGAGCAAGCGCTACTGCGCCTGCATCAACGCCCTCGACGACAACTTGATCATGACCTCCGCGCCGATCCCGGTGGTCCAGGGCATCCTACGCGGCAGTCCGAAAATCGCTCAGTTGTCGGACGGCAAGTTCGCGCTGGTGCCGAGCCCCATCTACTTCGGCGATATGCGGATGCCGATCTATTTCGATCTGAAGCCGAAGGCTTTCCCCCGTCCCAACCGGGACTCGGATGAGCCCAATCCTTACCTGGATGCACTCTTGGATGCGATCTTTGACATCCTTCCGAAGTCCATGCTCAAGAGGCGTAAGTCGTCCAAGATCCGACGCCTTAGAAAGCCGGTCAAGCGCGCAGTGCTGTGCGGAAAGACGAACTTCTCGTTCCGTGATCGAGTCTTCGTGACTCTCCACAAGCTCGGCAATTCGGTTGACGTGGTCAAGCTGGTGGAGCATCTTCGGACTGAGGATGGCCGAGTACCCCGAACGAACAATACCCGGCGTGAGGTCTACCGCAATCCAGGGCTGTTGGAGTTTGATCCTGGGGACAACCAGATCATGCGGCTCACCCCGGATGGAGTCCAGGAGGCCAAGTCAATCATGGGCGATCTGCCTGGTTCGTAAAAAATTGTAGACCTGTCTCAAGTTTAGAACTCCTAAACAGAACCTGTTAATATATAATCGTTATGACGCCGGGAGAGGAACAACTTCTTCGGTCGGTGGTTGAGCGGATGGACCTTCCGCAGAAAGTTGCGGCAAACCCGCTCGACAACTCCTACTGGGAGAATTTGATTCGAGGGGCCGAGAAGGCATTGGCTACGGTGTCGACGTACAGCATGGACTGGAAGCTGACGGCGATCACGAAGTTGCTCCAGTCGTGGCTGGCGGACAAGGAGGCCGAACAAAGAGCCCAACAGCAGTTCAACGCGGGCTACAACTTCGAGTTGGCATCCCTGGACGCATGGGACGGTCGGACTTACGATTAGGCCGTCCGGAGGTGTGACATGGAACACGCACCCGAGCAACAGCCCAGCAGACGCGCCCACCATCTGTGGGAGGCCGAGCTGGACGAAAACGGGCGGAGGAAACTCCGTCGCAGCAGAATGGAAAAGGAAATGTTCGACACGCAGGCTCGTCAGGCCTCCAGGAAGATCGCTGCCGAGACGGTCGCGGCCTACTGGGGACTCTTCGGGGCGGACCTCGTCGACGATCCGACGTTGAGCGAGGATATCCCCGTGTCGGTGTCGCGCCGGTTCAATTCGGCCTCGCGGCAGGAAACGCCTCCGCACATCCACACCTGGGATGAGCTGCGTTCCGCCTTCGGCATGAAGATGGTGCAGGACGCGCGTCAGGCGGTGGCGGACGGTATGAAGACCAGGATGGCGTCGAAGTACTTCGACGTGCCGTTCCTGGTCGCGGCGGAGATCCTCGCGGAGCTGCCGAACGAGGACAAGCAGGCGATCAAGCTCGCTATCGATGCGCTCTACGACGGCTTGGAGGTCACTGCCAGCCGGCGCGGTCCCACCTTGGCGCACAGGATTGCTGCGATCTTCGCCGAGTTCGAGGATGACGATTCTCGCAGGATCGCTGTCGACTCTCGGGCCAAGAGCTATTGGGAAGACTACTACGGGCCTTTCGGGGTGGAGCTGGTGAAGGAGGTCAAGCGCCGGGTGCGTGCCGATCTCGCCGCCGCGTGGATGCGGAAGAACGGGGTCGATGACGTCGCCGCCGAATACTGGTCCCAGTACTTCGGAGCTTACGGTGAGGACTGGGTCAAGATCGTTCCGAAGAAGATCTCCCCTGCCAACTAGGCATGCCTGCTGCGCCCCCTTCCGAGTTTCAGCAAAGCTTCGACGAGATCATCAGCTCCGACGACTCCTCCCAGGGCAAGATCCGGGAGTTGATGCATCTCTTGAGAAGAGTTCGCAGACTCAAGCAGAAATCATCCGCCGAGGAAGACTGCCCCGAGCCGGGGGACGATGATTGCCGCGACCTCCTGAGTCCGTGCTGTGATGAGCCAATCCGTACTGTTTTCGGTACTTTACCGGTCGAGGCCGAGTGCTCGAAATGCAAGGAACGCTACTCTTTACGGCGGCTCGTGGCAGCTCTTTCGGACGCTTAAAAAATTCCTGCCGTCTTTAGAATCGAGCAACCTCTTTGTGATAAAGTTTCTAAATCGAGAAGAACTCGAAGTGAGGTACCCATCATGAACACTCGCTATGGACGTCACGTCATGCAGGACTTGGCCGATCTCTCTGGACAGGAAATCCCCGGTCTGAGGATCGAGCGCCTCGCCTCCCACTACGAGGGGGCGATTGCGGAGCGCAAGGCCCGCGAGCGTGCGAACGAGCGTGAGCTGCGTCTAAACATTCCCCACATCCATCAGGTCCAGCAGCGCATCGCGGAGGCCCTCGAAGAGGAGGCTGGTGAGATTCATGCGAAGCTCCCCATCGCCTCCGTCTATGATGCGCTCCAGATTGTCAGGGCGCGCAAGGATCTCGATCGGGATGCCGGTCTGCGGGCTTTCCACGGGCATCTCGAATCGATGTGGAGGAAGAACCGGACCGGCAGCATCACGGCGTCGTCCTACTTGAAGCTGCGAGAACACTACGCGCGGAATTTCCCGAAATCGGCGGTCGGTGACGTCATCGTCGAGATCGGCCAGCGCGGCTATGCCACCCTCCCTCGTACCGATCTCCATCACATCGCTTCTCAGATCGAGACCCAGGCCGACTACGACCGCCTGATGGTCAAATACGGTCTGGCCGGTCCGCATCCGCATCAGGTCAAGGCGCGTCAGTATATCCTCGCCGTCCTCAACGACGAGGAGATGGACCTCTCTTTTGACGAAGGAGAGGAAGTCGCTGACTGGGTAGTCGAGCGCATGAAGCACGACATCGGAGGCGGAGATCCAGAGGAGTTTCGCAAGAAGAACCCTCCGCCGAAACGAAGAGGTCAGCAAGAAGGTGACGGAACATTCAAAACCTATGAAGAAGCTTGGGCTATCGCAGGCCCTCGTCTAGAGCAAGCGGCAAAGGAAACGGTCGAAGATCTACGCGAAGTCTCTGAAATAGGCGGTGAGCAGCTGGCGGTCAGTGATCCCTACTTCATGGAAGGGGAAGGCAACCACGGCTACTGGGTAAACATCAACTACGGCGATCTCGACGATGAGGAAGACTCCATCGATATTTCGTTCCAGTTGGCTGATTCGGGACCTTACGAAGGAATCGATGAAGGTACGGAGGGATGGGGCGTCAACATCATGGTCGACATCGTGCATTACGGTGGCGAGATTCTCGGTGGCTTTACTCCTTACAACTACACCTCTGAAGTCTGGACCGATCAGGTAGATGAGCTGAAAAGCCGTCTCACCATGATTGATCCGATGTCTTTGGCCGACTTCATTCGGGAAGATGCGGTTCCTTCGAGAATTCGAGGGGCTTCTCATCGACAGGCCTTTGAAGATCAATTGGGGCGGTCCTGGACTTTCGAGGAAGGGGAGGATGATTACAATCTTCTCCGTGACGTAGACGTCGATGGTTACCGGCTTCGCATGTGGGACGCTGGTACACGCGCTCGGACCGGTCAACACCAGATTCGATATGTCTTTGAAGACCCCAAAGGTAACATTCTCTTCGAGGGTGATGACTACGGTGCCAGCCCAATGGATGCTATCGATTCGGACGAGACTGTTCGAGGTCTTCTCGGCTTTTTGACACTCCAGCCTGGTGACACCGATGAGGAGTACTTCGCGGATTACACCGAGGAGCAGATGGATTTTGCGGAGACAGAGGCCGAGGATCTTCAGATGTGGAGTATGGAAGGTGACGAGGAATATCCGCACCCTGGTTTCAAAGACTGGAAGGGACGGGAGTAGATCTGATGATAAAGCCACCTGGAGTCCCGGATAGTGCCCTCTCCCGCATTGCGGGCAAGATGGGGCTCACGGCTCAACAACAGGAACTCGCGCTCGGAGGTCCCGATCCTCTTATCCTGGAGGGGATGGCTCGTGCCTTCTTCGTGTCGGCGTGGGCCTCGGAGTGGGAGTACGCCGAGGAGAAGGCGCGTGAACTCGGGTACGAAGGCATCGAAGATGCTCCCAGCTTCATGGGCGCGGAGTTGATGGACATCGCACCGGAGACTCCCGGAGAAGCTTACTCCTTCGCCAACAAGCTCTACGACGAAATCGAGCAGATCAACAACGTGAATCTGGCAGGTTTCGTGCCGCCGGGAGAGGATGAGGACTTTTTCGATGAGAAAGAGTTCGGCCACTACCTGGCGATGGAGATCATGGGACACGGAGTAGGCTGGAACGATGATCATGAAGATCATGGTTTGCAGCTGCCCTCTCTCGCGGGAGAGGAAACGGACTTGGCCTACGATGGAGATCCTTATCTTCTGGAGATGGTGACCGAACTGGACGAAGAAGCAGGGCGCTGAATCGTTTCACAACGAGGTCGAGGGATACAATGAGCAACGCAACACGGAAAGCCCGGTACAACCCCCGTCAGGTGAAGGACGCCGTTCTTCGGGGCAGGATCGTGGAAGCTTCGAGCGGCTGGATGATCCGGATCAACAACAACGACATGGTCGAACTCTGGCCCCCTGGCGACCACGACGGGTACATGACCCACATCGGGCATCTCGATCGGGTGGTGGCCGACTTCTGCAAGAAGGCCGACATGCCGATTCCCAAGGTCAACGAGACCCAAGGTGATCAGGTCAAGCTTCCCGGCGATGCTCAGTCGCTCCTCGGCCCCGACTCCGACAGCAAGGAGCCGAAAGGGAAGTTCGATCCGGAGATCAACCAGCGTCCCAAGGGGACCGACCAGAAGGGCACCTCGAAACCGGATACATCCCTCGGTCCGGACTCGACGAACAAGGGTCTCAAGAGCTTCGACCCGGCGATCAACAAGCGTCCACGCCCGAACATCGAAGAGGGTGGTCTCCCCGACACGAGCCTCGGTTCCGATACCTCCGGCGCTCCGACCAACTGGCACGACAAGAAGGTCCGCATCGAGGAAGACGGTCGGAACCGGTTCGGTCGTCGTCGGGGCCAGACGCAGGAAGACGTGATCGAGACGCTCCAGCAGATGCCGGGTGGTCGGCAGATGAGTGGTCTCGGAGAGCGCCTCCAGCAGCTGATGGAGAACTTCCAGACCAGCATCTCTGTCGAAGACAATCCGGACGGGACCGTCCATCTCTTCGATGCTCGCAACGACATGGTTGTCGATCCGTTCATCGCCATCTCGGAGCTTCAACGGCTGCCGGTGGACTCCGATGAGGATGCGGTGTGGGACGCCTTGAGCGGTGCGTTCAGCGCGTGGTCCGAGGAAGACATGTCGGCGGTCGCCAGCAAGGAAGGGCTGCATGAGCCTCAGAAGCCCAAGCGCGGTCCCGGGCAGCTGGGTGTCGGGAAGGCCCAGATGGGCGAGGAGGCTCCTCAAGCGGCTCCTGGTGTCGCGGCACGGCGGAAGGCCGAAGAGGATCCCTTCAAGGTTCGTCCCGTCGAGGAGCCCGGCAAGAAGCTCAACAAAGGCGAGAACCCGTCCGACCCGGAGGAGGTGATCTCTCAGTCCAAGGGCGAGAAGAAGGAGCTGCGCGAGGAGACCGAAGGGAAAGGCAAGATGGGCATCCGCGACTCGTTCGAGGACGCCACTCCCGATCCCACGGCCATCTACCAGGACCTGCGCCGAGCGCGTCCCAGCGAGGATCTCCTGCGGGACATCATGGATCCTCAGAAGTGGGCCGCGAACAACATCTTCCTGCCTACTGACCAGGCCGAGAAGAACCAGCGCCGCGCGCAGATGTTCGAGGAAGAGGAGCCTTTCGATTACGATCGGGGAGACCTGAATCCCGAGCACCTCTACGACTACATCCAAGACCTGAAGCGCGCCGCCGACGAGAGCGGCAACGACGCGATGTTCGAGCATCTCCGGATGGCCGAGCAGGCGATGGAGTCGGGGGACTACGGCGAGGCATTCGATCATGCGGAAGAGGCCGAGCAGGCGTTCGACGAGGAGGCCTGGAAGGTAGCTTACCGGCGGCATCAGGGCCGCGTGGTCAAGTTCGCGCAATGGGCGCTCGGGGAGGATACTACCTCCGAGGCCATCGCGTATCTTGTCGACCAGGGTTACGACGAGCTGGCCGCGTCCGAGATCATCAATGCCTATCTGCGCGGAGATACTCTGGATTTCCAGTCGGCCTACCTGGCCGAGGAAGCTCTGGGTGGCGCGGCCAAGGCTGCTCGGCGGATCGGTCAACAGTCCGAGGTCACCGCTGAAGAGGACAAGGAAGCGGTGGCTCCGAAGGGCTGGGAGAAAACCGTCAAGGAGATGAAGGACGAGCCCGGCATCGACAACCCGTGGGCGCTGAGCTGGTGGATGAAGGACAAGGGCTATACCCCCGGAGGTTCCGAGGAGACCAAGAAGAAGGAGAAGAAGTCGCGGCGCACCGCAGGCCCCAAGCTCAAGGAGAACTGGAGTGGCGACGGGAGTTACGGGCGTGAGATCGGCGCTGAATCCGCCGAGGAGCTGCACGCCCTCACGATGGCGTTGGGCGGCGAGGAGGTCGACTGGTCCAAGTTCAAGCCGGCGCAGCCGGAAGGCGCTCCCGTTGAGGAACAGGGTGTCGTCGACGAGCAGTCGGCGGAGCAGGTCGCTCCCGTTCAGGCGTCTAGGTGGGAGGACGAGCAATCCCCTTTTGATGACGACGTCCAGCCCGAACCGGGGATCGAGAAGTCTCTGGATTCGTCCGAACCGTCGCGGGAGGGCCGGCGTCGGGCGCTGACGCCTCCAGACGATGAAGAGATCGGTGCAGGTGAGTTCGCGGGCGACAAGCCCGAGACCACTTACGAATCCGGGATGGAGAGCATCGGGAACGTCACCGACATCAACTACGAACGGTTCGGGCCGGGCAAGTTCGATGACAACGTTCAGGAGTTTCTCTATGCCGGAATGCTGGACGGCTGGGGAGAAGACCTTGGGGACGAGGGCTTCGGCGTCTACACCTTCTTGGATCTCGGTGAGCCCGTAACGGTCCACCAAGATGGCGACGAGTGGAGCTTCGCTGCCGCCATCCTGCATGAGGACACCAACGGATTCGTCTATACCGATTACTTCGACACCTCGGAAGAAGGCGCGAAGGCGTGGGCCGAGCTGGAGAAGGACTACGAGGACTTCCTTGACGAGTATCCCGAGTGGCGGGAGGGTCGGCGGCATGCCCAGGAGGCCGAGGTGGAGGGGGGCAAAGGCTGTCCCCGAGCCGAGAACCGGGGCCGTTCCTCGATGCCCGACGAAGATCACGAGGCCGCGTGCGACCGCAAGTCCGAGCGGGCCGAAAAGGAAGCCGTCGATCCGGAAGCCGAGCAGTACTGGGAAGGCTACATGGGCGACTACGGCAAGCAGCTCACCGAGGGAGACACGGGAAAGCCCAAGCCGGACACCAAAGATAAAGGAAAGAAGAAAGACAAGAAGAAGGCCGACCTGAACGATCCGGGTTACCAGAAGAGGAAAGCCGCGTATCTGCGCGCCCGCAGGGAGGCCCAGGCCGGCGCTCCGCTCGCCGAACCGACTACCCCGGCTCCGACACCCGCGCCTGGTGCTCCGCCGGCTGGAGGCGCTCCTGCGGCTCCTCCGGCACCGGCTGGTCCCGCGAAGCCCGAAGCTCTTCCTCCCGGAAGCGGCGATTCCGGTCTCCAGGCGCTCGGCTGGACTGCCGAGGATATCGCTCTGCTGGATGAGGAGGACAAGAAGAAGATCCTCCAGATCCAGCTGAACAAGCCGGGAACCAAGAAGAAGCCGTTGACGCCGGGCGAGAAGCCGGGGGTACCCGAGCCCAAGGCTCCGACTCCTCCGACGCCGGCAGCCCCTGCTCCGGGAGGCGTTCCCAAGCCGATGACGCCGGCAGCCCGGCAACGGCTGGCCAAGCTGATCCTGCGCAAGGTCAACCGGCGCAAGCTTCTTTCGCAAGCCGCTCCGGAACCCGCTGCTCCCATGACGCCTGCTCCCCCTACGCCGGATGCTGGAGCGCCGGGTGCAGCTCCTCCCACTCCTCCTGCCGGCGCGGAAGCAACCCTCCCGGAGTTCGATGCGGGTGACGGTTCATCCGAAGAGGAGAGGGCTCTCCAGCTGCTGAGCGATGTTCAGGAGATGGAAGTCTCGGCGACCACCCCGGAGCAGGTGCCGTCGCTGAAGGCGAGCTTTCTCGCCAGGAAGCTGCTCACCGAGCTGGGCATGACCGTCCAGGACGCCAAGAAGCTGTACGGGTTGGGGTCCCAGAGGGGGCTGACGAGCCTGTTCGAATAGGAGGCAAGACATGCCCGAAGAAACCTACGAGGTACACAACATCTCCAGGGGACCCGTCTCCTGCACGGTGTACAAGTCCTACACGATTCCTGAGGGAACTCCGAAGCACAAGCGCCGCAAGATGCTCAAGGAGTCCTCGATCAACGTGCTCATCCCGCCGCAGCAGTCGCGGGAGCTTGTGTCGTTGACAGGCCTGTCCGTCAACGAGCTGAAGGCGCAGCCGGAGTTGAACAAGATCCTTCACGGGTCTCCTCCGCGCCTGGTACTGCTGTCGCCGAGAAAGGTTTCGCAGCCGGCGCAGCCTCCCAAGGAGCCGGATCCTCCGGAAGAGCCGAAGAAGGAAGAGCCCGAGAAAGAGGTTCCTGCTGAGCCGGCGCAGCCTCCCAAGGAGCCGGATCCTCCGGAAGAGCCGAAGAAGGAAGAGCCCAAGAAGAAGACCAAGTCGAAGAAAAAGAAGAAGTAGCTGTGCTGGTAAAGCTGCATTCCCGTGAGTACGAAGAGGATTACGGGCTGCTCATCAAAGGTGAGCAACCTCATATCCACATGTTCGACCACGGATTGGTGCGGCTCACCAGCAAGATGCGACCGATCCCCGTCGTCCGGGTCAACGCCGTTTGGATGAGCGATGATCTCTGGGTGCGCTGCGACGTCGCGGACACCGAGGAGAAGAAGCAGGTTGGCCTTCAATCCTACGAATCGTTGCCGTCCAGGAATGGACTCTACTTCCCATATCCAGGCTACTCCGATGTCACCTTCCACCAAGGCTCCGTGGCGTTCCCGCTCGACATCCTCTTTCTGCGCGACAGCGAAATCGTGCGGATTGAGGAGATGACCAAGGTCGGTAGCCGTGACCAGTGGGGGTGTGCCCACGTCGACGGCGTTATAGAGGTCAACGGGGGCTTCTGCGAGAAGAACAATGTTCGAGTAGGGGAGCGTCTCGCGCTATTTGCTTTTTCCGAACGGGACATCCGGGACTGGCATACCGAACGTGCTTCGGGAAGTCTGCTCCGACAGCTGGTGGAGGGAGAATGAAGGGGAAACCAAAGGATCCGCCGGACATCCTGTACCTCTACCGTCTCTTTTGTAGAGGCTGCGTCCTCAAGGTGTTGTCGGAGCACAAGGACATCGGCGACCTGTGGACCGACATCCTCGCCCGAGAGAAGGACGAAGACCGTATCGATTTCTGGGAGCCTCGACCCGATCATACTTATGAGGAGATCATCGTGCGGCCTTCCATGATCATCGCCGTCGACCGGCTGCTGGCCACCGAACTCACGTCCGAGCAGCCCAATCGCGACAAGCGTCGGAAGGAAGATCGAGAACGCCGCGAAAACGCCGTACAGATCAGCGGCGGTCGCATCCAGATAGGCCAGAGCGCGAAGAGGAACAGTCATGCCGACGTTCACTGAACTCAAGAAGAAGTCCCACGTCTCCGCACATCCGCTCTTCCAGAGCTGGGATGAGAGGGTCGCCAAAATGCGTGCGGCGATGAAACATCGGACTGCGACCGACATCGACTTGCTGGACATCTTTTCGAAGGTCAAGCAAGTCGGGTTGAAGCCCGGTGATCGCAGCTTGAACGCCTTCATCCAGGAAGCCGCCATCGCCGCCCAAGCCGCGCTCGACGTGCTCCACTGGCCGTTGCCGCCGAAGGTCTCTTACAACAACGTCAAGAACGTCCGGCACGCTCGTCACGATGAAGACCAGATCATCGACGCCGAGGTGCTGTTCAACCTGCGCATCTGCACCGTGACCGGCGTGACGCGGCAGGCTCTTCTGCCGGTGACCATCCACGATGGGGCCGTGGTGCCTCCCTCGACGATCGTCTTCGAGGACCGGATGTACGTGCTCGGGCAGAACACGGTGGACTCCATCGTGAACCGCAACACCTCTTTCTACCTGGAGCCTTTGCGCGGCGAGTACTCGCCCCCTCTGAGGGGGGACGAGCTGGACATTGCCGTCGAGCAGCGCAACAGCCGGGGCTGGCAACCGCGCGAGTTCTCCGGCCAGAACCTTCTTACGAGGTCCTTGGCGAAGCGGGCGTTCGAGTCCCCTGAGGAAGCGAAGGAATGGTTGGAGAAAGGCCTGTCGGAAGGGGAGCGTGAGCGGATCCGGGAATGGGAACGTCAGCGTGAGCCGGGTGAGAGCTACGAGGAGTGGGAGGCACGCTACGAAGGGCGTCCTCCTCGTTCGGAAGCTCATCGGCAGGCTCAGGACTTCAACGAGCGCGACTGGAACGTTCCCGGTTCTCCGATGAAGGAGAACAAGGATACGTTGCTCGAACAGGAGAACCACGATCCCCGGGACCTCGACTCCGACTACAAGCGCGAGACGCCAGGAGAGAAGTCGCGGAAGAAGGATCGGGATCGTCAGCAGGACAATGCGGACAAGCAGAAGCGCGAGAAGGAGCAGAAGGAGCATTCCGGCAAGGATTCGAGCCGGCACGACGCGCAATGGTGGGAGCAGGTCCAGCAGTTTTTCAGCGACCCGTTCGGTGATGAACTACCGACCGGAACGTCTCCATCTGTGCATCTGGAGACGGGCCAGGAGGGCTACTGGGGCGGCTTCATCAACTCTGCTACCCAGCAGGTCTACAACGCCATTGTGAGCGATCCTGCGTACTGGAACATCGCCAGCCGGCTCGCCAGCCAGAGCCTCAACGTTCAGACCTTCGCGCGGCAGCTCGAATCGGAGCCCACCTTCCAGACTGCGATTCCGCAGGAAGATGTCTCGGAAGTTGGTGAAGTCGACTGGACCCACATCGCGAACGCGCTGCTCAGTGCTGGTGCTCCGGTCGAGGAGGGGGTCGTTGCTCCCGGCGAGACGCCCGAAGAGGAAGTTGCTCCTGAGCCCGAAGTCACGGCCAAAGCGGCGCAGGCTACTTCTCCGGCCATCCCGTCCGCAATGGGAGACCCGGGCATCGCCACCGATCCCACGGTGGTCGCGCCCTCGTACCCAGGCCAGAGCACTCCTCAGTACCAGAGCAGCGGCGATCCGACCGGTGACCTCTATGTCCAGATCACCCGGCAGCCGCAGATCATGGAGATGGTCAAGTTCGCGATGCAGGAGCCTTATGTCGAGGATCAGGTCAGCGTCATCTACGATGCCGTGCTGCCGTTGACGCAGAGCATTGGAGTTGATCCCAACCAGATCGACTGGTACGGGCTCACCGAGGACCTCGTCGCCTATGTCGGGTTCGGAGTCGAGGAGGTCGCGGCCAAGCGGGTGGCGAAGATCATTGGGAAGTACTTGATGAAGGCCAAGAAGGCCCAGGCCGAAGGATGGGAGGAACTGCTCGATGTCGGGGACACGACTCGGGAACTCTTCGATGACATCCTCTTGGACCAGAAGAAGCATTCGGAGATGATGGACCTTGTCCAGAGCACTCAGGACATCGACTTGCCGGAAGCGCTCCAGGCAGCCTTCGGGGCCGTCAGCGGCCCGGAGTACTATGTCGACTGGGACTTCCTGGCCGAACTGGCCGAAGAACATGCTTTCGGCAGGGAGGGCAAGATGAAGAACGCGCAGAACGAGGGAGACGCCAAGCCCGGCGCGGTGGAAGACATCGAGCTTCAGCGGTTCACACCTCCGGGCTACGACGTGGTGCTGGGGGACATGGTCGAGGCGGAGGAGCAGGGGCTCGACTCGTTCCCTCGTGAGTATGCGCATGTCGAGCAGAACTATATCCTGCGCCGACTCCACACCTGCTCGAAGGACCATTGGTTCCCGCACCTGCTCAACGATGGTTTCGTTCTCAATCCCTACGGTCCGAACCGTGGGCGTCCCGGCAATCCCGACGCGCAGCAGAAGGCGAAGAAGAAGTAGCAGATGGCTCAAGACACCTACACGATGCTGATCCGGGGATTCGATGTTCTCATCGAGCCTTCCGAGGATGCCGATGCATATCATGCCACGGTGTCGGAGAGTGGTAGCCTCGGCTGGGAGGTCGACATTCCGGTGGACTTGAGTGACTTTATCGAGACTGATCTCGAAGATGAAGAAGATCTGGATGGTTCGGATGCCTTGATGCAGTACGTGGGCAACGCGGCGGTCGATCTCTTCGAGGCGCAGCGCGGCACTCTCGGCGAAGGAGCCACGGCTCCGGAGGTACAAGCCATGAAGAAGCGGAACTACCACGACAGCCTCCACTGGGAGGACTGGTACATGAAGCTGAAGGGGACGCCGTTCGAGGACGAGGCGACCCGGATGCTCGAAGAATACTTCGAGCTGACGGCCCAGTGTGATCAGTTCGATGACATCTTCAACGAGCTGTGGAAGTCCGAACGCCAGATCATGCACGAGCTGAACCTGCTCAACCTGGAACGCATGAAGGCGCTTCCTGCCGGCCAGACGGTGATCATTATCCAGGGTTCGCGTCCGAAGATGGCTTGTTGGGACTCGAACCAGCTCGAAGAGTACCTCGACCGTTTCATCGGAGATCCTCTGGAGGCTCAAGCTGTTGTCAAGATTCGGGAGCTGCTCGACGTTCGGGATCAGGTCAACTCCAACCGGGAGAACAACAATTCCGATGTCTGGCAGCAGAGGAACGATCTGGAGAACCAGATGTTCGACCTGTCGCTCCAGGCCATTCAGCAGAACCTCAACGTCCCCGAGACGGGAATGGAAGCTGCTCCGAACATGGCCAACGATTTGGCCGAGTTGATGGAGGGGGTCGATCTTGGTCCTCTAGAGCCTCTGCCGGAAGTCATGGCTTCGAGAGTCGCATTCGAAGAAGTCGAGCCGGTCGAAGAGCGCGTCGAAGAGCTGGGGGAGAAACGCGAGGGGCTCGATCCTGCCGAGATGGAAGGGTTGCAGTTCTCGTTCAACACCAACGACTACGTCGAGCTGAAGCAGGAGATGACCGTCTCCGGTCCGGGGTGGGGCGGCAAGACGACCTATCCGAAGGGAACGCGCGGTTACGCCGAGACCCTTTGGGACAAGAACGGCAACTACTATCTCATGCGGACCGAGGATGGACGCCATCTCATCAAGGTTCGGTGGGACCAGATCAAGGCCGTTCCTCGGGGTCGATGAGCTTCAAGCACTTCGCAGTTCCCTTGATTCTTCTCGTAGGCTGCCTCGGCATGTTGTTGCTGGCAACAATGATCGCCCTCTGCGGATGTCACGACCCATTGCTCGAACACATCAAGTCCAGGTATCCGAACTGCGAGGTGTTAAAAGTCGAAGATACCTCGTTTGGTGACCAAGAAGTCACCATTCAGTGTCCTCTCAGTGCGCCTAAAACCATCCGTGTGAAGCGCGCTAGATAGCCTAACACTGTTATTGATAGTTACTATCGCTTGTGCTATGTTAAGGCATGGAGTTTCCTGTTGAATTTGTTGAACGGTTTTGGCGCAAAGTAGTCAAGACCTCGAAGTGCTGGGAGTGGACGGGCTATGTGACCCGGAACGGATATGGGCTGCTTCAAGCTCGGAAGCTAAGTTCCCACCCTCTCTATGCGCATCGGGTCGCGTGGATGCTGGAACACGGGAAGATTCCTAAGGGTATTCATGTTCTGCATCAATGCGATAATCCAAAATGTGTACGTGTAGATCATCTTTTTCTGGGTACTCAACGTGATAACAACGTTGATCGGGATCGAAAGGGGCGCACCGCCTCTGGCGACCGTAATGGTGCCCGCACGCAACCGCACCTGAATCCCTTTGTTCGCGGAAGGGGATCAGGACTTCGAGGAGAGCATCATCCACAATCGAAGCTCACGGATCAGCAGGTTGCTATGCTGCGCCTCCAATTCGAAAAGGGAGTTCCTCGTAAGGAGTTGGCATCCAAGTTTGGCATTTCGGTCACGCACGTCTACCGGATTGGGCGGCGCACTTCCAGGGTGTAGTATCTTTTTATATTGACAGAACCCTCAGCATATGTTAAGAATCTGGGAAAAAGGAGAGCAATCGCGTGAAACAAGCATTCATCGAGCGGGACTTTCGAGATGATAAGCTCCAGCTGCTCCAAACCATCAACGCGATTCTGGACAGCTACAAGGCTCAGGGCTACGACCTGACGTTGCGGCAACTCTTTTATCAGCTGGTGTCCAAGGACATCATCCCGAACAACCAGAAGGAGTACAAGACGCTCGGGACGCTCGTGAACGACGCGCGCATGGCCGGGCTGATCGACTGGGACATGATCGTCGACCGTGGCCGCAAGACTGAGTCGCCGTCGCACTGGGACAGCCCGGCGGACATCATCGAGGCGGCGGCGCGCTCCTTCGCTATCGACAAGTGGGAGGGGCAGTCGAACCACATCGAGGTCATGGTGGAGAAGCAGGCGCTCGAAGGCGTCCTCATCCCCGTCTGCCGTCGCCTGGACGTGAACTTCACGGCCAACAAGGGCTACTCCAGCCAGTCGATGATGTACCGTATAGGGCAGCGGCTGAAGCGGCTCTACAAGAACGACGACAAGCGCATCCACATCCTGTACCTGGGCGACCACGACCCCAGCGGTCTGGACATGGACCGTGATGTGGAGGAGCGCCTCTCGCTGTTCTCGGGGCACCCGGTGACCTTCGAGCGGCTGGCGCTCAAGTACTCCCAGGTCGAGGAACTCCGGCCTCCCGAGAACCCGGCCAAGTTGACCGACTCCCGCGCCGACAAGTACATCGAGCAGTACGGCGACTCCAGCTGGGAGCTGGACGCGGTCGAGCCCAAGGCCCTCGATCAGCTGGTGACCGAGGCCGTCCAGGCGCTCCGCGACCCCGACCTTTGGGACAAGATGGTGGCCGTCGAGCGGAAGATGAAGGAAGAACTCTACACCTTCGCGGAGGACTACCGGCAGAAGGAGAACCGCGCGTATCACGTCGACGACATTGACGATAGGGCGGACGACGAAGAGGACGCGGACGATGACACGGTGCGTTGCCCGGCCTGCGGCAGCACTGGCATCGAGGATGCGAACCCGGATGCCGAGGATGACGAGCCTCGGTACTATTGCAATAACTGCGAAGAGGAGTGGTAAGCGATGCGTAGATATGATCTTGTTTCTATTGTATTTGACAAAATAGTGTTCAAGAACACTCAGCCATCTTTTTACGAGTTCTACTTAGAAGGAAAAAAAACTTAAACTTACCACAAGTCAGTTATTGTCCCCCAAAAAATTCAAGATTCGTTTTTTCGAGGTATTTGGGGAGATTCCTTTAACTCCTACATATAAATCTGATGAAGTTTGGAGTGCGCTGGTTAATCGTTGGATGGAACAGCTTCAAGAAGAAGGTAAATGAAAAAATGAGACGGGACGGATCAATCGAGCGAGCCATCGAGCTTGCCGCCAATACTCACGCAGGCCAAGTCGACAAGCAGGGGCATCCCTACATCCTGCATCCGCTCCGCGTCATGGTGGCGGTAGCTTGGAAAGAGAATCGACAAGGCGTCGGACTGCCGATTCTCGGGCCGGATCTGGATGCGATGAAAGTCGCGGTGCTTCACGATGTCTGCGAAGACACTGACGCCACGCCGGAAGACCTGCGTATCGAAGGATTCAGCGTCAGCGTCGTCGAGGCGGTCCGTTTGCTCACTCGTCCGCCTGCGGAAGCCGGGGTGCATCGACCGACCTATGTCCAGTACATCCGGTCGATCAAGGAAGCCAGCAAGTCGGTGTACCCGAATTCAGACATGCAGGAGGCGGCGCGCATCGCGCTGCGCGTGAAGCTCGCTGATCTCCAGGACAACCTTTCCCGGATCGAGGGGCTGCCCGAGCAGGAGCGCAGCATCGAGCGGCGTTACAAGCGCGCCCTGGACATCCTGTGGGGGATGGCGGACTGATGGGTCATCGAATCGTCAAGATGCCAAGCGGCAAGTTCGCCATCTTCTCTACTATCGTGGATGACATTATCGTCTACGACGCGACGCCGGAACAGCTCATCGACTACTATGTGGAGAAGAAGCGCGAGGAAATCATCGAGGAAATAACTGCCATCACGAACGCGCTCGCGAAAGGAGAGAGGGCGTGGCCCCATCAACGGGGCAACGAAAGCTGGGCCGAGACCGTGGCATGGATCGAACAGGTCCATAGTGAAGCCCGGTGGTGCGCGACTTGCGGGAAGCCACGAACGGAAGAATGCGACTGCGATGCCCGAAGTTGATCCAGACAAGCTGAAGAAGGTCATCGAGCGCGTCCAGCTGCTCTTCAACCGGGCCGAGAACGCTGTCCGGAACGCGGAGAAGCCAGAGGACGTCGACCACGAAGCCCAGGCTGCCCTGGAGCTGGCGCGGAGGCTGATGCTCCAGTACGGCCTGGAGATGGAGGACGTCGAGGTCGTGGGCGCTCCTGGAGCCGCTCAGGGGCCGGAGGCGGATGGGGTGGTCATCGACATGAAGACCAAGCAGACTGCTAAGTGGGCCTTGTCCTTGGCTATCGTGGTGGCCGACTATATGGACGCTTCGGTGACCTACATCGAGCCCACCTACTGGACTGGTGGGCGACTGATGTTCTACGGGGTGAAACTCAACGCCTCGATGGCAGCTTACGCCTTCCAGTCGGTCTTCAACCAGATCAGAGAGCTGTCCCGGAAATATCATGTCGACCGCGCCGAGTGGGAGAATCCAGACCGGCAACGCGGCCTGATGCGACAGCTGATGAGCAGTCTGGGACGCTACTACTACAAAACCTTCGAGTCGTATCGGAACGCGGCCAAGCGCGAGTACCGTGAAGGACTTGTGTTTGGTTTCGCCAAGCGTCTCAAGGAGCTGAAGGAGCAGGAGGAGGCGTCCGAGCAAGGTGAGCAGATCACCGCGCTGGCTGTTCGATACGAAGGCATCGCCAAGGCATGGCTCCGGTCGAAGGGATTCGAAGATCCTGAGGAGAAGAAGCCACGTCCTCGTGCGAAGCATACCGGAGTCAAGCATTACCAGGACGGTGAGCGCGACTCGGAGCATGTCCAGATTCGGAAAGGTCTCGGAAAGTAGCCTTCCATCGCCGGGCGGCGTAGGTCTTGCCCTCCCGCGCCGCCCGGTTTCTCTTCTTAGGGTGGGCTTTTTTTATATTGACAGGTCCCATACTCTCGTGATATATCTAGAGACAATGAAGGAGGGCACTGACAACATGACCATTGAAATCACCGAGGCTGCCGCCATCCTCAAGGATGCCTGCTCCAGGCTATCCGCCGTGTGCGATGGCGCAATGACCCGCGACGACCACGGCTTCAACAAGCCGGATCAGTCGTTCGGCAACTACATCGCCTGGGTCGACCCGAGCGAGTGGGACGCCGAGACCTGTCACGTCGTCCGTAACATGCTCACCAAGTATCGAGGTCAGTTGGAGGCTTACGGTGTCGACGTGGACGCGCTTCCCAAGGTCAAGGTCAACTGGGAGCGCGAGCCGAAGCGCGGCGAAGTCTCCAAGGCGATGAAAACCAAGGCCGAGCGCGCCCAGGCCAAGGTCGACTTGGAGAAGGTCCAACGCGGCGAGACGGCGCTCCCATCCTACCTGCTCACTTACAAGAAGCAGATGGTCGCCGTCTACAACGAGCGCGAGAACCACTTCGAGCTGTACAGCCCCAAGAACTACGAGCTGATCGACCGCATCAAGGAAGCTGCCTGGGCCGACCGCAAGTGGATGGGCAGTTTCTGGAGGATGCGGGACGCTGGCCTTAAGCTCCTTCCCGCCATCATCGAGGACTTCGGCTTCATCATCTCCGGGGCCGATCGCGCGGTGCTTGACGAGAAGGTCAGTGCCATCCTCGCTGAGGAAGCGGATGCTGCTGTGAAGCCGCAGGTTTGGATCGATGGCGACCGGATTGCCACCAAGACTGACTACGATCCGGCCCTCGTCAACAAGATGCAGACCATCGAAGGTCGCGACTGGGCCGGACGCAATGGTGGTCCTCGGGACGTCAACTACTTCCCGCTGACCGTCGAGGCAGGGCGCAGGGTCTTGGCGCTGGCGGACGAGTTCAACCTCCGGGTCGAAGCCGGCCTTCGCGACGAGGTCACCACGATGGAGAAGGCGACCCGCGAGCGCATCCACGCCTCCCAGGCGGTCGACGCCGACATCGAGATCGAAGGCCTCGGAAGCGGCGACCTGAAGCTCCGTCCTTTCCAGCGTGGAGGCATCAAGTACGCCACTGAGACCAAGTGTTGCTTCATCGCCGACGAGATGGGACTCGGCAAGACCATCCAGGCCCTCGGCGTGCTCCAGGCCGAGGACGCCTACCCGGCCCTCGTGGTCGTTCCCAAGGCGGTCAAGCTCCAGTGGGCGCAGGAGGTCCGGCGCTGGCTGCCCGCCAGAAGCGCTCAGGTCGTTTCTGGCGGCGATCTCACCCAGTACGGGGGTGAGGTGGTCATCATCAACTACGACATCCTCAAGAAGCACCTGGACGGCCTCAAGGACGTTCCGTGGAAGGCCATCGTCCTCGACGAGAGCCAGCAGGTCAAGAACAAGAAGGCCCAACGTTCTGAAGCCGCTATCGAGCTGTCCAAGAACATCCCGATCCGTCTCTGTCTGAGCGGGACGCCCCTCCTCAACCGCCCGGTCGAGCTGGTCAACCAGTTGGCCTTCCTGGATCGTCTGAAGGAGTTCGGAGGGGCCTGGAAGTTCATGCGGCGCTACTGCGGCGCGACCCGCACCCAGTACGGCTGGGACATGAACGGCGCGACCAACCTGGAGGAGCTGGCCCGGAAGCTGCGCGCCAGCTGCTACGTTCGCCGCGAGAAGAAGGACGTGGCCAAGGAGCTGCCCCCGTTGCAGCGCACCGAGGTTCCCATCGAGATCGACCGCGTCACCGAATACCGGAGAGCCGTTGATGATGTAGTCCGATGGGTCATCGACCGGAAGATCGAACGGGGCGTTCTGGATACGGATGATGCCCGGAAGGCCTTCGACAAAGCCTACCGCGCCGAGGCGCTGGTTCGGATCAACGGGTTGCGCCAGCTCGCTGTCAGGCACAAGCTCAACGGCTGCATCGAGTGGATCAAGAACTTCCTTGACAACGACGGCAAGCTGGTGGTCTTCGCCCATCATCGGAACATCCAGCAGCAGCTGGCCGAGGCGCTCACTGACTACAATCCGGCCACCATCTCGGGAGGCGACTCCGACGAGCAGCGCGAGGCCGCGAAGGACAAGTTCTGGAACGATGACAGCTGCCGTGTTCTGGTCGCTTCCATGCAGGCTACCAACTTCGGGCTGAACCTCCAGGTCGCCAGCAGCGTGGCCTTCGTCGAGTTCGGCTGGCACATGGCCATCATGGAACAGGCCGAGGCCCGTGTTCACCGCATCGGCTCGAAGGCCTCATCGGTCAACTCGTACTGGCTCTACGGCGAAGGCACCTTCGACGAGGACATGGTCGAACTCATCAAGATGAAGGGCAACATCGTGGACGCGGTCAATGCCGGCGAGGAGATCCCGGAGCATCTCAGCGTCATCGAGTTCCTGGAGGGCCTGGCTGCGAAGAGAAAGGAGATCGAGTAGTCGACGGAATCATTCGTTCGAACAAGGAGGGCAATGACAATGGCAAAACGACAGAAAGGATGGTTCGGGGCCGACAAGGCCGGTCTCGGCCAGATGAACGAGCACCGACCGAAGTCGTTCATCGTCAAGGAGCTGGTGCAGAACGTCCGCGACGAAGCGGGCGTCACCATCTGCAAGCTCACCATCAAGCCGGTACCGGGGAAACCGCTGGCCCAAGTGGTCTGCGCGGACGACGCGCCCGAAGGTTTTTACGACCTGCGGCACGCCTTCACTCTCTTCGCCCACACGCGGAAGCGCAAGGATCCGACCAAGGCCGGGCGCTTCAACATGGGCGACAAGCAGGTCCTGTCACTGGCGAAGAAGGCGACCGTCTCGACTACGACCGGAACCGTGGTCTTCCACGAGGACGGGACGCGGGAAGAGCGCAAGCGCGTGAAGCGGGACAGCGGCTCGGTATTCGAGGCGTACATCCCGATGACCCGGAACGAGATCAAGGAGTGCGTTCGGGTCGCCAAGACGATCCTGATGCCGCAGCAGATCGAGTACCGGGTGAACGGCAAGTCGGTCGAGCCCCGGATGCCGGACGACGTGCTCCACGATGTGACGCTCCAGACGGAGTTCGAGAACGAGGAGGGGCAGTATCGACAGACGCGTCGGAAGACCTTCATCGAGGTCTACGAGCCCGCGCCTGGCGAGGAGCCCAGTATCTACGAGCTGGGTATCCCGGTGATGCCCACGGGCGACAGGTGGCACTACAACATCGGTCAGCGCGTTCCCTTGAACTCCGACCGGGATAACGTGCAGCCGGCGTTCCTCCAGGACGTGCGAGCCGAGGTGCTCAACGTCATGGTGTCGCAGCTCCGCAAGGAAGATGCTTCCGAAGCATGGGTGCGGGACGGAGCCGCCGACGAACGCATCGAGCACGACGCGCTCCTTACCATTGCCGATCTTCGATGGGGCGAACGCCGCATGGTCCTGACTCCCGGCGACGACTACGGACGGGAACGGGGGATCGCCAACGGGTACCACGTCGTCTCACCGAAGGAGATGAGCCGCGAAGAGTGGGCGCGGATGCGGGAAGCCGAGGCCATTCCGGCTTCTTCGGTGATCTTCCGGCAGGGTGTGGCGGATGGACGTACCATTCCCCGCGATGATTGGACCGCCGGGATGCACCGGGTCGAACGCCTTTCGAAAGCAGTGTCGCGGGCTGCCTTCGACTTCGGGGTGACGGTCACGATGATGGAATCCCCGGACGCGACCTGCGCTGCGCAGTACGGCCATCGGAGGATCGCGTTCAACGTGGCGATCCTGGGGAGAGCTTGGTTCAACGGGCCGGTCGAGTCGATCCTTCGGCTCGTCATCCATGAGCTGGGCCACGAGAGCGCGGGCAACCATCTCAGCGAGGACTACTACGACTGCCTCTGCCGCATCGGCGCGGCTCTCGCTGTGGTAGACTCGAAGAAGTTCGAGTAAGGAGGGACAGATGAAAACCTGGATCATGAGCATGGCTCTGATGTTGGCCGGCTGCTATGACACCAGCATTGAGGCTCCGGCAGACGGCGGATGGGATGACGACGCGGGGACCGATCTCGACTCCGACACGGATACCGACACCGATACAGATACTGACACCGACACCGATTCCGATGTAGAAACGGACACTTCCACGGATACGGGGACTGATCTCGACACCGACACGGACGCTGATACGGATACTGATTCCTCTACAGATACGGATACTTATACCGATACAGATACCGGCACGGACAGCGATATTGACACCGACACCGGATGCGAATGCATGGCCGGTCCCTGCTGCGACGGGTGCTACTTCTTCGAACCCGAGGACGAGGTCATCTGCGAGGAAGAGGCCTTCTACCAGTGCGACGAGGAGTGCGGGGACCTCTTCCAGAAGATGGATGCGGTCAAGTACTGCGACGGCACCAGTGACAGCTGCACAGCCTCCTGGACCGGCACCTGGGAGACGTACATCAATTGCCCGGAGATGTACCCGGGATCGGTCTGTACGAGCTTCTACGAGTACGCCGTCCAGTGCATGGGCGGCTGCGTGACCTGCGACCCCGAGAACGGGGAGTGTACGTTCTGATCTCTCGGGATCGTTGATCCCGAAGAGAGGTTCACCACCAACTTCGGACTTGTCACCCGAAGTTGGGATGCGGATTGCCCTCCGTCCGGTGAGCTTCTCTTCAGGGTCAACGATCTTCAATCCCGTATATTGCGTGCAGGAGGAAACGATGCCTAGAAATCCATCTGGGGGCGGACGGGACTTCTATCCGACCCCGTATCGCTACGCGCAGTGGGCCTTCTTGCGGGCCACTGACTTCCATCCCTACGAGAACAAGCTCCACATCCTCGAACCCGGATGCGGCCTCACCTACCCCTTTATCAAGTCGGCTGCCGACATCGGCTACGACGGCGAGATGGTAGGTATCGACATCATCGACGACTGGTCGGTAGTCACCGAGGAACCGCAGCGCCGATATCGGACGGACTTCTTGACGGCCCCCTGGGAGCAGTACACTCCTTCTGAAGTCCGTGAGCACGGAGGATGGGACATCATCGCTACGAACCCGCCGTACTCTCTGGCCGAGGAGTTCGTTCGGAAGTCCTTGAGCATTCTGCATCCGACCGGGGTGGCAGTCTTCCTGCTGCGCGTGGGTTTCGCCGGCTCGATCAAACGGATGCGCCTGTTCCGAGAGCGTCCACCCATCGAGATCGGCGAATTCGTTCGGAGGTTCTCCTTCGACGGGAAGGGTACCGATTACACCGACTACTGTCTGTTCTACTGGGTCGGAGAAGTTCTCGACCGCGCGCTGCGACGGCAGTACGACGGGAAAGGCTTCACTCGGTTCTACTGGATCGACAACAGCAAGAAGGACCAGCTGGATGCTTTCGGCATCTGATCCGGTGGACTCTTCTTATATAGATGTGATCCGGATTGAAGGATTCCGACTTCGCATCTTGTAGGATTAATACATTTCGCTGAACGGAGGACCAGCATGAGACATGTAGTTCTGGCCATCATCTTCGCGGCGCTGCTCGTCGTTACCGGGGCTTTCGGCGATGAAGCGGGACTCCCGTTGGAGGCGCAGCCAATCGATGCGGGATCGGACGTGGCCGAAGCAAAACAGGAGAGCTTGCACGACCGGTTCGTGCAGGCGGTCTTGAAGTCGCGGAGCATCAAGCAGAAGAATGGCGATCGAAAACCGTACTGGTACGAGTGTGGCAAGCGCGTCAAAACCGATGCCAAGCGGCGGCAGCGTGCGTCCGAATGGGCGACCTGGGTCTTGAAGTCCATCGATGAGGCCGAAGCAGAGCATGGCGTCGAGCTGAACCCGTGGGGCGTCCTGGCGGTGGCCCACAACGAGAGCGGCTTCAACGTCTGCGCCATCGACCTTCAAACCAGGGAGTGGGCGGTCAGCGAGGGGCTCGTAAAGAACCTCCAGCTCACCTACGATCGGGAGACCATCTACAAGATCATCTCCTCGAAACAGTTCCAGCGCACCCGCATCAAGGCCGACTTCGGCCCGCTTCAGGTGCGCCGCAAGGGAGACATCAGCCGGCAGCTCCTGGATCAGATTCTCTCGCTTGATCCCGGAATGATTTGGGCAGCGAAGGAAATGGCCAAGCGGAGTGTAAATAACCCAGTGGGGCTGAACGGGGACCGCAAGCCTCACCCCCGTCCTTGGAGACTCTGGCCCACGTCAAATCCGCGATCCACGAGGTCTTTCAAGTACGACCGGCACATCACTCGGGTGGCTAAATGGCTCGGAGCGGAGACCGATGAAATCTGAGCAAAAGGGATGACGCGAATTTAAGAGTTCCCACGATTTCTGCCATACAATGGCGGAGATGGAACTCATGGCGAAACCGTCGCGAGCAGCGACCAGGAGGAGACGGGTGAGGTCGGAAGTCATCTTCCACGAGCTGGTGCGCCGCTACTCCCAGACAGAGCAGCCGTTCGATCCGAGCCAGCTCCAGGTAGGACAGTCGGTGTACGGCCCGGAGGGCAACGAGTACCTCGTCGTGGAGAACGCCCCGGACACCACCAACACGGTCCTGATGCCTGCGGATCAAGCCGGAGCCGCTGTTCCGGAAGGGGTTGAGACCCTGGACAGCGCCGAGCTGGAGATGAACTACTCACTCCAGCCGGCCACGGGGCTGGCGACGACTGCCGTGATCAAGAAGCTGCGGGAAGAGGACAAGGACGGCAGCGGGAAGGAGTGGGGGCTCTATACGAGCGACGGCTCCAAGCTGCTGGGACGGCACGAGACCAAGGAAGACGCTCTCCAGCAGGAGAAGGCCATCAAGGCTCACGGGGGCTCTCGCATCATCGCCGGCTATGTCGACGAGGACAACCCGAGCTTCTCCGATCCTCCGGATCCGACCACCAAGCAGGTACGTGCCCCTGACTTCGCTCATTTCGGCCCTCAGGAGCCGGAGACGCCGGAGTGGTCACCAGGCAGCGGAGGACCCAGAACTCCCCGCTACGACCCGCTCACGCACTCTCAGGACACGCAGACGAGCGCTCCGCGCCCGTCCGGGCCGGTCGACCCCGATGATAAACCTCCTCGCAAGGAGAGGCCCTTGCGTCCCTACCTGCACGAAGGGGCGCTTCGGATGGACATCGGCGAGCTGGAGCCCTATCGCCAATCGGGTTCTCCGCTGGAGAACGGACCAGGCTGGGACAGCGAGGAAGACATGCTGCGGATCGGGGAGAGCGGCTACACGGATGTCATGAACGACATCCGGGCGCTGGTGGATGGCGGCTACTCCACCATCGACGTGATCCTCAACATCGGGGAGCTGTACCCGAGAGACCTCGGCGAACGTGTATTGTCCGAGGCAAGGAAGAAGGGGATAATCTGATGCCTCGATACATTTGGGAAGACGATGACCGGCAGACCTACCGAGGCGATCTTCAACCTAAGATCATGGAGTTCCGGGGACTGCTCAGCGATGCCGGCCTCTACTACGCGCCGGAGACGAGCCCGGTCTCGATCTTCCATTACCTCGGTCTCGAAGGGGACGAGGCCGACCAGTGGGCCACCATTCAGGGCTACAAGGACATGATGTCCCACCGGGACGAGTCGAACATGGAGATGGTCATCGAGACGCTGAACAGCATCGATCCCACCAGCGAGGACTTCGTTCGTCTCGACAACGGCGAGTACGCGGTCCGCGTCCTGGAGCCGAGCGGCGAGCTGACGGATGTTGGCCAGAAACTGGAGGAGCTGGCCGGCGCGCTCATGGACTACCCCGTACTGAGTGATGAAGACGTCAGCCGGCGTGAATACGAGGAGACCTTGGAGAACATCCGAATGGAAGCCCCAATGGTCTCCGACACAGCCCCGGACGACTGGGAGGAGAAGGTCTTCGGCTGGCTGTGGGAGAACAACCAGGATGCGCTGGATTATCGGACCGATACCGGCGGCTCCTATCCCTCCGAAGAGCAGATCGGGGAAGCCCTCAAGGCGCTCGGATGGCTGGAGGAGGAAGAGGACGAAAACCTGGAGTTCGACCGCCAAGGTCGGTACAAGAAAGGTCTCGGGGACGGCCAGTTGGAACGCATCGCGAGACGGCTGAAAAAGTAGCTCTAGTACTCTTTCTATATTGACAGCCTCCCTCATTCTATGATATTTATCAGGTTATGAAGAATCCAAACGAGATGAACGCCCCAGTTCCCAAAGATCCCATCAAGGTTGTCCGTGAGAAAGATGACGAGCAGTATCAGGACGGCGTCACCTGCTCGTGGACTGGATATCTCAACGGGCATTGGAGCCAAGAGCGCCCCAAACGCATCGGGCGCTACCTCGTTGCCGACAAGTTCGGCAACATCGCCGGCTACGTGACGTTAACTCACGATCCTGCGACCGGTGAAGTTCAGCCCAACAAGGATTGGGACGGCTGGTGGTGGTCGTTTCCACTCCCTCCGCCTCCTGTTTCCCCTCCGAAGGAGTGGCCCGAGTCCAAACCTCATCTCAGGTTGGTGAAGAACTAGGCTTCTCGATCCGCTTCCTGTATATTCAGAGCATGTTCCCGACGAACAAAGGTCCGACACGGATGGTCGATCTTTTGGACGGTGTGTTCATCTTGCCGAACTTCTACACGGTCGAGTCCGCGTGCTTGGGCGCTGTGGCGCAGATGGCGATGGAGCAGCCTGAATCCTCTTTCGACTTCCAGTACCTCATCACGGCCTCTTACTTCTGGGGTATCCGAAAGATCGATACCACGCTCTATCTGAACGGTGATGGCGAGGTTGATACGGTCTATTTCAACGGGGTCGATCTCGATATCGCTCCGTGGGAGATCGGCTGCGTCAACGACATCGACTGGGAGGATGTCGATGGATAAGGAGCGCCTCGACCGGGTGTGTGACCTGCTCGTGGAGCTGGAGGGGCAGCTGGATCAGGAGGTCGTCGTTGCCATCGGACGGCAGTATTACGAGATCGAACGAGTAAGATTGGAGGGAGAGAAGGTGGTCATCGAGTGCGGGGAAGGAACATGAGCAAGATAAAACGGGCGAATCTTCGGCAATGGGCGTTCACTGCTCAGCAGGCTTCCGAAGCATTCGCCGACTATATCAAGAAGGTCGAGGGCGAAACGGTCGGGGTTGTGGCTGCGGTCAACATCAATGTCGACACGCAGCAGGGGCTGCTGATCTGGACAGTCACCGACATGCCGTCCAAGAATGGCCCTCCGGTGCCGTTTTCAGGCGGTATCCAGGGCGACGGAACGCTTCACTGATGGAGCCGGGAAAAGTACAGAAGGGCGACCACGTCTTCTACGTGAACCTCGATGAGAGGAGTGCGAAGCTTTTCCGGGTGGAGGCGCAAGAGGTCATTTACCCCGGCACGACCCACGAGACGGTGATCGGGAGGACCTATGATGTCGACACCTCCAACTGGATCGAGCACCACGTCTCTTGCAATGATTACTGGCTCAGCAGGGAGACGGCGCTCGACCAGGCGAAGATCAAGCTGGTCGACGAGATGCAACGACTCCGGGCGCAGGCAATGTCGCTCGGTTTTCACTTGAGGTAAGGAGGCGAGCATGAGCGGCGACGAGAGTGTCACGATTCGAGAACATACCGAGGACTTGGATGGAAACATCTGTTTTCACTGCACCACTCCGGACGGCAAGGATCTCCAGATCCTGCGCCTGGAGCCCAACGGCGATATCTACATCCACGGACGCCAGGCCGAGAGCGACGTGGCGATCGTTGCAGCTCTCAGGGAGTTCTTGAAGGGCGCGCTGTTCCCCGGCTCGACCGGCGAGCTGGTGCACCAGCCTGGGTTCGAGATCATTCGGCGACTCCAGCGTCGTGTTCATGTCCTGGAAAAATGCTTGTGGGACCACAACATCACAGTCCCGGTGGAGAACGTCTGATGGACCCCGAGGACATGGTCACCGAGCTGCAAGAGCACATCGACGAGACGGACGGGATGGATTACACGAGCTGGGAGATCGACTTCGTCCAGTCCATGACCGAGCTGGTGGACGATGGTCGGGAGTTCACGGAAGTTCAGATCCAGAAGATCGAGGAGATCTACGAGCAGTACCTCCCGTAAGCATCGCCATGAAAAATATCGGCACTTCACAGTTACCAAACACCTACCGTTTATACTGTATGGGGATGTTGGGACTGGAGTCGAAACGATGCTGGAATGGACTATCTCGGGGTGGATCATTGCGGGTCTCGTGGGGTTCGTGATGGGTATTCTCGCAGAACGATACATCGGTCACGTCGAGCGCAAGAAGAAGGACAAGTCGAGATGACGAAGATCATGCCGGTGCTCTCTATCGAGTGCGGACCTCGAAGCTGCATCACGAGAAGCCACCGGATCGTGGACGGAGAAGCTGTTCAAGGTCTGAGACCTTGCGAATGGTACAGATCGCGAGGCTCCGAAGAAAACGAAGCATCGTGCCTGTTGTTCGAGACCAGCCAGTTGAAGAAGAAGAACATCGGCAGGTACGCCTTCGGAGTTCGCTGTGCGGCCTGTCGGACCGCCGAACGTGTCTTCAACCAAGTTCAGCTCAACGCCACCCAGATGGTGATGGAGATGCACGAGACCATGCGGGATGGTCTTGTTTCCTTGGTGGAGATGCAGGAAAAGGTGGGGAAAGTCGCGCTCTCGCGAGGAGGATGAGATGATCAAGGTAAACATCGTCTACAAGAACGAGTCGGGCGAGACGGTCAAGACCGATCAACGGGACGTGGAGGTCGACTTCAACATCGAGTTGACCCCAGCCGATCTTCAGGCGGCTCAGGATGCCGGCAAGACAGTGGACGATCTCGTCGAGGAGAAGGTCCTGACCGAACTTCAGTCGACTTTGGCTACGACCGAGGTGACACCGGTCGTCGGGAAAGGAGACGTCGCCCGTATCATTCCTGGCGAGGCGATGGAAGTGGCTGGTCCGGTTGCCGAACCCGAGGCGGACGAAGCTCCTCCCTTGGTCGAAGGCGGTTGATTTTTATAGCACCCAATGAACATCGAGTAGAATTAACGGGATGATCGTTCTCGGCATTACCAAGCAAGGACTCCGCCGCCTCGCGGGAGCAAAGGTGCTTCATCTGTACGACTTCGACGGCACTCTGTTCCGTAGTCCCGAGAAACCGAAAGGGTGGCCCGAGCGAGGATGGTGGTCCAACGAGAAGAGCCTGGAGGAGCCTCAGGTGCCCGAGGAGCCCACGACCGACTGGTGGGTGCAAAAGGTTCTTCGAGACGCTCACGAGTCGGAGCAAGCAGCTGACGCGGCGTTCGTGCTCGTGACTGGTCGCTTCGAGAAGTTCGAAGATCGGATCAACGAGCTGCTCGATCAACAAGATCTCGACTTCGATGAGATCCGGCTCGCCCCGGAGGGCTCTCGCTCAGAAGTCTGGAAGCCCGAGATGCTCCGTCAACTCATCGAGGAACATCAGCCGACACGGGTGGAGATCTGGGAGGACACTGACAAGGTGATCGAAGGTTTCGAAGAAGTCTGCAACGAGGCCGGCGTCGAGTTCGAGATGCATCGCATTGACGAAGAGCCCCATGAAGTGATGGAGGAGCCCGATGTCGAGTGATCCGTTCGGTGGCGGCTATCAGGAAGAGAAGGAGCGCATCGAGCGCGAAGGATTCGAGGTCGACTGGGACGATGTCTTGACAGATCTTGAATGGGGGCTTCCGCAAGCTGCCGCGCAGGCTGCCTCGGTCTTCAGCCGTCGACTGGAACAAGCTTCCGAGAGGAGGCATTACCTTGGCCCGAGCCGAGGAACGGTTCACTTCTCATCCTCGTTTCCGAGAGCTTCAGGAACTCATCAAGGACATTGCCCTGGATACCTTGGGCAACGTCGTTGATGAGACTCTGTAGCAGCTTCTCTTTTTTCGGATTAGCTTGACTTCGTGGTGGACTATCTGCTATACAGAGAGGGTGTCAAAGGGAGACCCAAAGAAGATGATCGGTGTCCTTGCTTGGTTGGTCTCGAAGATCACATCGCCGCCTCCTCCCCCGGCGCTTCGAGTCAATCAGGAATACTCACGGTTGACAGCCGCTAGCTCCCGGCACCGATCAGAGTCGAAAAAAGGGGTTTTTGTGGCGCACCAACACGCCCGCGCCACGATCCGGTACTTAACTCAAGTACCGGATACTTAGAGGTGGCATGCGGGTTGCGCCCGCGATCTACATGTGAAGATCTAACCAGGCCGGTGCTTTTGAGCATCGGCCTTTTTTATCTAGAATTTGCTTGCTTATCGGGTAGACTCTGTGCTATATAGAGAGAGTATCAAGAATGACACCAACAGGAGGGCAATGACATGACAAAGAAGGCTCCGAAGTGGAAGAATCGTCCCAAGTGGGCGAAGCCTCTCAGCGCGCTCCTTTGGGAGCACGTCTGCGAATCGGCGGCGGACCCCAGTCGTCCGACGCTGGCAGGTGTCAAGCGCAACCGTGCCGGCCAGCTGAAGGACGGTATAACTTGTCACGAGTGCGAGGCGGTCGCGCACCGGTTGGGGCTCGACTGATGGAGTTCCAGAAAGGAGAAGAAGTCATCCGTACTGACACGGGGGTCTTGGGCATCGTGGTTGATCCGCGTGCCTGGAGCCGTTACCCCCACGGCGACGTGATCGGCGTCCAGTGGGAGAGCGGACTCGGCTCGAACTTCGGTTCGCAGTGGACGCCCGTCAAGATCATCCGGAAGAAGGAGAACGGCTGATGAACCATCAATCCGTAGCGATTGACCTGTTCTCGCGTAGCTATCCTGATACGACCGGGACGGCGCTCCGCCACCTGAAGGTGATCGAGCAGGTGCGAAAGCATCCGGGGTTCGAGAACTACCAGCGGCGTGGGCACGCTCCTTGCCACGAGCAACTGGAGAAGCTCGGCCTGGTTGTCATCGGAGCGCCTTGTGCCAGCGGACTTCGTCCCGTGGAGTTGACGGAAGACGGGCGCATCGTTGCCTCGATGCTCGACGGCTTGTACCGAGGATATCTCCATCCCGTTCGTTGTCGATGCTGCGGCAACTTGATCGACGGGGAAGACCCGATCACGGACCTGTGCTGGGGATGCAACAGACTCTCTAAAGAGGGCTAAGATGGCAGGAGCACCGCAGTTCAAAGTCTACACCCCCGAAGGCGAGTACGTTGCGGCCTGCAAGCTGCCGGAAGACGCTGCCGCCGTCGTGGCTGCCTACGGGCCGGGGGCGACTATTCGGAACGGTCATCGCAAGAAGGACGTCGTCTACACAGAAGGCGTCGATGGCGACGCCGGAGACTCCTACGACGAAGTCGCTCGCATCGTTCATGAGCGCGTCGAACAGCAACATGTCGCTGCCCGTGCCTGGGCTCGATCGGTGGCCGAACCTCCCAAGCTTTAGATTTCCGACCCACCTTCCTGTATATTTATCTTCATGAGAAACCGTCCAAGACCATACCGAAGTGTTGACGAGTTCATCTTGGAGAAGATGGGAGAACGTCTGGTAGGGGAGCTGATGCCGCCTCCAAAGATCATCGACATCCCGTTGACCGACATGGCGGTCGACATCTATTCGCTCGACGAAGCTGCCGACAGTATCCTTCACGGAGTAGGCTCAGCCGGTTCTCAGGCCCCCGTAGAGGTCTGGGAGGAGCAGGGCAAGTTCATCATCTTCAACGGAGCCGAGCGCTGGCTGGAAGCGCTCGTGGAGCGTCAGAAGAAGGTTGCCGCAATCATCTTGGGGCACGGTCTCATCCCGTTCCAGCCGGGTATCTTCTTCCAGGCCGACCTGGACGACCCGACCTTCGGGTTGGAGACGGTGCTCCCGCTCGACGTCGTGAAGCGTCTGTTCGGGGGCGGAATGTGAGACTCCACGGTCTCAACCGAGAGTCACTTCGACGTATCGCGAGATACGTGCAAGTGGAGACCGATGATCGAGCTATCTGGGACAACGATGATCCGGAGGGCGCGGAGTTCGAGCCCGTAGCTACGCTGGCAGACGAGTACGGAGGTCGTGCTCAGATCGCCATCGATGATCACTGTTACGTGGTGCTACTCAAGCAGCAGAATGGACGATACGATGAGACTCCTTGGATCTTCAACGAGGCGTGGGAAGTCCTGCGGGACCTTCCTCCGGTGAAAGAGGGATGAGACTTCGGGGACTCGACCGGAACGCGATCATCCGGGTCGGAATGCGTAGTGGCATGACTGTCCAGGGCGCGCTTGACAGCCTTCGGCGTGTCGCTCAGCAGATCACCGACGAGATGGAACAGCACTTCTACGACCGGACCAACAAGCACATCGAGCGCGTGCAGAAGTACTGCAAGAAGATCGAGGATGCCTGGGACGGTTTCGACGGCCTGATCGAGCGCGGTGAAGAACACGACCAGATCAAGTTCGAAGAGCCCGAGCTGGAGCCGTACATCTGGCTGACCTGGCGCTACAAGTGCGAGGATGAGGGCATCGAGTGCGAGCTGCCCGGGGGGATGGAGGACGCGATCAACGTCGCCACGCAGCACCACATCCTGAACAGCAAGCATCACCCTGAGTATCATCAGATGGAGACGCTCGATGTGGTCGACGAGGACGACCGGGATGCAGCTCCCGACGAGGTCATCGACGGTACCGGGATGGGCGACCTCGACATCGCGGAGATGGTGGCCGACTGGTGCGCGATGTCCGAGGAGCTAGACGGCGATCCGAAGAAATGGGCCGACGACAACATCGATGTCCGCTGGCACTTCGCCGACGAGCAGGTCGATCTCATCTACGACCTCATCGATTCGGTCTGGGAGGACTGATGCGGCTCCACGGACTGAACACGGAAGCCCTTCGTCGCATCGGTGACGAGGTGCCCGAGATCGAAGAGGATGAACCTGAGCGGGCCATCGAGCGGGAGAAAAGACGCTTCGAAGAGGAGAACGCGTTCTCTCAGTGGATGCTTCTTCTTCGGCTGCTTCCTTTCGTAACGGGTCGGAACGCCCAGCAGGGCGACGCCCTCGCCTTCGAGCACGGGGGTGATGCCCTCGGCGACCAGTGGGACGCCTGGATCGTCGCCAAGGACGCAAAGACCGGCGAAGGGCTCGGCTACGTGGACTACACTCTCTGGCGCGGCGAGACGCATCTCAAGATGATCGAGGTCAAGCCCGAGGCGCAGGGAAAGGGAGTAGGCCGCGCGTTGATCCAGGAGCTGATGCGCGAGAACGAGATTCCCTATGAGGACATCCAGTGGGGGATGACCACGGAGAGCGGCACCGGCTTGAAGGAAAAGCTCGACTCTGAACTTTCTGCTTGATCTCTTTGAGGGCTTCTTCTATATTTGAGACTTCGCCGCGTAGCGGCGCGAAGAAGCGTGCGATGAAGAAGAACCAGACAGCACGACCAGCCCGGAAGCCTACACCACCCCGCGAGGGGCTGTAGACTATCCGGGTGTAGTGCAATCTGGTAGCACGCTAGATTCGGGATCTAGAGGTTGGAGGTTCAAATCCTCTCGCCCGGACCGAGGAGAGACCGATGAAACGTCGAAAGCGAATCGGAAAGATGATCGCCCCCACCGCCAAGGCTCCCCGCCTCTGGTGTCTCTCCTCGTTTATCCAGCATCAATCACTGCTTTATCTAAGCTAATCGTTTCCAGTTCGGAAGCGTAGCCTCAACGGTAAGGCCCCGGCTTGGAAGGCCGAGAGCACGGTTTCCCGTGGTCCTGGTTCGAGTCCAGGCGCTTCCGCTCGAACGGTAAAGAAGTGTTAAGTGATGGAAAGATTTACCAATCGGAGGGCTGCCAGAACGGTATTGGAGCGGTCTCGAAAATCGCGGTCGTCGGCGTTGTCCCGGCGTGGGGGTTCGAATCCCTCGCCCTCCTCCGGGGTCGTAGCTCAACGTGTAGAGCATCGGGCTTTGGACCCGAGTACGGCGGTTCGACTCCGCCCGGCCCTGCTTGTCCCGGTAGCTGAGCAGGTTCAAGCGGGGGACTGCAAATCCTCAGACGCCGGTTCGATTCCGGCTCGGGACTCAGTATTGAAGAAAGTTTTAATTAGGATCCGAACTATTAAAGAAAATGGAGGAAAATTTTAATGTGGAGGACTGGCAGAATGGTATCGCAGCGCCCTGCTAAGGCGTCGTCCGGTTCATCCCGGTGCAGGTTCGAGCCCTGCGTCCTCCGCTGTGGCCGTAGCTCAACTGGTAGAGCGCCGGGATGTGGCCCCGGTCGTTGCGAGTTCAAGTCTCGTCGGTCACCACGGGAGAGTAGTGCGAGCGGTCCAGCACGGAGGTTTCCAAGTCCTCAAACCCAGGTTCGAATCCTGGCTCTCCTGCCGAGCGTCCGTGGCTCAACGGCAGAGGCACCGGCTTTAAACACCGGGGGTTCCAGGTTCGAATCCTGGCGGACGCATCGAGCGACCGTAGGCCAACTGGCAGAGTCGCCTGTTTCAAAAGCAGGATGTTCCGGGTTCGACTCCCGGCGGTCGCACTTGGTTGATCAGATTCGTTCGAAAGTGAGCGACAACGGAGGTTGCTGACAGCAGGTGAAACACAACGCGCGTGTAGGCCAACTGGCAGAGTCGCCGGACTGAGGGTCCGGATGTTGGGGTTCGAATCCCTCCACGCGCAACGGACAGGTAGCTCAACTGGTAGAGCACCGGATTGAAGTTCCGGGTGTAGGCGGTTCGACTCCGTCCCTGTCCACCAGATGCTAATTAGACGCTAATTAGCATCTAGATAGCGCACGGGTAGCCCAACTGGTAGAGGCGCTGGGTTCAGGCCCCAGGGCAACGCTTAAGAGACAGTGTGGGTTCGAATCCCACCCCGTGCAACGGGAGGTGCTCTAAGGCAGGCTGGGCCTGCGGTGGGCTGTAAACCCGCTCCTCCACGAGGCAAGTGGTTCGATTCCACCATCTCCCAATCCTGTATATTATCCCCAGACAGATCGACAGCAAGATAGTCAGCCAGAAGGCCGCAGAAAGGAGAAAGGTCATGATCATCAAGATCGACGCCAGCTCGAAGTACAGATGTTGGGGAGGTCCACGAGAGACGCCCTGGTTCTATTGCGAAGGTGACAGCATCAAGATTTGGGCGTACCTCAGTTCGGAGGACTTGGAGCGGATGACCGAGGACGGTATTCTTCCTGTTCCACCCGAAGATGGGGTTTGGTTGATGCCTTCGGAATGTCGTCGTGGAGGTGAACTCATCTCCGGCCCGAGCAGCTGGAGCGGTGCGACAGTAGTCGAAGTCCGCAAGGGGAATCAGGAAACACACATCGTGTTCGACGGAGAAGCCTACATCTTGAACGATGCCGGCAAGACCATCGACCACATCGAGAGTGTGAGCCAGCGGATGAAAGTGAAGCAGCCGGAGTAGGCAGAAGCTGTCGATCTGTCTGCTTGACAGGGGAAACTTTCCTCTATATAGTCAGAGCGCAAGAGATGTTCTATGTGATACAAGAGAACGTGTTCCGCGAGGAAGGGTATGATGCTCTGACGCGGACGTTGGAGCGTCTTCAGCTCGACTGGGAAGTCGTCAAAGTTCTGCCGTTCGTCGAGAACTTCGAAGTTCAGACCAAGCGGCGGGATGTCTTCGTGTTCGGCTCGCTCAAGATGGTCCGGTTGGCCAAGAAGTTCGACTGGGTGCCGGGCGTTCTGGTGAACGCGAATCATCACTTCTTCGTGTATCGCAACCATTACCGGGAGCATCTTCTCAACTGGGACTCGGAGCTTCGGAAGTTCCGGGACGACTGGAAGTGGGAGAAGCAGGCCTATTTCATCCGCCCGTGCGCTGATACCAAGGATTTCAACGGCCAGGTGTTCGACGAGGACGGCTGGCGCGAGTTCCAGCAGCGGAAGCTCACGGACGGCCACACTTCGTCGCTGAGCAGTCTGACGCCCATCCAGGTCGCCTCGGTGAAGAAGATCCAAAAGGAGTATCGCTTCTGGGTGGTGGGCGGTGAGATCGTCACGGGGAGTCTCTACAAGCTCGGGACACAGGTCGTGCAAAGCGGAGCTATCGATCCCGCAGCCCGAGAGTTCTGCGAGAAGATGGTCAAGGTCTTCCAGCTCGCCGACGCCTTCGTGATGGACGTCTGCATGGTCGACGACGAATGGAAGATCGTCGAGTGCGGCTGCGTCAATTGCGCCGGCTTCTACAAGGCCAACATGGGACGGCTCATCATGGCCCTCGAAGACCATTTCAACCGCTACTACGAGGCTTGGAAGGTCATTGAAGAGGCGAAGCGCAAGGCGCTCGGTTTGGAAGGAGGGGGCCATCGTGGACGACGATAAGCTCGAAAAACTGAAGATTCCCAAGGAGTTCATGGATATGTCCTCGGACATCCGGCAGTCGGTTGAGCGAGCCCTTCGAGCCGAGAAGGATCCTCTGTTCGGCAGCGACTTCGAGCGGGTGAAGCTCTACTTGACAATCGACGGTCTGGCCAAGCGTAATGCAGATTTACAATATCAGCTGAAATTGATGACTACGAACAGGGCGACGGCACTCAATCTCGTCGAGGAAGGCCGTGAGCGGCTCCGTAAGCTCCCCGAGCTGGAAGAGGCCCTCCGGGTCGAGAAGGAGGCTCATCGGCGAACACAGCGCCGCCTGGAGGCTCGTGAGCGCGAATTGGAGCGGATCCGGACGACGTTGTACAAGGATCGAGTCGATGAATTTGCAAAAATTACAGCTGGAGAAGAAAAATGAGCTGTAAGGACGATTGTCCGAAGTCCAGGGAGCTGTACCGGCGCAGGATAGCCGGAGCGACCGAGCACCCTCCTCACGACGAGTCGTCAAAGCAGGAACGCTCTTCGGCCATGTCGCAGGTCTTCCAGCAGCTGTACGGTCCTGCTCCTTTACAGGTGGAACCTCCCTGGACGAGAGAGCAAGTCGAGGGGATTCTGGAGAAGTCCCGGAGAGCCGATCAGGGAGCGACCGTCTTCATCGAGCAGCGCATCCAGCAGATCATCACCGACGAGAACATCGAGACCGGCATCGCTTACTTCATTACCGGCCTTCGGATCTACGAGCCTGACGAGGAGAAGCCTCGCTACGTTATCGCCGAAGTAGTTGGCGGAGGTTGGCTGGGATTCTTGGATGTAGCCAAGCTCATCAACGGAAGGCCTGCGGAATGAAGATCAAGATCGCCTACTCGCCCGTCTGGTGCGGGCTCATCGGGCTCGCGTTCGCCATTATCATGGGGCTTGTGCTGCAATCCGACCGAGAGTTCTGGTGGTGGTTCTGCCAGGGCGCGCTCACGCTGATTTGCGTCGTGATCGCGCTCATCCACGGTCACTTCGTCTGGAGGCGCAAGGAGAAGCAGAAGCAGATGGCCCGCTGGCTAGGAGTGCCGGTGGAGCGCACGGTGATGCTCGGCAAGAATGCCATCGGCTACGTGCCGGCAGATGAAGGGGGCGATCCCAATGAGGATGGCTGAACTAACAGCTGATCTGAAGCGAATCTTACACGAGTTGGAGTTGGCACAGCTCACCAGCGCGTTGATGGCCGGAGTTCGCCTTGTTCACGAGAGCGATGAGGAAACGCTTCGACGCGTCATCGAAGAGTACAAGTACTACAAGTATTCGAAGCTCCGTGCCGATCAGCGAGAGCTGGTCAAGGAGGCGCAGAGGAGGGCACCGTCGAGTACGTCCGCATCGAAGAGGTGCGGCGTGAGTTCAAGGAGCAGGATCCCTACTTGGACGATCCTCATCCAGATGAAGACTGAGTACCAGAAGCTGCACGACGCGTACTTGATCAACCAGTTCCTCGAAGTTCTCACCGAGGACGAAGAGGACGAGCTGCTCGGCCAACTGGACCATCTCTGGTGGGGAATGACCGACGAAGAACACGAGGAGATCGAAGCCGACAGCTGGAAGTGGAACCGGGTGCTCGTCGGCGCATGGGCTCACATCGAGCCCGCAGGAGTTGAAGATGAATGAGATCATGTGCGTAGCATCGGGAATCGCACTCGGAGCGGTCGGCATGTGGTTGATCCAGGTACTGCGCGGCCATGTCTTCACGGCCAAGGAGTATTTGGAGGGAGTCGAGCGGGCGGTGGCTGCCGGAATGCACATCGAGCGACAGTACGGAGAGGAGACGAGCCATGAAGAAGGTTGAACCTACCCTTGGAACTCGTCCGAAAAACCTACTCTACAGCGCATCGTGGACGCTCATCGTGGACGTTCTCGCTGGCTACGGCGTCAAGCTGCTGGAGCGCAAGGAGATCGCCGACCGCATCGTGGGCGCGCTCAGCGAATGCGAGCCCGCTTTCCTGCGCCCCGATACCGAAAACCTCGACTGGCGAAAGGTGGCCGTCAAGATGGCCGAGGAGATTCGCAGCTTTCGAGAAGACTATTGCAATCCCGTCACCAACCGGCTCGACATCATCGAAGAGTTCAAGCAAAAGGTGCGCGAGTCGAGCAAAGTCAAGAAAAACAAAGTTTTTTCTTCTTCTTATTCAGCTGAGAAAGACGCCTTCGGCAAGCGCTGGGTGATGATCGAGTGGGACAGCTGTCCATACTGCGGGGGCGACCCAGAGATCCTCACCGATAGCCCGAGCGACGAGGAGTTCTACGAAGGTGACGAAGTTCGGTGCTCGGAGTGCAAGATGCCTGGCGGCGTCTCCCTCGAAGGCGACGATATCGCCTGGATCAACTGGCACGACGATCCCGACTGCGACTGCGAATGGTGCAAAGCGCATCCGGAAGAGGATTGATGAGCGCGAGGGGACACAGACGGCGCAAGGACCGTCCCCGCAGCCGACCGAAAGGTGGCCCGAAACGCCTGGTGGTTGATCGTATCCAACGTGGTAAAAGCGTCTTCTTCATCCTGGAATGCGGTCATGAGAAGGTTTGTCATCCTGCCGAGGCCGAAAAGGACCTCGCGGAGATAAAGCATAAGCAGTGTCGGCAGTGCGCCAAGAAGGAGAACCATGATGCCCAAGTTCGAGATTAGCGTCCCGATAACTGTCGAGGTCTGGAGGGTAGTGGAGGCCGAAGACGAGGACGAGGCTCGCGACAAGGCGGAAGCATGGGACCACGGTGCGATGGAGACGGTGACCGGCGGTCGCCAGCCCAAGGATCCGGAGATGCGCATCGCCGTAACCGGAGAACCTGACTACGACCGGACGACCGTGGTGCAGGTTCCGGAATGAACTCTGAACCAATCCTCGAAGCCGACTTCCTCAAGGAGATGATCGGAGCCCACCTGTACCAAGCCGTGCCGGCAGGAGCTTTGGAGAGTCTCGGCTGGGACCTGTTGCGCGAAGTCGAAAGGTTCATGCTTTGGGAAGAACGCGACGAAGCGGAGAGCTGGTGCGTCACCCATCTCCGGGGATTCCAGCGGCTGGCCTGGAGGTGGATCTGGTCGTGGGAGGAGCCGACCGTCAACGAGATGCTCGAAGAAGAGATGTTCCGGTTGGCAGGAATGATCGAAGGTCAGATTTTTCGGATACGCGAGATCGACGGAGAGCTGGAACGGTTCAAGGAGACGATATGAAAAAAGAAATCTTCAGTGATGCTGATGATTATTGCATCGCCTGCATCAAATACATCGAGGACGTAGCCGGCGAAGAGATCGAGCCGGTGATGGTCATCTACGGAGGAGAAGAGCAGGAGAGCTGAGATGTCGAACGATCAATTGATTCCGGATCTCTGGCCTGACACGCCCGGGAGCGACGCGATCCTGGTGAACCCGGCGGATCTCGGGAAGGTATACGGTCCCGACTGGGGCGCGCTGGTATTGCCCTGGGAGGAGACGCCGGTCGGAGAGGCCTGGTTCGCCACGGTCGATCTCGGGCTGGAGGACTACGAATGTCCCGTCTGGGTCGACGAGGAGGATCCGAGCCTGCTTCACTTCAAGCTGGCGGTCTCGGTGATCCGAGTGAAAACGAGGGCGACCATCTCCGACAGGGGTGCGCTCGTGATCACCTTCGAGATGGAGAAACATGACTGAGCTGACCAAGCAGGAAGCCATCGACCGCGTCATGGAAATCCACGGCCAGTTCGGGGCCACGCTGGCGATGCTGGAAGACACCTTAGTCGACTTTCGACAGGGTTTCGAACCCTCGGACGAACAGCGGTCCAAGATCACGGAGATGGTCGAAGGTTTCCGGGAGGCCCTCACCTTCTGGAGAGAAGCGCTCGCCGGGAACTCCAACGGCAACCCGGACGGCAATCAAAACCTCGTGCCTCATTACCTGGCGCTCGCGGACGAGCTGCTGGGACGGCTGAACGGCTTGCAGTAGGAGGAAAGGATGTCCGAACCCGAGAAAGACCGCCCCAAGAAGCTCTATCTCATCGACGAGAGTACCGGCTCTCCTCAGTTCAGCGTGCTGGAGTACGTGGAGATCTGCGACAGCTACATCTCCCAGCACAAGCAGGTCTTCACGGTCCACAAGAGCGAGAAGACCGGGCTGACGCTCTATCTCCAGGGCGAAGAGCAGTCGGCGTCCCCGTTCGACCTGTGCGCGATGATGATCGGTGCCGGCAGGTTCAGGACCGAGAAGCAGGGCGGCATCACGGGCGTCCTGAAGTACCAGCAGCCCGATCTGTACCGGGAGGAGCGAGCCGCCGTCGAGGCCTACCTGGAGCGGATGCGGGCCTACGGGAAGAAGGTGGACGCCGCCATCGACAAGCTGGAGAAGGAACTGGAGAAATCGAAGGAGAACGGTTGAAATGGAGACGATGCGATGTTCATTCATATCGTCGCGACCAAGCTGTAGGAGGGGTCATGGGCAAGCCGAGACCGACGTTCCCCGAATGCTGCGCCACCTGCGAGCACCGGGCGGTCGACACGAGGATGGGCATCATCGGCGACAAGGAGATCTTCGAGGAGGAGGTATACTGCTTCTACGATCTCGATACTTCCAAGAAGTTCGAAGATCTCAAGAAGATGAAGTTCCCGAATCCCATTGATGAAGTTCTCCACGTCTGCGACCGGTACGAGCCCTCCTGGGGCGTCCAGCAGCTGCACCGCCGCCTCTGCGGGCTGCCGGAGCTGCCGGTGGAGTTCTACCCTTATCGTCTCGCGCGCCGTCAGCAGGGCAGCCAGGAGCGTCTCAAGCAGGAGTATGCGGTTCTTTCGAAAAACCAACTTCTGAAGCCCGAGCGTCAGCTGGAGATCTGGAACGAAGGACTCGACGAACATTGGGAAGATGAAGAGGACGAGTGATTGGTAGGCGAGCACGACGAAGATACAGACCTGGCTGATCTTCGAGCCCAGCTCGCGGCCCGGAGCTGGAGCAAACCCAAGTTCAAGGATCCCGTGGACGAAGCGGTCGAAGGAATGTGGGAAGTCACGACTTCGTCTCTCAGATCCTCGTGACCGGTACCCTGGAGCAACCGTCTGTATGACGGCCCGAACTTGCTGAACCTCGAAGTCCCGAACTTCTGAACTTCAACTTCGAAGTTCTAACGACTTCGTCGGTCCAAGCTAAGATTGCACCCGATACATCAGGTGGTTGAAAAGGAGGATGGCGCGGCAGATTCTCTCCATGGTAAGTACATCCCCTCTCCTCATAGCTCATCAGCCAAACTCGCCTGGGTATATCCGAGGAGTTGGTGACTTCAGTTCGAGTTGGCCAGATAGATGAAGTTAGCTCGAAGGGATGAAGTTGACCAAGTTGCTTCACTCGAACGAAGTGGACAAGGATTGGCCGGCTGGAGTAAGTCGGCAAGCTTGATGAAGTCGGTAGATACTTCCCCCACCAGAAACTCGCCTGGGTACATCCAAGGAGTTGGACAGATAGATGAGGTTGGTTCGAAGTTGCCAAGTTCGGAACGGAGTGGCCAAGGATTGGATAGAGGGAGCAAGTTGCCGAGATTGGAACGAAGTGGACGGAGATTGGTGAGGTTGGGTCGGGATTGGCAAGCAAGCGGCCATCAAGTACCCGTCAAGTAGGCTCTCAGTATATAGGTGAGAATCGACCAGACCAGCGGATCGCGCGGATCGCGATCCGTCCCAATCCGATCCAAAATCCGCGATCCTTGAACAATCTTCGGCAACTTCCCCAGCCGAACTTCATCAACCTCTCGCAAACATTGAACTAATCCGAAAATCCATCCTCGAACCGCATTGATATTCGAAATAGAGTTGACGATTCGTCAACACCCAACTTGCCCGACCGTTAACGATTGCGCAATTCCATCAAGAATCGATACACTCTCGTCAGACGGATCGTGATCCATCTTCACCAACCTTTCCCGAACTTGGTCGAAGTTCGGAAGATGTGGTCTCCGACCAACGGAGAGCCGAAAAGTTGACCCGCCTTGGGAAGGATTGATAGGCTCGACGAGGAGGTTCGATATGGTGTACATCTGGAAGGCCGGCAGGCGCTGGCGATGGCTGGTAGCGGGGCGCAGAGCTGGTCTGGGCGGCTCCTCGAAGCAGCTCCGTGAAGTCCTGTCCGTGCTTAAGGAGCTTGGGCTCCAGGGATAGGTTGTAGAGGTTCCCGAGTTCGGGCCAATCCTGGCCAAGATGGGCGCATTCATCTCGCCAACCTGGGCTGAAGTTGGCCAGGTGTTGGGCAAGTCAATCCGATAATCCATCGTGTTGCCTATTGATAATCTGACAAGGGTGAATCTTCCTGAGTGTTGACAATCCGACAAGGCGGCTGGTCCTGAAGTTGGGCTGAAGTTTGCTGGAAGTTGGATAATCTTCCTAAGTTTGCCGAAGATTATGCTGATTTCGGCGGATCTTGGGGATTATTGGACCCCGGGGGTCGATCTAGCTGATTATCGGATCGCGATCCCGGGCTTTGGATCACATAGATTTGGGTCCCATCCCCAGATAATATATCGGATTCCAATCCTACCAATACCGTCCAACTCCACATAATCATTGGACAATCCTGGCAACCCCTATCATCTCAAAAACTTCGAACGATCCTTTTCGACTTCCCCAACCCCCGAAGAAGGCTTCTTCTATGCTTTCTTGGGTCCCATATCGACCAAGTTCCCGAACTTCGATTGGGTCCCATCTTCCGAACTTGTACGGGTCCCATCTTGGCTCTGGGAGACGAAGTTGGCCGACTTCTCCAGCTGGAGAATTGGGTCCCATCCTGGCCAATCATTGCCGACGTTCATCCGATGTGACGAAGTCAACTTCATCAACTTGAGAACTTCGGCAACCTCGGCCAAGGTTGGACAAGGTTCTCATGTTGAACGATGTTGCCGATCCGAACCGAGTCTGGCCAACTCGAACTGAAGTCACCAACTCCTCGGATGTACCCACCAGCATTCTGGCAAGTGGAAACTGGTTGGAGAGGGTTCGACAAAAAGCATCGGGTCCCATCTTGGCCCTGAGAGACGAAGTCGTTTGAGAGACGAAGTCGTTGAAAGACGAAGTCGTTTGAGAGACGAAGTTGCCGGGAAGATGAAGTTGAGGTCGGCCCTGAACTTCGAACTTGACACCCGTGGGCTTTTAGTATATTGAGAGAGGGTCTATGTGTGAATATGGGAGGTAGCAGATGTCGGAGAACTTGCACTCAAGTATCGAGGCGGACCTGAAGAACGCGCTCCAGCGGGCATTCAAGTGCTTCGGCACCAGCCGGCACTGGGTGACGGCCTACGTGGAGCCCGAGCTTCGGAAGATGGGGCTGACGGTGGTGCCGATAGATGAAGTCGAGGCATCTTCGGTGGAGCACCATGCGCCCGACCCGTTGAAGTTCGTGCTGCGGCGCGTCAAGAACCAGATCGACCACCTGTTCCGGAAGTACGAGCCGCGCACCGAGAGGCTCGACGGGCGGCTGCTGATGGTGGGGGTGGCCGAGGTCATCGAGGACCTCGATACGCTCCGTATCTTGGCAGCTCGGGAGGACTGAGATGGAACCGATCTCTCCATATGCCGAAACGAAGTTGGCGCTGGGCCAACTCTGCAACGAGCTGAACTACTTCTCCGATAAGTACGAAAACATGCTTTTGGAACGATCCAGAGGCATCGTGCCACGGTTGTTCCAGAACTCAAGACGGCTAGAGAACTTCCCGATGAACTGGTTCCGGCGCGCCGCTCGGGCCAAGGGTCGCACTCTCGACGTCGGTATCTATCTCTGGAACATGGCAGCCGAGATCAACTCGGCATCGATGCAGGTACCGATTAACGACATCGCCGAGTGGATCGGTTGTGACCGCAGCACTGTCTCCCGAGCACTCAAGGCACTCAGAAAGAAGAAGCTCATCAGGCTGACGACGCCACCCGGCAGCAAGACGAAGGTCACGATTCTCGCAGTTAAAGAGGAGATCGATCTTCTGAAGATGACGGAGGACATCAGGACGCTCTGAGGTCCTGGCAGCTCGGGAGGACTGAAATGAAGGTGGAGATCAAGCTGAGGCTCAGCTGCGAGAAGTTCGGCTATTGCAGCACGGACGCGAGGATGGTGCTGAAGGTCGACATGCCGCTGTCGCCGTTCGTGGGTTTAACGATTGTGGACGGTGACGGCGAGTATCAGATCGAGGAAGTCGTCTACGATGTGCCGGGCAACGCGATACTCACCTACGTCGGAATCGAACGTTACGACAGCAAGGAGGAGGTGGCGGCGGAAGTCGAAAGACTGGAGAGGCTCGGCTGGAAGCGGGAGGATTGAGATGCGTGAAGACGAACTGAGGAAGCGAGCGATCTGCGCGAGCTGCGGGAAACCCATCGGGCACGCCGGGCTGCCCATCTTCTGGACCTTGAAGATCGAGCGGCACGGGGTGAAACGGGACGCGGTGGTGCGGCAGGACCACCTGACCGGGATGCTCGGTGGGAACGCCCTGCTGGCCAACATCATGGGACCGAACGAAGAGATGACCGAGCCGCTGATGGAGCCGGTGGAGATTACGTTGTGTGAGCCATGCAGCCTGGAGCCTGTAGTCGTGGCCCAGCTGGTCGAGGAGCGCTGAGTGCCCGAGGTTCAGCCGAAGCTGGTGGACGGGGTGGCGCGGTGCACGTCGCGGAACTGCCCGTCGTGGGTGCCGCGCTACTGCAAGACGGTTGGCGAGTTCGAGAACGGCAAGTGCTCTCAGGATCCCAACGGGAACGTCGTGGTTGACGGCGAGACGATCTGCGTGCCGGCACGCATCGCCGAGCTGGAAAAGGAGAACACGCAGCTCCGCGCCCAGGTGGCGGAGCTGAAGGAGTACCGGGATCGGGTGCGAGCCAAGGGGTTGGCGCGGGTGAAGCGCTACCGGTCTCGGAAGAGAGGAAGTTGAACAGGAGATTCAAGATGAGTGGACCTTACTGGAATCCGGACACCGGGCGCTACGAGACCAAGGAAGAACGCGACGCCCGGCTCGCGACGCTCGATGCGAAGGACAAGCGCATCGCCGAGCTGGAGAAGGAGAACACCAACCTCCATCATCAGATCAATGACTTCATCGGCTCGCTCGCTGAGAAGGATGCGCTACAGGAGGAGAATGAGCGACTGCGAGGCGAGGAGAAGTATCACGAACACACCGTCAACCGAAGACTCAACCTGCTGTGGACGATAGGGGAGGCGGCGGGATTCCCTCACGCCCAGTACGGCAGTGTTCTGAATGAGTCGGAACTCGTATTGGAAGTTCAGAAGGTCCTGGAGCAACGCACGCTCACGTTGTCGAACGGGACGGTGGTGAAGCGCGGGGACGTGCTGGTGAGATATTTGAGGGCCTATAAAACACATGTAGTCGCACTTGTGACCGGGGTCGGCAAGAAGACATTTCTCTGGCGGGAGTTGGGATCTATCTATATGGACGAAGAGCTTACAAAAGCTTCTCAAGATGTGGAATCCAGAAATAACCATCGAAACTGGAAACCCTGGTCGGAGGTGTACCCCGACCGGCCCGTGCCGGGAGAGGAACAATGAGTTTTTTCGAATCGGTAGAAGGCACAATCCTGCTCATCTCGTTCTATGCCTTCCCCGCAGCCGCGTTTCTGATCTGGGTCAGCAAGGTGCTGAACCGGAAGATCAAGAACCACCACCTGTACCAGACGGCGATGTGGGCGATCATCGGCGGCGTCATGATAACCGGGGTAGTTGTTTGCTCACTGTTGATGCCGACGCACGCCCTGGACTCAGTTACGTGCAAGGGTGGCTGGTGTAACGACCGGCCCGTGCCGGGACAGGAGGAATGAGATGAAGATCATCGCGATACTGATTGGGCTCGTCACGATCATGGGGCTGCTGGTCATCTGGCTGAGCGCGGGCGGCTCGCCGAGCGAGGTGGTGGCCCAGCTCGACGCGCCCAGCTCCGAAGAGGTCGCCAGCTGCCAGGAGCTGATCGACGGCTTCAAGGAGACGGTCGAGGAGGCTCGTCGTGAGAGCAAGGAGAAGGCGGTCGAGGCCGCTGTGACGGCGAGTGGGATGTACATGCTGACCGATTGCGCGGACGTGATGCAGCGCGCCCGTGAGGCCGGTCTGCTGCCGGAGGATTGAGATGTCAACCCAAGAGGAACTCCTGGACCGTGGTCTGCCGAAGTGGCCGGCGCTGTCGGTGCGCGGCAAGAAGGTGACCGACGAGCAGGCTCGGGAGATCATCATGAAGACCGATTCGGTCTTCGACTACATCTCCACCAACGACGAGGACTGGGAGCGCCAGCTGGTCCGCGCGATGGGACTGGAGTGGAAGCACGAAGGCTACCCCCACTACGACTGGGACGAGCTGGAGAAGGTCGGGAAGGGCTTCGGGCACCTCTCGCTGGAGTTCCTGGCCAACCATCGAGTTGCATCGGCTTACGTCGGAGGTCCCCACGGCTGGTGCGACTGGAGCGGCAACATCTTCTGCAACGACTACAACATCGGGAAGTGGCCCAGCGTGAAGTACGTCCTGGAGGAGTGGAAGAAGATCGCCGAGATGTTCCCGTACCTCGATCTCCGCTGCCAGCTCTTCGACGGCGAGCAGTGCGAGGAGGACACACATCCCGTCGTCGAGTACATCGTCAAGAAGGGCGAAGTCCAGCTGGTCGAGCCGAATGGCATCCTCGAAGTTCACGACACGGACACGATGGGCCAGATGATGAACTTGCTCACGAACCCCGTCCGCGAGCGGGGCTGCACCATCGAGATGTTCAAGTTGGCGCTGGAGCAAGTTGGCGGAATGGAACTTGGCGGAACGAAGTGATCCCTGCAACTTAGAGAGGTGATCAGTACTTGAGTGGTTCTTGTATATTAACTGAGGATGCGAGCTATGGGAGATTGAGATGACGCGCAAGACATCGAAGACGAAACGGAAGAAGAAGCCGGGCAAGCCGAGGGTCCGAGGTCCCCAGCTCGCCTATGTGTATGGGCTGCCGTTCGGTCCGACGAAGAACGCCGAACTGGTGGAGAAGCAGATCGTCCTGTCGCAGCGGTACAACAACCAGTGTGTGGAGGCGGAGCGTCGTCTGCGGGCGACTCTTCGGGAAATCTACCAGCAGCACACTCTGGACCTGATGGGGGCGAGCGACGAGATGCGGGAAGCCTTCACCGAGGTCAAGCGTCTCGAAAAGCTCCTCCGGGAGATGCAGGAGGATCTCAGGACGAAGCGCAAGAGGTCTCGATCCCGGTCCGACACCCCGCAGGAGCGGATGCGTCTCCGGGAGGTGCGCGATCTCAAGAACGAGGCGTGGGCAAAGCTGCGGGAGTTGAAGAACGGTTCCGAGTCGGACGACGAGCCGGGGAAGGAGGAGCCGAGGAAGAAGGTGGAGTTAAGCGACGAGTTGAAGGCTCGGCGCGCGGAAGCCCAGCAGCGGGAGAAGCAGGAGTTGCACGAAGCCTACGTGCAATTCAAGGATGGAACCTACGAGAAGGTGACCGAGACGGACGAGGAGCTGGGGAAGCTCTACTGGGGGACCTATCTCCTGGTGAACAGGGCGCGGGAGGCTTCTCGGATGTCGCTGAGGGACAGCCTCTGGAAGTGGAACGAGGAGAAGGGCATCTGGGTCGAGCGAGACCCCAAGTTCAAGAGTCTCGATGATGAGGTGATCTTCGGCGTCGAACTCCAGAAGGGGGATTCCGTCGAGCGCGTCCTGAACTGCCAGAACACCATGTTCCAGCTGGACATGGAGCCCGAGATGGGGGAGGAGGTGCTCCGGCATCGGAGGATACGTCGACGCGGCATCGCTCGAATCCGGGTCGGCAGCGGCGGAAAGAGCGGTCGTGATCCCATCTGGGCGGAGTTCCCAGTGATCATGCATCGTCCGCTGCCTCCGAAGGCGCGCATCAAGTGGGCGGTCGTGAAGCGGGAGAAGATCACCACCCGGCTCCGGTGGACGTTGCACCTCCATCTGGAGGTGGATTCGGGGGATTGTCACAAGGACTACGGGACGGGGCGCGGGGTCGTGGCCGTCGATATCGGTTGGCGCAAGCGAGGGACCGAGACGGTGGAGATGGGTAGGAAGCGGAAGAAGCGGGGGCTGCGGAAGCAGGAGGTGGAGGTGCCCCGAATCCGGATCGCGTACCTGATCGATGATCGAGAGTACGCCGCCTATCTTAAGAACCCGGACGAGGGTGAGGTGGGCCACGAGCAGTGCATGTCGTCGAAGGTGGTCGCCGGGTTCCAGCGCGTCGAAACGCTCCAGCAGACCCGGCAGCTGAAGCAGAACGAAATGCTGGCCGAGCTTCGGGCGTGGATCAAGGCGCGGCGCAGCGCGCTGCCGAAGTGGTTCAGGGAGTCGACCCGGGGCATCGCCAAGTGGGAGGCCCCCAAGCGGTTCGCGTGGCTGCTGCGGCTCTGGAGGGAGTCGCGGTGGAAGGGGGACGAACGGGGCTTCGAGATCCTGGACCGCTGGCAGCGAGGCGTCTACGACGAGGAGGCGCGGCGTCTCGAAGGCGGCGACCGGCACCTCTGGCAGTGGCAGGAGAGCCAGCGGCGCAAGTCGCTGTTGCAGCGCGAGGATCACTACCGGTGCGTGGACTCTGCGCTGGCGCGGGAGTTCAAGGTCCTCGTGCTCGAAAATATCGATCTGAGCAAGATGCAGAAGCATGAGCTTCCGGGAAGCGACAAGGTCGAGATCCGGCGGGCGCGGCGGCAGCAGAAAGAAGCGGCGCTCTCCGAGTTCCGCGAGACGCTCATCCAGGCGTTCCTCTCGCGTGGCGGCACGGTCGTCTGGGTGAACCCGGCCATGACCACCCAGCGCTGCTTCGACTGCGGGCACGATGCGCCCTGGGACCCGATTCCGAAGGTGGAGCACACCTGCGAGAAGTGCGGTCGCACCTGGGACCAGGACGCGAACGCGGCCCGGAACATGATGCGGCTGTACCGAGAGAACAAGATCGTCAAGATAGCCGATGGCAGCGTGCTCGTGCGGGAGATGTCGGACGCTCAGAAGAACCGGAACAAGGGGAAGAAAGTCGTTCGGAAGCGGAAAAAGGAAGAAGAGGAGCGGAACGGCGAAGGCCCGGCTCCTCTAGAGTCTTAGAAGTTCGAAAGCTCTTTGACAACATGCAGTGAACAGATCTCTCGATTTTCGAGCGGTGGATCGGTGGAGGAGTTCATCGTTCGAAATGATTGAAAAAATCGGGAGCGCGTTCGAGCGAAAAACGGACCGCTCGAAATCGGGTGGTTATCTCGCCGCGATCATTGAAGTCGCGGAACGCGCCCCTTCAATCCCTGCGAGACGGGTTAGAAGTCTCGACGAAGCAGCATCACGAGAGGGCGTCGATCTTTTCACTCCCTTCAATCCCTGCGAGACGGGTTAGAAGTCTCGACATCTTGATCCGACCTCGGGTACCGAGGCGGAAAACCGCCTTCAATCCCTGCGAGACGGGTTAGAAGTCTCGACCCCCGGAGTTGTGGCTCGAACTGCCCGGCGAGATCGCTCCGCCTTCAATCCCTGCGAGACGGGTTAGAAGTCTCGACAGCGCAACGGAGGCGTGCGCCGCCCGGCTATCGATCCTTCAATCCCTGCGAGACGGGTTAGAAGTCTCGACAGATGGGCTCGCTGGTCGCGTAGGCGACGGTAGCTTCCCTTCAATCCCTGCGAGACGGGTTAGAAGTCTCGACATGTTGTCCGGCTCGTAGCACGTTTTCAACACGTTTCTTCAATCCCTGCGAGACGGGTTAGAAGTCTCGACGCATTTCACATAACCAAGCTATTCTCAGTCTAGTTACCTTCAATCCCTGCGAGACGGGTTAGAAGTCTCGACATTTCGACGATGTTGGGTTCGATGGACTCCATTTCCTTCAATCCCTGCGAGACGGGTTAGAAGTCTCGACACCGATGTCCCAAGTAGCGATGATAGGACCCGCACCGCCCTTCAATCCCTGCGAGACGGGTTAGAAGTCTCGACTTCGGCATCGCGGGCCTCCAGATCTTGGGAGTTCGATCCTTCAATCCCTGCGAGACGGGTTAGAAGTCTCGACAGCACGGTCCATGACATCGAGAGATCTGTTCACTGTATGTTGAGAAAGAGTTTGTGGAAAAGGAGAACTTCGCGGGAACTAGCTACTCCCCTTCCTCTGGTCAAGGAAGGTACGCGAGGTCGAGAACGGAGAACAACCGAGCCACGACATGGAGGAGTACGAGATGTCCGAAGATGAAAAGAATCGAGACCAGAACAACCCCGAGAGTGACAACACCCAGGATAACCCGGAGCAGAAAGCGGAACTCCCTCCTGTTCCTGCACAGGCTCCTCCTTCGTTGGGTATAGGGCAGCCGATCGGAGAAGCAGTCACGCCGCCTGTGCCTGATGCTGCGCCCCCCGGGACGGGAGACGGTTACCCCCCTGACACGCTTCCCGAAGTTCAGGAAATCTCGGCGCAAGATCTGAGCGCCGTTCTCCAGAAGTACGGGCTCGCGGATCTCAAAGATACGGCTTGGCTCCCTTTGAAGGAGCTGCTTCAAGAGACGAAGCTCACTCGGGACATGGTCTGCCATCTCGCGTTCTACTGCGGACTTCGGGAGCGGCACAGGCCTTTGGATCCTGACTTCGCCACCGCGTTCTTCAAGGTCGAAGATGTGAAGAAGGCGATCAGTAAGTGCAAGTTGCTGCCGGACAACACCCTTCCCGAAGCGAAGCCGTATCTTCTACAGGACGTCGCGGATGCGGTGAAGATTCTTTATCCCACCTTTCACGGGAAGTTCAAGAATACCAAGCACTACGCGGCGTCGTTGCACATTCCCGGACGCTCTTCTCGGAGATCGTCGACCGTGGCAATCGACTTCCAGGCGGCTCAGGATCTCATCCGCATGCAGGCGTTGGATCCTGATCAGGACCTCCAGATCGCTCCCTTCGAGGAACCGTCTGTACCTACGAAAAAGGCATCTTCGAAAAAGAAGACGCCCTCGAAAGAAGTTGATCTTCCTGAGCAGCAGGTGGAGGTGCCTCCGGTTTTGTCGGACGATCACTTCAAGTGGGCCGAGGACTTCCCTTGGGAGTGGTTCCAGCGTGTTCAGGAGCTTCGGGGTGACTCGGTGCTCAAGGTCGCGCTTTATCTCTGGAAGGAGGCAGCTAAGTCCCCCTCTCATGTCGTTGCAACCCGGGCTGCGGACTTCGGCACCGCGTTGAGTTTGCACCTGAGCACGGTCACCGGAGTGTTCCGAAAGCTGCGAGGCGCGAAGTTGATCGAAAACGGAAAGGGGAGGAATCGGAGAACCATCATCCGGATCCTCGATGTTCCGTCTGAACCTCCTTCGCAGCCGGAACAGGAGGAGGTGACGGAGAACGAACCTTCTTCAGCTCCGCCTTCGGTGTCTCCGGGAAAGTTTGTTGACATCGAAACGATCGCACAGCACTTCTCGACGACCGTGAAGAAGGTACAGAAGTGGGTGGACCAAGGAAGCATTCCGGTCCACTACCTGGGTCCTGACCGTCTCCAACGTTTCAGGCTCGACGAGGTCGAGGCCGCGCTCACGGAAGATTGAAGTTGAGGAGCTGAGATGGAAAGCAAGAAAGAGTACGCGGAGGCGATGGGATTCGAGCTGTCCGACGACGAGCCTTGGCCGCGCAGGTGCGACAACTGTCGGGCCTGGGGCATGGCCCCCAAGGACGAGCCGCGCAAGCTGGAGGGCACCGACGTTGTGATGCAGCCCTGTCGCCGAGCGCCGCCTCACGTCATCTGGAACTACGCGCACCTGATCGACACTACCGACGAGAACTTCGGCCTCTCCCAGTGGCCCTACACAGCGGCTCACTGGAACTGCGGCGGTTGGAAGCCGAACGTGCCCGTGGTCGAGGTGGAAGGCGCTCCCTACAAGCCCGACCGCATCCCTGCGCTCACCCTCGACACGCTCGACGCGGTGTGCAACGGGCGCACGACGGCGAAGATCGAGCTGAACCGGTCGCTGATGAGCGATGTGGTTCAGAACATGTCCGCGATCATCGAGCCGTCGCTTTCCCGGGCAGAGATTGCCGAGGGCCTCGTCGGCAGGATGTCGACGAAGGTTCCCGACTATCTCGCCACCGCCGAGATCAGGATAAACGAGGAGCTGCCCTCCCAGACGCTCAGGGGGCTCGCAGAGGACGGCACCGTGCTCTTCATGGCCTTCGTCGGCCTGACGCTGGAGGAGAGCCTGGAGCGCCTCCAGGCCCGCGACAGGAAGCCTGGAGACTGAGGTGCCTCAACTCGAAATCGCGACGGCCAAGGTCTCGTACTCGACGCAGCTGGAGGTGCGGTACTTCCAGAACGGGCGCTTCACGGTGCTGCATCCTCGGATGGACAAGCTCGTGGCCAACGGCGCGTTCGAGCCCCCGGCTCCCCACATGAGGCGGCGCGTACAGTGGGCCTGGACCAACCAGGCCATCATGGACCCCGAGACCAAGAAGAAGGTGGTCAAGGCCCTACGGAAGCTGGCGGGAGATTGAAGATGAAGCTCTCTCCTCCTGCCGCCGTCGCGATGGTGAAGAACCAGCTGGGGGCCGAGCGCCCTTGCATCGTGGTGTTCGATCTGGAGAAGTACGGCTATGTCGTCCCCCACATCGAATGCCAGTACACCATCGTCATCGCGCCGGGCTTCAGCGCGCTGGAGAAGCTCTTCGTGCTCGCGCATGAGATGGGGCACATCTACACCTATCCGCGCGGCTACCGGTTCGGCAGGCTGGCTCGGAGGTATCAGAGCGAGAAGCACGCCAACGAGTACGCGGTCCGGGTCTGCTCGGATCTGCTGGGTCGGAACATCCGGAAAGAGTACGAGAACTTCTACAAGAGGTTCAAGGTGAGCTGAGATGGGGGCTGATGCTTACGATAACCTGACGGTTTGCAAGGAGTGTTGGGATCGTGCCTACCCCGAAGGGTTCCCGGAGATCTGTTTGGGGCTGATCAGCTTCAAGCCTTTCCCGTGTGCAGTGTGCGAGAAGCCCATCGAGCCGGACGAGGAATTTCACTGGATGGGTGGCCTGGAAGTGAAGCGTCAGAAGAAGCTCTTAGAGAACGATGATGGCTGACGAGAAGAAGCCCGGAGCGAAGATCGTCATGACCGACGGGGCCTGGCCGATCTGGACGAGATGCTGGTTGATGCGACCCCCGCATAACAGCTGATAGTTGAGAGGAAGATCGAGATGTCCGAAATTTGTGAGCACTGCGGAGGTCGGCGCGACCGCAATACCTGCGTCTGCGACCTGGCATTGTCGCTTCGGAAGCAGATAAAAGAAGCGCTAGGTCTCGATGATGATGCACTCGACCGGGCGCTCGACAACGGCGAAATTTATCTCACGCGATATTCCGGCTGCGGCGAGGACGGTTCCTTAACGGTACAGGAGATTCAGTTGGTGATGAAGAAGATGGAGGATTGAGATGCTCTACGACCTGATGTTTGTCTACCTGCCACGTTTGTTCGCGATGCTCGTGCTGCTCCTCCTCTTTCCCTACAAGGAGCGGCGTAGGTGGTACGAGCGCCGTCTGTGCCGGCACGAGAACGGCGCAAGGAGCGATCGAAAACATCATACCGACCGGGTGGATAGATACAGTTCAGATCAGATCGCGAAATGTGAGGGCTGCGCCGCAGCCGACAAATGGAGGCGCACTCTTCGGGCTCGCATCTCGATGATCGAGTTCGAGCACAGGTCTTTCAACGAGGTTCTGGGACCGGCAGTGGAGGACTGAGATGGCGTGGGGTGACTACGACAGTCACGAGTACCCAAGGCGTGGGCAGCCGATCTTCTCAAAGAAGTACTTCAAGCTGCTCAAGCTGTGTAACGGGCAGTTCGTGCTCCAGCCCGTTTTCTTGGGTTGGGAGTATCTTCCGGAGCGCGCACCTTATGTGTCTCGGATGCCTGCGTCGTTGCGAGATCGGAGGAGGGGATGAGCAGTGCGATCTACATGAAGTTCGAGGAACCAGTCGAGCCGGATAAATGGGACGCCTTTTGTGCTGCTCACAAAATCGAATACTCCCCGTACACGGTTGGCGGCAATATCTACTACTTCTTGGGAAACGGGGGAGTGGAGATACGGTTCAGACCCGGCGACATAGTAGCGTCTACCTTCTTCATGGGAGACGCAGTTCCAGCGGTGGCTGAAATCGCTGCTCGAATCGTGAAAGAGCTGCGCGCATCCAGCTGGACCTGTGATCCCGAGCTGGACGAGTTGATGCAACACGAAATGATGGAGGACTGAGATGAAGAAATCGGAAATCACGATAGACGTTTCCGTTGAGGATCTGGAGCACGGTGAGGACGGAGCCTTGATGCCTGTGTTCAAAGAGGTCTTCCGTTCCTGGGTAGGTGACAATCTGGAGCGATACGAGCACCCTCGCTGCGGGACGGCTTACGTCACGAACAAGGACGGCCTAGGCGAGCTGACGATCGTCTTCCGGTTCCCCCTCGATCTGGAGAAGATCGGGGAGCAGATATGGCGCAAGTCGTCTCCCTGCAACGTCCGGCTGGAGGAGCTGGCCGGTACGACTGTCTCGGATGTCGACCCGTTGGTTATCGAACAGCCCAAGGATCTGGAGGACTGTTTCCGAATTCTGAAGAACATGGGGAGTTCGGAGAATCTCGAAGAGTTCAAGCAGCACGACCCAGTAGAATACCACCACGGGCTCGGTCGGCTCCTACGCAACGAGTGGGGCCTCTGGTACGATCCTAGCGGCGACCGACCCGAGACCCTTATTCACAGGTACATGGTCGAGCTGGGGCTGGAGCACGCCGACGACATGAGCAGCCTGATCCTGACCTCGTTCCAGCGGCACCTGAAGGGCGAGCCGTTGAAGATCGAGGAGCAGGTGGCTGCCCACAAAAAGTATTGGGCCGAACTGGAGAAGTAGATGCGTCTTGAATGCGTGAAAGTGCCGTTCGACGAACGGCACGAAGATGGGGGCTCGTCGGGTACCCTCCTGGTTCAGAAGGACTGCGTCCCTCTCTACGAACTCGTCGTCAACGAGCGTAATCGCCTTCGTGATCGCGTCGTCGAGCTGGTCAAGCTGCTCCACGAAGAGAACGACAAGGTCGGAAGAGTCCTGGTGCGCGCCGAAGCAGCCGAGGCCGAGAACGAGAAGCTCAAGACCCAGATAGACGATCTGTACGAGGTGCTGGAGCGCGTCCACATCTGCCCCGAGGGCGGTCGGTCGACCGAAGGAACTGGTCCGGATCGGTGTCAGTGTGGCCGTTTCGAGAGGGGTTGTTGAGATGAACGATCAAGAAGGATGCTGCGATAATTGTGGTGAAGAGCATGACGAGCTTCGATTTTTGCTTGAAGTCAACGCTTGGTGGTGTCCTGATTGTCTTCGGAATGAGTACCTCGATCTTCTCGATGAGAACGACCGTCTGAAGGAGGAGCGGGCGGTGGCGCTCAACGTGAAGACCAAGGAGGGCTTGACGGCGAGCGAATGGCTGCTGCGGACCGGGAAGGCCGAACGAGACCTCGCAGCCGGTGTAGACCGTCTCCAGTACCTCTGCCTCAAGTACGGCCATCCAGGACGCGTGGACGCGCTTGAAGTGCAGGAAGACCTCCGGTCCGTGCTGATCTTGATGAATGCCTTGGAGAAGTCGGAGCCCGAACCACTGCCCGTGTACCGCAGCGTGAACACGCTGAAGCCGAGGGAGGAATCCAACATGGAACGATATGTTGACACCTTCGTGCGCGAGAACCCGCGCCGGGAAGATGAGTCGGAAGCGGACTATCTGCACCGCTTCTTCGAGTGGATGGTCGAGCATGGTGCGACTTGGCCCGGACGGGAGAAGTGAGATGAAGTTCCTCGATTGGATGCTCGGAGACTTCCGCTGGTATCGCCGGCTGGCGAAGGGGCCTTGGTACCACGGGACTTCCTTGATGCTGCCGGTGGCTCCATTCTGGTCGCGGGACAAGGCCGACTTCGTCGGCGGACCGTGGAGCGTTGTCCAGGAAGGCTGAAAACAATGGAAGCGCATCCGACGAACAAGGCCCAGTATCCTCCCGGCTATCTACCCGCAGACTACAAATGTCTGGGCTGCGGAGCCCACGGAGTACGCCTCTGGCGGCAGTATCAAACCGTTGCTAGCTGCATCGAGTTACTCTGCCGCTCCTGCGCCGAGACGGATCAAGGTGAACAGCTACAGCCGGGTAGCGATCAGATCGGCAACCTCGTTCCGGCAGTCCCGGTCGACGGGAGCTTCTGGGGCTACACTTCGGTTCCCAAAGAGGGTGTCGAGTGGTGGTACTCGTTGTCGGAATACGTCTCGTCCGAGCAGGAGGCGGTAACGCTTACGAAACAGCTGAATGATGCGCTTCAGAAATGCGGTGAGCTGGAGGAGGAGAACCTGCACCTCCGTCGCGAGCTGGAGGCGCGCGGTATCCCGGTGTTCCCCAAGCTGAACACGGAGGTGCTGGAGAAGGACGATGACGAGTAAGCGCGACATGGCCGAAGCCCTCATGGAGGGCAAGCAGGTAATGGAAGATGTGCTCGACTACATCGAGTCCCAGGACGACCGCATCGCCGAGTTGGAGAAGGCGCGGGATTGGCTTCAAGATGTAGTCAATACTGCAAAGAAATCGTTGTTCGACGCCGGCTTCGATTCTATTCCAGACGCGCTCAAGGAGCTGCATCGACTTCAAAGTCGACTCGCGGAACGGGAACAGCAGATCGTCACCGTGCTCGGAATGCAGCCAGAGACTCATCCCGGATGGAACGACGAGTATTTGAAAGCCGAATGGGTGTTTGAGACGCTGAGCGCTCCGGATGATGATCCGAACGAGATGACCCGGCGAGTCCACCTTATCCAGGAGCTGCTCGGCGACGAGCCGCGTGTCGACACGTCCGTCGAGGACCTGGCGCTGCTGCTCAAGGACATCAGGACGGCGAGCATCGGCGGTCGTCAGTGGAAAGGCCACGTCATGATGAATCCGCCCGAGGAGAAGTGAGCATGAACTGGGGTAAGCTGGCTCGGTTGATTCCTCTCTTGGCCGGTCCCGCGTTCTTCTTCGTGGGCTCCATCTTCAAGATATTCCCGCTCACGGTGATGGGGCTGTTCCTGACGGTGGGAGTCATCTTCTTCGTCCTGGCCGAGGAATGGTGGAGGAAATGAAAGAGCTTCGAGCACAAGACCTCCTGGACGCCATCATCGAAGTCGAAAAGAGCTGCATCCGACGCAACCATATGGTGATCCTGGCTCCGTTGGGAACGATGGCCGCAATTCTCCATCGGGAACCCGGCTGGCACGGGACGGCGCATGTTCTCTACTACAAGGTCCCTTGGAGCCCTCCTGAGTTCGGTGGAGTGCTCATCGTCGAAGATACGATGCACGAGAAGGTCGTGGTGAAGTCGCTCGTCAGCGAGCATCGTGTCGTGCTCCCGGTGCCCTCTCCGGCGGATCGGATCTGCGGGTTGCTGGCACAGTGCGAGGAGACCACGGTCCACAATAATCTCAAGCGTCAGGTCCCTCGACGCGACTCGTTGGAGGAGTGGCCCTGCGAGACCTGCTACCGGTGCGGCGATCGGAACGTGATCGGCTTCGAAATCGAAGACGACATCTGGATGGAAGTCGTGGGCGACCCCGACGTCGTCCTGTGCCCATCCTGCTTCGACCGAGCTGCCCAGGACAAGGGAGTCCGGTACGAGTTCCTGCGGCTGCATCCGGTGTCCTGGAACGAGGCGCTGAGGCCCCCAGGAGGGAAAGACTGAGATGCCCGAGATGAGCTGGGAGCGCAGGCAGAACGGTATTCTCGTGGGGACGGCCCAGATCGGCCAACGTCACTTCGAGTGCGTCGTGGTGGCCGAGGAGAAGCGCGCCCGGTGGACCTTCGCCGGTTTGCCCTGGAACCACTTTCTGGAAGAGTTCTCCGACTTCGATCGGCGTGGCAACATCACCTTCACCGGGAAGATGGAGGACAGGCTCAAGGCACGCTGTCAGGGGGACGCTGGTTCTGGAGAAGCCGCTCAAAAGGCTGACCGTCGAGATGAAGATGGAGGACTGAAAATGATAAATTGGTCCGTAGTGAAACGGCATCGTGCCGGCGAATACTCGCATCTCTCCGAGGAAGAGCTGATCGGAACGGGGCGTAGCACCACGATGCTGCTGGATGCTCTCGATTATCTCAAACGGATGGACGGTACTTACGAGCCCGGAACCGGCATCGTGGTTATCGTGCCTGCGAGTGCCTTGACTCCCCACTTCAAGAAGCAGATCGCAGAGCTTGCTTCCGAAGTGGATATGTACGTCACCAAGGAACAGAAGGATCGAATCTGGATAAACAATCGGTACGTCAACTTCTGCTCGCCTCTTTCGAAAAGTTGGTACGGTCATGCAGAGGTTTTTGTCGATCACGGAGTTCTCTCCGTCCATCCGAAGTTCATGGAAACAAGCGGGTTGAGCACACGCTACGCCAACACGCTGAGGGGGCAGCTGGAACGAAAGAAAGCGAGGAAAGATTGATATGAGGAACGGAGTGAAGTTCATGCACGTCCGTACCGAGAAGAACGGTGCGGTCACCTTAGCCTATAAACGGCTCGACGAGGACAGCGACCTCTGGCTCTTCGGAGCGGCCTTCTGTGCCCCGACCGACATGTTCAACCGGGTTCGGGGGCGTGACATCGCGCTGGGGCGTCTACGCGAGCGTGTGGGGCGCGAGGAGGGCAACGGCAAGCCGCTCCAGATGCCGGGAACCACGAGCCTCTACAACGGGCAACAGCCACATCGGTCGGAAGATCTCATCGGACGCGTCCTGTCCGACTTGACGGCCAAGCCCTACAAGGGTCTTGACTCCGAGGGCGAGTGGAAAATCTGGTATCCGCAGTTCCTGTACGCCGTAGAACGCGGAGACGTGATCCGCAGGAAGAAGAGCTGAAGATGTACGAAGTCTTCGAAGTCCCGGGTTCTCCGACGCCACCGGACGAGATGTGGCAAGATTCCAATGGATTTTGGAGGGATGGTCTCGGTCGTTTCTGCCAAAGTCCGACTTTCATCTGCGACTGCTGCGGCAGACGAAAAGAACGACGAGTTCGCCAATCCCCTCGACATCGTCATCGACGCCGGGGCCAAGGCCATGTTGGCGGCGCTGGCAGAGGACCGCGAGGAGGAGCTGCGGCAAGTCAAGCGCGGACGCGCAGCGTATCGGAAGCTGCACGGATTCAAGATGGAGTCCGTCGAGGTCGATCTTCCGCAGCGGAAGAAAAAGAAGAGGTCCGGGGTGAAGATCGGTACGAGTCTGGGCGACCTGTTCAAGCAGGCCGGAGTCGACAAGGTCGACGAGGAGGATTGAGATGGCCAAGGTTTGGTCAGTGAAAAGATGGGAGACGAAGGGTCTTCAGCAGCTCGAAGGTCAATTTTCAAGCGATGTCAATAACAACCTCAAGGTGTACTTCAAGCAGGACGGCTCTTGGGGCGTCTTCTTGAGGATGGGGAGAGATGCCTTTGAGAACAAGGCCGATGCCGCCAAGCGCGCCGAGGAACTCCGGTTGAAGAAAATCGCCAATCTGGAGAAGAAGATCCAGAAGCTGAAGGACATGACCTTCGAGGAGGCCTGAGATGGAAATCGAGAAGCATTTCGTCACGTTCCTGAGTCCGGGAACTTTCGTGTCCGAGGAGTCGACCTACGAGATCGACAGCTGGGACGTCCAGAAGGCGATGGAGATGGCCGCATCGGTCAAGGAGCGCTACGGCGCGACTCCCTACGCCTTCTACTTCACGACCCGGACTCGGGGAGACGACGACTTCGACAGCAAGCGGACGGCGACGAGTTGCACGTACCACCTCGGCGGCGAGCTGCTGACCGTCGAAGACGTGGAGCGCGAGAACAAGCCGGACCAGGAGATCCTGCTCTCCAACATGCGGAGCCACACTCCCAAGGTCGTCCGCAATACCAACTCCTGGATGCACCACGCTCCGTTCAAGGACGGCGACGTTCTGCTCGACTACACGCCGCCGCAGGCCGACTGATGCACCAGATCATCCTCACCACCAAAGGCAAGAACGAGGATCCCTACTCTGTCATCACGCTCAAGGTTGATGACAAGGAGCTTCATCAGACGGGTGGATACAAGGACCCGTACTCTGCGCTCCTGGAGATGGCGAATTGGCTCGTGCATGCCTACCAGGAGGCCAAGGCCGACAACATCTGTGACGTCTGCCTGGGAGCTGGCGAACCTCTTTCGAAGAAACCCTGCATGTGCCGGGGCACCGGCAAGATGTCCGAGGCGGCGATCTACCTGCGCGAGCAGCTGGTGGAGGCCGAGATGGAGCTGGACAAGTTCGCCGTGTTCGTCGCGGCCACCTGCAATACGACGCCTGAAGTCGCAAGAAAGCTGGTGCTGGAATGAACGAGAAGCCGAAGTGTCCGCGCGACTGGATCACCAACCACGGCGACAACTCCATGTACCAGGGTCAGGAAGACCGCTGGTTCTGCGGGGAGTGCGAGCGGGAGGAAGAGCAGCAGCGCATCGTGGAGCTGGAGGACGAGGTCGAGATGCTCGAAGACGAGATCCGGGACCTCAAGGGCGGTACGGCCCCTCCGGTCGAACTGCCGAAGATCTTCACGGACATGCGTATCTACGACTGGGAGACCGAACGCTACCTACCTCTCAAGAAGAAGCACATCACGATCTCCGGGCGCATCTTTGGCATCCGGCTCACCGAACGTCTTCTCGATCCAGATGGTAGGAAGGGGATGGTGGCTGAACTGTATATTGAAGATGATGAGAACTGGTTCCTCGTCTCTCAGTTCAGCCCGCGCTGGCTGGAGGATCTGGAGGGCGTCGTGGCAACTGCCCGGAAGGTGGAGAGTCAGTGATGGCCACTATCGAGGAGCAACTGATCAGGGAGGTGGGCTCGAAGGTGGACCGCGTTCTTGAGCTGCTCAAGACTCAAGTCCCCGTCGTCTGTCCCCGCTGCGAAGGCATCGTCCGCCACAAGGGCATGAACAAGCTGGAGAGGGGCGTCACCACGGTCCACTGCCCTCACTGCCAGGGTTACTTCGAAATCGAGGTGAGGAGAGGGTGGGGTTGAGATGAAGAATCCTCATCGCATCAAGCTCATCAGCCCCGCACAGATGATCGGACTGGCGCTCATCCTTGCTGGAGCAGCAGGCGTTCTAGGGTTCTGGCTCAGTAAGAACTACGGAATCGGAAAGCTCCGAAGTGATCTGGAGTGGTGTCAGCAGACTCTCTACGACGAGTGTGGCGACCTCTGCAACTGCGATCCTCCTTGGTACATGAGCAATCTCTGGATGCTGGAGATGCAGTACGAGACTTTCGGCTCCATCCCCATCGAGGTGTGCAACGAGGAGATCGACGAGATTGTCGATTTCTATGAGACCAGGAGTGGTCACGAGGAATGGGAGGAGACCTTGAGTGACTGCACCTTGGAGCTTCAGCAGTGCCAATGGGGGCTGGAGGAGTGCAAGGAAAGCTGCGACCTGAAGAAGGTGCAGGAAATCTTGGAGATCAAGAACTAGTGCCACCCAAGAAGTACACTGCCGAGGACCTCATCCAGCGCCTCCGAAACAAGTTCGGAGAGTCGCAGCGGTATGCTCTCTTCGAGCAGGTGGCCAATGGGACCGGTTGGGCCGCGAGCAGCTGGGTCGACGCCATCGTCGTCTACCTCTGGCCGAGCGACGGTCTCACGCGCTGCGCCTTCGAGGTCAAGGCCAGTCGGAGCGATTTTCTCAACGAGCTTCAGAATCCGGGTAAGAACGAGTGGGCTCGGCAGATGTGCCACGAGTTCTGGTTCGTCGCATCCAAGACCGTCATCAAGGAGGAGGAACTGCCCGAGGGCGTCGGCTGGATGAGACCCCACGGCGACGGGCTCGCCATCGTGCGCCACGCCTCTCGGACGACTGCCGAGATGGACGCCGAGTTCGTCGCGTCGATCTGCCGGTCTATTCAGAAGTCCCAGAAGCGCGAGGAGAGCGAGATACGGAAGAAGGTCCTGGAAGAGAGCTTGGAATACCAGGACAACCTCCGCTTCCGCCACGACGTCGAGACGTTCGTCAGGTCTCACGGAGGCAGACCCTACGAGATGCAGGCTCCAGGAGGCGTAGAGGAGGTTCTGGACGATCTGATGCACGACCCGAAGGCGAAGCACGAGGTCGAACAGATCAGACATGTTCTGCGGGACTTCCAGCGGAAGATGTGTGACCTGTTCAACTTGTTCCTGCCGGTGGCATACATGAGCCTGGTGGAGACCGATGATCTCGGAAACTTCCTGGTTGACCACTACAACGAGAACGATCCCTTGACCATCGCGGAGAAGCGGGCGCTCTTGAAGCTTCCGAAGAAGGATCGAACTTCGTACTGGACATCCGAAGCGGAAAGAGCAGTGGCCGTGTTCGACCGGTTGCGGAGACTTCTCGGTGAAACGGGTTGACTCTGAGGGAGCCTTTTGATATAGGAAGAGTTCAGTACGTGGAACTGTATGTGAGAGTATGATGGCCGAGAAAGTCCAGCTCTACATCCTCGCTGACGGCGAGCACTGCTCGCCCAAGTGCCCGTTCCTAACGAACACCACGGACGGCGTTCCCGGGTACGTCCGCAAGGCCTACCCCGACGAGCGCATCCACATCTGCCGTCTCTTCGGTCAGCTCGATCACATCGATGAGAGCGGCCCCGGTTGGCAGCTCACGAGAGCGACACGGGCACCTGGCTGCGTGGCGCTGGAGGAGAATTGAAATGAAGGTCAAAGGCAAATGTTCGTACTGCGGAGCCGAGGGCAACGACACCTTCCAGGTTGAAACTCCCGAGCCGAAGGCGAAGGGTGAAAACTTTCTGACGACGGCGTTGGTGGTCTTCGGGATAAGCGGCATTCTCGTGTTGCTCAGCGCCTTCTTCTACTTCCACCCGACCGCGACCGAGCAGGAGGTAGAGGAGCGCATCGCCGAGCAGTACAAGGACGACTGCTGGGTATCCGACGTCCAGAAGGAGATGGGCCTTCCCCGCGCCACCGACGAAGAGCTGTGGTGCGAGGCCCACGGTCATTGCGGGCCGGCTCGGCAGACCTTGGTGGCCGAGATGGTCTCTTATGCCGAAGAGCTGGACAAGATCCTGCCCGAGTACAACGACACCCTCGAACAGCTCATCAAGTGCAAGAAGGAGAACAAGGAGCACATCGAGGACTGGAACGAGCTGTACGACGAGATGACGGCCTACTCGGAAGCTTCCATCGAGTCTCTCTGCGCGGAGGAAGTGCAGCGAGCTTGGGAAGATGCGTCCGAAGCTGTCGGCATGTACCACCGCTGCGTCTGGGACTCCCACAAGGAGATGGTGAAGGTCTACTACGCCGAGGAGAAACTGGGCCAATTCATCGACGAGAAGAAGGCGCTGGCTTGGTGGAACGAAGACGAATAGGAGGTTCGGATGATCCAGGAAATCGAAAATGGCGACGGACAGGTGAAAGTAGTTGCGGCAGGTCAAGTGGAAACTCAATCACTCTTGGGATTTCGACTCATCGGGATGTACCAAGAGGGAGACTATGTGCCGGTTCAAGAGCAAGTCCCGGATCCCACCGCTGGATATTCCGGAGCCACGACATACGTGACGCGGCACATTCCTACTGCGCAGACCTTTTTCATCATGCGTAAGGACGAGGCTTCGGCACTGGAAGGCATGCAGCTGATGCTCGATAGCACCCGAAAGGAACTTGATGAATCCAAGAATGCCTTCGCAGAAAAGGAGAAGGAGGCCAAGGACTACCAGGAACGCCTGGAGGGCCAGAAGCGCACCATCGAACGTCACGGGCGCGACCTGATGACGTGCCAAGAGAACCAACGCACGCTCCAAGAGTCCAACAACAAGATGGAGCGCGACCTGGGCAAGCTCCGCGAGGCCATCGGCACCAAGCAGTTCAACGAGATTCTCGGCGTGGAGAAGTAGATGCCGAGCGCCTACCTGACAGCGGTGCGCGAAATGCAGGAGCCTGGATGCTGGTACAACGAACTGCGTCGTCTGCGCCTGGAGGTCGAAGCCGCCACCACTGCGGGAAACTTCAAAGAAGCGCATCGTGTAAGGGACCTCCTGAAGAGTGTTCAAGAAATGTACCAGCAACGGTTCGGCGAGCCGCCTGACGAGGAACGATACGCATGAAAACCGAGTATCAGTACATCCATTTCGCGAAAACCGCCGAGAAGCCGAAGACCGTGGTCTACGAGTGCCGTAACAATCGAAGCGGCGAGGTCCTCGGAGAAGTGAAGTGGTACGGTCCATGGCGGCAGTACTGCTTCCATGTTGCCGGCGGCGCTCCCTACACCACAGCGATCTTCAACGTGGGCTGCATGAAGGACATCTGCGACTTCATCGAGCAGCTGCCGCGCAAGACGAGCAGGAAGAAGGATTGAGATGAAATACAAGGAAGCGGTCGAGTTCCTGAAGGATCTCGGAAGCGCGACTCTGCATGGGTCGCTGCCGTTCGAAACCCAGCACAAGCTGTTCCAGGTGGCGACCTTCATGTGGGGTCGCGCGGATGAGCTTCAGGGTCGCATCGAGCGTCTGGAGAAGGTACTCGCAGCTCGCGGGGGCCAGACGCTGCCGACCGAGTACAAGCTGGCCGATCAGATCAAAAGCCTGGAGGAAGAGATCAAACGGCTCAAGGGCGAGTCCGGCATCGTCGAGATCGAGGAGCAAGGCGTCTTCCTGGCGCTCCCGTTCATCTTCTCCCGGGAAGTGCTGGTCGCGGTCGTGGATGAGCTGGCGTTCCGGTTGAAGAAGATCGACCAGGACGATCAGATGCTCACCGACTTCAGAACCCAAGTCCGCTCGTTCATCAAGCGCTGGAATCTCGATGGCGATCCGCACAGCTTCGCATCGCTACAGGAGAGAAACAATGCTGGCTGAAGAACTCGTGAAGAAGCATGGAAGCGCGCTCATCGGCAGGACGGTGCTCACCAACCCGATGGGCGAGTATCCTGGAGGCTACGCCGAGGTACTGGAGCTGGAGCCCGATCCGGAAGCTCCGGAGATCGTCTTCCAGGTGAAGCATCCGACCTTCGGGGAGATCGGGGTCTTCGGGTACGAGCGCGTCTACCTGATTGAAAAGGTGCCGATCGGATGAGGCGTCTCAGCGGCAGCTCCAGCTGGATCCCCCTCCTGCGTCCACGCGGCGTGAGGGAGATCTTCCGGGCAGCGGCGTACTGGACGGCATTCACGGTTTCCGTCGTCTGGATGATCTTCATGGTCCTACTCTTGGCAGGAGTTCTCAAATGATTCTGACACCCCCTTTCGGCTACTGGATCGACCGGCTCATCGATCGGCTGATCAAGGCATTCCGTCGATGGAGAAGCAAATGATCCTGACCGATGAACAGCAAGCCATCATCCGCGCGGAGCCCGACGTTGGCGCTCCCGTGAAGGTCACCGCCTTCGCAGGGACCGGCAAGACCTCGACGCTGAAGGAGTACGCCTCGGTGCGTCCTCGATCGCGGATGCTCTACGTCGCGTACAACAAGTCCATCCAGCTCGAAGCTCAGAGGAAGATGCCCCACAACGTGGAGTCGCGGACCGTTCACTCGCTGGCGTTCCGGCAGGTGGGCCACAAGTACAAGGACAAGCTCGGGAACGTCCGTGTCGGCGACATCATGCGGCTGATGGGGATCAGCAACTACAAGGTGGCCTACTTCGTGTCGGAGACGTTGAAGCGCTACATCGCATCAGCCGACTACCACATGACGAAGCAGCACGTCCCGAAAGGCATTGAACGAATCTTCAAACAGGATGAGCGGTACGCGAAGGAAGAGAAACCCATCGAGAAGATCCTGTCCTTGGCGAACGACGCCTGGACCGCGATGCGCGACGTGAACAACGTGGATATCATGATGTCCCATGATGGCTACCTGAAGCTCTACCAGATCGGCGCTCCCCGCGTCCGGGCCAACTTCATCCTGATGGACGAGGCCCAGGACACGACGCCCTGCGTGTGGAGCATCATCATGCAGCAGCCGGCGCGAAAGGTGATCGTGGGCGATCCGCACCAGGCGATCTACGGTTGGCGCGGGGCCAAGGATGCCCTCTCCCAGGTGATGACCGCGCCGCACCTCGATCTGTCGCTTACCTTGTCCTTCCGGTTCGGAGAGGCTCCGGCAAAGAACGCGAGCAAACTGCTGGCCCAGCTGAAGGAGGAGGACCGTACCCTGCGCGGGAACCCCGACGTGAGGACCGAGGTCCACACGCAGGAACGCTCTGTCTATCCGGACGGCTCCGTGGTCGTCTGCCGGGGAAACGCCGAGGTGTTCCGGCTCGCGTCCGAGATCAGCAAGAATCGCAAGATCGGTTTCATCGGCGGCTCCGAGGGTTACCGTCTCCAGCTCATCCTGGACGTGCTGGCGCTCTACGAGGAACATAAGGATCAAGCGCAGAACCCCCTCATTCGGGCTTTCGAGACCTTCGATGATTTTTCGGCGTTCGCGCACGAGACCGAAGACATCGAGCTGATCTTCGCCTGCGAGACGGTGGAGGCACACGGGCCGGGTGTCCGGGCCGAGGTCGCCCGGATCCGAGCAGCAGAGGTTGACCCCCGAATCGCGGCGGTGACCTTCTCGACGGTCCACAAGGCCAAGGGGATGGAGTGGGACAACGTCTACCTCGGCAACGATCTGAAGACCGCCATCATGATGCACTGGTCGAATCCAACCGAGTTCTTGTATTCAGACGAGGAAGCCAACATCCTCTACGTCGCGCTCACTCGTGGAATTCGGAACCTGACCTTCCATCCGGTGATCCAGGAGTTCATCGAAGTAGGTCGCGGCCATCATCGATCAAAATACTCGTGGTAACCACGAAGTAGGAGGACAAAATGCCCGAGACAGATACTCCGAACACCAAGAACGTGAAGCGCATGTTCGTTGACAAGCCGCTCGACGAAGTGGTGATCGAAGACTTCTCCCGCTGGATTTCGGAGGGAAAGATCACCTTCCAGGAAGGTGTCGAGGGTGCTCTGAAGCAAGGATTCTTTTCGGACTTCCTCGCCGAGTTCTATCCCGATCCGAACACTCGGAAACGCGCGAAGCCGTGCTTTCCCGACCTGCGCGGCTGCCACGGCAACATCAGCGAATGCGGTCTGTTCTGCAATGCCTCGGAGGACGATGGTAACCATCCATCTACTTGCCCGAACCTGATGGGGCCGATCTTCAGAGGAAGCGAGATGCGTTTCCTCTGCTGGTTCTACAAGGAGATTTTGGACGCCGGGATGCCCGGTCTCGAAGGTCCTCGACCCGTGCGCTGCGATCAGTGCCGCCTCGTCGACGTGAACTTCGAGCAGCATCTTTCCGAGGGGAACGTCGACATCGCGGATTTCAAGGTTCTCACCTCGGTCATGACCGGCGAGATCTACCTGGCGCGGGTCGATGGCGGGGAGGGAAACCACGTTGGCCAGGTTCGGGACAAACGCGGGGCGGAGCCGGAGGTCATGCGCGCCGTTGCGCATCACATGCTTCACAGCAATGCCGAGGAAGACACGCCTAGGAAGGTTCGGAAGACCTTCGGGTGGGGCGACGAGCACTACGCGCTCACTGTGGAGCGCCTGAGCGACGCGCAGTGGGAAGAGGAATGCAAGAAAGACGTCGCTCCCGACCAAGGTTGAGATGGACGACGAGCTGCTGAGTGAGGAGGAACGTGCTCGGGTACGAAAGGTTCTCGAAAAGCATCCGTACTGGAACCCAGACGGCTACGTGCGCTTCTGGGACTCGGGCACCGTTCAGCTGGACGGCGACTTCGATCTCGAAGAGCTTGAGACCCTCGTCGAGATCATGCGCGCTGTCCAGAACAAGGAGAAGTAGATGACTCAATACTGCTGGAGCGCCGATGGCGGGGAAGGTTTTAACGGCAGGTTCAATACTCCCGAAGAGGCGGTGGCCGATGCCGTGAAAACGTTCGGGCTCGAACCAGGCACCTTGGTCGAGGTCGGAGAGATCTTCGAACCGACCGTTCGCCAGTTCGTGGAGGGCGCTGTCGACCTATCTGTCATCTTCGAGTGCATCGGTGAAAACGCTTACGAGTTCGGTGGAGAAGCCGCAGAAGATTGGCCCGAGTTTCCCGACTGGTCGGAGCAGAAACGTACTCCCGGGGAACGCGCGCTCCAGAAGAAGATCATCGACTTGGTGGTCGCGTATCTCGAAGAACACGATCCACCGAGGTTCTGGGGCGTCGAGAACATCGTGAAGATGAAGGTCCCCGGGACCTCGGAATAAAAAAGAGCACTTTTTATACAAAAAGGTGTTGACAGCCCGACTGGAGGCATGATAGACAGCAGATCGTACCGAGAACTGTGGAGGTACTACAGCAAAGACAGCTCAATTGGTTGAGCGTCGGCCTACAGAGCCGAAGGTTGCGGGTTCAAGTCCCGTTCCTTGCATCAAAAGTGCTTCTAGAATTCTCTCGGTACTTTCTCTAAAAATGACGCCCGAGGACTGACGCAGCCGTTACAGGTTGGCAATACCACGAAACGGCTCTCGACCTTCCTCGGGTTTTCTGTCTACCTCCTGATATAGAAAGGACCGCTCCGGCGAGGAGGTGCGCGATGGAGAACGCCCTGGATCTGTGGAAGAGTGATGGGATCGAGCCCTACGAGGCCGGGAGGCTGGTGTGTTCCTTCCTGGACACGTCCACTACCTCCTACGGTCGGGCCACCCACTACAACACCAAGGAGCAGCAGAAGGCTGCCGAGATGACGGTCCACCGCTCGTTGTTCGAGATGTGCCGCGATCTCTACGCGGTCCTGTTGCTGCTCCCCGGAACGACCGACCACGCGCGTCAGATCGGCATCTCCGCGCTCCTGTCCCGTCCCCGGAACGGCGACATGTTCTTGAACTCCCGGTTGGAACGCGAGGTCCTGGCGTACCTCATCGGGCAGCTTCCTCCGCAGCGGATGATGAAGCTGTTCGACTCCTTCCGGGGTCGCGGCGACGAGTTCGGGACGAAGAAGTCCAATAACGCTCGGACGCGGAAGCTCGTCCTCTGGACGCTGCTCTCGTCTGAACGCATCGAGCTGTGGTCGGTGAAGTACCGGCAGAAGATGCAGCGGATCCTGACGCACGTCTGGGGACAGCGCCGGGCTTCGATCATCGGATCGATCTGCGCTCGGATAGTCGGTGGGTACACGCTCTCCCGGAAGGAGACCCAGATCATGCAGGAGCATGTCTGGAGGTTCACCGGGAAGAACAGCGATCACTACGTGTCCGAGTGCATCGCGTTCCTCTTCGGTCTTCGAGAAGGACTGGAGATCCCGCTGTTCAAGATGTTCGTGAACAGCCGGTACGATCTGGAAGCGGGCGCGAAGCTGCCGACCGAGGTGCTCGAAGGCATCCGCTCGATCTACCATCCGATGGTCCCGAAGGAGAAGGTCCTGGAGCTGAAGTCCAAGAGCAAGACCTTCACCCGGGGTGAGCGCAGGACGGTCCAGAAGCGGGCGAAGGAAGCCGGCCTCGACGTGGAAATGAACCCGCTCGATTACAACGCTGTCGATCTCTACTTGTACGCCTTCGAGTGCGGCGCGACCCAGGAGATCCAGGGCGCGCTCATGGCGAAGGCCGAGCATGCCGCGATGGGGATGCCGGTGCAGTACGAGCACATCGGCATCGTGGTCGACGCCTCGCAATCGATGGCCGGCGATCGGACTCAGCATCTGCGGCCTTTGGCCGTGACGCTGGCGCTCCGCGACATGCTGGAGGCCGCGTCCACGCATGGGACCGTGGTCTACTGTGGTGGCGAGCTGGAGAACGACGTGATCGTGCGCCCTTCCGGCGATACGTCCCTGGCGGAGGGCCTGCTGGCCGTCCTCCAGGAGGAGCCGGACATCGTGTACGTCATCAGCGACGGCTACGAGAACGCGCCCGCAGGCCGCTTCCAGGACGTTCTGTTGGCTGCCAGGGAGCTGGGCATCCAGACGCCGGTCTTCCATCTCAACCCGGTCTTCGCGGGCGAGAGCGAGGCGGTGAGGATGCTCTGCGAGGACGTGGCGGGAATCAGCACGATGCCGGTGCGGACGCCCACCGGTCTCGGGACGACGATGCTGCGAGGTCTGATCGAGGCCGATCCGGAGCGCGGGATCAACATGTTGGTCCAGAATGCGTTGACGGGCTGCGACAACCAGCACCTGGCGTTGCTCGGTGGAGGTGAAGCATGAGCCGTAACAATACAGTGACGCTGGAAGAAATCCTCTACGGGATAGGGCACGGTCGCGCTCAGTCCGTGGGCAACATGGAAGTCATCCCCCTCGTCGACGAAGGCGACGTCCAGGACGACATCTGGGGTCCGCCCGAGGTCGAGGTCAGCACCGTCGACTACGGCGACGTGCGCCTGCACAACTCTTCTGACGAACCAACCATCGTGCCTCCGGGAGCGGGGTGGGTCGTGGAGGAGCACGCGCAGGACCATGCCATCGGGGGCGGTACGCTCCTGGGTCCGGGCAAGCGCAAGCAGATCGAGACGGCGATGTGTATCCAGTCGGACCAGGGCGGTACGATCAGCAAGAAAGTCCACGAGATGCTGATCCTGCCGGCTCAGCTCCGAACCGAAGCTCTGGCGCTGCGCAAGGAGCGTGGGTACAACAAGCTCTGGGACAGCCTTGCGCGGTTCAACCGTGGATACGGCCAGAATGCCGACTCGGCGCTCGCACCGTTCCTGAGGCACTTCAAGGGACAGCTCGACCAGTTCGTGGCCGAGTTCGAGCTGGTTCCGAAGCAAATCGGGGCCATCGTCCTGGTGAACGGAGCCATCGTCGGTATCGAGCTGGCCCCGAACGAACGGTACTGGGCTGCGGTCTGGACGCCGTTGATCCGGATCTGCTACGGGTCCTGGTCCATTCGGATGCGTCCGGGGATGAAGGGTCCGAACCGGCGTCCCCTCGATGTGCGGCACGAGAGCCTCGCCGGCATCGAGGAGGCCCTGGCCAACTCCAACCGTTCCTCTCTGGAACGGACCGGCGAGCTGGTCGGTCGGGTGCGCGAAGGTGAGCTGGCGCTTGGCTCCGTCGACAGCCGGCTCGATGACTACCAGCTCATCACCGTGGGGGCTGCCGGAGGCGTGATGGGTGGACAGCTCGTGCACTCGCCAGCCCGTACCGCGACCTTCCTCTCCCTGTGCATCAGCGCGAAATAGTCGTGAAGATTTAGATCCGACCAACTTCTCCCGTGTACAATGGAAGCCATGCGGGAGACGAAGGACATCTTGCTGGACATCTTCCGGCTGGCGCTGCAAAGCGAGGATGTCGAGCTGCGGGACCGCGTGGTCACCTACATCGCCTCTGCCGAGCTGGTCGAAGCCGTCGAAGTTCTCAAGGAGCACATCCCTAACGAGGAGCTGGGATGGTTGCAGAGTTACACGGTCAAGACCTACGAGTTCCTGGCGGCGAAGAAGAACGGTCACGATTCCACCCCTCCGGGAGGAGCTGATCCCGAAGATACTCTCGTGACCAACCGACAGCGCTATCGGAAGACGATGCGCAACATGGGAGCCCCACCGAAGAAATCTTGAAGATCCTCCTCCTGTATATTGAGACCAGACAGGAGGATGTCATGAAAGTCGTCAATCCGGAGATCGAGGTCGTGTTCCATACGCCGGAGGGGTTCGACTCCTTCGAGCAGTTCATCGAGTACTGCGGTCGGACCTGCTACAAGTCCGAGGACAAGATCACCGAGGAGTCCGCTCCGAAGTTTGTGCGGATGCTCCGAGACCGAGGTCACCACGCGATGCTGGAGTTCGGCTACGCGACGGCGCGCATCTCGGCGGATCGGGGCTTGACCCACGAGCTGGTGCGGCACCGGCTCTGTTCCTTCGCCCAGGAGAGCACCCGCTTCTGCAACTACTCGAAGGGTAAGTTCGGCGAGGAGATCACCGTGGTGGAGCAGCCGGGCATCGAGACGGAGGAGTGCCAGAAGATCTGGCACGAGACGATGTGGTACATCGAGGAAGCCTATCTCCGGCTCATCGACCGGGGCGTCAAGCCCGAGATCGCCCGTTCGGTACTTCCCATCGGACTCAAGTCTGAGATCAACATCGGTTGCAACTTGCGCGAGTGGCGGCACATCTTCCAGATGCGCTGCTCGAAGAAAGCGCACCCCATCATCAGAGGTGTGATGTTGGAGGCGCTTCGCATCTTCGTCGATCGCATTCCGGCTGTCTACGAGGACCTGGCCGAGAAGTTTTTGGAGGACGACAATGGTTGAGCAACTGACCTACGAGACCATCGAGAAGATGAATCTGGAGGCCGGCGAGCTGGTGATGATCAAGCGCGGCGAAGGGCTGCTGCCGGTCGCGTTGGAGGGCTTCCAAAGCGCGCTCGCCCGGTCCTTCCCGGAAAACACCTTCGTGTTGCTGCCTCCGGGGCTGGAGCTGGAGCAGGTGAAGCCGGAGGAACTGAAGGCTCTCATCGAGGAGGCCGAGGAGAACGTGGGCCGCGCGATGCCAGCCTACAAGATCCGCTCGACCGGTAGATCGGTGGACACGAAGATCATCGATCCCACCGGAGCGATGGTGGGGCACGTCACCGAGATGCACATCGTGGCCAAAGCCTCCGATCCTCTCCTCCGAGTGAAGATGCTCAGGTACAAGACCGAAGACGGCAAGATCGTGAACAGTACTCCAGAAGTGATTGCCATCAACTCGAAGATCGAGGCCGAGCAGGTCGAAATCATCGAGAAGCCTCTCCAGGTTCCTCCCTACATCTATGTCGCCTCCAGCTGGCGCAACGAGTACCAGCCGGAGGTGGTCCAACATCTTCGGCGCGAGGGATACGACGTCTACGACTTCCGGCATCCGAAGCCCGGCGACAACGGCTTCCACTGGTCCGAGATCGATCCGGACTGGAAGAACTGGACGCCGGAGCAGTACCGGGAGGCCCTCGATCATCCCGTGGCCAAGGCCGGCTTCCAGACCGACGCGCAGGCGATGTACCAGGCCGACATCTTCGTAGGTGTTCAGCCGTTCGGCAGGAGCGCCTCGATCGAGATGGGTTGGGCTGCGGGGATGAAGAAGCCCACCATCCTGCTGCTCCACGACGGCGAGCCCGAGCTGATGGTGAAGACGTTCGACTTCATCTGCTGCAACCTCGACGAGGTCTGCGAGGCCATCGAGATGCTCATCGAGGAGAGCAATGAAGCATCTTGATCGGAACTATCCGGCCTACACGCGGTCGATGATGCTCTGGCTGCTGCCGGTGGTCCTCCTTCTCGGCATCGCCGTCCTGGTGCTCGTCTTGGGAGTCGAGGAACCGGTCTCGGCTGCGGGGATCATCATCGCCATCGTCTCCGGGCTCGTGCTCGCCGCGATCAGCATCGGCGGCTTCCTCTACCAGTACCGGGCTCGGAGGCGCGTCCGGGACAAGGTGATCTTCGCCGGCAAGTACTTTGCAGTTCGCAGCGATGTCGGCTTCGTGCCCACCGTGCTTCAGTGGGGGCAGTGGTTCGTCGAGTTGGATCCCCTCTTGATGATCACGAACACCATCGTCGGGAAAGCGAAAGTTGGGAAGGTTCCCTATAGCTTCCTCACACTGAGGCCTCCCGGCCAAGTCAAGTGGAAGTGGGGCAAGTTCGAAGGAAGGGCGCGAGGGCTCCAGAAAGGCATCTGGTGCAACATCGAGTGGCATCCTGACATCAAGATCTCGAACTCCCTCGCACTCCACGAACTGGCGCATGTCATCTTGACCTTCAACAACCCGGGAATGTCGGTACGCGAGCAGCACGAGATCATGAAGGAGACGAGAATCGAGAGGCTGCTCGATAAAAAGTGATCTTCGGAGTTGACTCTTAGGGGACCTCCTGATATAAGCAGAGCTTGATGTATGTGAGCCCGTCAGGGCACTATGGGAATCGTATGGGAAAAGAAAAAGAGCAACCCGCGAAGGGGTACTTTCTCGATCCCGAGAAGATCAAGAAGTGCCTTCGATATAACAATCTCCAGATGAAGGATCTGGCCACGCGGGTAGGTATCAAGAGGCCTGTCCTGTCGGCCAAGATCAACCAGCACCAGAAGTGGAACCTGCGGGAAGTGATCCTCCTGTGCTGTGCCCTCAACGTTCTTCCTTACGCCCTGTGGAACGAGGAGAAAGATCATCCGGAGCCGTTCGAGTCGGTGTCTCAAGAGGTTGCTCGAATTCTTTCGGAGCGTTCGACGCAGCTGAAGAAGCTCCAGTCCGAAGTGTATGCGCTCAAGCTGAACCTCGATCAGCAATCTGCGTCCGCCACGAAGAAGATCAGAGAGCTGACGGAGGATAACTCGAAAAAGCATCAACTGCTCTGCCAGATGGGTGAGCAGCAGAAGGAATGGGGCACGAAAGCGGTCGAGTACAAGAACTGGTGGGAAGCTCAAGGACGGGCGTGGGAGGCCCAGAAGGGCCACCTGGAGTACAAGCTGGAGAAGCTGACCAGGCAGAAGAACATCGCCTACGGCAAGTTGACGAACCTCGAAAAGAGGATGGAGCATCAAGCCAGCGCCAACGAAGACGAACGCGCCGCCTTGGCTGCGGAACGGCAGAAGTTGGAACAGCAGATTCAGGAATGGGGTGCCGTGCTCAAGTTCATTGCCCTCGTCCTGGAGACCGTCCTCTGCGACAACTTGTCCGACTTCTCCCGGGTGAGGCTGCTGATGTTGCACCGGTATATTCATAACAGCAGTCTCGTGGAGACTTTGTGGACCATCATCTCGGAGGATCGGGCTCGGATGGCAGCGCAGGAGGGGGAATGAAACATCGAATCATTCATCATTCGGATGCGGACGGCCTGTGCGCGGGGGCCATCGTGGCTTTCTATCTACACTACTACGCCAAGGATCCGAAGTTCGACTTCGTTCCGATCAACTATGGTCAGGAGCTGCACGATGAGGAGTGGGACTACGAGTACGACCACATCTACATGGTCGATTTCTCGTTTCAGCCGGACACCAAGATGCTGGAGTTCCTCAAGCGCGCGGCTCGGTCTCCGAAGTTCGTCTGGATCGATCATCACGATACGGCTGTCCAGCTGATCGAGAAGAACAAGCTCTTCTTCGATGGTCTCAAACATCCCTTCATCGTCCAGAACGAACGTGACGGGAAGCCCGTCTCCGCCTGCGAGCTGACATGGAAGTGGTTCTTCACGGCTCTCGACATACCTCGTTTCGTCTGGCTGATCGGAGCCTGGGACACCTGGCGGCACAAGAACATCAAGGATGATGATCTGCGCAATAGCGTTCTCTATCTTCAGACATGGCTCAAGGCGTTTATGCCTTCGCTCGGAGAGAACCTGGATTGGTGGTTCATCATGCTCGAAGAGCACGGACGCATCGAACGCAATCTGGGAACCATCATCGAAACCGGTGAAACGCTCTTCCAGTACCAGACGGAGCAGGACGCCCGTCTCGTGCGGAGCGCCTCGTTCGAGGCCATGATCGAAGGTCATCGTGCCCTCGTGGTGAACAGCTACGGCAGTTCCCAGATGTTCAAATCGCTCTACGACCCCGAGCGCCACGACCTGATGATCGGGTTCCAGCTGAGGGGCGGGAAGGACGGCGCTCCTCCCTTCTTGACAGTCGGACTCTACACTGAGACAACGGATCGCGTTCATTGCGGGGAACTTGCCAAGAGACTGGGTGAAGCCGGCCCGATGCCGAGCGGGGGTGGTCATCCGGGAGCCGCCGGCTTCCAGTGCACCTGGGAGTATTTCTCCAGTCTGCTGGAGGTGGAATAAGGAGCTGAAATGCAGAATCCCTATTACGAAAAACGGCCTGAGAAGAGGTCGTTTAGGAAGAAGAAAGAGGAGGATATCATGGCCGAGAACAGTCGCGAGACCGAACTGGTCCTGACGCCCAATGAGTACGCGCTCTACCTGGACATGACCAAGGGGAACGTGAACGTGGTGGTCGGGCCGTATAAGCACAGCCTGTCCCAGACGGATCAGCTGGTCCAGTGGGACGAGGGTACGAAGCGCTTCGTGCCGTGCTCCCCGAGGGAGGCTAAGCAGAAGTGGCTCGTCATCCCCGAGGGCTGGTACGCGCCGTTGAAGAACCCGGCGGAATCCAAGCCGCATCCGCAGGCGGGGACCATCTCCGATCAGGCGATTGCCGGGTTGCTCGTGGGGAAGAAGATCAACATTTCCGGCCCCGACTCGTTCGCCCTCTGGCCGGGCCAGATGGCCAAGGTCATCCAAGGCCACCGCCTCCATTCCAACCAGTACCTGCTGGTGCGCGTCTACGATGTCGAGGCGTTCCGCAAGGAGATGGAGTCCTGGGGCGGTAAGGGCAAGGTGTTCAAGTCGAAAGAGGAGGGCGGCAAGGAGGAAGCCACCGACGAGATGAAGCTCGCCCGCCAGGCCGACAACTACGAGGGACTCGACAAGGAGACGCTGACCACCGGGCAGCAGTTCATCATCAAGGGCACCGACGTCCACTTCTACATCCCGCCCAACGGCATCGAGGTCGTGCCGGTGCAGAGCGCCCAGGCCAGCCCGGACGGGAAGGCCCAGTACATCAACAACGCGGTCACGCTGGAGCAGCTCCAGTACTGCATCCTGGCCGATGAGGACGGTAACAAGCGGTTCATCCGGGGTCCGGCGGTGGTGTTCCCCAAGCCGACCGAGCGTTTCGTCCAGACCCAGGGCAAAGCGGGGACCGCCGCCAAGAAGTTCAAGGCCATCGAGATGAACGAGATCTCGGGTCTCTACATCAAGGTCATCAAGTCCTACAAGGAAGGCGACAAGTCCTACGAGGAGGGCGACGAGATCTTCCTCACCGGCAAGGATCAGATGATCTACTTCCCGCGCGAGGAGCACGCCATCGTCAAGTACGAGGGGCGCGACAAGCACCACGCGGTCGCCATCCCGGCTGGCGAGGGTCGCTACGTCCTCGACCGGTTGAACGGCAAGATCCGGATGGAGCGCGGCCCGTCGATGTTCCTGGCCGACCCCCGCAAGGAGGTCATCGTTCGGCGCATTCTCGACGACAAGTCCGTGCGGCTGATGTACCCCGGCAACGCCGAGGCGCAGCAGCACAACGCCGCCCTCCGCGCGCTCGCCGAGTCCGAGGAGACGGACTTCATCGCGGAGAACGCCCTGAGCAACGCCATGCTGAAGGGAGCGGCTCCGGGTCGGAGGGCGCTCTACCGTTCCGCTCCGGTGATGGAGGCGCTCTACGCCTCGACGGCGGAGGCCGTGGGCCGCGATCTGGTAGGCGAGGAGTTCGCCCGCAAGAACGAGTACACGCCGCCCCGCACCATCACCCTCGACACCAAGTACGACGGCGTCGTGGTCGTGAACGTCTGGACCGGCTACGCCATCCTGGTCGTCGACAAGCAGGGCAACCGGCGCGTCGTCGAAGGTCCCGAGACCGTGCTCCTGGAGTACGACGAGACCTTGGAGTCGATGAAGCTCTCGACCGGCAGGCCCAAGTGCATGGACAACCCGTTCGAGACCGTCTACCTGCGCACGCGGCACAACCTCGTCAGTGACATCGTCCAGGTCGAGACCTCGGATCTGTGCAGGGCCAACATCAAGCTCTCCTACCGGGTGAACTTCGAGGGTGAGGACGAGGATCGCTTCAAGTGGTTCGACGTGGAGAACTACGTGAAGTACCTGACCGACCACGTCCGCTCGATGCTGAAGAACGCGATCAAGGGGATCGGCGTCCGCGAGTTCTACGCCAGCGCTATCGAGATCATCCGCGACCTCGTTCTCGGCAAGAAGGGGGAGGACGGTCGTCCGGGCCTGTTCTTCGAAGAGAACGGAATGCGTGTCTACGACGTCGAAGTGCTCACGGTCAAGCTCGACAACAACCAGCTGGAGCAGAAGCTCAACACGCGAGCCTCTGACGCTCTCGACGACGCGATGGAGCTGGAGGACGCCAACCGCAAGCTGAAGAAGCTCCAGGAGCTGGAGACGATCAAGGTCTCCGAGCGCGAGGCGACCGAGCTGACCCAGCGCGAGATGGCCCGGCTGGCCGTCGAGACCAAGGTCCAGATCGAGGCTGACATCCAGAAGCTGGTCGAGATTGCCAAGCGCTCCGAGAAGCAGCACGAGGAGGCGATGGCGCGCGAGGCCGACCAGTTCGCCCAGACCGAGGAGGAGCTGAAACGCAGGAAGATCCTCTTCGACACCGAGCTGGGTCAGACCAAGGCCAAGACCGATCTGCGCCTGGCGGAGATCCAGGCCAACCTGAAGATCGAGATCGAGCGGCTCCAGGCGGAGCAGGCCAAGGCGGTCGCCGTGGGCGAGGCCATCGATCCTCAGCTGACCGCTGCCCTGACGGCGCTGAACGACGCCGAGCTGACCGAGAAGCTCGCCGCCGCCATCAACCCCATCGCCGTGTTCGGCGAGGAGGGCGTGGCCGAGCTGCTGAAGGCTCGGTTCGGCAACATGGGGCTCGGTCGGGTCTTGGACCGGGTCTTCAACGGCCACGGTTTCGAGGAGAAGCCCAAGCGCGGCAAGGGCAAGAAGCAGCCCCAGGCCCAGCAGTAGATGATCTTCCGGGGCACCAGGACCGAAGAGGGGTGCGTCGTCACCGTCGATGGCGCACCCCTCGATCCCCGTCTTGATCTCTTCAACCACTCTCCCACCGGATTCGAATGGGGCTATGCCGGATCCGGACCTGCGCAGCTGTCGCTGGCGATCTTGGCGATGCTCATGGACGACGAGGTCGCCGTGCGTTTGCACCAGAAGTTCAAGTTCGACTTCATCTCCCCCTTATCCCGAGACGAGGATTGGGAGCTTCGTTCCGACCAAGTCCATGAATGGCTGAAAACGAAAGGAGCCGAAGTATGACGACAGCAGTTTGGAAGTTCCCGGTCAAGATCGACGACATCATCGAGATCGAGATGCCGGTCGGTGCCGAAGTTCTCCACTTCGATGTTCAACCGGACGGTTTTCGTGGCCAGCCCTGCATCTGGGCTCGGGTAGATCCCGAGGCTCCCAAGGAGGTGCGCAAGTTCCGATTCGCTGGCACCGGTCACGGACTCGAAGACGAAGTTGGGAAGCACGTCGGTTCATGCCAGATGATGGAGGGCCGGCTCGTCTGGCACCTCTTCGAGCTGAACTGATGTTTCTCCCTCGACGTTTCTGGATCGGAGCTGCTCTCAAGAGCTTCTTGCTCATCTTTCTCGTGGCGGCTTCGATCATCATGTGCTTCTTGGGAATCCTGTCTGCTTCTTGGGAAGTGGAGCATCTTCGAGAATGTTGTGCCCAATGCGAGGAGAAAATTCATGAAGTTCGAGCTGAACCAGGCGGGAATCGAAGTTCTGGAGGCCCTGTCGAAGATGGTCAATCTTCCTCCCGAGGAGATCCTCAAGACGGCGCTCAATGAATACATCGACCGGCAGTTGAAGATCGCCAAGAAGAAGATCGAGGACTTCGAACGCCGGAAGATGATTCAAGAGCACATGGCCCAGGCTTGTAAGGGTTACGCGGAGATAGATAAACTTCGGTCCGAAATCGGGGATCTCGAAAAAGAGATCTTCGCCTAACTATTCTCTCGGTATATTAAGAACATAGGCAAAGGAGACGCTATGAAAAGCACTCTCACGAAGGCCAAGACCAAAGCCCAGCTCCAGAAACTGAGCAGGGCGAAGGTGATCGAGGAGTACGAGACCCTGGTCAAGGAGTTCCGGGAGCAGAAGAAGGAGATGCGAGAGCTGGAGGAAAGTCACGCAAGCGCGCGAGCGGAGAGTCACAAACACCTGGAGGACATCGCTGCCCTCCAGGCCCGGTGCCAGACCCTCCGCTACCAGGGAGTCCGGCAGCACGAGCGCAAGGTCGCTCTGGAACACATCTCCAACGGGCTCAAGATGTTCGAAATGTTCGAACGCGCCTCCCGGATGTTCGACATCCGGAGCGCGGACGTGCTGAACCGCATCTCCGAGCTGCTGCGGAAGACCCCGATCGATCCCCCCGTGCCGATCCACGTCTGCCCGATGTGCGGCAAGATCACCCGGGTCGAAGAGGGGATGTCCGGCGAGCGCATCTGCGAGAAGTGCCGCGAGGAAGCCGGCTGGCCGTGGGTCGGCGAGATCATGTGGCGGCACAACGAGGAGGGCGAGCTGGTAGGAATCTGCCGGGGTGAGTACCGGCACCCGGACGGGGGCTCGATCTCCATCGAAGAGCACTTCATGCAGGCCGAATGAGCTGGATGCAGACATTCTTGGGCAAGCGGTACTGGCCGCTCGACCCGAAGCCCGGGGATGTCTTCATCGAGGACATCGCCCACGCGCTGGCGCTGACGTGCCGCTTCAACGGTCACCCCATCGAGTTCTACAGCGTGGCCCAGCACAGCGTCCTGGTGAGCCGTCTGCTGCCCGAGAAGCTCCAGCTCCAAGGACTTCTTCACGACGCTGCCGAGGCCTATCTGGGCGATATCATCACGCCGGTCAAGTGGGTCGAGTTCGAGAAGATAGAAGAGAAGAACCTGAAGGTCATCTTCGAACGCTTCGGAGTCGAATGGCCGATGCACCCCGACGTCAAGAGCGCCGATCTGGCGATGCTCGCCACGGAGGCCCGTGACATCATGGGCGGTGAGCGTCATCCTTGGAACCTGACCGCATCTCCACTGGACATGAGGATAGAACCGTGGGACTTCTTCAGATCCGAACAGGAATTCCTGCGTAGGTTCGCGGAGCTGAAGGAGCTGTGATGATCGGGCTGACGAACAGGCAGAAGTCGATCATGGACTTCATCGTGGAGTTCATGCGAGAGAAGGAGATGGCCCCCACCATTCGGGAAATCGGTGCAGCCTTCGACATCCGGTCCACGAATGGAGTCATCGACCATCTCAAAGCGCTCACCAGGAAGGGGTGGCTGCGCCGGCTCGACTACAAGTCGCGGAGCCTCATGCTGAGCCAGCAGGCGAAGGACGAGTATGGTTTTTCGTCCAAGAACTACCACGAGATCATCGAGCAGTTGGAAGCCCTCGTGGAAGGCTTTCCTCCTAACCTGGAAGAGCGTATCAAGAGTCGCGCCGATACCAGGATGGGCGCAGCGATGATCGTCATCTGCGAAGTCGAGGACATCTTGAAAGGAGAAGCTGGCCCCATCAGCTAGCGGTTAGGCTACCAGACTTTCGATCTGGGAACGCCGGTTCGATTCCGGCTGGGGTCACCAGGAGGTGCACGATGTTTCAACGAATCAAGGATTGGTTTCGTCGACGCAGGCTCAAGAAGTCGCTGGATCCGAAGCGTCCACATTTCTTGTCGGCTGCCGTCATGGGAAGGCGCACCCGACTCAGGAGAGCAGAAGAAGGAGAGATGATGTTCGAAGCGGTTTCGAACGTCAACAGCGTGATGCTCACGACCGGTGAGCCGGCTGGTGAGTTAGAGGACGACCGTGCGAAAGTGCTTCCCATCGAAATCATCCACCAAGTCGAGGCCAACGTCGAGGTGAATGTCGAAGATCTGGACGTAAAGCTTCGTATCCTGGAGGAAAAAGCACTCCTCTACTCCGAAACCCTCCGAAGCGGCCTTCCCGTAGACTTGGCGCATGCCATCGAGGTCTTGCGGGCACGGAAGCTCTATCCGAAGGTCAAGCATCTCATCCCTTGGAAGACTACGACCAAGGAACGAATCGACACGCTCTGCAAGAAGTACAAGCTCGATCACCAATCGACGAGCCGGTTCCTGGCAGATTTCCCAGAGGAGGTTCTCGAAGAGATCAAGAGGTTCAAGGAGATCTTCGAACGCGTGACCGCCGATGCCCTGGACATACAGCCCGAGGTCAAGCTCTCCATCATCGCCCATCCGGATTTGTTTGAAAAAACTCCCAAGGGAGACCCCATCCTGCTCGCCAAGAGCCCGTTCGGCGACTTCTACTACGTCCTCTGCGCATGGGACAAGGAGGTCGACTACGTCGGGGATCTCCTGGCATGATCTGGCTCATCCTGTTCGCCGTCACCCACCTGGCCTTCCTCGTCTGCGGGTTCGGCCTGGGCTACGCCGTCTGCAAGTGGGTCCAGCACCGCAAGAACAAGAAGTTGGATTTTAGAAATCCCACCTGAACTCGTGATACATTAACCGCTGGAGGTAGTCATGGAGTTCAAGGAGCACCACAACCTGTCGGACCGAGCGATGTCTCGTATCGCTCAAGAAATCGGCATGGACGTCGAAATTCCGACGCAGCCGGATGTTGGCGCGGAAGAGGAAGCCCGCGCCGAGGAGATCATCCAGAGGATCGGTGCCGAGCTGCGGGGCGAGTCGCCGACCGTGACCCAGCTGGTCCTTCAGCGCTTCGCCGACGATGTCGGCCTGTTCCCCGGCTACCGAGGGCCGGCGCGGGCGAAACGCAAGGAGCGCGAGAAATGAGCCGTCCAGGACTCACATCCGAGCATCGTCGCCGGCTCTCCCAGATGGCCGAAGAAGGCTGTCCATGCCGGAAGATGCTGAAAGAGGAGTTCGGCATCGACATGGACAAGTTCGAGGACGAGCTGGAGGGCGGTTACGGCGACCGGGCCAGACCTGCCGACTTCGATCTCGAACAACTCAAGATGGGCGTCGAAGTCGAGATGGAGCATACTGACGACCCTTACGTCGCCCTGGAGATCGCCCTCGACCATCTGACCGAGTTCGACGACTACTACACCTACCTGGACGAGATGGAAGCGGAGGCCGAGAAGCGGGCGCACTGGCGGAGGTGAGATGAAGAGGTATCCGACTCTTACCGACGCAGGTCTCCATCGCATCGCGCAGAAGGACTACAAGCGCCCTTCCAAGCTGGTTCAGAAGCGTGGTCCTGGAGGTCAGTTTCGACGCACCGTTCTCAAAGACTTCGGGCTCGGTGCTCCCGTCTGTCCCGAATGCGGAGCTTTCAACCCCTACGAGCAGTATGCCGAAGATCCGGAGACCGGTTTTACGGTGCAGCAACCGCCCCCGGAGACCTGTCATGATTGCGGGGCCGAGCTGTTTCCAGAAGAGCCGGAAGAGGAGATCGAACGATGAACTCCGAGTCGCAACCGCCTGGAAAAGTTACTGGAAAACACTTTACTGTCGGTTCCGTGGCTACGATCATCGTCGCCGTCCTCTCAACGCCGGGATTCGTCGCATGGCTGGACAATGGCGGGGAGAAGGCCGAAACCAGCTACGAGGTCCTCCAGGCCGAAATCGATTCCTTGAAGCAGAGCGAAACCCGGCTTTACGGGGAGATACAGAACCTCCGGAAGTCGTTGCTGCTCATGTATGTCGGGAACCAATGGGGTGGTGGCATGGGCTATCCCATGATGGGTGGTGGCTTCGGAAGTGGATCGGGAGAGCTGATGTCGCCGGAAGAGCTGTTCGGACTTCCGGCGGCTGCCGATGGAGATGGGGACGGTGACGCCGATGACTTCTACGGTGAGGGAGCCGCCGAGGACGTCTCGGAGATGCTCCCCGAGCCCAAGATGCCCAAATCTGTTCCCAGCCCCTTGGAACAGCTCCTGGCCGCTCCTGAGCCGCCTCCGGTGCAGCAGCGTCCTCTCCTGCCCGACAAGCTTGACGAGATCATGAAGAAAAAGTAGTCCGTTTCGGAACTTTCGGACACTATGAGTATCTGATGAGAATGTGTACGGGAGTCGAGATTTTGAAGCCATCTCGCTGGCACTGAAGCTACAAAATAGCTCGTTGGGTAACATGAAGTCAATGGGTTTCGAAACATGCCTCGGATGCGACACCAGCAGGCAGCGCTGCGGCTGCCGGAGGATGTCGAGCGGACCGTCGAGTGGATGGTTCGTTTCGAGGAACCGGTCTATCCCGCTCCCTGCCTGATCGAAGGCTGCATCGAGCGCGACTGTCGGCAGACTCCCGAGGGCGTCCTGTGCCTGGAGCACTGGCTGGAGGCCCCGGAGTGCTCTGTCTGCGGTGAGCCCGGTTCCATCATCCGGGTCCGTAAGAGCGGCAAGAACCTGAAGGTCGTTCTCTGCCGGTCCTGCTACTGCGGCGAGTACAGCCAGCAGTATCTGGACGACATGGAGGGCTTTCACGTTCATACTAAGAGCCCACCCTTATTCTAACCTAGCTTAATCTACTTGACAGCATACGTCTCTTCCGATATAAGGAGGGGGCGTATGCGATCCTATATGTGGAGGTTCTAAATGGAGAGCGTGGACTGGTCCTTGGAGGCCCCTGTTATCCGAACCGATCATGGCACCAAGCGAACCGACAAGCAGTACCGCTGGGTCAAGCTCAAGAACATGCAGGTCGTCGTGCCGGCCCTCCTCCAGTTCGTCGGCGGCAATGTCACGCTGATTTCGACTCTGGAGGGCTTCACCATCCCGACCGATCCCAAATACGTAGAGGAATGGGGGCCGCGCTTCACCTACGAGGGCTACGCGAAAGGAATGAGCCTCGCAGCGGCGAAGGAGCTGGTTGAGCACAGGCGCGAGAAGGGAATCGAGTGTCCCTGCTGCGGCCAGTATGTGAAGCTCTACAAGCGCAAGCTCAACGCCAACATGGCGATGTTCTTGACCTCATTGGTGAAGCTCTACGAGGAGACGCACGACTGGGTCTCGTACCAGAAGTGCAAGTTCCGAGGTCGCGACTACAGCTACATCACCTGCTGGAAGTTGGCCATGACCGGCGTGGATGAGACCGGCAAGAAGCGCACCAGCGGTCTCTGGAAGCCGACGACAAGGGGCATCGACTTCGTTCACGGGACGATCAGCATCCCATCGCACGTTTTCCTGCTGGACAACGTGGTCCAGGGCTTCTCGTCGAGCACCATCTTCATCCAGGACGTGGACGGCTTCGATTACCAGGAACTCATGAGGGCTACATGACGCAAAATCCAAGGAAAAAACGGGGCATCAACGATGTCTCGGACAAGGTCTTCTGCGAGGCTGCAAAAAGTTCATCCGACATCGAGATGGCGCTGGCGCGGATGGATGTCCCCACCATCAGCGGAAACGTCCGCAAGTTCCGAAAACGAGCAAAATCGTTGGGGCTAAAACTGCCCTACCTCAAGAAAGAACCCGCCCCACCAAGGCGTCACCGCGCCACGCGTCTCTCGGTCCCCATTTCCGAACTGGTCAAAGAGAAGGAGAAAACCTCGATGAAAAACCTGGATGGCTCCATCGATGAGAAGATCATGGCTTTTCCGGTCGAGGAGCTGAGAAAGCATCTCAAGGGCGCAACCTCGCTACGGCAGGTCTTCAAGTCCATCGGCCAGGAGAAGTTCGGCGGCAAGAACTCCATCGTGCTCCGAGACCGTCTCATCGAGTTGGGACTCGACTACTCGGACCTTCAGTCAGTAGTGCGACATCGCATCGGCAGCGTCCCCGACGAGGAGTTCAAGGAGATTGTCGAGGGCTTCGATTCCCTGGATAATGTCGCCAACTACATTGGCATACACCGTCTGACGCCCTATGTCGAAAAGGTGCTGCAAACGCGCATCCAGGAGATGCAGCTGACTGCGGGAATGGGCGGCAAACGCGACCCTCATCCCGCGCCGCCTCCCCCTCCCACCGGCCCAAGATCCACCGGCCTCAACCCTGTCGTCGAGTTTCTGATGGAGGACGAGGAGGAGCTGACCGAGATTCTGCAACACAAACTGGCCAAGCTCGAAGCCGAGCTGGAGGAAGTTCGCAAGACGATCGAGGCCGAGCAGGAGCGCCGCAACGAGCTGACGAAGAAGATCAACAAGTTACGAGACGTTGTCCGAGGCACTTCGATAGTTTAGATTTCCGACAGGAGCCGTGATACATTATGCAGCATGAGGTTGCCACGAATCGACGCCGCAGGATTCAAGCGCATCGCGCAGGCCGCGCCGGCACTTCGTCCGGTTCCGTCGCAGCCGCCGGCTCCCGAGGTCGACATGGCCCAGATGCAGCGCGATATCGACACGCTCAGGCAGTGGATCGACTACTTCAACGAGACCAACATCCTCACCCAGCAGGAACTCGACGCCCTCAAGTCCGAGATCGACATGCTGGAGGACTACATCACGACGCCCGAGACCGCGCCCACCGAACCAACTCCAGCCGAAACCGGCTACATGACCGACTACGATCCAAGCTCGTTGGAGGACTACTTCAAGAGCTATCCGTATCCGGTCACCTTGTACTGATCCAATCCTGTATCTTCAAGGTAGGAGGTGTGGCATGAGCTTGAACCGCCTGACCAAGGATCAGCTCGTCAAGAGGCTGAAGGAAGAGGAGAAGCACTCGGCCCAGTTGGAGATCGATCTGGAAGATGCTCGACGGCGTCTCTCCGCGATGGAGCAGACGGCCCACGAGGCGCTCCAGACGGCCCGTACAGCCTCGCGGACGGTCGAGACCTTCCGGTACATCCAGGAGGGGTCGGACAAGACGGAGAGCTATTTCTCGCAAGCCCTGGAAGCGATGACGGAGCTGCATCGAAAAGTACTGGCCGCGTCCAAGGTACGGGGTCGTGTGATCACCAACCTACGCGCCATGATCGATCCGGTCATCATCTGCCCGAGATGCGGAGCCGTCGAGGTTTCCGACGAGCCCAACATTTTGCTCTGCGAGCGCTGCTTCGGGGAGTGCGCCACGAATTAAGATTTCCGACAGTGGTTATGATAGATTAATCTCTACGGAGGTACGAACAATGCCGATGGAACGTGGAATCGCGGACGAGGGCCTGAAGCGGGTCGCCAAGCAGGTCAAGGCGCAGGAAGAAGGCTACCAGGGCTGGAAGAACTACGAGACCTGGGCGGTAGCGCTCTGGCTCGACAACGACCAGGGCTCCTACGAGTACTGGCGAGAGACTCTGGCGGAGCTGCGGGAGGAATCCCAGGATCAAGGGCTCCGCAGCGAGTTCACCCCGGAGAGCGTCACGGACGATGATCTGGTCCGCTACGAACTCGCGGAGCGGCTCAAGGACTATCACGACGAGATGGCCTCCGAGATGGGGTTGCAGGACCAAGGGGTCTTCAGCGATCTGCTGAACGCCGCTCTCTCCGAGGTGGACTGGAACGAGATCGCCGAGAACATCATGGCGGAGTAGATCATGCCGCGAGACGATATCGGAACGCATCAAGGCCGTTGGTTCTGCGAAGGCAAGCCCGAGGAGGCGTATCTCGGTCTCGTGGACGATTCCCTGCTGAGGATCGAAGCCAACACCTCCGAGTACGCTCGCGCGAATGCCCACATGCTTGGACCGTACAACCCCAACGCGCAGCCCTCCGGCAACCTGCCGCCGGGAGCGACTCCGTTGCCGGGTCGTCCGATGCCTCCGATGCGACAGGGTGGCGTCGATGTCGATTTCGAAGACATCGAGGACGATTGGGCCTATCGGCTGGCGCAGCAGCTCTACTACGAGGACCCTGCCGACGAGGTCAAAGTCGGACGTGAGAGCTTCCTGCTCTACCCCGAGGACGGAGCTGTTCTGCGGGTCACGGCCCGACGCTCTGTCGACATCGTCGATATCGAGACCTTCCGCTCGGAACGTGGGCTGAACGACTTCTGGGAAGAGGTCCTCGACTACGCCGGCTACTAGCTTTCTATATTGACAGAACCCACCCTTCTTGATATATAGACAGAATCAAGGAGGGCAAAATGCTCACACAAGAGATCCTGGACCAGGCCAAGACCCAGCTGGAGCTGAAGGCCAACGACTTCGCGGAGCGCGTGGCTCCGTTCTATCGCGTGATGCGATGGGGTTGGGATCGAGGAGAGGTCCCCACCGAGAAGGACATCTATGTCACGGTGATGAGTCTCATCAATTCGCTGAAACCATACGAGGAGGGGACCGCCATCGACGCCTCGACGGGCGGCATCGAGGTGAGCGTCGTCTACTATCCGAAGACCAGGGCCGTCATCGCGCAGATCTCCTTCGTCCCCGAGTTCGCTCGTTCGACTTTCCGAGTCGAATAGGACTCTCTTTAAGAATCCGAACAGTCGAGTGCTATAGTATCCTTCATCGAGGAGGATACTCATGAAAAAATCCGGTCTGACGAGCGCCAGTCTCCAGGAGCTGCGGCGCAAGGCTCGCGAGACAGCCGGGTTCGAGGTCGAGATCGAGATGGAGATGTCGGGCGAGCCCGTCGAGGTCGAGGACCTCGTCGAGGAAAGCTCTTCGAGCGACGACATCGCCCCCGATCTTCCCGGAGAGCCGTGGAACAGCGAGTGGGAGGTCATGGAGCCCGTCGTGGCCGAACCGGAAGACAACACCTCCCGGAACTTGCGAGACGCCCAGATGGCCCATCGTGTGCTGGAGGGCGACAGGTAGGCCGAGATGAGCTTGGACACACTGCTCCGAATCCGAAGTCTCATTCTGCGGGGCGAGAACGTCTCCATCGAGGGTGAAGGAGAAGATGGACCGCGTACCGTGGTGGCTCCCCAGACCACGGTTTCCATCGCGGTCCGCTTGGTCCAGTTCGACAAGCTCTATCTCGACACGTTGGCCAGCTATGTCGAACGCGGTAAGGTCCAGGCCATCATCGACACGACGGTCTTGACACCGAACCAGATCCGCGAGCTGCGGAGACGGGACCTGTCGGAGATCCTCGGCACCGTTGTCCCTCATGATCTCGTCGGTCCGATGCATCTCGCGTCCGGGCTGACTCCGACCCACGTCCTGACCGCTCTCACGCCGACCACCTTCGGGTTCGCGCCGGCTCCCGGAGGAGTGCTACCCTGGACGGAGATCCAGACTGTCTACGTGGCCAAGCATGGCAACGACGCCAACGGAGGTCGCTCCATCTACGACGCCAAGCTGACCATCCAGGCGGCTGTCAGCTCGATCACAGACGCGACCCAAAACAAGCAGTACGTCATCCAGATCGGTCCAGGTCGTTACATCGAGACCGTGACGATGACGAACTGGATCCATCTGCGGGGCCTCGGGGACAAGCATCAGCCGGTCGAGCTGCACCAGGACTCGGCGCGGGCGCTCCTGTGCCCCCCTCTCTCCGATTTCTACGTCGAGAACATGCTCATCTCCGGGAAAAGCGGCAATCCCGGCAGTATCGATCCCATCATGACCGTTCCCAGCAGCGCCGGAGCCTACGATCAGCGCTTCTTCAACTGCCACTTCCAGTACGATCTCGGTGGCGGCTTCGGGACCGCGCTGGAGTTCCGGTCGGGCAACGTCGTCTTCGACAACTGCACCTTCCTATGCGACACGGGCTCGACACCCATCGGAGCCAACGTCCAGCGGATGTTCTACGTCAACGATGGGGCTTCCCTGCGCGTGTTCAACTCCGAGCTGCGGATGCGGAACAACGATGTCGACGACCGCGTCGTCATCATTGATGACGATCCCAGCGGCGTCTGCGCCATCGAGATGCGCGACTGCCGGGTCGAGGTCGAGCAGTACCACGCAGGTTATGCCGGAACGGTGGTCTTCTACAACGCGCTCTCGCAGGGACGCGAGAAGCGCTTTCAGAACAACTACATCAATCTCCAGGGGCTACGCGGAGACGCCTACTGCTACTATCTGAACCAGGCCGGCGGAGAAGAGGTCTTCTCGAAGGGAAACGATGTCCGCGTCGAGGGCTTCGACAACAACTATTACACCTATCACCTGGCTTCGGACAGTCTCTGGAGCCACTTCGATGCGGTTCTGGCCAAGGATGGTGTCGATGCCGCCAGCACTGGCAGACACTACTTCGCGTATTCGGACATTCCGCAAGACTTCAGCCTGTCGCAGGATCTCCGGGTCGGACGCGACGGTTGGTTCGGCAGGGATGCTTCGGTCGATCGTTACCTCTGGTGCGGAACGGCGAATCCGAATCCTTTCCGATTCCCGAACGTCGATGGGGCTGCGGGCGAGATCCTTCAGACCAACGGCAGCGGGATCCTCTCCTGGGTGAACGCCGCAGCTGGAGAGACGTTCGCTCTTCAAGCGGGGCGGCGATTCAGTATCACCAATGCCTACCTCAACGGGCCGGGGATGGTTCCGACGAACCTGGCGGGTTTCGTGCTGCCTTTCAATGCCAGGATCATCGGCATTGGAGCAGCCACGTCGGGCGTCGAGACCTGGGTGGCGCAGGTACGCAAGAACAACACGGCCACGGTCATCGCTTCGCTGTCTTTGAGCGCGGTCGACAAGGGTTACACGTCCGCGAGCGTGGATGTCAATGCCGGGGATGAACTCCAGATGTACTGCAACGGGAGCGCCATCAACAACCCGAGCATAGTCGTCTACCTCCAGAGGAGATAGGGATGTCGTTCTACCTGTCCACTACGGGCACCCTCGATCCTGTCGTCCTGAACGACCTGGGACAGCGGTCGTTCCCCCATCCCACCGTCGACTACGACTTGATGACGGAGTACATGCTCGGCGAGCTGCTCTCCTCGGTCGATCTCGATGCGGCCTTGACGGCTGGATACATCACTCTCAAGAACGATTCCGGGGTGCTCATCACCGATCTCGGCGCAGTCGGCGCGGGAGACGTACTCGGTCCAAGTACGTCCCTTGACAACGCGATTCCAAGGTTCGACGGCACGACGGGAACCTGCCTTCAGGGATCCGGCGTTCGGATCGACGATTCCAACAACCTTCATCTCGGTGATAACCATTGGCTCTATCTCTCGACCGGTACGGACTACGGCATCCGCTTCAATTCGAGCGGCTATCTCCAGATCGATGGAGCCGACGAGCTGTGCTTCACGACGCTCGGTTCCGTCAACTTCGGCACGGCGAGCCTCTACGTCGAGAACATCGACGCCGGTACCCACATCCGTTTCAAAGGTAGCGGCACCTACGACCGCTACTTCGGATACAACAACGCCGACAACCGCTACAACTTCGACCGGAACGTCCATACCCAGGGAGGTTTGCAAGCCGACGACTTGTCCTGGATCAAGGACGGCTCCGGAAACATGTTGGCCAGCTTCGACAACGCCGGCATCCAGTTCTATGCCGACTCCTTCGGGCTCTACGAACCGGGTACCTCCAACATCCGCGTCTACGCGGAGGCCGATGCCTCGAAGGGGATGCTGGCGGTCATGGGGTCAGGCGCATATCTTCAGGTGCCTTCCAACGAGTACTGCTATTTCGATGGTCCTTCGCACGCCAAAGGGATCCGCTGGAACAGCGCGAGCGACCGGTTCGAGCTGGGGGCGAACGTCTACACCGCCCAGGATCTGATTGTTCTCGGAGAGACTCAGCTCGGCGGCTACATGACCATGACCGATGGCGGATCGGGGACCTTCGATGTCACCTCGGACAATCCGTTCACCGGCCTGATGAACGTCAACAAGGGTATCTATACCGTCGAGAACCTCTTCTTGTCGCCCAACCAACGGCTCTACTTCGATACGACTGGAAGCGGTACGCCGACCGTCTCGAAATCGGTGCGCTGGAACTCGTCGGTCGGGGCCATCGAGTGGTCCGATTCAATGTACGTGCCACCGGATGGCCATTACTACCTCGACAGCGACCTGGACAAAGGGCTCTCGTACAACTCCACCGCAGGCCAGGTCGAGCTGGCAGGGGGTGGCAACGATATCCACCTGATGGACACGGTCGTCGCCCGGGGTAATATCGTCGTCGACGTCAACGACATCTACATCGCGGCGGACTCCAAGATCTGGTTCGACTACGGAACAAACACCAAGTCCCTCGAATACGATGCCGGAAACACCAGATTCGAATTCAACGACCGAGTGTTCGCCAACGGAGCGATCCAGGCCGCAGGCGGCTTCCAGGTCGACTCGGACGTGCCGAGCACCTTCGACACGGCCAAGACCAGGACGCTCCAGTGGAGCAGCCTGAACTCCCAGTTCGAGTTCAACTCCAAGTTGAAGGTCAATGGCACGCTGACGGTCGGAGCCTACACACTGCCGACTACGGATGGCTCTTCCGGACAGACGCTCACGACAGACGGTCTGGGTAACGTGACCTGGGCTGCTGGGAGCGGTTCCGGGGACGTCGTCGGACCGGCGTCGGCTACCGACACCGCCATCGTCCGGTTCGACGGGACCACCGGCAAGTTGATCCAGGATTCCGGCATCCTGATCGACGCCTCCGACAACATGGTGCTCGGACTCGACAAGAGCATCTACTTCAACGGTGCCGCCAAGTCAGCCGGCATGGCGTACTCGACGGTGGGTGGCAACGAGCTTCAAATCTTTGGGGCCGACCTCCTGATCGCCCAGGATCTGAAGCTGTGGACGGGAGAGCTTTACTTCGACGACGCCAAGACGCACGCGCTCATCTACGACAGTGCCACGGATAACCGCTTCGAGTTCAACGACGACGTCTACACATCGGAGAACTTCAACCTGGACGCCAACAAGGGAATCTCCTGGGGTGCCGTCACTTCCATCTCGTACCTGACTGCGGGCGGCAACCGGCTGTCGCTCGCACCGGACAACAACGCCAATCTCGATCTCGTGGTCCAGGGCACCGGTCTGGTGCGCATAGGTAATCCGTCCGGGACTTTCTGCCAGTTCGATCCGGACGGAGACTTCCACACGAACAACAGGCTCATCTCCTTCGACACGACTCGAACCAAGTGGCTCTATTGGGACGAGGGAGGCGCGAGGTTCCGCTTCAACGACGACCTCTACTCCGAGGCGGACATGCATGTCAGCGGGGACTACCGCCTCGACAATGGCCACAGCATCATCATGGGGACGCGGGGCAACATCACGGCCCACGGCTCCAACAACTATATCAACATCGGCGGAAACGTCCGTATCAGCGATGCCTATACGCTGCCCAACGCGGACGGCAGCTCCGGGCAGGTCTTGACCACGAACGGCCTCGGCTCCGTCTCATGGGGAACGCCTTCTGCTGTTCCGGCGATGCTGCAAGGCTCCGAAGAGGCGCTTGACTCCACGACCAACACCAGCTGGACCCAGGCGTGGCGTTACTCCCCCACTCTGGAGGTCGCGACCTATCTGGTCTGGTACTACTGCGAGTACACTAGCTCCTCCGGGTCGTACCGGGTGCATGTCCGAGTCCAGATCGACGACACCACCACCATCGCCGAAGGGGCTTTCGAACCGGAGGCGCTGATCGCGTCAGAAATCGACACGATGGGTGGTGTCTTCTTCTTCACGTCTGCGTCTGCCGGTGTCCACAACTTCGATTTCGACTTCTACACCGAAGGGGCGACCGCCTACATCCGTTCCAAGCGGATAGTGCTCATGAAGGTGACGTAATGGCAGCAACGGAGTATCTCTACAGCATTTCGGAGGACTTTCCGAATCAGAAAGTCAATCCGGATTCACTCAAGATCGAAATCATATCGAGCAATATCACCAAGACGTTCGATTACATCTTCACGCGGGGCGACAGCTGCTACATCTGGTTCGACGACGAGCTTTCGACCGAGGAGATAGGGATTCTTGACAACATCGTCGCCAACCATCAAGGAGATCCTCCCCCTGCTTTTGAGTTCCGAGCCTCTTCAAAGATCTTGGAAGGCCCCAAGTCGATCACGTCTCCAGACATATGGGAGGATGCGGGCGGGGTGGTCACGAACATCTCCTTCTTCGTGTCCGATCCGACGCTGGCGTGGGGCCGGCTGAGCGGACAGATCAAGACCGTGGGGGCCGGGGCCAAGCTGCGGGTTGTCCGCGAGAGCGACGGCCTCGTCTGCACCCCGGCGGACATCGAGCTACCTGATACCGAGGGGGCATGGGCCATCGTGAGCTTCTGGGCCAACCAGAACCAGCCTGGAAATCCGGACCGGTTCATCTTGCAAGGGTACCTGAACGGGGCCACGAGCCTGGAAGTACGCGATTACGCCATCTCCCTCCTGGAGAAAACTGCATGAGTCGAGTCCTCTTCGCGGTGACGACCTCGAACGCCCTGTACTCGAAGATCCTCAGATGGGCGATGAAGTCCAACATCAACCATTCGTTGGTCCTGTACCAGTCGAAAGAATGGGGCGATTGGTGGGCGGTCGAGATCAACGAGCGCGGCGTCAACAAGATCCCCGTCGACAAGCTCACACGCGTCGGCTACATGGAGTGCTACGAGTGCTCCGAGGACATCTGGCCGGCGCTCCGCGCCACCAAGGACTTTGTCGGAGAACGATACGATTGGCTCGGGCTGCTCGGAGGACTCTTCAAGCTCATCGCCTACCGGTTGTTCGGACGCAAATCCAAGGAACCGGTTCATCGGGACGATCGGCTCTTCTGCTCCGAGTACGTGGCTCACGTCATGTACCACGCCGCGCTGCCGGGAGCCGGCAAGGTCGATGGTTACGGCAAGATTCCCAACACGGTGGCCTGGAGGCCGGAGACCGTTTCCCCCGAGTATCTTCAGAACTTCTTCCAGGCGAGTCCCCTCTTCGAACGCGTGGATGCTCCTCCGGGCATCCCCTTCGAAAAGATGTAAGTTCAACTCGGCTTCTCTGTATATTAACCATAGATCTACGAGGAGGACCGTCATGGAAGATGAACTGCGTCCGGGTGTGAATGTCGAGGAAGACCCTTTGTTCAAAGCCTTGGAAGTTCAGCAGAAGCGTGTTCTGGATGCCTTGGAGATGGCCGTTCTCCAAGCCATCAACGATATTCGGAAGACTTTCGACGACCTCACGGAGACCCATGAGAAGCTGTTCGAACTTCGACTGTACGAAGAAGTCGCGGCCATCTCCATCGGTCGGGTCCTGGGTCTCGAAGGATGGAGACCCGGCGAACCCAGGGATCCGCGAATCGAAGACCTTGTCGCGAAGTTGAAAGAGCGCATCAAGACGCTGGAGACCTGATGGGAAGCGCCGAACGAAAGTTGCGCCGGGCCAAGGAGAAGCAGGCCCGCAAGGCGCTTCAGCAGGCGACCTCCGGCGCGAAGTCACTCGCCGAGCTGCCCGAGTTGCTCAAGAAGGCCATCGAGACGAACGAGCAGCTCGTCAAGACCAACGAGGAGCTGGTGTCCTCGAACGAGAAGTTTCGCAAGGAGATCGATCTTCTGAACAACGAGGTCGGCATCCTCCTGGAAGAGCATGAGAATCGGCTCAAGGCTTTGGAGGAGCGTTTCTCCCAGCACGAGACCCTCGACAAGATAGTTCTGCAAGGCTAGGAGGAGTCATGCCCAAGAATCTCTACGTATTCGTCCTGCGCGACCACGGCCAGGACATCTGCGATCATTGCCAGCTGCGGGGAGACGACGATCTCGAAGCCTGGGAGAACTTCGTCAACGGCGAATGGACGACCGCGCCGCCAGAGCTTCCGGGCTATTATCCGGTCCGCTACCAGTTCCGGGGAGTGGAGAAGAGGGGTGTCCAGAAGGCGCGGAGGGCCAAGAACAACAAGGATGCGTGCGTCTGGTCGGATGGCTCGATGCGAGAGCGCATCAAAGCCCGCTGGAGCCTGCCGTACCCGATGCCGCCCGAGGAGGAGTGAGATGTCCGTCAAGAACATCGAGACCACCGTCACTACGAGCCGGAAGTTCGGCGATGACTACTGCGACTACGACTGCGAGCACGTCGAGACCTACACCAAGTTCCCGCCCGTCGCCGTCTGCAAACTCAGCGGAGCCATGATTCAGCAGGACGACAAAGGGCGGCTGGAGCGCACCGTCTACTGCAAGTATCTGTGCGGCGAGGAGGTCGAGGAAAGGTTCTGGAGCCCAATGAAATGACCCTGGAGTTCAAACACGATCCGAGGGGAGAAACCATCCGGGGCAAGATCTACACCTTCATCGAATTCTTCGTCTTCATCCTAATCCTCCTCGGGATGTTCGTCTTAGGGGTCTACTTGTCGAAGTGAGGGAGCATGAGCAGCGAATCGAAGCTCGTCAAGGTCGTCTCCGCTTTCCTGGAGCGTGACCATCTCAAGAACCCCGAAACCAACGAGATCGACCCGACCAAGATCACCTACCGAGACATCATCGAGGTCTTCTCCGGTGCCGGCATCCGCGAAGAGGACATCTTCACCGAGATTCGGGACACGATCTCTGCCGAGCTGGCTTACGGCCTGTCTCTCGTTCTGAGAGAAGGCGGTCCTACGAACGCGGACAACACCCTTCGCTACGAGGGCGTCACAGCCGCCCTGAAGCTCTGGAGGGAGGTCGTGGCCTGCCAGGCCGACCTGGAGGAAGAAGCCCGCAGAAGAGAGGACTGGCTGCTCAAGCAGGCCCAGAACAAACATGGCGGCAAGAAGGGAGGATCTCGTGAACGGGCGCAAGAAAGTTAAGATGTGGATGGACATCGAGATCGGTGATTTCAAGTTCGGCTGCGCCGAGGAGGTCGAGGTGCCGGAGGGCTGCTTCGCAGAGGACGGCACCTTAATAGAGGAAGATGTCATCGAATACGTCGAAGAATGGATCCAAGAACGATGTCACTGGGGAGCGACCATCCTACCTGTTGAAGAAAGCTCGTAAACATCTCCACGAAGCCCTCGACGGCGTCCTTCACGGGGACTGCAAGAACCAGATAGCCGTACATATCCAGCTCGCCATCGAGCATATCCAACTTTTCGAAAAAGAAGATCGGTAGGAAGATCCGTTCCTGTATATTAACGATCTAACCTCAGTAACATCGTAATACGATGCGCCGCCATCCGGAAGTCTTGGATCGATGGGATTCCTGGCACCAAGATTCAAAGCTTCAACGGAATTATTACCGCCAAAGTGTACCTGTTAACGAAGTTTTCCGCAGGAGTTTCTTCGAATCCTTCCCTACGTTCAGAATTCTTACGCTACGCTCCAGAATTCTTCACTCCGGTCAGGATTCTCGAAACTCTATGCCGAATTCTTTGCCTTGGTAGACTTGGATTCATACAGATCAGGATGGTCGTGAGACAACAAGATTGGATCGAGTTGTTAGAACTTGGCAAATCTTGTTGAATTTTGGAAGTCTTTCCAAACCCGATGTATTTCGTTCTTCGATTTTCGATATCGTTGGTGGGTATATCAGAGGGTTTTTTCAACTTGGATCGAATTGGCTCGGATTGGCTCGGGGGAGTCGCGTCCTTAGATTTTCCAAAAAGAGTCGTGCTATTCTATACCGTGGAGCAGCCTACTCGGGATGGAAGCAGATGACGGACGAAGCCCGCACTAGTTTCACGGCCAAGATCCCCTCCTGGCTAGACAAGCGCCTCGACAGGATCGAGAAGGACAAGTCCGACCGCGCTGTTGTCAAGTCCGAGTTCAAGCGGGTCGATGGCGACATCGAAGACCTGAAGACTAAGATCGGCGAAGGCCACCAATGTCTCCGGGAAGGAGCTTTTGAAGCGATGGAATCTAGCATCGCAGCCAACAAGAAGGGCATTCGCGAGAACACGGAGACCATCCGGGAAGTCGCGAAGGTCGGTGTCGAGGAGAGCAAAAAGCTCTATCGCTGGTACATCCGAGGTCTCGCCGCGATGCTCCTCTTCCTGGTTACGACCGGAGCCGGCTTCGTCTGGTATCTGGCCGGCGTGGCCTTCCATCTCGAAGCTCACGGGGAGAAGTTGGAGAAGCTCGAACAGAAGATCGAGCATCCTCCGGCCTCGATGGAGAAGATCATCGAGGAGGCCGCGAACCGGGCGGCTCAGAAGACCGCTCAGCGGACTCAGAACAACCCGTGACCTGTCTGGTATATTATCAGTATGGGAGTGATACTCAGCGAGCGCTGCAAACTTTGTGGCCTGATCGACTTGGACGCGAACCTCTGGCGCGAGACCCACAGGCGCGTCTTCGACGAGGAACAGCCGTATGCTCAGATCGTCAGGTGGCTGAACGGTCGCCTGGAGATCAAGAACGAGCTGCTGCCGGAAGATCGGAAGATCACGCTCTTCACCAAGGCCAACTTCTATCACCACTTCAACAAGAAACATGTCTCAAACTTGGAAGAAGTCGATTCGGCGATCAACGTCGGCTTCGCCATCCAGGACCCGAGCAGCAGGCGCATCCAGATCCATCGGGCCGCGTATCGCAACATCGTCGAGCGCCAGGCTCTCTCCGAGGAGGTCGACGACTTCAAGCGGATGAAGGCGCTCATCGCCGCAGCCGAGCAGCGGCTCCACGGCTTCAATCGTCAGATGACCACCAAGGAGGTCGAGGCCGTCGAGGCCGGTGGCGAGGCCAAAGTGGATCTCAACGAGATAACCACGTTCCAGAAGCTCATTGCCGATCTGCTCAAGCTCAAGAAGGAAGCTGCGGCCATCGAATCCAGCAGCAAAGTCGCAGGGACGGCCCTCCAGGAGGCCGTCGAGATGATTGTCGAGTCCACTGTGACCCGCATCGAATCGGTGGCGGAGGAAATTCAAAGGCTCCTGGTACGAGAGCTGCCAGGGTCACGGTTGCCCGATCAGGTGGCGCAGATTATCCGGAGTCGAGTCGGTGACACGATGAAGCAGGCCATTCCGGAAGTTCTCAACGCTATCTCCGTGAGGTATGGCATCAAATGAACGGGCTGCCCAAGATGTTTCGGCATGATCACGTCCTGCGCGACCAGAAGGGGCTTCCCGTGGGCCGCGTCGTTCTCGTCGATGACAGCTCCTACGAGGAGGGCGAGCCGATAGCCGTGGCGCTGATGACTGTCCCGTTGGCGAAGATGATGAAGCTGAAGGGGCGTTTGTTCTACGTGGACGGGATCCCCTACAAGCTTCCCGACGACATCTCCGCTCTGAAGATGAAGACCAGCGCGGGAAAGCACTTGGTCAACAACTTTTACCTGGAGCCGGCATGAGTAATCACGAGTTCATCGACCGCATGACGTCGCGAATCGACGGCGTCATCAAAGGCAAGAGCCGCGAGCGTGACATCGATGTTGAATATCTGCGGAGGCCGGCTCCGAACATCATTGAGTGGATTACCGGTATCGACTACTGGAATGTTCCGAGCACGTTCGATCACAGTCGCCAGTATCAGATCCTGCGCGACGTCTTCAACCTGCGCTGCCCTATCTGCAACTCGATGAAGCCGGAGGACATCGATTGTTGGGGCAAGAGTCGGCTCTACCTGGAGTCGGAGACTCTGCTCGTCTGGAATGAGTCGGAGCAGGACTTCGTCTGCCCCCGCTGCCGCAGCACCCAGCGCGAGTTCTACGAAGACGCCATCCTGTTGCCGTACAACGAGATGATCGTCATCGCCGGCATGCGCTCGGGCAAGAGCTTCACAGGCGCACACATTGGAGGCTACTTCGAGCACTTCCTCATCACCCGAGGCGTTGACAGCAGGGGTGCGCTCCAGCGGCTGCTCAAACAGGAGAGATCCGAGTGGTTCGAGGTGACCTTCGCCGCATCGACTGCGACTCAGGCAGCTCAGACCATCTATGCCAAGTATCGAGAAATGCGGAACAATTCTCCGTGGATTCGCAAGTACATGGAGTGGGTCCGGGCTGAGGAGAAGAAGCAGATCGGCAACGCCGTCGATAAGTGGAAATATCGTATCAACGACGACGCCATCTTGGACGGTTACCTGATGTGCCGGTTCAACCGGATCGCCTCCGACTCGGCGGGCATCGCTGGCAAGACCAGGATCATGGCCTCCATCGATGAGTGGGCGCGTCTCGTCGACACCGAGGGCACCCGGTCTGCGCAGGAGCTGTACCGCGTGCTCAACCAGTCGTTGAAGACCGTCAGGGCCTCGCAGGAGCTGAACCACCTCCCTTCGTTCCTGGGCCTGATGATCAACGTCACGAGTCCGCTTGCCCAGGATGACCCTGCCATGCAGACCTACTACAAGGCCGAGGCCGGCGAGCTGAAGAAGACCTACGGCTGGAAGGGGGCGACCTGGGAGTTCAATCCGCACATGCCTCGACATCTCTTCGACGAGGAGTACGTGAAAGATCCCATCGCCGCAGAGCGCGACTTCGGGGCCTCTCCTCCGAATGCCGACATGCCTTACGTCGATGATCCGCTCCGGTTCTGGAAGAGCATCGACTGGGAGAGGGAGCCCATCGCCACCTTCGCCGAAACCTACTTGAACGACGCCACTGGCAAGCAGTACGTCGGCATCGATTTGGACCGCTGTCAGCTCGATCAGGTCAACACCTACTACATTTTCGGTGACGCCGGTCTGAGCTGGGACTCCTTCGCGCTCGTCTGCGCCCATCCCGAGTGGATCAGTGCCGAGGACCTCGAAGAGGAGGGGGATGAGGATGAGAACGGTGACCGCAAGCTCTCGAAGATCGGGACGGGTCGTGGACGCATCGAGCCGGTGACCCCGTTCGACGTGGTCCTGGCCGAGGACATGGGCACTTATCTCGGATCCGGGATGGCGGTCGCCGCCGACGCGCCGATGATCATCTCCTCGCAGCAGGAGCAGCGCAGGATGATGCGCGCATTCTCGGCGATGCCGTCCGGCAATATCCCCTACGATCATCGTGGCGAGATGATGGCCACCGTCATCGATTTCGCCGTGCGCATCGTCCCGACCAACGAGCGCGACATCTGGTTCAACTCGGTGGTCAATGTCATCGAGCAGCTGCGCAAGAAGATCAGGATCGCCTCCATCGCCTTCGACCGCTGGAACTCCGAGTCGACCATCCAGCAGATCAGGACGATGGGAATCATGGCCACCAAGGTCACGCTCAAGCCCGAGCACTTCATGGGATTCCTCCGGATGACCTACAACGGCAGGGTGAGCCTGCTGGCCCCCAGGACGGACGATATGGTCGGTTTATCCGACAAGGGTAGTCTGGTCGTAGGAACGCCTCAGGAGCAGATGGAGGGCCGCTCCGTGGCTCTGGTGGAGCTTCTGAAGCTCTCTCGAACTCCTGATCTGCGGAAGTTCCACAATCCCAACAAGGGAAAGATGCGCGGTCGCGACTCGGACGACCTGGCCCGCTGCTACATCGGCGTCCACCAGCTGGTGCAGAACTCCATCGTCGACGAGCTGGCCGAGACCAAGAAGCGCCGGGCCGTTCGGAAGCGCCAGGTCGCCACGGATACCTCGATGGTCGGCATGAACTTCCGGGGTCCGGCGAACTGGTAGGTCAAGTTCGGCGATTTTTAGAAAAGCCAAAATGATCATGATATACTGGCGCGGAATCATGGGAGAGACTTCCCGGTAGGATCGGCAAGGAGAGCGAAAATGAATCTCTACATCGAGGGTCTGACTTCGGGGAACATCAGCATTTCGGGGGACGAAGGTCTTCCGAACGTCAAGATCGTCGGCGCTTCCAGCGCGACCGTCGACGTGAAGGACGTGCTCGGCAACAAGCAGTTCTGCGAAGACTGTGCGACCTTCATCACCAACAACAAGATCCGGGTCCGCGTGGGCAACGCGAGCGGTCGCATCCTGACTGCTTCCCAGATGTCGGCGATCCAGAACGGCACCTTGTTCGATCTGGACTCGGACGGCGTGGCGGACATGGCCGAGGGTATCGCCTCGGTCATCGTCCAGGGCATCGATCTGAAGGATGCGGTCACGGAGTGGACCGTGAACCTGCCGGGTGATGGCAGCCAGAAGTTCCTGCCGCTCCGCGCCACCGCAATTTGCCGCTCCGCGACTGCCTTGGTCGGGGATGCCACGCTCAATCTGGGAACCTCGACCGGCGGCACGCAGTGGCTCAACGCTGCGGCTCTCACGGGTCTCGGGGCGGTCGGTGTCGGCGAGGCTATCGTCAAGGAGATCGATGTCACCACGACGGCGATTGCCACGGTGGACGACAACGCCACGCTGTACGTCGGTGTTGCCGGGGCCGACAGCGGAACCGCCGGTACCTGCGATCTGAAGATCGAAGGTATCTTCCTGTAGGATCTCCGGTTTTCTGCCAGCTCCTCTTCTTGTATCTTGAGAAGAGGAGGCTGACATGGCCAGACGCAAGCCAGTTCCGAAGATCGAGGTCGAGGAATCGGTCGACCTTAACGAAACCCAACCGCCGACGTGTTATAACCAGAAGTGCTCCTTCTGTCGGAAGGATCTCTGCGGCGACTGGTTCGAGTCGTGCGAGGAGGGACGTGATGATCACGCTGGATGAAGCAATCGAGTCGGCCAAGATATCTGCCGGAGCGGAAAGAATCTTGCGCCAGCAACACTACGAGGATCTCCTGTCCCAGCTCTCTGAGGAGGAGCACTATCCCTTCACGATGGCGCTCGTCGAGCTGGATATCGGCACCCGGACCGGAATCCGCTCCGCCGCCGTCGATAGGTTCTTCGGCAAGGAATCTTTCGAGCCGCTCGATCCCCATCCCTTCATCGAGGACCGAATCGTCCGGGCCGCACTCCGACGCAATGCCGGCTGGTGGGACAATCTCAAGCGCAAGATCAAGGAGTGGACCGGCTGGGGCGAGGAGGAGACCGAGGACTTCATTGAAGAGGAATACGATGTTTTCGAACCACCTCCCGAAGCTCCCCCAGGTCCAATCCCGGAAGAAGTTCCCACTGTCGAAGAAGATATTCAGGAGGACATCGAGGAGAGCGATGAGCTGTACCCTCGCTTCGAGGAGTACGTTCCTCCACCGGTAGGAGAACCAGAAGCCATTCCTCCGGGTGAACCGATCGAACCCTTTCAGATGCCTGTCATGCATCCTGTCGAATCTTCGAATCTGGAGGGGGTGGGCTACGACGAGGAGGAGGAAATTCTCTATATCTCGTTTCGTCCCAAACGAAATACGCCGCGCACTCTTTACCGGTACTTCAATGTTCCGGGGCAGATCTTTTCGGATCTCTTGAACGCGGAGTCCAAAGGCAAGTACTTCCATCGGAACATCCGCGAAGTTTTCCCCTACGATGGTCCGCTCGATGTAGGTGCGCTCGCCAGCTGATTATCGGATTTCAGTTTTCTCCCCTCATCTTTATAAACGAGCAATGCTCCTGAAGTATACTATGACGTCGACAGGAGCAGATTACCGAGATGACTACGATCTGGCCGTATCCGAGCACCTATCCAACCTCCTTCGACAATTTCTCGACGGCGATGATCGACAACGTGGACGAGGTCATCGCTAACCACCCGAATTCACTCTCTTCCGCCATCACCTCCTTGGAGCAGAAGCTCAATCTGGACAATCTGCCGATCATTGGAACCGGAGGTCTCCAGTTCGACCCCACCGGTCACGCGTCCTCTCCGGGTCCTCCTGGAGCGCCCACTCTCTGGATCGATACTTCTGCCGGACCTGCCATCGGATATCCGATCAAGTTTACGGACCAGCTGGGAGTCACCTACGATCTTCGAGTCTCGGGCGGTGTAGCCTTCATCGGGACGGGATTCACTTGCTCTCTGGGGACGGCGGTCGGAGATCTGGTCTATATCAGCGCTGCCGATACCGTGAGCACGGCGGATGCCGTCGTGGGCAGCGCGGCTCGGGGAATGGTCATCTCCGTCTACGGGGGCGGCACGACCTGCGACATCGCTTACGGCAGTGAAATCACCAACGGGGCCTGGTCGCTGACTCCCGGCGCTACGTACTTTCTGGCGGCGTCGGGAAGTTTTGCGACGACGCCTCCGGTTGGCTGGACGGTTCAACAGGAGATTGGTTTTGCCCGGAACGCCACCACGATGGTTTTCCGGCCCACGATCACGACGAGGTGACGATATGACGGTGCGTAAGTTCAGGTTTTTTCTGTCGGAGACTCCGTCCTCGATTCAGCGGGACGCCAGCGGGGACACTGTTCTCAAGGTGAAGGTCCCGACCAAGACCGGCAAGAAGTTGCTGGTAATCCGGGATCAGGAGGTCGTTCGCACCGAGGACGATCCCATCGCGGACCAGGCGCTGCTGAACTACCGTCCGCCGAAGGTGCCGCTCAAGCACCATCCCGGAGGAGTTCCTACGCACGCGTACCACAACTACGCGGATCACATGGAAAAACGGCCTTTCGTCGAGGTCGCTGCGAACACGACGCATCACCACATCCTGTAGGAGGGTGGTGAAGAAGATCTTCTAGGAAGGAGAAGGGAAAATGGCAAACCTGTACGCGCTGGCGAGGGAAGGCGGTCAAATCAGGAATCTGATTTCGACCGACGCCCTGATCGCGGCCAGCATCCAACGAACAGCTGCTGACAGCGGTGGGATGTCCATCGGCACGGACGCCAACACCACGGCCATCGACATCGGCTCGACCGGCGTGCTCACGACGGTCAAGGGCAACTTCGAGGTCGAAGGTACGACCACCCTGCTGGACACCAGCACCTTGGAGGGTGATGTCGATCTCGGCAACGGAGATGGCGACGTCATCACCCTCGGCGGCTCCTACGTGAGCGCTGTCGACGTGGTGAACATCGGCACGGCTCACGCCTCCGGCGATACCGACGTCAACCTCCGGGTGGACATGGGTGTCGATCAGGACAAGAGCATCATCTTCGACCGCACGGCGGATTCGGAGTCGGTGCTCATCCTTCCGGACTCGGACGACGCTGCCGCCGACTTGGCGACCGGTGCGATCCGGGTGAACGGCGCGGGCGCGCTCCAATGGTACAATGGCGCGTCCTGGCAGACGGCGGGCACCTCGGCGGGCAACAGCCTCCAGCAGGCCTACGCGCAGGGCAACACCATCGCCGCCACTTCCGGCGATGGCGCAATCGCGTTCTCGGTGGCCGATACCCAGAACATCGCGGTCCTGACGCTGACCCAGAGCGACGTCACCAACAACCCCGACGCGCTCATCGTCTCCAACGCCGGTACGGGGGCAGCCATCGATCTCCAAGGGGCCGGCTCCAGGCTGATCACTTCCGATTCGGCCAACCTCGACATCACGACCACGACCACGGGCGACATCAACATCAACTCCGTGGCGGATCTCGACCTGGACGGTGCTACCGTCAACATCAATTCTGCCGGCGCGGCCACCCTCGACGCCGTGGGCGCGCTGTCCATCGGGGGAGCAGGGGTGAGCATCTCGGCGGATGGTGGCGCGGGTCTCTCCATGACCACCAACAGCGGGAACGTCATCCTGAACAACACCGGTACCGGTTCCGTGAACATGAACTGCAACGATACCGGCGCGTTCAACATCTGCACCTCGACTTCTGCCGCCTACGGTTCGACGGCTGTCAACATCGGTACGGCCAGTGAATCCGGCGGTCAGCGCACGATCACCATTGGCGAGGTGGCCGACGCCAGCAATGGGTCTCTCACACGGCTCTACGGCTACACGCTCACGTTGGACGACTACTTCCGGACGGGATCCACTTGGTCGGCGTCCTGGACCCTTTCCGACGCCGCTTCCGAATGGGATGACCTGGAGACGGCTCTCGGCGGCGAGATGTCCCTCGTCGCGGCCATCACCTACGCGGTCACCGAGGGAAGCTCGTACTGGTCGGAGTCGGCTGGCGTCCTGAGCCCGAAGACCTCGGGCGATGTCGTGGCGATCACGGTGGACGACACCGAGAACGCCATCCCGCTCACCCTGACCCAGAACGACGTCACCAACAACCCCGCTGCGCTCTCCATCGTCAACGCCGGCACCGGCTACGGCATCAAGCTTGCTGGTGCGGGGACCACCGGTCACGACATCCACTCCGAGTACAACAACGCAGCGGATCAGACCTTCACCATCTCGGCGGCGAACATCGGCGCGGGGGATGCGAACCTCTATCTCAATTCCACCCAGAACACCAACCTCCGGGTCAGCGGCAGCAACCGCGTGAGCACGAGCGCCACCTCGGTCAACCTCCAGGACGGCACCGCCTCGTTCCAGCTGAGCAGCGGCGCGATCAGCACCAGCGGCGTCACGACCATCGATCTCGACGGCTCCGGCGCGGTTCAGATCAACTCGTCGGGCGGCTCCATCGGCATCGGCAACGACGGGAACGCGCAGCCCATCAACATCGGCACGGGCGCTGCCGCCCGGACGATCACCGTGGGCAACTCCACGGGTGCGACGGCGGTCGATCTCCAGTCCGGGACTGGCGGCATCAACCTGAACGACGGCGTGGCCCAGCTCGACCTGGACGGCGCGGGCGCTCTCACCGAGACCGCTCTGGTGAGCGCGGACATCACACCCTCCGGCGCGTTGACCCTGCGTGGCGGCGGCGTGAGCCAGTTCGGCGACGACACCGGCTACTTCAACTTCGACGGCTCCGGCGCTCTCACCGAGAGCGGTATCACGGGCTTCACCATCGACGTGGCGAACGCCTCCACACTGTCCGTGACCGGCGCGACGGCGGACCTGACCCTCGGAGGCCGGGCTGCGACCATCACGCTCAACGAGGCCGGTGACACCACGCTGAGCGGTTTCACCGCGACCTCCATCGTGGGCGCGCTGAACGAGCTGAAGGGCGAGATCAGCGGTGTCGGCGTGTGGACCGGTGTCGTGGACACGGTGGCCGGCATCAGCGCGAACGACGTGGTCTGCCTCGACGACGCGAACGCGGCGGGCATCCTCGATCTCGCGGACGCGAACGCGGCGAGCAAGAAGTTCGTCGTGGGTGTCTGCACCGTGGGCGCGGCCCAGAGTGCCACCGCCTCGGTGGCGTCGGGCGGCAAGGCGACCGTGGCCACCTCGGACGTGGGTGCCTGGGCTTGCGGGGACGCGATCTACCTGGCTACCACGGCGGGCGAGGCTACTTCGACCGCGCCGTCCGCTTCGGGCGACGTGGTGCAGCGGATCGGCTGGGCGACCGGCTCGGGCCGGGAGATCGTCATCACCATCGGTGAGCCGACGCTGATCTAGCGGCAGGAGCCTTGAATGGCTGATCGGTACCTGTACGGTTCGGTGACTTCGCCTTCTGCTGGCGAGAATATTCGTCGGCAGTTGGCGAACGCCGATCATGCCTTGATCGCCGGCCTCAAGTACGGCTCTGGCACGGTCGAGCTGACGAGTGCCGGAGCCGTGCAGGTTCTGCCGGCGACCGGACAGGATCTCACTCTCAAGTCGAACGGAGCGGGTTCGATCCTCGCCGATCTCAATTCGGTCAGCTCGAACGAAGGCTTCGACATAGATTTTACTACCACTGGATCTTCCTATTTTCGACTTCGCAGCGATGGTTCCGAGCTGGACTTGACGTCTCGGATAGATCGTTTGACTTATCGCGCCATCGGTTCAGTCGTCATCGAGGCCGACACCGATGGGGGCGCTTCTGACACGCTCGATCTCCAGGTCAACGGTGCTTCCCGATTCCTGGGCGGTGTCACCGATACGACGATCAAGAGCGGTGGGGGTGGTGACCTTCATCTCCACTTTGATGTAGGTTCTCCAGGTACTGGTGAATTCAACATCTTCCAGGACGGGACCGCCGTCCGGATGAATATCTCCACTGTCGGACAGATCACTTTCACACCGGTCTCCGGTCAGAATTTCGAGGTCTCGACCGGGGGAGCGGGCGATATCGATCTGAACTCCACAGACGCGATTACGCTTGATGCCGGTGGAGCTTCCAACTTCACGGTGGCCGGTTCCTCCTTGACGCTGTCTACCACGACATCGGGAAACATCGTCGTAGATGCTGCCGGAGCTGTTACCATCGACGGCACGGGTGTCAGCATCGACGGAACGTCTGGCTCGAATTTCACTGTTACTGCCGCCAACCGGAGCTTGAGTCTGGAAGCTCTCGGGGGCGGAGCGAATCAGGTGATCCTCAACTCCGCCGGTACCGGCGCGGACGCGCTTCGGCTCTACGCCAGCGCCGGTGGTCTTGACGTGGACATCGCCGCAGCAGTGTCGTTGAATTACGACACGACTGGAAGCGGTAGCATCTTCGAGCTTCTTCGGAACGGCAACGGTGTCCTGGAGGTGGATGCATCTGGGAATGCCACCCTCGATTCCTACAACGCCGTCGCCGCGACCAACATCGAGACCGCCATCCGCGCGACCAACGTAGGCGCGACTTCCGGGGACGCCACCGTAGTACTGCGAGCCGACAGTACGAACGGGACCGCTATCGTGGGTGTCAACATCGATGGTTCTCCCACGGTGGCTTTCTACGGTGATCGCAACGAGAGCACCGAGCCTTGGCATCTCGGGAGTGGCAGCATCAGCGAGCCTTCCTATTCTTTTGGTGCCGCCACCACTACGGGGATGTACTACCTGACCGTGAGTGGGTCTCCTGCTTGCGGATTTGCGGCATCGGGGGCTGAAGCCGCCCAGATTCTCGGCAGAGGCATCTTGCTCGAAGCAGAAGGGTCTGCTGCCGCCCCTGCTTATTCTTTCAGTGATTATCCCACGACGGGTCTCTACTGGGCGATGTTCGCCAGTGCGGAAGGTCTCGGGATTACCACTGGGGGTACTGTCCGCGTCAGCGTCAGCTCGGGAGTCTTCTCGGTCCAGGATGTCGGTAACATCGACATCGACAGCGACGGTGGCATCTCTCTCGACGCCAACGGAGGCGTCTTGACTGCCACGGCCACGGGGTCGATGACGCTGACCTACGACAGCGACGACACCGGGGATACGGCAGCGATCAAGCGGACTTCGGCCAATACGCTCGTCGCCTTTTCCAGTACGGGGGGTGTCGCGGTCACGCCCGAGAGCGGCGCGAACTTCACGGCCAATACGACGGGGGATGCCTGGTCCGAGATCGACGGCACCTATTACGTGCCTCCGGGTAACGGTTTGGAGCAGCTCCTGAGCTACCTGATCGTCACCGCGACCAGCGGGGCGACGATCATGCTCGGGATGGGTTCCTACACGATAACCTGGACCACGGCGACCTCGATCAACCAGTCCATCCACATCATCGGGATCTCCTCGGCGGACACCGAGATCCGGTTCACGCAGGACGACGCGGACAACTACTTCTCCATCGCCGCGCCGTCCCACATCGAGAATGTCAAGTTTACCGGTGCTGGTTGGAGCGCCACGCCGCCCAGCTACGCGATCAACTTCTCTTCGGGGGCTGCCGGGTCAATTGTCGAGAACTGCGAGTTCGACGTTTCCGGAGCATCTGCGGGTGTCATCTACGTGGCGAGCGGTTGCGACGAGGTGGTGATCCGCAACAACAACTTCAGTTCGACCCCCTCCGGGTCCGGAACCGCCGTGATCACGTCTGCGGGAGCGGACCAGATCCGCGTCCTGGACAACTACAGTGCCTCGTGCGACGCTCAGTTCTTCTTCCGGATCCCGGACGCGACCACCACTTATGGCCCCATCGTTCGTAGTAACCGGGTAACGGGGGCCAGCGGAGCCGCCTCGACGGCGAAGATCTACTTGGGGAGCGCAGCTCGGCAGGGCGTCATCGAGGAGAACTACCTCGACTACACTTCCTCCGCTGCGGATACCTTCATCTCGTTGGGCGGCAGCGGCAGCGGTTCTGGAAACATCGGAAACCATCGGTTCATCGGGAATCAGATCCGTTGCGAACGTTCCACTTCGACTTCCTGGAGCAGCGGCGTCAACATGATGGAGGTGACAACGCCGCGCAACATCG